>Ga0206103_100031_pt1 | contig 198811 bp, 169 predicted proteins | sample 1B5Ametagenome_FD_148638 | JGI IMG/M metagenome (GOLD analysis project Ga0206103, IMG submission 148638) | Enriched microbial communities from leaf-cutter ant dump, University of Wisconsin, Madison, United States - 1B5A | ecosystem: Environmental > Terrestrial > Nest > Insects nest > Nest dump... | reverse complement strand
AATAAATTAAGTCCAATAGATTTTGAAAGCAGATGGATTAATAATCAGTTTTTTTCATTGCCGATAATTACTATTTTTGATAATGAATGTTTAACCAAAAGTGGTCAACTCTAATCAGGGATGTTCAATTTACATTTTTACATAATGGTTGGTGGAAGTCATTCAAAATAAAAAAGCAGAAGAAAACTCTCCTGCTTTTTAAAATTTTAATCAAAGTTGAGAATCGGTTTATCCTTTGTACAATTCTGCAACTTTGTTCCAGTTGATCACATTAAAAAATGCTTCAACATAGTCGGGACGGCGATTCTGATAATTCAGATAATAAGCGTGTTCCCATACATCCAGACAAAGAATCGGTTTTCCTGCGCATGCTGTATTCGGCATCAGATTGTTGTCCTGATTCGGTGTCGAACAGACAGCCAGAGATCCGTCATTCTGTTTGATCAGCCAAGCCCAGCCTGAACCAAAACGGGTTTTTGCAGCATTTGAAAATTCTTCTTTGAATTTGTCAAACGAACCAAATGATTTGCCGATTGCATCTGCCAGCTCGCCTGAAGGCTGACCGCCTCCGTTGGGACTCATGATTTCCCAAAACAATTTGTGATTGTAATATCCGCCGCCATTGTTTCTTACAGCAGCCTTGTCTGATCCTTTTTGCAAAACTTCCTCAATCGAAAGACCGTCCAGTTCGGTGCCTTCAATTGCTTTGTTCAGATTACTGGTATATCCCGCATGGTGTTTGTCATGGTGGATTTCCATTGTTTTTGCATCAATATGAGGTTCCAATGCGTCAAATGCATAAGGAAGTTTTGGTAATTCAAATGCCATAATTCTTTTATTTTTAAGTTAAACGTTTAATTCTCCCAAATATACGTCAGTTTTCGCCAAAACGGATGAAGATTGAATCAAAAGTTCAAATGCAATCATAAATTTTTTAAATTGCAGTATTATTCAATTCAAATGAGCAAATTCAGAAAAATTATACTTACCATACTGAAAGTTTTTATACTTCTGGTCGCGGTTATCATCGGACTGTTGTATCTGACCGGAAATCAATATGTGATCAGAGGCGTACAGCTGACCTATCTGAAAGGACACGACACCGCCAATATCGACGACTATGTCGATTTTGACAACAACATCATATTGTCAGCAAAACCGCAGCCCTGGCCGGAACATGAGATGTACAACAAAATTGAGCTGACCGACACACTGACAGCAGAACTGGAAAGATTCGGAACTGTCGGATTTTTTGTTGCAAAAAACGGTGAAGCGCTTTGGGAACATTATTGGGAAGGCTATTCGGACAAGAGCCACACCAATTCATTTTCAATGGCAAAATCTGTGGTAACCATGCTGTTGGGAAAAGCGATCGAACAGAGATACATCAAATCAATCGATCAGCCGATTACCGATTTTCTGCCCGAATATAAAAATGATCCGCTGGCCCAAAAATGTACGGTCGGCGATTTGTCTGCGATGACTTCGGGTTATGACTGGGTCGAAGATTATTATCTGCCGCTCAATCCGACTGCAAAGGCCTACTACGGAAGAAATATTGAAAAACAAATGCTCAAACGAGGATTTAATCAGGAGCCGGGCGGTCATTTTGAATATCTTTCGGGCAATACCCAACTGCTTGGAATCATTATCGAAAGAGCGGTCGGAATCAGTATGTCGCAATATCTGCAGGAAGAATTCTGGCAGCCGATGGGAATGGAAGATGATGCCTACTGGTCAAAAGACGACAAAAAAGGAATGGAAAAAGCATACTGCTGTCTGAACAGCAATGTGAGAGATTTTGGAAAATTCGGTCAGCTGCTGCTTCATGACGGAAACTGGAACGGAAGACAAATTTTGGATTCTGCATTTGTAAAACTGATGGTGACACCCAATTCAAAAGCATTTAACAAGGGTGAACATGAGCGTTACGGTTATTCAATCTGGACCGATTATGAACATCAGCCGAATTTTTACGGTCTGATGGGTCATTTGGGTCAAAGGGTGATCGTGGTTCCGGATGAAGATCTGATCATCGTCCGTCTGGGAAGAACAAAGGACGACCGGAATATGAACAAAGGATTTTTGGACAACGATACTTATTATTTCGTTGACGAAGTGATGAAAATGCTGAAAGAAAATAATCTGCTAAAAAAACAACAGGATGTTAAAGAATTTGCCAATTGAAAAAGTACTGTTTCTCGATATAGAAACGGTTCCTCAGGTTTCGGACTGGATCGATCTGCCTGAAAACATGAAAGAATTGTGGTCAAAAAAAGTTGAAAAACAGCTTGGTGAAGATGATACGCCCGAGAGTTTTTACAACGAACGCGCCGGTATACTTTCGGAATTCGGGAAAATCATCTGTATTTCTGTCGGTTACATTAACCGGCATAAAATCAAACTGAAAAGCTTTTACGGCGATGATGAAAAAAAGATTTTGGAAGAATTCTCAGAACTGCTCAGCGGTTCATATTATATATCGGGCGTGATTCTTTGTGCACACAACGGCAAGGAATTCGACTTTCCGTACATCGCCAGGCGAATGCTGATTCACGGTATGGATCTTCCGCCGGCACTGAGTATTCAGGGAAAGAAACCCTGGGAAATTCCTCATCTCGACACCATGGAACTTTGGAAATTCGGAGATTATAAACATTATACATCGCTCAATCTGCTGGCTGCAATTTTTGATATTCCGACACCAAAAGACGATATCGACGGTTCACACGTGGCAAAGGTTTATTATGAAGATCATGATTTGGAAAGAATCAAAATCTATTGCGAAAAAGATGTGCTGACGGTTGCTCAGATTTTCAGGAAATTCAGAAATGAACCTTTGCTTGAGATAGAAGAATAATCAGTTTTTAAAATTTTAAAACTTAATTTTAAACATTCTCTCCCTCCTCACCCTCAATCAGATGGGTAAGTGTGAGTTCGGCTCTTTCGACTGAATTTCGATACATTTTGATGACTTTCACCTGATAATCTTTCAGATCGAGCAGATCGCCGACTTTCAGTTCACGATCCGGAAAATATTCTGCAAGCAGACCTGAAAGGGTTTCGTAATGTTCGCTTTCGTCAAAACGGAAAGGCAGAAAACGGTTGATGTCAGAAAGACTGCTGTGCGCATTGACCGAATAGACACCCTCACCGATATTGATCACAATCGGATCTTCATTGTCATATTCATCCTGAATTTCACCCACCAGTTCTTCGAGTATATCCTCCATGCTGACGATACCGGTCATTTCACCGATTTCGTTGGTCACCACTGCCATCTGTATTCTCTTCTTCTGAAATTGTTTGAGCAGATTTTTGATTTTGTAATTTTCCGAAATAAACAGCGGTTTTCTCATAATGCTCTCAAAACTGGTCTCTTCCGGTTTTTCGAGCGTCAGTTTAACCAGGTCTTTTGTATAAAGGATTCCTCTGATATCGTCCAGTGATTCTTCATAGACCGGATATCTCGAATAGCCTTCATTGATAGCGTAATCGATAGCTTCCTTGACGGTAGTTCCGGTTTCGACCGCAGAAACATTTTTTCTGAGCGTCTGTATATTTCCAACCCTTCGGTCATCAAATTCAAACACATTCTGGATCAGATCTCTTTCTGTCTGTTCAATTGCTCCGCCTTCCTGGCTTTCCGAGATGATCACTTTCAATTCTTCTTCAGAATGAATGTCTTCGGCTCCGTGTACCGGTTTGATTCCGATGGCTCTCAAAATCAAATTTGCAAAACCGTTCATCACCCAGATCACCGGTTTGAAAACGGTATAAAAAATCTTAAGCGGCCAGACCACTGCAAAAGTGGTGCTGGACGGATATCTGATTGCGAGTGACTTTGGGGTGAGTTCGCCAAAAACAATATGCAGCAGTGTGATGACTGCAAAAGAGCCCCAAAGCGCTATGCCCGAGGCAACCGAATCCCATTCTGCGCCGTGAAGGCCAAAGAATGACAACAATTTACTGATCAAAGGAGAGATTGAACTCTCTCCCACCCAACCCAGACCGAGAGAGGCAAGTGTGATTCCCAACTGGGTTGCAGCCAGATAGGCGTCCAGATTGTTGATTACACCTTTTGCGGTTTTTGCCAGTCTTGGATTCAAATCGGTTCGTACATCAATCTGTGATGATCTGATTTTTACGATTGCAAATTCAGATGCCACAAAAAATGCATTGAGAAATACCAAAAGCAGCGTTAAAATTATTTTCCAGCCGGAAATTTCATTTGAAATCATACCGCCTTCCATATAAGAAACGGTGTTGATAAAGGAGAGTAAGGGGCCTGCGTCCATTTAAAAGCATTTAAGGGATGGATTTGTTCAATATTTTAGCATCCATAAGAAAAACTCATTTTTGACCGCCAAATTCAATCGGGCACAATTGTCAAAAATCCCTAAGAGCAAAATTACTGCTTTTTAATTGATTTACAAATAAGTATTTTTTGATTAATTTGCAGCAGATAAATATTCGAATTTTGGAATCCGAACTGCTCGAAATACAGGATCTGTCGCTTGTCATCGGTGGAAATGAGATACTTAAAAAAATCAGTCTCAGTCTGCCGAAAGGAAAGATTCTCGGCATAGTCGGCGAATCGGGTTCCGGAAAATCGATCACTTCACTGGCGGTAATGGGACTGCTTCCCAAAACTTCAAAGATTTCAGGTGAGAGCAAAATTCTTTTTAACAACGGAAACAAAACTGCAGATCTGCTGAAACTGAAAGCCGAAGAAATCAGAAATTTCAGAGGAAACGAAATCAGCATGATCTTTCAGGAGCCGATGACTTCGCTCAATCCGAGTCTGAAATGCGGTGAGCAGGTGGAAGAATCGATCAGACTGCATCTGAAATTCGATCAGTCAAAATCAAAAAAGAGAGTAATCGAACTGTTTGAAAAAGTGATGCTTCCGACTCCCGAAAGGATTTATAATTCCTATCCCCACCAGCTTTCGGGCGGTCAGCGGCAAAGGGTGATGATTGCAATGGCGGTCAGCTGCAATCCGAAAATTCTGATTGCAGACGAACCGACCACTGCGCTCGATGTAACGGTTCAGCGTGCAATCCTTGATCTGATCCGGGAATTGCAGCAGGAAAGCGATATGAGCTGTCTGTTTATCTCTCATGATTTGGGTGTGATTGCAGAAGTTTGTGATGAAGTGGCGGTGATGTACAAAGGCGAAATCGTTGAGCACGGAAGTGTAAACGAGATTTTTAATCATCCGAAAGAAAGTTATACAAAAGGACTGATCGCATGTCGGCCCAGGCTTGAAGTGAGATACAAAGAACTGCCGACGATTTCGGATTTTATAAAGAATGATGATTACAAAGCAGAAATTTATTCTTCTGAAGAAAGAAAGGATTTTCAGTCGCGGATTTACAGTCAGCCGCCGATACTTGAAGTCAGGAATCTGTCCAAATATTTTTATACCAAACCTTCGATTTTTGGAAAAGAACAGATTTCGGTCAAAGCGGTTGACGATATGAATTTCAAGGTTTATCCGGGCGAAACTTTGGGTTTGGTCGGTGAATCGGGAAGCGGAAAAACTACGTTGAGCCGAACCGTCTTGCTGCTTGAAAAACCGACTGCGGGTGAAATTTTTTATCGCGGAAAAGACATTGTCAGTCTTTCAAAATCAGAAGTCAGAAAGCTCAGAAAAGAAATTCAGATCATATTTCAGGATCCTTATTCGAGTCTGAATCCGAGGATGACAGTCGGTGAGATACTGACTGCACCGATGAAGGTTCATTCGATCGGAAAAAATAAAAACGAAAGGATTGAAAGGGCAGCCGGACTGCTTGAAAAGGTCGGTTTGAAACGGTCTGATCTGAAAAAATATCCGCATGAATTTTCGGGCGGTCAGCGGCAGAGAATCGGTATTGCACGTGCATTGGCGCTTGAACCGAAATTCATTATCTGTGACGAAAGCGTTTCTGCGCTTGATGTTTCTGTACAGGCGCAGGTGCTGAATCTGCTGAACGGTTTAAAGGAAGAATTCGGACTGACCTATATATTTATTTCGCACGATCTGGCGGTGGTCAAGTATATGAGCGATCAGCTGCTGGTGATGCAGCACGGCAGACAGATGGAGCTGGCCGATGCGGATGAGGTCTATTCAAATCCGAAAACAAATTATACAAAAGAACTGATCGACGCGATTCCGAAGTTGTAAGGGTTTCTTATTCTGATTAAACTTTCACAGATTAAATAAGCTTCCAAAGAAAATCTGAGATTTTGGCTGAAGCCGATTTGACTTAACGAATTTAAACCCCAGCTAAAGCTGGGGCCTATTCAATGAAATAAGAACTCATCAATCTGACCTCCGCGTGAGGGATAGCAGCGAAAAGCCCGCAGCGAGGTACGAGCGAGGACTTGGAGCGTATAGCCCGACCTCGTTGGCGATGATTTGGTTTTGATCCAAAACCGTCAATCCAACGAGGGCACGCCCAAAAATTGATTCAAAAAAAACTCCCGCACTCGGTGAGCACGGGAGTCTGTTATGACAAAACGGTCAAAGGATTATTTTTCTCCTTCTTCCATTTTTTTCTTCAATTCTGCCAACTCGTCGATATCGCCCAAAGTAGCGGTCTCGGTGGTTTGGCTGTCCATTGCTTTTTTGGCAGCTTTTTCTTCTTCTGCACGATAAGTTGCAGAATGGGAAACTACCACGCGACGGAATTCTTTGTTGAATTCGATGACAACGAAATCGAGCTCGTCACCTTTCTTAACTCTTGAACCGTCTTCTTTTTCAAGTGTTCTTGCCGGGGCAAAAGCCTCAACGTCAGCATCTTCGAACTGAATGGTCGCCCCTTTGTCGAATACGTCAACCGCTTTACCGCTGTGTTTTGTACCCACGCCGTATTTGGTTTCGTATTTGTCCCAGGGATTCTCGGTCAGCTGTTTGTGACCCAGACTCAGTCTTCTTGCTTCAACGTCGAGTTCCAATACGATCACATCCAGCATATCATCAACATTGCAGAACTCAGACGGATGTTTGATTTTCTTGGTCCATGAAAGGTCAGAGATATAGATCAGACCGTCAACGCCTTCTTCCAATTCAACGAATACGCCGAAGTTGGTGAAGTTTCTGACTTTTCCTTTGTGCTGCGAACCTACAGGATATTTTGCTGTAATGTCAGTCCACGGATCGGGAGTCAGCTGTTTCATGCCGAGAGACATTTTTCTGTCTTCTCTGTCCAGTGTCAGTATAACTGCTTCCACTTCGTCGCCAACGTGAACGAAATCCTGTGCAGATCTCAGGTGGGTTGACCATGACATTTCAGAAACGTGGATCAGACCTTCCACACCCGGAGCGATTTCTACAAATGCGCCGTAGTCAGCCAATACAACCACTTTTCCTTTTACTTTGTCGCCTACTTTCAGATTTGAATCCAAAGCTTCCCACGGATGCGGTTCCAATTGTTTCACACCCAATTGGATTCTTGATTTGTCTTCGTCAAAATCAAGGATAACCACTTTGATTTTCTGACCGTCTTCAAGGATTTCTGACGGATGGTTGATTCTTGACCATGAAAGATCGGTGATGTGGATCAGACCGTCAACACCGCCCAGGTCAACAAATACACCGTAAGAAGTGATGTTTTTCACTTCGCCTTCGAGTACCTGTCCTTTTTCAAGCTGTGCAACGATTTCTTTTTTCTGTTCTTCGATATCCGCTTCGATCAGTGCTTTGTGAGATACCACCACGTTTTTGAATTCAGGATTGATTTTCACCACTTTGAATTCCATAGTTTTTCCAACATACTGTTCGTAATCACGGATTGGTTTCACATCGATTTGAGAACCCGGGAGGAATGCTTCAATTCCGAATACATCCACGATCATACCTCCTTTTGTTCTTGCTTTGATGTAACCGTTCACAATTTCCTGACTGTCATGAGCCGCATTGACAGCATCCCATGCATTCAGTGTTCTTGCTTTTCTGTGTGAAAGGATCAGCTGACCGTTTTTGTCTTCACGTTTGTCAACCATCACTTCTACTTCGTCGCCAACCGCCAGATTTGGGTTGTAACGGAATTCGTTGAGTGAGATTACACCTTCTGATTTGAAGTTGATGTCAACAATCGCTTCTCTGTCGGTCAAACGAACCACTTTACCTTTGAAAACAGTGTTTTCCTCCAAATCTTCCAATGTATCATCATACATTTTTTCCAATTCGGCTTTTTCTTTTCTGTCTTCTTCGTCCAAACCTGATTCGAATGATTCCCAGTCGAAATCTTCGGTTGAAACATTGGCGTTGGAAAGCGGTTTGTTAATTTTCAGATCATCGACCTGAGTTTCCTGATCTTCGTTTTGTGTCTTTTTCGACATAATTTAAAATTTGTATCTCAAAATCATCTGCTGAAAATCAGTTGCGGAAGACAGGATTCTGAGAGTTGTTATACATTGTGATTCAATACTTTGTTTCAATTTCCGCCAAAGTGGGTGCAAATCTACGACTTTAATTTGAACCGACAAGCGACAAGCTGTGGTTTTTTGATTGAATGACAGTGGATTGAACGGCGATGTGACAAAAATTGTAAAGCTGTTTTATTGTTTAATCAGGATTGAATGATTTTTGCGGAAGGAATTTGAATCAAATTTTCTCTGAAAGGATTGAAAATAAGCGAATAAGGTCAATTTGTTGTGAGCTGGGTTTGGTTACTTAGGGAATAAGGTTTTTTTTAAGCGTAATTGAATAGTGATTTGTTTTAAAATAAGGTTTTTGATTTGCTTAAAATTTGAAACTTGAACAATGAAAATCAACTTTATTTGAATAAGATTTGGAAGAATTTTGGTTGGAATTTTTTAGCGTCATCAACCTATGCTTATTCAAATCTTATTTTTTGTTCTTTAAATTTTTAATGAGTCTGCTTTCATTTATGGGAAAACTTAAATTCAGGAATAACCCCTTATTCCCTAAGTAACATCAATGTACACACAGGATTTTGACCTTATTACATTATTAAATTCAGTTTTGGGAAAATCTCAGACGGATGAATTTTAAATCTGCTCCGGTTTTTCCCGGCTGATTCTGGCGATAAAATAAATCGAAAGAAATCCGAACAAAAGCATTGAAATGATCTGTGCAAAATAAAGCATCAGCCCAAAATAATTTCCAACCATTCTGCCTTCTTCGGCGGTTTGTCCTTTTGTCAGATAAATCGCAGCAAAAGCAATGCTCATCACATACGGATAACCCAAACCGCCCACAGCCGGAAGAATCATCCCCAATGCGCCGGCAACGATCAGAAAGAATCCTTCTGCCAGCCCAAAATCTGAAGTTTCCGGAAATGCAAATACGACCAGATAGGTCATCAGAAAATAACAAAACCAAATGCCGACCGAATACAGTATAAACGAAGTCCGCTGTTTCAGATGAAGGATTGATTTGAAACCTTCTATGATTCCTGTGATGAAATTATCTGCTTTTTTAAAAATTTTGAATTTTCCCAGTCTGCCTCTGAATACAAAGAAAAGCAGGATCAGCAATATCAGCAGTCCGGCTGCGATTGAGAATTTACCGAGCGATGATGCATCTGCAAATGAGAAAAATGAGAAAAGAGTGTCTGCATTAAAAATCAGTGCGAGACCAAAAAAGAGTCCGAGAAACATCAGATCGATCACCCTTTCAAGTATGATGATTCCGAGTGATTTGTCAATCGGAACTTTTTCCATCTTGTACATTGATGTGGCTCTCGCCAGTTCGCCGCTTCTCGGTATGGTCAGGTTCATAAAATAAGCAAATGAAATCGCCCAGAAACCGCTTGAAACCGGTATGGGATAACCGATCGGGTCGAGAAGCAGTTTCCATCTGGCGGCTCTGAGCCAGTAGGATACAATGCTTAAAATCATTGACAGCGCAAACCAAAAATAATTTGCGTTGGCGGCTGCTGATTTTAAAACTTCAAAGTCGGTTTGCCTGACGGTCAGCCAAATAAAAACGGCGGCCAGGATGATGGCAACCGCGATGAAAATAAGATGACCGATTTTTGATTTCATTATCCGTCCAGACGGTTTGTCTCTTCGTTTGGAAAAATAATGGACGGTTTAAATTTCTTTGCTTCTTCAAATTCAAACAGACCATAACTCATCACGATAACGACGTCACCCGGCTGAACCTTTCTCGCGGCAGGACCGTTGACAGAAATTTCACCGCTTCCTCTTGCACCCGGAATGGTGTAGGTCTCAAAACGTTCTCCGTTCTGAATATTGACCACCTGAACTTTTTCACCCGAAATCATATTGGCTGCATCGAGCAAATCCTGATCAATGGTGATGCTCCCGATATAGTTCAGATCGGCAGCCGTAACCTTTACACGGTGAATTTTTGAACGAACAATTTCTATCATCATAATTCGGCAAATGTAGTGAGATTTTTAAAAAACAATTTTTATGCCTTATTTTATTCTCAGATTGTCAATCAGTCTGATGTCGTCTGCAAATGCGGCAACAAAGGCGCGCAGATGTTTTGAATCCGGTCTTTTCTGCGCAGATTCAAGTGTTTCTTCATCTGCAATTTCAAAATATTCGAGTTTGAGCCCGGTTTTGTCAAACAGTCTTTTTGCATATTTTTCGGTTTCTTTCACTGAATGATTTTTGAAATAATCTTTTGATTCTTTCAGAATTTTATAAATCACAGACGCTTCATTTCTCATTTCGGCGGTCAGTCTGAGATTTCTCGAGCTCATCGCCAGACCGTCCTTTTCTCTTTTGATCGGCACCGGAACGATTCTGACATTCAGTTTTTCTGATTTGACCAACTGCCGGATGATTCTCAGCTGCTGAAAATCTTTTTCTCCAAAATAGGCATTGTCGGGTCTGACGATTTCAAACAGTCTTTTGACCACGGTTCCGACTCCGTCAAAATGACCGGGTCTGAATTTTCCTTCCATCTGGAGTTCGAGTCCGCCGAAGTCAAATTTTTCGGAATGACTTCCGTTGGGATAAATTTCATCAACCGTCGGAATAAAAACCGCATCGCAGCCGATTTCCTCAAGCAGTTTCAAATCTGCCTCTTCGGTTCTCGGATATTTTTCAAGATCGGTGCTGCTGTTGAATTGTGTCGGGTTGACAAATATGCTGACGATGCTAAAATCATTTTCTTTTTTTGAATGTTCAACCAGTGAAAGATGGCCCTGATGGAGCGCGCCCATGGTCGGTACAAATCCAATTTTTTTCTCTGATTTTCTTATGGCCGAAATCTCTTTTTCAGCTTCATCAGATTTACGGTAAACAATCATCCGATAATGTTAAATTCTTTCTTAAAGAAAGCAAAAATAATACAAGCATATCAAATGTCGCAGAAATTTCGTATCTTTGTGCAGAATTTCAAGTATTTAATGAGTTTGAGTATGGACGGAAATCGTATTTTGTACGTTACAACTGAAATGATCCCCTACTTTCCTGAATCTCCGATGTCACTGCAATCTTTAAGAATTCCTAAAGCGATGAATGATAAAGGTGCGGATGTAAGGATATTTATGCCAAGATTCGGGGTCATAAATGAAAGAAGGCATCAGCTCCATGAGGTGATCCGTCTTTCGGGGATGAATCTGATCATAAACGATATGGACCAGCCGCTCATCATAAAGGTGGCTTCGGTACCGGGTGAGAAGATTCAGGTTTACTTCATTGACAACGAAGAGTACTTCAAAAGAAAATCGGTTTATACCGACGACAGAGGCAAACTTTTCAATGACAATGACGAGCGTGCCATTTTCTTTGCCAAAGGAGTTTTGGAAACCGTAAAAAAACTGAACTGGAAGCCGGATGTGGTTCACATACTGGGTTGGATGTCGGGTCTGGTTCCTGCCTATCTCAAAGAATATTACGCAGAAGACTCATTCTTTAACGAGGCAAAAGTGGTTGTTTCATTGTACGACAGCCCTTTTGAAGGCCAGCTGAATTCAGAAATCGGAAACAAACTTGCCTTTGACGGTATAAACGGTGAAGTTGCAAAATTTCTTAAAAATCCGGATTACGAAGCGATGGTAAAATCGGCTTTGAGATATGCGGATGCTGCCGTGAAGGGAGAGGAATTTTTGCCCGAATCAATCAACAAATATCTTGAATCCAAAAACATTCCCGTCATGGAATACTGTCCGGTTGACGGAATCTGCGAAGCCTACAAAGTTTTCTATGCAGAAGAATTAATGAATGAAAACTAAAAATTATTGATGAAAGGATTTTCAAAATTCGTTGTTGCAATAACAGTTAGCGCAACAGCACTCCTTGCCTTTTCTTGTGAAAATGATGTGAATGAAATAGGAAGCGGAATTTTTAACGGGGCATCCTCAAATGTTTATTATGCCGATGTTGTTTCGTACAATACCAACAACGACTCGATCCGTTCGGATGAGCAGGTGCTTCAGTCGGGCATACTCGGCGTGTATGAAGAACCGGTTTTCGGAAGGGTAAAAGCGAGATTTTATTCACAGGCACGTATCGGCATACTGAATCCTGATTTTGGAGACAATCCGAAAATGGACTCGGTGATACTCAATATTCCTGTATTTTATAAAACCGGTGAAGATGATATTACAATCGATACCACCTATGTCTATCTGCCCGAAGGTCAGGAACCTTCAGACACTGCGACAATCAGGATCAAAAGAACTTACAAACTGGATTCGATTTACGGAAATTCAGATCAGCCGATCACACTGCGGGTCAAAGAAGTTTCAAAATATATGCAGTCCCAGGATTCGATTCATTATTCAAATCCGGCATTGGCAAACTGTCAGGGTTGCGACAACATCAACAATATCGAAACCTTTCCTGAAGTTTTGGGTACTCAGCAGATTACAAAGGAGATTGTCACTGTTCAGACCAAAAAACTGAACGATCCGGAAACTGAATTGCCGGCAGTGGTTTATAAAATCAAATTGGACAAAGATTATTTCGAACAGAAATTTATCGGCAACGAAGGTTCGAGCAGTATGGGCGATCAGGCTTCATTTATCAGAAATTTTTTCAGAGGAATAGAAATCAGTGTCCAGGAAGATCAGGGATTCCTGTTCAACTTTCAGCCCAACTCGACTTCTTTCAATCTCGCGATGTATTACAATTATGACAAAACCAATGAAGAGGGAGAGGTTGAAAACAAAAGCGGTGTACTGCCGCTGTTCTTCAACACATATTGGAGCAGTTCGCCGGGATACAATGTACAGGTCAATCAGTTTGAACATACCAACAGAAGTTCACAGTTTGTAAACGCATATACCAACCCGAATACGGTTGAAGGCGATTCAAGACTTTATCTGTCGGGAATGGACGGAACCAAGACGATCATTAAAATCAATCAGGATGAGCTCAACGAAATCAGACATCATGTCGAAAATGACGGATGGGCGATTGTCGGTGCAGAATTGAATTTCAGTGTGGACGACAGTTACGGGCTCAAAAAACCGCCCTATCTGTATGCCTGGAACAATTATACCGAAGACGGAAAAGTCAAAAACAAAAACTTTAAGGATATTACAAGTTTCTATAACCGTTATCCCACATTTGTACAGTTCAATCCGATGTACAATTACAAAGATGACGACAAAAAATATACGATCAGGATCACCGATTACATCAAAGAAATCGTTGAAAAAGGAATCGTTTATGAAGATGCAAAAATCGTTCTGAGTCTTGGTAATTTTCTGATGATTCCGACTTCGAGCTATTCTGAAATCCTGAATCCGGGCAATCCGTTTTACAGCGACAGAGCATTCAACCCGAATCGGGTGGTTTTGCACGGAAACAATTCGGAACAAAGCGACAAAAAACTGAGACTTAAGATTTATTATACCAAAAAATAAAGAGATATGTGTGGAATCGTAGGTTATCTGGGAAACAGAAAGGCATATCCGATCATCATCAACGGACTGAAAAGGCTCGAATACAGAGGTTATGACAGTGCCGGACTGGTTTTGATGGAAGAAAATGGTTTCGGACTGGTCAAAACCAAAGGTAAGGTTTCAAAATTGGAAGAAAAATCAAAATTTCTGAACAACGGATCCACTCTGGGTGTCGGTCATACCCGCTGGGCAACCCACGGCGAACCCAATGACGTGAACTCTCACCCGCATCTGTCAAATGACGAACAGATCGTTTTGGTACACAACGGAATCATCGAAAATTATGATTCAATAAAAACAGAACTGATCCAGAAAGGATTTGTGTTTCACAGCGAAACCGATACCGAAGTGCTGGTCAATCTGATACAATATTTCAAAGACAAAGAAAATCTGAACCTGACCGAAGCGGTGAGATATTCGCTCAACGAGGTCGTCGGCGCCTATGCGATTGCGGTGATGGATAAAAACGATCCGGACGAAATCGTGGTTGCCAGACTGGGGAGTCCGCTGGTGATCGGCATCGGTGACAATGAATTTTTCATCGCATCTGATGCTTCTCCGTTTTTGGAATTTACAAAAGAAGCTTTCTATCTCGACGACGGCGAAATGGCGACCATCAGAAGAGACAAAGACATAGACATCAGAAAAATCAAAGACAATCTGAAGGTTACCCATACGGTTCAGGAACTGAAAATCAATCTGGAGGAAATCGAAAAAAGCGGTTATGAGCATTTTATGCTGAAAGAGATCTACGAACAGCCAAAATCAATTCGTGATACGATGAGAGGACGACTGCTGGTGGATGAAGGAATCATCAAAATGGCGGGAATCTGGGATTATCAGGAAAAATTTCTGAATGCAAAAAGAATCATCATCGTCGCCTGCGGAACATCATATCATGCAGGTCTGATCGGTGAATATCTGATCGAAGATCTTGCTAGAATTCCGGTCGAAGTTGAATATGCGTCCGAATTCAGATACAGAAATCCGATCATCAACAAAAAAGATGTGGTGATTGCAATTTCACAATCGGGTGAAACCGCAGATACACTTGCCGCATTGAAACTGGCACGCGAAAAAGGCGCGTTCATCTACGGAATCAACAATGTGGTGGGTTCGTCGATTGCAAGGATCACAGACGCCGGTTCATATACACATGCCGGTCCCGAAATCGGTGTGGCATCGACCAAGGCATTTACCGCACAGCTGACCATACTTTCGCTGATTGCGATCAAACTCGGAAAACACAACGGAAATCTGAGCAAAGAAAGATTCAATTCACTGATCAGCGAGTTGGACAATATACCCGAACTGGTTCAAAAGACACTTGAAAATACAGCCGAAAAAGTGATTGAAATCTCTGAAAAATACAAAAATGCAACCAATGCGCTTTATCTGGGGAGAGGTTACAATTTCCCGTCTGCTTTGGAAGGCGCTTTGAAACTGAAAGAAATTTCATACATCCATGCAGAAGGCTATCCGGCTGCAGAAATGAAGCACGGACCGATTGCGCTGATTGATGAAAATATGCCGGTACTGATCATTGCGCCGAGAACCGGTTATTATGAAAAAGTAGTCAGCAATGCAATGGAAATCAAGGCAAGAAAAGGCCAGATCATTGCGGTGGTCAATACGGGCGACACCGAATTGAGCAAAATTGCAGATCATGTGATTGAAATTCCAAATTCATCCGAAGAATTCAGTCCGATACTGGCTGCGATTCCGCTTCAGCTGCTTTCATACTATATAGCAGTTAAACTTGGCAGAAATGTGGATCAGCCAAGAAATTTGGCAAAATCAGTTACAGTAGAATAAAAAATTATAGAACAAATAAAAACGGATGAATCGGCTTTTCGGTTCATCCGTTTTTTAATTTTCAAAAAGGAAATTTCTGCTATTGAAATTCAGAACCGGGATGATAATGTTTTACTTTATGCATCGTATTCACATCGGTATGATGCATTTCCAGACTGCCCTGAGCAGCGAGTTTCAGCACGATATCCGATGAATGTGTGAAAGTTCCGTCATCATTGAATTTGATCGTGCTTTCAAAACTTTTCAATTCTGCTCTCTCCAGCAGATAGCGGTTCTGAAGAATTCCGTAACACGGATCGCCCGGTGTTGCCTTCAGGTGGATTTCTTTGTCTCTCGGTCCCGCATCTGCGCCCGCCATGATTGCAATACCGCGACCGAATACCACGGTTCTGATTACCTGTCCTCTCTCTTTGTCCCAAAGCAAGAAACCGACTTCGTCATGAAAAGGTTCCATCGCCTCTTCACCATGTCGCCATGCAATTGATTTGTATGCAAGACCTTCAAGAAACTGTTTCCCGTTTTCCTGTTTTGGGATCGGTTTGAACCATGCTCTTTCAAAATAAGAAGTCTTTTCGGTTACATCATCTTCGTTGTGATAAGAAAGATCGACACCCGCATCGCCTTCCCATTCTCCGACAAGCGGAGTGAGCGGACCCAATCTTTGAGGGCCGCGTATTTCTGAATCTGCCATATTGTTTTATTTTTTTGATTAAAGTCCACACAAGTTAAGCCTATTTTTTGGATTTTTATAAAGGACTGATGCCGAATTTCTCGATCCGGTTGATTCAATTTGACCAAAAAGAAAACTCCGGCCGAGAAATAAATTTCCGACCGGAGTTTTAATGATTTTTTTAATGACTCAGACTTCTGCTTTCTCGCCGGCAGCAATTCTTTCTTCTGCAATTTTATTTGCAATCGCATAAGAAGGAATTTTTTCGTCGGCAGATCTTTTGATGATCTGATAGACTGTATCATAAATATTTCTTGCTTTGTCCAATGCCCATTCCGCAGTCAGTCCTTTGACCTCTGCGTACACATTGATCACACCGCCCGCATTGATCGCAAAATCGGGTGCATAGATGATTCCTTTTTCGAGCACTTCTTTTCCGTGCACATTTTCATCCGCCAGCTGATTGTTGGCAGAACCGGCAATGATCGAGCATTTCAGTCTCGAAAGCGTATTGCCGTTTACGGTCGCTCCCAATGCACAGGGCGCATAAATGTCCATATCGACATCATAGATTTCATTCACTCCGACCACTGAAGCTCCAAAACTGTCTGCAGCTTTTTTGAGTGCTGCCTGATCGATGTCTGTTACAAAAATTTGCGCTCCTTCCTCATGAAGATGTTTCATCAGATACTGACCCACATGTCCGGCACCCTGAACCGCAACTTTTTTTCCGTTCAGACTGTCATTCCCGAATTGAAGTTTTGCGCAGGCTTTCATTCCCACATACACACCCAACGCGGTGATCGGTGAAGGGTCGCCGCTCTTTCCGGGCAGACCGCAGACATGATTGGTTTCTTCGTTTACCCAAACCATATCCTGGGTACTGGTTCCCACATCTTCGGCTGTGATATAAATCCCGTTGAGACTGTCAATAAAACGTCCGTATCTTCTGAAAAAGGCTTCTGATTTCTGTGTTTTTGAATCGCCGATGATTACTGCTTTTCCGCCGCCGAGATTCAGACCCGAAATTGAATTTTTGTAGGTCATACCGCGTGACAGACGGAGCACGTCGTTGAGCGCTTCCATCTCATTGCTGTATTTCCACATTCTGGTACCGCCGAGCGCAGGTCCGAGGACTGTATTGTGAACGGCTATGATTGCTTTTAATCCGGTCTCGTTATCGCTGCAAAACAAAAGTTGTTCGTGATTGTATTGACCCATCTGGGCAATGACGGGATTGTCTTTCAAATCCTCTGGGCTTAATTTTTTTATTTCTGTCATTTCGCCGTTTTTAATTTTTTGAATTGTGATATTGTCTGTTGCCCTTTCGGGAATTTTAGTTTATAAATGTACAAAATGATTTGAAAACTCCAAGTTGGAAAACCGTGTTTTAGGCTTTCGATCTCCTTATTGTCCGTCGAGAAAATCTCTGACAGTTTTCAGAATGTCGATTTTGCTTTCCTTCAGCCGGTCATTGAGGATGATGCAGTCAAATTCAGATGACATCCGCAGTTCTCTTGCTGCTTTTTCAACTCTTTGTCTTAATTTTTCTTCACTTTCTGTTTTTCTGTCCCTGAGCCGGTTTTCAAGCTCTCCAATCGATGGCGGCATGATAAAGATTGAAAGTGAATTTTTGGGATAAATTTTTTTCAGATTGATTCCGCCGATCACATCGATATCAAAAATTACGGAATTTCCTTTTGAAATGATTCTTTCAATTTCCGATTTCAAAGTGCCGTAATAGGAATCTGTATAAACCTCTTCCCATTCTGCAAATTCATCATTTTTAATCTTTTTTCGGAATTCTTCGGCGGTGATAAAATAATAATCAACACCGTTTTTTTCGTTGGGTCTCGGCTGACGGGTTGCGCATGAAACCGAAAACTCAAGTTCGTTAATGCTTTCAAGCAGATACTTGACAAGCGTGGTTTTGCCGGCGCCCGACGGAGCAGAAACAATGATCAGTTTTCCTTTGTCCATACCGCTCAGGATTGATGATTAATTTAAAGGATATTCTGAACCTGTTCTTTAATCTTTTCAAGCTCATCCTTCATCTGGACCACAATCTTCTGCATTTCCGAATGATTTGATTTTGATCCGAGCGTATTGATTTCACGACCGATTTCCTGACAGATGAAATTGAGTTTCTTTCCTTCAGAATTATCAGTCCCGAGTGTTTCCAGAAAATACTCGCAATGATTTTTCAGTCTGACTTTTTCTTCTGTAATATCCAGTTTTTCAAGATAATAAATCAGTTCCTGTTCAAATCTGTTTTTGTCATAATCGGTTTTCAGTTCTTCCAGATTTTTTGCAAAACGTTCTTTCAGGGCTTCAATCCTTTCTCTCTCATGGGGTTCGACCCGGGTAAGCAGATCTTCGATGATTTTGATTCTTTTGACAAAATCTTTTTCGAGTACCGCACCCTCGGCTTTTCTGAATTCGATCAGATTGTCGATTGCAATTCTGATGCAGCCCAACGCTCTGCTCCATTCCTCATCGCTGATTTCATCACTTGTATAATCCACCACATCGGGCAGTCTCATCGTGATTGAAAGCAGTTCGGTTTCGCTGGCATCGGGAACGATCTCTTTGAATTCTTTCATATAGGATCTGATCACCTGCGGATTGAGTTTCTGGCTTTTGTTGTCGCTGTTTGCCTCAGACTGGATTGAAAAGTCGATTTTTCCGCGCTGAAGGTCTTCTGAGATGATTTTTCTGATTTCCAATTCTCTTTCCCGATAAAGATAGGGCAGCCGGGTACTCAAATCCAGAGATTTGCTGTTGAGCGAACGCACTTCGACCGTAATCTTTCTTGCAGTACAGTTTGCTATCGCCTTTCCGTAACCGGTCATCGATTGAATCATGTCGTGTTAATTAAATTGTGCCCAAAAGTAGTGAAAAATGTGTTAATATGATGATTTTGAGCGATTATTTCATGGGTCTTACTTCAACCCTTCAAGGGTTTCAAACCCTTGAAGGGTAATAATTACCAAATAAACTTAAAGATTTTCCAATGTTTCAAAATTAACCTGAAACAAAGTAATTAGTGATGAGTAATCAGTGGAACAAACCTGAAACGTGGAACAAACTTTTAGAGTTGTTTGGTTTGGATCAAAAGTAAGGAAAAACGAAATAACACTCTGACTTTCATTTAATTTAAATAGAAATCTGTAAGAAAAATATAGCAATCATTCTTATTGTGGGATAATGCTTCTTTTTCTTCACAATAAAAACATAATAATTTATTATTTTACTATTATAAAATTATATTTTTATGTTATTTCAATAACGAATAATTATAGTTTTAGAAGATTCTTTTTTCTCTTTTCCAAACCTGATTGGGTTTCAACTGACCCTGACTGTAAATGATGTCTCTGAAATCATCGGTCGGAAAACTTATAAAATCAGCTTTTTTGCCGGTTTCCAAAACACCTCTGTCGGTCAGATTCAATGCTTTTGCTGATCTGAAAGTGATGCCCGACAGCACTTCAGCCATCGACAGTTTTTCAAAAGTTGCCAGCACCGAAGCCTGGGTGAGCAGATCACCCATCGGAGCTGAACCCGGATTCCAGTCGGATGCGATTGCAAGACAGGCGCCCGAATCGAGCAGTTTTCTGGCAGGTGCATACTGCATGCCCAAACCGATGGATGCCCCCGGAAGTGCGGTTGCCACCGTATCGCTGCCGGCAAGCGCTCTGATATCGTTTTCGTCAGAAAATTCAAGATGATCAGCGCTCATTGCGCCAAATTCAACCGCCATCACACCGACACCCGGCGTAAACTGATCGGCATGAACCGTGATCTCAAAACCGTTTTCTTTTGCTTTTTGAAGATAAACCCTGCTTTCTTCGATTGAAAATGCTGATTTCTCAGTAAAAATATCAATTCGTTTTGCCAGATTTTCAGATTTGATGATTGGAAAGACTTCATCGACCAAAAGCTGAAGATATTCCAAATTGGTCCCTTCAAAATCTCTTGGTTTCATGTGCGCACCCAAAAATGTAGGAACGATGGTCGCCTTTGAATGATCTTTAACCCGATTGATTGCTTTCAGTATTTTGATTTCATCGTTCGGACTCAGTCCGTAACCGCTTTTGATTTCGATGGTTGTGATTCCGTTATTGATCAGTCTTTCGGCTCTATCAAAAGTCGATTGAAACAGTTGTTCTTCGGTTTCAATCCGTGTATTGGTCACCGAACTCCAGATGCCGCCGCCGCTTTCCGCAATTTCAAGATAGGTCTTTCCGTTGAGCCGCATTGCAAAATCCTTTGCTCTTTTTCCGCCAAAACAGATATGGGTATGGCTGTCGATAAATCCGGGAAGCAATACATTTTTTCCTTTGATTTCTTCGATTTCTGCATTTGGAAATTCATTTCTCAATTCTTCAAAAGAACCGGTTTTTATGATTTTTCCGTCATCCGTAACGATGCCTCCGTCAGTGATGATTTCAAGCTGTTCGTCTTTGACCGCGCCTTTGAGCGGAATTCCCGAAAGGGTCAGGATTTGTGAAAACGGGCCTGTCAGTTTCATATTTTGATTTTTTCAGGTTTTAAAGTTATGGTTTTCATTTGAAATCAAACGGTGCAGGCGATGGTCATTACCGCAATTTTCGAATCGGTCGATGAAACGATCAGATTGGCGCAGGTCGAAAGAGTGGCACCGCTGGTCAGCACATCATCGACCAGTATAAAGTTTCCGTTTAGTTTGTCATGTTTGAGCCCAAACGCATTTTTGATTGAATTGAGTCTTTTTTCTCTGTTTTTATGAACCTGCGAAGGATTGTTTTCAACCCGAATCAGAAAATCATCAATCAAAGGGATTCCTGCATTTTTTGCCAAAGTTTCTGCATAAGGAATCACCTGATTGTAACCTCTTTTTTTCAGTTTCTTCGGATGAACCGGAACCGGAATGATTCCGTCAAAATCAGACAGACAGATCGTTTCGGAAGTCTTGTCGGCAAGCAGTCTTCCGATCGAAAGGTGACCGTGGTATTTCAGAAAATGCAACAGTTTCTGAGTGACATTGTCGTGTTTGAAAAACAGCAGACTGTGTGCCCAACTGACGGTACAGAGCGGTTTGAGCTTTCGGTAGGCAAAATTCTTTTTGTCTGCATTCCAATGGGTATAGGGCAATTCTGCGGCACAATTTACACAAAGCGGATTGTTTGACGAAATCACCGAATCGCAGTTCAGACAGCGTCTTGGAAAAAATAAATTAAGTACCGAATTTCCGATTGACAGGATTTCCATTAACTTTGCATTTGGTTCACACCTATAAAGATAATGAATAAAATAAGGGTCACCAAGTCTTTTAATTTTGAAACCGCACATGCGCTATACGGCTACGACGGCAAGTGCAAAAATATACACGGTCATTCCTACAAACTGTTTGTTACCGTCATCGGGGCGCCAATATCTGATTCAGACAGCCCGAAATTTGGGATGGTGATCGATTTTGGCGATATCAAAAAAATTGTAAGATCGGAAGTGGTTGACAAATTTGATCATTCGATACTGCTGAATGTGAATTCACCGCACAAAGAACTGGGTGAAGGACTGATTGCCGAAGGACACAAAGTGATCTTTACAGATTATCAGCCAAGCTGTGAAAATATGCTGATTGATATGGTGAATCTGATTCGTCCGAAACTGAATCCTGAAGTAGCGCTGCAATCCGTGAGACTGCACGAAACCGAAACATCTTATGCAGAATGGCAGGCGGAGGACAACAGATAGAATTAAAGCTGAAAGAGGGAAAGAAGGCCTATTTTGCATCGGATCAGCATTTCGGTGCACCCGATGATTTTGAAAGCAGAATCCGTGAAAAACGTTTTGTACGCTGGCTCGACGAGATCAAATCAGACTGTCAGTATCTGTTTCTTTTGGGCGATCTGTTTGATTTTTGGTTTGAATACAGACAGGTGGTGCCCAGAGGTTTTGTAAGGGTTCTCGGAAAACTTGCCGAACTTTCGGATTCGGGTATTCAGATCTTCTTTTGGACCGGAAATCATGATTTGTGGATGAGAGATTATCTCGAAAAAGAAATCAATGCGATGGTTTTCAGAGACAAAAAGACATTTGTAATCAACAAAACCAGATTTTTTATTGCACACGGCGATGGTTTGGGTCCGGGCGACAAAGGTTACAAACGGATGAAAAAAGTGTTTACCAACAAGATTGCACAGTTTCTTTTTTATCTGCTTCATCCCGATTTTGCGGTTTGGCTCGGCATTACAACTTCAAGAAAAAACAAACTGATTTCGGGTGCCGAGGATGTGAAATTTCTTGGAGAAGACGAAGAATGGCTTGCGATTTATTCACGCAAAAAACTCGAAATGGAGCATTTTGATTATTTCCTGTTTGGCCATCGTCATCTGCCGATGCAGATTGAGCTGGGTAAAAATTCAAAATATGTGAATCTTGGCGACTGGGTGGGGCATTTCACCTATGCGGTTTTTGACGGTGAAAATCTAAAGCTGGAAAGAGACATCGCCTAAAACGCTGTTGTAAAGCTGAATCAATTCATCTTCGAAAATATAGATCATCCCAAAAATTGCAAATATCCAAAGCCAGAATTCTTTTTTTCCGGCAGTTGAAGCATACTGCACAAAACGGCTTAAAAAAATTGAAATCGGAAAGCCGAGAAACATCAGTGAATACACTTCATTCCCACCGTACAGAACCAATATGGCCGCCCAATTGACAAAATAAATAAAGATCAGAAAATATTTGTGTCTTTTGTAAATATTCTGGGCAGCAAATTTTGTGAGATGATCCATCCAGCTGATCAGGATAAGCAAACCGACAGGAATCAGTGTCCAGGCCGGAGCATTCCAAAAATTCAGATAAAAGGATTCAAAATAATTGTCAATCAGATTAAAATGTCCGGTGAGATAAAGAATCTGTGTCGCAATCAGTACCGGCAGTGAGAGCCCGATGATCAGCAGCAGCATGCCTCTCAGATTCAGCGTCTGGGTATAAAAATAGGCGACCAGCACAAAGACGATCAGAAAAATCGACGGCGGATAAAACAAAGCCGAAACAGCCAAAAGAAAACCGCTTTCAAACATAATCTTTCGGTTTTCTCCCGGATTTGCAGCAGAAATCCATCTCCAAAAAATCAGTGAGCAGAACAGCAGTGATGCGGTCATCGACAGATCGGTGGTGATTTTTGAAAACATCAGTACCCAGATCAGATAGAACCAGAGGCCGAATCCGGTTGACTTGACTAAATTAGAATAGTTATAAAATAGCAGACAGGCAACAGCCGTCAGGAGCAGCAGCAAAATTGCTGAAATGCTGTACAGATCAAGCCGGATAGGTTGTAAACCGAGAAAAAACAAAGCTAAAAACAAGGCTCCGGGAAAAAATTGCAACAAAAATGATTTTTGCGAAAGTAACTTTACCAACATTTTTTTAACTTTGCCACTTAAGATTACAAAGATATGGGAATACTTACAGATATTTGGTTTGGACTCGGACATTTCTTCCTCTGGACATTTGAAAATCTTTTGGAGCCTATTGCACATTCATTTGACTGGATCCTGTTTATTGTCGGTTTCGGTCTGATCGGATGGTGGCTGTATAAGCTGGCAAGCTTCGGAGACAAAGAAGACAAAGAATACAAAGGCTGGTAAACGGCCGATAAAATATTTATTGGGAAATAGCAGACCTGTGTCAGCCAGTCAGTTGGTTTTGACACAGGTTTTTTTGTGGCTTAAAGTCTGAATCAGATTGCGTTTTCGTCGCCGACCACTATCAGTCTGACGGTTTTGTAGATAATCAGCAGATCGAGCAGGAACGACCAGTTTCTGACATAATAAATATCTGTCCGCACCCTGAGTTCCATATCTTTTTCAGAATCGATGGCGCCTCTGTAACCTCTGATTTGCGCCAGTCCGGTGATTCCGGGTTTCACATAATGACGGAGCGAATATTTTTTGATGATTTCTGCATACGACTCATTTTCGGATACCATATGCGGTCTCGGTCCGACGATTGACATATCACCTTTGAGCACATTAAAAAACTGCGGCAGTTCGTCAAGACTTGTTTTTCTGAGGATTTTGCCGAGCTTGGTCACCCTGGGATCATCTCTCTCGGTTGGTTTTTTGTCATTGGATTTGTCGGGACGCATGGTTCTGAATTTGAGACAGTCAAACTCTTTTCCGTTGAGTCCGTTCCGTTTTTGTGCATAAAAGATGGGGCGGCCCTGGGAGAAGAAAACCGCGATGGAAAGGATTGGCAGGAGCCACCAGAGGAGAACAGCGAAAATCAACACTGCAAAAACAATATCGAATACTCTTTTTGTAAATTGATTAAAAGTATGATCTAACGGGTACTTTTTATGGATAAGTATCGGAAATGAATCCAGATAATTAATTTCCAAGCTTTGCATAGAGTCCATAACATTGTCGGGAATAAATCCAATGCTTATATAAAGGCTTTCTGCCAAGTTGGTAATTTCATTAATTGTTACATTATCCAGTCCGCTATTTAAACATAAATAAAGATAGTCGGGTGTTTCTTTTTCAAAGTCCCTTTTAAGTGATTCAATATTTAAAATCTTTTGATTCTCTTTTGGATTATTTACAACAAAGTGGGCGGTTAGGCACAATCCAAAATCCTTGCGTTCTTTGATTAAATCTATCAAAGAATCAACACTTTTATTTTGCCCTATAATAATAATATTCTTATGGTTCAATCCTTTGACCCTATTCCTTTTGTTTACAAAGAAAAAAACGGTTCTGGTTGGGAAAATATATAACCCAAGAATCAGAACAAAATATAAAGATTGTTTGTTTGAAAACAAATTTTCATTTTTTACTCCGGAAATCGCAAACAATACAACAGCAAATAAAATTATTTGGAATGCGGATTTCCTGAAATAATCCAGATAACGCTCAAAACGGATAAACTTATAAAAACCAAGGTATTGAGAAATCAGAAACCAAGAGATTAATAAAAACAGATAGGATTTAATCTGATAATTAATCAAAAATTTTGTTATTTCAAATACATTAAAACCGATAAACCAGTCAGAATATCGAAAATACAGAATGGATACAAAAAGCGAAGTAATCGCTAAAAAATCAATTAGGAAGAGAAAAAAAACAAACCGATTATTTTGGGTAGATGAGTTCAATTCTATTTTTTAAATTTTTCTTTCAACACCAAAATTATAAATTTTGCATTTCCCACCAAGTATCTTTTCCACATTCTTTTAGGTTCCTGAAGAAAGCGGTAAAACCACTCCATGCCCCATTTCTGCATCCATTCAGGCGCTCTTTTTACTTTTCCTGTAATTACATCGAAGCTGCCGCCTACACCCATTATAAAATTTACATCTTTTAACTCATTTCGATATTTAAATAGTAAATTCTCCTTCTTGGGTGAGGAAATCGCAACAAAAAGTATGTTAGCTCCTGAATTTGCAATTTTTTGAATAATGTGTTTTTCTTCCTGTTCAGTAAAATAACCATTTCTGTACCCGGCTATAATGTCAGACCCATATTCCTCTGAATACAATCTCACCAATTCAGAGACTACATCTTCTTTTGCTCCTAACAAATAAATTTTATATTTATTTTGGGAAGAAACTTCAACTAATTTTTGCATTAAATCAATACCGGCCACTCTTTGTTTAATTCTCTTGCCCAAAAAATTAGCACTCCAAACTATGGCCTGCCCATCGGCATTAATTAAATCACTGTTATTAACACTTTTTCTTAATTCGATATCTTTTTGTAGAGCTACCACTTTGGCAGCATTAATAACTGTATGGTGTAACTGTTGATTGTTTTGAATAGCATGTTCAATTAACTGAACAGTTTCATTCATCGTCAAATTATCTATGAAAGTATTGAGAAATGGGACTCTCTCTGTCATTTTAAAAAATCTTAAGTTCACAAAGTAATGACAAATTACTTAAAGGAGGTTAAATAATACGAAAATGAATAAAACATCCACGCCTGAGCCCATCTCATATATGGGGTTTTAGAACTATACCCTTTATTCAACTGGTAGTAAAAGTATCCTTTTTTATCCTGCATATGATTAATGGTCCATGTTAAAACCTTATCTGCTAAAATTTTGTTTTCCTTTAATTTATTTAACTTGAATAAAGTCACAATTAATTGTGCAGGTGCATGAATATCAATTGGATAAATGGAATTGTTATAATATTTTGAAATCCCTTCTTCGGTAAAAAAAGTTTCAAGATAATATTTCAACCCATTTTCTATATTTTCAGAAAAAGAATTATCTCCTGATATTTTTTGATAGGTATGTATACATTCCAGATTAAATCCTGTATGGAAATTGTCTATCCACTGATGATATGGTAAAGTGCCATAAGCCCAGGCACCCGTTTTCTGTTGTCGTTTGCAGACATATTTTATAGCCTTTTTGGCTTCTTCAAGTAATTTATTTTCTTTGGTCAGGTTATATACCTGTGTCAAAAGTTTGGCTCCTAGCAAAGAAGCATTAAAAACTTGTGTTTTGTCTAATGGGGAATAAGAAAATGAAAAGGTTCCGTCCTCATCGTATGTCCGGTTTAAATCTTTTAAAACAAAATGAACTGAACTTTTTATTGTTTCCAAATAGGCAGAGTTATTGGTTATTTTGTATGCTTCAATCAAAGCATCAACTATAAACGATGTAGCCACAACTGTTGGCGTTCCGTTTGGCTGGAAAAAGGCTCTTGCCTGCCAATCGAAATTATAGCCCCAGCAAGAGTCCGAATAACCTTTGGTCTGCATTTCCAGCAACGTATCAGCTAAAAATCTGATTTTTTGAAGTGTTTCTTCGGTCGGTTCAGTTTTGTAAAGATTACAATAACCGGAAAGAAACAACCCTAATCCTTTAGCATTATACCCTTTAGGAACAACAGCTATTTTTCTAAAATTAATCGGGCTTCTTTTAAACAACTGAATCCAGGCTAATCTGAAAAAACGAGAAGACCGTATGATAGGAATAGATTGGAATAACCTGCTGTTTAAACCATCATACGGATCCCATCCTTTGAAGTCTTCATTTTCGCAATAAGATTTAAGATTGTCAAAGCTCTCATTAAACAATTTCATTTTTCCAATGGCTTTTTGTATGTTTCTGCAAATGTAGAATATTATATTTACCCAAGCTTAAACAGTTGTTGTAAGGATACTTAGATCTGTATGAATAATTTTAGGAAACTCTTTTGTATTTGATCCTTTTAGACAGACGAATACAAGGAGCCTCAACAAACTCATAAAACAACCAAGAGATTCCGATTATGGGAATTACCGTTAATAGTATTAAAATTGTTCTGCTTAAATCATCTTGAAAATGTGGGATGATTAACTTGGTTATGCCTCCTCCGATGGGTATATGTATCAGATACATAGAGAAGCTTATTTTTCCCAGAAAAAGAAAGAATTTCGGGCTTTTTTTCATAAAAAAAAGAATTATCAATGCAAAAAGAATTGCTACAATTACTCTAGGCTTATACTCTGTCCAGCATAAAATGATAATGGAAATATTGAATATTACAAATGAATATTTGTCCACTAATTTTTCTTTTAATTGAAAGAGAGAAATCCCAACCAAAAAAATAGGAAAAAACCTAAAAAGCACTCTTCCATAATGTAAATAGGTGTCTTTAACAAAATAAAGAAATAATACCCAACAAATGGCGGTTATCAAAAAAAGAAAAAAGGCATTTAAAATTTTTCTTTTGAAAATAAAAAGCGGAAATATTAAACCAATTAGAAGATAGTATTGAAATTCTATTCCCAATGACCAATATACAGGGTTTATCCAATCCTCATTTGGAAGGAAACTTATCATATAACCCAGATGAAGTACAAAATTTGTAAAATCAAGTTTATAGGGTATGTAATTCCAATAGATGTCAGGTAATTTACTTAGTGCCGTAAAGACAAAGGCAGTAAAAAATATAGAAATGATGTAGACAGGTTCTATTCGGATGATTCTTTTAAAAAGGAATTCCTTGAAATCTGAAATTTTGTAATTAGATTTATGCATGGAATACGGTATGACATAGCCGGAAATAACGAAAAAAACACATACGCCAAATTCTCCTGCATCTTTGAACATATTGTAAACGATACCTTCAGGGTCAAGAAAATTTTTGGTGTGGGTGATGTGATAAAATACAACTGCGATGGACCCAATGCCTCTTAAAAAGTCTATAGACTCTACCCTTTTAGATTTGGATGTTTTCATTATACTGACAAAGTTTCAAAATTAATAAAAAATAATAGCTTGCTAATCCATTTATCGATGAGTTCAAAAATTTTAAGGATATCGATTCAAAAGAAAAAACATCGGTATTTTGTGCTAAATTTGGAAAAAATTATAGTTTAACCTATTGGTTAAAAGCTATGATATAAAATATAGAAATGAACTTAGTGAAACTATATAAAATAAATCATTTTCTATTTAGCAAAAAGATACCTGTTTTGCCTAAAATAATATATGCAATTCAGTTTTTATTGTATAATACGAGTCTCCCTGCTTCGGTTACAATAGGGAAAGGAAGCAAGTTTGCTTATATGGGAATAGGGTGTGTAATTCATGCCCGGGCTGTAATAGGGGAAAATTGCATGATCGGACAGGGAATTACGATTGGCGGGCGTTCCAAAATGGTGGGCGTTCCACGCATTGGTGACAATTGTTATTTGGGCGCAGGGTGTAGAATATTAGGAGACATTACAATTGGAGACAATGTTATCATTGGACCAAATGCTGTTGTCCTTAATGATATACCTTCAAATACTATTGCTGTCGGAATACCTGCCGTGGTTAAAAAAACGAATATAGATCCAAAAGATTATATATAATGGAGATAGGTTAATAATTGATAATTTTGCAAATGCGACTTCCTACGCTTGCTTTTGATTAATTATAAATTAAAAAAAATCTGTAATTGTGGAAATGCTGAAAAAAATAAATATCCAATGTTTTAACAATTAGAGATTATTTTCGAGAACCTAAGTAGCGTTATTATTAATGAATGATGATATAATTTCTTTAAGGAAATTTATGAAAAACAAAAAAATTTTAATCATAGGTAAAGTTGCTAATCCATCTGATGAAATTATAAAAGGGGGTATTTCCCGACATATAAAAGATTTGTCAGAACAACTGACAGACAAAGGATTTCAAGTTTTTATTTGGGATTTCAGATTAAATAAAAAATATTTCAAAAATGGCATTTTGACAGGAGGTCCCAGTTTTAAAGAGAAAATAATAAATTTATTTTACAGTACATTTAAAATTCAATTATTCACAAATAAAGATTTTAGCTTCTTATCTTTGAGGGATAAATTTATTGTTGGTGTTCAAATCCAAGGATTACAAAAGCTTTTAAGAGAAAATGAAATTTCTATTGTTCATATACATTCTTTACACAGGCCAATAATAAGTTTCATTAAAAGGTTTTTCCCGGAAATAAAAGTAGTAGCAACAGATCATGGATTTTGGCAGAAATTTAATGGTTATAATGATTCTGTAAAATTAGATTTATTGAATAAAAATATAGAATGTTCTGACTCGGTAATTTATATCTCTGATTACTCGTATCGTAAATTTGAAGAATTTAAGCTGGATACAGACAAATTAATAAAAATACCAAACCCTGTAAATACCGAGACGATTCCTCTACTTCAATTAGAAAGAAAGAAAAATATTGTTTTCAATGGGATTTCTGAAAGTTTAAAAAGAAAAAATTTACCATTGCTGGTTGAATCATTAAACTCTGATGAATTCTTTAAAGACTATCTATTAATTGCCATAGTAGATGATGAAGGTAAAATGTTTTTGGAAAAAGAAAAATTAACATTTCCAGTTTCAATCTTAGGGCATCAAACTTGGCCAGAGGTGGTTAAAATTTACAATGAAGGGATGGTCTTAGCTGTACCAAGCAAAAGTGAAAGCTTTGGCTTAGTGTATATGGAAGCACTATCTGTAGGTATGCCTATAGTGGGGTTTAATGAAACAGTAAAAGAGTTTGAACAAGAGTTGCAAATTGATATTGGAGAGTCTTTTAATCCGATTGAGGAAAACGCAGAAGATTTAGCTCATAAAATTAAGAAAGTAATTTTAAAACAATATGATAGGGATAAACTGAGAAATAATGTTACTGAAAAATATGGTTGGCAAAAAAATATTGAAAAATATATAAGCTGTTATCAATCACGATCAATCAAATAATAGCCTTTTGATTTTTAAATATAGTGTTTTCAACATCCTTTCAAAATAAATGAAATCAACTAAATTTTCGAAATTAACAAAATAAACTTACCATTAGGTAGCTTTTCTAAATCATTAACAAATATTAGATTCATCTCAAAATCGTTATTAAACTTTTGTCTAATGGTTTTCTCTAATAAAGTTTTTGTTTGTTCGTCAAAATTATCACGTTTTATAACGCGTACATTTAAAACACCTTTTTTCTCTTGAAAATATTGAATTCCGTCTATTTTATAATAAATGTCATTATGTAAGTTTAAAGCCGTGGTCGTTATAAATGTACCGTCTTTATTGTAGATTCTACTCCCGTCCCAACGCCCATAAATTTTTTTTAATATTAAACCACTAAACCCACAAGCAGAACATTTACTTAAACTGCGTAGGGCAAAATCACCTGTTTTGTATCTTAATAAAGGCATATTTAGATTATGTAAGGTTGTTCCTGTTATTTCGCCAAAATCACTTTCACAACATCCATCATTAAGCAATTCAGTATAACCATAAAACGAATCGATGTGATAATTTGAAGTATCCTTACAAAAAGCACCAAAAACCAATTTTTCCGAGTGACCATAGAAATTTATATGAGGTATTTTCAATGTGTTCTCAAAAAAACTTTCCATTAAAGGGGTTAGATTTTCAGAAGTTGTAAATAAGCCTTTTATAAAGGAGTAATCTTTATTCCTTTCAATTAAGAATTTTCCAAATAAAAACAAATTGCTCGTATATCCGTGGACATATTTAATTTTTTTTCTTTTTAAAATTTTATAGATGACTTCAAAATAGTCATCATTGAGTTTGAAGCCGTCGAAAATATATTCTTTAGATATCGGATTAATAATAAAGTCTTTACCATCAGGTAATTTTTCATTTCTTATGACTGCCCGTGTGGAAAAATCATAACCCACTTTGCTCCAATTATAATGTAACGTTGCTAATTCTGTTATGAAACGGTTTTTGGGAAGATACAAACTCAATGGTCTCCCTGAAGTTCCTCCAGTAGTTACCAAGTCACATTTATTTTTATCAACAATGAAATCATCAAAATTATCTAAAACAGTTTGTTTATTTATGGGTTCAATGGTATTTTTAAAATCTTCTATAGAATTAATTTTCTTGCCCTTATAATGTTTTTTATAATATGGAGAATTAGCAAGTGTAAAATTTACAACGTTTAAAAGTTCCCGTTCGATATTGGGATTAATACCATTATGAAGAACCAACCTATCAAAATAATTTTTATATTCTTTACCAAAAACCAAACTGGGATTAGTATTTAATTTAATGATTAAATCATTAATAAAATTGGGAATATTGTTCTTTATATTTTCAAAAACAAACCTCTTTATTTGATACATAGATATTTGTTTGTTGTTAATAAATTTCAAAATCATAAATTTCATTCTGTAAAGATATCCTATAACCAATTGGGGAGTTTGTTCTCAATACAAATTATACAAATTTTCTGTCAATCAAACTCAGAAGTACCTACCGTTTTTTTGTTGAAAAATTTCAAAACCGACTTCAGGTTATCACTAGTAATGAATTCGTCAAAATATACGACATTATCAGTATCTATTGGCTTAGGTAGTCCGTTTACAATTCTATATTGAGTCATGGTAAAATAAACCGGATTGGTATTCACAATATTGGGCCCGTAAACTGATGTTTTATCAGCAGACAGTTTTGGAACATACTTTTGCCCATTTATGTTTTCAAAAGGAAGAGTGTTTTCTTCAAAACTTACTTTTTGAAAATCACCATCTCCCACGCTTACCCACATTTCAAAAAGACCGTCCTCCTTTGTAAACTCTCTTTCTGATAAATGTTTAAATTCGACATTTTCATACTTAAACCTAAATATAATATCTATCCAATCTTCTTTATTTGCATCCAAATAGAGGTCTTTTTGAAATTTAGCTAATTTGGCTATTCCGTAATTTATTCGAAACTTATTTTTACCCATATAAGCTAATTGTAAATTTTGTCCTTCATTTACAGGCAATTCTCTGTTTGGGAAATCGGCAGTATGAAGTTCTAATAAAAGAGCCGTGCTTTGCTCATTCTTATCACTTTCTATCCAATCCCAGTTTTGGTTTTGAGGAACTTTGATACTTATTCCATAAAATACATCTTTTCCGGTAGTATGATAAGAGGAATGAATAATCGCATTCCTAGTAGCTCTTGACCAATATTTTTGATTTTCGTCTGTCGGATATATGAATAGGTTGTTAATTGAGGGAATTTGATTTGAAACCATTCCTCTACCTTTTCGGCTCTTATTTTGAACGGATGATGCTTTAAAAAAAACGCCATATCTATGAGTTCGATCTTTATGCTCAATTAAATTATAGCCATGTCCATACCATTCGGGGTATCCTGCCGGTCGATAATTTCCTATATCGTCAGGGGGATCTACATAAGAATTAAATCGTTCTCTGTATTTTTTATCTGCTTTCGGCAACACAAAAACGTATAGATAATCTATCGGAACTCCATCTTCATATAAATTAATTATGTATAAGTCATAAAGTAAATGGTTCCAATTATTATTTGTTGACATATCATTTGCCGAAATCTTATAAAATTTATGGCTGAAACCATCCGATTTTGTATTGGATTCAAGGGTAACTCTATTGGTTAGTCGAGTTCCATTGTTTAAATTTATATAAACTTGTTCTTTTAATTGTTTATCAGTAATGATGTTCAGACGATACTTGTTGCTTAAAGAGTCAAACTCTTCTGTGTCACGCGCAGACCTGTATATCCTCCACTCATACATGGAATTATCCTTTTTGCCATTTATACTGAAGTTTATTCTTTGCCTGTCATTTATAATTGTACTTCGATAAGGGGGCATTTGTTTCCACTCAAATTTTGTGGATGGAAATGTTTGGCTGACACCCGGATAGATATCTACAAACTCCGTTTTATCAGACTCTATATACGTTGTTTTTCCATCCGTACTTTGAGCCCAGTTTATATAGGTAATAAGGCAAAAAATCAATCTAATCAGTTTCATCTTTTAAATATTTTTGATTCAAAAAACAATAGAAGAATGCCGCAAACATAATGCCCTTTGCTATAAAAATAGTTTCGGTTATACCTGTAATAACTATAATCAAAAAGAATAAGAACAATAGTAAGTCCTTTTTTACAATTGATTGGTAAAATAAAAGCCCTAAATATACAAGATACACAATCAATAATACAATACCACCCCATAGAAGCAATTCCAAATAGGTGTTGTGTGCATTATACTTTCCTTCTAAAAAAATATGATGTCCCTTTTCCTTGTATTTCTCAAGCAAAACTTGCCTGGATGCTCCTGTCCCATATCCGAATACGGGTCGTTCCTTTATGAGCTCAAGAGCATCCTGCCACATAAGAAGTCGACCTTGTTCTTCCGTTCCGAGATTTACTTCTTCCTTATCATTGTACTTATAATCATAATTTTCTCCAACAGTAAATAAAATACGTTCTTTTACGATGGGAATATTCCATGCTGTAATTAACATTAATAAAAAGGCAATTAAAACTAAAGACAACTCTGTTATTTTTTTAAATTTTATTAACCTAATCAAATAAATCAGTCCTAAGCCCATCAATAATATATAGCAAATTCTACTTCCATAAAGAATAACTGCAATAATCAATATTATTGAAATTAATCCATTTATAAAGTTATTTTTTATAACCATTTCTCTTTCGGAGAGACAACGAAGAAAACACAATCCCAAAAGACTATATATGGAAACATAGGTTGGGTGTTGATTAAATACTTCCAAAAAATCGTACCGGTAAAAAAAGTACCAGTTGAAATGACCTCCTTCGTCCCAAAAAGTGAATTGTCTTTGAATCGACACAATCAAACAGACGACGAAAAAGAGAATTAAACAAGCTATAAAAAATAGAATGATTTTTCTCCGTTCTTTGAAATTGAAAGGAATAATGGAGGAGAAAATTATTGGATATATTAAAAAAGACAGAAATCGAATTATTTCTTTTTGGGCCTGGTTGAAATTAGCTGAATAAATAGAACAAATAATGATAAATAAATAAAAAAAAGGAAGTATGATAGTTGGGTTTAAAAATATTTTTTTCAGAAGTGATAGGCTTTTACAGTTAAATAAAAATGATAAAGAAAAAATCGTAAGTGAAATTGACCCAACTAAATCAGAAAACAGATAACCGATAGAGGCAAATCCCGCTCCAAAAACCAAAAATTCCCGATTGATAAAATTCACCTTAGTCACCTAAATAGCATTTTGTTTTTGTGATGAAAAATAAATAATCAATAACATAAAAAGAAAATGAATACCGGCGATGCCACTTTCAAAAAAATGACCGGCAGTTGCTACAATTGATATTAAGGAGATTCCAAAAAACAATTTAAATTTTCTTTCAAATGGAATCAAAGAAAATATTTTATAAAAGACATATAAGTATAAGAAACTTCCCAGAAATCCAAAAAACAAAAAAATGTCAACCCCCATTTCAATATAAAATTCTTTTATATCCTGTCCCCCAAAAAAGTAATTGGGAAATGACCAGTATTTGGTTATCAATGGAATTAATTTTTCGTTTATATATTGGTCTCTTCCGGAAAGTAAGGCAAACAATAACCCGCCTTTATCATACATATACATAAAAGTTTCATAGGAATTGATTAAAATTTTGTTGATGACAGAACTAAAAAGAAAATAACCTAATAAGGCAGAGCTAACAACTACGGGTATAAGTTTTATAAGTGACACTCTGATAAGTATATGAAACAACAATAACAGGACGATATAAAGATACAATCCTTTGGTTGCAACCAATAAAGAAGGAATTAGTACTATCCAAAAAAAGAATTCTTTCTTTTTTAAGTAAAATCTTCTGTAATAAAAGGTTGTAATCGCAAAAATAAAAACAAAAGTGGCTTCATTTTGGGCAAAAATCAAACCATCATAACCAAATCTCCAAGGCCCACTATAGGTAGATAAAACCGAAATACCCAAAATAAATCCAATCACTAATATGAAAGTGTTCAATCCTATAATTTTTTTATAAACAGAAAGAAGGGATTTAGGAGGGACTTCCATCTTTTTTATGTCTGAAACCAAAAAGAAGAATATAAATGGAAATAAATATTTGAATAAAATATTTGTATTTTCAACGAAATCAATGCCTTCAAATTTGAGACTCAAAAAATATTGTCCGATCAAAAAATTGATGATTAGTAAAATAATCGCAATTAAAATATTGGCTTTGGATTTGTTTAGTGTTATAATTCCATAAATTAATATTATTACTGTAAATAAAGCTTTTACTATTTGGCTGTATCGATAAAATTCAACTCCTGTTCTAAAAAGAATTTTACTGAGACCATCAGAAAAATAAAAAATAACAAAAGAAAAGATTAATAAGAAAAGAGAAAATTTCTGTATCGATTCTGATTTTATTGTCAAACTGTCCATAAATAAATGTCTAAGAATTCTTTTCTTGGAAGTTGATAAAGATATATATAATTCTCAATTTCTTTTTAATTGAAAATAATACTTCTTACTAAAGAATCTGAATAACAGAAAACGAAATGCCAACATACACGAACTTGTCACTGCTAATCCAATTATTCCAAAGTAATGGTAAGATAATAGGCAAATAAAAACATTTAAAATAAGAGCCAAAAGATTTATGTTTAAATTAACAGAAAACTTTTTTAGTATAGTAAGATTCATCGCAAATACATGCGACATAGAGGCAAAAACCTTTCCTGTAAGTATAATTAAAAACAAAATAAAAGTATTCTTATATTCAATAAAATAAGCTGAATTAGTCATTATATAGTATGTTAATACCAAAACGGACATTAAAACTATAATAAGAATTATAATTTTTCTATTTAAAACAGTTAGATAGTGTGGTACCGTTTTTAGTTTTTCGATGTCAACTTGAACCAAAGTAGTCGAAACAATTAATAAAACACTGGCTACATTTAAAGCAAAACTAAAATCAGCAATCTCACTATTGGCTGTATCAGACAATAATTTAATTACAAAAATGTCAGTATACAGAAACATAATCCCTGCAAAATTGCTGATCACCAAGGTGAAAGAATAGTAAAGTAATTTTTTAAATAGTTTCCAATATTTTTTTATTTTATATATCTCAACTTTTTTACCATGAAAACCAGTAAAGGAAAAAAGTAAAGCAATTGGGAGTAAAAAATAACTTGGATATATATAACTTTTTCCTTTGCTGTTTAGAAAGTAAATGAATACAAAGACAGAAGAATAAAATAAAACGGAAATGAGAATTTTATAAATAGAAGCATAATTACTTCCTTTTTGAACCAATTGGTATGATTGAGTCACACTACCGGTAAAAAATAGTGCATAAAAAATTAAGGCGGGTAATAATAGTAACCATTCTTGATAGAAGAAACCAACTAGCGCTGAAAAGATTCCTAATAATATTACAAACATCGTTGAGAGGAAATAGAAATATCTTTTGCTTTCAGTGCTTCTCGTATAACTAAGAATAAGTGCTGGGAATCCAAACGCAAGGATAGAGGATACCACCTCAATAAACTTTTTGTAAAACTCTAACTGTCCATAATCACCTTTAGTCAAATAACCAGCTGCAAAAAAAAGTATAAAGTATTCCAGGCCACGACTGATGATAATTGAGCCGCCGTAAAAAATATAATTCTTGTTTAACAGGCTTTTTACCATGAATTATTTTATTACTCCGCAAAAATCCAGTACAACTTTGTTCTGTGGAAAATTTATTCCTGAAAACTCCTTATGCGCTACCAAAAAAGCAATGATATCTGCTTTTTCAACCGCTTCTCTGTAGTCGGTCAGCTTAAAGATATTGTGTTCTTTGATGTTGGGTTCGACTATAAAATATTCTTCATCGTTTGCGTTTTGCAACACACGCTGAACAATGTATTTGGCAGGAGATTCTCTCAAATCATCGATATTAGGTTTGAACGCAAGACCCATCAGTGCGATTTTTGGTTCGCGATTGTTCTTCAGCTGAAATTCTTTTTTTGCCTGATTGATTTTCTCTGCACACCAAAAGGATTTGTAATTGTTAACCTCTCTTGCTTTGCCGATAATTCTGGTTTCCAGCGGATAATCAGAAACGATAAAATATGGATCAACCGCTATACAGTGACCGCCCACGCCGCAACCCGGCTGAAGGATATTGACTCTCGGATGCTTGTTTGCAAGTCTGATCAGTTCCCAAACATTGATTCCGGCTTTGTCACAAATCAGTGAAAGTTCATTTGCAAATGCAATTTGAACATCACGTGATGAATTTTCAACCAATTTGCACATTTCTGCAGTTCTTGCATTTGTTTTGTGCAATTCTCCTTTTACAAACTGACTGTAGAATTTTACAGCTTTTTCAGTTGAAGTTTCATCGACACCGCCTATCACCCGATCATTATGAACGAGTTCATACATTACATTGCCCGGAAGCACTCTTTCAGGACAATATGCCATATAAACCTTGTCTTTTAATTCAGGTCTTCTGGAGTAAATCAGTTCCTGCATCTTTTCGGTTGTTCCGACCGGTGAAGTTGATTCGATGATATAAAGATCTCCCTCTTTCAGATACGGAATAATGGTTTCTGTTGCTGCCTGAACATAAGAAATATCGGGCTCATGATCGCCCTTGAAAGGAGTTGGAACTACGATCAGATATACATTTGCAGTTTCGGGTTTCAAACCGGCTTTCAAAAAATTATTTTTTACAGCCGCAGCTACTGCGGTATCCAAATCGGGCTCTACGATATGAATTTTGCCTTCATTGATCGTGTTGACAACATTGGGGCTGATGTCAACCCCGAAAACTTTGATATTATTTTGTGCAATCAGAGCAGAGGTGGGCAATCCGATATATCCCAGACCTATTGTTACCACTTCAGGATTATAACTCATCAGTTTGTATCATTATAAATTCTACAATTCTTTCACTTGCTTTTCCGTCACCGTAAGGATTGATTACCTTACTCATTTGATGATAAGCATGTTCGTCATTTAACAAACGCTCAGTTTCAGAGATTATTTTCTCTTTGACCGTACCCACCAAAATAACCGTTCCGGCAGTTACTGCTTCGGGTCTTTCAGTGGTATCTCTCATCACCAATACAGGCTTACCCAAACTCGGTGCTTCTTCCTGAACACCGCCGCTGTCTGTAATCAACAAATATGACTTCTCCATCAGCCAAATAAATGCCGGATATGCCAGCGGTGCAATCAGAGAAATATTGTCAATTCCGGAGAGCAACTCATAAACCGGTCTTTTTACATTTGGATTCAAATGAACCGGATAGATAATCTGGGCATCAGGATGCTGCTCTGCTATTTGTCTGAGCGATTCACAAATTCTGATAAAACCTTCACCGTGATTTTCTCTTCTGTGACCGGTAACCAGAATCAATCTTTTATCGTTTCTGATTATTTTTTTCAGATTGTCAATTTCATTATCGGTAAAATTTGGAGCGTTCACCTTTTCAATTCCGTAAAACAATGCATCTATTACCGTATTTCCTGTTACACAGATGCTTTTTTCGTCTCTTCCTTCATTGACCAAATTGTTTTTTGAAGTTTCTGTGGGGGCAAAATTAAAGTTGGTCAGCACAGTGGTTACCTGACGGTTCATTTCTTCGGGAAACGGAGACTGGAGATTATAGGTTCTGAGACCGGCCTCAATATGACAGACTTTGGATCCGTGATAAAAGGAAGCCAGGGCAGCTGCCATCGTTGTGGTGGTATCTCCATGAACATAAACAAAATCAGGTTTGAAGTCTTCCAAAACCGGTTTGAGGTTCAAAATAATATCAGAAGTGAGATGGTAAAGATTCTGACTTGGTCGCATCAGATTCAGATCGTAATCGGGCTTTATATTGAAAAAATCCAGCACCTGGTCCAGCATTTCCCTGTGTTGTGCCGTAATACATACTCTGGTTTCAAACTTAACACTGTTTTTTTTGAATTCATGTATCAAAGGTGCCATTTTAATGGCCTCCGGTCGGGTGCCGAAAATAATCAGATTTTTTAACTTCATTTTATATGCAGAAACAATTGTGCAAATGTAAGAAATAGTATTTTGTTTTGTTTCATCGCAGTTTCGGCTTTTATTATCCAGTAAGACTGAAAAAATCAAAAGTTTCTGTTTTTTGAAATGAATTAATAAAGTTATCTTTACCCCAAATTTTTTTAACATGAGTACTGGAGACCAAAACACCAATAATTCTTCAAACGAGGAGGTTGATTTGATTCGTTTATTAAATTATTTTAAAAACGGAATTAAAGCAATTTTTAATAAAATAGGGAAACTGTTTTCCTATTTTCTTTTTCTGGTTTACCTTCTTCGAAAAAATTGGATTCTGACTGTAGGATTGGTTTTGGCCGGTTTTATTTATGGTGCCTTTATCAAACCGGCATTAAAAAACACTGATATCAGAACCTACGAAATGGCTGTCAAAGGAAATCCTGTCAGCAATTTAGAAGTTTATGCATTTGTATCTGAAATTAACAGTATGAAATCAGATGATTTAAATTCAAACGAAGAAGGTATTCAATTGGCAAAAAGTTTGGATATTTCTGATATTGATGTTGAGCCGATTCAGAAAGAGGAAGATATGGTCAATCATTATTTTGAGCAGATCGAGATGAATACACTCAGGGGAATTGAGACTGACACACTTTTTTTTCAGGATTTTAAATTAAAGGATCACAAATCAAAAATGGAAAATTCTGACTTTTCAATGCAAAGAATCAAAATCACAGTAAAGAATTCTCAGGTTAACCCAAATGAAATTCAAAATAAACTTTTGAGTTATTTTAATAATTTACCAAGTGTTAAAAGCAATCAGGAAGCTCAACTTTCAATTCTCCAAAACTATGAACGCGAGCTGAAAAGAAGCCTGGTCAATATTGATTCGATTATGTACTCAAGGTCAGTTGCAAATAAAAAATCTGTTTCATCAGATGGTGAACAGTTAATGGTTAACACAGCTTCCAGAGGTAATGTTGAATGGGATTTGCTGCGTTTCACAGAATATTTTACAAAAAGATTATACGGAACCCAAAAACTTATCAGTTCCTATCAGAATGGGGTGAATGTTGTCTCAAATCTAAGGTCGGTTAAAGAGGAAAGTTTATTGGGTAATTCGGGTATCAAATACGGAATATTGGGATTCTTTTTGGCCTGCTTAATTATTCTTGGGCTTCGTTTCAACAAATATCTGGACAAATACGAATCAAAAGAAGTCTGAAACGAATAAGAGAATAGATCGTCTTTACATTGTCAACAGGGCATTTTCCCAAACTCACTCCCCCAACACACTCCACTTTGGTCTTGCAGCCGGTGTCGGATACTGTGAAGTCGGAATCGGATTGATTTTGGTTTTGAAACCGTTTTCTTTTGCAATCTTTTGTGCAAATTCAAACCAGGACATCTGTTCCTTTCCCGCGAAATGATAAATCTTAGGTTCGCTCTGACCGGATTCGACGAGATGATACAGAAATTCTGCCAGATCGTTTGCATCGGTCGGTTTTCCGATCTGGTCGCTGACCACATTCAGTTCGTCTTTTTCTGCCATCAGTCTGAGCATGGTGGTATAAAAGTTTTTGCCGTACTGCGAATAAAGCCAGGAAGTCCGTACGATGATCGTTTTCGGATTTTGGTTGGCAGCACGTCTTTCGCCCTCTAATTTTGATTTTCCATAGACATTGATCGGATTGGGCAGATCGTCGGGCAGATAAGGATAGTCTGCATTTCCGTCAAAAACATAATCGGTCGAAATATGAATCAGTACCGCGCCCTGTTCTTTGCATTCTTCGGCCAGAAATGCGGGTCCGTCCGAATTGACACTGAAAGCTTTTTCGACTTCGGTTTCTGCCAGATCAACGTTTGTGTAGGCCGCACAATTGATGCAGTAATCGATTTTGTTGCTGAAAAAAAAGGTTTCGATCAGTTCTTTTCTGGTGATGTCCAACTGCTGTTTGTCCATAAAGACAAACTGAAATTCTATGTTATCCGATTTCATGACAAAATCCTTCAGACAGCGGCCGAGCTGACCGTTGGCACCGGTCACCAGTATTCTTTTCATTTCAGAAAACTTTGGATTTCAGAAAACGGAAGTGCATTCCGATCTTTTTCGGAAATAATCATTTCTTCTCCCGGGATTTGCCAGTCGATGGCCAGTGATTTGTCCAACGGATAAATTCCGGCTTCAGATTCTTTGTTGTACAGCTGACTGCATTTGTATTGAACGATGGCTTCTTCGCTCAAAACCGAGAAACCGTGCATAAATCCTTCGGGTACAAAAAGCTGTTTTTTGTTTTTTGCGCTCAGCTCGATTGAAAAATATCTGCCAAAGGTTTCCGAATCGGGTCGGATGTCAACCGCCACATCGAGTATTGCACCCCATTGTGCTCTGACCAGTTTTGCCTGTCCCCATCCGCCTCTCTGAAAATGGAGTCCTCTGACCACGCCGTATTTTGAAAGCGATTCGTTGTCCTGAATAAAGTTGATGGAACGACCGACGGCAGTTCTGAATTTTTCGAGATGAAAGCTTTCGAAGAAATAACCGCGGCTGTCCTCAAACACAGTCGGATCGATCACAAAACATCCTTTCAAATAAGTTTCTTCAAATTTCATTTTGGAAAAATATGCGCCAATTTAAAAATAAAAAGCCGCTTTTTATAAAAAAGAGCGGCCTGTATTTGATTTTTTGATCTTATTAATTGATTCCCAAATCTTTTTTGACATCCGCAGTGATATCTACACCGTTCGAATAAAGAAGGATATTCTTTTCGATTACATATTTCAATCCTTTTGCATCAGCAACTTTCTTGATTGAACCTTTGATTTTGGTTTCAATCGGCCCCATCAGCACTTCCTCTCTCTCATTCACCTCTTTTGCAGCTGCCTGCTGATAGTTGACAAGATCCTGCTGTTTTGCCATATAGTCCTGCTGTTTTGCTTCCAGTTCGGGCATGATTGCCTGAATTTCTGCCTGAGATTTGCCCTCAGTTTTTGCTTTCACGTCATTCTCAATTGCCTGAAGTGCATTTTGCTTTTCCTGCATTTTGGTCTGATGCGCTTTTACCATTGCATCCAGTTCGGCGTCTGCACTGACTTTTGCAGGATAGCTGTTCAGAACATCCTCGATGCTTACCACTCCAAAATCCTGAGCAGAAAGACCTATGGTTCCAAAGAACATAAATGCGAAAATGCTAAATAATTTCATTTTTTTCATCTTTGATATAAATTAATTTTGGTTATCACTTTAATGATTTGGATCCCGTTCCGGTTCCAAGCTGTTTTTGTCCGGTTGACCGATTTGCCGGTGTCGCCCCTTTGGCCGGGGTTGCTCCTTTTGCCGGTGTACTTCTTCCCTTGGTGTTGGTTCCGGTACCCTTCGGTTTCGGATTGGGCTGTTTGGGTTCTTTGATTACTGCATTTGGATTCAGCTCAAGCAGTACGTCGCGGCTGATATCAAATTTGGGATCGGTATAGATCATAATCAAATCGCTTCCCTTGTCAAATATAAATGAGTAATTTTTCTTTTTTGCCACCTGGTCAACCGCCAGATAAATCTGATCCTGGATCGGTTTTACAAGCGATACTCTCAGTTTGATCAGATCGCCGCCCTGACCGTATCTCTTTTCGCGAAGATTCTGAATCTCTTTTCTTTCAAACTCCAGGTCTTCCTCTTCTTTCTTTATCTGTTCTTCTGTCAGCAGTACTTTTTCGTTCAGGAAATCAGCCTGTCTCTGATTCAAAATATCTTCACGGGTCTGTATTTCACGATTCCACTGTTCTGTTTTTGTTCTCAGATTATTCTGTGCCTGAACATATTCTGGAAGATTTTCCAATATATAATCAGTGTCAACATATCCGAATCGCTGTGCTCCGACAGGAATCAGCAGGCTGCAAAAAAGTATGCTTAAAAAAAGTTTTTTCATGTCTGTTGTTTTATCGAAAATTATGCCACATAAGGATTTTGCAAAATTACACTATTTAAAATTCCTGACCAATAATAAAATGAGTTTGCCAACCCGATCGTTTTTCACTGTAAATCGGTTTGTCAAAGCCATATCCGAAGTCAAATCCGAGCATTCCGAATGCAGCCATAAAGATTCTCACCCCAAATCCGGCAGATCTCTTCAGCTGGAACGGGCTGAAATCTCTTGTGTCCGACCAGGTGTTTCCTGCCTCTGCAAATGTGAGTGCATAGATTTTTGCCTGCTGGCCCATCGTGATCGGGTATCTCAGTTCAATCATAAATTTGTCATAAACGCTTCCTCCGCCCGCAGGTGTAATATCGTCCAAGGTTCCGCCGCCCTGAGTTGAATCTTCATATCCTCTCAGCGGAATGATTTCACGACCGTCAAACCGGTTGCCCATCAGACCGGTGCCGCCCAGATAGAAACGTTCAAACGGAATGGTTCCGATCTTGCTGTTGTATTTGCCCAGATAACCGAATTCACCGCCGATCTTCAGCACTGCCTTACCGGCGAGTTCTTTGTACCAGTATGATCTTGCTTTGATTTTATAGTATTCAAGCCATTCAAATTTTTGAACCGCATCCATGCTTTCGTAATCTTTGTTTCCAAACAGTGAGTATGGAATGGTAAAAGTCAGCGACACACCCAAATCTGAACCGCCGATCGGAAATACAGGATCGGGACCCGCAGAATTTCTGGTCACACCGACTGTATAATTCAAATCATTGGCCGTACCGTTGTCGTACCTCAAATCTCCAACCTGAAGCGCATAGTTTTCAAATTTATATCTCTGGTATGAAACCGTTCCCTGCAGTCTGAAATAGTCATCCGGCCAGGTCAGCAGTTTGCTCAGCCCCACGCTTGCGCCGAGTATGTTCAAAGTCGATTCCTGTCTGAATGCGTCAGTATAGTTGTATCTCGAATAGAAAATGGAGGTGGTCAGCGCGGTAGGTCTCTTTCCGCCGATCCAGGGTTCCATAAACGAGAAACTGTAATTTTGGTAACCTCGTCCCGCCTGCGCCCTCAATGAAACCGACTGACCGTCACCCATCGGAACCGGTCGCCAGGCTTTCTTGTTGAACATATTTCTGACCGAGAAATTTCCAAAAGTCAGACCCAGCGTACCCAGAAAAGTCCCTGCACCGTACCCGCCCTGGAGTTCGACCTGACTCGAGCTTTTGTGAACCAGTTCCCAGTTGATGTCAACCGTATTGTTTTCGGGATGCGGCTGTACATCGGGATTGATTTGAGTCGGTTCAAAATAACCGAGACTCGCCAACTCAAAATAGGTTCTTTTGATTTCTGATTTCGAAAACAGATCGCCGGGCTTGGTTCTCAGCTCTCTCGCAATCACATGGTCATAGGTCACATCGTTTCCGCTGAAAGTCACCTTGTTAAAGGTTGCGGGTTCTCCTTCCATGATTTTGATTTCGAGATCAATGGTGTCATTTTTTACATTTTTCTCAATCGGAATCAGATTTGAAAACAGATAACCTCTGTCCATATACATGGTGTGCAGGTCATCGTCTTTTTCTGAACCGTCTATTTTTTTGTTGATTCCCACCGCATCATAACGGTCTCCCTCCTTATAGGCGAAAACTCTTTCGAGCAGTTCGGTCGGAAAAACAGAATTACCGGTAAATGTAACCTTGCCCAGATAATACGGACGGCCTTCTTCCACCTTTATCTTAATGACCATATTTTTCGGGTCTTTCTGAATCACAGTGTCGGATACGATTTTTGCATCTCTGAATCCGATTGATTTGTATTCGTCAATTACTTTGGTCAGATTTTCATGATATTTTTCGGGAACGAATTTGGAGCTTTTAAAGATATTGAGCGATTTCTGATTGGTGCCCTTCATCGCTTTTCTTCTCAGCTGCCCGCTTCTCAATTCTTTGTTTCCTTCAAAGATTATCTTGTCGATTTTAACCCTTTCGCCTTTGTCTGCATTGATCACCAGATTCACCTTTGACGAATCGACTGTGTCTTTGTTTTCAATAAATTCAACCTTTGGCTGCGGATATCCTTTTGTGATAAACTGTCCTTTGATGGTGTTTCTCAGCTGGTTCTTCAGGTTATTGGTGATTTTGGTTCCCGGATTGAGGCTGTACTCTTTGATCAGGTCATCTCTTTTCCCTTTTTTCAATCCGTTCACTTTGACTTCCGCCAGTTCGGGCAGTCCGATCAGATGCATCCTCAGCCAAATCTTGTCGTCCTCGGTTTTGACCACATACAGATCCACATTTGAAAAAAGATTTGAACGCCACAATTTTTTGAGCGCATTGTTGGTCTTGGTTCCGGGTATCTCCATAACGTCACCCAGTCTCAAACCCGTAAATCTCAGAATCTGGTTTTTACTGTAATGGGTGTCACCGCTGATCTCCAGGTCAGTCAAAGTATAGGTTTTGGGATTGTTGTATCCCGCAACCGACAGATCAGGACCGGTTTCTGTATGAACAGCGGTCGAATCAATTTGAGCAAACAGACTTCCGCTCATTGCAAAAATCATAACAGCATATATTTTCCTCACAATCAATTTTTTCTGCATTTTATTTTTATTCTGTTTTAATTTGCTCTCCGGTTTTTCCATATCTTCTTTCTCTCAAACTGTATTCCCGAATCGCTTTTAAAAAATCCTCCTGTCTGAAATCCGGCCAGAGCGTTTGGGTAAAATAGAGTTCTGCATAAGCAATCTGCCAGAGCAGAAAGTTGCTGACTCTGTATTCACCGCTTGTCCTGATCAGCAGATCCACATTTGGGATATCTCCCGTATATAATTTTTTTTCAAATAATTCACTGTCAATATCCGAAATCTCAATCTTTCCGGTTTTGACATCTTCCGCAATTTTCCTGGCTGCATTTACAATTTCATCTTTTGAACCGTAATTCAATGCGATGATCAGAGTCGCCTTTTTGTTTTCTTTTGTACGTTCGATTGCTTTCTGCAATGGTTTCAGTACGGCAGCCGGCAGTTTGTCGGTCTGACCGATAATCAGCAGACGGATTCCTTTTCTGTCCAATTCGTCAATCTCTGATTTGATGGTTGATGAAAGCAGCTTCATCAGAAAGCTGACTTCTGTTTTTGGTCTTTTCCAATTTTCGGTCGAAAAAGCAAAAAGAGTCAGATAAGGGATGTCCAGATCGCCGCATACTTCTATGGCCGCGCGGACCGATTCAACCGCATTCCGGTGACCAAAAGTCCTGTCCAGACCCTGTTTCCGGGCCCAGCGCCCGTTTCCGTCCATGATGATGGCTACGTGTTGGGGCAAATTTGACTTGTCGATTTTGGCTGTCGGTGATTGAATCATGTAAGTTAATTACAATAACAGGGCGGTCTGCCGAAAGTATAGGTCAATGTCAGACCCGTAAAAACATACCAGTCGTAATTTGAAGTATTGCCCACCTGACGTGATTTGATAATGTTGTTGTTCAATATTTCTATCTGTTCCGGATCCAGACCCGGTTCAACATTGAATGTAAAATCCTTTTCGTCAGAAAAGCTGAAATCAAGATTATCGGTCTTGGTGTATCTGAATCCAACCTCGGCTGCGATTACAAAATTTCTGTACTTATATTTGTAACCTGCACCGAAAGGTACAGTGAATTTGGTCTGCTTTTCAGCTCTGGTCTCAATTTCCGTATGTATGGAAGGCGGATCGATGATGACTCCGTTTACGTCTCTTGTAAAGGTATGGTTCACATCATACAGCAGTTTGTCATACATAAAGGCGGCCACACCCGCAAATATAAAAGGCGAATGCCTGCTGCCGTCAAAGTCATTGATGTTCAGGAAGTTATATTCAAAAACAATTGAAGCTTCCCAAATTTTATTTTTATAAGTGTAATCTCTTCTCCTTTTGTACTGTTCGGGTGCTGCATAGTCCGCACCGATCACACGACCGAACAGCGCATTGAATCTGAGTCCCATATACGGGTTGACATTGAATCTGTATATACCTCCGAGACCGTAGGCAACCCTGCCCACTCTTTCAGCGGTAAAATAAGGAACAGGTGCGGGATTAATGAAATTTGCTTTTCCGATGTCGCCAATTACGTTTGTGCCCCCGACAAAGACTCCAATTTCATGTCTTTGTGCAAAAGACAATGAACAGATAAGCCCCAAGGTTAATAAAAATATATTCTTCATGTTATATTTTAGAATAGATATGCAAGAAAATCAACGGAAAATTAAGAAAAATGTTGCATATTCTTTCTATTAAGCGACAAATATAAACAAATATAGCAGGTCGCTATATGCTTTAACAAAAATTAAGAAAAAAACTTTAATTTTTTAATTCCTTTTGTCAGAACCCCAGAACATCTTGTCCCTGAGCGTTATGAGATAGGTCATCTCTTTCGGAATTACAATATTGAGTTTGAAATCCGCTTTTTTCAGATGCAATTTTACATTGGACGGCAACGGAATATTTCTCGAATCGAGCGATAAAAAGTATTCATCTTCGCGACTGTCAATCTTCAAATCCAGTTCGCTGTCATCAGAAATGATATAGGGTCTGATATTCAGGTTGTGGGGTGCAATTGCGGTCACCACAAAAACCCGGTTTCCCGGATGAACGATCGGACCGCCGCAGCTGAGCGAATAGCCGGTCGATCCGGTGGGTGTGGCAATGATCAGTCCGTCGCCCCAGTAATTGTTCAGATATTCACCGTTGATCCATGCCTCAACCGTGATCATGCTGGTGGTCTCACGCCGGGTAACCAAAATTTCGTTGAGCGCAAACGGAAATTCAAGATCGATCTCGTCAGAATGAACGCCGATCATCGTTCGGCTGCTGACCTGATATTCGCCGCTGAGTATTTCGTCCAAGACCCCAAAAAGAGACTCTGAATTGATGGTCGCCAAAAATCCGAGCCGGCCGGTATTGACACCGACCACCGGAATCTTTCTGTCCTGAATCACTGTGGCAGCACTCAGTATGGTGCCGTCTCCGCCAAAAGTGAAAAAGAAATCAAGATCGGCGGGAAGGTCTTTGTAAGCATAAAAAGTTTCATAATTTTCTACGCTTAATGCCAGTTCGCTTTTTAAAATTTGGGCGAGTTCCGAAAAAATATAGATTTTGATGTTTTTGGCAGCCATCCTTCTGAAAAATTCTTCAAAAAGTATCCTGTGCTCAACCGTTGCCTTCAGACCGTAAACCGCTATCCTCATCTATATATTCAGGTATTTCATCAGTTGTTCGAAGCGCTCTTTCATCAGTTCTTCTTTTTCGTCATTGAAGAATTTATAGACCACCTTGTAATCAAAACGTTCAAAAGTCTCGCCGACAGAAGTAAGATTTTCAGATACCACTTTGAGTGCCACCCTGACATTTTCGCCCTGATAAGCGGTCACAAACATACCGATGATCTTTGCATTGTTGCTTTCTGCAATGTTTGAAATCTCGCTGAACGAAAGTTTCTTTTGCGGAATTTCAACAATCATAATCGATCCGGGTTCGATGATCAAAGGCATTGACGAAAGACCCGAAATCACATCGTCAAGCATCAGCATGCCCGCATAATGATGCGTCCGGTTCAGTATCGGCAGTACGTTTGAAGTGTGGTTGTGATAGATTTGGACAGCATCGAGCAGCGACGCTTTTTCATCGATAAAAAAGTTTTCAAAAAAATCTTTGAGTTTTGAAAGGAGGGTTGAAGGTTCATTTTCTTCCAGAATTTCTTTTGACAGATTTCCGGCGAATTCCAATCCTTCAAGCACCGGAATATGGGTCAGATTGAATTGGTCAACCAGCTCAAGCGCATGAGCTGTGGTCTGACTGATTTTGGCCGGCGCGAAATCTTTGCTTATGTAATCTTTTACCAACATTGATACAAATGTAGAAATAAGATGTCAGATTACAGAAGTTAGAGGGTAGAAATTGAGGATGGGGATGGATGTGGGGTGTTGGGTGTTGGGTGTGGGGTGTTGGGAAGTTTAGCTAAAACTTGAAATCCGAAAAACCTGGAACTCTCCCTAAAAACAAAGTGGGGGCCCGACTAAGCTGATAGGCCCCCACTCTTTTTTCCAGTAAGCTTGATTTGATTGGTTGGTATTAATTGTTTACAAACTTTCTGGTTACAAACTCTCCGGTTTCAGTTTTTACGGTAACCACCACGATCTGATGGTTAAAGTTCAGCGCATCGATCCGATGTTCATTCGAATTGATGTCCGACTTCTTGTAAACCGAACGACTGTTTAGGTTGAAGAGCTCTATTTCCGTTATCTTATCGATGGTCGATGTGATAACGATCTGGTTGTTAACTTTTGCAAACAGAATCTGATTGCTGATATCAGAAGCTGTCCCTATGACATTTCCCGGTCTGTACACAATCACAAAACGATCGTTGAACTCGCCGGCTCTGGTCATAAATTTATATGGTTTGTCAGTAATTTTTACGGTCTTGTTCAGCAGTCTGTCGATCAGGTAGATTGACTGTCCTTCCTCAAAGATTCCGTCTGAATCCTCCAGTTGTATAATATAAGTTCCGGTTTCAAAAGCTTTGTAGCCCAAAGGTACTCTGTCATTGATCCTGAAAGGTGCCCTGCCCTGGATATTCAGCTGTTTGGTGTCCAATATACTAAATAAGCTGTTTGAACCCTGAAAGCTTTTGGTGTCATCGGCTGAAAATTCATCGGTTCCTCCGTCAAAATAAACAACAGCCATCATTGTTTGAGTGCCTGAAGGTGAAGTCATGGTCAGCCAGTAACGATCGTATTGGGTGTCAAATCCTGAAGGTTTTCCAAAAAAGTCAATATTTCCTGCCGTTGTTCGATAAGCATTTGTGAAATTCAATGTTCCGGTTTTTGCCTGAATCATAAACCCGGTTCCCACTTTTACATATTGGTCAGGTACTTTATTACAGCCTGTACCATACACAGAACAATCAGCCGCAGTTCCCGTATTGCCCACTGCATTAAATTTTGCATAATGATCTCCATTATAATTTGAACCCTGCTGTTCATGAAGCGTATTGCTGGTATTGTCCCAGAAATAGAAAGTAGATTCTATTTTGGTCGTATTATTGTCATACAGTTCCTTGATATCCAGATTTGACGGATAAGGATTGCCCAGCAGGTTGTAGCGGTTTCCGCTGGTGTTCAGCGAATAATTTAATGGGCCGTTAAACGGAACACCCATCAGTTTACCTGCAACTGTTTCAACACCACCGCCATTGCCAGGCGATTCTTTGACCGCATAAGCCAGTCCCGAAACATAAGGGCCGGGAGTTTCATAGAAATAATCGTTTCCTGTATTATATACCTGAACGCTTGTCGGATTTGGCGTATAAATCGAAGTCTTCATATTTCTGCCCGAAACCACAGGTGCGGTCACATAATTGTACTGTTTGCGGTCTGCAGAAAATTTGAAATCTTTTTCAACTGTGATTTCACCGGTATTGGCTACATCATTGACCTGAATAAGATTTCCGTTGTGTTTGATAACTACATCAGCTTCATTTCCGGTCCCCAAATGATTGAAGTAGTCAGTAACCGTCAGCGAGCCTCCGCCCTCAATCGTGAGACCACCTCCATTTTCAATTATCACATTTTTCGCAAATGCAGTCGTGGTTCCATCAATAATAGGTTTGTGAGATGTACTTGGAATTCTGACGCAATGGTCAGCAGTAGGCACACTGCCTTCGTTCCAGTTGGCGGCAATGTTCCAGTCAGTACTTGACGGGCTTATCCAATTTTTGTCACCACGGTTGACGGTAACGGTTGTCTGTGATGGACAACCGACAGAAGTCTTTGCAGAAATTGTATAAGTTGTTGTTGTTGCCGGTGAGGCATATAATGTTAATGCGTGCGTACCATCATAAGGAAGTGTCCTGTCCTCATCAAACCACAAACCTGTAATCGGCGACCAGGTAACAGTGGTCGGTAAAGGATTTGTGCCGGTTATATTCACATCATCAATTGCCCAATAATAATCCCTATTGGCATGATATCTGAATCGCAGCTGAAAATAAGGGGCTCCTCTGTATGCATTTAAATTAATGGTTGCATGTGCGAAATTGGTCGCTCCGCCCTGTGTGGCAGTATAAGATTGAATTGTTGTCCAATTTTGACCATCGGTAGTAACTTCAATTTTTGCCTCTTCATTTCCGGAACGTCGTCTAAAATAATGGTTAAAAGTAAGCGTAATATTGGTAGTGGCTGAATTGTAATCCGTGAGGCTCATGGGTGGTGCAATCAGGCTGCTTTCCATTTCATAAGATCCGTATGCATTACTGTCAACCATGATAAAATCTGAATTATCAGGCGAATGGAAAGAGGGACTGCTGCCATACAATGCCCACCTGGCGTAATATGGTCCGTTTCCACCCCAGGTTCGGGTAGAAACTATCCATGGGTTCTGAACAGGATTCCATTTTTCATCCAAAATGGTTTCCGGAATAATTCCACCGGTGATTAAATTAATTTCACTGCTTTCATTTGAACAGGTGATTGACTCAATCGGATCCATGACTATCAAGGTTGGCGGTGGTGTTAGCATTATGGTTACATAGGTGTAATCTTCACAGCCGCTGCTGCTTTTTGCCACTACCCAATAAGAGGTAGATTCATCTACCGTAACAGTTTTTGTCTGACCGGTTCCCAAATCCTCATCATAAGTACCATCATAACTATTGTAGCCTATGTACCAATGATATGTATAGCCGCCAACGCCTGTATTGGCACTCAACGTTACCTCATCTCCTTCACAAACAGAATATTTATCCGCAGTGGCTGTTACTGCCGGACAACTCAAACAATCTCCCACCAGAAAGAATACATTATGTCCGGTAGAGGTATTTACATCCCAAGTCGTACCGCCATTTGTACTGAGTGCCGTTTCATATACTCCGGTATTCACAACTGCCCAGAAAGCACCATTCGCAGGATTTGTCACAACAAGCGGCTCAAACCAGTAGTTGCCCTGACTGAGGGTGATAGGGGTTGTCAAGTCAAAACTAACCCTGTACCAGGGAAATCCAAATGCAGTACCTCTCACGATAGAACGAGTTGAGGTTAGGTTAAACTGTTCTATGACAGCATTCGGCAATCCGTCTATATCAGAGTTTCTGAACTTGAATGTAGCAGAGACAACAGGATTTGGAGCAAAAACATCCATTGTGATTGTTCTTATGGTAAAAGCACTATTTTGCGGAACAATAACCTGATTGGCTATTCTTTGAGTGTTAAAGGTTGTAATTTGCCAACCATCAGTAATTGTCAACACCGAACCATCGCCCTGGTAACATTCAGATGAGATAAATGTATCTGTAGCAGTATATCCCGTTAAATTGCTGTAAGTACAGCGCACTGCAAGTCTCCACTCCACACGGGTTCCTGCTGCCGGTGCTGTAGCATTATAGGCTGAATAGGTCGAATTAAAGTTTGTAGTATTTGTCCATCCTGTCCATGTCTGCCCATTATTTGTACTGGTTCTGTTTTCCCAACGGTATTGGATACCCGGGTTTTGCGGATAATCAAAAGCATAAACTCCATAAGATGTTCCAGGGTCATTAACATGAGCATAAACTTCAACACTTCCGCCGGAAGGTGTTCCAGAGCAATTTGCAGGCATTGAATAATCAATTACCAAGTATGGCGGAACAGCAGAAGAGTATCCCCCAAAAATATGATAGTTTGTAGTTCCATAATTACCGGTTGCCCCATTAACATATAAACAAATTGCAACCCAATTTTGGTTAATACTATTTTGAATATGGGTTCTTCCGTTGGCGTTTAACTCCATATTTACCCAGCCAAATGGTGAATTTGCAACAGCCCACGCATAATCGGTAACAAGTTGTGTAGTACTATTATAAATTTGATACCAGCCTGCCACAACCGGGTCAACGGTTATATCTGCAAGTGTAAATTGTCGGTTGGTAACATCTCCTTGTCTATTAATATAATATTGCCATGAATAAACCGAATTGATGGTTGAGCCATTCGGCAGTGTAGTTAAATCATATTTTGAAAAGCCACTCATCCTGTCCCCTGTGTCTCTACCTACAGCCATATTACCGTTCCCACCATAACCTGGAGCATAGTTTTCTGCAAAACCGGTCCAACGCATTGCATTCTGAGGATAATAATTAGCAGTAGGATCCACCCTTACTGGAAAAACCCTTTCATTGCTCAGAAGCCAAGATGTTTTCAATTTTGTTAGCACAGTCAGCACGTTGCCAATAAGCCGAGTTTCGTATATTGTATTTCTTTCCTTTGATATAGCAATAGGCTCATTTGCTTCCGTTGAAACCGGGTTGGAATACAAATAAACCGACTGACCCATAGGGTTCTTAATCACTATACCTTTATCAGTCACTTCATGTGTCCAGCCAAAAGGCAGAATCACATCTTCAGAAAAAACCAGATATTGTGCAGCTGCAGGTATATCGCCCAAAGCTTGTTTGTTTGGAATAATATAATTCAGTTCTCTTTTTCCGGTCAGCATGGTGAATTCAACATCTATGTTGCCGTACAGATTTCGGTAATAGGCTTTGTCGCCTTCAATCTGTATCTGTGTATTGGCAGAATTGATCAGTCCGTGTGGCTGTCCGTTTACTTCCCAGTACATCTTTGTATTCAGAAATTCACGAAGTTCGCCATCGTCTGTTTTATTTTTCAGACCGGTATGTGAGGTTGAACCAAAATAAGAATGAAACAGATTGGTCGCATTGACAAAGGGATAAGTCTGATCAAAATTCTGGGTGATCTTATGGTCGATATCCAAAAACTGTCCGTTCTTTTCATAATGGATGGGACCGGCACCAATCAGTGCGGTATAGCTTCCGTCACCATTGTCATATGTCTTTGAATAAAAATCCCGTTTTGAAACATCTTCCTTTTTATTTTTTAAAGCATCATATGGAGTTTGATTAGAAACTTGGTTTTGATCTGTTTTAACTTTTTCTGATGGTCTTTCTGAATTAATAAATTTCTGGTCTGCATTTTTGTCACTTGCAGTAACTTGCGATTGTCCTTCAATAAGGGCATGAATTCCCAAATGTGCATTTTCAGAATTTTTAAGACTATTGTCTTTTGAAGGTTGTTTCCCCGGATTTGGCAGACTCTGATTCTTCTTCAAATTATCATTTGAATTAAACTCATTGTGTTTGAGAAGATTTGCCTGTTTCTCTTTGCTTTGCTTAGTTACGTTGGCAGGTACACTTTTTACCTCACTTTTTAAAGGTGTAGTTTCACGATTTTGACCAAATAAAACACCGGAGGTAAGTAATACCATTAGGTTAAGGACAATAAAACTTTTTTCGATTTTAGATGGGAGATTGTAATTTTCATTCCCCGAAGAATCCTTCCCCATAGGGAAAAGGGTAGATAATTTTTTCATATCAGCTTAGTTTGGTTATACAAAAGTAAAAAATAAATTCAGTTTAACAAATTTATTTTTATTCTTCACTGCTGATAATTAGCAAATTGAGCTGTTGATCGGCTGTTGATAAGATTTTGAAGTGATTTTTGTCAGGGTGTTGGATGTGGGATGCAGGGTGCGGGATGCAGGGTGCGGGATGCGGGGTGCGGGATGACGGGTGCGGGAAGATGGAAGGATTTTCTTAATGTCCCTTAATCATCCTTAATTTCTTCATGTTTCAAAAAAAACTGAGAAATAGTAATTAGTAATTAGTGATTAGTAATTAGTGGCTGGCTGTCTATAGGAAATACGGAACAAGCATCCCACGCCCTACACCCAACACCCAGCCCTTCTCACGTCTCAAAGTCTAATGTCTCACGTCTAGCCTGGAACCTGTCCTTCGATAAACTCAGGATGACAACCTGAAACAAAATAAATTTTACAAGCTGACGCCGGGCCGGAAAAGATATTTTTTTATCCGGTTTTTGGGCACTTTATTTCATACACTATCCATGCTTTATCCATACACTATCCATACATGATCTATGGAGCAGCTCAGCATCAGGGTTTTTTATTTTGAGGCTAAATTACTGACAAACAAATGAATATACAAGTCATTGGAAATGACATTTGTGTCCTTTTGGTACGGAAAGCGAAATCTGTGACACAATCGGATATTTGTGCCGTTTTTGCGGTTTGAAGACATTTGTGACAAACTCTCAGGATGACAGGCGAACGGATGGGGCTTCGACAGGCTCAGCCTGACGGATGGTTTCTTTTGAAGGTCTTTGTTAGTATAAAGACATCATACTGAGTTTGTCAAAGGGTCAGCCTGATGATTAGGAAGATGGAAGAGGATGTTGGGTGTAGGGCGTTGGGTGTTTTTTTGAAGAAAGGCAGTATAGGTGCACTGTTTATTTGCGCTATACACATTTGATCCCTTTGGGATTTTTTCGAGATACCCATTAACCGAAAAGAATTTAATACTTGAAATAAAAATTAATTTCTTTCCAAACCATTTAATCTGAAAAAACAAACGGTGTTAATGCACAGAACCACGAAGTGGTTCAACTCTCAGTAGCCCCCGATGAAATCGGGGGAAAAATAATACGCCCCTAAAACCAACCCGCGGAGCGGGTTGAACGATTAATATTTCATTTTTTTTCAGTCTTAAAATACTGCAAAGAATTGTTTTAAGATAAACAAAACAAAGCTTTTATCAAAGAGTTTTTATCATTTTTTGATTCAATTATTTCATTGAATTTTATACTGCATTATTGCATTAATATTAAATTTTAAAAAATTAAGAAAATGAAAAAAAGAGTTCCGATTTCCCAAATTATGACCAAAGAAGTTATCAGTCTGAATCCGGTGCAGACTCTTTATGACGCAGAGGAGTTATTTGAAAAACACAAAATCAGACATCTACCGGTGGTTGACGGTGAAAATCTGATTGGTGTATTGAGCAAATCCGATTTGCTGAGAATCAGTTATTCCGAATTGTCTGACGATGAAGAAAGTGTTGAATCAATGATTTTTGATGCCTACACCATTCCGCAGGTGATGACCAAAACACCGGTGACCGCAGATTCCGAAGCCACCGTCAGAGATGTGGCGGAAGTGTTTTCAAAACAGAGTTTTCATGCGTTGCCGGTGGTCGATCACGGCAAACTAATCGGAATGATTACCACCACCGATCTGATCAATTATCTTTTGGATCAGTACTGATTTGCACAGCCAACCGACTATTTTGAATCTGTCTTCCTGCCGCAGCTGAAGATTTTTGCGATTTGAATTCGAAGCGATGGTTTCTGTTTTTTGGATTTTAAATTTAATCGTAGTTTTGGCACATGAATCAGAGGATAAGTCATTTGATCGGAAATCCGTTTGAAGTTCAGCTCTCGGATGTGGCACTGCTGCAGGATGAGATTGAAAAATATCCTTATTTTCCGACGCTTCGGACACTGCTTCTTTTTGCAATGAAGGAGCACGGACATTCTTCGTATCAGAAGGAATTGAAAAAGACGGGCATCTGCTGTCCCAGCCGTGTGGCGCTTTATCATTATCTGCAAAAGGAACAGCAGCAGCCGGAAATTGCGGATGAAATTTTGGAAACTGAAATTCCAGATCTGAACCCGATTCCGACACCACCGCCGATTGCAGAAATTCCGGTCGAAACCGATGTTCCGGTTCAGACTGAAACTGAAGCAGAAAATTATGCCGAAACCAAAGAAATTGAGGAAATCCCGGTTCAGCAGACAAAACCGGTTGAAATCAGTTCAGATTCAGAAATGACCTTTTCGGAATGGCTGAATCTGTCTTTAACAGAGTCTGCCACCGAAAAAGAAGAACCGACCGAAAAGGACATCAAATACAAACTGATCGATGAATTTATAGAGAAATCTCCAAAAATCTCACCCTTGGAAAAAGCGGTTTCACAGGATACTCCAGCACCAAAACCGGGCCTCAACACCGAATATTCCGATCTGATGACCGAGACGCTGGCACAGATTTATGTGAATCAGCGGAAATTTGACAAAGCGCTCAGAGCCTATCGGATTTTGAGTTTGAAATATCCCGAAAAAAAGGAATTCTTTGAAGATCAGATTCGGAAGATTGAAGAATTGGGGAATTTATAAGCTTCAAAATGTACCGAACGAACAAAAGATTGATCATTCTCCGGTGAAATATTCTTATTTACTTTTGATTAATATCCAAAAAATTAGTTCCTTTGCAGACTAATTCTCAGAAAAAAGATTTAAAATGCAGACTTTCATATTCTTAATGATTGTAATTATTGCGGTTTGTGTGATCACCACATTGGTTATTTTGTCTCAAAATCCGAAGGGAGGAGGTCTTTCTTCAACTTTTGGAGGTGCGGGCGGCGGACAGATGTTTGGTGTTCAGAGAACCAATGAATTTTTGGACAAAGCCACCTGGACGCTGGGCGGAATCATTGTGCTGCTGTGTATTACAGCCAATGTACTGATGGCCAATCCGAGCTCAATCAAAGACACAAATATTGATGCTGTGCCGGTTGATCTTCCGCAGCAGACGGAACAGGCGCCTGCAACCGAAAATGCACCTGCTCTTCCCGGAGAATAAGAAGCGGCAGTAAAAAATATCAGACGGACGGATTTCAAAATTTGGAATTTGTCCGTTTTTTTATGAACCCTACGAGGGTTTTTATAATAATATAGGATGATGGGTGTTGGACCTGGAACCTGCGCTTCGGCTTTGCTCAGCGACCTAAACTTGAAACCCCAAATCCCACTATATCCCGATACATTTTTCTCCGCTGTGCTCCAAAAAAAATCGATGTAACGGTTTTACATGATACAATTTTACAACATACATCACACAAGAAAAATAAAAGTCTCACGTCTTTTGTTGGGAGACGGAGGCGGGAAGATGTTCAAGCCCTTCCTTAATGTAACTTAATAATCCTTCACACTTTCATGTTTCAAAAAAATAAAACATTAAGATATGAAGAAAATTAAGATGATTGAGACCCTATTAAATGAAGGCCCATCCATTGTCAGGCTGAACCTGTCGAAGCCCCAACACCCCGCTTCCATCAAAAACTTTAGAATTTAAAAAAGACAGAATCCGACTAAATCACCGGCTGATCCATTCGCCGTTTTCTGATTTTTCAAAATTCACATTGGCAGTCCAATCCAAAAATGTGCCCGTTTTTTTAATATAAAGCGTATCAACGGTTTCCAGATCGCCGGTTTTGCATTTTGACCGGATCAGTTGTACACTTTCATCCGGATTTTGGATATTTTCATAAATCGTTTTTTCAGAAATCTGTTCCATATTCCAAAAACCGCAGCCGTACTGCAGATATCCGTGGTAGAGCAGCAGCGGGAAACTCCCAACAATCAGTCCGCCGATAAATAACAGTATATTGATCCACTTTTTTTGATTCGAACGGATAAAAAGTATAAACAGTCCGTAAACCGATACGGCAGCTGCAAAAACCAGAATCTGGGTGAAGACCGGAGCGAATTCACGATTTGAAAAACGGAGAGCAACCCTGTCGCCAAAAAGAAAATACAGCACATACCAGATCAAAAACAATCCGCAAAGTATGCGGAGTACGATTGCCGAAATTTTCAGAAATTTTTTCATCGGTTTGGTTCGAAATGGCACTTAATTTTAATTCTGCTAAGGTAATGATTTTGTTTTTTTGAACGAATTTTGATTCGGCCTTGAACCCATGAATGCAATCCGCTGAATTTCTGTCGGTGCTTTCTTCTAAATTGTACTAATTTTGCCAAATGCCGGAACAAAAGAAATTTAAATCGGGTTTTGTGAACATCATCGGGAATCCGAATGTGGGCAAATCCACTTTGATGAACAAACTGATGGACGAGAAACTGGTGATTGCGACCCACAAGGCACAGACCACCCGTCATCGGATCAAAGGAATACTGACCGGCGAAGATTATCAGATCGTTTTTTCGGACACGCCCGGCATACTCGAACCTGCCTATGAGCTGCAGTCAAAGATGATGGATTATGTAAAGGAAGCGCTGGTCGATGCAGATCTGGTTCTTTATATGGTGGAAACCGGCGAACGAAAACCCAGAAATGAAGAGGTTTTTGAAAGACTCAAAAAACTGAAAGTTCCGGTTTTGGTGTTGATCAACAAGATTGATCAGAGCAATCAGCAGCAGCTTGAAGAATCGGTTGATTACTGGCATCAGATGCTTCCTTCGGCTGAGATTCTTCCGATTTCGGCAATTGAAAATGCAAATATCGATCTGCTCAAAAACAGGATCGTTGAACTGTTGCCCGAAGGTCCGATGTATTTTCCGGAAGACCAGCTGACCGACAAATCGGAACGGTTTATCGTCAACGAAACCGTCCGCGAAAAGATACTGCTCAATTACAAAAAAGAAATTCCCTATTCGGTCGAAGTGGTGACCGAAGTTTTCAAAGAAGGTTTTGAACTGATACAGATCGAGACCGATATCTATGTGGAAAGAGACACCCAGAAGGGAATTCTGATCGGACACAAAGGCGAATCGCTGACCAAAGTCGGAAAGGAAGCCAGAGAAGATTTGGAAAAGTTTTTTGGTAAAAAGGTTTTTCTGAAACTCTTTGTAAAAGTCAGAAAAGACTGGCGGAAAAAAGACCGCGATCTGAAGGGATTCGGGTATTGAATCGATGTATAATTGTATAATCAGACTTTGAGACGTGAGACTTCTTTTTCTTGTACAATGTATATTGTATATTGAAGAACACTTTTAGCTTAACTTCCCTGATTGATGTTGACTCTTCTGCCTTAGCATTTGTCAGGCTGTCGAAGCCCCAACACACCCCGCTTCCATCTTCCATCCTCCATCCTCCATCCTCCATCCCCCATCTTCCATCTTCCATCTTCTAATCTCTAAATTCTAACCTGAAACTCAAAATCCCCAATTTTATACTACTTTTGAATAGAATTCAAACTGAAATGGCCAAGACCAAAACCACATTTTTCTGTCAGAACTGCGGAACCCAGTATTCGCAATGGATGGGACAATGCAAAACCTGCGGTGAATGGAACACCATCGTAGAAGAGGTGATCGAAAAAGATGAAAAAGAAAAGCCCTGGCAGTCCGATGAAAACAAAAGCCTGTCAGAAGCGGGTATAAGAAACATACGAGAGATACCCGAAAATTCGGAATCAAGAATCGATGCCGGAAACGGTGAGCTAAACCGGGTGCTCGGCGGCGGTATCGTGAACGGATCTGTGGTTCTGATGGGTGGCGAACCCGGAATCGGGAAATCAACGCTGATGCTGCAGGTGGCACTCCATCTGAAAAACATCAAAACGCTTTATGTGTCGGGTGAAGAAAGCGGTTCACAAATCAGACTCAGAGCAGAGCGTATCGGGATTGAATCAGACAATTGTTTTGTGCTGACCGAAACCAATACCCAAAAGATATTCAAGCAGCTGAAAAAAATCGAGCCCCAGTTAGTGGTCATTGATTCTATACAGACGCTGAATACCAATTATGTGGAATCTTCGCCGGGCAGCATCTCACAAATCAGAGAATGTGCATCAGAAATGATCAGATATTCAAAGGAAACCAATGTGCCGGTCATACTGATCGGGCATATCACAAAGGAAGGTGTCATTGCCGGGCCGAAAATCCTTGAACACATGGTCGATGTGGTCCTTCAGTTCGAAGGCGACCGAAACCATATCTATCGGCTGCTCAGGGCTATAAAAAACAGATTCGGTTCCACATCCGAACTCGGCATTTATGAGATGCAGGGCAGTGGTCTGAGGGAGGTGACCAATCCGTCCGAAGTGCTGATTTCAAAAAGAGACGAACCGCTGAGCGGAAATGCAATTGCTGCTACCCTCGAAGGAATCAGACCGATGCTGATCGAGATACAGTCGCTGGTGAGTTCTGCGGTTTACGGTACGCCACAGCGTTCTGCAACAGGTTTTGATCTCAAACGGCTGAATATGCTGCTGGCAGTACTCGAAAAAAGAGCGGGTTTTCAACTCGGCGCAAAAGATGTATTTCTGAATATCACCGGCGGTATCCGGGTGGACGATCCGGCCATCGATCTGGCGGTGATATCGGCGATACTGTCATCCAATATGGATGTGCCGCTGCCCGATAACTGCTGTTTTGCGGGCGAGGTCGGTCTGAGCGGCGAGATTCGGGCAGTCAACCGGGTGGAACAGCGGATTTCGGAAGCCGAAAAACTCGGTTTTGATGTGATCTTTGTTTCAAAATACAATAAGGTCAAAACTGCAAATTACAACATCAGAATACAAACTGTGTCAAAGGTGAATGATCTGGTGAAGATGCTTTTTTAATGGATGTCGGGTGTTGGATGCGGGATGATGATGAACATCCCATATCCATCCTCCATCTTCCATCCTTTTTTCTTCTAACTTCTAACCTCTAACTTTAGAAAAACTCTGCCTGAAAAAATCCCCCTCAGGTCTGTCTCCCTGAAAATTTGTCTCAAATGTCTCCAAACCGCCAAAACGGCACAAATATCCGATTGGGTCACAGATTTCGCTTTCCGTACCAAAAGGACACAAATGTCATTTCCAATGACTTGTATATTCATTTGTTTATCAGTAATTTAGCCTCAAAATAAAAAACCCTGATGCTGAGCTGCTCCATAGATCATGTATGGATAGTGTATGGATAAAGCATGGATAGTGTATGAAACAAAGTGCCCAAAAACCGGATAAAAAAACACCTTTTCCGGGCTGTTCCCTTATCATTCAATCTTGGCATTCATCACTCTGCAATAGACCTGAGATTTTGAGACATTAGACTTTTTTAGGTTAAGGCTGCTTATAAAAGGTCGTATCAATCAGGGCTTCAGTCAAAAGATTTATATTTTAAAATCGTCTGTTTTTTTGATTTACCGAAAATAAGCCACTCGCGAATGTTCAGTTTTCTATTCTCCGCTCCTGTCAGAAACACAAAAAAACCGATGCGCTTTTCAGTACATCGGTTTTGAAATTTATATGATTTTAAATTATTTCAGTTCCAAAGACTTCTGTCCGATCTTCATACCGTTTTGGTAAAGATCGATCTTGTAGGTTCCTTTTGGAAAATCAAAATCTTCCCAGTCAAAAGTGATATTCTGTTTGGTTCCCTGAGTGTAATTGAAATTTACTTTATCGGAATAATCAACCGATCCGTTTGCCCAGGTATCGAGCTGTCCCGGAGTGGCATTTTTGAATTTGCCCAATTTGCCGTCCGGTTTGAAAATCGCAATATAGATTTCTTTTTCGCCGGTTTCAGCATACTGGTTCGGATCCAAATCAAAGCTTACTCTCAGTTTGTCAATACGTTTTGCTTTTTCGGTTTCAACTTCCTTACCGCTGTTTCTCACTTTCAGCCCGGTAATTTTATAATTCGAAATTGAGAAAGTGCTTCTCAGATTTCGCTCATTTTCATCCGCTCTGCTGGTTTCCGCAACAAGCCGTCCGCTCATTCTTTCCTGCTGTACATGAAGCGTGTCGTTGGCAATCAGAAGCGAATCGTTCTGCGCCTGAAGCACTGCGATTTCCTGTTTGTAACGGTTGATGTCAGTATTCAGCGAATTGATCAGTTTCTGAGCTTTTGCCAGTTCGCCTTCGGTTGCATTCTTTTTGTTGAGCAGCGACTGAATCTCATTTCGCTTATCTGCAATTTCAGAATCACGCGCACTCAGGGTTGAATCCCGCATTTCCAGCTGAGCTTTGGTCTGATCATAATCATAGGTCAGATCGTCAAACTGTCTTTGGAGTTCCACCCGTGCATTCTCAGTATCCTTTAAATTTACATTCACCAATTGAATTTCCTCGTCGCTTTTTTTCTGCTGGGTAAACTGATAAATATTGAATCCCAAGCTTCCCAAAAGCAATACCGCCAGCGCTATGATGATCGCCTGCCCGCTCTTCCTGTTTCCTGACTGCTTCGGCTCTTCTGAACCGGAATAGTTTTGAATTTCCTCTGTTTCCATTTTTTTAATTGTTTTTATTAATAATACCTGATTTCTCTCGAAATTATAAAGGCCGGTATTTGATTCTTTTTTATGATACAATTCGTCCAATTGTTGTTCGAATCATATTGATATTCAAAATTATAAATGTCGGTGTCGTTGGATAGGTAGTTGAGCTTTCTTATTTCAAAAATCCTGCCATTTGGGTCGTAAAGGGTCAATTTTACCAAATTCTCGGTATCATCTGTCTCTGAAATTTTGGACGGATAAACAGATCCGTACTCAATCGATTCAACCGTTTCTTTCTTGCCCGAACGGCTTATTATCTTTAACGGCATTCCTGCCGAATTATTTTGATAAATTTTAACCAGCCCCTGCTGACCGTTGTTGTGAACCGTTTTTTCGGAAACCGGATTGTGATTGCTGTCAAACTCATAAGCAGTTGTTGAAAAAATCGCATCATCCATCCAAAAAACCTTTTCACTCAGCCGATTTCCGCTGTAAACCGAATTGACCACCCAATGCTGATTTGAAGTCCGTCCCGAATTGAACTCATCTGTTCTGATCAATTGATTTTTCAGATAATAAAATATCTTTCGCTGTGCCACTTTCCTGGGTTCTTCTCCATTCTGAATCAGAATATTCTCCAGTTTTTCGATCTGCTGTGAAGGATTGTACTGATAAACCGTACGGTCAAAAATCCCTAATCGGCCTCTGTAATCCAGAAAGTTTTCTCTTAAAGTCAGGTATTTTCTTTGGTCAAATTTCAGACAGATCGAGTCAAACTGCTCGCTGTCCAAAAATCCCGAAACAGCCGTGGAATTGGGCTGATTATAAATCCGGGTCACCGAACTCATGCTTTTTACATTTCCGATCAGCTCATAATCGGCAGCTCTGTACTGACCAAAACAAAATGCGCCAATGAGCAAAAACCAAACATTAATTCCTCTTTCGTAATTCTTTATATGCATTGATCAGTCCGTTTGTGGACGAATCGTGTGAACTTATTTTTTCGTCCGTTTCCAATTCGGGAAGTATTTTTTTTGCCAATTTCTTTCCGAGCTCAACGCCCCACTGGTCAAAACTGAAGATGTTCCAAATCACTCCCTGAACAAAAATTTTGTGTTCATACATCGCCACTAATTTCCCTAACGTATTTGGTGTTAAAAGATTGTACAAAATTGAATTTGTCGGACTGTTTCCTGCAAAAATTTTAAAAGATTTCAAAAATTCAATCTCTTTTTCAGATTTTCCTTCCTGTTTCAATTCTTCTATGGCTTCCTCTTCGGTCTTGCCAAAAGCAAGCGCTTCTGTTTGTGCAAAGAAATTTGAAATCAGTTTCCGGTGATGATCTCCCAGCGGATTCAGCGAATTGGCTCCGGTCAAAAAATCACACGGAATCAGTTTTGTACCCTGATGAATCAGCTGATAAAATGCATGTTGACCGTTTGTTCCGGGCTCACCCCAGATGATCGGGCCGGTCTGATAAAAAACATGTTTTCGGTCGCGTCCCGTCGATTTGCCGTTGCTCTCCATATCTCCCTGCTGAAAATAAGCCGGAAAACGGCTGAGATACTGCTCATACGGAAGAATTGCAACACTCTCTGCACCAAAAAAATTATTGTACCAAATTCCGATCAGCGCCAGAATCACCGGAATATTTTCTCTGAAATCAGAATTTCTGAAATGATTGTCCATTTGATGCGCGCCTTCCAGCAGTTTTTCAAAATTTTCAAATCCTACTGCCAGACAGATGCTCAAACCGATTGCGCTCCAAAGCGAATAACGTCCGCCCACCCAGTCCCAAAATCTGAACATATTTTCAGGATTGATTCCGAATTTTTCAACTTCGGCAGAATTGGTCGAAAGCGCAACAAAATGTTTTGCAATATCTTTTTCAGTGGCATCAGAATTTAAAAACCAATCACGTGCAGTATGTGCATTGGTCATGGTTTCCTGGGTGGTAAAAGTTTTTGACGCAACAATAAATAAGGTAGTCTCGGGATTTATTTTTTTAAATGTCTCAGCTATATGGGTGGCATCCACATTTGAAACAAAATGAAGATTCAGTCGGGTTTTGTAATGTTTCAATGCTTCGGTCACCATCACCGGACCCAGATCCGATCCGCCGATACCGATATTGACAACATCTGTAATTTCCTTTCCGCTGAAACCTTTCCATTCGCCCGAAATCACTTTTTCCGAAAATAATTTCATCTGATTGAGTACAGAATTAATTTCAGGCATCACATCTTTTCCGTCAACCATTACCGGCTGATTGCTGCGGTTTCTCAATGCGGTATGAAGCACAGCGCGGTCTTCGGTTTCATTGATCCGGTCGCCGCCAAACATCTTTTCAATTGCAGAATTCAGTTTGCAGTCTTCGGCCAGTTCAATCAGCAGATTCATGGTTTCATCATCGATCAGATTTTTTGAATAATCGACCAGCAGATTATCAAACCGTACATGGAATTTCTGAAAACGATTCGGGTCTTTGAACAGTTCTCTCAGCGAGCTGCCCGCAGTTTCCTTATAATGTTTTTCAAGTTTTTCCCAGGCTTTTGTCTGCACCGGATTGATTCTTTGAAGCGGCATAATGAAATGGTTTTGACAAAATTAAAGATAAGAAATTATAAATTGATTCAAAGCCGTTTTTAAATTATCCAATGATGATTTTCTAAACCGATTTTGTTATATTTGCAGCCTTATTCGGGGCGTAGCGCAGTCTGGTAGCGTATCAGCATGGGGTGCTGGGGGTCGCTGGTTCGAATCCAGTCGCCCCGACAAAACAAAATGTCTCGCACGGCAGTGCGGGGCATTTTTATTTTCTGAAAGTCAAAAACTTGTTTTTGTAATTGAAAGAAAATAAAAATGCCGCAGGACGAAGACCTGAGACATTTTGTTTTAGTCACTCCCAACTCTGGATCAACGAAGTTAATCCAGCGGATTGTAGGGTGTTGGGTGTCGGATGTAGGGTGCCGGAAGATGAACATCCCTGATTGGTGTTGACCACTTTTGGTTAAATTTTCATCATACATTATACAAAAAACCCATTGTCGTCTGCTTCAGCTGACGGTTTCCAGAATTAATCCAGTCAACTTTTATTGATTTTTAAATAAGCTAATAAGGTCAATTCCTTGGGATTCAATTTTGGTTACTAAGGTCAATTGAAAAAATAAGGTCTTTTTTTAATTTAATTCAGGGTTAAAATCGACGGCAATAGATACAGAAATTCATTCAACAAAAAATAATTTCCTCAAATCTTCATTATACATTTACAAGAAAAACATCACCCTTTAAACCCCAAACTCAAAAACCTGTATTTCAAATTTTCGGGATCTGAAGCAGCCGAAACAAGAATTCCGGAATCTTTCAAAATCTCCCATTGACCGAAATTAAAATCAAGAAAAACAGGATTCGGCCCATCTTTTCTGTGATTGGAATTTCACTGCCAGATTGTCATTAAAACCGTTTCGGATTTAATTTTGCAATTACTGTAATAAATAAAATTGAAAATGGATTTTAACCAATATACAATCAAATCAAGAGAAGCCGTCCAAAAAGCACAGCAGATTGCTGTGTCAATGGACAATCAGGCGATCGAGCCGGCCCATCTGCTGAAGGGAATGCTCGAAACCGAACAGGATGTATTGAATTTCATCATCGAAAAACAGGGTGGAAATGTCAATTACATCAAAGACGAACTGACTGACATAATTTCACGTTTTCCAAAAGTTCAGGGTGGTTCGGGAAATCATCTTTCAAACGAAACCAACAAAATTCTGGTGACCGCAACCGATGAAGCATCAAAAATGAAAGATGAATTTATCAGTCTCGAGCATCTGATGCTCGGGATTCTTAAAAATTCATCCAATGTATCACAGCTGCTGAAAGATCAGGGTCTGAGTTACAACAATACCGTTCAGGTGATCAATGAATTGAGAAAGGGGCAGAGAGTGACTTCCGAAAGCGCAGAAGACAATTACAATTCGCTTGAAAAATATGCAAGAAATCTTACAAGATTGGCAGCCGACGGAAAACTCGATCCGGTGATCGGCCGTGATGACGAAATCAGACGGGTACTCCAGATTTTGTCGAGAAGAACAAAAAACAATCCGATACTGATCGGTGAACCGGGTGTGGGGAAAACCGCAATTGCAGAAGGAATCGCACACCGGATCATCAGTGGTGACGTACCCGAAAATCTGCTGAACAAACAGGTCTTTTCGCTCGATATGGGTGCGCTGATCGCAGGTGCGAAATACAAAGGTGAATTTGAAGAAAGGCTGAAATCGGTGATCAAAGAAGTAACCGAATCAAACGGAAACATCATTCTTTTCATTGACGAAATCCACACTTTGGTCGGTGCGGGCGGAGGCGGTGAAGGTGCGATGGATGCAGCCAATATCCTGAAACCTGCACTGGCAAGAGGTGAATTGAGAGCAATCGGAGCAACGACTTTGAACGAATACCAGAAATATTTTGAAAAAGACAAAGCGCTTGAAAGAAGATTTCAGCAGGTATTGATTTCTGAACCGGACGAAGAATCTGCGATTTCGATACTGAGAGGAATCAAAGAGAAATATGAAGTTCACCACAAAATCAGGATCAAAGACGAAGCGATCATCGCTGCGGTACAGCTTTCGACCCGATACATTGCAGACCGTTTTCTGCCCGACAAGGCAATCGACCTGATGGATGAGGCAGCTGCAAAACTGAGGATGGAAATGAATTCAAAACCTGAAGAACTCGATATACTCGACAGAAAGATCATTCAGCTCGAAATTGAAATTCAGGCGATCAAGAAAGAAAGCGACGAAAAGAAACTGAATCTGCTCAAAGAAGAACTTGCAAATCTTCAGGCCGAAAGGACAGAACTGAATGCAAGATGGTCCGAAGAAAAAGGAAAGGCAGACGAGGTGCAGCAGTCGAAAAAGAAAATTGAAGAATTAAAACATCAGGCAGAACAGTCGGAAAGAGCCGGAGATTATGAAACCGTTGCAAGAATCCGTTACGAATCGCTGAAACAGGAAGAAGACAAACTGAAAAAGCTGGAATCACAACTGGCTGAAGAAGGCAAAAACAAACTGGTCAAAGAGGCAGTGGATGCAGAAGATATCGCAGAAGTGGTTTCAAAATGGACAGGCATACCGGTCAACAAAATGATGCAAAGCGAAAAAGACAAACTGCTGAATCTGGAAGACGAACTCCACAAAAGGGTGATCGGTCAGGATGAAGCGATTCAGGCGGTGGCGGATGCAATCAGAAGAAGCCGTGCGGGTCTGAGCGACGAAAAAAGACCGATCGGTTCATTTCTGTTTCTGGGACCGACCGGCGTCGGAAAAACCGAATTGGCAAAAACACTTGCAGAATTTCTGTTTGACGATGAAAATTCGATGACCCGAATCGATATGAGCGAATATCAGGAAAGACATTCGGTGAGCCGTCTGGTGGGGGCGCCTCCCGGCTATGTGGGTTATGACGAAGGCGGTCAGCTGACCGAGGCAGTCAGACACAGACCTTATTCGGTGATATTGTTAGACGAGGTTGAAAAAGCTCACCCGGATGTGTTCAACATACTGCTTCAGGTTTTGGATGACGGCCGACTGACCGACAACAAAGGCAGACTGGTGAATTTTAAAAATACAATCATCATCATGACTTCCAACTTTGGTTCACAGACCATTTTGGAAAATTATGACGATTTGGAAAACAAGGATACCGAAAAGGTTTATTACGAAACCAGACAGTTGCTGCTTCAGGATTTGAAACAGCATTTCAGACCCGAGTTCCTGAACAGGATTGACGAGACAATTGTGTTCAAACCATTGCTACTCGGTCAGATCGAAGGCATTGTAAAACTTCAGATCGAGGAACTGGCTGCAAAGCTGGCAAAGAGAGAAATTACGCTTGACATCACACCCGAAGCTTTGGAATATCTGGCCAACAAAGGCTATGACCCTCAGTTTGGAGCGAGACCGCTGAAAAGAGTGGTTCAGCAGGATGTGCTGAATGAACTTTCAAAAGAAATACTGAAAGGAAAGATCCACGACAACAGCGTGGTGCTGATCGACAGCTTCCCTGAGAAGGAAGGCGACAACAAGCTGGTGTTCGAGGTGAAACAATAGATTGAGTTTTTTCATGACTGCTTTCCCGGGTTTGAATTTTCAGATTCGGGAAAGTTTTTTTTCATCAGGTTTAAGCCAAAGTTTCAGGTTCCAGACTTTCATACCGAGTTTATGGAAGGGCACCCTAATCGTCTTTCCCGCCCGCAAAACTTCATACAGCCCGAATCAAAAGACACTCTCCAGAACTTCTTTCCAGCCTTCCCAGCCTTCATCCAGATTTGAATTGTGAAACAGCAGCGTCATCTGTCCGTCCACTTTTTTAATTTCGGATTTGAGCCGCGCAAGTTCCCGAATCGATTCTTCGACCGACAGTTTCATATAGTTCCGCATCGAAACATCCATAGCGCAAAAGGGATGGATCTTCAGCTTTGTAATCTCCTCTTTTTTCAGATCATACCAGTGGAATGCTGCAGTGGTGCCCGCTCTGAAACCGGTTGCGTCGGCATAGGCCATGGTGTAATCGTCTGTAATTCCGTTTTCGATAAGATTGCGATAGGTTTCGGGAAGATTGAGCCTGATGTAATGCTGTCTCGACCGATGGATTGGTTTTCCGAGTATTCCCGCCAAACGGCCGATCTCGACCCTGAGTTTGATCTTGTATTTTGATGATTCATAAGAAGGATGAATTCCAAAATCCGACCATTCTGAAACTTCCCTGATTTTTCGTCTGAACGCACCGTTGTTGGGCGAAGTGTTTTTGTCGAATTTGGCATAATCGCCGAGCAGCCAGAAAAAGATCATTTGAAAATCATGTTTTTCTTTGAGCGACCTGAAGTAATCAAAACTGTCAAACGGATCTTTTTTTCCGCCCCAAATCACAGCCCTCTTTTTTGAAATTTCTTTGAAATTTCCTTTGAAAAGATTGGTCAAAATCCCGCCCCAGGTTCTGACAAAGCCTTTGTGTCTGTACTTCCATGCCTGGTCAACATCTGAGGTGAGTATGATTTCAAATTTTCTTTTTTTGAATGCCAAATCCGGAAAAGCATCTTTGAGCTGTTTTTGAAAATCGATGATCAGCGCATCGGCAAAGGGCGTCTGATAAACCCTTCCCGCACCCGGCAGCCTTCCGTGTCTGTCCTTTGGATTTGGCAGATATTCCTCATAACGGCTCAGCGCATAAAAAATTTTTCCCACCGGATTGAGCCGGTCAAAAACGACAGCGTCAGATATCCCGGTTTCAAACATAAAATCATCGGACGGAAAATGGATTTCATCACCGATTTTTTCTTTTGAATAATTGACAAACGGAATTTCTGAAAATTTCAACCGTTCTTTGTCGGTCGTATATTCGGTTTCAATTCCTGAAAATTCATTCAGTATAAAATCAAATACATAGCGGATTCGCGGTGTGATTTCGGATGAATAGATCAGGATTTTTCGCATTATTTTTTGTTTTGTCGGTCAGCGTCAGAGCACTCCTTCTTCGGCAAAGCTAAAATAAGATTTTTGGGTGATAATCACATGATCCAATATTTCGATGTCCAATGTTTTTCCGGCGTCTTTTAATTTTTGAGTCAGCATTTTGTCGGGATGGCTCGGCTGGGTATTGCCCGACGGATGGTTGTGAACCAGTATAATTCCGGTTGCGGTTTCCTGGAGCGCAATTTTGAAAATCACTCTCGGATCGACGACGGTATGTGTGATTCCGCCAGAGCTGATGCACTCTTTTCGGGTGACCAGGTTTTTCTGATTGAGAAAAAGCACCCAAAATTCTTCAATGTTCAAATCGCCGACAATCGGCTGCATCAGATTGAAAGTGCTTTTTCCGTTTCGGATATGCGGCTTTTCGGGCAGCTCCTGAGAAGCTTTTCTTCTTCCGATTTCGAGCGCGGCGATGATCGTGACCGCCTTGACTTTTCCGATTCCCTTGAATTTACAAAGATCACTGACAGTCAGTCTGGACAGATCGTTCCAGTTGTTTCCGACCGAAGCCAATATTGATTTTGCAAGTTCGACCGCATCCATTTCCTGATTCCCGGATCTCAAAAGGATGGCGAGCAGTTCCGAATCCGAGAGCGAACGATGGCCTTTGCCGATAAATTTTTCTCTCGGACGGTCGTCGGCTGCCCAGGATTTGATTGATTTTTGACGATATTCCATATTTCAGCAGAGTTTGAAGCAGAAAGTTAATCAAATTCGGATGATAAAAAAAATCGGTCAGAAATGAAATCGGTCAGAAATGAAAGCAGAATTTTTTTTGATTTTTTTTTCTGATTTATTTTAAACGGTTTTTGAAGTGTGATTTTCGGCTGTTCGGGAAGGTAGGAATTCAGAAACTCAATCAAATAAAAAAGCCCGTTTTAAACGGGCTTCCTTATCTTAATTAACACATGAGGACAATTTATTTTACTAAATTCCGAATAGCATATTGCAAAGGGTGTGCCAAAGTGTTTTTTATTGCTTAATCAATTCATAATTTTTGTCATTTACACCCTCGGTCGGATTGCCTTCCAAATCGAGCATAATCAGTTTGCCTTCAGACACCGCAAAAAATCTGATATTTGAGTCTGTATCTTCGAGTTTCAAGCGGTTTCCGTCGTCCATCCAGTCAAAACTTCCCACATCCTCAAACACATTGTCAGACTTTCCGAGATAGGTTTCTTTGATGTTGTAACTTTCGTCGGGATTGAGTGTGATCACAGTTTCGATTCCTTCACAGTCAGCGCAGGGAACGACACCTTTGTAGGTTCCCAGATAATCGATTGAGTTTTTGGCGTTTGACATATCGATCACCGGCTCTTCGGTCTGTTCATCGGTATTGACTGCACTTTCTTCTTTTGTTGATTTACAGCTTGCAAAAATAAGACCTGCAACCGCTGCAATTAAAAATACCTTTTTCATAATTTTATTTATTTGGAATTGGTTTTCAGCAATTTATATACCAAAATGTTAAAATTCAAGCCGATTGATTATTAAGATTTTAATCGGATAATTTCAATTAAATACAAAAAAGCGGATGAACTGTTTTGTCACAGTTTTTGGTTTGCTTCGCTCCAAAAACAGCACCAAAACATATTTACGAATTCATTTGATTATCCGTCTGCTGAGGCAGACGGCAATTTTTTCCTTGTACTGTTTAAAATGCAGATCGTTTAATCAGCGGAGTTTAAAATTCAGAAAGAAGAATTAAAATATATTCTCAACTTTTTAAACTCGAAGTTAATCGGGATTGAAATCAAAAAAATCAAAATTAATTTGCAGTTTCAAAATATTTTCTACATTTGCCAAACAACAATACGGAAAATGAATCAATTTTTAAGTACAAACTGGTGGTGGCTGTCGTCCGTTTCAGACGATGCGCCCGATTTTTGTATTGAATAATTGAACAAAAAATACAATTAGGTCAGGAAACCGTCTGAAATTTTTTTCAGGCGGTTTTTTTGTGCCCAAAAATGAATTATTAACCTTTAAATGATAGAAAATGAAACAGAAAAAGTATTTTTTAAGTGAAGATCAGATGCCAAAATTCTGGTATAACATTGCAGCGGACATGCCCAACAAACCAATGCCGCCGCTGCATCCGGCAACCGGTGAACCGATCGGGCCCGAAGCGCTGGCTCCTCTTTTTCCGATGGAACTGATCGAGCAGGAAGTTTCCACCAAAAGATTTATTGAAATTCCGGAAGAGGTGAGAGAAAAATATCTGATGTACCGTCCTTCGCCACTGATCAGGGCCACCGAATTGGAAAAAGCGCTGAAGACACCCGCAAAGATTTATTTCAAATATGAAGGTGTGTCGCCAAGCGGTTCGCACAAGACCAATACCGCGATTGCACAGGCTTTTTACAATGCAAAAGCCGGAACAAAGAAGATCACGACCGAAACCGGTGCAGGCCAGTGGGGATCGGCTTTGTCGTATGCATGCGCGCTGTTTGGAATCGAATGCGAAGTGTATATGGTGAAAGTGAGTTTTCAGCAGAAACCGTATCGAAAGATTATGATGAACACCTACGGTGCAAATGTTTATCCGTCACCGAGCAATCGTACTGAGGCCGGAAAAAGGATTTTGGAACAGCATCCGAATTCAAACGGAAGTCTTGGAATCGCAATTTCTGAAGCGGTTGAAATGGCTGCAAAAGATGAACAGACCAAATATTCGCTGGGTTCGGTTTTGAGTCATGTGCTGCTTCATCAGACCATCATTGGTGAGGAAGCTTTGAAACAGTTTGAGATGGCTGATGATTATCCGGATATCGTGATTGCACCTTTGGGCGGCGGTTCCAACTTTGCGGGTCTTGCTTTTCCGTTTTTGAGAAACAAACTTCAAAACAAAAAAGAGGTGAGAGCGATTGCAGTGGAAGCTGCTTCCTGTCCGAAACTGACCCGCGGAAAATTTATGTATGATTTTGGTGATACCCGGGGTCTGACGCCTTTGCTGCCGATGTACACGCTGGGTCATAATTTTGAACCGGAACCGATTCATGCCGGCGGATTGAGATATCACGGTGCAAGCGTGCTGGTTTCTCAGCTGCTCAAAGACGGTCTGGTCGAGGCTTCTGCGCTGAATCAGATCGAATGTTTCAAGGCAGGACAGCTGTTTGCAAAAACCGAAGGAATCATTCCGGCACCCGAATCAAATCACGGAATTGCGCAGGCGGTGAGAGAAGCGATGATCTGCAGGGAGACCGGCGAGCAGAAAACCATACTGTTCAACCTGTCGGGTCACGGATTTCTGGATATGGCCGCTTATGGTGATTTCAATGAAGGAAAACTGGTTGAGCACGAATTGAGTTCTGAAGAAATTGAAAAAAGTCTTGCCGAAATCGAAGCATCCCAATCTAAGATTGCCATTTGAAGCGCATTGAATTGAGGGTTTTCTGTTGTTTGAAAACCCTCGATTCTTTTATTTTAAAAGACAGTTTTCAAGATCGTTCCAAAAGTCGGGATATGATTTTTCAACCACTCTTGGATTTTTAATTTTTAATTCTCTTTTCAGACACAAAGGCGCAAAACTCATCGCCATCCTGTGGTCGTCAAAGGTTTCGATTTCCGGAATTTCAGTTGTTTCAAAGAAATTGTACAATTCAATTGAATCCCGATCGGTCTTTGATTCTGCATCGATTTTTTTGAGCTCCGAACAAAGCGCTTCCAAACGGTCGGTTTCTTTAATTTTTAATGTTTTTAATCCGGTCAGTCTGCATCTGATTTTCAATGCAGCTGCAGTAACTGCAATGGTTTGTGCCAGATCGGGCGTATCGTTCAGATCAATTTCAAATGATTTGAATTCAAAATCAGGATTTTTTTTCAATATCAGCCAATCATCTTCAAACCGGGTTTCGACGCCAAAATATTTTTGATAAATTTCAATCACTTTTGAATCGCCCTGAAGACTTTCTTTGCTGAATTTTCCGATTTTGATTTCGGAATTTTCTGACAGTGCGGCCAGTGAAAAATAATAAGAAGCAGAACTGAAATCAGATTCGATCTGCCAGTCGCATTCATCGATTTTTTGTTTGGGTTTGATTTGAATTGTTTGATTATTTTCAATCATTTCAATTCCCAATTTTCTCAAAATATTAGCGGTCATTTCGATATACGGTTTTGAAGTAGGTTCGTCTTTGAGCCGTAAGTTCAGACCGTTTCCCAGCTTTGGCGCAATCAGCATCAGCGCCGAAACAAACTGACTGCTGATACCGGCGGCCAGTTCGATTTCGTTTTTATGAATTTTTTTTCCGTTGATTTTTAATGGCGGATATCCTTCTTTTTCAACATAAGAAATATCCGCACCCAAGGCATTCAGCGCATCAACAAGAATTCTGATCGGACGCTGTTTCATCCGTTCCGAACCGGTAAGCACGACCTTTCTGTCTTCACAAATCGAAAAATAAGCAGTCAGAAAACGCATTGCGGTTCCGGCATGACCGATATCGATTAATTCAGCTTCCGAATTCAGCGCATCCTGCATCACACGGGTATCGTCGGCAGTTGACAGATTGTGTATCCTGATTGGATTTGAATAAAGCGAATTGAGAATCAGCAGCCGGTTGCTTTCGCTTTTTGAACCCGGAATCAGTATTTCTGCCGATGGTCTGAGCTTTGATTTCTTCAGAATCAGGAGTTCGTCCATGACCGTTTATTTCAGTTTTTTGTTCTGCTGATGCCGGTCGTGGTCTCTTTTTGTTTTAACATCCAGTTTTTTATAAAAAGCGGTTTCAAGATCCACACCCGTCTGATTCGCCAGACAAAGCGCCACAAAAATCACGTCGGCAAGTTCCTCGCCCAGATCTTTTGATTTGTCCGATTCTTTTTCAGACTGTTCGCCGTATCTTCTCGCAATAATCCTCGCCACCTCGCCGACTTCCTCGGTGAGTTGTGCCATATTGGTCAGTTCGTTGAAATAGCGGACACCGTGATTTTTAATCCAGTCGTCCACATCTTTTTGCAAAACTTTGAGACTCATGATTTAGTTTTTTATTAGTACAAGCTGTTGTGCTTCTGCTGCAATCTGCTGTTTTTCAAGTTCCTTCATCGCCTGATAATAAGTCGGCGGCAATGAGCTCTGGCTCAGTTGGAAAACGGTTGTAACGACAACATAACCGTTTTGTTCCTGCACCTGATAGGCATAACCGGCCACTTCACCCTGAACGAGATGCTGTTTCTGCTGAGGAAGCGATTCCACTTTGTATCCGTCCGGAATTTTGATTTTGATGCTGGTGGTTTCATTTGCTGCAGTTCCAAATTCGAGCGGATAATTTCGGCTGTCGTGGGTGAATGAATTTTTGGTCAGCTGTTCAAACAGCATCGGATTGATGATGATTTTGTTTCCGACCGCATTACCCGCCTGAAGTTCATCAAATTTAAAACTGTATCTGATGATTCCCTTTTCGGCATTTTCATCGATTTTGAATCCTTCCGGGTCAAAATTGTAATTTCTCAAATATCTTTTTTCAAATGATTTCGGATTTTCCGACTGGGCCATCTTGTCTGACATTGCAAAATACATATCTCTGACTTCAGAAAAATTACCGCTGATGCTTCCGTCCGATTCCAATGCGGCATTGATCGAAATCTTTGAAGTACTGAGCGAATAATTGGTCAGCGGGATTTCCTGAACCCCTTTATCGGTAATTCTGAATCCTCTCTGGTTCAAATCTCTCAACGGCAGCATATTGATGTCGCTGAATTTTTCGGTTGCATCCATCAAGAACAGTTTGTCGTTGATGACTGCACTTGCAATCAGAAAATTCAGACTGCTCTTCGAAGGGAATGAGTAATTGATGATCAGATTGTTGACGGTACTCAGCACAACCGGCGCCGCATCGATTCCTGCTTTTTGGAGCATAGAGACCAGCAGCAGATTGATGTCCGCCGAGTTTCCGGTTTTGGTTTTAAAAGTCTGTCTCAGTCCGTTGTCGGTGGTGATAGAATTAAATTTATCCCACGCAAAATTATCTTTTACATAATTGAATATTTTTGAAATTTTGTCAAAAGGTGTGTCCGCACCTGCAATCAGACTGTTCACCGTTTCGTCCAAAAAGCTGTTTCCTTTGAGCTGACTGCCAAAATCAGAACTGTCCATCAGATCCTTTCCGATCTGTGTCCATGTGGTTGAATAATTTTTGGTGATCATTCCGGGATATTCGAGTTTCATGATTTCGTATCGGATTGAAGCCATCATATTGTCCGAATTCAAAACGTAGGGTTCATCTTTTAATGAAGGAATTTTCTCAAGTATATATTCGGTCACCGCTTCGGTGTTGCCCAACTGGAAATTGGTGATTCTGTCGGTTTTAATCTTTGGAGTGATTCCGCCTCTGAAGTCGTTGCTGTACACGATCAGTTCGGGAGCAATCAGTTTGTATGAACTGTACTGAACCGGTATGTCGCGCTGAAAAAACCATCTGCCCAAATCATAGATAAATGGAGTTTCGACCACATATCTGTATTCGATCACCGAACCGTTTTTGATATTTGGAAAGGTCATCGTCTGGGTTTCCCATCGTTTGTTTTTACGGTCTGTAAATATATCCGAATTTTTAACCTTGGTACTGACCAGTTTTCCGCCTTCTATATTTGAAGTTGCGCCTTTGAATTCCATCATTTTTTCTCTGTCCGCACCGGAAGAAATGTAAAGCGGAACTTCTACAGTGAACAATTCGTCATCAGCTCTGTCCTTGTCATAAATTTTGATTCTTCCTTCAACCTCTTTGTTTGCTTTGAGCATTCGTTCAGTCACCGAGTATTCAATGACCACCACAGCGGTTTCATAGATGACTTCGGCAGCGGCATCGGGTTCCATACTGCTTTTTTGAACTTCAACTTCTTCTTTTGTGATTTTTCCAAATTTCCGATTCTGGCCGTTCAGCATAGCCGTCAAAAGACAAATAATTAATAAATATAAAGGTCTCATTTTGTGTTAATTTTCTAATGCTATTTTTTTTCCAATAAAATTTTTGAATTGTCAAAGGATGAAATTTTTCGGGTAAATTCTACAAAATCGTTGAATTTATCCTTTTTGTAATTTCCGTCTTTGACCGTCATCGTTCTGTGGATTCTCAGACTTCCGTCGCCCTTGTCTTTGACGGCAAGCAGATAGTTTCCGAATTCGCTCATGTAGATGATGTTGTCAAATTCTTCGCTTATTTTGTATCCGTTTGGAAGTTTCAGATCAAATTCAACCACATCGGTATAACCGAATCTGATTTCGAACGGAAAATTTCTCCGGTTGTTCTTTTTCAGTCCGCTTTTGCTTTTTCCGACCGGCAGCAGATTGATCAGCAGACTGTTTCCGACGACCGATGCATAATGGCCGGAATCAAATTGGATTGAAGCCATGAAAACCGCATTGTCTCTGTCGTTTGTAAGTTCATAATTTTTCATTTCAAAATTCGGAACTTCGGAAAACATGCTTCTGAGCGACCGGATACGGTCTTTTTCAGATTCAAAATAAATGCTGCTTGCACCGTCGTACAGCAAACCGTGGTCTTCCAGTTCAAAATTCATATTCAGTTTTCCGTCTGCTGACAATTCTGCCTGACCGCTGATTTTGTTCAGATTCTGATCAACCGTATATTTTTGTGTCGATACCACTTCTGCGCCGTTTGGTTTTACAGATATTGCATAACGGTCATCCGTGAAACTTCCGAGATAGTTGAAAGCGGTTTGCTGGCTGGTACATTCGAGCCAGATGGTCTCATCGTCAAGCGGGACATTTACAATGATGTGATTTCCCTGAAGAGATGCAAACTGTCCGTCCATATCCTGTTTTCGACTGCTGTTCCCGTAAACGATGGTGTAGAAAGCTTCAATGCCCGCATAGTCTAACAGACTGATCATATAATTTGACAATGCCTTGCAGTCGCCATAACTTTTGTCACCCACATACGAAGCCGGAAAAGGTTCCCAGCCGCCGATGCCGATCACCACATTCACATATCTGGTTTTTGACTGCATATACTGATACAGTATCCTGATTTTTTCGACCGGATCGCTGACCCCGCCGATGAGTTGTGAAACCGTCTGTTTGTCTTTCGAAGTCAGGTCTCTTTTGTTGTTGAGCAGATTGCTGTAATACCATTTTCCGAACTGTTCCCAGTTTTCAAAACTTCCGTTGACTCCTTCCAGCTGAAATTTATTTGGAATCAGTTTGACACGCGGACTGAGTTCACTCAGAACGGGACTCAATACTTCTTCCTGAACCGGCGGGATATCCTGAATCGAATAACTGAGTTTGTTTCCGATTTCAGTTTTATTTACTTTCCATCCGTCAAAACCGGATTCTTTTTTTCTGATCTGGATCGATGATGAATTGGTCAGTTCATAAGTTGAATTTTCAATGCCCAGATTATAACTTCCGACCGATTCCCAACCCGGAATCACAATTGTGTTTGAAGTGGTGTATTCCTGATAATACTGAACCGTGAACGGATAGGAGACAGGTGTGAATTCGTAATACTGCAGCCGGTAATCCACAAACAGGGCAGAACTGTCATAGACACTGATGTCTTTCAGATCTTTTGATTTTAATTTTTTAATTTCCTTTCCGTCTTTGTCATAGATCACAGCCGTGTATTTGCTGATTTTCATCCGTTTGTCATAATACAGCGGATGAATACCGTATCTCAACCCGCTTTCATTGAGCACTGTGATCACATATTCGTTTGAATATCTCAGTTTGTCATAATTGATGAATTCAACTTTTGTATCGTCTTTTCTGATCACCGCATAGGCATCATCTGTGAGTGAAGCCGGAATTGCAGAAACCGCATACTGCTGCGAATAACAAAAAACCGAAATTGAAATCAGGAAAAGGCAGGAGATATATTTATAAATTTTCATTATTCTTTGTTCTTAGAGTCGATCCAAATCGTTACCGGTCCGTCGTTGAGCAGCTCGACTTTCATGTCCGCGCCGAATTCGCCGCATTGGATCGGGCTAATGTATTTATTTTGCAAAACTTTAACAAAATTTTCATATTGAGTTTTTGCCAACCCGGGTGGAGAAGACCTGATATAGGACGGACGGTTTCCTTTTTTTGTGGAAGCATGCAGCGTAAACTGGCTGACAATCAGGATTCCGGCTTTTGTATCTTCAGCTGAAATATTCATTACACCATTCTCATCCGGAAAAATCCTGAGTTTGACGATTTTTGAAGCCATCCATTCAAAATCCTGTTCATCATCGTTTTCCTCAAAACCTGCAAAAATCAAAAGTCCTTTTCCGATTTCTGAAATTTTATTCTGACTGACCGTTACAGCTGCCCGGCTGACTCTCTGAATGATTACCCTCATTTTATAATTTTTTTAAAGATAAAGATTAAGCGATTGAATAATTGAATGAAAAAACCTGAATTTCAAAAAAATCCCTCTGTCGTTAAACAAAGGGATTTGTATTTTTTCTAATAATTAATTTCTCAATATGCTTTTTGCTTTCTTCGTCTCAGAAAATAAGCACCTACTGCAGCTCCTGCAATCGGAAGAAGAAACAGCCAGTCGTCTATTGGGACATGATCTCCAGGGTTACCAATAGCATCCTCACCGTATTCCGGACCGTCACCATTTCCGTAATCCGGCTGTTCGTAGTTTGGTCCTGAACCGTCAAAATAGCCGCTGTTGTCAGAAAACGGGGCATCCTGCTCCTGCTGATCTTCAAAGAACTGACCAAAGGCAGATCCTGAAATCAACAGTATCATTATGAGGGTGGCAGTCGCTCGTTTTCTTATCTTCATCTTACTTGTTCACAAACTTCTTGCTGACATATTCTCCAGCTTCGGTTTTAACGTTAATAATCAGAATTTGTTGTCTGAATCCAAAAGAATCAATATGATGTTCTTTTGAATTAACGTCAGTCTTTTTGTAAACCGAATTCCCGTTCAAACCAAACATCTCAATTTCAGTTATTTTGTCAATTGAAGAACTGATTTGAATTTGTCCGTCTCTCTTTTTTATGTCAACTTTGTTTGCAAATATAATATCTTCTGAAGAATATTCACGAACTTTATTTGGTTTATAGACAATTAGGAATCGGTTTGGATAATCACCTGCTCTTGTGATGAATTTATAGACTCTTTCACTGAGGTTTGTAACCAGACCTGTCAGTCTGTCTATCAAATATATATCCTGCCCTTCGTCAAAAACCCCTTCAGAACTGTGCAGCGAAATGATATGTGTTCCGGTTTCAAATGCGCTGTAACCCATTGCAACCGTATCCTCCATTTTGAAGGCTGATCTTGTCTGAATGATCGCAGCATCCTGTCCCGCCAAAGTATAAATCTCGTCTGAACTTTGATTTCTTTCGGTATCGTCATCTGTAAAATTATCATTTCCGAATTCATAATAAACAACTGCGGTCATTGTTTCCAAACCTGCCGGTGTGGTCAGTGTAAGCCAGTATTTTCCGCTGTCTCCAAGCAGTCCCGGTTTGCCTGCAAAATCAATTCCTGCTCCGTTTGTACGATACTCGTTTTTAAAGTCAAGTGTCTGACCGTTGGCTGTCGGTTTTGCCTGAATCAGGAATCCGCTGCCCACTGTGATGTATCGGTTGGGTGCTTTCAGCGTGCCCGAAGCTCCAATCGCTGCAACACCAGTTCCGTCAGGTCCTGCGGCTGCATTGAATACCGCATAATTGCTCTGATTGTAATCAGAACCCTGCTGGGTGTAAAGCGTATTTCCGCGGTTGTCCCAGAAAAGGAAGCTTGCTTTGACTTTCTGCCAGTTGTCGGTATAAAGCTGAACCGCATCCAAAGCCGAAGGATAAGGATTTCCGATCAGATTGTAACCGTGGTCGTCACCTGATTGCGGATTGTCAGTCGTATAGGACAATGTATAATTCAATTCGCCGTTAAACGGTTTTCCCCTGAACACTCCGGTTACGGTAGAAGCCGGTACTGCGGCAACAGACGGTTCTTTGACAGCAAGCGCGCGGCCTGCGATATAATCACCGTTGTATGCATTGTAAAAATAATTTGCATTTTCGCTGTGATAGATTACCGTCGGATTTCCGGGATAGATGGTTTTGATTGCCTGTCCTTCAACTGCCGAAATCGTATAATTGTACTGTTTTCTTTCGGATGAAAGAATAAATTCTTTTTCAACTTTAATTTCGCCCGTATTCACCGCATCATTTTCTAACTGAATCAGATTTCCGCCGTCTTCAATTACAAAATCATCGGTATCAGAATGGTTGGCAACGAATCCGGTCACAGTCAGCGAAGCTTTGTCTTTGATTCTGAGCGTTCCTCCGTTTTCAACACTGATGTTTTTTGCAAAACCTTCGATGTTGGCGCCAAGCACTGTATTTCCGGCTGACGGATGAATAATCACACAGCTGTTTTCATCGGGAACTGCATTTTCTGTCCAGTTGGAAGCCAATTCCCAACGGGTGTCAGAAGTGCTGTTCCAGTTTCTGTCTGTATTTTCCACATAAACCTGACTGCTTACCGGGCAGCCGACAACAGTTTGGGCAGAAACCGTATAAGTCGTTGTACTCAAAGGTGAAGCAAATATACTGGTTGTATGCTGGCCGTTGTAAGGAATGGTTCTCTCTTCGTCCATAAACAGGCCTTCAAACGGCGACCAGGTGATTTCGGTCGATAGCGGATCGCCGCTTATTTTCACATTGTCAACTGCCCAGAAATAATCATTTTTTGAATGGTATCTGAATCTGATCATTACAAATGCTTCACCTGCATAAGAGCTCAGATTGATGTTTTCCTCTTTGAAAGAAGTCCAGCCGCCCTGTGCACTGTTGTAATGTTTCAGTTCATTCCAGCTGACACCGCCGTCGTTTGAAATTTCAACATAGGCATCCGTGAAATTTGTACCGTTTGGAACCGTTGCAAGCACATGATGAAAATTGAGATTGATCGGTGCAGCATAGTCGAGCAGGCTGATTGGAGGAGAAATCAAACTGCTTTCCATTTCTTCCGTATCCACAAAAAGACTTCCGACGATTGCGAAAGACGAATTGTCATTGCTGGCAACCGTTCCCGGATCGCTGTCCATCAGTCCCCATGCGGCATCATTCGGATTTCCGCCTCCGTAAAGAATTGTTTTTGAAATCCAAAGGAAATCGCTTTCTCCCGGATTGAAACTTTCATTCAGACTGTGTTCTGCTATTTCACCGCCGTTGATTACATTCAGCTGATTGACTTCAGATGAACAGCCAAAAACATTTTCAGGATCAACCTCCAGGTCAGTCGGCGGCGGGGTTACAGCGATCACAACCAGATCAAACATATCACCGCTTTCGCAGCCGGGTTTGGTTCCAACCACTCCGTAAAGTGTAGAATTATCCGGATTGACTGTAATTGAAGAACCGGTTCCGACATAAGTTCCTGTATGCGTATCGTTGTCCCAATCGGTGTACCAGTTATAGGTATAGCCCGAGCCGCTGCTCGTTGCACTGAGCGTCACATCTTCTCCTGCACAGATTACATAATGGTCTGCTGCTGCAGTTACAGGTTCACATTCGGGTGCAGCTGTACATTCGCCTGCCACATAGAACATCATCTGGTAATTGCCGGGATTTTCGCTCCAGCTGCTTCCTCCGTTATTGCTCACCTGAGCTTTGACTCCGTTTGTTCCGGTATCGGTTACACGCCAAGCAACATCAGTCGAAGTTGTATTTTTCATGGTAGCCTCCACCCAGTAAGTGCCGCTTGGAACTGTATAAAAAGGTGAGGGTATATTCATTGTGATATGATAAACAGTTTTTCCGTCAAATTGGGTGTATTTTGAGGTTCCTGACGGATAACCGCTGAATGTTGCCATCACCGCTCCGGGTTTGCCCGCATTGTTTGCCCGAATGTTGATCACCGCATTGTTAATTGCAGCTGAACTGATTGTCTCAATTGTAATTTGTTTGAGTGTGAGAGACTGACCTGACGGTACGATGAAATCATCTGCCACCCGATAGCTTCCCGCAGGATTGATAACCAGACCGTCCGTAACTTCGCCCCGAATCTGACCGTCTCCCTGAAAACAGTCATGGCTTGGATGGGTGTTGAAATATCCGCCATATACCCACACACTTTTTGTGGATCCGCAATTGGATCTGACCCAAAAATGATAAGTTGAATTTTTGCTGAGTCCTGTTCTGTCCACAAATGTAATTCCGGCACCAACACTCCCGGTCGGGGAACTTCCCGCCGAAGGAACGCTGCCGGTTGTATTCATGATGTACTGATAACCGCTTGCCGGCGGAGTACTTGGTTCTGTCCAGCTGAATCTCGCCGAAGTTGCAGTAATCTCACTGACCGTCGGATTCAGCGGAACCGCACAGTCAGGCACATAATCAAGAACCAGATAGGGACGGTTTGCTGATGAATGGTCAGCTGCTTTAAAAATGTCGCCCGGATTGTAAACGCCGACCGGTTTGACTGCGAGTGCTATCCACGGATGGCTGTTCATACTGTTTTTGATATAATCAGTTCCCACCGGGTTACTCAGGTCGCTGCTGCTCCAGCCTGTGGCTCCAACAGCTTTTGCATCAGCCAGAGGTGTGACCGCACTGTTGTACAGCAGCTGTTCTCCGTAGCTGGTTGGGCTTAGCGAATCGTACCATTGCCATTGTCTTGACCAGGGCGTACTTCCGTTTCTTGATTCCACATAAAAATATGCCTTGGCAGAATTCACCAAAATTTCCGGAGGAATTGAATTTGCATTGAATTTTATATGCCACTGAATAAACAAACCGTTTGGATCTTTTCCGAATGTTCCCTGGACAATTGAGGCTTCGTCTCCGTCTTCTCTTACGCTCCAGGTCCAGTAAAAATAATTATCGGGATGAACAGTTACCGTCGGATCCACCATCACCGGATATTGTCTTTCGCTGCTCAACAGCCAATCAGCTTTTACCTTGGTTTTGATTCTGATCGAATTTCCAATCTGAATGACTTCGTAAACCGTATTTGACGGATTTGAGAAATTTTCGGACTGATCAAATGAAACAGGATTTTCGTACAGATAAATATTTTTTCCAAAATTGTCTTTGATCAGGATTCCATGTATGGTTTGAACATAAGTCCAGCCGAAAGGGATCATGATATCTTCCGAAAATACCAGGAAATCTGCCGAATCCGGAATGGTTCCGAGCGAATTTTTATTTGGAATGATGTAATTTAATTTTCTTTTTGCGGGAAGAATCGTGAACTCAGCCGAAATGTTTCCGTAGATGTTTTTGTAATAAAGCCGGTTTCCCTGACTTGCCGCCGGAACATTGGATGAGGTTTTGACAAATTTCTGCTGACCGTCGGCCTCCCAATACATTTGGGTATTCAGAAATTCGATCAGCTCACCTTCATCCGTTTTGTTTTTTACACCGGTGTGCGAATCTGTTCCGAAATAAGATTCGAAAATATTCGCAGTGTTTGACAGCGAAAAATTTGAAGAAGGATTGTGCAGGATTCTCTGATCAATATCCAAATACTGACCGTTTTTTTCGTAATGAATTGGAACTGCCGAAATCACGCCGGTGTATCCGCCGTTGCCATTGACAAATGTTTTTGAGAAGGCATCTCTTTTTGAAATGACTTCTTCACTGTCTCTGAACTGTTCAAACGGTGAACCCGGACGGTTGTCATATTGCCAACTGTCTTCAGGTACAGCATTTTCTCCGGATTGTCGTATTGATTTGACAAGTCCGCTGCCATTGGTTTTACCGTTCGGATTTGATTCTTCTTTGTGAAGTACGGCCTCCGAAATATTTTTTTTAACCTTGCCCAGTCTTTGCGACTGAGGATTTTGTCCCAACACCATAAACGGCATTAAGGACAGCATAAGAATGTGAAACTTTTTCATAACCACTTTTTAAAACAGTTTCGAGAGCTTTCCCCTCATGTTGTCTCACAGGTTTGGTTTTAAATTGTTTCACAGGTTTGGTTCTGATCGTCTCACAGGTTTTTGGTCAAAATATTTCAAAGGTTTGGGGAGGAGGTTGACAAATAAACGATAGAAAAATTAAGATAGTGTTAAGACTATGTTAATAAACCAAAGTTTATTGGGACTGCTAAGGTAATATATTTTTTGAATTCACCAAATTTTTTAATTTTTTTCCAATTAATCGGATGGACGCAAAGAGGTTTGTTTATAGATATTTGCATCATCCGGTTTTGATGAATCAGGTGGATTTTTGACGGATTTAATCACGGCTGTTAAAATTCAATGTTAAATTGGCTGAAAATAAATTTCAAACACGAAAAAATATATATTTGTGTCAGTCATATATATAAGGTAATTGTCATGAAAAATTTATTTTTTATTTTACTGATGGGGATTGGAATTTCTGTATCTGCACAATCCGTGAACAGGACGGACAGGCTGTACAAGGATTATCTCGAAATCAAGGACGCGCTGACCGCCGACAATTCGTCAAAGGCATCGGATGCGGCAAAGAATTTTATCGGTACGATTGCTTCAATCGATTCAAAAACGATTGCCGCCGAAAAATCAGAAGCGCTCAAAAAAGATGCTTCCAACATTCAGCAGTCAAAAGACATCAAAAAACAGAGAGAATATTTTTACGGTCTTTCAGACAAGATGATCGAACTTGCAAATGAACACAAGTTCAGCACCGGAACCGTCTATGTCCAGTACTGTCCGATGGCAAAAGGCCAGTGGCTGAGCGACAAAAAGAATATCAAAAATCCGTATTACGGTAAATCGATGCTCGAATGCGGTTATGTGACTTCGGAAATTAAGTGATCTTAACTCAGATTCCCGACATTTTCATCAATTTTGGTGTATCTGACAATCTTCAGATCAAAACCGCTCAGCGTCTGTTCTTTGCTGTCCGGATTTCTGGTAATCAGATTTGCTTTTCTGATGTTGAGGTCTTTGATGATCTGTCCGCCGATCCCATAATCCCGGATGTCGTTCGGAATGATTCCGGTCTCGGCTTTTCCTTCGGTAAAAAGTTTGAAACGATTCATTTTTCTGATCATCAGATCCGAATCCGATACATTATTAATAAAGATAATAGCACCTTTTCCGAACTGACTGATGATTTCGCTGGTCAGTCTGAGCTGCGGAAATTCGCCAAACTGAAGTGCCGAAAACAGATCGTAATAGCTGTTTGAAGAGATCACACGAAGCGGCACGATTTCATCTTCGGTCCACTCGCCCTTGGTTAGTGCGAAATGAATCTGATTGTTTGTGGTCTGTTTGTATGCGGTCATATTGAAATCACCAAAAAAAGTTTTGATCGGAAATTCATCCACTTTTTCAATCAGTGAATCATTTTTCAGTCGATAAGCGATCAGATTCTGAATGGTGATGATTTTCACATCAAATTTATGTGCAATTTCAATCAGTTGCGGCAGTCTTGCCATGCTTCCGTCTTCGTTCAGGATTTCAACCAGGATTCCGCCCGGTTTCAGTCCGGCAAGTCTTGCCAGATCGACGGTTGCCTCGGTATGCCCGGCGCGGCTGAGTACACCTCCTTCCTTTGCCTGAAGCGGAAAAATATGCCCTGGACGACCTAAATCTTCAGGTTTTGTATTTTCATCCACCAGCGCAGCAATCGTATTTGAACGGTCGCTGACCGAAATTCCGGTTGTGTTTCCTTTTCCTTTGTAATCGACAGAAACCGTAAACTGGGTATGGTGCAAAACCGTATTGTGTTCCACCATCAGCTGCAGATCCAGTTCTTTGCATCGGTCGATGGTCAGCGGCGCACAAATCAGACCCCGACCGTGTTTTGACATAAAGTTGATCATCTCGGGTGTCACCTTTTCGGCAGCCGCCACAAAATCACCTTCATTTTCCCGGTCTTCATCGTCAACCACTATGATTACCTTTCCGTTTCGGATGTCTTCAAGCGCTTCTTCTATTGTATTCAATTGAAATTTTAGATTATTATCGTCATTTCTCATTACTGATATCTGCTATGTTCAACATTTTTGGTTCGCCTGAATCTGGATATAAATTTCACGATCGGATCGGTATAAAGACTGGTGCTGAACAGAGCCGAATCATGATTTGCCTTGTAAAACAGCAGCAGTGCAATCGGAAAAAATATCAGATTGGCCGACCATGCTGCAAAGGTAGGCTCTAAAATCCCATTTTTTGTCATATTCTCGGAAGAAAAATTGATGATGTAATAAAATACAAAAACAACGATCGAAATGACCACAGGCATACCGAATCCGCCTTTTTTCACGATGGCTCCGAGGGGTGCACCGATAAAAAAGAAAACAATACAGGTGAAGGCGTATGAAAAATTCCGGTTGTAATGCAATTTTTGTTTTGCCTGAAGTTTGACCCGATAATCGATGTCGTCGCTTTTCCAGTTGTATTCGTTGGTGTCGCGATCCAATGCTGCCAGCGCATCGTTGATGATCAGATTTTGTTTTTCCTGATTAAATTTTTCAATCGGTGTGGGCATCTTTTTATTGCTTCCGGTTTTGATGGTGTCAAATCCGGGTGCGCCCAAAATACTGCTGTTAAAGATATTGTCAGCCGATTTTTTCAAAAATTCTTTGTTTGCAGTTTCCATCGAATCGATCTGTTTTTTCAGTTGGTGCGCATTCATAAATTTATAATGGCTTTGGATATTTTCTTCATCCATCGCTTTTTGCACAATCTCCGAAATATCGATATACTGAGTCAGTGTGTCAAATTCAATCAGCTGGTTGGGCTGTTTTTTTCTTGCATCACCCGCTTTTCCTTTTAACTGATCGAGATAAATACTGCCGTGATAAAGCACCATTTTCAAAAGCCGTATGTCAGCCGAATCACGGTTCAGTGTGCCACTGTCTGAAATGATGGTTCTGTAGTCGTCGTCAAAATTTCCGCTCTGATGGATAAAAACATCTTTCAGCCGATCATTTTCTTCACCCGAAATCTGACTGATCTTCATACTGAATCCGGGTATGCTTTCGATAAATACACCTTCCACCAACTGAAGAGTCGGTTTTGTTTTTACAATGTTGTAGGCCAGATTTTTTGCTTTTTTCTCCGAATAAGGCATCACATAATCGCCAAAATAATAAAGACCTGCGGAAAGCAAAGCCACCAGGCCAAAAACCGGCATCAGTATTCGAGCCAGTGAAATGCCCGAAGCCTTCATTGCAGCCAATTCATAGCGTTCGCCCAAACCTCCGAAAGTCATGATTGTACCCAACAGGATCGAAAGCGGAAGGACGAGTTGGATTACGTTGATTCCCAGATAGAAAAGAAGTTTCGAAATGGTAAACAATCCCAATCCTTTTCCTGCATATTTGTCCATTTCCTGCCAGGCAAACTGAACAATAAAAATAAAAAACAGTATGCTGAATATCAGGATAAAAGGACCGATAAAGGTTTTAACTGTGTACCAATCGAGTTTCTTAACCATTATATGGGCGTTACGATATAGCCGTCTTTTTCGTATTTTGACTTGTCAAATTTAAACAAAGCCTTCGGAATTATTAAATTTTCCAAATATTCTTTTACCACAAAGGCTCTTGAGCCTCCGCCCGGATAGAACTCTTTGTAATTATAGAGCGTATTGCCGTCGGTATAAATACCGATCTGCGCATATTCAATATCCGATTTTGATTTTGGTGTCAGTTTCAGATATTGAACCTTTTTTCCGTTGACGGTTTCTGTCTTTGCAAGTGAAACTTTGAAATTTGATTTGTAAACATTCAGAATCTTGGTTGGCGAAAGAAAATCATCACTGTCCGGTGAAGGCTGTGAAACGGTTACTTCCTTGTCTTCTTTTGAAATGGTGTACAGACTTTTTCCGTCATACATCTGACGGATGTCCATTATTTCGACATTATATTTTTCTTTTGCGGCAAACAGTTCACCGGTTTCTGTCTTTTGATTTTCACTGTCTGTAAATTCAAACCTGACATAATAAGCAGCAAGCTTTTGATAATTTCTGCTCACCTTATCCAAAAGTTCATCTGCCGACTGTGCTTTCAGACCGATCACGGCAAACAGAAAAACAGAACTGAAGAGAAATAATTTTTTCATCCGGATTAATTTTGATTCAGATTATCCAACAACTGTTCCAAACTCATCTCGTCCTGAATCAGTACCTGACGTGCTTTGCTGCCTTCAAACGGACCTACCACACCGGCTGCTTCCAACTGATCGATCAGCCTTCCCGCGCGGTTGTAGCCCAATTTTAATTTTCGCTGCAAAAGCGAAGCCGAACCCTGCTGTGCAATTACAATCACCCTTGCCGCATCTTCAAAAAGCGAATCTCTTTCGCTCAAATCAACATCCATCAGACTGCTTTCTTCACCCGAATATTCAGGCAGTAAAAATGCATCGCTGAAACCTCTCTGCGAACCGATAAATTCGGTGATGCTGTCAACTTCCGGTGTATCAACAAATGCACACTGAAGACGAATCAGCTCATTTCCGGTGGTATAAAGCATATCACCTTTTCCGATCAGCTGGTCGGCACCCGAAGAATCGAGTATGGTTCTCGAATCTATTTTTGAAGTCACCCGAAATGCAACCCTTGCCGGAAAGTTTGCTTTGATAATTCCGGTAATCACATTGACCGACGGTCTCTGGGTTGCGATGATCAGATGGATTCCGACTGCTCTTGCCAGTTGTGCCAGACGTGCAATCGGTGTTTCCACTTCCTTGCCTGCGGTCATGATCAGGTCTGCAAATTCATCCACGATCAGCACGATATAAGGAAGAAATTTGTGGCCTTTTTCGGGACTCAGTTTTCTTTGTCTGAATTTTTCGTTGTATTCTTTTATGTTTCTGACAAACGCGTTTTTCAGCAGTTCATACCGGTCTTCCATCTCCATACAGAGCGAATTCAGTGTATAGATTACCTTTGTATTGTCGGTAATGATTGCATCTTCGCTGTCGGGCAGTTTTGCCAGATAATGTCTTTCGATTTTTGAATAAAGTGTGAGTTCCACTTTCTTGGGATCGACCAGTACAAATTTCAGTTCGGTCGGATGTTTTTTATACAGCAGTGATGCAATGATCGCATTCAGACCTACTGATTTTCCCTGACCGGTTGCACCCGCCATGAGCAGATGGGGCATCTTTGCCAGATCTACCACCAGTGTTTCGTTCTCGATGGTTTTTCCAAAAGCGATCGGCAGTTCCATTTTTGACTGCTGAAATTTGTTGGAAGCAATGACCGAACGCATTGAAACGATGGTCGGATTTCCGCTTGGAACCTCAATACCGATGGTTCCTCTGCCCGGAATCGGTGCAATGATCCTGATTCCCAATGCGGCAAGACTCAACGCGATATCATCCTCGAGATTTTTGATTTTCGAAATTCTGATGCCGGCTTCGGGTACGATTTCATAGAGTGTAACCGTCGGTCCGATGGTTGCTTTGATCTGCGAAATTCCGATACCGTAATTGGCCAGTGTCTCAACGATCCGGTTTTTATTTTGTTCAAGTTCCTGCTGGTTGATGGTCACATTGTCTGCCGCTTCATATTTTTTCAGCAGATCGAGTGTTGGGAATTTATAACTCGGAAGTTCAAGCCGATGATCGTATTCACCTAATTTCTCAACCAGTTCAGATGCGATTTTGTCAACCGTTTCCTCTTCACCGACCGCTTTTATGGTCAGTTCCACATCATTTTCGTCTTTTGCGGGAATATGGGTGACGGTTTCCGTCGGTTTGGTTTCGGTTTTTAAATTTGTTGTTAAGGATTCATCATCGGTTGAAGTTTCTGTTTTTAATTCGACCGTTTTGGTTTTTTCTTCTTCTTTTGAATTGTTTTTTTGCTTTTTAATTTCAATTTTGGCACCGTCTCCGTCCAGACCGTCAGAATTGCGCTCGATTCTTTCTGCGATTGAATCGGGTGTGATTTTCCAGTTGACGATAATATAAATGAGCAGACTGACCAGCAGCAGAATTCCGGTTCCGATTTTGCCGATAAAATCATTGAGCACATCATTGATTTCAAATCCCATCACACCGTGCAGTATGCCGATATGACTGAAAAATCCGAATGCGATCGGAAGCCAGATCAGAAAAAAAAGACAATTGTAAAACAGGTTGAACGGTTTTAATTTTTTTAATCGGGTCAAAATCTTGATTCCAATCAGTATCAAAAAGAACGGAAAGAAAATCGCGGTCACCCCGATCCCGTTGTATATGATCAGTTCACCCAGATAGGCGCCGATTTTTCCCATCAGATTTTCGGGTACGATTTCGCGGTTCCAAAAATCATCGAGCTGACTCTGATCTTCGGTGTAATTCATCAGATAGGACACAAACGAAATCAGCAGAAAAAGTCCGGCTGCAATCAGAAGCACGCCGGCTATGGTTTTCAGAATTTTTTTTCTGGAATTTATGTTATTTGTAAGCTTTGAGTCGTTCATTTGCAGGCAGAAAATTCAATTTACAAAAGTAAATAAAATCATTTATAAATGCTAAAGCATATTTTTTCCGGATTTTAGGATGTTTGAGTCTTTTTTTATTGAAATTTCCAGAATCAAATCCGATTCTTATTTTGAATTTGTAACTTTGCTTCCAATTATTCAGAAAATAATTTGCATCATTTGGAAACCATACAATCAATTCGTTGGGACGCAGAACAGTACGGCAGATTCAGCACACTTGTGCGCGACTATCTGAACAGGCAGTCCGATACAGCGGAATTGTACGATCGTTTTCCGAGTGAAAAATCACTGGCCGAACAGGCGAAGGACAAACTCAAATCATTCAAAAACAGAGAGATTCTTTGTGATTCGCTGAAAAAGCAGCTTTCGTTTCTTGACCTTACCGCATTGCAGATTGAAAATCTTGAAAAATTAAGAAAAGACAATACGGTGACCGTCACTACCGGTCATCAGCTCAATCTGTTTACCGGCCCGGTTTATATATTTTATAAGATCCTTCAGGTGGTCAAATGCTGTAATTATATGAACCAAAAATATCCGGAAATCAATTTTATCCCGATTTTTTGGATGGCGACCGAAGACCATGACTTTGAAGAAATCAACCATTTTTGTTTCAACTGCAATCAGTATGTGTGGAGAAGAAATTTTGGCGGTGCAACCGGAAGGATGAGTCTGGACGGAATCGAAAAGGTTTTTGAAGAATTTTTTAATGATCTTCCGGATTCAAAACATGCGGATGAACTGAAACAACTGGTAAAAGATTCATATCTGAGTTCAAAAACGCTGACAGAAGCAACCCAAAGGCTGATTCAGGAACTGTTTGGAAGATTGGGTATTCTGATGATTGACGGCGACGACCGTGAATTGAAAAAACTGATGATTCCTGCTTTTGAAGAGGATTTGATTCATAATACAGCTTTCAAAAAAGTGAGCGAAACCAATCATAAACTGGCAGAAAATCATTACAATATACAGGTCAATCCGAGAGAGATCAATCTTTTTTATCTGGAAGGTGATTCGATTCGTGAAAGAATTGTTTTTGAAAGCGGAAAATTCAAGGTGCTCAATACCGATCTTGAATTCAGCGAACAGCAAATCAGAGAAGAATTAAAAAATTATCCCGAAAAATTCAGTCCCAATGTAATTCTCAGACCGCTCTATCAGGAAACTGTTTTGCCCAATGTCGCTTATATCGGCGGTTTTGGTGAATTGTCGTACTGGCTGCAGCTCAAAAGTTTTTTTGAAACGATGAAAACGGATTATCCGTTGGTAATCGGCAGAAATTCAATGCTGGTCGTCAGTTCGAAACAAAGGGAAAGTCTTGAGAAATTATCAATCGATCTTTCAGATTTGATGCTGCCGGTTCAGGAAATTGTGAACCGAAATGTGATTCAGAACAGTGAGACCGAAATTGATTTTGACAAATATGAAGAAATGCTGACCGGGATGTTTGACGAATTGAATCAAAAAGCAGTCAAAACAGACATCACTTTCTCGAAAATGGTTGCTGCCCAGCGTACCAAACAGCTGAAGGGACTTGAGAAGATGTTCAAAAGACTGGAGCGTGCCGAACGAAAAAGACAGGCTGACAGGACAAAAAAAATAGAAGCCATCTATAAAAAACTGTTTCCAATCAATAAGCTTCAGGAAAGGGTGGATAATTTCTCAAAATTTCATCTCGAATACGGATTTAATTTTACAGACGAAATCTACGATGAAATAAAACCGATTGATTTTTGTTTTACTATTAAAACATTCGATAATTAAAAGTATTGTATTTTTGATTTTCAAATTGCTGCTCAAATGAAAAACATCTTTGGCATATTGTTCATATTGCTGCTGTCCGGAATGCTTTCGGCTCAGCAGAAAACACATAAAGTGGAAGCCCAGGAAACGGTTTACGGAATTTCCAGACAATACGGAATCAGTCAGGATGATCTGATCAATGCAAATCCGTTTCTCAGAAATCGGACACTTCAGATTGGTGATGAATTGGTGATTCCGGACAAATCCGGTAAAAACGGAGACGGAAACATCAAACCAAAAGCTGACGGAAATATCAATGCGGTGGTTACGCCGGTTGACGAGCCTTCACAGGCAGTCAGTGTTCCAAAAGAAGACAGCAATTTTATCTATCTTGAAATCAAACCCAAACAGACGATTTATTCGCTGACCAAAGAATACAATATTTCGGAAGATGCATTGAAAAGCCTGAATCCTCAGCTGAAAGACGGACTGAAAGCAGGAGACGTCATCAGGATTCCAAAAAAATCAAGTCAGAATAATAAAGAAGAAGAAATCGTTCCGAAAGGAATGTACAAAGTGAAAAATGGAGACACCGTTTATTCGCTGTCCAGACAGTTCAATGTGAGTACGGACGAATTTTATATTGCCAATCCGAATGTTCAAATTTCGGGTCTGGTGGTTGGCACCTATATTAATATACCCCAAAAAGGAAAAATTTCGGCTGTGATTCAGGACGGAATTATCGAACACAAAGTCAAGCAGGGTGAGACGATTTATTCGATTACAAAAATGTACAGGGTATCTTTTGCCGATTTGCTGAAATACAATCCCGAACTGTCAGAAGGTCTGAGAGCCGGAATGATACTTAAAATTCCGCTGCCCGAAGGAGCCGACATTGTAAAGACGGGGAAAATCAAAAGAGCGGATGACAATATGATCAATATTGCGCTGATTCTGCCGTTCCATCTGGATGATCCTCAGGCGAGATCGGTTGAAAAAGATATTTCTGCCGACATACTGATCGGTGCAAAAATTGCGCTTGACTCGCTCGCTTATACCGGAAAGAAAATTAATCTGAAAGTTTATGATTCGGGCAACAGTTCGCAGAGCGTTGAAAAATTGATTACAAACAACGACTTTTCACAATTTGACGCAGTGGTCGGACCGCTTTTCGGTTCGAATTTTAAAACCGCCGCGACCATACTGTCGGGCTCCGGCATCACTGTGGTGTCTCCACTGAGCAATTCCGAAGATTTGAGAGAACTTGAAAATGTATTGGTGGTAACGCCTTCGGATGAAGACATTGCAGATGAGATTGTCAGTGAAATTGCAGCCAATTACAAAGGTCAGCAGATTCAGATTCTGACCGACGACCGATATCAGGGACTCGCAGATTATTTTTCAAACAATTTGAAAAAGAAACTGTCGGGTGCGGAAATCAGCATCACAAAAGATATCAGTCGATTGGAGCAGACTTCAAAAACTGTTGACGAGAAACTGAGCGACGGAACGGTGGTCGCCAAAACAATTTCTGATCCGCTGATTGCGGTTCTGGTTTCTGACAACAATTCACTCGGAGACAAATTTGTGGACAAACTCAAAAAAATGGATACCGACAATCTGAGCGGATACGGTGTTAAATTTGTGAATGCGTATGACATTTACAGCGATAAAAACAAATCAAATATTTCTGCATTAAAAAATATAGGTTTCACTTTTGCAACCAACCGGCTGGTGAATGTGTACGGAAAAAATGAAAGAATCACCATTCAGAAATTTCTTGATCTGTATTGCGAAATTCCAAACGAGTACCGACAGCTCGGTTTTGATACGCTCTATGATCTGGTTGACCGGATGAATACCCGCGGTGATGTTTTGAACAATATGGGCAGCGAAAAAACCCGTCTTTCCACCAAATTCAAATATGTGAAAAGCGGAAAAGCCTTTGTCAATACCGGAGTCAGAGTCATCAGGCTGTTTACCGAAGCTGACGAATCGCCCGACGATGTGGACGACTAATTCGAAAATATTTTAGAATCTTGCCTGAATTTGAACCGAACCCGAATGTATGCTTTTGCTGCCTTCGGTTTTTCGGCCGTCATAACTGATGTTGACGCTCAGAAATGAATTCAGCTGTCTTTGGAATGTAAACTGCCATACCATATTGTTGCCCGGTTTCAGACCTTCCATCATCTGATTGCCGACCACCGACTGACCGTTGCCGGTGAAATCATTTTTGATATAATTAAAGGTGCCCAAAAGCGAAGATTTGCTGCCGTCGTTCCATTGAATTTCAGCACCCAGATCGGATTGTTTCAGTTTTTCGATGCCATCCGTATTCTTTTTGGTCTGAAAAGTATAATTCAGTGCAGCACTGAATTTTGATTCGGTCTGATAAGAAATTCCCGGCTTCAAACGCCATGCATCCAGTTTGAATCTTCTGCTTGAAAACATATCCGAATGACTTACAGTCCTGATGTTTTCTGCTTCTGCCAGAAAATTGAAATACTGCCACGGCCGATATTTTGTATTGATCAGATGACTTTTTGTATTTCGCGATTCGGCACCTGTAAAAACAAAATTCCGGCTTTCCTGACTCGAATAGGTATAAGCAGCCGACCATTTGTATTTTCCGCCCTGATTGAAATTCAGTATGCTTCTCAGACTTCTCGATTTGTTGAGCAGATCGTCAGAATTCACAAACGGATTCCACTCAAGTGTCTGTCCGTTTTTCAATAATGAATTGGATGACTGAAGCGAACCCTGGAGCATCCATCTGCCCAAAAATTCATTTTCTGAATTCAGCAGTTCTCTGGGTTTGATCCGCACCGAAAGACTCAGATTGTTTTTGTTGGTTTTCAGATAATTGATGGTATTGGTGTAAACCCGGATGTAATTGGCTTCGTCCTGATATTCAGCGATTTCAAATTCATCAAGCTGTTCCAAACCGTCACCATTGTAATCGGTCCATTTGTAAATTCCCATTCCGTCGGTGACTTTCACATATTCAAATTCGCGCTGAGGTTCCATTCCGCTTCCCAGTTCATAAAACAGATTGACGGTCATACCGTTTCGAAACAGACTTTTGTACCATTTGATATTTCCGGTGATAAAATCTTCATTCGGGTTGTTTTCGTAAATATATTTCACAGTTCTGTAATGAAATGAAGTTTCCAGTCTGTGATTGGTTCGGCTGATCAGTTTTGAGTTGAGGATCCAGCCGTTTGAACGGGTCAGTCGCTGCATCACACCAAAACGCACCGAATCGTCTTTTCGGTTGTAATAAGTCAGTTCTGCATAAATTTTTGCAGTGTCGCCGATTCCGGCCATTCCTCTGATTTCGTTCCATCTGAATGACTGATCGGACAGATGATTTCCGTCGGCTGAATTCTGACGGTCTTCGATTTCATTGTCTTCACCTCCAAATCCGGCACCCAGCCAGAATGAATTTTTGATCTTTCTTTTTGCGGTTGCATTGTACCTGACAAATCTGGATTTGTCTGTTTCCATTTCGGGATTGACGAGATTTTGTTTTCGGTTGTTCAAAATTGAGAATCCGGCTTCTGCAAAATTCTTTTTGGTCAGATAATTCAGACTCAGATCGTTTTTGATTCCGTCATAAAAATCTTTGTTTTGAAGATAATGCAGATCATATTTCAGTTTGAGCGAATCTTTGAACGAAGATTCAAGCCCCAGTATCAGATAGGTCTGATCAGCATCCGACAATTCATTTTCGAGATTGAAATCACGGTCAAATTCAACCGATCTCAGTCTTTGAATCGAATTGAAATTCTTTTGGATATATGAAAACTCCCACTGCGGCTGAAGTCTCCAGTTTTTGAGTTCAAAATCTTTGTTTCCGTAAATCCTTGTTGCCAGACCGATATTTTCACCGTCGTCTTTTGACGAAAACAGATTCAAATCCTGATTGCTCATTCCCAAATCGATTCCGACCACACCGCCGGTTTTGAATTTATAAGCAGAATTCAAAGTATAAACCTGAAGCCTTTTGGGAGGAATCAGCTGTCGGACCGGCTCATAATTTCCCTGCATCAGCCCGTCGATTGGCGGTACATATTCAAATATTTTTCCGTTTACTTCAACATTTGATGCCACATAATTTCCTTTTCCGGTGCCCATAAAAGTGAATGAAACCTGCCAGAGTTCTTCATTCGGATCATCGGAAAACTCAAAAACTTCAACACCTCCGACCTGTATTTTTCGGTACAGATTTTTTTCGGGATCATAGTCGGCACGAACTGCTGTGGTATTGTACATTTCATCCGGATTGTTTCCTGCTTCTGACAAAATCTGAATGTCTTCATCACTCAGATTGTCGGTCAGCGGATTGTTTTTTGAATCACCGTTTGAATAAAAATGTCCGGCAATCCTGAATCTTTCGGATTCGTGCTCAATCCCGCCATAGGCAAGGAATTGGGTATAGGCACGGTTGGCATACAGATATTCGACTGTAATCCTCGAATTGTCGGTAATCAGCCGATTTGAAGTAAATGACAGTTCACCGGTATTGTAATTGATCACATAATCGCGGTCTTCGCCTCTTGTGAGCAGTATCCCGTCCAGATACACTTTTTCGCTACCAGAAACGATGATGATATAGAGTTCGTTGTTGTTGCCCGACAGTCGGTACGGTCCCTGATTTCCGTTTTGACCGGTGATTTTTTTTGTTGCAAACTCTCCACGGGTTGTACTTCCGGCGAGACTGATTCTGGTTTTTGAATCATTTGAATGGGTCAGCTCGGTTGAAATCTCTACACCGGTAACTTTCTGTGTGAAATTTCCGAAAAAATCATTTTCCTGAATCAAATCAACATGACCGGCTTTGATTTTTGAATTCTTATTAAAAATTTCAACATAGATTTTATCAAATTCCTGTAATTGCTGGGTGTAACCGTCAGCCTGTATCGGTACATTGTTGTCTGAAATCACCGCATTGATCCCGATTTCGTTTGTGAGCTGACCGGTCAGCTGCAGATCGAGCGATGACTGTACCGAAGCGCTCTGGTTGTTTCCAAACCGGATTCCGCGAACGAGCGACCCCCGGCTGTTCAGCCCGTCAAAAGGTTTTTTGGCATCTCTTTTATCCCTCGAAAGTGTATAATATCTGTTTTCTTCAACCGGTTCACGGATGATGGCGGTGTCTTTTGAAAAAACGGTCTGCTGTTTAAAATTGGGATGAATAAAATAGGAAACGATTACCTTTTGACTGTTCAGACTCGGATCAAAAACAATTTCGGCTGTGCTGTAATCAATTTTATAAAAGAGATCTGAAATTTCATTTCCGTTTTCGTCGGTAATTTTAAATTTCTCGGGCAGTATCAGATTTGCATTGAGTTTCAGCGTATCGGAAGAAACGACAATGCTGTCCTGTCTGAAATTATCATTGGTCCAGCCGGTTTCCTGAGCTTCCAGCCGAAAGAGTGATAAAATCAAAAACAATGCACCGATATATTTCTTCAGATCCAACAGATGAATTTATTTACAAATAACGGAAATTTGAATCTTGTGGTGTATTTGTTTTCTGATTTGAGGGTGGAAATGGATTTATTTTGGCTTGAACTTTAGTTTTTTGAACAAATCTTTTAAATGAGCTTAAACTTAAAATCATAATAAAAATTAGAAATTCAGTCAGCCCGTTGACTGAATTCATGTAAATTTAGTCAGTCTATTGACTGAATTAACAGAAATTGATTGATTTCATTACATAAAAAAAGCCGCTTCAATCAAAGCGGCTTTTACGATTTATAAATTATTTTTTACCATTTGAACAGCGGTCTGTCAGACATCAGATTGTTTACTTTTTTGCCGACAGTCTCCAAAACTGTTTCATTATCTTTGTTCATCAGCGCCTCGTCGATCAGATCGGCTACGGTCTCCATGTCTTTTTCTTTCAGACCTCTGGTGGTGATTGCAGGCGTTCCCAAACGGATGCCCGAAGTGGTGAACGGCGATTTGTCATCAAACGGAACCATATTTTTGTTACAGGTGATATGTGCTTTGACCAGACAGTTTTCGGCTTCTTTCCCATTGATGTCTTTATTTCTCAAATCGATCAGCATCAGGTGGTTGTCTGTTCCGCCCGAAATAATCTGATAACCGTGACCGACCATCGCATTGGCCAGTGCTTTTGCATTTTTTGAAACCTGAAGGATGTAATCAAAATATTTGTCTGATAATGCTTCCTCAAAAGCAACCGCCTTACCGGCAATCACATGTTCGAGCGGACCGCCCTGGGTGCCCGGGAACACGCCCATATTCAGCAGATTTGACATCATTTTGATTTCTCCTTTTGGCGTTTTGTAATCCCACGGATTTTCAAAATCTTTTCTCATCATAATGATTCCCCCTCTCGGACCTCTCAGCGTTTTGTGAGTGGTCGAAGTTACAATGTGACAGTGCGGAAGCGGATCGTTCAAAATCCCTCTTGCGATCAGTCCGGCCGGATGTGCAATGTCAGCCATCAGCAGCGCACCGACTTCGTCTGCCACTTCTCTGAATTTTTTGTAATCAATGTCTCTTGAATAGGCAGAAGCACCGCAGATAATCAGTTTTGGTCTTTCCTTCAAAGCAGTCTGACGCATGGCTTCATAATCGATTCTTCCGCTTTCTCTTTCCACCTGATAAAAACAGGTCTGATACAGAATTCCGGAAGAACTTACCGGTGAACCGTGGGTAAGGTGGCCGCCATGCGACAAATCCATTCCCATCATTTTATCGCCCGGTTTCAAAACGGCAAGATAAACAGATGCATTTGCCTGTGAGCCGGAATGCGGCTGAACATTTACATATTCCGCATTGAAAAGATGTTTCAGTCTTTCGATGGCAAGCGTTTCAACTTCGTCAATCACTTCGCAGCCGCCGTAATATCTCCTTTTCGGATAACCTTCCGCATATTTGTTGGTGAGTATTGAACCCACAGCCTCCATCACATCGTTGCTTACGTAATTTTCGGAAGCAATCAGTTCCAGCCCGACGGTCTGTCTTTCTCTTTCGTCCTCTATCAGATCAAAAATAATGTCTCTTGCCATTTTTTTATTAATTAATCCTCAAAGTTAAATATTTTTTGATTGTGAATCCGCCCTGATCAAATAAGAATCATAAGTTTTCTGTTTTTGATTTCAGAAGTTTGAATAACTTTAAGCCATGGAAAGGATTTTGGGTATCGGCCTGATGTCGGGCACTTCTTTGGACGGACTTGATATTTGTCTGTCCGAATATCGGTTTCCGGAACCCGGATTTAAAATTCTTTTGGCCGAAACCTTTCCTTATTCTTTCGAATTAAAACAAAAATTAAAGAATTCTATTTCACTTTCGGGTGAAGAACTCTGCCGGCTCGATATGGAATACGGTCATTTTCTCGGAAAAATGGTCAAAGAATTTATCAAAAGAAACCAAATTCAAAATCCTGAATTTATCGCTTCACACGGTCATACGGTTTTTCACAATCCGAAGGAAGGTTATACGGTTCAGATCGGAAACGGAACTGCAATATTTGCTGAAACCGGTATCAAAACCATTTATGATTTCAGAACCCGGGATGTTGCCTTGGGCGGTCAGGGTGCGCCTTTGGTGCCGATTGGCGATGAACTTTTGTTTGGTGAATATGATGCCTGTCTGAATCTGGGCGGTTTTTCAAATATTTCATTTAACCGAAACGGAAAAAGAATTGCGTTTGACATCTGTCCGGTCAATATTGTACTGAACCGACTTTCTGAAAAACTCGGAAAATCTTTTGACAAAGACGGTGAGATTGCAAAATCGGGTACAGTTGATTCCGAACTTTTGAAAAAACTTGACCGACTTGAATTTTATCGGACTGAACCGCCAAAATCATTGGGAATCGAATGGTGCGGTCAAACTGTTTTTCCAATGATTGATTCGTCCGAGCTGTTTATCGAAGATCGAATTTCAACTTTTGGTTTTCACATTTCAAATCAGATATCAAAGGTGCTGAATCATTATCAGATCAAAAACGTACTGATAACCGGCGGCGGCGCATTCAATTCTTATCTGACCGAATCGATCGGTTCAAAAACAAATACCGAATTGATTCTGCCCGAAAATGAAATTATCGAATACAAAGAAAGCCTGATTTTTGGCTGGCTCGGTCTGTTGAGATTAAAAGGTAAAATTAATATACTCAGTTCAGTAACCGGTGCATCAAAAGATCATTCGTCGGGTCTGATTGCAGGAAATTAAATCATTCAAAAAAATTATTCCAAAAAGAGATGAAAGACACTGAAATTATATAAATTATTATCTTTGAGCCATGAAAAAGAGGTTGGTACTGGTGGACGACAATCACTCACTGATCAGGGTGATTGCTGAAAAACTTTCATTTTTTGATGATTTTCATCTGAAATATACCGCATCAAACGGAAAGGAATTGCTTGAGAAACTTTCTGAAGATCCGCAGGTCGATCTGATACTGATGGATATAGAAATGCCGGTGATGAACGGAATCGAAGCAACTGCAAGAGTCAAACAGAAATATCCGCAGATCAAAATTGTAATGCTGACCGTTTTTGACAATGACGAAAATATTTTTCATTCGATTCAGGCAGGCGCAGACGGTTATCTTCTCAAGGAAATCGATCCGCAGGGACTGCATGACGGGATTTCGGATACGCTGAGCGGCGGCGCCGGAATGACACCCTCAATTGCATTGAAAACATTGAAATTATTGAGAAATCCGATCAAAGCAGAAATCAGCGAACAGCAGAAAGAAGAAATCAATCTGTCTGAAAGAGAGGTTGAAGTCCTTCAGCAATTGTGCAAAGGATTGAGTTATACCGCAATTGCAGATAATCTGATTCTTTCGCCAAGCACGATCAGAAAACATATTGAAAACATCTACAAAAAACTTCAGGTACACAGCAAATTGGAAGCAATACAGAAAGCTGAGCGAAACAAACTCATTTAAAAATAGGGCAAATGCCTTATTGGGTATCTTTTCCGGCGCTTATATATTTGCTTCACAATTAAAAACGATTTTAAAATGAAAACTAAAAATTTCTTTATGATTGCTGCCCTGCTGTTTTCTTCGGCAGTGTTAACTTTTTCCTGCAAAAGCGATGATGACGGCGGTGGCGGCGACGGAGCCGGGTCGGGTGAAATCACTGCGAAGGTTGATGGCACAACGGTTACATCAATTGAATTGACGACTACCGCTTCAAATGCAAACGGAAATCTGATGATTCTTGGAAATGACGGCGGTCAGAATCCAAACAGGGCGTTCAATCTGACAATTGTCGGTTTTGACGGCCCGGGAACTTATCCGGTCGGTGGCGGTGCAAATATTTTTAATGTATGCAGCTATACCGAAACCGATGCATCGAATCCTTCAAATCCCTCTGCGAAAGTATGGTCAGCACCTTACGATAACACGCAGGTTGGAGAAATCAAGATTTCTGAAGTGACTTCGACTTATGTGAAAGGGACCTTTAATTTCAAAGGAAAAGACCAGGAAGGCGGTACCATTAAAAATGTGACCGAAGGATCGTTCAATGTAAAATTTATGACCCTGCCATAATTCAATATTCAAAACTGATCTTATCGGCAGATCAAAAAAAGACAGGCTGCAGCGACATTAAAGAGGAAATTCCCGGAAGGTCGCAGCAGCTTTTGTTTATAATTTAATTCAGTTTTTCAAAAAAATGAAAATTATGCGGCCTATACGGTTATTTATCGGATTGTTTTTTATCGGAAGTCTGATGTTTGGTCAAAACGAAAAACTCAAAAAGACGATTGACTCGCTCAACAACCAGTCTTATGAGAAAAAGATCGAAACCTCGGGCAGCAACATTCAAAAATATCTGAACAATCTCAGTTCGGCCAAAAAGATCAATTACCCGATGGGAATTGCCGACAGTTATGCAAACCTGTCGATGATTTATTACTATAAAGGTGAATATGATGTAAGCGTTGATTATTTTCTAAAAGCAGTCGATAAATACAAAGAGTTGGGCGAATACGGTAAGGCGGGCGGTTTGTACGGACTCTACGGTTACCGGTTCAGAAGACAGAATATTCAAAAGGCGATCGAGTATATGAAAATCGGAATTCGGATGGCCGAAAAAGCAGCTGCCGAAGATGAGCTCAGACCGTTGTATGACAATTACGGAGTGGTGCTGGAAGACAGCGGAGATTATGACAGTGCGTTTTATTATTACAACAAATCGTTGGAAATGAAACGCAGGACAAATGACGAAGTGGGCATCCCGTACAGTCTCAACAAGATTGCAGCACTCAAATCGATACTCGGTGATTACAAAGGTGCAAAAGTGATTTTTGATGAAGCCTATCAGCGAAGACTCAAACTGAATGACAAAGTCGGGATTGCCGAAAACCTGAGTTTCTACGGTACTTTTTATGAAATGCAGAAGGATTATGACAATGCACTGAAATATTTCAAAGAAGCGCTGGAGGTCAGTAAAGAAGCCGGATACAACTGGCTGACTTCAAATATTTACAATTCACTTGCTGAAAATTCAAAAGAAAAAAATGATTACAAAAATGCTTTTGCGTATTTGAAGGAACACCTGGCGTACAAAGACAGTATTTACAATATGGAAAGTACCGTCAACCGCAACCGGCTTGAGGTTCAGTTTGAGACCAGCGAAAAGGAAAAAAAGATACTCGAACAAAGAGCAGACCTGGCGGAACAGCGACTTGAAATTGAACATAAAAATATGTTTCTGTACGGTCTCGGATTTTTGGCTCTGCTGATTGCTTTGATTGGTTTTATGATTTACAGGACCCAGAAACTCAAAAACCAACAGCTCAAACGTGAAAACCAGCTGAAGGATTCGCTGATCAGGGTTGAAGCCGAAAACAAAGTACAGCAGGAAAGACTGAGGATTTCCAGAGATTTGCATGACAACATCGGTTCTCAGCTTACTTTTATCATTTCGTCGCTCGACAATCTCAAATTCAAACTCCAAAAAGACAATCCCGATGCGGTGGTCAGACTGGAAGAAATCAATCAATTCACCCGAAATACGATCAACGAACTCAGAGATACGATTTGGGCGATGAGCAAAGAAAACATCAGTCTCTCGGATCTGAGAATTCGAATCAATAATTTTATTGAGAATGCAAAATCAGCTGCTTCAGACATTGATTTCAAAACAGAAATTTCTTCATCGATTGACGAATCGCATGAATTCTCGGCATTTGAGGGAATCAATCTCTATCGGCTGATTCAGGAAGCTGTCAACAATGCGGTCAAACATTCGGATGCGTCTGAAATTTCAGTTAAATTTGACAAAATCGGCGACAAATTCAAAATTACGATTTCAGACAACGGAAAAGGAATTCCTGTCGAAAAAATAGGAACCGGAAACGGTCTGGACAATATGAAAAACCGAATTTTGGATCTGGGCGGGAGCCTCGATCTTGATTCTGCACCCGGCGAAGGAACCCGGCTGATATTCAGATTTTGATGAATTTTCTTTTCAGGAATTGTTTTTCATAAATTCTTCTGCTTTTTCAACCATATTTTTTGATCCGCAAAAAAACGGAACCCGCTGATGAAGTCTTTCGGGCTGAATGTCCAATATCCGTCTGAAACCGTCGGTTGCTTTTCCGCCCGCCTGTTCGGCCAAAAACGCCATCGGATTGCATTCGTACAAAAGTCTGAGTTTTCCGTTCGGACTGTTGGTTCCTGACGGATAAATATAAATACCGCCTTTGATCATATTCCGGTGAAAATCAGCACAAAGCGAACCGATGTATCTCGAAGTATAGGGTCGGTCTTCCTCTTTTGCCTGACAGTATTTGATATAATCTTTCACGCCCTGCGGAAACAGCGCATAATTTCCTTCGTTGATCGAATAAATTTTTCCGTCTTCGGGAATTTTCAGATTCGGATGTGAAAGATAAAAAGTCCCGATCTGCGGATTGAGCGTAAAACCGTTTGTGCCGCGTCCGGTGGTATAAATCAGCATGGTCGAGCTGCCGTAAACAATATATCCGGCTGCCACCTGCTGACTGCCGGGCTGAAGAAAATCTTCCATCTGAACCGGTGTTCCTTCGGGTGTGATTCTTCTGTAAATCGAAAAAATCGTTCCCACAGAAACATTCACGTCAATATTTGACGAACCGTCCAACGGATCGATCAGCACCACATAATGGCTGTTTTCCGAATACTGTGCATTTTCAATCCGAATAAAATCCTCATTTTCTTCAGACGCAATCCCGCAAACCACTTCTCTCTGTGAAAGCGTATTGATAAAAACCGCATTTGCAAAGACATCCAATTTCTGCTGTTCTTCGCCCTGCACATTTTCTTTTCCGAATTTTCCGAGTATGTCGATCAGTCCCGCCTGATTCACTTTTTGATTGACGATTTTGCACGCCAGTTTGATCGAACTGAGCAGTCGGGTCAGCTCGCCGGTTGAATATTTGAAATCTTTCTGATTTTCTATGATAAATTCACCCAGCGTCTGATGATCTCTTTCCAAATCCATAATCGATAGTTTGTTTGAATACACAAATATCGTAAAATTATAGAATCGAACATTCTTAAAAATAGAAAGACAACAATGTTTATATTTGTCATTCAATTTTTTTTGAGTTTAAGGGATCAGATGAAAGTTTTCAAATTTGGGGGCGCTTCGGTCAAAGATGCCGCAGCAGTAAAAAACATTGCAGAAGTTCTGAAAACAGCCGGCTGCAGTGAAGTCTTCATGGTGATTTCCGCCATGGGCAAAACCACCAATGCGCTCGAAGACACAGTGAGGCTTTATTTTGAAAACAGGAATTTTGAACTCAGGATTTCTGAAATTCAAAATGCACATCTTGAAATCGTCAAAGGACTTTTTGAATCCGGACATTCGGTTTATAATGAAGTTTTGAATTTATTTGCTGACTTGAATTTATTTCTCAAAAAAAACAGATCATCCAATTACGATTTTGTATATGACCAGACGGTTTCGTTTGGTGAAATGGTTTCGACCAAAATCGTGAGTCATTATCTGAATCTGACCGGAATTGAAAACCAATGGTTAGATGTGCGAGATCTGATCAAAACCGACGACAGTTACCGTGAGGCAAAAGTCGATATGGAATTGAGCCAAAAGAATTTTAAAAAACTCGAAAAAGGGAAATTCTATCTCACCCAGGGATTTTTGGGTTCAGACCCGAATTATTTCACCACCACGCTCGGACGTGAAGGATCGGATTATACGGCTGCGATTATCGCCTATTGTACAGATGCCGAAAGCATGACGATCTGGAAAGATGTGGAAGGCGTGCTGAATGCTGATCCGAGATATTTTGAAAATCCGGTTTTGCTCAAAAATATTTCCTATCAGGAAGCGATCGAACTTGCCTATTACGGCGCTTCGGTCATTCACCCGAAAACGATGAAACCGCTTCGTCAGAAAGATATCCCATTTTTTGTCAAATCATTTCTGAATCCAAACGGAGAAGGTACCCGGATCGAAAACGGACTGAAACTCGAACCCGATGTGCCCTGTTATATTTTGAAGAAAAATCAGAATCTGCTGACACTGACCACGCTTGATTTTTCATTTATCACAGAGGACAAAATCAGCCGGATTTTCAGTCTGCTCCATCAGTTGAAACTCAAAGTGAATCTGATGCAGAATTCGGCGATTACGCTGTCGCTCTGTGTGGAAGATAAATTTTTTCAACTCGATAAATTTATTGATGAAGTATCTTTGGGTTTTAAGGTTGAATGTGAAAAAGATGTATCTTTATACACTGTCAGGAATTTTGAAAACAAGACAGAAACAGCGCCGGGGGATGGGAAAGAGCTTTTGCGGCAAATAATTAAAAATACTTTACAGATAATCAGAAAGTGATACGACTGATCAGTACAAAGGATATTTACCAGGCATCCGGTTTGAAAAAACTGGGTCCTTTCGGTTATCCGATTGCTTGGCTTTTCAAAATCATTAGCGGGATTCCCAGGGTCAACCGGCTCTATTCGGGCGGTTACGGGAAAGAAGCACCCGAATTTCTTGAATATCTGCTTGACGATCTCGACATCAAATACGAATTGCACGAAGAGGATTTGAAAAGAATTCCAAAGGAAGGAAATTTTGTGATCCTGTCCAATCATCCGTTGGGCGCTTTGGACGGAATACTGATGATGCACATCATCGGAAAGGTTCGTCCCAACTTTAAGGTGATGGGTAATTTTCTGCTCAGAAAAATCGAACCGCTCCAACCGATGGTGATTGCGGTCAATCCGTTTGAAACCCGAAAAGAGGCTTTCAACAGTGCAATAGGAATGAGAGAGGCGATCCGGCATATCAGAGACGGCTATTGTCTGGGAATATTTCCGGCAGGTGAAGTTTCGACCAAAAATGAAAAAGGAGAAATCACAGACCGCGAATGGCAGGAAGCGGTGATGAAACTGATCAAAAGACTGAATGTACCGGTGATTCCGATGTATTTTCATGCCAAAAACAGTCCGATTTTTTACCGGTTGTCAAAATTGAGTCCAAGCCTTCAAACCGCTATGCTGCCGTCAGAAATGGTCAGACCGAGAACAAAACCGATTCAGATTAGAATCGGAAAACCGATTTTGCCCAAACAGCAGGATGAATTTGAGGACATCAGATCGTTTACCGATTTCCTCAGAAAAAAAACCTATTCGCTCTCCTATTATTACAACCGCACTTCGCTGCTGCTCGACACGCTGAAAATTCCGGCGACCATTGCAAAAAACACAAAAAATAGAAAACCGAAAGAGGTTATTGAAGAAACACCGCACGAGCTGATCGAACATGAAATCTCAGAACTCAAAAAATCTGAGGAGTTTTTGCTTTTTAAAAACAACAATTACGAATGTTATTTCACAAGTGCAAATGAAATTCCGAACATACTGAGAGAAATCGGACGACTCAGGGAATTGACCTTCAGAGAGATCGGCGAAGGAACCAATCAGGAAATCGATCTTGACCGTTATGATGTTCATTACCATCATCTGTTTCTTTGGGACGATGATGCAAAACAGATTGTGGGTGCATACCGGATGGCGCTCGGACATGAAGTTTATGAAAAATACGGAGTTAACGGATTTTATCTGAACGAACTTTTCCATATCGAACCTGAACTTTATCCGTTTTTGAACAACTGTATCGAGATGGGCCGTGCGTTCATCATTACCAAATATCAGCAAAAACCGATGCCTTTGTTTTTGCTGTGGCGCGGAATTGTACATGTGACTCTTCGTCATCCCGAAGAAAAATACATCATCGGCGGAGTGAGCATCAGCAATCAGTTTTCAGATTTTTCAAAATCTCTGATGATCGAATTTATGAAGTCTCATTATTATGATCCCTATGTGGCTCAGTTTGTCAGACCGAAAAATGAATTCAAAATCAAACTCAAAGATGCAGACAAGGAATTTTTCTTTGACGCCGCCGAACAGGATTTGAACAAACTCGACAAACTGATTGACGAAATCGAACCCAATCTGCTCAGAATTCCGGTTTTGCTCAAAAAATACATCAAACAAAATGCAAGAATCATCGGTTTCAATGTGGATCCGAAATTCAATGATGCGGTTGACGGACTGATGTATATCCGAATCAGCGATCTGCCCGAAAGCACAGTAAAACCGGTGCTTGAAGAATTCCAGGCGGAACTCAACCGAAAGCTTGAATCGGGAAATGACAATCTGCAGCTGTAAAGATTTTTTGTTAATATTGTAAAAAATTAAAAAATGGACAATTTTTCAAGAGCTGTTGAATATTCGACCGCATCCACCGGTCTCAGATTTGCAAATTTTATCGTTGACAACATCGTTTATGCGATTGTCTGGTATTTGTTGCAGATCATTCTTTATTTGGGTATGTATTCATTCATTGACAGATTCAATAATTCCGATGTGATTTTTGTCTTTTCATTTTTCTTTTCCCTCATTTTTTTCAGTATGTTTTTTTCAGTTCAGGAATACCTGTTCAAAGGCAGAACGATCGGGAAATTCGTGACAGGGACCAAAGCGGTTTCATTGGATGGTGAAGAACCGGGTTTTAAAAAGTATTTTATCCGTTCGCTTTGCAGAATGATTCCTTTTGAACCTGTTTCTTTTTTGTTTTCTCCTTTTGGCTGGCACGATACACTTTCAAAAACCAGAGTGGTGAAGGTGTCTGATTTTGAAAGAATCAGAAGCCGTCAGGACAATATCGAACAGATCGGTTCTGCAACTGCAGCCTGACTAAATGAATCTTTTTGTAATTTAATTTTGGAATGATTGCAATGAATTATTGACAATCAAAATTTGATTTTGTTGATAATTCCTCTTTCGGGTCGAACTTAAAATCACTAACTTTCAGCATTCAATTTTAACCGAAAATTTTCGAGAATGTTTTTGATTTATGACACCGAAACCACCGGATTGCCAAAGAGAAACGACGCTCCTTTGGAGGATGTGGACAACTGGCCAAGGCTGGTTCAGATTGCTTGGCAGCTGCATGACAAAACCGGTCGGTTAATCGAAAATGAAAACTTTATTATTCGTCCCGACGGTTTTGATATCCCTTTTAATGCAGTTCAGATTCACGGAATCACCACCGAAAAAGCGCTTGCCGAAGGTCTGCCCGTAAAAGATGTGCTTGAAAAATTCAGACAGGCATTAAAAAAGGCAGAAGTATTGGGCGGTCACAATCTCGATTTTGATCAGAAAGTTATCGGGCCCGAATTTATCAGAGCCGGATTTGATTATCATGAGACCGAACTTCCGATTGCAGATACAATGGAATCTTCGGTTGAATATTGCGCAATTCCCGGCGGACGGGGCGGCGGATTTAAGTATCCGAGACTCGAAGAACTATACAAAACGCTTTTCAAATCGAAATTCAAAGAAGCGCACAATGCGGCAGCCGATGTGAATGCAACCGCACGCTGTTTTCTTGAACTGATCCGAATCGGAGTTTTTACAAAAGAAACGATTCGGATGACCGATGAGGAAATTGAGCTGTTCAAAGAAGCAAACCCCGATGTGATTGAAGCGGCCGACATCGAAATCGAATCTCAGGTTGAAGATTACAAAAAAATAAATGACGGACTGAATTTCGGTTTGAACGAAGACAAAAAAGCAACCACCGATGCGCCTTATTTTCATTTTCACAACCATACTTCATTTTCAATTCTGACCGCAACCACTTCGGTTGAAAATCTGGTGAAAAAAGCGATTGAAGAAAAGATGCCTGCGGTCGGAATCGCTGACTCGGGCAATCTGATGGGCGCATTCAAATTTGTGAGCGCGGTTCAAAATGCAAATGATGCAAAACAGGCTGAAATCGATAAAATGAGGGAAAAGGATCCCGGGATTGAAATCGAAGATTTTACGCCCATCATACCGATTATCGGAACTGAAGTTTATGTTGCAGAAAATTATCTTCAGAAAAAATTTACAAAAGACCAGCCCGACAGAAGATATACACAACTGCTGATTGCAAAAAATAAAAACGGTTATCTGAATCTTTCAAAAATCTCGTCAGCCGGATATATAGACGGTTATTATGCGGGTTATCCGAGAGTCGGAAAAGAAATCATCGAACAATACAGTGAAGATCTGATTGCAACCACCGGCACGCTTGAGAGCGAAATTCCGTATCTGATTTCGAATGTGGGAGAAAAACAGGCTGAAAAAGTTTTTGAATGGTACCTGAATATTTTTCTTGATGATTTCTATATCGAACTGATTCGTCACGGGCTGCCAGAAGAAGAAAATGTCAACCAGACACTGTTGAAATTTGCAAAAAAATACAATGTGAAAGTCATTGCACAAAACAATACTTTTTACATTGATCAGGAGGATGCCGAAGCTCAGGATATTTTGCTGTGCGTTCGTGACGGCGAGAAAAAGGCAACTCCGATCGGCAGAGGACGCGACACCCGTTTTGGTTTTCCAAATGATGAATTTTATTTCAAATCTCAGGACCAGATGAGAAGTCTTTTCTATGATGTTCCCGAGGCGATTGAGAATCTTTCCGGTCTGCTTGACAAAATTGAAACTTACAGTCTGTCGAGCGATGTGCTGCTGCCTAAATTTGATATACCCGAAGAATTCAAATTTGAAGAAGATGAAAAGGACGGCGGGATTCGAGGCGAAATGGGCTATCTGAGATATCTGACCTATGAAGGCGCACTGAAAAGATACGGTGAAATTACAGATGAAATCAGAGAAAGACTTGATTTTGAATTGGATACCATTGAGATGACCGGTTATCCGGGATATTTTCTGATCGTTCAGGATTTTACTTCACAGGCGAGAAAGATGGGTGTCTCGGTCGGTCCGGGGCGGGGTTCTGCGGCAGGCTCTGCAGTTGCCTATTGTATCGGAATTACAAATGTGGATCCGATCAAATACAATCTGCTGTTTGAGCGTTTTCTGAATCCGGATCGTATTTCGATGCCCGATATCGACATCGATTTTGATGACCGCGGACGTGAAAAAATCATTCAATGGGTGATCAACAAATACGGAAAAACCCAGGTGGCGCAGATCATTACTTACGGAACTTTGGCCGGAAAATCTGCAATTCGTGATACCGCTCGGGTACTCGATCTGCCACTTTCCGAATCCGATCGGCTGGCAAAAAAGACACATATCAAACTGAACGATCTGTACAAACTCAATGAGAGCCAGCTGAAATCAAAACTCAGCGGTGACGAACTCAATGATGCGCTTGAACTGAAAGAAATTTTGCAGCGCAACACGCTTGAGGGTGAGACACTGCAACAGGCAAGAGTGATTGAAGGTTCGCTCAGAAATACAGGTGTGCATGCCTGCGGTGTGATCATTACACCGAAAGATATTCGAGAAATGGTGCCGGTGGCGGTTGCAAAAGATTCAGAACTGCTGATTACCCAGTTTGACAACTCGGTGGTTGAAAATGCGGGTCTGCTCAAAATGGACTTTTTGGGATTGAGAACGCTGACCATCATCAATGATGCCATTGATCTGATCGAAAAAAATCATCCGGGTGTAAAAATTGATATTGACAGTATCCCGCTGGATGACCCGATTACTTATGCACTTTTTCAAAGAGCCGAAACCGTCGGAATTTTCCAGTACGAATCAGTCGGAATGCAAAAACATCTTCAGGAACTCAAACCCGATAAATTTGAAGATCTGGTCGCAATGAATGCATTGTACCGTCCGGGTCCGATGCAGTATATCCCAAATTTCATTGCCAGAAAACAGGGAAGAGAACCAATCACCTACGACCTGCCCGATATGGAGGAATATCTGGCCGAAACTTATGGAATTACGGTTTATCAGGAACAGGTGATGCTGCTTTCACAAAAACTGGCAGGTTTCACAAAGGGCGAGGCTGATGTATTGAGAAAGGCGATGGGTAAAAAGCAGGAAAAAGTGCTTGCCAAAATGAAACCCCAGTTTCTTGATGGCGGTGAAAAAAACAATCATCCCCAAAAAACTCTTGAAAAAATCTGGCATGACTGGGAAGCGTTTGCATCCTACGCATTCAACAAATCGCACTCAACCTGTTATGCGCTGGTGGCTTATCAGACCGGATATCTGAAAGCGCATTATCCGGCTGAATTCATGGCTTCTGTGTTGAGCAACAACATGAACAACATTAAAGATGTGAGTTTCAATATGGAAGAATGCCGTTCGATCGGAATTCCGGTTTTGGGTCCTGATGTGAACGAAAGCAGCTATTTCTTCTCTGTGAATAACGAAGGTGCGATCCGTTTTGGAATGGGTGCGGTGAAAGGAGTCGGCAGCAATGCGATTGAAGAAATCATCAGGGAAAGAAACGAGAACGGAAAATTTGAATCGATTTTTGATTTTGTACAGCGTGCAGATCTTCATCAGATCAACAAAAGGACATTTGAAAATCTGATTCTTGCAGGTGCATTTGACGGTCTGGAATCAAACCGTGCACAATTCTTCTATGAAGAAGGCGGTTCGACCAATCTTGAAAAACTGATTCGTTTTGGCGCATCCTACCAATCGGCAAGAGACAGCGCACAGACATCTCTTTTTGGCGATATGCCGGGCGAAATCGACGTGGTCAGACCCAATCTGCCGGTCTGTCAGCCGTGGAGCAGCATACAGCGGCTGAACCGTGAAAAGGAAGTGGTAGGAATTTATATTTCAAATCATCCGCTCAACGAATTCAGCGAGGAAATGAAATTCTTTCCAAACCTCAGCCTGAAACAGCTCAAAGGAAATGAAGAACTGCTGAAAGGAAGAGAACTGAAAGTGGCGGGAATCGTTACCGATGCACAAATCCGGATTTCGTCAAAAGACGGAAGGGAATTCGGAATCCTGACGATTGAAGATTTTTCGGATCTGTATGAATTCAGACTGTATGGCGAAGATTTTCTGAAAAACAAACATTTCTTTCAGGTCAATATGACGCTTGCAGTCCGTTTGAACATCACCGAGCGGGTTTACAAAGACCGTGAGGGCAATGTCACCGGCAACAGGATTTTTGTAAACATCAGCCGGATCAATCTGCTTGATGAAATTCTTGAAAAAGAAACCAACGAGCTGAAACTCTGTATGGGTCTTGAAAATCTGACTTCTGAAGTTTATGCCGATCTGGTTGAACTGATGAAAAAATACAAGGGCGAAAAAAGGATGAAAATCCGACTGATCGACAAATTGAACGATCAGGAACTGCTGATGAGCTCACCGACATCAAAAATTGAAATCAACAGAAATCTGATCAAAGATTTGAAAAGAATACCCGGTCTGGAGTTCAGTCTGAAATGAAATTGTTATTATTCTATTGATAAATCCTATAGGAATTTAAAGCCGGTTGTCTCAAATTGTCCTAATTTTGTGTGAAGTTTAATTAAAATTATATAAAAATGGCACTTGAAGTAACTGACTCAACATTCGCAAAAGAAGTTTTGGAATCCGGCAAACCGGCAATGGTAGATTTTTGGGCTACCTGGTGCGGACCCTGCCGAATGGTTGCACCTACTGTTGAAGAGTTGTCCAATGAATACGGAGAACAGGTAGTAATCGCGAAAGTGGATGTGGATAACAATCAGGAGGTTGCTGCTGAGTTTGGAATCCGAAATATCCCAACCCTGCTTTTTTTCAAAGACGGAAAAGTAGTTGACAAAGTAGTGGGTGTTGCGCCAAAATCTCAATTGGAGCAAAAATTGAAAGCGATTATGAATTAATTTATTTTCAATCAAAGATTTTAAGAAACTGTCTCAAAAGGACAGTTTTTTTTATTTTTGGGCCAAATATGAAGAAGCTTCTGTCCTTTTTGATTTTGATTTGCGGTCTGCTTTACGGTCAGGAAAACAAGCCCCAATACACGGCTGAGGTCAGTTATTATTACGGAAGCATATTGCCGCACAGTCCCGGAATCCTTCATCTGATTACTGCACATCCCGAAGGTGTGATGCTCACTGTCAACCGAAAGACCTTGGGCGAAAAGGAATGGGAATCAAGATTGAATTATCCCGATTTTGGTGTGAGTTTTCATTATCAGAACAATAAGAATAAGGAACTCGGTGATCTGTATGGGATTTTTGGTCATTACAGTTTTTATTTTTTTGACAGAAGCCTTCAGCTGAGGGTCGGTGAAGGAATCGCTTACAACACCAATCCTTACGACAAAGAAAAAAATTATCGGAATTTCGCATTCAGCACCCGGCTGATGCCGTCCACTTTTTTTATGCTGAATTATCAGAAAGAAAATCTTTTTGACGGTTTCGGACTGCGTGCCGGACTGTTTCTGATTCATCATTCAAACGGAACCATCAAATCGCCCAATACCAGTATCAATACGGTCGGCGCCAATATCGGACTGACCTATTTGTTTGACCGTCAGACCGAAAGAACTTATCTGCCAAAGGAAAAATTCGATTCTGCTTATTCCGAACCGATACATTTCAATTTTTTCTTCCGGTCGGGTGTTCAGGAAAGCCGAACCATAGGAACCGGTCAGTATCCGTTTTATACCTTTTCGGTATATGCCGACAAAAAAATCAGCCGTACCAGTGCTTTTCAGCTGGGCGCGGATGTGTTTCTTGCAATCATGCTCAAACATGAGATCGAAATGCTTTCAGCGACTTTTCCGGAACTCGGAATCGATCCGGATACCGATTACAAAAGAGTCGGAATCTTTGGCGGTTACGAATTCAGTCTTGACCGGCTGTCGGCAGAAATTCAGTTTGGTTATTATCTGTACGACGATTACAAATCCTACAACGATGTTTATCAGCGGCTGGGTGCAAAATATCGTTTTTATAAAAACTTATATATCGGAACCGGTCTGAAGACCCATTATTCAAAAGCTGAAATGATGGAATTCTCTGTCGGTGCGAGGTTTTAATAATTGTCTCTGATGTATTCCAAAAGTTTCTGGGTTTCCAGTCTGACCTGCCAGTTTTGTTTCTGATAATGATTGTTCATAATGCTAAAAATCAAAGTCTTTCCGGATGCCGTGACCAGATACCCGCTCAGCGAATAATTGTTGGAAAGCGTACCCGATTTGGCATAGACATAAGGTTTTTTTCCGCCGTAATTTGATTTCAGCGTTCCGGTTTTTCCGCCGACTGCAAAAATATTGAACAGCTTTTCTTTTGGAAAATCGGTGTACAGTTTTTCGAGTACAAAAACCATATCGCGCGGCGAAAACAGGTTGTATCTCGACAGACCCGAGCCGTCCACCCAAACCGGATCCTGCGGAATTTCTTTCAGATATTTTGTTTGGATGTAATTGATTGCTTTTTCGGTGCTCATCGAATTTGAAAATTGAGCCGAAACCATCAGCAGAATCTGCTCTGCCAGAAAATTATCGCTGACTTCCATCATCCGTTTGTAAACCAGATCAGAAGGAACGCTGAACAGCACTTTTGAATTTTTTGAAAGTTCTTTGTCGGTGAGTTGGATTTCTCTGCCGACCAGATCGGAAAGCAGCTGTCTGATCAGTTCGTCTTTGACCACAAACGGAACTTTTGTCGAAGCACCGTTTCTCGAACCGATATAAAATTTATTTTTAAAAAAATCTCTGCTGTAAAGACTTTCCTGATATTCGACCGAATCTGCAAGTGTCAGCGGAAATACATTTGGTTTTCCTTTTGTCTTTTTGATGGTGACCGTATTTTCATTGATCGGGAATTCACTTTTTTCGGCCGAATAATATTTTTCATAATCTTCCCACGACCAGCCCTGACCCATTCTCGGGCCTTCATATTTCCCCCAATGCAGATAGATGTCACCATCCTGACTTTTCAGCCAGTCAAGGATTCGGTTGACAGCTTTGAATTCGGGATGAAGAAAAGTCGGATCGCCCAAGCCTTCTATATACAGATCACCGTTTATTTTTTCATATCTGAGCGCCGGGATTGAATCCGAAAGAACTTTCATCGCAGAATACAGCGTCATGATCTTCACATTTGAGGCTGGCGTAAAATATTTTTCACCGTTGTAATCTTCCAAAACCTGTTTGGTTTCCGGATCGTACAAATAAAAACCGGTAAACTGAGTTTTGTAAAAATCAGATTCAAAATGTTGAACGATCCAGTCTGATTGTGCATTTCCAAAAAATGAAAACAGCAGCAGTACAATTGTGATTTTGGTTTTTAATTTCATTCCGGTTTATCTGAGACGATCATTTTTGAAGGTGTCGGTGTCAGACTGATGTCATGACCTTTCAGTGTTTCAAAAGTCTGTTTGTGAAGTTTAAAATAAGTATCCCAAAAAACTTCTCTTTTTGTAAATCCTCTGACCGCGAGATTGATGCGGCTGTCTGTAAATTCCTGAACTTCAACAGTGATTGGTTTATCTTTTAAAATTTCGGGTTCGTTTTCAAGCATTTTCTTCAAAACCTCCATCGTTTTATTTAAATCTTCATTGAATGAAATACCGATTTTGATGTCGAGTCTTCTGGTGGGCATCACCGAAAAGTTTTTGATCGGATTGTTAAGCAAAATTGAATTGGGCAGCACCACCATCTGCTGATTGTCAGTTATGATGGTCGTATAAAGTATGCTGATTGATTTGACGGTTCCCGAATTTCCGATTGCTTCTATATAATCATCAATTTTAAAAGGTTTGAAAAATATAATGAGCAGACCGCCTGCAAAGTTGGCAAGACTTCCCTGAAGCGACATTCCCACGCCGGCTGCCAGTCCGAGCATGATGGCTGAAAACGAAGTTACCTCTATACCGACGGCTGCAATTGCAGTCAGAATCACCAAAAGTTTGAATAGCACATCGAGAATCGGAATCAGAAATTCTCTGATCGAAGGCTCGACATTTCTTTTGATCATCCGTCTTCTGATCAGATTTTTCAGTTTTGACGCCAGCCACATACCGCACAGAAACAGCAGTATTGCAACCAGCAGTTTCAGACCGAACTGCATCAGTTTTTCAAAAAGCCATCCAAATCGTTCCTCATTCATCACAAAAATTTTGACAAAATTAAGATTTAAGCTGATTATAATAAACAATTTTCAAATTCTATATGTTTTATCTCATCTTGCTGACCGAATGTGTCTTAGTTTAAATAGTTGACAAATAAGACTTTATTGTCCTATTTAACAATTGCTTTAGAATATTGTTGATAACTTTAACAAAAATTATAGAAATTTATTTGTGCTGAATAATGATAAATTCAAAATCAGCATTTATATTTGCATCAATATTCAATCGAAAGAATTGAAGTATTAAGCCAAGCGACCAACCATGCTTAGCAACCGACTTCAAAAATTAACGGCTTCTCCGCACACAGGGAAAGCCGTTTTTTGATGGGTTAAAATTAAAAACCAAACCAATTAAAAACCCGAAACACACTATCTTTGCCGTCAATGAATTTTAAGATTTTTCAAAAAGACCCGAATTCAAAAGCAAGAGCGGGAGAAATCGAAACCGCGCACGGCAGGATTGAAACACCGATCTTTATGCCGGTCGGAACAGTCGCAACTGTTAAGGCTACCCATCAGCGCGAACTGAAAGAAGACATCAAGGCACAAATCATACTCGGAAATACTTATCATCTGTATCTGAGACCCGGAACTGAAATTCTGAACAAGGCAGGCGGTCTGCATAATTTTATGAACTGGCAAAAACCGATACTGACAGACAGCGGTGGTTTTCAGGTTTATTCGCTTGCAACCAGCCGTAAAAAATCTGAAGACGGAGTTCGTTTCAAATCTCATATTGACGGATCTTATCATATGTTTACACCCGAAAAATCAATGGAAATTCAAAGATTTATCGGAGCCGACATCATCATGGCATTTGACGAACTGACCGGAATTCCTGCAGAATACAGAGAAGCAAAAAAAGCAATGCACATCACCCACAACTGGTTGCAGAGATGCAAAAAATGGCTTGACAATAATTCGGAATTATACGGATATGAACAAACGCTATATCCGATCGTCCAGGGAAATTCATTTCATGATTTGAGAAAAGAATCTGCGCATTATATTTCAGATTTTGGCGCACAGGGAAATGCAATTGGCGGATTGAGCGTTGGTGAACCCGAGCAGGAAATGTATGAAATCACGGATCTGGTAACAGACATACTTCCGGTCGAGAAGCCGAGATATCTGATGGGTGTCGGAACGCCCTGGAATATACTCGAGTGCATCGGTTTGGGTGTGGATCAATTTGACTGTGTGATGCCAACCCGAAACGGCAGAAACGGAATGCTGTTTACCTGGAACGGTGTGATGAATATGAAAAATTCAAAATGGAAAGATGATTTTTCGGTTTTGGATGAAAACGGCAAAAGTTTTGCGGACAGCGATTATTCAAAAGCTTATGTGAGACATCTTTTTGCGGCAGACGAATATTTGGGAAGGCAGATTGCATCGGTTCACAATCTTGCATTTTATATTGATTTGGTTCAGACAGCAAGAAAACATATTTTAGACGGAGATTTCACGGCATGGAAAAACAGTGTGATTCCAAAATTAAAACAAAGACTGTAGTTGAAAATATTTGACAAATATATCGTTAAGAACTTTGTAAGCACCTTCTTTTTTATGGTGATCATATTGTCTGCAATCGCAGTGGTGATCGACCTCAGCCAGAAATTGGAAAGGATTGAAAACAACGGTTCAACGCCATTGGCTGCGATGATTCACTACTATCCGTTTTGGGCGGTTTGGCTGGTCAATACTTTTTTGCCGGTGGCGGTATTTATTTCGGTAATTTTCTTTACTTCCAGACTGACCATGCAGACAGAGATCGTGGCTGCACAGGCGGGCGGAATCAGTATGCACAGGATTGCAAAACCATACATACTCGTTGCAGCCGGAATTGCGATTACCGGTTTGTTTGTCAATAATTTTGCACTTCCCTGGGCAAATATCAAGAAAAACAAATATCAGTACGAATACATGCTGGCCAAATCAAAAAGCAGGGAATATTATGAAAGACAAAAGATTTCATCACAGATTTCACCCGATGAATACATCTTTGCCCAAAATTATGACCGGATTCAAAAAAGAGGAAACAGTTTTGTGTATCAGCAGTTTGAAGACAATAAACTCAAACATCAGATCATGGCTTCTTCGTTTGAATGGGACGAAAAAGATTCGGTTTATGTGCTCAGAAATGTCTTCATACGGACGGTGGTTTCGGAATTCAGGGACAGTATCGGTCATCAGTCGGTTTATAAACGGGAATTCAGCGCCACACCGGACGAAATCCTGCCTGAAGGTTATGTGGCAGAAACCATGAACTCGGTCGAACTCAGCCGGTTTATTCAAAAACAGAAATTCAAAGGTTCGGCAAGTATCAATGCTTATCAGAATGAGCTGAACCAGAGAAACAGTACGCCGTTTTCGACTTTTATTTTGACCATACTCGCATTGTCGCTTTCGTCAAAAAAGAGAAGGGGCGGCATCGGTCTGAATCTCGCACTCGGTATCACACTCGCATTTTTCTATATTTTCTTCAACCAGATTTCAATGACCTATTCGGCACGCGGATTTGTATCTCCACTGATCGCCGCCTGGGGTCCGAACCTGATCTTTGGTGCACTGACCGCCTATCTTTATATCAGAAGGGCAAAATCCTGATCGGTTTTATTTGAACCGCTCAAAATGAGCTTTTTCCAAAGTTTCTCTGTGTCTCGGATGCGCAATGCTGATCAGCAGTTTTGAACGCTGTTCCAAATTTTTTCCGTACAGATTTACCACACCGTATTCGGTAACGATATAATGGGCATGACCTCTGGTGGTCACCACGCCTGCACCCTGATTCAGAAAAGGAGTGATTCTCGAAACCCCTTTAGCGGTTTCGGACGGAATGGCAATAATCGGTTTTCCGCCGTCAGAAAGTGATGCGCCTCTCATAAAGTCCATCTGTCCGCCGATGCCCGAATACTGATAAGTTCCGATGGAATCCGCACAAATCTGTCCGGTCAGATCAATTTCCAATGCACTGTTGATCGCAATCATTTTCGGATTTTGTCTGATAATCGAAGTATCGTTTACAAAGGATACACTCTTGAAAGAGACATTCGGGTTGTCATCCACAAAATCATAAACTTTCTGGGTACCGGCTACAAACGAAGTCACTGTCTTTCCGACCGAAACCGTTTTGTATTCATTGTTGACCACACCCGACTCAATCAGCGGAACCACTCCGTCCGAAAACATTTCGGTGTGTACACCCAGATTTTTATGGTTGGTCAGACATCTTAGCACAGCATCCGGAATTGCACCAATTCCTGCTTGAAGTGTTGAGCCGTCTTCGATGAGTTCTGCCACATTTTTTCCGATCTGATCTGTAATTTCATTTGATTTGCTGCCGTAATCAACCGTCGGCAATGCTTCTTCATACCATACCATTGCAGCAAAATTGGAATAATGAATAGCAGAATCACCCAAAGTTCTTGGTACCTTCGGATTGACCTGAGCAATTACTTTTTTGGCTTCACGAACTGCTGACCATGCAGCATCAACTGAAGTTCCCAAACTGCAGTATCCGTGCATATCGGGCGGTGAAACCTGAACGATTGCCACGTCAAGCGGCAGATATCCTTTGCTGAAAAGAATCGGAATTTCGCTCAGAAAAATCGGAACATAACGGCCGCGTGAGCTGTTTGCCCATTTTCTCACATTGGCAGAAACAAAAAGAGAATTGAGATAAAAACTGTCGGTTACGCCCGGTTTTTCCCATTCGATATCACCAAATGTACTGATCGAAACCAGTTCAATGTCATTGATTTCACCGGCTCTTGCCAATAATTTATTCAGCAGATAAACAGGTGTGGAAGCGCTTCCGTGCGAGAATACACGATCGCCGCTTTTGACGATTTGAACGGCTTCTTCGGCCGAAATATAATTGTATTTTTTCATCTCTGAATTTTGAAACGAAGGTAAGGATGACTTTCTTAAAATTTAATGACCCATCTCATTAAAAATCGTAAATTTGCAAACCAAAAAAAACAGCAATGATCAACATTACATTCCCTGACGGAAGCGTCAGACAGTATGAAAACGGAGTAACACCGATTGAGATTGCAAAAAGCATCAGCGAAGGACTGGCGCGCAATGTGATATCGGCAATGGTGAACGGACAGCAGACAGAAACTGTGACGCCGATTACCCATGATGCGACCGTTCAGCTGCTGACCTGGAATGACGATCTGGGCAAAAAAGCATTCTGGCATTCATCTGCACACCTGTTGGCACAGGCGATTATGGAATATTATCCGAATGCGAAACTGACCATCGGTCCGGCGATCGAAAACGGTTTTTATTATGATGTTGACTTTGGTGACGAGACTTTTTCTGAAAAAGATTTTGAGAAAATCGAGAAGAAAATGATCGAAAATGCGCAAAAGAAATCTGAATTCAGACTCTATCCGGTTTCAAAAGCTGATGCGCTCAAAGAATATGAAGACAATGAATACAAAACAGAACTGATCGAAAATCTGACCGATGGCGAGATCACTTTCTGTACCCACGATAATTTTACAGATCTCTGTCGCGGCGGACATATTCCGGATACCGGGATTGTAAAAGCGGTTAAGATTTTGAATGCTGCCGGGGCATACTGGAGAGGCGACGAGAAAAATAAACAGCTGACCCGTGTTTACGGAATTTCATTTCCGAAACAAAAAGATCTGACCGAATATCTGGATTTACTGGAAGAAGCCAAAAAACGCGACCACAGAAAATTGGGCAAAGAACTTCAGTTGTTTGCTTTCTCTGAAAAAGTAGGTCAGGGTCTGCCTTTGTGGTTGCCCAAAGGAACCGCGCTGAGAAAAAAACTCGAGGCATTTTTGACAAAAGCACAGCAAAAAGCAGGTTATGAAATGGTGATAACACCGCATATCGGACACAAAGATCTGTATGTGACTTCGGGTCATTATGCAAAATACGGTGCAGACAGCTTTCAGCCGATCCATACACCAAATGAAGGTGAGGAATTTCTGCTCAAACCGATGAACTGTCCGCATCACTGCGAAATTTACAAATCCAGTCAGTGGTCCTATCGTGATTTGCCAAAAAGATATGCCGAATTTGGTACGGTTTACCGTTATGAACAAAGTGGTGAGCTGCACGGACTGACCCGTGTGCGCGGATTTACCCAGGATGATGCGCATCTTTTCTGTACACCCGATCAGTTGCTCGACGAATTCAAAAATGTGATCGATCTGGTTTTGTATGTGTTCAATTCACTCGGTTTTGAAGATTTCACCACTCAGGTTTCGCTGAGAGACCCTGACAACAAAGAAAAGTATATCGGTTCTGACGAGAATTGGGAAAAAGCTGAAAATGCAATTATACAGGCTGCGGATGAAAAAGGACTGAAAACAGTGGTCGAATACGGTGAAGCAGCATTTTATGGTCCGAAGCTCGACTTTATGGTCAAAGATGCATTGGGCAGAAAATGGCAGTTGGGAACCATTCAGGTGGATTACAATCTGCCGGAACGATTTGAATTGAGTTATATCGGTTCTGATAATCAGGCGCATACACCGGTTATGATCCACAGGGCGCCATTCGGTTCGATGGAGCGTTTTGTAGCGATTTTGCTTGAGCATACGGCAGGAAATTTCCCGTTGTGGCTTGCACCTGACCTGTTTACAATTTTGCCGATCAGTGAAAAATATCAGGAATATGGAGAAAAAGTTTCAAAATTCCTCGAAAATTACGATATTCGCGGCCTGATTGACAACCGCAACGAAAAAACAGGCAGAAAGATACGTGATGCGGAGATGAAAAAAATTCCTTATATGCTGATTGTCGGTGAGAAAGAAGAGGAAAACGGAACGGTTTCGGTCAGAAGACACGGTGAAGGAGATTTAGGCGAAATATCGATAGAGGCGTTTAAAGACCGGATACTGAAAGAAATAGAAATTAATTAAAAATTTATAAACTATCGCAATTAAAAGAAGAGGCGGGCGAGGGCCTGCCAGAGTTATCAAGGAGGATCCGCACAAGATCAACGAAAAAATTACCGTACCGGAAGTAAGACTGGTAGGAGAAGGCAGTGAACCGATTATCTGCAAAACTTCAAAAGCTTTGGAGATGGCGAGAGAAGCCGGATTGGATCTTGTGATGATTACCGAAAAGGCTACCCCGCCGATCTGTCGTATTTTGGATTATAAAAAATTCCTTTACGAACAGAAAAAGAAGGAAAAAGAACTGAAAGCCAAACAGCAGAAAGTCGTTATCAAAGAAATTCGTTTCGGTCCTCAAACCGATGATCACGATTATGAATTCAAAAAGAGACACGCAAGAAGCTTTTTGGAAGAAGGTTCAAAACTGAAAGCTTATGTGTTCTTTAAAGGAAGATCGATCATCTTCAAAGAACAGGGCGAAATCCTTTTGCTGAAACTGGCTCAGGAGCTGGAAGATGTGGGCAAAGTGGAGCAGTTGCCAAAATTGGAAGGGAAGCGGATGATCATGATGATGGCTCCCAAAAAATAGAAACAGACATTTTATTAAACATACGTTATTATGCAAAAACAAAAAACCAAATCAGGGGCTAAGAAGCGTTTTAAGCTGACCGGTACCGGAAAGATTAAAAGAAAACATGCTTACAAAAGCCACATCCTTACAAAAAAAGGAACAAAGCAGAAACGAAGACTGACCCATATGGGGCTGGTTGACAAAGCTGATGAAAACAGTGTAAAACAACAATTGGGATTGAAATAATCAGTCTCAGGTTTATTCATTAAATGATTTATTAACCCTGTGCCGGTGCTCTTTCAAGTGGTGATTTTCATCCGCCCGTCGCAAAAAAATTAAAAATTATGCCAAGATCAGTAAATTCAGTAGCGTCAAGAGCGCGAAGAAAAAAGTTGATGAAGTTAGCCAAAGGTTACTTCGGACGCAGAAAAAATGTATGGACTGTTGCTAAAAACGCAGTCGAAAAAGGATTAACTTATGCTTACCGTGACCGTCGTCAGAAGAAAAGAAACTTCAGAGCGCTGTGGATTCAGAGAATCAACGCAGGTGCAAGACTTCACGGAATGTCTTATTCTCAATTTATGGGTGCTGCCAAAAAAGCCGGAATCGAACTGAACCGTAAAGTTCTTGCAGATTTGGCCATGAATCATCCGGAAGCATTCAAAGCAGTTGTAGAACAGGTAAAGAGATAAATTAACCGAGATAAAATGTTTGTTAAATCCCGCCCGAAAGAGCGGGATTTTTTTGTTTTTTTCCAGCCCTGCCGGGGTTCCAAACCCTGGCAGGGCTTTTCCAATCTATTAAAAATTCTTACATTTCAGCATTGTATGAAAAGGACAGCCACAATATTGATTTTACTTTTAGGTGTTATGCTTTTTGCGCAGGAAACTAATGCGCAGAAAGAATTAATGAAAAGAGCGAATGAAAGTATTGAATTATTAAACACAGATCCTGAAAAAGCATTTCAGGAAGTAAAGAAAATTGAAAAAGAAGCGAAAGAGATAAACGCTAAGGAGGCAGAATTGAGAGCTATCAGAGCACAATGTGAGTACTACACGATAAAAATGGATTTTGAAAATATAATTGTTAAAGCAAAATCATTATTTTACAAAGCTGGACAGTATAATTTCTCCATTTATAGGGCAATTGCGAAGAGATATCTTTTCAAGGCATATTTATTTAGTGATTTATCTGATAAGGCTTTTCAAGAACTGGAAGAAGGAATGAAAATAATAAACCAATTAGATTTAAATGATTTCAGTATTACCGTAAAAGGGGATTTGTTTATTGAATACTCTAATTATTATATGTTGAAGGCTGACTATATAAATCAGCTTAAATACCTTAGGTTGGCAGGTAGGGAATATGAGAAAGTACAAGACAAAAGAATAAAGGAAATATTCTTATATATCAATTATTCAAATCTTGCAGGATTTTATAAGGATACAGAACAACAGGATTCCGCAAAGTATTATGCAAAACTGTCCCATTCAATGGATACTATTTTTGGTCGTAATGACATCCGGTACATAAACTTATGGGTCTTGGGAGTAGTGGAATTGAAAAATCAAAATTATAACACAGCATTACATTATCTTAAACAAGCGGAAAAACTGGAAGGGCATAAAAATCATTTGAATATTGAAGAATTGTACGGAGATATTATCACTGTTTATACAAAGTTACAGCAGGAAGATTCGGCAAAATTATATAAGGTTAAAAAGGATGCTTTAAAGTTCAGTATTTCCGTGAGTCAGAACAAGTCTTTACATAAGTTATTGAAAGACAAGGATAGCAGTGGCTACAAAAAATATATTTACATTTTTAGTTTTATTTTAATTGTTACAGGTGCTTTTTTATTTCTTGTTATCAGAAAAAACAGAATTCTCAGAAAACAGGAAAGGGCCAGTCGGCAATATTTGGAAAAAACATCTAAAAATCCGAGTGGAGCAGATTATTCCAGACTTTTGGAGATACTTAAAAGAAACGAGTCGACATTTATGACTTATTTCACTGAAGTCTTTCCTGAATTTCCCTCAAAAATTAAAGTAATCAATCCAAAAATTTCTATCTCCGATATAGAGTTTTGCGCACTCCTAAAATTGAAAATCCCAACAAAAGACATTGCAAAATATCAATTTTTAGAGCCACAATCCGTCAGGAACAAAAAATACAGGATTCGTAAAAAACTGCATATCCCGAAAGAGGATAATATTTATCAATTTTTCGAGGAATTGTAGTGTGCTTATAATCAATATCATGTAAAATATTTTCAAAGTTTTTATACTTTAGTACGTTTTGAGTACAGTGCTTTTTTGGTTGAATGGGGCCCATACTGTAATCTTGTTCCTTCAATAACCTTAAAACATTAAATGATTATGAAAAATTTTTCTCAAAAATTAACTGTGGTGATTCTCTTATTAATGTGCACTACCGGGTTATTTGCTCAACAGGTAATCAGAGAATATTCCCGAATAAGCCCGGAAAGCACTGTTAAAGTCCGGAACCATTTTGATGAAAGCAGATACACAAAAACCGTAGATGAAAATGGAAAGAAAGTATATGTACAAAACCAGTTTGTAATCCAAAATGTGCCGGATGATGTAAACAACGCTGAGAATGTGACGCTTAGTATCAACTTGAATTTTGACCCTGTTGAGTTTCAGGCTCCGGATATAATTTTAATCTATGACGAATCAGGTTATATTAATTTCGGATTTTATCAGGGACCTGACCCTATAGAAATTTCAGTTCCTGAAGGAGTCTATGATGTTCAGGCAGTATTTATTAATACAAGTTCAGGTAGAAACCATGTAATCATCAAAGAGCAACAAAATATTTCCGAAAACACTACAATTTCCTTAAACCCAAATGAGGCGGATAATTATGTTTCAATCAATGCATTGGATGAAAATGGAGAGATACTGCAACCGGGTGTTGTGAACACTAATACTGGATTACCTGCATTAGTACTGTTTGATTGCATAATTAAGTTTAACATAACAGGTGTAGAAAGTGGCTTTTCCTATATGCAGGATGCTCCCTTTAGCGAGGATCCCGTCTGGAATTTCTATATTAATAATGTGAGCAACAGATATTCAATCATACATAGTTTTATTGGTGAAGGGTATGAGCAAGGTGATTACTTTATTAAATTTGAAACGGTTATGGGAATTGATACTTCAGTTTCTATTGAAAACAATCCCAATACATGGGTTTTCCATACAGAAGCATTTCAACCAAGCAACTTAGGTGGAGACGGTGTTTATCCCGGATTTTCCACTTCTATCACCTTTGATGGTATTCTGTTAGGTGGCAGGACTTTATACAAAACTGCAAATGTTATAAACCCCGCAGAAGCTTTTAGAGGGTTCTTAAACAATGAGTTTGATGATGACTCTGTACAGTTTCTGGTGTCACCTGGAATTGTTGAACTTTCAGTAATTATTGACCCATCATTTCCATTTGAACAAGGTGTATTCATAAAAGGAAACCCTGTAATGGCTGACGGAAACGGAGAAGTTTTATATGGCTCGGGGGACTCAGCATTTAAAGTTCTTTATCTACCACCTCTTTTAGGAAATGATTATTATATTATAGAAGATTTTAAAACTCAAATATTGCCTTTGCACCCCAAGTTTGTTTTTTCATCAGGAACAACTCCGAATCCTATACAAGGAGATAATGTTCCTATATTGATAAGTGCTGTGAATGTAGTTCCCGAAGTGTCCAACTTATTAAAATATCAATATAAAGGAAGATATGGTGAAAACCGAGAAATCGACTTTTTTGCTACCCAAACAGAGGTTAAACAAAACGGAAATGTTGTTTTTTCAGGAGATTATACAGAATTTATTTCTTATGTTTTTCCGACTAGCGGGAATATAGAGATTACGCTTGTTGATGCCAATACTACGATTGAAGGACAGGATGGAATCAACACTACCATCATTACCTATAATGCTGATGAAGCAGACGCATCACCTACATTGCAGCATTTGCAATTCCATGATGCAAACGATAAAGTAACCAGTATATTTAATTCATCAGAAGGAGCAAGCGTACGTTTAGCTGCTGGAGATTTTCAGTACAACCTTGATGATTATTACTATGATTACGTTGAAGGCAACACCGTAGAATTCTATTACAGCCCTTACAACCAAAACAACTGGGCAGAAATAGAATTAACCGAATATCCTGAATATTTCCAGATGCCTGCCTTCGGGGATTATTATGAAGCATCATTGGCGAGTGTAGTCGTTCCCCAAGACAATACCTGGTTCGATGTGAAGATCATTTGTACCGATGCCGCCGGGAACAAACAGGAACAGGTTATTTCCCCGGCATTTAAAGTAGAACAATCCAATATGGGTACGAATGAAGTAAATCCATCTGGTCTGGCGGTATATCCGAATCCGTTTACCAATGAAATCAAAATAAAACTTCCTGAATACATCAAAGGAAATTACGATTTTAAGGTTTCTGACATTACCGGAAAAACAATTTACAGTAAAAGCCAACACGAGAGATCATTTGTTTGGAACGGTTCTTCCCTGCCAAAAGGCGTTTACATTTTGTCCATAGAAAGCAATGGAAAAGCAATTGCTAAAAAAGTGGTCAAGAAGTAAATTGTATTTCAAGTGTTAATTGATTGAATCCCGCCCGAAAGAGCGGGATTTTTTATCCAAAAAAAATCCTTCGAACCAAAGTCAGAAGAATTTTAAATCTTTATCAATCGGCGAATTAAATCTGCTCGTCAAAAAGCAGTCTGATATTCGGATCAGAAGGTCGCGGCGCATCTGCAGTGATGATCTTTCCTTCTCTGTCAAGCAGTATGAATCTTGGAATTCCGTTGATGTTGTAATCTTTTACAAACTGAGATTTCCAGTCATTGTCAGAAAAAATCTGAATTCCCTGCAATTCTTTTTCCTTCACCATATTCTGCCATTTCTCAAAATCCTTTTTCTGGTCAACCGACATACTGACAAAATAAACGTCCTTGTTATGATAATCGGATTCTAATTTTTTCATCGACGGAATTTCCTGCAGACAGGGCACACACCAGGTTGCCCAAACATCTATATAAACTAATTTTCCTTTCAGATCAGAAAGTGCAACATCTTTTCCGTTGATGTCGGGATAAATAAATTCCGGCGATGGGCTTCCGGGCAGCAGTCTTTTTACCTGCTCAAATTCGGTCGCTGCTCTTTTTTTCAAATCTTCGTCCTGTGAATATTTCTGAACGATGTCATAATATTTCTGAGCATCCGGTCCGCCCGAAGAAATGGTGTACATCAGCAGCTGCGACATGATGCCGTCTTTGATTTTTTGAGATTTGACACCCGCAATAATCTTCTCAACCTCATCACCCGATCCTGCCTCGTCAATCTTTCTTGAACTTTGATACAGAACCAGATCCCTGTATGACGGCAGCATTTCAAAATCCTCTTCATTGTCGAGATTGACCGCCGAAAGTTCTTTTTCAAAATCAGCCGGCATATCGGTTTCCTTTTGGGTAAAGAAAGAATATGCCTGAGGATATTGGGCAAGCATCAGCAGATATTCAAATTCGATATTCTTTTTCTCAGATTCCTTAAAATCTTTTGAAGCCTTGCTTTTTTCGAGATCTGTCAGCAATTCTGATTTGTAATTTCCGATCTTCTGTTTAAAAGCAACCACATCCTGTTTGAAAAATTCGGAAGGATTGCCCGACATTGCAATCTGTTTGACCGTCTTTTTGGCCAGGAAATTATTTTCATTGCTCAATTTCCCGTCAAATTTCAACTGATCGTCAAATTTGTTCATATCGGTTTTCAATGTCAGTTCTGCGCCCGGCGTCAGATAGAGCCATGCAAACTGGTTGCCTGCATAAAATTTAAAATATCCGGGTTTTGCAATATTGATTGTATCGCTGAATGCACCGTTTTTAACCGCAATTGATTTTCTGATGTCGTTATTGATCAGATAGATGCTGTCTGCCGTATTGTTTTCGATGTTTCCGTTCAGACTGACTTCCTTTTTGCTGTCACAGGAAATTACCAAAACCGAAACAATAGCGACTATGAATAACTGTTTGATTTTTAACATATTGTATTTTAATTTTTTGAATTATTGCTGACTGAAGAGATTTTCATCTTCATTTTGAGATTCATAGCCCTCATCAATTTTCAAGCCAGACGTATCATTGGCGGCTGCAACTGCAAGCTCGTCCGCTCGTTCGTTCATCGGATCGCCGGCATGTCCTTTCAGCCATTTGAGACTGACTTTGTGTTCTCGGTAGGTTTTCAGAAAACGGATCCACAAATCAGGATTCTTTTTGCCTTTGAAACCTTTTTTCTCCCAACCGAAAACCCATTTTTTTTCAACCGCATCATGTACATATTTTGAATCTGTATAGATGGTGATTTCGGTCGGAAGGAATCTCAGTTTTTCAAGCGCGACAATCACTGCAAGCAGTTCCATACGGTTGTTGGTCGTCAGTCTGAAACCTTCGGACAATTCTCTTTTTAATTTCTTTTCGGTATCCAAAAGTATGGCAGCATAGCCGCCCGGGCCGGGATTGCCAAGCGAAGAACCGTCGGTATATGCGATAATTGCCAAATTTCTTTTCTTTAATTATTTCAAATCGGCATACATCATTTCGAAGCAGCTTTCTTTGATTTTGGTTTTATCTGCCAAAGTTAAATTTTCATCTTGAATAACATCAATTAATTTGACTTTGACCTTTCCGGGATAGCCTTCAAAAAATTTCTCGGGAAACATTTTCTTCAGGCCTTTGATGGTATAAACCGCAATGGGCGCACCGGTTGAAATTCCGATTGTAAAAGGTCCGTCTTTGAAATGATCCAAAACCGTACTTCGGTCATTTGGAATTCCTCCTTCCGGAAAAATCACTATACTTTCACCCTGACTGATTCTTTCTTTTGCCAGTTTGAACACATGGGTACGGCTTTTCACATCTTTTCGGTTGACCACAATACAGATTCTTTTGTAAATGGTGCCAAAAATCGGCAGATGCGCCAATTCTTCTTTTCCGACAAAAACGATCGGATGACGACTGTGAAGGATCGACATCACCATGATATCCAGAATCGAAGTGTGGTTCGCAATAAAGATATATGCCTGTTTTTTGTCCAATTTTTTCTTTCTTTCAACTTTGAGTCTGAACCCCGATCCGTAAAAAATAAGGATGGCCCACAGTCGGATTCCTTTGTATGCAAACGGAAAAGTGCGTGCCGAAAATGAAAGCGGATAAACCCAGAACACGCCGATCAGTATGACCAGCAGTGCGGTCAGCAGATAGAACCAGCATTTCCAAATCAGGATCAGTAAATTTTTTATCGGTTTCATTTAAAAATCAAAATTAAGAAATTAGAGGAATTTAAAAATCGATTTAAAATTCAACCGGAAATTTGTTTGTGCTTCCTTTTTGAAATAAATATTTGATCGGGATTCTCTTTGATGCGGGATTAATAATGGAATAAGGTCAAAGTTTGAGTGTCTGTTGGTGTTACATAGGTAATAAGGGTTTTGTTTATGCTTGAAAAATGATGTGTTTTTATTCAGAAGAGACAATTTTCATTGTCCAAAATCCGGCTTTAAGAGTCTCAGAAACCTTATTCTTATTATTGATCGCAATTTACTTTTGATTAATGAGAAAACCTTATTCCATTAGTAGCTTCCAACCGCCCAATGAATAAGGCCTTATTGTTTCCTTATTGGAAATAAATATTTGATCGGGATACTCTTTGACGCGAAATTAATAATGGAATAAGGTCAAAGTCTGAGTGTTTGTTGTTATTACTTAGGTAATAAGGGTTTTGGTTATGCTTAAAAAAATGACATGTTTTTATTTTGAAGAGATAATTTCATTGACCAAAGTCCGACTTTTAAGAGTCTCAAAAAACTTATTCTCATTATAAATCGAATTTACTTTTGATTAATGAAAAAAACCTTATTCCATTAGTAACTTTCAACAGCCCAATGAATAAGACCTTATTGTTTCCTTATTGGAAATAAATATTTGATTGGGATTCTCTTTGATGCGGGATTAATAATGGAATAAGGTCAAAGTTTGAGTGTCTGTTGATGTTACATAGGTAATAAGGGTTTTGTTTATGCTTGAAAAATGACGTGTTTTTATTTGGAAGAGACAATTTTCGTTGTCCAAAGTCCGGGTTTTAAGTGTCTTAAATCCTTATTTTCATAATGGATCGCAATTTACTTTTGATTAATAAGGTCAAAGTCTGAGTGTCTGTTGGTGTTACATAGGTAATAAGGGTTTTGTTTATGCTTGAAAAATGACGTGTTTTTATTCAGAAGAGACAATTTTCATTGTCCAAAATCCGGCTTTAAGAGTCTCAAAAACCTTATTCCATTAGTAACTTCCAACCGCCCAATGAATATGACTTTATTACTTTATTAACCGCAATTTAAAAAGCGCCCTGTGAGATTATGCCGGATTTGGATTGAGTAAAGGTTTCATTATTAATAAGTTTTTTCTGCAATAATCATTCAACCATAAAATTAACAACAAGTAATTTTATAATTTAAAATGAGAGGAATTTAAAAACCGAACTGCTGCTTTCAAAAAGCGTATTTTCAGAAAAAACTTTGTAATTTTGCTTGTTTGGAAACAAAGTTATGGCAGTTAAAACATTCAGAGAAGTCATTGCCGAGGCAATGAGCGAAGAAATGAGAAGAGATCCGTCGGTTTATCTGATGGGTGAAGAAGTCGCAGAATACAACGGAGCCTACAAAGCTTCAAAGGGAATGCTGGACGAATTTGGTCCGGGTAGGGTGGTCGATACGCCAATCTCGGAAGCCGGATTTGCAGGAATCGGCGTCGGCTCGACCATGAACGGATGCCGTCCGATCATTGAATTTATGACTTTTAACTTTGCGCTGGTCGGAATTGATCAGATCATTAACAATGCTGCCAAGATTCATCTGATGTCAGGCGGACAGTGGGGCTGCCCGATCGTTTTCAGAGGTCCGACCGGTTCTGCCGGTCAGCTGGGTGCAACCCACTCACAGTCGTTTGACAACTGGTTTGCAAATACGCCCGGTCTGAAGGTGATCGTTCCTTCAAATCCTTATGATGCAAAGGGACTGCTCAAATCGGCCATCCGTGACGATGATCCGGTGATCTTTATGGAATCTGAACAGATGTACGGCGACAAGATGGAAATTCCGGATGAAGAATATCTGATTCCGATCGGTGTTGCAGATATCAAAAGAGAAGGAACCGATGTGACCATTGTTTCTTACGGCAAAGTGATCAAACAGGCTTATGCGGCTGCCAATCAATTGGAAAAAGAAGGAATCAGCGCAGAGATCATCGACCTGAGAACGCTCAGACCGATGGATTACAACTCGATCATCAATTCGGTGAAAAAGACAAATCGTCTGGTGGTTCTTGAAGAATCATGGCCTTACGGTTCAATTGCAACCGAAATCACCTATATGATTCAGCAGAAAGCATTTGATTATCTCGACGCGCCGGTCAAACGGGTTACATCTCCCGACACTTCGGCGCCTTATGCAGCCAATCTTTTTGAAGAATGGTTCCCAAGCGTTGAGGATGTGGTCAAAGCTGCAAAGACTGTTTCCTATAAAAAATAAGTTTAAAAAAAGCTGTTATAACTTTTCAATTTTTCAATTTGGAAAGTTTTTTGCGGACTGCACATTTCTATGAATAAATTTCGACCCTTCCTGACGCTCATTCTGATGCTGAGTTTTGCAATTGCCGCTGCACAAGTTAAGGTTTCGGGCCACGTTATCGATTCAAAAACCAAAAAACCGGTTGCAAATGCAGATGTGGTTCTGCCCAATGCAGGAGTTTATACAACGACCAATTCTGACGGGAGTTTTTATGTTGAATCTTCTGAGGACGATACAGTCATACAGGTCACTGCCAACGGATATGAGTTTTTTGAAACCGATCTTCCTTCAAATGTCAATTATAAATTTCAAGTTGAACTGAGCGCCGAATCAGCGATTTCGGCAGAATCACCTGTCCAGCTCGAAAATGTAAATTTAAGCGGACGACAAAAGAAGTACAAAAAGAAAAAAGAAAATCCAGCCTACGCAATCCTTCAGAAAGTTTGGGAAAACAAAAGAAAAAACGGACTTAAATCGGTTCCGCAATATGAATATCAGGAATACGAAAAACTTCAGTTTGATCTGAACAATGTGGATTCCACTTTCACAAAAAACAAAATGTTCAAGGATATGGAATTTATCTTTGAAAAAATTGATACTTCAGATGTGACCGGAAAGACTTTTTTGCCGTTGTTTATCAACGAATCCATTTATAAGGTTTATGGCAGAAACAAACCTGACAGGAGAGAAAGAAAAGATTTGATTGCCAATAAAAATTCGGGGTTTGAGGACAATGAAATCGTGATTCAGACGCTGAAAAATCTGTACAAGGATTATGATATCTATGACAACCGGCTGAATTTTTTTAATATCAATTTTGTCAGCCCGATTGCGAGAGACGGTTTTTCGGTTTATGACTATGAACTGACCGACACCATCAGCATTGACGGAATCGACTGTTACCGGATCAAATATTTCCCAAAACGAGCTGCGGAACATACCTTCAAAGGAGATTTTTATGTGACTTCGACCGGATATGCAATCAAGGAAATTGCAATGCAGAGCACCAAATCGATCAATGTCAATTTTGTACGCGACATCTTTGTCAGCCATCAGTTTGAGATTGTAAATGATTCTGTTTTTTATCCGAAAAAAGATTATGTGATCCTCGATATGAGTCTTTTGAACAAAAAAGAAGATTCAAAAGGAATGTTTGCCCGAAGGACGGTCAATTATCAGGATTTTGATTTTGACAAATCACATCCGGATGAATTTTACAATTCCAGAAATTATGACCCTTATCTGTCGGGTGCATTTGAAAAAGAAGATTCGTATTGGGACACCGCGAGACCCGAAATTCTGTCAAAAAACGAAGCCGGGATTTATGAAATGCTCGACAGTTTGCAGCAGGTGCCGCGTTATCAGCGGATTGTCAAAGGAGTTGAGATTCTGGGTTCGGGCTATTGGAATGTTGCAAAAGCAATCGACATAGGCGATCTGTATTCGAGTTTTGGTTACAACAAAGTGGAAGGTTTCAGACTGAGAGCCGGTGCCAGGACATTTTTCACATCAAACGATATGTGGCGTTTGTCGTTTTATACCGCTTACGGATTCAGAGATCATCAGTTCAAATACGGAGCCGAGGTAAGATTTATGTTCAACAAATACAACCGTTTTCAATTTGGAATCGGTACCAAAAGAGACATCGAACAGTTGGGTGTCCAGCTGACTTCGTCGGACGGAATTATGACCCGGAGTTTTGCTTCTTCATCGATTATTTCACAGGGAGAAAACAACAAACTCAGTCATATCAACAAGACAAATGTATATCTGTCGATTGATCCGCTCAAAAATTTCACCATCCGTCTGGACGGAAATTATCAGACCACAAGATCTGCCGATCCGCTGTTGTTCAATATGAATTATCTCTGGAACGGTTATGAGGACGACAACACGATTGACACCAATGTGAGTCTTTCGCTGATCGCACGGCCGGGAGCAAAATTTTCGAGATACGGAATTGACCGTTACGAACACAGCACCAATGCGCCGTCGATCATGCTGAGATACACCAAAGGATTTACCGGTCTTTTCAACAGCCAGTTCAATTATGACAAACTCCAGTTTCTTTATACTCAGCCGATACTGATTGGTTCATACGGCCGGAGCGTAATCGTATTTGAAGCCGGAAAAACTTTCGGAACCATACCGCTGCCGATGCTGAGTGTGATTCCCGGAAACGAGAGTTACGGACAGACGCCCGGAACTTTTGCACAGCTGAATTATTATGAATTTGTAACCGACACCTATTCTTCATTGATTTTGGATCATCATTTCAACGGCTGGATTTTGAGTAAAATTCCATTGATCAAAAAATTAAAACTCAGAGAAGTCGGTTTTATCAGAGCTGCCTGGGGTGATATTTCTGACAGAAACATTGAAATCAACCGTTCTGATGTTGAATATTTTGCGCCAAAAGACAAAATCTATTACGAATACGGTTTTGGAATCGAGAACATCGGGATTGGCAACTTCAGACCGATCCGGGTTGATTTCAACTGGCGCGGAAACTATCTCGATCTGCCCGATGCGCGCCGTTTTGGTGTGACCGTCGGACTTGATTTTTCTTTTTAGAGATCAATCAGTTTATAAAATCTAATCCTTTATGGTCAAATGAATCAGAAGTTAATTCGGGGTTCATCGGAAAATTCATATATATTTACAAACCGATGTTTCGGTTTTTGGTATTTCTTTTTACAAACTGAATGATAATGAAAAAAACTCTACTGCCTTTGCTGATGGCTGTCTGCTGCATTTTGAATGCACAGAATACATCCGAAATCAATACAAACGACAGCATTCAATTTGAAATTCAGAAAGAACACGAACGACCGCCCTTTTTTGAAAAAGAAGGTGTTCAGATGTCGATTGTTCCGGTTGTGCTTTTTACTTCTGCAGGACTGACCTGGGGAGAAAAGGAACACATCAGAGAAGTCAGAAACAGATATATACCCAATTACGAATTCGGATTTGACGATTATCTTCAGTATGTACCCGGTGTGACTACTTACGGTTTAAAATTCGCAGGCGTAAAGGGAAGAAACAATCTGAAGAGATCTGCAATATCGCATGCGGCGAGTTTGGGGATTATGGCAATCATCGTGAATTCAATCAAATACACTGCAAAAGTCGAAAGACCGGACGGTTCCACCCGGAATTCTTTTCCGTCGGGACATACCGCAAATGCGTTTACAAATGCTTCATTTTTGCACAAAGAATACGGAATTGTAAATCCTGCATACAGCATCGGCGGATACAGTATGGCGACATTTACTGCATTTGGAAGAAATCTGAACAACCGGCATTGGGTGCCCGATGTGCTTGCGGGAGCCGGAATCGGTATTCTGTCAACAGAACTTGCCTATTTTTTTGTGGACAAATTTTACGGCAACAAAGGAGACAATCTGAGTATGTTTTCAAATTTTGAAGGCAACGGAAATCCTTCATTTCTGTCGCTCAAAGTCGGTGCAGCGCTTGCGACCAACAACTTTTTGAAACAATCGGCGCTGGATGAAAGCAAAGAACGCGGTTTTGAACTTGGGATTGAAGGCGCCTATTTCTTCAGGCCAAAATGGGGCGTGGGTGCAAATCTGAGTTTTTCGAGTTTTCCGGTCAGTTCGGTCAAGCTTGAATTTGACGAACCCGGTTGGGAACATTTTGAAATTGCCACCCAGTCGCTCGGATTTGTAAACATTGGACTGGGGCCTTATTTTGCACATGATTTTTCGGACAAATGGCAGTTGATGCTGAAAACCTTGGCCGGATATTCGGTTCCTGCGAACGGAAAAGTTTTTGTAAAAAATGAACAGTTTGATTTGCCGAATGATGAATTTTGGGTTGCGACTTATGCGCCTTCCAAATCATTCAGATGGACAAACGGCGCATCGATGACCTATAAATTCAATCCCGAAATCGGAGTCACTGCTTATGTGGATTATCATTTATCAAATTCAGATATTTATTATACTTTCAGTCAGGAAATCAAGGATGATGAAGATCTGAATGAGATTTTCAATGACGGCAGTGTAAAGGAAAAGATCAACTATTTCACACTCGGACTGAAGCTGACTGCTTATTTTTAGAAATTGAGAATTAAACCCGGAAATGAAAAAAATTAGAGATAAACAACTAAAAACCATATTTGGAATTTTGTCCTTCGTACTTCTGGCAACTTTACTTTTTAAGTTGACTACTGTGCCTGGAGGAATGATTTTGTCAGGACTCTTTTTAGGTGGAATGATGATTATAGGAATTGTTATAGGTTGTCTGGTTTTGTCCGGAATATTAATACCGCTCTTTAAGAAGATTTCATTTCTGACTTTATTTTTCATTTCTGTGAGTATATCCTTTCTTGTGTTTCATTATCAATTTTACTCACCAACACTGAGAATTACGGTTCCCAATGATTATAAAGGTGAAATCAATTTGGTATTGTCAAATGTGGACAAAAATATTCTTGAAGTTGACAGCAACGGAATTGGATATTTAACTGAGTGGACATTCAATAAGGCATATACCAGACCAATTGTCAAACAAAAAGACGGAAAGAATCTTGATAAGAATCTGGTTGGATTTAATCCTTCAACATTTTTTGGAGTATCGATAGGTGGTGGGAATTCGATAAAAAGTTTAAGCTTTGAAATTGTTCCCGATAGTGTATTGGGTCAAAAACAATATTATTCGGCAGATTGGACAAAATATGTTAATAAAAAATTAGTTTTATTAAAAGACCCGTCAAAAGGATTAGAAAGTAATGAAGCAACCGTGGAAATCAATCCGGAATAATTATTTGCAGAGATTTTGCGGAGCTGATATGCCAAGTATATGAGAAATAAGAATACTTTTTTAGGAATTTAAACTTATACCTAACAACATCGAAATGAGAAATTTATTTTTGATTTTATTTTTAACGGCAATTACCTTCGGCTATTCTCAGGAACTGCCGACAGAGCCTGCAGACGGTTATGCTTTTCCGATCGGATCAAAATTTACAATCAAACTGTATGAGACCGATTCTGCCTGTTTTGACTATTCGATCATTGAATTTGAACCGTTTCAGGAGATTGTCGATATTTTTGACACTGACGATTTATTCAAAGAAGACGGTGAAGAAGGAACCATCGAATATTATTTCTGCATCGGCACAAGAGGAGAAACAGAAGAGGAAAAGCAGGAAAATATGCAGGTTTTGCTTCTGATGAAAAACAGGACAAAATATATACTGTCATACAAATCAGAAATTCAGAGAACAGAAGAAGGAGAATTTGAAGAGACCTCAAATATCGGGACTTATCCGGGTGCAAAAGGAACCGAAATGTGGCCGTATATGATTTATTCTATCGGATTGCGCGACTTTGAGATAAGTAAATAAAGACACAAACTTTTTTCTTTGATTATATTTAAGAGTAAAAGAAAGTTTTATGAAACAAATTGTGCTGATTATAACCCTGCTTTTTCCATTAATCAATTTAAATGCACAGGAAATTGAATTTCGGGAAAATATTGACAAAGATTCTTTGCTTTTTGTTTCTGTTCAGAAATTACCTTTGGAGTTACGGGAAGAATTTATAAAAATCTATAATAATGAAAATGAGCTGAATAAGGATTTTTCACTTTTTATAATTTCAATGCCAAGAAGCAGTAAAAGAGAATTAATTGAAAATTTTGAACACAAAAAATCAGAAATTCAAAAATTAAAAACCGAATACCTGAAGCTTGTTCCTGACGATTATATAGTGGAAATTGAATTTGAACCTGAAAACAAAATTTTTACAATTAACGAGCAGATCGCAATTAAAATATACAAACCCGATGACGGAAGCAACGGTGATGATGAAAATTCAAATGAGGTTCAGAGAAGTGACGGATTAAAAGTAATATCTCAGAATTGGAATTTGGAGCCTGATTCTGAAGAATTGAAAAATGTGATTCAATCAATAGGATGGACAAATGAAACTTTGGCTGAAATTAAAAGACTTTTAGCTGAAGCCAATTGTATTTCAATCGAAAATGGAGAAGTTACAACTGTAGGCTTTGCCAGAAGTGGATTTGGAAAGTATTCGTACATATTTTTTGATAAACCCCTAAACTCAAAAGAGAAGGAGGAATATAACAATGGCTGTGAATACATCTTTTATAAAGACAATATTGTTCTTGAATACGGAGGAGGAGCAGTTGGGCAGCAGTGTTTTGAGAGTGAATAAAAGGTTGGTTTTTGATTTAATTGGAAGAGTTACAGCCAAAATTACAGAGAACCCCAAAAATTTAAAAAGATAAATGGCCGAAATTAAATTATATAAGACAACAGCCAAAGGCCTGAAGATTATCGGTATGAGTCTTCCTTTCATTGTCGCAGGAATCTGGATGATTACTGAAAAACAGTATGGAACCATACCTTATATAATGGGTTGGATCGGCATTTGCTTTTTCGGGCTTGGAATTGCGGTTGGGATTTTTCAAACATTTGACAAACGGCCTCAAATTATTATAAACGAAGACGGCATTTGGGATAGGACAACAAAACAGGATGAAGTAAAATGGGAACAGATTATTGAAGCATATCCGCTGGAGATATCCGGACAAAAATTAATCTCATTAGTTACTGATGATACATATAATTTTAAGAAGAAACCACCAAAATGGGTTTCGAAAATCAATGAATTTTTAGAAGCGCAAAATTTGAATTTAAGTTTGGGACAAATTAAGATTGATGAGATTGAATTGGCGAACTTTATCAATCAGCTCAGAACAAAAAATAGGGAAGAACGAAAAAGACTTATAGAAACATTTAAAGTTGACAGTCCTGATTTTTCGATATCTGATTTGAAAAAAGTATTTGTGTATGTTTTAATTTCTGCCGCCTTACTTATTATGTCATTATCGAGTATAACAGTGTTCTGGATAATTTTGATTGTATCAGGGATTTTTGGCATTATAGTAAGATGGGGTCCGGGCAATCGTAACCTTAGAAAATATGCGATTATTGGAGTCGGGCTGGGATTTATAAATTTGGTTTTATGTTTGGGAGCGATTAAAATCTATAACCATATAGCAAATGATGTTGGAGAACAATTGGTAATTGGAATAGAAGAATATAAAGTACAAAATACAGTTTTTCCGGCCGACATCAAACCCGTTGTTGAACAACTCGATCTGAATTTTCACAAACGTTATTTTGCAGACAAAGTTGATTACAAAACAACTGACACTGACTATGAATTAGAGGCAGATATGCTGTTTGGAAAACGAAGAAAATATGATAAGAAGCTGTATGAATGGAGGTGAAATTGTTTTTATTGAATTTGCTGGCTGTGGGGATCATAGATAAAATTTTCATTTTAAATCAGATAAGCCGTAAAAATTACGTAATTTCGTAATTGAATAATTCAGAAATGACAACTGCAGAAAAACATATTGTCAGGACCTATTCCCGATTATTTGACGGACTGAGCCAGATGGGTAAAATTGAACTGATGCAATTCCTGGCTAAATCTTTAAAGAAGGGAAAAAGGAGAAAAGAGAAAGATTTTTTTGATTCCTTTGGAGCATTCGGCTCAAAAAAACCGGCTGAAGAAATCATTCGTGAAATTAAAGAAAGCCGCAATATTTGAAACTTTTCAAGAATTTTAATCCTCTTTGCAACTTATCATTTCTTGCTTTAAACTGTCAAAAAGCGTGTCTAAGAAAGAATTAGAGACAAAATTATGTTAGGAAAATATGAAATATCAATTGTTTTGACAGTTTTATTGTTTGCACTTCCTGTATTGTATTTTATCTTGTCAAAAAAAGCCTTAAATCCTTTTTCATTTAAACAATTGGTTAAGAGTTTCAACCTGGCCCTGATTGTTCAATTTATTCTGGCAGTCATCCTTTTTTTATTTATGGGTTACTTTGATAATAAATTATATGCAGAAGGAAATGGAACTGATTTGACCGATATATTCATGAGTACCGCAATGACTTATCATCGTCGGGACTTTCTTTTACCTTCCTTCAATTGTTGTGTTAAACTTGGCTTTATTTTTATACAGCAAGCTGAGGGCAAAATAAAAATACTGAAGCTCTTAAATAGCTTACGAATTTCAAACTACTGTCAAGTTAATCCATTACATTAAAATCGAGCCTGATTATATAGATGAAGATCAAACAATTATACAAAGGACAACTACTTCTTCTTCAATTCCTCAACACTATTTATCCCTCTGATTCGACAGAATTCAGAAATCACCGAATGATGTGAAACCGTTTTGTCTTTGAAATAGGTAACAAAATATTCTTTCTCCTCATCGGTGGCTTCCAGCTGATTGAGTATGTTCAGCAGATGCATTTTCATGTGTCCTTTTTGAATGCCGGTGGTGACCAGCGAACGGATGGCCGCAAAATTCTGTGCCAGTCCTGCAACTGCTGTGATTTCCATCAGTCGGTCCGAATTTGGATTTCCCAAAATTTCCAATGCGATTTTTACCAGCGGATGAAGCGACGTAAGACCGCCGACCGTACCGACTGAAATCGGCAGATCCAGCCAGAATCTGAATTCACCGTCTTTGACTTCGCAATGGGTCAAACTGGTGTATCTTCCGTCTTTCGATGCAAAAGCATGCGCACAGGCTTCGACCGCCCTGAAATCATTTCCGGTGGCAATCACAACTGCGTCCACGCCGTTCATAATACCTTTGTTGTGGGTGGTGGCGCGATAGGGTTCAACTTCTGCGATTCTGACCGCTCTTGCAAATTTTTCGACAAACTCTTCAGCGCTGACATCTTTGTCTGCAAGCATTTCGATCGGACAGCCGACTTCGGCACGCACCAGACAGTCGGGTGTATAATTCGAAAGTATGCACATCACAATCTGAAGCGAATCTTTTTCATCATTTGTAAATTCATCGCTGTTTTCAACCTCTCTTTTCAGCGTCTGCGCAAACTGCTCAAGACACGAATTGATGAAATTGGCACCCATCGAATCGACGGTGTCAAATTCGGCATGAATCTGATAATAATTTTGGATTTCAGATGTCTTGTCAACCAGTTTGATATTCAGGATCCCGCCGCCTCTCGACTGCATGTTTTTTGTGATTTGGGCAGTGTCTTTGTACAGTTTTGCAAGAACGGTTTCCAGATAAAAATGATTCAGTTTTTCGGCATCGCCTTCAAACATAAAATGAACATGACCGAGTTTGATTTTTGAAAGAATTTTGGTTTTGAAACCGCCTTTGTCCAGCCAGAATTTTGCCGATTTTGAAGCCGCTGCCACCACCGAACTTTCTTCGATCGCCATCGGCAGACAAAGCAGTTCGCCGTCGATCAGAAAGTTGGGCGCAAATCCGAGCGGCATATAAAAATTGGACAGCGTATTTTCTGAAAATTCATCATGCAGCCGCTGCAGTTCAGTATCTTCATTCCAGTACTGGGTAAGAGTCTGCACCGCTTTTTCGGAAGCGTTCAGATATTCGTTGACCAGCCATTCGATCTTGCCCTGTTTGGACATTTTTGAAAAACCTTCAACCGGCTTATGTTTCATGTTCACTGATTTTGTCTTACAAAAGTAAGGATTAGAAAATGGATTCGGACCGTTTTGTCCTTCTAATTTAATAACTCGAAAAACTCAAAATAATTGCAATAAAATTTAAACAGACTTTTAAAAAAATTATTGGACAATTCAGATTTTAGAATTTTATTTGCAGTCTCAAAAGCGGGAATAGCTCAATTGGTAGAGCGTCAGCCTTCCAAGCTGAATGTTGCGGGTTCGAGTCCCGTTTCCCGCTCTACTTCCAGCTTCAAAATCTGTTTGCAATCAATAATTTCCAATAAGGTCTTTTTGTATTCAAATATTTCTTTCTGAAGTGTTTAAGAATTTTAAAGCTTATCTCTTTGGATTATTTTGATTTGCTTAAAACCTTATTACCTTCATAACCAATGTAATTCGACCTGACTTTGAGCTTATTCGCTTATTTAATTTTCATTAAAATTCTCACAATTATTCAATCCCTGAAATCAAAAAATTCAATGAATTCAAAAAATAAATTTGCAAAATCAAAAATTTATTTTCAATCTTTGTCCGTTCAAAACGAAAATATGAATTCAAAATTTAACAAAATGCAGATGATGATGTGCGGAAACGTGCAGGGGCTGCTTTTGGTTTAAATTGAAGAATCAGATGATATACAGAAAGCCCCTGCCAACGCAGGGGCTTTTTTTTTGTGGATAAGAATTAAAATATAAAAAAACAGAAAGAAATAATGACTTTCAAAACTTGTAAAACCGGCAAAATGATGATGTGTATGTGCATGCACATGCACCCGCCCGAACTTTGCCCAAAGTCAGCAAGTGAATGAGTCTGTAAAAAATAAACAAACAGCAAAACTTGAAGTCCTTTCGGCAAAAACCGGAGGGACTTTTTTTATATCAAATTTTTAACAATTCTAAAATCTTTAAACAATGAGTAATTTAAAATTTTCAACCAGCGCCCTTCATTCGGGCCACGACGTCAAAGCAACAGCAGGAAGCAGAGCTGTGCCGATCTATCAGACCGTTTCTTATGTGTTTGAAAATGCGGATTATGCCGCGGGTGTTTTTAATCTTTCAATTCCGGGTTATATCTACACCCGGCTCAACAATCCGACGACTGATGTACTTGAACAGCGGCTTGCCGCACTTGAAGGCGGTATCGGTGCAGTTGCCACGGCATCGGGTGCCTCTGCGGTTTCAACAACTCTGCTGACGCTTTTGAGAGCCGGCGACCACATCGTTTCTTCAAACAGTCTGTACGGCGGAACCTACAATCTGCTCAGCGTGACCTTGCCGAGATTCGGTATCGAAACCAGTTTTGTCGATCCGGATAATCTGAAAGCATTGAGGGCTTTGATTCGTGAAAACACCAGAGCGATCTTTGCTGAAACTTTGGGCAATCCGAAACTCGATCTGCTGAATGTAAGGGCGATTGCAGAAATTGCACATGAGTTCAGAATCCCGCTGATCGTTGACAATACTGCGCTTTCGCCTTATCTGTTCAGACCGATCGAACACGGAGCCGATATTGTCATCCATTCGCTGACCAAATACATTTCGGGCAACGGAACCGCTTTGGGCGGCGTAATCATTGATGCCGGAAAATTTGACTGGAGCAACGGAAAATTTCCTGAATTTACCGAACCTTCACCCGGATATCACGGTCTGGTTTATCATGAAGCACTCGGAAATGCGGCATTTATCGCAAAAGTCAGAATCGAAGGTTTGAGAGATTTTGGCGGTGCATTGAGTCCTTTTAATTCCTTTCAGATCATTCAGGGATTGGAAACATTGCCGATCAGAATTCAAAAACACAGTGAAAATGCGCTTAGACTTGCCGAATGGCTTGAAAGCCGGGACGAGGTTGCCTGGGTGAATTATCCCGGATTGAAATCGAGCAGCTATTATGAAGCGGCTCATCATTTTCTTCCCAGCGGACAAAGCGGTATCGTGACTTTTGGTTTGAAAGGAGGTTATGCCGCTGCCAAAAAAGTGGTGGATGAAACCAGACTGTTTTCACTGCTTGCCAACTTCGGCGATTCAAAATCGCTGATTATCCATCCTGCTTCGACTACCCATCAGCAGCTTTCAGAGGAAAGTCAGCGATCGACCGGTGTAACACCCGATCTGATCCGGTTGTCTGTAGGGCTTGAAGATGTGGAGGATTTGATTGATGATTTGAGAAATGTATTTGAACAATTGGAAACACAGACAGATGGATCGTTTGAGAACGGTGACAGTCAGGAATTACAGGCTGTCTGACGATAATTTTTATGATTTTGATTTGAGTTTTCAGCTTTTTGGACGGCCGCTCCATACTGCGCCGGTGGTGCTTGTCAATCATGCACTGACCGGAAACAGCGGAGCAGCCGGCCCGAACGGTTGGTGGAAAGAACTGGTCGGTGAAGGAAAAACAATCGGTTTGGAAAATTATACGGTAATTGCACTTGATGTGCCCGGAAACGGTTTTGGATCCGATCCGGTCAGACTGAATGCAGATTATCGGCTGCTGACCGTGAAAGTCATTGCGGACCTGTATTGGAAAGCGCTTGATGAATTGGGAATCGATCATTTGTTTGCTGCCATTGGTGGAAGTCTGGGCGGAAGCATTGCCTGGGAAATGGCTTTTCAAAAACCGGCGGATGCCATCGAACATCTGATTCCGGTTGCCTGCGGTCTGAAGGCTTCAGACTGGCTGATCGGAAATGTACTGGTTCAGGATGAAATTCTGAATCATTCTGAAAATCCGATTGAAACCGCAAGAAAACATGCAATGCTTCTTTATCGGACACCGGTTTCTTTTGATCTGAAATTCAATCGAAAATTTCAATCGGAAGAAAATCAATATGCGGTTGAAAGCTGGTTGAATTATCACGGCAAAGCATTGAAAAACCGCTTTTCATTGGATGCCTACAAACTGATGAATCATCTGCTGAAAACTATCGGTGAGGATCTGACCGAAGAAGAAATTTTAAATTTTTCAAAAGTCAGTCAGTCCAAAATCCATCTGGTTGCGGTCGAAACCGATTATATGTTTACAAAAGAAGAACAGAAGGAAATCTACCGACTGATCAGAAGAAATAAATACAATATCGGTTATCACGAGATTTCATCGGTTCACGGTCATGATGCATTTCTGATCGAATATGAACAGCTGTCATCGATTTTGAAAGAAATTTTTTCAGCCGGAACTAAAACTTCTGAAATCAGGAAAACCAAGATCGCAGCACTGCATTCGGCATGAAGAAAAAATTAAATTAAAAAACAGAAAAAATGAAAATCATCAAATTTGGAGGAAGATCGCTTGCGTCTGATCATGGTTTTGATAACGCAATCCGGATCGTCCGGAATCAATCAAAAAATGAAAAAATAGCGGTGGTGGTTTCTGCCATCGGAGATACGACCGATACGCTTGAAAACATACTTGGAAAAGCAAAAGAACAAAACGGTTATGTTGCTGCATTTGAAGAATTCAAAAACCGGCCGTATCATTTGGAAACCGACCTGACAGAAGAATTCGGACTGCTTCAAAAACTGTTTGAAGGAGTTTCTCTGATTGCAGATTACAGTCCGAAAATCAGAGATCTGGTTTTGGCGCAGGGCGAGCTGATTTCGATCAAAGTCCTTTCGGAACAGTTTTCAAAAAGAAATATCAACGCGATTCCGGTTGACAGCCGAAAGATCTTTCTGGCAGATGAAAATTACGGAAATGCAGTTGCGGATGAACAGAAATCAGCACTCAAAACAAAAGAACTGTTTTCAAAATTTGACAAAAATTCAATTCCGGTTGTCAGCGGATTTATAGCATCGACCCAAAAAGGAGATACGGTGACGCTCGGCAGAAACGGCAGCAATTATTCGGCTGCGCTGCTTGCCAAATTTGTAAAAGCAAAAGAATTGCGGAATTACACCCATGTGGACGGCATTTTTACAGCCAACCCGGATTGGGTGAGAAATTCCCGGAAAATCGACCGGCTGAGTTATGAAGATGCAAACGAACTCGCAAATTTCGGTGCTTCGATTCTTCATTCAAAAACGATTCAGCCGCTGGTTGAAAACAAAATTCCGATTCGGATTTTGAACACGCTGAAACCGGACGAAAAAGGAACCCTGATTTCTGAAAAACCGACTCAGGAAGGAATCCGTTCACTTTCGCTTCAGTCCGAAGTTGCACTGATCCGGCTGAACGGTCAGGGACTGCTTGGGAAATCGGGAATCGACGGAAGGATTTTTGGTGTTTTGGCAAAAGAAAATGTGAGTGTCGGTCTGATTGCACAGGGGACTTCAGAAAGAGGAATCGGCTTTATCGTTTCCGAGAAAGATGCCGGGAAAGCCGCCAATGCATTGCAAAATGAATTTAAGAAGGATTTTGACAGCGGTGATGTCGATCGGATTTCGATTCGAAAAGACATTGCGGTAATTTCAATCGTCGGTCAGGATTTGAACAGTTTTGACAAAGCATATTCTGCTCTGGTCAAAAATAAAATCATTCCGATACTTTTCAGCAATGCGGTGACCGGAAAAAACGTCAGTCTGGTGGTTGAAAAAGAACAGTCAAAAAAAGCTCTGAATGTGATTCACGGACAGATTTTTGGAATTTCAAAAACGGTCAATCTGGTTTTGTTCGGACACGGAAATGTGGGCAATGCGCTGATCGGTCAGATTCTGGAATCGGTTGAAAAAATTGAAAAAAAGAAAAACATCAGGCTGAATATTTTTGGAATTGCAAATTCAAAAAAGATACTGCTGGACGAAAACGGAATCGGAAAAGACTGGAAATCAAGAATTGAAATTGAAGGAGGAAATTACACAATTGAAGACATCATCCGGTTTTCGGACGAACATCATCTCGAAAATCTGATTGCGGTTGACAATACTGCTTCAAAAGCATTTACAAAAAATTATACCCGTCTAATAGAAAACGGTTTTGATTTGATTTCATCAAACAAAATCGCAAATACGGTTGATTATGAATTTTACAAAAAGCTGAGAGAAAGTTTGAAATCAAATCATAAGGAATATCTGTACGAAACCAATGTGGGTGCCGGTCTTCCACTGATTGATACCATCAGGCTGCTGCATCTTTCGGGCGAAAATATCACCAGAATCAGAGGCGTCTTTTCAGGAAGTCTGAGTTATATTTTTAATCGTTTTTCAAAGGATGAAGCTGCTCTCAGCGAGATTTTGGATGATGCGATCGAACTCGGATTTACAGAACCCGATCCGAGAGAGGACCTGTCCGGAAATGATGTCGGCCGGAAGCTTCTTGTACTTGCCAGAGAACTGGATTTGAAAAATGAATGGGATGAAATTAAAATACAAAATCTGATTCCAAAAGAACTTCAGCAGGTTTCGACCAAAGAATTTCTTGAAAAAAAGGAAGGTTTGGATTATTATTTCGGTCTGGTCAAAAATAATCTTGAGGCCGGAACGGTATTGAGATATATCGGTGAACTTTCGGGCGATTTGGTTCAGGAAAAAGGAGTTCTTGAAACCCGTCTGGTTGAAGTTCCGTCTGACAGTGCGCTTGGTCAGCTGAAAGGTTCTGACAGTATTTTTGAAATTTATACCGAGAGTTACGGCGAACATCCGATTGTGATTCAGGGCGCAGGTGCGGGTGCCGGTGTAACCGCAAGAGGAGTCTTTGGAGATATTCTCAGACTGGCTGACCGATAATGGTTTAAAGTTTCTGAAAATGGTTTTTGATTTAACAGTAATGTAACAAAAGAATCAGCAGAAAATCTTAACTTTGCAGCATTAAAAAAATAAACGAATAACAATCATGAAACAAATTTTTACATTGCTTTTCTTGAGTGCTTCAATGTTTTTGGGTGCTCAAAACATTTTGCAAAACGGAAGTTTCGAAAACTGGACAGGTGGTCTTCCTGATTTTTGGAATGGTTCAAAAACCAATATTGCACAGTCAAAAATTCTTGAATCATCAGATGCTCAGGACGGTTCAAAATCAGTTGAGCTGATCAACGATGCCAGCGGACACAAAAGATTTACTTCTCAAGGTTACAACCTGAACCCGAATTCAACTTACACACTGACTTTTTATACAAAAGGATCGGGTGAGGTGAGAAATTCGTTTTACAACGGTAATCCGGATTCTTCAGGAAGCGGTTTTGCAACTTATACACCATACACCACCGTGAACAGTTCATGGCAGAAAATTACTTATGTATTTGAAACCGATGTTGACGTTACCGGAGTTGAAATTGTTTTCTCAGTAAGAAATACAGCTGCGGAAGACGGTGTGCTGATTGACAATGCATATCTGTCAGAAGGCGGAGAAGTTGAAATTACCGAGGTTGCTACAATTGCAGAATTGAGAGCAGGTGTTGTGGGCGGTCAGGTGTACAAGCTGACCGGTGAAGCGCTGCTGACTTATAAAATTTCAAACAGACATCAGAAATATATCCAGGACAATACCGGAGGTGTTCTGATTGACGACGCTGCCGGAAAATTGGGTGACGATTATGAAGTGGGCGACAAAATTAAAAACATCACCGGTTCACTGGTTGACTACAATGGTCTGCTTCAATTTGTGCCTATTGAGGCAGGTGAAGCTGCGGTTTCTTCAGGAAATCCGGTAAACTATCAGCTGGTTTCTTTGTCAGATTATCTGGCAAACCCGACTGCTTATGAAAGCGAGTACATCGCAATCAACAATGTGACCATTTCAGATACTGAAGGCGGTGACGGTACTTTCCAAAACGGTAAAGGATATCCGGTAACCGACGGTACTTATGATGTTGAAGGAAGAACCCAGATCTTTGATATTCCGATCATCGGTCAGCCGATTCCTTCTGCTCCGGTTGCAATCTTCGGTTTTGGAGGCAGATTCAATTCCACCATTCAGGTATTCCTGACAGATGTTACCAATGTGTTGGGTGTCAGTGATCTGACTGCTTCAGAGATAGTGATGACAACCGTTTGGAACAATACTGCAAACTTTGTTACCAAAGGAAACGCGGTGGTTGAAATCTTCAATATGAACGGTCAGCTGATTCAAAAAGCAGAAGGAAACAACTCATTCCAACTGAATGTAAGCGGACTTGCAAAAGGAGTTTATGTGGTGAAAGTTACCGCAGAAGGCAAGACCACAGTAAGAAAAGCTGTTAAGAAATAATCTTAAGCCTGAGATATAAAAAATCCCGCTTCAAAAAAGAGCGGGATTTTTTTTGGATTCATTTTTTTCAGACTGTATTTTTTCTGCTTCGAATCATTCGGTCCAACGAATATTTTCCCGGGCCGAGCATAAACAGTGCAAACCAAACTGCAAGATAAATAAGCGGTAATTCTTTGCTTCCAAAATCATCTGCTTTGTGAACTACAAATACAATATATGCCATATTGATCAGAAGCGGAATCAGCGCAATTCGGGTGAACAAACCAATCACCACCATTGCAGCACAAATGAATTCTGCAAACATCACAATGATAAAGGTGGTTTTCATTCCCAAGCCCAAAAAATTGACAAATTCAATATCGCCGCCTGAAAGAACTTTTTGGAATTTAAACAGACCGTGACCGTACAGTACCGAGCTGGCTACGACCAGTCTTAAGATCAAACTGGCAAGATCCACTCTTGATGCGGATGAGCCGGATGAAAATAAAAATTCTGATTTCATAAAAATAATTATTTAGTCAATAAAGATAAAAATTAATTTGAATCAGCTGTTTAAAATCGGAGTGCTGGAAATATTATTTGCCCAGAAATTCGACGATATAATCAAAAAAGTCTTTTGGATTCTCGGCATGCAGCCAATGACCCGAATTTGAGACGGTTTTGATCACTGCATTCGGAAATCTGCCGTAAATCAGATCAAAATCGCTGTCCAAAATATAGCCTGATTTTTCGCCTCTCAGAAACATTGTCGGTTTTTCAAATCTCCCGTCGGTCATTTCGTGTTCGATCATTTCGTCATACCAATGGGTCAGCACCTTCAGATTGAACCGAAAACCGTATTTCCCGTTTTCACGCACATATACATTTTTCAGCAAAAACTGTCGAACCGAATATTCGGGTATATAATTTTTTAAAACCTCATCCACGTCTGTTCTTTTTTGAACTTTATCAAAATCAACCGAGTTCAATCCTTTAAAAATTCCCTGATGATGCGGCGGATAAGCTTTTGGGGCAATGTCGGCAACAATCAGTTTTTCAAGTCTTTCGGGATGCAGATATGAAAATTCGATCACAGCCCTTCCGCCCAGCGAATGACCCAACAGATAACATTGATGAATCTGATGATAATCGAGATAATTCAGTATATCGTCCGCCATCGCCTTAAAACTCATATCGTCCGAATGAAAACTCCGGCCGTGATTCCTCAAGTCGATTGCGTGAACCGTATAATATTTCGAAAAATGTTTTGCAAGCGTTCCAAAATTATCCGACTGACCAAAAAGACCGTGAAGAATTAAAAAATGCTTCGGATGATTGCCTGTTATTTTGCTGTGTAGAATTTCTGACATTTGAAAATTGTTGGAATGATGGCAAATTTAGAAATTAAAAAATACAACTCAATTCTGTTGCGCCTTTTCTATCCTTTTCAAATAAGCCTGAATCGTATTTTCAAATCCCATATAGACCGCATCGGAAATCAGTGCGTGACCGATTGAAACCTCTTCAATTTCGGGTATCTGTTCAATAAAATAACTCAGGTTGTCAAGACTCAGGTCATGCCCGGCATTCAGTTCCAGTCCGGCTTTGAGCGCTTCGTCGGAAGTTTCTCTGTAAGCTTTGATTCCGTTTAAATTTCCTTTTGAATATTCAACCGCAAATGCTTCGGTATAAAGCTCAATCCGGTCGGTTCCGGTTTTGGCGGCTGATTCAATCAGTTTTGGATTCGGATCCAGAAAGATCGAAGTTCTGATGCCGTTTTTTTTGAATTCGGAAATCACTTCGGTCAGAAAAGACTGATTTTTAATCGTGTCCCAGCCTGCATTTGAAGTGATAGCATCAACAGCATCGGGTACCAGTGTAACCTGATCGGGTTTCACATCAAGCACCAGATCGATAAATTTTTTGACCGGATTTCCTTCGATATTGAACTCTGTGGTGATGATCGGTTTGATTTCATAAACATCGCTGTAACGGATATGTCTTTCGTCCGGTCTCGGATGAACCGTAATTCCCTGAGCACCGAATTCCTGAGCTTTGACCGCGGCTTCTTTCACATTGGGTGTATCGCCGCCTCTTGCATTTCTGATGGTGGCGATTTTATTGATGTTAACGCTTAGTTTAGTCATTGTTTTGATTGATTACAAAGGGTTGAGAAACTTCGAGCCCGAATTCTTTACTGGCGGTAATCAGATGATCAAACACATCAGACTGTATTCTTTCAAAAACGGCAAATTTTGAATCGTTTGCAAAACAGTAAATTTCGAGCGGCATTCCGATAGAAGTCTGCTGCAGCTGTCTGACGACGAGTGTGTCGTTTTTTGAAATATCATCTCTGCTTTCCAGATATTTTTGGGTATAAATCCTGAAGGTTCCCATATTGGTCAGCTGTCTTCCGTTGATGATCAGTTCAGGATTTTGAACATTTTGATTGATGGTTTTGATCTCATCTTCTTTTTGTCGGATATAGTCGCTGATCAAATCGATTTTTTCAAATTTTCTGAGCATCTCATGATCGCAGAATTTGAATGAATTCACATTGAATACGATTGCTCTTTTGATCCTTCTGGTATTGGTTTCCGACATCCACGAATGATTGATCACTTCCGATGAAACCAGATCATAAGTCGGGATGGTGGAAATTGTTTTGTCAAATTTTTCAATCTTTGTCACCGTCAGATTGATCTCTTTTACAATTCCCTCCAGATTATATTTTGAAACCGAAATCCAGTCGTCGATTTTAATCGTTTTTGAAGATGAAATCTGAACACCCGAAATAAATCCGAGAATCGAATCACGAAAAATCAGCAGCACCACCGCTGTCAGCGCACCGAGTACGGTAAAAATTTTGCTGAGTTCAACATCGATCAGGGTGGCAACAAACGCAAGCACACCAAAAAAAACCACAAATACTTTTGTCAATTGTGCAAAAGTTCTGAATCCGATTTTTGAATAAGTCTTTTCTTCGTCGTCATCATTGACGGCTATAATTGCGTCGATCAGTCTGAATATGAACATGATAAACAGAATAATGATCAGCAGTCCGATTAATTTATCAGAAATTTTATCGATTCCCGCATATTTTTGGAATACATGCGGATTGACCGAAATCAGCAGACTGATGGTAAAGAAATGGACAAGCGCTCTGAAGACTTTGTGTTTGTAAAACATCCTCGTCCATTTGAGTTTTGAATTTTTGAGCAGCACTCTCAAAATAAAACCTGAGATTTTTTGAAGTACAAAATCAAACGCAACAAGAATCAGCAGCCAAAATCCGATTTCCAATACCGGCAGCAAAAACGAAAAAGAAGTATCTGACAAAATTCCGCTCAGCCAGCTTCGGATCGAAGTCGCGCTTTCTTCCAGAAACTCGTTTGTGTATTGGTTTGTGCCTTTTTCGAACAACTGATTAATTTTTTGCAAAGTTAGGATATAAATACAGTTGACCTGCATTATTCACCGCAATTCATAAAGATTAAATAAAATAATTTCATGAATAAAGCAGGTTAAAAAAAAGATGTTATTTTTACAGTTATGGACGAAGCCATAATTAAGATTCTGTTTGGAATCGGCATGCTGGTCGGCATTTTGGGAACCATACTTCCGGTCATTCCGGGTACGCCTCTGGTTTTTGGAATGCTGCTGCTCGCAAAGCTTTTGGGCTATTCCCAAATCAGCTGGTGGCTGATTGCAATTTTTGGGTTTTTTACAGGAATCGGAATTTTGCTCGATTATCTGATTCCGGTGGCAACGACCAAAAAACTGGGCGGGAGCCGTTACGGTCTGATCGGTTTGACGATCGGTTTTTTGGTCGGGATAATTTTTTCGCCTTTTGGCTATTTCAGCCTGATTGTCGCGCCGTTCTTGGGCGCGCTGATCGGTGAACTGATTTATGACCGGAAAAATCAGGGCAGAGCGGTCAGAGCGGCAACCGGATCGGTAATCGGTTATTTTCTGACCATTGTTTACGGTCTGGTTGTTTCGTTTGCCATATTTGGCGTTTATCTTTTCAAAGATATTTTCTGATTGACGACAGCTGATTTGTTATAATTTCAAAAAAATGATTCTAAAAATCATCAATTCAAATATTTATTGTAAATTTGCAACGCTTTTAGGGAAAAAATAAAAGAGGGCCTTTTTAGCTCTCTTTTTTATTATAGGTATGAACAGAGAAAAGATTGAACAGCTGGTGGAAGAAGCGATTTCCGAGAATCCTTCACTCTTTTTGGTCGGATTGAAAATTTCGGCAGACAATTCGATTGAGGTTTTGGTTGACGGTGACGAAGGTCTTCCGTTGGATGAGATCATCAGAATCAGCCGTCATGTGGAACACAATCTGGACAGAGAACAGGGAGATTTTTCTCTGAATGTTTCATCGCCCGGTGTTGGAAATCCGCTGATGCAGCCGAGACAGTTCAAAAAAAATATCGGCCGAACACTGAAGATTAATTGTGAAGACGGTTCCGAAATCGAAGGAAAACTCGATCTGGCAGACGAAGAAGGAATACTGATGAAATGGTCAGCAAGAGAGCCCAAACCGACCGGAAAAGGAAAACATACCGTGGAAAAGGAGCAGAGAATAAATTATAACGACATAAAAAAAGCAATTGTAAAAATTACCTTTTAAAAAGCAAATAAGATGGACAACATTGCACTGATTGAATCATTCGCTGATTTCAAGGACGAAAAAAACATAGACAGAATCACGCTGATGGCAATTCTCGAGGAAGCGCTTCAGGGAATTCTGAGAAGAAAATTCGGTTCTGACGACAACTTCGACATCATCGTGAATCCGGACAAAGGAGACCTTGAAATCTGGCACAACCGTATCGTGGTGGCAGACGGAGAAGTTGAAGATCCGAGCGCTCAGATCGAGCTGTCGGCAGCAAGAAGGATAGAACCCGATTTTGAGATTGATGAAGAAGTATCCGAGCCTGTAAAACTCGAAGATCTGGGGCGCCGTGCGATCCTGTCGCTTCGTCAGAATCTTGCCGCAAAAATCCAGGAGCATGACAATGCAAACCTGTATGAGCGATTCAAAGAAATGGAAGGCGAGATTGTTTCGGGCGAAGTTCACCACATCCGTCAGAAACATGTCATCATCATGGACGATGATCAGAACGAGATGATCCTTCCGAAAGAAAATCAGATTCCGTCCGATTTTTTCAGAAAAGGAGAATCTGTAAGAGCAGTGGTTGACGAAGTGAAACTGAAAGGAATCAGACCGCAGATTGTACTGTCGAGGACTTCACCAAAATTCCTTGAAAAACTTTTTGAAAGTGAAATTCCTGAAATCTTCGACGGACTGATCACCATCAAAGGAGTGGCAAGAATACCGGGTGAAAAAGCAAAGGTTGCAGTTGAATCTTATGATGACCGAATTGATCCGGTGGGTGCATGTGTGGGGATGAAAGGTTCAAGAATCCATTCGATCGTTCGTGAATTGAGAAACGAAAACATTGACGTAATCAATTATACCAACAATCTTCAGTTGTATGTTTCGAGAGCGCTTGCACCGGCAAGGATTTCGAAAATGGAAATCGATGAAGATGATAAAAGAGTTTCTGTTTACGTAAAACCGGAAGAGGTTTCAAAGGCAATCGGAAAGGGCGGTCACAATGTTCGTCTGGCCGGAAAACTGATCGGAATGGAAATCGATGTATTCAGAGATATTCCTCAGGATGAAGACGTTGAACTGACAGAATTCAAAGATGAAATCGAAGACTGGGTCATCAACAGTTTCAAAAACATCGGTTTGGACACTGCGAGAAGCGTTTTGGAACAGGATATAAATGACCTGATCAACAGAACCGATCTTGAAGAAGAAACCGTTCTTGAGGTAATCAGAATTCTCAAGGAAGAGCTTGAAGATTAAGAAATAAAATAAAATCGCTAAATATAGAATCACTACATTTGCAAATCAAAAAAATTAAATCAATATATGCCGGGAGCAAAAAGACTAAGTAAGGTATTAAAAGAATTAAACATCTCAATGGATCGTGCACTCGATTTTTTGGGTGAGAAAGGGATCCGGCTGGATCGTTCTCCCAATACAAAAATCGACCCGGAGACCTATACTCTTTTGGAAATGCAGTTTCAGTCAGATGCCAAACAAAAGGCTGCATCTGAAGAGGTGGTAATCAATAAAATGTCTGAAAAGAAGTCTGAAGAAACCAAAAAGGAAACCGAGCAGAAAAAGACAGAATCCGCAGAAGAGCCGAAGGAAGAGCCAAAAATTGAGCCTGAAAAGGAAAAGGTGATTGAGCCGGAAGTGATGGAAATTGAAAGACCTGAAATTGAAAAACCGAAGGTACTGGGCAAAATTGATTTGAAAGATGAAACTGTTTCAAAACCCAAAAAGAAAAAACAGGAAGAAAAACAGGAAGCAGTTGAAGAAACCGTAAAAGAAGAAAAGACCGAAAAAGCCGAAGAAACAGAACCGGTTTTGAAGGAAGAACCAAAAAAGAAAGAGGAGAAGAAAGAAGTAAAGCAGGAAGAAAAAGCAGCTGAGCCGAAAGTTGAGGTTGAAGAACCTCAAAAAATAGAAACGGTTTATAAAGAGCTGAAAGGTCCGAAATTTACGGGTACAACCATTGATCTTTCCGAATTTGACAAGGACAAAAAACTGGCCGAGGAAAAGAAGGAAAAACAAAAACAGGAAAAGGAAAACCGTAAAAAGAGAAAGAGAATCAGAAAAGGAGTGAAACCCGAATCTGCAACTGCACAAAACAGCAGTGATGACAACAAGGCTGCATCAAAAGATACAAGAGGCGGAAAAGCACGCCCGCACAGAAGACAGGTAACCGAACTGACCGAAGAAGAAGTTTCAAAACAAATCAAAGAAACTTACGAAAAGCTTACCAACAAAGGAAACCGATCGAAAGGAGCTAGACACAGAAGAGACAAAAGAAAGGAACGCCGTGAAATGGAAGCCATGGAAATGGAAGCCATGGAAAAGGACAAAACGCTGAGAGTTACCGAATTTGTAACCGTAAACGAGCTTGCCAGTCTGATGGATGTTGCGGTGACCGAAGTAATCTCAGCCTGTATGTCGCTTGGTATTATGGTGACCATGAACCAGAGACTTGAGGCGGACACCATTCAATTGGTGGCAGACGACTTTGGATTTAATGTCGAATTCAGCAATGCTGAGGAAGAACTGGATATAGAAGAAGAAATCGAAGACCTGCCGGAAGATCTGGTACCGCGTGCTCCGATTGTTACTGTTATGGGGCATGTGGACCACGGTAAGACATCGCTTTTGGACTACATCAGAAAGACCAATGTAATTGCCGGAGAATCGGGTGGGATTACCCAGCACATCGGTGCATACAATGTGAAATTGGAAAACGGTCAGAAAATCACATTCCTGGATACTCCGGGTCACGAAGCCTTTACCGCTATGCGTGCCAGAGGAGCTCAGGTGACCGATATTGCAATCATCGTGATTGCGGCAGATGACCAGGTGATGCCTCAAACCAGAGAAGCAATCAGTCATGCGCAGGCAGCCGAAGTGCCGATCGTTTTTGCAATCAATAAAATTGACAAACCGACTGCCAATGCAGATAAGGTGAAAGAACAGCTTGCAGGTATGAATCTGTTGGTTGAAGATTGGGGCGGAAGTATCCAGTCCGAAGATATTTCGGCAAAATCAGGTCTCAATGTGGCCGAATTGCTCGAAAAAGTATTGCTTCAGGCAGAAATGCTTGAATTAAAAGCAAATCCGAAAAGACTTGCGGTGGGAACTGTGATTGAAGCTTCACTCGATAAGGGAAGAGGATATGTCACCACCCTGATCGTTCAGAACGGAACGCTGAGAATCGGTGATTATCTGGTTGCCGGAAGTCATCACGGAAACGTGCGTGCGATGCTGGATGAAAGAGGAAACCGAATCAAAGAAGCGGGGCCGTCAACACCGGTCACCATACTCGGTCTGAACGGTGCACCGACAGCGGGTGATAAATTCAGGGTTTATGAGGATGAACACGAAGCCAAGCAGATTGCCAACAAGAGAGAGCAGCTGCAGCGCGAGATGACCATCAGAACCCAGAAACACATTACGCTGGACGAGATCGGAAGACGAATCGCGCTTGGGGATTTCAAAGAATTGAACATTATATTAAAAGGTGATGTGGACGGATCGGTAGAAGCATTGACGGATTCACTGCAAAAACTTTCGACCGAGGAAATCCATATCAATATATTATATAAAGGTGTAGGTCAGATTACAGAATCTGATGTACTTCTTGCGAGCGCATCTGATGCGGTGATCATCGGCTTCAATGTGAGACCGGGTGCATCTGCAAAAGAAATTGCAGACAGAGAAGAAATCGAAATCAGAAATTATTCGATCATCTATGATGCGATCAACGATGTGAAAGAAGCGATGGAAGGTATGCTGTCTCCTGAAATGAAGGAACAGGTGACCGGAAATGTTGAAGTGAGAGAAACCTTCAAAGTATCCAAAGTCGGAACGATTGCGGGCTGTATGGTACTCGACGGCAAGATCACCAGAAACTCAAGCATCAGACTGATTCGTGACGGTGTGGTTATCCACGACGGAGAACTTGCGAGTCTGAAGCGTTTCAAGGATGATGTCAAAGAAGTGACCAAAGGTTATGAGTGCGGTCTGAACATTCAAAATTACAATGATATACAGATTGGCGACATCATAGAAGCCTATGAAACGGTCGAAGTCAGAAAAAAACTGAAATAAAACTTTCCGATTTGAAAAGAAATTCAAATAAAAGCCGCTCCAATTATCCCGAGCGGCTTTTTTTCAACCACTGAACAGATAAGGGAGTGAATGAAGTTAAAGTTTAAAAAAATTTGGATATCTTAATAAAATGTTACAATTTTGCCACGATAATGTTATAAAAAATTAAGTATGAGGACAAAATTTGCATTTTTAAGTGCACTTTTCCTGCTCTTTGCGGGGCAGGTGATTTTTGCTCAGGTTACAGGTACGGTTCAGGATGACTTCGGCCCTGTAGTTGACGCAGAGGTGACAGTGATGGGAACAAAGGTTTCTACCAATACCAATGAAAATGGTGTTTTTACTATTGATGCCAAGGTAGGCGATATATTGGTTGTTACTGATATAATGGGAACATCTCAAGACTTTAAGGTTAGCAAACCCAATATGGGAGTATTAGAGTTTGGTGTGGTTTCTTTATCTGAAGTAAAAATTGTTGGTGGGTATGATATCACCAGAACCAAAAAGGAAGAGATGGGTGCTGCAACCACAATATCTGAAGAAGTGTTTGAGAACAGAGCAACAAGTTCGTTCTTAAATTCCATTCAGGGACATACGCCGGGTGTTGTGATTCAGTCAAATTCAGGATCACCGGGATCTGCACAAATTGATGTCCTGATTCGCGGTTATGGCTCGATTAACGCTTCAACTGATCCGCTGATTGTTGTGGATGGGGTTGTGATTGGTTCTGCCCAATTCAGAAACCTGAACCAGCAGGATTTTGAGTCAGTGACTATTTTGAGAGACGCCCATGCAACTGCAATTTATGGAAACAGAGGAGCAAACGGTGTGATAGTGGTAACAACCAAAAAAGGAAAATCGGGAGTTCCACTTTCAATGGAATTCAGTTCCATGTACGGAATCTTTACATTGCCAAAAGAACACTACAATATGGCAAATGCTAAGGAAATACTCACCATTCAAAATAGAATAGGCAGAGGACTTGGAGCATCTATGACAGAAGAGGAAATTGGAAATTGGGACGGTCCGGATTCAAGCTGGAGAGACGTATTCTTTAAACAGGGAGTTATTCAAAATTATAATTTTGCAGTCAGACAAGGAAGCGACAAATTCAGATCATATTACTCTCTCGGATATGATAAAGTGGAAGGGTTAATCCCGACTACGGATTTCCAAAGATTTAATGTGCGAACCAATATTTCAGGTAATTCGGACAACAAAAGATTCAACTATGAGGGGATCATGAGTGTAGCTTATTCAAAAAGACACGAATTGGACAGTGAAACCAATGGAGGTATCTCCAACAATGTTGTTCAGAACCCGCTCTTTGGAGCCGTTTTAGGATTCCCATACCTGGATCCGTATTTATACAATAACGGGAAAGAATTATGGAATGCAATTGGGCTAAACACTGATAACGGAAATTACTCGTATGTTCTGAAAGATGTAATGACTCCGGGTCAGATGCCTAACCGCAGAATGGAAACCAGTATTCTTGGTAGTTTTATGGCGAGTTATGAATTGACAGACGGATTAACGCTGAGAAATAAAATAGGGATCGATTACAAACATTCTCAAAGATTATTTGCCAGAGCGCCCTGGTCATTTCTGGCACTTGCTGTTGCTAATACTCCTACTCCTGCTTTGGAATTCCCGGGGTTTGAGGATCACCAGAATGTTCAGGATATGACTCTTTCCGATGTTTTGAATTTATCTTATGACAAAGTCTTTGGGTTACACAGAATCCAATTAGGCGCTTATACCGAGTATGTAAAAGCACATTACCGTTCTTCTTTCCTAAGACAGACCGGGTTGAAAGAAGCAACCTGGGAATTCGGAGCGGGAACCGGATGGGTACCAAGAGACGGGAATCTTTATGTTCCTCAGATATCCGCATCGAAAATTGATGCCGGCTCGTTTTCTTATTTCGGTACTTTGGATTACGAATATGACCAGCGTTATGGAGTTGGAGCCACCATCAGAAGAGATGCGACCAACAAATTCCTCGACGAAAAGAAATGGGGTACTTTCTGGTCAGCTGCTGCCAGATGGGTAATCAGTGAAGAAGAATTCCTTAAAGGCTCACAAAGTGTAAACTTATTGAAGCTGAGAGGATCTTACGGCGTTACCGGAAATCAGATTTTGTCACAGCCAGCCTACGGTACTAATCCGTTGTTTTTGGACAATGCTGTGTCATGGAACGCCTATACCTCGGCCTCCGGATATCAAAATACTATAGGATATTATCCTTACATAGGGAATTATGATATCGGATGGGAAGAAACGCATCAGGCCAACATCGGATTGGATTTTATTTTCTTTGACAACAGATTTGAGGGTAATGTCGATGTTTATAAAAAGAATACAAAAAAATTGTTCACGGATATACAATTATCAGCGGTTACAGGGCAATATTCTGTAAACGGAAATAACGGAGAACTGGAAAATAAAGGAATTGAAGTTGCTTTGAGATATAAATTAATCAGACAAAAGGATTTTAATTTGTCACTTTGGGCAAATACTTCATACAACAAAAACGAAATAATTGAAATGCCTGATGAAATTATTAATCCGGGAGGTGCTTCTCTGGCCGGAGGACACATGGCTTATGAAATGTATATGATTCCCTTTGTTGGTGTTGATCCCGAAACGGGAGAGTGGTTGTACAAAGACATTAACGACAATATAGTTGACTGGCATGATATTGATCCTGAAAGAGATTCAAGATGGACAGGCAAGTCATTCCTGCCCAAATGGAACGGAGGATTTGGACTGAATATTGATTACAAAGGATGGTATTTGGATGCAAACTTCTCTTATCAGGCAGGATTCTATAAATTTGATAACTTATATGCATGGTTGAATGATCCCACAGCCGTTAAGGATATGAATGTGGTAGCGGATTTTATGGATGCCTGGACACCGGAGAATCCAAATGGATCAATGGCTTCATTGACCGCTAATTATGTTTATGACTGGAGTTCGGATCGTCTGTTGGTAGATGCGTCATTTATAAGATTCAGAAGTGCAACTTTGGGCTATAATGTTCCTAAAAAATGGTTGGAAAGAACCGCTTTGAATGGGTTGAATATTTTTATTCAGGCAGAAAATCTTGCCATTTGGACCAAGTGGAAAGGTTATGATCCTGAGGGGGTTAAAATAAACTCTTTGGGGCAGTATCCCAACCCAAGATCATTTTCATTTGGTGTAAATGTTGAATTTTAAAAAAAAATATTATGAAAAATATTAAATATCTAATTTTATCAATCGGAATTGCATTTGGGATTGCTGCGTGTGAAGATGCTTATGAAATAGAACCTGTAGGACTTGTTGATGAAGCGGCTGCTTTCTTTACTCTGAATGAAGCCCAGACTGTTTTAAATGGAACTTATTCACAGATGAGTAACCTGAACCAGATTGCATTTACTGCAATTTTTACCGATGAAGTGGCGCCGTCTGTTCAATGGAATGGATCAAACCGGGATGTTCACCAAATGATTCTTAACTCGACCAGTGGTTTTCCGGCGGCAATATGGCTTGACGGACATACCGGCGTAAACAGAGCTAACCGGATACTCAATGGATTGGCTGAGTTTGTGCCTGCGGACGGAGCCGAAGAAACCAGATTGAATGATATGCGTGCCCAGGCCCGTTTTATCAGGGCTTATTCCTATCTGACTCTAATGAGCTATTTTTCACCCAATATGGAGGATAATACTGCACTTGGAGCAATTTTATTTGAAGATGTGGCTACCTACGGTACACCCGTCAAACCAAGAGCGACCAATGGGGAAATTTATCAGTTGATGGAAGCCGATTTGAATTTTGCGATCGAGCATTTAAAAGGAGATAATTTTATTTATCCGACCAAAGTTGCTGCAGAAGCTATTATGGCAAGAATGTATGCTTACAGAGGTATGTACCAGCAGGCTGCAGTGTATGCAAATCATGTAATTAATAATTATGGATTGACTTTAACTGTTGCTACGCCTTTTACACATAACAGTGCATTCTACTCTGTTAATTCGACTAACCCATATAAAAGGATGTGGTTAGACGTTCCTTATGGAAGTTCAGATCAGCATGAGCAAATATTAACATTAAGAAGCCAACCGGGCGGAACACCTGCTTTTCCGATTGCGGGAGTGTTTTATCAAAATGGCACGAGTTGCTCGGGAAGTCCTTTATGGTCAATGAGTTATAGGTTGCATGGTATGTATTCAAGCAATTCAAATGATATCAGACTTTATGCGTTCGTTGACCCAACAACCTGGAGTGGTGCAGGCTGTAATGACGGAGAGGTTATGATTGACAAATACCCTGGGTTTGGAACCGGAGGTCCGTTGATAAACAATCTCAAACTGATTAGGCTCTCAGAAATGTATATGATTTTGGCGGAAGCAGCTGCTTCAAATGGAGACTTGGCTGGAGCTGCCAATTATATATATCAGGTTGAAGTTGCCAGATCGACAACAGGAACAGCTTCGATGCCTTCTTTCTCTGGTGTAGCAGATGCCTGGGCCGGAATTTTGGAAGAACGTAGAAAGGAGTTTTTCGCAGAAGGGTTCAGATATGTGGATTTAAAAAGACTGGGTGCAAAAGCCAATGTAAGTATTGATCGTGATCAGAAAGATAATGAGAATCCGGGTGAGCCGCTTACAATGCCGATTGATGACCATAGATTTACTCTTCCGATTCCGTTTAATGAGATAAGCGTGAATCCGGATATAGTACAGAATCCTGGTTATTAATATTGATTGTTAAAATAAAATTTATTAAAAAGCCGTCTAATGACGGCTTTTTTTATAGGAGAAAGAAAAATATCTTCACTCCTTTTATAGAGGTTTTACACTTAAACTTTATTTTACTTTTTTTTGGATTGAAAGCCGATGTGACAACTTGTATCTTGTGTTATTTTAGCTTTTGAAGCTTATATGAGCCAATTTAAGAGATATTGAGAATGAGGTTAAATGATCAGAGATGTGCTGTCGATAAGTTAAACTTGAGTTTGGTATGAGGTATAGTATATTCACAGATTGCTTTTGTGAGATTATTTTAAGTCTTATAATATTTTCCAATCAATCATACAAAATTATAGCAAGTCTTTTTATTTTTCTCAGGAGAGAAATTTTCAGCGTTTCAGATCAATGGTCATAAATATTAAATAACCTGAATTCGGGATAAGAACTCACAAATTTATTTGTATAAAAAAGTAATAATTAGCATATTTCAAATATTTAAACGAATTATTACTTATGATTTTGAAAGGATAAATTACAATTTTTTTGTAAATGCAGACGATTTTTGTAAAGAATTTGACGAACAAATTGAGAATATTAAGCAACAATCTCTGGGATGGGAACAGATAAATAAAGGAGAAACAGAACATCTTTAATTTCAGATTCTGAAATTATACCATTATGATTGGTTTCCATTTGGGAGCTCACAAAACATTTAAGCACTACTATCAGGAAATAGTTTGTGGTTATTGGAAAGATTTATTTCCAAAAACCTTTTCCTACAACAGATTTGTAGAACTTCAACAAAGAAACTTTGTCGTTTTTGTGTTGTTTTTGAAAGAAAAATGTTTAGGAAAGCGCACTGGGATAAGTTTTATGGATAGTACAACATTGAAAGTTTGCAGAAACCAAAGAATCCACGCCCACAAGATTTTCAAAGGTTTGGCAGAACGAGAGAAATCCTCAATGGGCTGGTTTTGTGGCTTTAAACTCCATTTGGTTTGTAATGAAAAAGAGGAACTCTTGTCCTTTTATTAACGAAAGGAAATGTGGATGACAGAAATCCGAAACACATCAATAATATGACAGAACAACTGTTTGGAAAATTGTTTGCAGACAAAGGATACCTTTCAAAAGCTTTGTGGGATATGTTTTTTGCAGATGGAATTCAGCTGTTTACCAAACTTCGCAAGAATATCATCCCAGCATATTAATTTCGATATCTTAAAGATTATAATGCATTACTAATCAGATTGTTGAATAATAATATATTCCTTTTATTAGCGTTGGAGTAATTATATGTTTGAGAGGATTGAATACAAAAAAATAGCTATCTCATTGAGACAGCTATTTTTACGAGTTAGGAAAAGATATTCTGTTTTATTTAACAACAATTTTTTTGGTGATTGTTTGATTTCCTGATTGGATTTTCAGAACATATACACCTGCAGCCAATGAAGAAATATTAATTTGAGTAGTGCTCGTATTAGGTCTTAACTTCATTACTTCCTGACCATTGAGGTTATAAACGATAAGATTGTCGATTGCTGATTTAGAAGAAATGTTGATAACATTGTTACTTACTGTCGGATAAACAGATATCTCACTAACTTCTATGTCATTTAATCCCATAAACGGACCGCTGTGAAAATTAATTTCATCAATGTACATTGAAGTACTTACATCAGCTGAGTAAAAGTCAAAACCATTCAATTTTCCCAGAAAAGGTGAGCCTTCATCTCCAAGCGGGATTTCGATTATATTTCCGTTTGCGTCAACCCACTGCAACTCTGTTCCATCCAAAAACATTCTCATGGTTTGGCTATCCAGATTATACTCTACGCCCATATTATACCATTGCTCTTCCGGATAGGGGAAAGAATAAGCAACACCGCGGGTTGCCATATAAAACGTTCCCGGATCCTGAGGTGTCCCCTCCTGAGTAGGGTCTAGCCCGATGTATGCCTGACAAAGCCAGTTTCCTGTTGATCCCAAAGCACTTAAATCTCCCTGTGCATTGAAATAGCCTGAAGCAAAGAAATCAATATATATGTCCATAGACATTGACCAAATTCCTCCGTTTTTCATGCCTACATCTAGGATGGCATCCTGAATACCGCCACCACCAATAAAACCGGACTTGCTTCCTTGAGAAGCTTTTGCATCAGAAACTATTATATGCTCATCAGTCGTACTTGGATTATTAGACCAATTAGACCAATGTCCGCCAAAGTATGGCCCGAGCGGATAGTCTTCAAATCCGTCTGTCAATTGCGCATTGGCTGTGAGTCCGAATGTCAGGGCAACAGCCAAAAAATAAATTTTCTTCATAACTTAATAATTTTTTAAATTCTCCACAAAGATAATTAATTTTTCTGAACTGTGATAAAATTAACAGTTATTCAAAAAATCGTTTCTATCTTTGTATGGTAAATGCAAAAAACAAAGCAATGAGAGCAATATTTATATGTATATTAGTCATCATTAGTTCTAAATCTTATGCGCAATTTGTAGGTGACAGAATAAATATCGGCGGGGGGGCGATTGAAGTGATTGGAGGTGACGAGGGAAATGTCAAAACGGTGGGTTCCCCTTACATCAATGAAACTTATTTTCCTGCTGTTGTTGAGGGGTATGACGAGTCAATCGAATTACGGTACAATGCTTATACTGACGAAATGGAATTTGAAGTTGATGAGACATTGTATGCTTTGAGTAAAAATGAATACCCCAGGGTCGTATTAGGATGGAAGAAAAAGACACCTTATATATATACAACTTATCAGGATGGGGCGAATCTAGTGTCTGGATTTCTTCGTATTGTAAATGAAAAAGACAAATATCCTCTTTATGTGAAAGAGACTGTTAGTTTTTCACCTTCAAAAAAAGCAACAAGCGGATATGACTCTGATAAACCTGAAGTTTATAAAAGAGAAAAAGATCGATTTTTCACCAAGATAGAAAACCAAATTGTAGAAGTGCCTTTGCATAAAAAAAATATCCTCAAACTTTTCCCCGAATTTCAGAAAGAAATACAAGATTTCCTGAAAAGTGAGAAAGTCAAATTAAATAGTCAGGATGATATGGTCAGGGTATTTAATTATTTAAATTCATTATAAGATTTCTTATGTCATGCGGAATTATTTAATTTTATAAAGTTTGATTTGTCTTTATGAAAAAGATTCTGTGTGCCTTATTTTTTATAAATCTCCTTAATCAGGGAAATGCGCAGATCAATCCTGAACTCGAAGGAGAAAATGCCGTTCAGGATTCTCTTCAGAAACTGAGCAAAAGGGAGCCCGCAAGCGACAGTCTCAAAATTCACAAACCGGTTATCACAGATTATATCTATTGGCGGGAAAAAGATATCAAACCGACTGTGATCGATACAACGATTACCATCAAAAGTTTTTATCGCCAGAATTATACCCAAAAGGATATGTTCGGGAATATGAGTTTCCCGAATTTTGGCCAGACTTTCAATCCGCTTGAATTTACCGAAAACAGATTCAGACTTCAGCTGCTGCCCACCGGAAAATCATTCAATTATCTCTTTCCGGAAGACATCCGGTATTATGATGTGAAAACCCCGATGACCGAATTTATTTTTGAAAACGGATGGAGAGAAGGGCAGTATCTGTCAACTACATTTTCTCAGAATTTAAATCCCAGACTCAATTATTCGGTTCGTTACCGCGGACTGCGTTCTGTTGGAAGATACAAAAACAGTCTTGCTGCAAATAACGCTTTTATAGCTACCGTCAACTATCATTCAAAAAATGAAAGATTCAGGCTTTGGACCCATTATGCATCACAAAATATAGACAATCAGGAAAATGGCGGTATCAGCGATCTGAATGAATTTGTCCACGATGACAGTCTCAGAACCACCAACCGGCAGAATATTGCGGTCAATCTCAATACCGCACATACCGAATTTGATTCAAGAAGGTTTCATCTGGCAGCTAGCTACGGTTTGTTTGGAAAATCAAAATCGGATTCGACTGTGCTGAGTGCACCTCTGATTCTCAAAAATGTTTTTACTTACGAAAAGCAGAAATATTTCTATCGTGAAAAACAGGATGAAAATTATTATGAAAGTCAGGTCTTTGCCGATTTGGACAGAAGAAGCCTGAAGAGTTTCGAAACGCTTCAGAATACTTCAACTGCCGAATTCAAATGGGGTGAAAAACTGCTGATCGAAGCAGGTGTCAGACTTGAAAATCTGAAACTCTACGGCGAATATCCGATCAATCAGGGACTGATCAATATTCCAGAAAACATTGAAGACAATTTGCTGGGTGCAGTCGGGAAATTGTATTTTGACTGGAACGACAAACTGAAACTGACCGCTGACGGCGAATTCAAATCGGGTGAAATTTTTAAAAGCCAGTATCATCTGAATTCAGAAATTGATATTCAGCCCTTGGGCGGATATCATCTGATTGCCGGCGGTATGATCGAATCTTCATTTCCGTCTTTGAATTTGTTTTACAACCAGAGTTTTTACAAAGATTTCAATTATTACAACTACAGTTTTAAAAACACAAATATCCAAAAAGCCTATGCAAAACTCGATTTTGAGAAATTCAATACCCAGTTTTCAGGCAGTCTGTACAACATCGACAATTATGTTTATGTCGATTCTGATTTCAGAACCAAACAGCTCAACGGAGGCATTTCTTTGTTTCAATTGAAAGGCGATCTGCTGATTCCTTATCGAAATTTTAATTTAAGTGCAACCGTCCAGTATCAGAAAGCTACTCAAAATGCGGATTTTCTTCCTTTACCTGATTTGATTGCAAGAGCAAGCGTTTATTGGCAGGGGATGGCATTTGACAATAAGGCGGAGCTTCAGGTCGGATTCAACGCAAATTATTTTACAGAATTTGAATCCAGAGAATTTTTCCCGGTGACCAATGAATTTATGCTCCAGCGTACAAATCCCGAATTCGGTATTCAGAAGATCGGCGGTTATCCGCTGCTCGATTTCTTTTTCAACATCAAGGTTCAACGGATGAGGATTTATCTGAGAGCAGATCATTTCAATGCTTTCTGGGGCAAGAATAATTATTACAGCGCGCCATTTGTGCCTTTCAGAGATTTCAAGATACAGTTTGGAATCAAATGGTATCTGTTTACTTAATTCATAAATTATTAAACGCTTCAAGGGTTTCAAACCCTTGAAGTGTTCTTTTCTTGTGCTGAATTTCTAAACCCAATCGGGTTCGTATTTTGTAATTTTTCCGGTTCTCGGATCGATCAGTACCCAAAGCGTTCTTGATTCTGCAATCAGTTCACCGTTTTTATAAAATTCCACTGTTCTCGGCTGTCTGATTCCTTCGGGCATTTCGGGATAAGTTTTTATCAGCAGTTTGTCGCCCAAATACAGCTGTTTTTTGTACCGGATATGATGATCGACCAGAAACCACGCATAATCGGAATATCTGCTTTTCTTTTTCAGAATTTCCCAATGTTCTTCAGCCATCATTTCGACCCAATGCACATACTGCACATTGTTCACATGTCTGTTTTTGTCCAAAAATTCTTCTGTGATTGTAATTTCTTTCTGATAAACCGGCATTTCCATCAGATCAGCTGTTTTTCAAATTCTGAAATTTCATCAAATATTTCAAACAGCTCATTGAGTTCGTTTGCAGTCACCAATCTTGTTCGGTAAGGTTTGAAATCAGGAATTCCTTTGAAATAATTCGAATAATGCCTTCTGGTTTCCAGTATGCCCAGTTTTTCGCCCTTCCATTCGCAGGACCAGATCAGATGATTTTTTGCCGCCTCTGTTTTTTGGGAAAGTGTAGGCGGATCTAATTTTTCACCCGTTTTCAGAAAATGTTTGATTTCATTGAAAATCCACGGATTCCCGATGGCAGCGCGACCGATCATAATTCCGTCCACGCCGTAGGTGTTTTTGTATTCCAATGCTTTTTCGGGCGAATCGATATCACCGTTTCCAAAAATCGGAATTTCAATATTCGGATTTGATTTTACTTTTTTAATCAGTGTCCAGTCTGAATGGCCTTTGTACATCTGTGCACGCGTCCGTCCGTGAATTGACAGCGCTTTGATTCCGGTTTCCTGAAGTCTTTCCGCAACTTCGAGTATATTGATACTGTCGGTGTCCCAGCCCAGACGGGTTTTTACAGTTACCGGCAATTGGGTACTGCTGACCACAGCTTTGGTCAGCCTGACCATCAGATCCACATCTTTGAGCACGCCTGCGCCCGCACCTTTGCACACTACTTTTTTGACCGGACAGCCAAAATTGATATCGACCAGATCGGGCTTCACGGTTTCAACGATTTTTGCAGACATTGCCATTGCTTCTTCGTCGCCGCCAAAAATCTGGATTCCGACCGGACGTTCATAATCAAAAATATCGAGTTTCTGACGGCTCTTGATTGCATCTCTGATCAGACCTTCAGACGATATAAATTCGGAATAGAGCATATCGACCCCATGCAGTTTGCAGAGTCTGCGAAAGGGCGGATCGCTCACATCTTCCATCGGTGCCAGCAGCAGCGGGAAGTCAGGAAGTTCTATATTTCCGATTTTGATCAATTTAAAAATTTTTGCAAATTTAGTGTATAGTTGCGAGTAATGCAGTTTGTACTTTTATTTTTGCAATGATTTATTACAAATGACTACATTTGTATTACAAATAAATTCATAATGGAAACAAAAGAAAAAAAATTGACCTCTATCAGAATCAACAAAAGTTTGTATGACCATTTGCAGAAAAAGGCAAAAGAAGAAAACAGAAGCATAAATAATTATATTGAAACCCTGCTTTATGAAGCATCCGAATATGAAACCCCAAACGAGGAAACCATAAAGGCAATACAGGAAGTAAAAGATCATTTGGCGGGAAAGATAGTATTGGATAAAATTAAAGACAAAGAAACCTTGAAAGATTATTTCAAAAGACTGTTGGAAGAAAATGATTTGTGATTTTTTTAAAACTTAATTCATGAGTCAATATGTATTAATTGAATCAGGAAGGTTCAAAAAGGATTTAAAGCGGTGTGCCCGAAATCCGGAAAAATTGAAATTGATTTTTGATTGTCTTGAACTGTTGATGGATAAGGGTTACTTAGGAATTCCTCCTGAAATGAAACCTCACAAACTCCTGGGAATATACAAAGACAATTGGGAATGTCATATACAATCTGATTTGCTGATTATTTGGTTTCAAATAGACGAACCGACAAAAGAAATCAATCTGATCAGAGTCGGCAGTCATTCCGAATTATTTTAATTTTGCATTTTGATTATGGCCAAAAAAGAAAATTCAGCATTTACCAGATATATCCAACTGACCGGCATCGCTTTCGAAATGATGGCGATTATGTTTGTGTTTATCTGGCTGGGCAAAAAAGCAGATCAGAAATGGGGTGCGGCAGATTCAAGTTTGTTCACACTTTTTGGAACACTGCTGGGATTGGGCGTATCTTTGTATGTAATTTTGAAACAACTCAATCGATTAAATGAAAAATAATTTTGTAAAAGTTCTCTTTTATCTTTTTCTATTTCTGATACTGATACTGATTCATTTCGGGACAATGAAATTTGTTTTTGGTTTTGAAGGCAATTTGCTGCCGGTTTACGGCTTCACTTTTTCAATCTGTGCGGTTGCTCTGTTTTTTATGGCTGCCGCCAATACGGTTTTTCACAAACAGCTCGGGTTTTTCTATATTGGTGTAATTTCTCTGAAGCTGTTGTCGGCGATTGTTTTTATGAAGAATTTCAAACCGATAGAAGAGCCTGAATTTAAATTTAGTTTTATAATTCTGTATCTTGTTAGTATCGTTTTGATTACGATTTTCACAGCCCGTCTTCTGCTCTATCCCGAAAAATGACAAAAAGCAGAAAATAAGGTTTCATTTTTATCAAAATTAAACTTACTTTTGCACCTCAAAATTGAGCTAAATGAAAGTTATCGCCAGCAGGCTGTTTGCATTTTTGTTTTTACTGTTTGCCTTTTCGTTTTCTTTTGCACAAGAAACTGAATCTGAGACCAATGGAGGAGGCGTTACCAAAGAGGAAGTCAATGAAGTGATCGACCACCACATGGCCGACGACTATTATTATACTTTTCTTTCAAATAAAGAAACCGGTGCACATTACGGTTTTCCGCTGCCGGTCATCCTGATTGACAACGGTCTGAAGATCTTCAGCTCATCGGAGTTTGAACACGGACACAAGGTGGTGACAAAGGATGGTCAGAGTTATGCGCTGTACCACAGCAAAATCTATAAGACAGATGAGGCCGGAACCATTACAAAAAAGGAAAACGGATTTCCTGCAAATGAAAAACCGCTCGATTTCTCAATCACAAAAAATGTAGTGAATATTCTGTTTGTCGGTCTGATTATGTTCCTGCTGTTTACCGGTATGGCAAAAAATTACAGAAAGACAGTGGTTCCAAAGGGAATGAACGGTATTCTTGAACCGATTGTACTGTATATAAAAGACGAAATCGCTATTCCAAATATTGGTGAAAAACATTACAAAAGATTTATGCCCTATCTGCTGACCATATTCTTCTTTATATGGATTGTGAATATGCTGGGTATGACGCCGCTTGGGATGAATGTGACCGGTAATATCGCGGTTACCCTTGCGCTTGCAATCATAACTTTTGTAATTACCCAGGCGGTGGGAACAAAAACCTATTGGGGGCATATTTTTAATCCGCTGGGCGATTCAATGCCGTGGATTGCAAAGATTCCTCTGTATATACTGCTGGTACCGATTGAGGTGCTGGGTATTTTCATCAAACCGTTTTCATTGATGATTCGTTTGTTTGCTAATATGTCGGCAGGACACATCGTGATGATGAGTTTGCTTGGAATGATATTTATTTTCAAGAACTGGATAGGCGGCCCGTTGACTTTTGGTCTGACTGTTTTTATCATGATCATTGAATTTTTTGTTGCGCTGCTTCAGGCTTATGTGTTCACCATACTTTCGGCTCTGTATTTTGGTTTTGCCGTAGAAGAACACGAACATGAAGAAGCACATTAATTATAATAAGTAATTGTTTAATTTTTTAAATATTTAATTATGGAGATTGTAATCCCAAAAATTGTAGGAGCAGGTTTAGCGGTTATCGGTGCCGGTATCGGTATCGGTCTGATCGGTAAAGGAGCGATGGAAGGTATCGCCCGTCAGCCTGAAGCTTACGGTAAAATCCAGACAGCCATGCTTATCGCTGCTGCCTTGATTGAAGGTATTGGTTTTGCTGCACTGTTCGCAGTAAACTAATCACAAAAAAACTCACTGTCAACGGTTGGTTGCAGTGAGTTTTTATAAAAAACATTAAATAAAAGATTAAAAAGAAAATACAATGGATAAATTAATCAACGACTTTTCATTTGGACTGTTTTTTTGGCAGTTGCTTTTGTTTCTGTTGCTGCTTTTCATTCTGAGAAAATTTGCATGGAAGCCGATCTTAAATGCGGTTAACGAAAGAGAAAAGACGATCGAAGATTCACTGAATCAGGCCAAAAAGGCAAGAGAGGAAATGGCGAATCTGAAATCCGAAAACGAAAAGATCCTGAAGGAAGCAAAAATCGAAAGAGACGCCATACTGAAGGAAGCCAGAGAAATGAGAGAAGGAATTATTGCAAAAGCAAAAGACACCGCTCAGTCTGAGGCTGACCGACTGGTTGAAAATGCAAAGGCTGCCATCCAAAACGAGAAGGCTGCTGCAATGACCGAACTGAAAAACCAAATAGCTTCGCTTTCGATTGAAGTAGCAGAAAAAGTACTTGGAGGTGAACTCTCCGACAAATCGGCTCAGGAAGCTTTGGCAAAAACAATGATTAACGAAACCAAACTGAATTAATAAGATGGCGGGAATCAGAGCAGCAAAACGATATGCCAAAGGGCTGATGCAGTTTGCCAACGAGGTTTCTCAGGCAGATATGCTCAACCGGGAAATGATTGATCTGAAAAATTCGATTCAGGCAAGCCGTGAATTGAGCAGTTTTCTGGCCTCACCCGTTTTGGATGCCAAAAGAAAGGTGGCGATCTCAAAAGAACTGTTCAAAGGTTTCTCAAAAATCTCCCAAAATTTCATCGAGCTGGTGATCAATCACGGAAGAGGCCACATACTGAAGGAAATTGCAAATCAGTACACCGAACAGTACAACAAGATGCACAACATCACGACTGCCGAATTCATTTCAGCAGTTCCGTTTGACACTGAGCTGATCAACAGCATTGTGATGGAAGCCAAACAGAAACTGGGTGATACTTCGACCATCAATATCGAAACCAAAGTGGATCCGGAATTGATCGGAGGGTTTGTACTCAGAATGGGCGACAGACAAATCGATTCAAGTGTGAAATCCAAACTGAACCGATTGAAGAAAGATTTTGAAAAAAACGAATACATCGTTAAATTCTAAAAAACAAAAATCCCGCAAAGGGTAATTATATTAAATTAGAAACATTACTAAAATGGCAGAAATAAAACCGGCTGAAGTTTCAGCAATCTTAAAACAACAACTTTCAAACTTCGACATCAAAGTTGAACTGGCTGAGGTTGGGACCGTACTCAGTGTCGGTGACGGTATCGCGCGTGTTTACGGATTGGACAACGCACAGTATGGTGAGTTGGTTGAATTTTCCAACGGACTGGAAGGAATGGTACTGAACCTTGAGGAAGACAATGTGGGTATCGTATTGCTCGGTCCTTCAAAGGACATCAAAGAAGGTGACACCGTAAAAAGAACCAAAAGAATTTCTTCTCTCCGTGTAGGTGAAGGAATGCTGGGACGTGTTGTCGATATGCTGGGGAACCCGATTGACGGAAAAGGACCGATAGAAGGTGAACTTTTCGAAATGCCGATCGAAAGAAAAGCACCCGGTGTAATCTATCGTCAGCCTGTGAGCGAACCGCTTCAGACGGGTATCGTTGCAATCGACTCTATGATTCCGATCGGACGCGGACAGAGAGAGCTGATCATCGGAGACCGTCAGACAGGTAAGACTGCGGTTGCGATTGACACCATTTTGAATCAGAAAGAATTTTATGAACGAGGCGAACCGGTTTACTGTATCTATGTTGCAGTTGGCCAGAAAGGTTCTACCGTGGCTCAGATCATGAATACACTGCACGCACACGGTGCAGATAAATACACAGTTGTAGTTGCTGCTAATGCATCTGACCCTGCACCAATGCAGGTTTATGCGCCAATGGCAGGTGCTGCAATCGGTGAATATTTCAGAGATACAGGCCGCCCTGCTTTGGTTGTTTATGACGACCTTTCAAAACAGGCGGTTGCTTATCGTGAAGTATCATTGCTGCTTCGTCGTCCGCCGGGACGTGAGGCATATCCGGGTGACGTCTTCTATCTGCATTCAAGACTTTTGGAAAGAGCTGCAAAAATCATTGGTGACGACCGTGTGGCTGCACAGATGAACGACCTGCCCGAATCACTGAAAGGAAAAGTAAAAGGAGGCGGTTCACTGACCGCACTTCCAATCATCGAAACCCAGGCGGGTGACGTATCTGCCTATATTCCGACCAACGTGATTTCGATTACAGACGGTCAGATCTTCCTTGAATCGGATCTGTTCAACTCGGGCATCCGTCCTGCGATCAACGTAGGTATTTCGGTTTCGCGTGTGGGCGGTAACGCTCAGATCAAACCGATGAAAAAAGTTTCGGGTACACTGAAACTTGACCAGGCACAGTACAGAGAGCTGGAAGCATTTGCGAAATTTGGTTCTGACCTGGATGCTGCAACCATGGCGGTGATCGGAAAAGGTGAAAGAAACGTTGAGATTCTGAAACAGAATGTTCACTCACCCATCCCGGTTGAGGAGCAGGTGGCAATCATCTATGCTGGTACAAACGGTCTGCTGAGAGCTGTTCCGGTTGAAAAAGTAAAAGAATGGCAGGAAGATTTCCTTTCTCTGATGAGAAACAAACATGCTGATACTTTGGAGCAAATCAGAAAGAGAGAATACAGCGATGAGATTCTGAATGTGCTGAAAACGGCAATTGCAGATACAACCGCAAAATATAATTAATCAAAGTCATCAAATTTAAAGCATGGCAAACTTAAAGGAAATACGAAGCAGGATCAGTTCGGTTGCGTCAACCATGCAGATTACCAGTGCCATGAAAATGGTATCTGCTGCCAAGTTGAAACGCGCACAGGATGCCATCCTTCAGCTTCGTCCGTATGCCGACAAACTGAGAGATATCCTTCAGAACATCAGTTCAAACCTCGACAGCAGTGTCGGCGGCGAACTGACCGTTCAGAGAGAAATCAAAAAGTTGCTGCTCATCGTGGTAACTTCAAACAGAGGTTTGGCGGGTGCGTTCAACTCGAGTGTAGTCAAAAAAGCAAATTCGATCATTTCCGAATCAAAAGATACGGGAATCGAAGTTGAGGTTTTGGCCATCGGAAAGAAAGGTCATGATCTGCTGAAAAAACATACGGAGATTTACAAAAACAGTTCTTCCATTTGGGACGATCTGTCTTATGAAACCGTTGCAGCACTTTCTGAAGAAGTGGTTGAGAAATTCAGCAATTCAGAATTTGACCAGGTGAGAATCATATACAACCAGTTCAAAAATGCGGCTACACAGATTGTAACCGACGAACAGTATCTGCCGGTTGAGCTTTCTGCCGATGAAACCGCAGAATACGCTGTTCATACTGATTATATTTTTGAACCGTCAAAAGAAAAGATCCTTACCGATCTGATTCCGCAGACGCTGAAAACCCAGTTGTACAAAACCATTCTGGATTCGAATGCGTCTGAACACGGAGCCCGAATGACAGCAATGCACAAGGCAACCGACAATGCGGATACGCTCAGAAAAGAACTGATTCTTCAATACAACAAAGAACGTCAGGCAGCCATCACCAATGAAATCCTTGAGATCGTGGGCGGCGCTGAAGCATTGGACTCCTGATGGTGTGAATATAAAAGTGTTAAAAAAGACGGGAACAGCCCGTCTTTTTTATTGAACTAAAATTAATCGCTGAAATTTCCTGTGAATTGCGGATATTAGCAAAAAAAATAAATGGTCTGGGAAATCTTTTTGGGAATTGTCTTTATCATGCTGGCTCTTGATCTGGGGGTCTTCAATAAAAATGCGCATATTATTTCTCATAAAGAAGCTGCAAAATGGACTGCTTTCTGGGTCTCGCTTGCACTTGCCTTTGGCGGCGTTCTCTACTGGCTGTTTGCGCATCAGCACATTGACAATCCGCTGAATTACACACCCAGGACGGCTGTATCAAAATACCTGCAGGGCTATCTGGTCGAACTGTCGCTCTCGATTGACAATATTTTTGTGATTGCGGTTATTTTCAGATCTTTCAGTGTTCCCCAGAAATATCAGCACAGGGTATTGTTTTGGGGAATCATTGGCGCAATCGTATTCAGGGCGCTGATGATCTTCTTCGGGATTTGGCTGATTGAAAAAATCGACTGGATCACCTATGTTTTTGGGGCATTCCTGATCTATACAGCCATCAAAATGGCAGGCCCTCACGACGATTCGCAATTTGATCCGAAGAACAGTAAAATCTTTAAAGCAGTTCGAAAAATACTCCCGGTTACCGGCAGTCTGCACGGTCAGAAACTGATGATCAGAAAAATGGGAAAACTGTTTGTGACCCCGCTCTTTGTCGCGTTGATCGTCATTGAATTTACCGACATACTTTTTGCACTCGACAGCATACCCGCGGTACTCGCCATCACCGAAGATCCGTTTATTGTATTCTCTTCCAACATCATGGCAATACTCGGCCTGAGGTCGATGTATTTCTTTTTGGCCAATGTCATCGATAAGTTTGTTTATCTGAAATACAGCCTGATGGTGATTCTGATTTTTGTGGGTATCAAAATGCTTCTGCACGGATACCTCAAGGAGAACGAGGTCGAAATGCCTGAGTGGCTTTCTCTCAGTGTAATTATCCTTTCTCTTGCGGGCGGAATTTTGTATTCATTGTACAGAAATAAAGAATCAAAAAAATCCGAAAATTAGGTTATTCTAAAAAAAAGAATTGTAAAATTGTGAATTATTGACCAAAATAAACCTAAATTTAGCAATTGATTAACCCATGAATTATAAACAAAATTTGTTTTACTTATGAGAAAACTTTTACTCGTCCTTGTGTTTCTTCAATACCTGGTCAGTTCACAGGCTCAAAATGCCAGCATTATGGTGAACCCTGCCGGCAGTGCTGAGTCTAATTTTACTGCTGAACAGCTGTTGACAGATGTGTTGTTGGATGGCGGATCCTGTTCTTCCTCATCCAATTTTCAATTAAAAGACAACCCGACAGAGCCTTTTCCGGCTGTTAACAGGAGTTGGGGGTATTTTAAAAAAGGAACTTCCAATTTTCCTTTTGAGGAAGGAATCGTTCTGACCTCGGGCTATGCCAAAGATGCTGAAGGTCCCGATACCGGAATCGTATCCAAAGGAGGATACGAATGGCTCGGAGATGATGATGCATCTGCTCTGGCTTTGATAGGCACCAATAATGCAACAGTTTTTGAATTTGATTTTGTTCCGCAGGGAAATGTAATCTCTTTCAGATATATATTCGCTTCAGAAGAATATCCCGATTGGGCATGTTCTTCATTTAATGATGTATTTGCATTCCTAATCAGCGGCCCCGGAATTACAAACGATCCCGGGCTTTCAGGCAAAAACATTGCTTTGCTGCCTGACGGGAATCCGGTTACCATCAATACCGTAAATGACAAATGGTGCGGAAATCCTGACTTTTATGTGGCAGGACCGTTTTCGGATATCGAATACGGCGGCAGGACAGTTCCACTGACTGCACAGGCAACCGTAGTTCCCGGTCAAACCTATCACATCCGGCTGCTGGTTGCAGATGCGGACGATACTGCGTTTGATTCCGCGGTATTTCTTGAAGCAGGTTCTTTCCATCTGAGTTCTGTAATTGTAGATTCAAGCGGAATTCCGCTGGGTGATGAACTTTATATCTGCGGCCAGGATGATTATACGCTGTATGTGAGCTCAGATCCGACACAAAACAGTATCCAGTGGTATCTCAACGGTAATCCGATTGCCGGAGCAACCTCAAACTCACTGGTGATCAATCAGTCGGGGACATATAAGGTGGAAGTCTCAAACGGAGACTGTACTTCCACAGATGAAATCATAGTCACCTTTGGAGAATTACAGACCAATGGCGATACGTTTACGCTCGAACGGACAGATTTTGACGGCGACGGTTTCGAAATATTTGATCTGACCGAGGTCGAACCTATGGTGCTCGACAATCCGGCAGAGGCTGTCTTCAGATATTATCCGACAGAAGCAGATGCTGAAAATCAGACCAATGAGATTGAAAATCAGACCGCATTCAATGCTGCAAACGAAACAATCGTTTGGGCAAGGGTGACAAAAGGAGGAGAAGGCTGTATGAAGATTGTTAAGATCATTCTGAAAGTAAAACCCAACTGTATCAATCCCGAGCCTGCCTGTTCAAATAATGAAGGATTTGGTCTCAATATTCCTTTCCAGGGAGACGGGACGATTCCTGAATCTGCACCTCCGGGTCCAAACTACAGCTGTCTGGCTCTACAGCCATATCCAAGATTTTATTATTTCAAGATAGCTGAATCAGGTAATCTGTATTTTGATTTGAATCAATATACCGAACCCGATCAGCAGGGAACACCGATTGACGTTGACTTCATCGTTTGGGGTCCGTTTACAGAGGTGCCCTGTGAATATACCGCACTGCAGCAGGTGGTGGATTGCAGCTATTCGGCAAGTGCATTTGAGTATGTGTCGATTGAAAATGCGCAGGAAGGCGAATACTATATCATGATGATTACCGATTATGCCGGTTCATACGGAATGTTCGGTTATGTGAATCTGATTTTTGACTCTGCAAATTCAACCGGAAGTTTTGACTGTTCGATCGTTACCGGAGAAAGAACTTACAATCAGTGTGATGATGACAATGACGGTCAGGTGATATTTGATCTGGCTGAAATTGCAACCGATCTTACCGACGGAAATCCTGCTTTGGCAGTTAAGTTTTATTCAAATGAAGAAGATGCCACCAACGATACAGGCAACAACATCATTCCGACCGGACCTTTCCCGGTGGCTGCCGCAGATGCACCGGTGACCCTATACGGACAGGTGAAAGACGGAATGGGCGAGGTTACAAAGGTGTGGACGGTGATTCTGGATATATATCCCGGAATTGAAGGTCAACACGATGCGCTTTATTCGACCTGCGACATCGGCGGAGACGGAGTTGAAAACATCAATCTGAGGCTGATCAATGTGATTGATAATCCTGAATTGTACAATATCCGTTATTACGAAAACGAGTCTGATGCAAATGCAGGTAACGGCAACAATATTCAGAACCCTGAAGATTATCTGACAGGTAATGCGGTGATTTATGTAAGAATTCAAAATGAGAACGGCTGTTTTGCTGTGGTTAAGATTACGATCGAAATTACAGATCTGCCGGTTGATCTGGGCGACGACTTCAATATGTGTGAAGGTGAAACTCAGCTGACGGCTCAGGGTGAATTTGGAGAAGGCGCAAGTTTTGTATGGCAGCTGAACGGTGAAGTAATCGTAAGCGAAGACGGACAGTCGCTGACCATTTCTGGACCGGGCACTTATACGGTGACCGTAACCACAGGCGACGGCTGTACAGGATCTGATTCTGTAACCGTCGGTTTGGATGAACTTACAGTCGATCTCGGTGAAGGCTTCTCAATGTGCGAAGGCGAATTTGAACTGACCGTGCACGGAAGTTTCGAAGGACTCGAAAGCGTGACTTATGTATGGTCAAGAAACGGCGCTGTGATCGAAGGAGCAGAAGGACAGACACTGATTATCAATCAGATTGGAACCTATACCGTGAATGTAACCACAGAATGGGGCTGTAGCGGTTCAGATTCGATTGTGATTTCTCAGGGGGATGCACCGATCATCACCGGAGTGACTTACGGACCCGATTATATAATGATCGAAGCGACAGGCGGCGCAGAGCCTTATCTGTACTCGATCACCGGTGTGGTTTGGCAGGAGAGCAATCAGTTCTACTATCTGCAGCCCGGAAAATATACGATCTACGTAAAATCGGCTGAAGGCTGTATCACTTCTCAGGAAATTGCAGTCTTTAAGATTCCGACCATGTTCACACCAAACGGAGACGGTATCAATGATACCTGGAACATACCGAACCTCAATGTTTATCCGGGTTCAACGGTAGTGATCTATGACCGAAACGGAAGACTGGTTCATCAGGCCGAACTGACCTCAAACACGATTTGGGACGGATATTATATGAACGGCCAAAAGGCACCTACTCAGGATTACTGGTATATAATCAATATAACTGACGGACGGAAATTTACAGGACATGTGACTGTGAAAAGCCGTGGTGAGAAAAATTAACAATTCGGGCTCCGGGTCACCGATCCGGAGTCTCAATTCAAAAAGAAAATTTTTAGCAGCTAAAATATACTCCTAAAATGAAAAAACTAAATTTACTCTTAATAACAGCTTTGAGTTTCATAAGTATGAATACTTTCGCACAGTCCAGTCTGCCTTTTGATGAGCAATACTATATCATGGATAAATTCCTGGTCAATCCCTCATTTACGGGTGCCGAAGATGATGTCATCTTCAGGATGTCACACAGGAGGCAGTGGGACAATATGCCTGACGGCCCGGTTACAACGATTGCCAGCGCACATGCCAATATCGTTGACCGTGTGGGACTCGGACTTTATTTTATGAACGACCACAACGGAAATACCAAAATGAACAGTTTCAACCTGTCTGCTGCCTATCATATTCCGATCGGCGACAAAAAGAAAAGACAGCTCGGACAGTTTTCATTCGGTACCTCACTGAGTTTTGCCGGAATGCATTTTACGGGTGAAACCGAACTTCCAAACGACCCGGTTTACAATGATATGGAAACCAGAGTCTATATTCCGTATATCAACTTTGGTGCATCAGCAACCTACGACGGCTGGATGATCGGTATTTCGGCGCTCGACATTCCGCTGAGTTACAACAACCCGATTGTGAACCAGTACGAGCCCAGCCCGACTTTTTATTACGGAATGCTCGCAAAAACCATCAATCTGTCTTCACAGTTTGAATTGGAACCGATGGTTGCCTACCGTTCAAACTTTGACAAAGACAGCCGTTTTGACGGAAATCTGAGAGCAAAAGCCAAATTTGAGGATATGGCAATTTGGGCAGGTGCAAATTACAGAATGGATTTCTTTGACGGCGAATCTCAGGCACTCAGCGTGTCTCCGATGATCGGTGCAAAGATTGGAAGAATGAATATGGCATTTTCGTACAATATCGGTTTGAGCGATATGAAGTATGAAGGAAACGATGGATTTACAGCAGTCCTCGGATTTGATATTGAGAATTTCTTCAAACCGGGATTTGAATAACAGAATTGTTTTCATTTTTTTAATACGGGCAGCTTCGGCTGCCCTTTTTTGTGGGTTTCAAAAATTGTTTGTATTGGATTTTATTTCGGGGTCGCCTTAAGCCGTATTATTCATGAAATTATTTTGTGATGGATTCAAGGCACAAGCCACGTCGATGTATTAACATACTTCAAGTGGCTTGTAACGAAGAAGACGCACAAAATACTTCGAGCAATTTTAAAATAAAAACTAAAAAAGTAAAATCATCGAATATATCTTCATATCGTTTTTATTCACAGTGCTTTACTTTAATCATGTAAATTGCGGTGAATAATGCAGCTTAAAGTTGTAATTTTGAAGAATGTATCTGAAGGAAATCAAATTAAGAAATTTCAAAAATTTTATTGAATCAGACTTTGAGTTTTCTCCCAAATTAAATGCGTTTGTGGGCAGAAACGGAGTGGGGAAGACCAATGTGCTTGATTCGATTCATTATCTGGCGCTGACCAAAAGTTATCTCAATTATTCGGATACTCAGAACATCAATTTTGACAATGATTTTTTTACGTTGGAAGGAATTTTTGAAAAAGAAAAAAGCGAGGATGTCGTCTTTCTTTCGGTCCAAAAAGAAAAGGGAAAACAGCTCAAACGGAATTCAAAAGCATTTGAAAGGATGTCTGATCACATCGGTCTGTATCCGCTGGTGATGATTTCTCCCTACGATCTGGATCTGATCAAAGAAGGCAGCGAGGTGAGACGAAAATTTATCGACAACATCATTTCCCAATCGGACAAAGAATATCTTTCAAATCTGATCCGGTACAATCGTGTGCTGTTGCAGAGAAACACCCTGCTGAAATATTTTTTTCTGAATCACACTTTTGATTCAAATTCGCTTGAAATCTATGATTCGGAACTGATTCCGCTCGGAGAATTTATTTATGAGAAACGAAAAGAACTGATTGCTCAGCTGATTCCTGTTTTCAAAGATTATTACAAACTGATTTCAAAAGGAAACGAAAGCGTTGACATTGTTTACAATTCTTCGCTTGACGAAAAACCCTTTGCAGAACTGCTCAAATCGGGTTTGGAAAATGACCGGATGGCACAGTACACAAAGCTCGGTGTTCACAAAGACGACCTTGAATTTAAAATTTCGGGTTATCCGATCAAAAAATTCGGCTCTCAGGGACAGCAGAAATCTTTTTTGATTGCACTGAAACTGACACAGCTCGAACTGATCAAAAAAAATCTCAAACTGACGCCGATTCTTCTTTTGGATGATATCTTTGACAAACTCGATGGAACCAGAGTCGAACAGCTGATCAAACTGGTCAACGAAGAACGCTTCGGACAGATCTTTATTTCGGATACACATCCCGAAAGAACCGGCAGCATTCTTCAAAAAATTAATGCCGAAAGCAAGATATTTGAATTATGAAAAAAGGGAATTTACAGAATTTGGGCGATGCGATCAAACAGGTATTTTCTGATCTGGGAATTGAAGAAAATATTCTTGCAACACAGGCTGAGCTGGCGTTTGAGCAGATGATGGGAAAATACATCATGGGATATGTCGAATCATTTCACATCAAAGACCGAGAGCTCCATATCCGAATCAAATCACCCGAATTAAAAAGTGAACTGTCTATGGGGAAATCAAAAATCAAAGACCATATCAACAGTGAATTGAAACAGGATTATCTGACCGAAATTAAATTTCTGTAATGCCGCTGATTGAAAATTCAGAATATCATCTACCCGGATTTTTGTACAGAAATCCTCATTTTACAACCATTTACGTCAATAAAATCAGGAGCACAAAACGACCGGATTACAAAAGAGAACGGCTCGAATTGGCTGACGGCGATTTTCTGGACATTGATTTTATTCTGCAAAATCAAAAAAGAGCAGTTCTTCTCTGTCACGGTCTCGAAGGCAGCTCGAATCGGAATTACAACAATACGGCTGCCGGATATTTTCTGAAAAATGATTTTTCGGTTTTTGCATGGAACAACCGAAGCTGCAGCGGCGAGATGAACCGGTTGCCGAGACTCTATCACCACACTGCGATTGACGATTTGGACAGCGCGGTCAAACTCGTAATGAATCGTGGTTTTGAAGAAATTTATCTGCTGGGATTTTCGATGGGCGGTGTTCAGATTTTGAATTATTTTGGAAAAATTAATCCGGATGAAAGAATCAAAGCCGGTGTTGCGGTTTCGTCCCCTATTTATTTAAAAACCACAGCAGAAACTCTGAAAAATGGATTTAATCGGATTTATCTTGAGAATTTTCTGATTGGAATCAAAAAGAAATTACAGAAAAAATCAGAAGACTATCCGAATCTTGCCGATTGGGAAAAAATTAAAGCTGCAAAGGATTTTGATGACATTGACGGATTATTTACTGCGCCGGTTCACGGTTTTTCAAGTGCTGATGATTATTATGCCAAAGCTTCACCGGGTGCGGTGCTTCAGAATATCAGGACACCTGTTTTGATACTGAATGCATTGGATGATCCCTTTTTGGGAACGGACAGTTTTCCAAAGGAAATTGCTTCAAAATCAGATATTGTTTTTTTGGAAACACCCGAACATGGTGGTCATTGCGCCTTTCCGTTGAAGAACAGTAAATTTTCCTATTCCGAAAAGAGGGCTTATGAATTTTTCAGCTCAGAGATAACCGCAATCGGGTTGTGAGCCGAAAAAACCGAGCTTCCTGCCACCAGCACATCTGCACCCAATTGGGCGAGCTGTTCAGCATTGCCGGGTCCGACGCCGCCATCGACTTCAATCAGCACATCTGCATTTTTCCGGTCGATCAGTTCGCTTGCTCTGACCAGTTTTTCATAGGTATTCCTGATAAATTTCTGACCGCCGAATCCCGGATTGACACTCATGATCAGCAGCAAATCGATGTCGCGTATGATATCTTCGAGCAGTTCGACAGGTGTATGCGGATTCAATGCAATACCGGCTTTCATTCCTTCATCCTTTATCGCCTGAACCGTTCTGTGCAAATGGGTGCAGGCTTCATAATGAACCGTCAGTATGTCTGCACCGACTTCTTTGAATTCTTTGATGTACCGTTCCGGCTGAACAATCATCAAATGGGTGTCCAGAATTTTGTCGGTCAGCCCGTCGATTGTCCTGATCACCGGCATTCCGTATGAAATGTTCGGTACAAAAACACCGTCCATCACATCGAGATGGATCCATTCGGCTTCGCTCTGGTTGAGCATTTCAATTTCTTTGGTCAGATTTCCAAAATCAGAGGCGAGGACAGATGGTGCGACAATCGGCATAATGAATTAGTTTATGCAAAGATAAGCTTAACTCAAAATGTAAAAAGAGATTGATAAAAAAAATCCCAAAACTGTAAAGTTTTGGGATTCAATATCATTGTTTTTGAAAAAAATTATCTTCCGATATAAGTTTTCAAAATCTTGCTTCTCGAAGTGTGTTTCAGTCTTCTGATCGCTTTTTCTTTTATCTGACGAACCCTTTCGCGTGTCAAATCGAAAGTCTCACCGATTTCTTCAAGCGTCATCGGATGTGCACCGTTCAAACCAAAATACAGACGAATCAGATCGGCTTCTCTCGGAGTCAGTGTCTGAAGTGCTCTTTCGATTTCGACTCTCAGCGATTCGATCATCAGTTCACCGTCAGGACTTGGAGATTCACCGGTATTCAAAACGTCATACAGGTTTGAATCCTCACCTTCAACCAAAGGTGCATCCATGGATACATGACGGCCAGAGTTTTTCATCGATTCTTTCACATCGGTTTCGGACATATCCAGAAGTTCTGAAATTTCTTCTGCAGAAGGAGCTCTTTCGTGTTCCTGTTCCAAAGTTGCATAAGCCTTGTTGATCTTGTTGATCGAACCGATTTTGTTCAAAGGCAGACGTACGATTCTCGACTGTTCGGCCAATGCCTGAAGAATCGACTGTCTGATCCACCAAACCGCATAAGAAATAAATTTGAAACCTCTGGTTTCGTCAAATCTCTGTGCAGCCTTGATCAGACCGAGATTTCCCTCGTTGATCAGGTCGGGCAGACTCAGTCCCTGGTTTTGATATTGTTTGGCAACCGAAACCACAAAACGAAGATTCGCTTTGGTCAGTTTTTCCAATGCCCTTCTGTCACCTGCTTTAATTTTTTGTGCCAATTCAACTTCCTCATCTGCAGTGATCAGATCCACCTTCCCAATTTCCTGCAAATACTTGTCAAGTGAAGCAGTTTCTCTGTTGGTTACCTGCTTCGTAATTTTTAGCTGTCGCATTCTGTATTGTTAGATTTTTTTAGATTAAATTTATGTGCGCAAACATATATACGGAATAAACGCACAAAATGTTACATAAGTATGAAAAAGTTTGTTAAACCGGTACAATTCGTATGAATATTGAAGAATTCAGGGACTTTTGTCTCAAAAAACCCTTTGTTTCCGAAGAATTTCCATTCGGACCCGAAACGCTTGTATTTAAAATTGCCGGAAAAGTTTTTGCGCTCTGCGGTTTGGACGAAGCCGAATTCAGTGTCAATCTGAAATGTGATCCACAATATGCCGAAGAACTCAGAGAAAATTATTCTGAAATCAAACCCGGTTATCATATGAACAAAAAGCACTGGAATACGGTTTCGTTTGAAGGAAATCTGACCGACGAACTGCTGTGTCGGCTGATAGACCATTCCTACCAAAAAGTCATTGAATCATTTCCAAAAAAGAAAAGACAGGAAATGGGATTCTAATTTAATTCTGCTGCATCAGAAAATGCATGGCCACATTGTTTTTCAGCACATGGATGGTATCGCTTTCTGCATTTTTCCAAATCAGATAGGGTGATTTCAGATTTCTTAAAATTCTTTCGGAACCATTATTTATGAAAAGCGACGAATCACTGAAAACATCAGTCAGATCATCATCAATCAGTTTTGCATTTGTCTTGAGATAGAAAGGTTCGTTGATCCGCAAAGAACCGTCTCTTTCCAATGTCCATTCGATCATGAACGGATTGATCAGCGTGCTTTTTTCGACATAGACTTTTGAACTGTTCAATACAAATCTGACCATAAAGATTAGTGCGATGAATATTACAAACACCGTGATCCAATAGACGATCTTCCATTGGCTGCCCGATTTTTTCTTTGGTTTCAAATTCACCTTTATTTATTGATTGTAGAACAAAAATAGCAAAAAAAGAGAAGCCTTGGTTTCATTGGGTCAAAGTATAAATCAAATCTCGAAAAATGGCTAAATTTGCAGATTCAAAGATCAGCGAATGCAATATCATCACCGAGAAATCGAGGCCAAATGGCAAAAATACTGGGAAGAAAACCAAACTTTTAAGGCAAAGAACCATTCGGACAAACCCAAATGTTATGTGCTGGATATGTTTCCGTATCCGTCGGGAGCGGGTTTGCATGTTGGTCATCCGCTTGGCTATATTGCATCAGATATTTATTCCAGATACAAAAGACTCAAAGGTTTCAATGTGCTGCATCCGATGGGATACGATTCATTTGGTCTTCCGGCTGAACAGTATGCGATCCAAACCGGACAGCATCCGTCCGTGACCACCGAAGTGAACATCAACGGCGGTGTTGACAAACAGGGAAACAGGATTGAAGGTTATGAAAAACAATTGAAGAAACTGGGTCTTTCTTATGACTGGAGCAGAGAATTCAGAACTTCTGATCCGAATTATTACAAATGGACCCAATGGATTTTTATTCAATTGTTCAATTCCTATTATGACAAAGATTTTGACAAAGCAGTTGGAATTGATGAACTGATCAGAAAATTTGAAAACAACGGAAATATCGGTGTCAATGCGGTTTGCGATGATGACACACCGGAGTTTGATGCTGAAGAATGGAAACAATTTCCGGAAAAAGAAAAACAGCAGGTTTTGCTCAAATACAGACTGACTTATCTGGCAGAAGCAGAAGTCAACTGGTGTCCCGGTCTGGGAACCGTTTTGGCAAATGACGAAGTGGTCAACGGTGTTTCGGAAAGAGGAGGTTTTCCGGTCATCAGAAAAAAGATGACCCAATGGATGATGAGAATTACAGCTTATGCGGACAGGCTGCTCAATGATCTTGAAAAAATCGACTGGCCCGAACCGATCAAAGATGCACAGACCTACTGGATAGGGAAAAGTAAAGGGGCGAGTATCAGTTTCCACATCGTACAAAATGCAGAACAGATTTCTGTTTTTACAACAAGACCCGATACTTTGTACGGTGTATCTTATCTGTGTCTTGCACCGGAACATCCGCTGGTTAAAAAGATTGTGACCGACGAAAGAAAAGAGGCGGTTTTGGATTATATCGAGCAAACTTCCAAACGTTCCGAAAGAGAAAGAATGGCTGATGTCAATAAAATCACGGGTGAATTTACAGGTGCTTATGCATTGCATCCGCTGACCAACAAAGAAATTCCAATCTGGATCGGAGATTATGTGCTGTCGGGTTACGGAACTGGTGCAGTGATGGCGGTTCCTGCCGGAGATGAACGCGATTTTAAATTTGCATCATATTTCAATCTGCCGATTCCAAATATATTCAAAGGAAAAGAAGCCGAACTTCCTTATGTTGAAAAAGGAGGTTTTGAACTGATCAATTCAGGTCTGATCGACGGATTGGGTTATAAAGAAGCAACCGAAAAAATTATTTCGATATTCGAACAGCAGAAAATCGGTCACGGAAAAGTGAATTTCAGACTGAGAGATGCCGTTTTTTCAAGACAAAGATATTGGGGCGAACCGGTGCCTGCTTATTATAAAGAAGGTGTTCCGTATATGCTGGATGAAAAACATCTTCCGCTGCTGCTGCCTGAAGTGGATGAATATCTGCCGACCGAAGCGGGTGATCCGCCATTGGGAAGAGCAAAGAACTGGGCATGGGATACAAAATCAAAAAAGGTGGTCAGCAATGAGCTGATCGATCATCAGACCATTTTTCCGCTCGAACTGAATACAATGCCGGGCTGGGCGGGAAGTTCATGGTATTTTCTGAGATACATGGATGCCGAAAATAGAAATGAATTTGTTTCGAAAGAAGCGCTTGACTATTGGAAGGATGTGGATTTGTATCTGGGCGGAAGCGAGCATGCAACCGGACATCTGCTGTATTCAAGATTTTGGCAGAAATTTCTTTTTGACCAAAAACTGGTGCCAACCGATGAATATGCAAAAAAACTGATCAATCAGGGGATGATCCTTGGGATGAGTGCTTTTGTTTATCGATTTGATTGTTCGTTTAAAATAAAGTATAAAGTTTCAGAACAATTCCTTTCGATTGCTCATCAACTAAGATCAACAACAATTTTAGACCCAAGATTTGAGAAATCAATTTATACAGGTTATTTTATTTCTAAAAATAAAATTAATGACTTAAATAAATTGCGTATAAATTCTGAAGATTTTTTCAAATCTGAAACCATTTTAAAATTTAATGATGAAATAATTAACTCAAAGATTGAGAATAGTATTGAAAACATTGAACATTACGAATTAGATGAAATTTATGATAAAAAATTTTTTATCACTCCAATTCATGCTGATGTCAGTCTGCTGAAAGACGGCGGTGACGAACTCGACACCGAGAAATTCAAAGACTGGCGTGTAGAATATGCGGATGCCGAATTTATATTGGAAAACGGAAAATACATCTGCGGCCGTGAGGTGGAGAAGATGTCGAAATCAAAATACAATGTGGTCAATCCGGATGATATCTGTGAACAATACGGTGCCGACACGCTTCGAATGTATGAGATGTTTCTCGGCCCGATCGAACAGGCAAAACCTTGGAACACCCAGGGATTAAGCGGTGTTTATTCGTTTTTGAAGAAATTCTGGAAGCTTTATCACAACAGCGAAAACGAAGATTTCTTTTTATCGGATGAACAGCCGTCAAAAGCAGAAATGAAGATTTTGCATCAGGCCATCAAAAAGGTGGATGAAGATGTCAATCATTTTTCGTTCAATACTTCGGTTTCAAATTTTATGATCGCGGTCAACGAACTGACCAAACTGAACTGCAACAAAAGAGAAGTTTTGGAACCGCTTGCAGTTTTGATTTCTGCTTATGCGCCGCATATTGCTGAAGAATTATGGCGCAAAGCCGGTCATGACCAAAGCATTTCTTTTGCTGAATTTCCGGTATTTGATGCCAAATGGCTGGTGGAAGACAGCAAAGAATATCCGGTTTCATTCAACGGAAAAATGAGGTTCAAACTCGACCTGCCGATGGATCTGTCAGTTGATGAGATTGAGAAAATCGTTATCAGCGATGAGAAAACTCAGAAATATCTTGAAGGAAGAACCCCCAAAAAGATCATCATCGTTCCCGGCAAAGTCATCAATATAGTGGAATAAAAACATTATTGATAATATAAAAGTCATTCCCGATTGCTCAGGAATGACTTTTTTTGTTTTTGGAATTAGATAAAAAAAGAAAGCAAATCTTCAGATTTGCTTTCTTAACCAACCTAAGCTTATTAGCTTAACCAACCTAAACTTTATTTTTTAATCGACTTATATAAAAATAATGTTATATTCTTTTTTTTAGGGTTTGTAAATCATTCCCACTTGGACATCATTATCTTCTGTTACAGCATATACTGTGTAAGCTCCTTCTGTCAGTCCGTTTATATTCGCTTTGAAATTTGAATCTGAAACGCTTGCTGTCCCAACCAGATTATCGTTTTCGTCATAAATTTCAACCTCTGTCATCGCTACGTCACCAGTATTTATCTCCAGATTACCGGTTATTGTGCTAAAGTTCACTTCCATCGTCTTGTAAGGATTGCTCCCTCCAATTCTGATTCCTGAAGTTCCGCCTGTCTTGGTCTGCCCATACAGACCTGCAGACATTGCAACTATTAAAATAAATACTAACTTTCTCATAATGGTACAAAGATATTCCCTATAATTCTATTAAAACCTACCAAGAATTTGGTATTTTTACTCCGACTATAAATTCACGGGGTTGAATTTGGTAATTTTACTTTAAAAATGAAGTTCAGAGCATTCATATTTCTATTTTTTATGTCGGTTTCCGCATTTGCTCAGTCTGTGGCGGAACTGATGGAAAAAGATTACCTATATTATAAGAACAATGTCAGCACAAAACCTGATTCATCTCTGATTCATCTTCAAAATGCATTGAAGTTAAACCGATCGCACAAAGATAAGAATTGGGAAGCAGATTTGACTTACGGAATCGGATATTGTTATTTTACGATGCAAAATTATAAATTGGCAATTGAGAATTTTGAGAAAGCAATTAGGCTGGCGGATGAAATAGGCAATCAAAACATATTGGGAAAAGCATATAACAACATAGGGCTGGTTTATTCATACCAGAATAAAACAAAAATTGCATTGGATTATTACCATAAATCATTAAAGATTACTGAAAATCGAGAGGAATACAATGACAATACGATTTCGGTTCTTGGTAATATTGCCGACCTATATATAATGCAGAAAGATACTGTGAATGCCAGAAGATATTACCAGATGGCAAAACAGTTGGGTGAGAAAGAAGACAAGAAATTGAATCTGGCGGTGGTGTATAATAATATGGCAGTATCTTATATGACTTCCAATAAAGACAGTACCGAATTTTATCTGACCAAAGCAATCAATATATATAAGAATACCGGCAATACCTACGGTCAGATTCGTGCACAAAATAATCTGGCGACCACAATTCTGAATTTCAATTCAAAAATAGATTTTCCCAAGGCATTGAGTTATTTGAATGAATCACTCAGGCTGAGTAATGAAAGCAACGATATTGAAGCGGAATATTTCACAAATTTTTATTTGGGGAATTATTATGAAAAGGCAGATATAGATTTCAGAAAGGCGCTCGACTATTACAACAAAGCTTATGATCTGATCAAGGAAGGATTCAACAACGAATCTACGGTTGAATTGTACAAAAGACTGTCAAAAACCTATTTTGAACTTGGTGATTTTAATCAGGCATATCGCTTTCAATCAATCCAGCATAAGATTCAGGACAGTATTTTCAGTGTTGAAAAGAACAAAGAGTTTATCGAGACACTGACCAAATTTGATGTGGAACGAAAAAACAATCAGATTCAGCTGCTCAACAAGGAAAAGGAAATTCAAAGAGCTTCAAAACGGCTGATCTTTATTGTTTCAATCCTGCTGATCGTCCCGCTGATCCTTTTGGCGGTATTTTACAAAAAGCGGTTGGTTTACCAGAAGACGATCAGTCGGCAGGACAAAAAACTTTTTGAAATTGAAAAAGAGACGATCCGCCAGCAGAATCTGATCAAAGGTCAGAGACAGGAGAGGTCAAGGATTGCAAAAGAACTTCACGACGGAGTGGGCGGAAAACTGTCAGCAATCAACATCAAGATGGATCAGCTCAATACCACAAATATCCAAAATGACGAACTGAAGGAATGCATCGGTCAGCTGCAGGACACCGCAAAAGAGATTCGACTGATTTCACACGCATTGAATGACAGTGAGTTAAGTGAAATTAATTTTGTAGATTTGCTCAAACAACTGACAAAGGATTATAAGTTGTTCTTTTCCGGCGATATTCATCTGAATGTATTTCCGGTTGAAAAATTCGGCAGGATTGATGATTACAGAAAGCATTTTCTTTACAGGGTGATTCAGGAAATTCTTTCAAATTCAATCAAGTATTCGGAAGCAAGAAATATCAATATAGATTGTACATTTGATGACAGATACAGATTCATAGTCGAAGATGACGGTAAAGGTTTTGACATCGGGAATGTCAAACTTGGAATGGGATTAAATAATATTAAAAAAAGGGTTGAAACAATGAAAGGGGTACTGCACATTGATTCTTCAGAAGGCAGAGGGGCGTCCTTCATCATAGAAATTCCGGAGAATGGAGAATTCAAAAATTAAAATAGGACTGGTCGATGACCATCAGCTGATTTTGGACGGTATTCAAAAACTTTTGGATTCGGTGGAAAATTACGAAATCGTTTTTGTTGAAAATCGGGCAAAAGAAGCCTTGGAACAGATGGAAAAAAAACCGGTGGACCTGGTGATTACTGATGTTGCAATGCCGGATATGAACGGCGCACAGTTTATAAAAAAAGTCAGACAAAAAAATCAGAAAGTAAAAATCATGGTGCTGAGCATGTACAAGACCGATCTGGTGGACGACAGCGAGATCAACGGCTACATACTCAAAGAATCATCCAGTGAAACCATACTGAAAAAGGTGCAGGAGGTGCTTGAAAGAGACAGCCGGCTGAGTCAGTTTTCGGAAATAGACACCCAGAACAGCCTGTCAAAAAGAGAGCAGGAGATTGTAATCGAAATCGGAAACGGACTCTCATCCGAGCAGATCGCAGAAAAATTATTTCTGAGTTATTATACGGTTGAAACCCATAAGAAAAATATTTTTCTCAAACTCAATGTAAAAACAACTGCCGAACTCATCAAAAAAGCAATGTTTCTCGGAATCATCAGATAAGCCTGTTTAAAAAATAATACAGTTCACCCAAACAGTCAAAATTTTGATTAATTTTAGACGGTTAAATGAAAATTTTTATGGAAAAAGAGTTAATCGATAAGTCAGATGTGAAAAATTATAATTTTCTGACTGTTGACGAAGGTTCGAGCAATGTAACCCGCGAAAAGCTGGAGAGAGCGCTTCGTTTGGGGAATGAATTCAAGGGAAAAACCAGAATAACCTTTCTTACCGACAAAGGTGCCAAGATGATCGAAACCACCGTCTGGACACTGACCGAGGATTATATTCAGATCAAAGGCAGTGTGTCGATCCCGCTCAGATCACTGATTGATCTGGAATAGAATCAGCGGATATTTTCCAATATTTTCTGAAGTTTTGCCTGAAGCAGATAATCCTGTTTCACCCTTTCGGAAATTGCTCTGTATTTCTGTTTGGTCAGTTCATTTTTTGCAAATACTTTTTCTACATCCTCCTCCAGTTCATTCTGGATTTTTTTGATTTTTGGCTGAAGTTTATCGTATTTGCCAAAATCCTCTTCAGGAACATCGGGCTCGAATTCAGAATCCTTTGATTCATCTATCGCATGATACACATCCAGATCCAAGCCTTCTTTTTCAATCAGTTTTGCCATTTCATTTTGGGCCTTTGTATTGAGTTTGATCATCTGTACATAGGCTTTTGCAAAATTGTTCAAATCATAATCGGTAACTTCCTGGGCATTTGCGCCTGCAAAAACAAAAAATGCAATTAAAAATCCAATCCGTTTCATCGGTTTAATTTTTTCTGAATTATGGTCAAACATACGAATTTAGGTTTTATAAAGAAGTAATTTAAGTTGTAAATTTACAGCCGAAATAAATCAAATACTGTGATTGAAATGAAATTTAGGTTCAAAGTTTTTGTAATTTTTTTGACGTTGCTGACCGCATTTTCGTCCTGCAATGGCGACGAAGATTTGACCGGAGACGACAGGTTTTTGGGTGAATATTCAGGCTCGGTTTTCTATTCCGGAGCGGAAAATCCCGACTTTTCAGAAAACATCACAGTGACAGTCAGCAAAAGAGACGAATACTGGAAATTGTCATTTACAAACGATATTCCGCCGATCGACAGCATACTTTTTGATTTGAGTGAAAACGATGAAGTGATGCTCAACACAGAAGCCGACGAAGAACATCTGATCCGGATTACCTCTCATTCGCTTCAAATCGAGTATACAAAAGACGGTGAAAACTGGAAAGGGCACTGCAACCGCGAATAATCCGTTTATCTGCTCCAATTGACCTCGCTGACCGAATCCAGTTTTCTTATTTTTTTGATCAGTTTTGCCATCTTTTTGGTGTCTGCACTTTCAAACTGAAAGTTCAGCAGATAATCATCCTTTGTTTTGACAAGATTCAGATTTTGAACTTTAAATCCGTCCTCGTCCAGAATCTTTTTAATCAGATCGGATTCATCCGAATCATATTTTAATACCACTCTGAGCATCTGTTTTGCAAATCTTCTCGCATATCTTTTTTCCAACGGCTGAAGCGCCCAAAGGATGATCAGTACGATTCCGGTTGCAATTCCCGCCGGCAGATACATTCCGCCGCCGGTCGCAAGCCCGATTGCCGCCACCGTCCACAAACCTGCTGCTGTGGTGAGTCCTCTTACGATTCCTTCTTTCATAAACATGATTGTGCCGGCACCCAAAAATCCGATTCCGCTGACTACCTGAGCAGCGACTCTCGACGGATCCAGCACTATGTTTTTGTCGCCCAGCACATCAAAGAATCCGAATGATGACACGATCATAATCAGACAGGAACCCACACAGACCATCATATGGGTGCGCATTCCTGCCGACCAGCTTTTTCTTTCTCTTTCCAATCCGACCAGCGCACCAAAAACGGATGCAGCAACCAGCCGTATGGTTATTTCCTGCCATTCGAGCATATTAAATTACTTTTTGAATTAAACTTTAAAATAAAATTCCAGTAAATATACATCAAAGATTAGAAAAAGGTAAAATGGTTGTAAACAAAGGCCTTACAGTCATTTTAGAATTTTTTGGTAATGTGTTAAAAAGCAGAAAAGGGCAAAGACAGAGGTTATCTGCTGCGGAGCGAGCTGGGACAGCTTGTAACGTTTAACTGCGAGAAAAAGAAAGACGAACTGGTTAAAGACCTGTTTGTTTTCAGTTGCTTTACAGGGCTTTCCTATTCGGATATAAAAGGACTGAAAAACAGCAATCTTCAGGAGTTTTTTGACGGCAATCAATGGATTATCGTCCGCAGGAGAAAGACAGCCATATCGTCCAATGTAATGCTTTTGGATATTCCCAAAATGATAATTGAAAAGTACGCGGGACTGTCAAAGGACGGAAAGGTTTTCCCTGTGCCGTGCAACAGTTCCTGCAATAACAGACTGAGAGCAATATCCCGGAAAATCGACTGCCTGAAAGAAAAGAAAGTAACCTTTCATCTGGCACGCCATACGTTTGCCACGCTGTTTTTGAGCGAGGGTGTTCCATTGGAGAATTTGAGCAAAATGTTAGGGCATAAGAATATTGCCACTACGCAGATTTATGCCAAGATACTCAACGAGAAAGTTGGTAAGGATATGCAAAAGGTGTCGCACAGATTTAAAAGTTTGGAACGCTCTTTTGTGGCCCAACTCTGGAACCAATAAAGCGATTAAAGAAAGCCAATGCAGTTTTTGCATTGGCTTTTTTGTATTTTAGCCATTGATAAAATAAATATTTACAAGCAATTAAAAACGAATAACTTTCGCCAATTAGAGTGTTGGCAGTAATAGTAAAACGACAATAACAAGACAACAATATGGATTCAATAAGATGGTTTGACGAAGACGGAAAAGAAATAATACACGAACCTGTAAATCTTAACGAAACAGAACCTATTGCTGAAATCGGAGGAGTGTTTGAAGAATTTAGCGTTGGCTTAAATTTTTATTCTAAAACATTGGACAGACAAGAGATTACAAAATTACTTGGTGTTGAACCAACAAAATCTTGGAATGCTAACGAAAGACATTCCGTTGGAAACACTAAAAAGACAAGAATAACAGACTGGGGGAAATGGTATTTAAACTCAAAACGTGACAAAACGGACTTGAACATCAAACTAAAAGACTTGCTTGAAAGTCTGACAATGGACTTGGAAAAATGGAAAATTTTGACATCAAAATATGAGGCTTGGATAGACGTTGCCGGATATATGGAAAACTGGAACAGAGGATTTTCTCTAAATGCGGACATAATGAAAATGCTAAGTGACAGAAACCTCAAAATAGAGTTTGACATTTATTATGATGGCAATGAAGACGAAAATGAAGACAATTAAAACTACTACTGCCAACATCGTATTGGCAATAGGCGGGCGGAACGGCTTCGTATCAACGGAAGTGCAAAATTTAGCTTTCGTTCTTCGTATCAGCGTTAGTGCTAAAAATCCCGCCCATCGCCAATACGCGGCCCGTTGTCTGTTAGCTAAAAAAACGAACGTATGAGAAAAATTTTATTTTTAATTGGAATATTTATGTTCATAACGACATTTTCCTATGGACAAAATATTAACCTTGATGATTATGACATCTTTGTGTCTGACACTTTGATTTCCAAATCAGATTTTATAAAGAATTCTCAGAATCTTCCGCCTGAAAAAGCTCAAACTATAGAATTTAAGCCTATAACAGACGGTAACAAAATATACTATTATTTAAACGGACAAGTCGAAGGAAAAGGTGAAATAAAAGGCGGACTTCAAGTAGGTTATTGGGAATTTTGGCACTCAAACGGCATTAAAGCCCGAGAAGGCGAATTTAAGAAAGGTAAACCAAACGGCACTCACAAATATTGGTATGAAAACGGAAATCTACGAGGAATAGGAAATTGGAAAAATGGGAATTACGATGGTGAATGGGAAATGTATAGTGAAGATGGAAAAGAGAAAATAGTGCAAAAATATAAAGATGGAAAATTAATCGAAAAATAGCCAACAGATAACATGAACTGTGTAAAAAAACAAGCTTTTTAGACTAAATTTTCTAAGTAATCTGTTCTGTATAAAGTTCCGTTTCTGATACAGCCAAATACTATTTTCAGCAATTTATTGCAAACAGCAATCAATG
>Ga0206103_100025_pt1 | contig 247339 bp, 240 predicted proteins | sample 1B5Ametagenome_FD_148638 | JGI IMG/M metagenome (GOLD analysis project Ga0206103, IMG submission 148638) | Enriched microbial communities from leaf-cutter ant dump, University of Wisconsin, Madison, United States - 1B5A | ecosystem: Environmental > Terrestrial > Nest > Insects nest > Nest dump... | reverse complement strand
CCTTATGAAGCGCGCCATGCTAAAAGTTGATGAAGCGCTTGCTGCCAACGTCAACGGAAAGGGCGAACCGCTGGGTGAACAAATTTTGCAAATTCACGACTCGATTTTAGTGGAGTGCCCTAAGGAAAACGGCGAAAAAGTTGCCGCCCTTCTAAAAGACATCATGGAAAATATCGCTCCCGAACTTGCTATTAGCCTAAAAGTTGACGTCCACGTTGGCACAACCTGGGGTGACCTATGATACGCGCTATTATTTTTGACTGTTTTAATGTACTCGTTGGCGACGCCACCAAGCAACTCCTGTACGAACTCGACCAGCACGATCACGATAAACGGCAGCAATTTAGCGCCATTACACATGCCGTAGATAAGGGGATTATTCCCGATAACGAGGCGATTACTGAACAAAGTAAGCTTCTTGGTATGTCAGAAGCTGAATTTATCGACCTGCGCAACAAAGGCGAGGTTCGCAACGAGCCGCTCCTACGTTACGCCGAATCGCTAAAAGGTGAGTATAAAATTGGCATGCTCAGTAATGTTTCGTCAAAAGAAAGGCTGGCAATTCGTTTTGAGCCTGGGCAGCTCGATACGCTATTTGATGCCGTTGTTGCTTCGGGCGACGTTGGCGTCATCAAACCGAGCCCCGAAATTTTTGCCATTGCCGCCGCCCAGCTCGGTGTATTGCCCGAAGAATGCGTGATGATCGACGATATTCTCGAAAACTGCCATGGCGCCGAAGATGCGGGCATGAAGGCGATTTTACACGTTAATAACCAGCAAACGATAACAGATTTGAAAGCCCTCATTGACAGAGGTGGCGAAAGGGGCTAAGGTAAAGGCATGGCTAGTTATAAAACTCAACGTATTTTACCTATTATTCTGACAATCGTCGTTATTATTGTGGCGATTGCTGGGCTTGTTGCCTTGGCGCGACTTTTGTTCGCGGGCTCAAGCAGTTCAACCACAAAAGTCACCGATACAACTATTGCGCAGCAACAACTTCTTACCACCAGCGAAGGCCGCTCGGTCAGCATGACAGTACGCGGCCCGATTGTTGCCGATGAAGATTTTCGTTCATACCGCATTGTTATTTCGCCAAACAGTCGTACATTCGAGGCATTCACAGGCTACCTCACCACTGTTACGGATCGCCAAAAGCTTTCAAACAACACGGCTGCATACGATCAATTTGTTCACGCGCTCGACAAAGCTAACATGGTGTCAGGCCGCGAACTTGAAGGTGACAAAAATAACGTACTCGGTATTTGTGCAACCGGAAAGGTATACGAATTTGCCGTTTTGAGTGGCGGCGAAATGCAACACATGTTCTGGACCTCAACCTGTAAAGGTTCGCCAGGGTCTTTGCGGGGCAGCGCTGCGCAACTTTCGGCGCTCTTTTTGGCACAACTTCCTGATAGCGCCGCAATTGCAAGCGACTTAAAGCTATAGGGTATGCCCGAGCTTCCTGAAGTAGAAACGGTGCGTCGTGGGTTGCACGACCTGATTATTGGCAAGGTTATTGCCAGTGAAACGCACGATACCGAAAAGGGGTTTCCTAATACCCCTCATGACGTAGCTGCCTTTTTGCTTGGCGCAACGGTTACGGCGGTGCGTCGACGCGCGAAGGTACTTATGATAGACCTTTCATCGCAGTACACATTAGTTATTCACCTCAAAATGACGGGTCAGCTGGTGTTTGTGGGTGATACTCGCTTTGGCGCGGGGCACCCGAGCGATAGTCTTATTGGCGCGCTCCCTGACAAATCGACGCGCGTTACCCTTACATTTACTGATGGTAGTGCACTGTATTTTAACGATCAGCGCAAGTTTGGCTGGATGCGCCTTATGCCAACGGTTGAAATTCCAAACCTACCATTTATGCAAAAGGTTGGCCCAGAGCCGCTCGAAGATACGTTTACCGCCGAGGCGTTTCGGGCGCGTTTTACGAGGCGCGCTAAAACAACCATTAAAGCAGCGCTGCTCGATCAATCGGTTGTGGCGGGTGTTGGCAATATTTATGCCGATGAGTCTTTGTGGGGTGCTAAAATTCACCCGCAGCGGCTGGTGGGGAGTATTACTCCGCAAGAATTTAACGCACTGTATATCGATTTACGCGCCGTTATGAATTTGGCGGTTGAAAAAGGTGGCTCGTCTAACCATACCTACATCAACGCCGAAGGAAAAAAGGGGAGTTACATGGACTTTGCGCGCGCATTTCGCCGCGAAGGCTTGCCGTGCCCTCGGTGTGGTACGCCTATTGAAAAGCTGCGCGTCGCGGGGCGGGGGACGCACATTTGCCCTGCATGCCAACAGCTATAAGCGGTGGCGACTGGTATACTAAAAGAATGATAACCTGGCTTATTGGTGAAAATACCTTCGATAAACGCGAGGCGCTTAAGGCGATTGAAGCCGATTTTAGCGGTACGCCTGAGCATGTCGACGGCGAAACCCTGACGCTTACTCAGCTCCCCGATTTATTAATGGGGGTGAGTCTATTTGCTGCGCAGCGCCTGGTGGTGATTACTGATATTACGCAAAACAGCACGCTATGGGACAAGCTCCCCGACTGGCTACCGCGGGTGAGTGACGACATTCACATTATTTTCGTCGATACCAAGCCCGACAAGCGCACTACGAGCTATAAAGCGCTAAAAGCCGCCGCTACGATTCGAGAGTTCCCTTTGTGGGGCGATCGCGATGCGCCCAAGGCTCAGCAGTGGGTAAGTAGCCGTGCCGCCGCTATGGGGGTAAAAATCGATGCAGCCGCCGTTCGCCACTTGGTTGAGCGCGTTGGGCTTGATCAATGGCAGTTGGCGCAGGCGCTTGACGTACTCGCCTTACTAGACGATGTAACTATTACAACAATCGACGATAGTATTATGCCATCGCTTCACGAAAACATCTTTCAGCTTTTTGAAACGGCCTTGAGCGGCGATGCAAAGGGTGTGGCGGCGATGCTCGCGACCCTTACGCTCCAAGAAGACCCGTATGCGCTATTCGCTCTCCTCAGTTCGCAGGCACTCTCGCTGGCCGCCGTTACTTACGCCGACGAATCGGCCGAACCAACTAAGGATTTTGGCATCCACCCGTTTGTCGCTTCAAAATTAGGGCGCCACGGCAAAAAGCTCGGCAAGGCGAGGGTAGGGCAGATTATCGAAATCTTCGCCCGTGCCGATGCTGACCTAAAACGTTCAAAAGCCGAGCCGTGGCTACTTATTGAGCGTGCTTTACTTGAAGTCATTCACCAAAAATAAATTGATACATAAAAATACCCCACAGCACATGGTGAGGTATTTTTTATAGGGTGCTAACTACTTAGCGGCTTTTTTAGCAGGAGCCTTTTTTGCAGCTGGCTTAGCAGCGGCTTTAGGAGTAGCCTTAGCAGCTGGCTTTGCGGCAGTCTTGGCGGCTGGTTTAGCAGCGGCCTTTGGTGCGGCCTTTTTTGCAGCAGCAGCTGGCTTTACGCCTGCAGCCTTAGCGTTTTTAGCAAGGAGTGCCTTGCGGCGAGAAGCGGTGTTCTTGTTAAGAACATTCTTCTTTACAGCGGTGTCAATGGCGCTCTGAGCAGCTGAAAGTGTTGCTGCGCTTGGAGTGGCGTTGAAGGCCTTAACAGCGTCTTTAAGAGCACGCTTTGTCGCAACGTTGCGGTCGCGGCGTACAACAGTTTGCTTTGCTCGCTTAATAGCAGATTTGATAATTGGCATGAGGTTCCTTTACTTAGTTTTTATAACATCAATCAAGGGGTGATTATAGAGTAAAATGACGAAAAAGTAAAGAGGCGCGCTGCTTTCTCCAATTATCCTCTTACGTTTATTTGTTGACGCCCCAAAAACTCTTATGCTATAGTGAGGCAAACGCGTCTAGTTAAAAGGCACTAAAAGAAACACACCATGGACGAAATAAAAACAAAACAACAAGTAGTCGAGAAAATAAAGCAAGCGACCAAAATCCTTGTAACTGTATCTGATAACCCGTCAGTTGATGCTTTGTCGGCTGCGCTAGGGCTGGCGCTACTGCTTGATAAGCAGGAAAAGTACGCCACGGCTATTTTTAGTGGTGAAACGCCACCTGCAATTGCGTTTTTGGAACCTGAAAAAACCTTTGACGATACGACCGATAGTTTGCGTGACTTTATTATTGCGCTCAACAAAGAAAAGGCTGACCACCTCCGTTACAAGGTTGTTGATGACGCTGTTAAAATCTTTATCACCCCGTACAAAACGACTATTAACGAAGACGATCTTGAGTTTAGTCAGGGTGATTACAACGTTGAACTCGTCATTGCACTTGGTGTTGATAAGCAAGAAAACCTTGACGGGGCCCTGCAAAATCATGGGCAAATTCTTCACGACGCCGCTATTATTACCATGACCGCTGGCGACCAAACCAGTAACTTAGGTGGCATCGACTGGCACGATTCGCAATCAAGTAGCCTGAGTGAAATGGTCGCTGGTCTCGCCGAAGCGCTCAAAGACGATAAAAAGAAGTCGCTTCTTGATGGCCCAATTGCCACAGCCCTGTTAACGGGTATCGTTGCCGAAACGGACCGCTTTAGTAACGAACACACTACCTCAAAGGCTATGACCGTTGCTGCAACGCTCATGTCGGCTGGTGCTGACCAGCAACTTGTTGCTAATGAGCTTCAGGCGGCTCATAAAATTAATGTTACTTCGGCCGATGATGAAGACGAAGAAGTGAGCGAAACAGATGATGTTAATAATACAACAGATGACGGCTCATTGGTGATTGCAAAAGACAAGGCCGCCGACGCACCACTTTCTATTAGTCATGAAGGTGAGACGCTTGCTGAGCTTGATCGTCGCGTTCGCGGTACCGACGAAAGTGACGATGCGGGCACTAGCGAAGTATCGGAAGCTCTTGTAACCGCTACACCTTCTGAAAGTGCAAGCGCGCAGCTTATTGGCCCTGCAAAGCCAACCGATCCAGTTGAATCGGCGCAACCAAGCCAGCCAGTCGAACCAACCAGTGAAGGCGAGGGCTCAACCGACGCAGCTCAGGATCGCGACGAAGTGAGCGAGCCGGTCTTAGGGGGTACGCTTAATGCTACAACCGAACAAGCTGCCGACGACGCCCGCCGCGCCGCCGAAAACGATCAAAATAAAACCATCTTGTCGCATGCCTACCTAGGTGGTTCCGATCCAACAGCTCCCGTAAGCGAAGTAGCGCCCGAAGATACACCTCAATCATTACCGCCAATTGGCGAGCTCCACTCGGCGTATGCGTTTGATGATCCGTCAAGCGGCACTCCACAAACGCCACAAGAAGGCTTTATTACTGGTGGCGAACGAGTTATTCAGCCGCTTTCTGAAGCCACCGCACCAACCGCCACCGCGCCAACAGTACCAACGCCAGCCGCGGCATATGCAGAACCATCTGCAGCACAGACGCCTGAATTGCCGTCACCCGTTGCATCAAACCCAACACCAGCCGACTTAGGGCTACCATTGCCGCCGCCAATCCCTGATTTTTCACAACTTGGCGCACCATCGGCCGCGTACGCTCCAGCACCTCCGGCAATCCCGCTTCCGCCGACTCAACAACCCGAACTACTAGGTGACATTCTTGCACCCGAGGCTCCAGAAGCCCCAGCTCTCACTCCAGTCCCAGAAGTTCCAGTCATGCCCGCGCCAAGCCCTGCGGTAGAACCAATACCAGCCCCTATAGCGGTGCCACCAGTTGATACGACGGTGCCACCACTGCCACCGGTTGCTACTGCTGCCGATCCAGGTCAATTTCAAATCCCCCCACAACAGTAAGCGGTGAGTGATTCTTATCAGATGGTATAATACCTTCAATGAATGAAGATAGTGTTTTATTGTTCGACAAACCGTCTGGTATGACGAGTTTTGGCGTTGTGGCACGGGTGCGCCGCCGTTTGTCGCAGCAACTTGGCAAAAAGGCCAAAGTGGGGCACACGGGCACCCTCGACCCATTTGCAACCGGCCTTATGATTATCGTAACGGGTAAAGAGTGCCGCAACGCGATGCAATACTCAAAACTCGACAAAGAGTACGAGGCAACGATTCGCCTAGGCCTTACCAGCACCACCGGTGACCCCGAAGGGGAGCTAACCCGTGTATCAGACGAAACGCCTACCAAACAGGCCGTAGAGGCCGCGTTAGGGGCCTTCAGGGGGCAAATTACTCAGCGTCCGCCTATTTTTAGCGCAATTAAGATTAATGGCCGCCGCGCGTACGATCTAGCACGCAAAGGCGAGGTGGTTGAAATCCCCGAACGTCAGGTGACCATTTATTCGCTTGAACTGCTCGACTACACCTACCCAGATATTCGCATTCGCACCCATGTCAGTAGCGGCACGTACATTCGTAGCCTTGCTGTTGATATTGGCGATGCCCTTAAGACTGGTGCCTACTGCGCCGAACTTCGCCGCACTAAAGTTGCCGATTTTAGCGTGGCTGACGCACAACCTGTTGAGTCTAACTAGCGTCTGAAGAATCGCCGTCGTCTGGTTGGTCGTCAGCACTTGGTGCTGCGTCGGTGTTTGACGGGGTGGTAGGTGCCGGTGCGCCATTAGAGGTATCGGCTGGTGCCTTAAAGGTAGGGTCGGTGAGCTGACCAATTTTCTCAATAAGGCCAAGTGCCTTGCCTTTAACATTAACGCTCTCGTGACCAGTAAGGGTCTTACGGGCAATCTCAGAAAAGGCAACCATAGTCTTCTGTAGATCTTCGGCGGATACTTCGGTGCCTTCAGGAATGTTACCACTCTGAATATTCTGAGCAGCCTCAAGCAGGCGACTAACGGCAATTGGGTCAATAGTAGACAGGTCTTTCTCTGAAATCTTACCCTTACCAATCGTTTCCATGGCGATCGACATAATTGCACTGGCACCAGCGATACGACCCTTACCAACGTCGTCGATTGTTTTACCGCCAAGGTAAAGACTTTTACCACCAAGGCCATTTTTGGCCAGCGCATCAGCAATGGTCGTCCTAAATTCGTAGAGCGACTCACCCTCACCAGAGCGCTGCACAATAGCTTCAACTTGGTCGATTGTTCCAACGGCAATTTGGTCTTCAATAACTGCCTCGCGTGCATACACGTCAGACGCAGTAAAGGTGAAGCTAGTGCCATCGTCACGCGTGACTGCGACAGATTCGCCAAGGGCGAGTTTCTGGCGCATTTCACTTGATAGGTTGAAGTGCTTCACGATTTCGCGAGCCTCGGTGACAGACTGTCCATGAGCAGAGCGTACGGTACTAATAGCGTTGGCAAGCGCGGAATTCGCACCCTGGTCATCAATACCACCAGCGCGCTGACGGAGGGCTTCGTCCTTAATCATTGCGTCAGCCAGGCGCACCTTCTGCACACCTTCGGCGTTGGCTGCGCGTGTAGTCTCGATTGATAGGGTCTGACGCGCGGCGCTAAGCTTGGTAATAGTATCTGCCATATCCTGTGAGATACCAGGGAGCCGTGCGCGGTCCTCTTTCTTGCTTAAATCAAGTGCGGCGTATTCGCTAATGTCAGCAGTTGTCGCCTGAACAGTTGCCTCAAGTGAGCGCTTACCAAGTTCGACCCGTGCATTTTTGTAGTGCATTCGTGACGTACGGTTGTTAATATCTTCTTGTATACGCTGTTTGTCGCGTGTTTCAACAATCTCGCGGTCCATATGTGCCTCGTGAGCTTGATTGGTCAGCGTTGCGTAGCGCTTGTTGTTTTCCATGTAGTTTGTTTCAAGCTGTTGGGCGTAGAGCTCGGTCGCTTTTTTGGTGTTGCGCTTGCCCGCATCGAGCGAACGGCCAACTGCCCTAAATGGATTAGCCTTACGACCATTAACGAGTGTGTTATTGCGGTGCATATCGCGCTTTTCGTTCGACCAGTTTTTGCTGCGGTCCACCAAGCCCTTGCGCGGGTTGTTAACAATACCAGCAATACGTCCAAGGAGGCCGCCGCTCAGTTTAAGGAGTAGTGGAGTAATAACTAGTGGCGCAACCTGTACAGCCATACCAAAAATCATCATAATAAAGCTTGATGCGTTTTGGATAATAATGCCACCAGCAAGCTGTGCGCCACCGAAAACAAGGGCAAATGCTGGGAAGAAAATCAACATGGTCATAAAAAGGTCTTTCCACTTATCAAACCACTTTTCGGTGTTAGGAAGTAGGTTAGCTACAAAGGCAAGCGGCGCAATCACGATCAAAATGATAATAATCGCCTGACGTGCTGCCAAGATGAGCAGTACAAATAGAAGCGTCACAAGCAACCCAAGGAACAGGGGAATCAGCAGATAAATTGCCGCGGTAATACTACCGCCGGTTGCCACTGAAAGTCCAATAATTCCGTACGTAGCTGCACCACCCGAAAGCACAACACCAGTAATGGCCGACCATGCATTTGTTGCGTTTGGACTCCAGGTGTCTTTTGCTACCACAAAGGTGTTGTCATGAATCTCCATAAGAATGTTCTGTAGGCTGTAGCCGGCAATATTCGAGATATCAACGGCAATTGCACACACATAAAACGATACGTTCACCAAAATAGCGGCCACGATAAGCCGCGGAATGAGCTTTTTGATTCCGTAGTTACTGACGCCAAAGCTCGTAATCTGCGAATAAATAATAATCAAAAAGGCAATAATAAAGGCGATGTTCGCAACACTTCGTACTGTGTTCCAGACGGTATAAAGCGGGGTGTGGCTGTCGTTTACGTTAAGGGGTTGCACCGCAACAAACTGCGCAACTTGGGCAAAAATCCAGTCCATTGCTTGCGCCAAAAATACACTTGCAGGACAAACAATCCAGCCGATACCATCAATATCACACGATGATCCGTACGATCCTTCGTCACCCTTAGGGGTAATATCGATAGATTGGGCATTAGTGCGGTTTGAAAACTCATTATCTTTTGAGTAGTCGTATTCGGCGTAGTCGGCAGCCTCGGCTGTTGGCGGGTCCACGCCTGGTGCAAAGTAAATTACATAGGCTTTACGGCTCATTGGGGTTGTGCCCGATACTTCTTCGACGGCAAAGTAGTAGGTGCTACCCTCGTCGAGCCCGTGGCTTTGCCCCGATTCAGCAACACCACCAGGGTAGTATTGGCGACCGTCATGAATAATCGTGTCGCCCTTCCAGTTTGCGCCACCTTCAGCGTGTGTTGTATGAGACGAAAAGGTTGCCCATAAAAGCGCCGTAAGTATCACGGCGAAGACAAAAGTAAAAATGCTTCGTACGGAGAACCCTCCGCGCGAAGGAAACCTCACGAGTTCCATATGCTTGAATTATACCACAGAACAGATTAAAAGTCAATGCTTAAGCGGTATTTTCTCTTCTGTTATTTATGCAACATACTCTGCGGGCTGGTCACTTGTCGCGGCGACGGTTTTTTCGGCAGCAGTATAACGTTCAATACGAACGGTAGCGGCGCCAATGGCCTCAACGCGTGTGCGCTGCTGCAACTGCGCCTCAAGCTCTGGTTGCCAGGGGAGCGCGCCGTCAATCCCTTCACTTGCCTCGGCTAAAATAATCAGGTCTTGGTGACGGTTAGCAATAAGAGCGACCGTCACGAAGTTAATTAATGCTTGGTCGAAATCGCGCCCCACATCTTGCTCAGTTTGCTCATATTCCTGACGAGTCATCGGGGCCGTGAGTTCGGCAAATGAGGTTGCATCAAGAGCTCCCGGTATGTCATGGAGCCGCGCCACACTAAGCTGTACTAAATCAACAAGATCGGCATATTCAATGATCCGAGGGGGCTGTTTCGGTGTTTGTTTTTGGGGTGGTAATTCGTTAAAACGGTCCATACCAGTTATGCCTATACCCCAAGTATACAACACCTCTTGAAAACTGTGGAAACTTCTGCTACAATACACACCTGATGATTACTGCAGAGAATAAAGCCAAGGCATTCGCCCTGACGCAAACGCACAAAAACGACGTTGGTAGCCCACAAGCTCAGGTGTCGGTTTTGACGACGCGCATTAAAGAGGTAACCGAGCACCTAAAGGTCAACAAACACGACCACATGGCTCGTCGTGGCCTCTTGCAGATGGTAGGACGCCGCAAAAAGCTCCTCAAGTACCTTGAGGCAAAAGACTTCGAAGCTTACAAAGCTGTCGTCGCAAAACTAGGACTCCGCAAATAAGCGGAGTTCTTTTTTATGAAGATAATAAGAGGGGTATAACAGAGCCAATTATAAAGCGAAACCCCGCACCATAAAGATGCGGGGTAGTCGCAGTCACGAGACCCGAGTTACTAACGGTAGCGCCGGTAGTAATCCCAGCCAGAGTAGAGCGAAGCTGCCACTGTCACGCCGAGGAGTACGAACTTACCTCGGCGGACCGTCTTGTTATTTGACGGAATCAGCAGGCTGGCAAGTGCGACGCTCTGGATGACCATGGTAATGCGGCTGCTCTGAATAGCCGATTCGACCACGTGGTCGCGCTGCTGGGCGTGGAGCTTGACCGCGAACACCGCCAACTCGCGGAACGAGATGACGGCAGCAGCGCCGACGATTGCGCGCAGGAGGCTGGTATCGCGACGCCGACGGGCATCTACGATCAGCGACCCAAGCGTGACAAGCAGCAGCTCCTTGTCGGCCACCGGGTCGAGCAGCTTCCCAAGCGTCGTGGTGCCGTAAATATTACGGGCCAACCAGCCGTCGAGCTTGTCGGTGCTTGCCATCGTGACAAACAGAACAACCGCAGCCAAGCGGCGCTTTTCGCTACGGCTCAGCGCCAGCGACGGCAACCACAGAATGCCAATCATACGAATGGCCGTGATGATGTTGGGCGGGTTTTTCCAGTCTCGTCGAATTACTTCGACAAAAGCACCCATAGCAAACCTCCTCGAGTTCTTCTAGTGACTGTGACGTGCGGCCGCACACCACCTGCGACATAGCGCCACTGTAGCAAAAAAAGTCACCTCTGTACACACTAGTGTGCTAAAATGACGGTATGTCAGGTATGGAGCATTTTCTTCCCAAGGAATACCAATTTGAAACCTCGCTACAAGAGGTTCGTGAACCGCTAGTCGACGATTTATACGGACGCACCTATGAAAACGAGGATGCTTTAGGTGATATTATCGACCCAATTCGTGAGTTTTCTCGCCCCGTAGAGGCGTTATGGAAATTGAGCGAGGGCTTTACCCGCATGTACATGCTTCCAAATGAAGATGCGAACGCCGTTCAGGCGGCAACCTACCGCGGGCTTTGCTTTGGGCTACAGGTGGTTGACGATATTCGCGTTGCACCAATTAACCGTATCTCGATTGGCTACCTTGCAAAAGCCGAAACAGGGCAGGACGCCGCCGAAATGATTGATACCGACGTCGCTCAATACCTTGAAGAGCATCCAAGAATTCGCGAACTACTTGTTTCGTTTGCCCCTGATATCGACCCGACTTACCAGTATCGTCACCATGTTGACCGTGCCGCTGGCTTTGCCTTTATGGTATGCGAGCGCGAGCAGGCAGACCAGTACCTTGCCGTTCAACAGGCACAGCTTGAGTCGCAAATAACTATGCAAAATATACCAGAAGAGGAGTAACCCTATGGCTTACGAAGGAACAAAACTACATAATTTTGAGCCACGCCGCGACCGCGTTGAATCGCTTGAAATCACAGACACAGAGGTTGGTGCTGGCGAAGAAGTTCGCCCAGGCGCAACTATTACCGCTCACTACACAGGTGCGTTGGTTAAAAATGGCATTATTTTTCAAAGCAGCCACGATTTTGGCGAGGCAATTACGTTTGGTCTCGACCAAGTGATTCAAGGCTGGACCGAAGGTGTTCCTGGTATGAAGGTCGGGGGAACGCGCCGCCTTGTGATTCCATCTGAAATGGCCTACGGCTCAGTGCGTGCGGCTGCAAACATTCCACCAAACAGCGACCTTGTGTTTGATATCGACCTCGTGGCGATTCCAAAGAACGGCGCGTAGCGACCCCCCCTTGCATGGCCACGGGGGGCTGTACTTATTGACAAATCCTTACAAATGTGCTAGTATAGAACTAGTATTTCATCAAAAATCAACAAAGTACCTAAAACATCATGTCAGAATTCATGCCAGAGTCATCTTTTGAGCAACAGGGCGATACGGACCTTTCGCGCCAAGAAGCGCGGTTTGAATCCGCCGAAATGACAGCCGAACGGTCGGCTGAGTTAGAAGATTCGTTAACCGAAACCTCTCATAAAGCGCTTAATTTCTCCGATAGGCTGCGAGCAACCCCTGACACAAAGGTGAAGCACTCCGAAATGAACGGTGATGTTGTTGAAGTTGCAACAACTCCTCTTACTAATGGTCAGAGTGTAGAGCATGTCACGACCCCTGAGGGCGAAATGACAATCATTAATCTCACGCACGAAGGCGAGCGCGAAAAAATCACCATTAATCACAGTACGAGCGAAATCTTAGTTGGTGATAACCCAGTAACGACACCAGAAGAATCGGCACAAGTTTCGAGCGTTATCGACACACTCGCCGTTGAATCGGGTGATGACGAGCGTAACGTAGCGCCTGCGGTAGGTGAGGACGCGCCGGGACCGGAAGTAGAAGATACCCCTGCTGAAGCTGCAGAAGAAGTAGCGCCCGCAGAAAACGAGGCTACTGAGTCACCCGAAGACACTACTTTATCGCCCGAGGAAGAGGCGCGTAATAATGAGCTCCACGGGCAATTTGCAGCAAACATCCTGGGGCCGTATATGCAGTCGCTTGGCCCTGCCGCCGAAGGTGTTTTTCAGGAAATTGGTCTCACGTTGCCGCAGGCGCAGGAGATGCTTCAACATCGACAGCTCAACCTTGGGCAAGATACGATAAGGGCGATTCATGAGCTATCAAATAATGCCGCTAAGCCAGGTTCGAGCGTATGGCGGGAAAATCCCAACTCACCATCGATGCTTGGCGCCGCTGCTCGAGAGTCTCGCAGCTACCTTGTGGCCATGCTTAAGTCAGCCTTCAACAAAAATATGGTATAATAAAAGCACCCACGCGCGACTAAGTGCTGGATAGAGCAACTCGCTTTACGACCTATGTGTCGAGCTACCGAGTTCCTGTACCCGTTACTTACTCGCTCGGGCGCCCTAAAACATGGCGCTCATAATATTAGAGAAGTGGGTGAACAATAAGGAGGTTCTTAATGCCAACAATTAATCCGTATGGCAAGGACATTATCACCGTGACGACCGAATTTGAAGGCCGTCCATTAACGCTGGAAGTCAACCGTGTTGGCTTTCGTACGACCGGCTCAGTGATGGTGCGCTATGGCGACACTGTGGTGCTTGGCTCGGCGCAGGTCGGCACACGCCCAGTGGTGCTCGACTATTTCCCGCTCAGCATCGATTATGAAGAAAAATTTTATGCAGCTGGTAAAATCAGCGGCAGTCGCTTTATTAAGCGCGAAGGTCGCCCTAGTGACGAAGCGATTTTGATCGGCCGCCTGATTGACCGCCCAATCCGTCCGCTATTCCCTAAGGGCTACCGCCAAGAAGTGCAGGTAGTGGCGAGTGTTCTTAGCCTCGACCCAGCCTTCCGCCCTGACATCATTGCCATGATCGCCGCTTCAAGCGCGCTCATGCTAACGGGTACACCGTTCGACGGCCCTGTAGCTGGCCTCCGTGTTGGTCGCGTGAACGGCGAATTTAAAGCCTTCCTCACCCCTGAAGAGCGTGCCGAAAGTGACCTCGACCTCGTGGTTGCTGGTATCGAAAGTGGCATCACTATGGTCGAAGCGGGTGCCAACGAAGTTCCCGAAGAAACAGTAGCCGACGCACTTGCTTGGGCCTACGAGCACTACCAACCAGCCATCAAGCTTCAGCAAGAGTTGGCCGCTAAAATCGCGCCAGTCGCCCAAGAATACACACTCGTTCTCCCAGACGAATCACTCCAGGAAGTTGCCAACGCGTGGGTTGACGGTAAATTCGGCGAAGCCATTCGTCGCCCGTACCCAGAGCGTAACGAAATGGTTAACCAAATTCGCTGGGCCTTCCACGAAGACATGGCCGCACAGTACACCGCCGAAAACGGTGACGACGCCGACTACAAAGCCGTTCGCGACAAATACGACGAAGCGTTCACGGCAGCACTTCATAAAGACGTCCGTAAGGGGATTGTTGAAGATAAAATCCGTCCAGACGGTCGCCGCTTTGACGAAATCCGCCCACTTTCAAGCGAAGTTGGCGTATTGCCTCGTACGCACGGTTCGGCCATCTTTACGCGTGGTATTACCCAGGGGCTTAACATTGTCACCCTCGCTCCACTAAGTTATGCACAGCTTGTGGATACTATGGAAATCAGCGACGGCGAACGCCGCTACATGCACCACTACAACGCGCCGGGCTACACCGTTGGTGAGGTGCAGCGCCTCGGTTCACCTGGTCGCCGCGAAATTGGTCACGGCTACCTTGCCGAACGCGCCCTTATTCCGGTGCTTCCAAGCGAAGAAGAATTCCCATACGCGATTCGTAGCGTTACCGAAATCATGAGTCAAAACGGTTCAACCAGCATGGCCGCAACCTGTTCAAGTTGTTTGGCGCTGATGGACGCGGGTGTGCCACTCAAAGCACCTGTTTCGGGTATTGCCATGGGGCTGATTATGGATGGCGACACGCCGAATATCCTCAGCGACATCGCTGACGCCGAAGATTTCGCGGGCGACATGGACTTCAAATCAACCGGTACCAGCAAGGGTATTACCGCGCTGCAAATGGACATGAAGGTGCATGGTTTGCCAACCGAGGTCTTGCGTGAAGCCCTGCTGACCGCTAAAAAGGGTCGCGCCTTTATTCTCGACAGCATGCTGCAAACGCTCGCCGCGCCACGTGCCGAAATGAGCCCATACGCACCGCGCATCGAAAAAATTAAGATCAACCCAGAAAAAATCGGTGCCGTTATTGGTAAGGGCGGTGAGGTCATTAACAAAATTACCGCCGAAACCGGTGCCGAAATCGACATCAAGGAAGACGGTCTTATTACCGTCGCCGGCTCTGACCCTCAGGGGATTGAGCGTGCCCTTGAGTGGATTCGTGGTCTTACCGAAGAGCCTGAAGTTGGCCGCATCTACGAAGGTAAAGTGGTTAGCATTAAAGACTTTGGTGCCTTTATCAACATTTTGCCAGGCACCGACGGTATGGTGCATATTTCGCAACTTGCCGACGAACGTATCGAAAAGGTTGAAGATGTCCTAACGATGGGTCAAATGGTGAAGGTAAAACTTGTTGGCATCGACGAAAAGGGTCGCCTGAGCCTTAGCATTAAAGAAGCGAATCGCTAAAGATTCGGACACTGTGAGTCAATCGCGTCGCGATGCTCCCGTAGCCACGTTCCACATAAATACTCCCGCATAACACGGCGGGAGTATTTATTTTACAGGTTCGGGCTCAAGTGCTGCCTGAGCGCTGTCGGGGGCAACCTCAATAGGAAGAGCAACCTTTACTGGGCGATGAGCTGGCCCAACTGATTTAAATAACGTTTTAGGCGATGAAGTATAGCGAATAATAAGAATCGACATCATAAAATAAAAGGCCGCCCAACCACCGCTAATGCCAATGTATAGTGGGTCGCCAACGACAACTACGGCATACGTTGTGCTGACCGCCTGTGTGGCGGTCCACATAAGCCAAGTACCAAGGTTAAATTCGTCAGAGTTTTTGGTTTTAAGTAGTTTTGAAAGCTGAAACCCACCCGCGCTGAGGGCGATAATACCAGAAAGGGCATAGAGTAGGGGTAAAAGGTGCATTTTTATGAAGTGATTTAAGTATTTGTTTTAGCTAAGGCTATAATCTCATAATAGCAGATTTTAACAATTTTGTCAATAACCCACACCCTGTACGAACCTATGGTGCTTATGTATACTAATTATAAATAAGAAGGGTGGATGATTGTGGCACGCGTCACAGATAACGATATTGATGAATTTTTAGCACATTTTGACGGTAATCCTGTTGAGGCGGTGTTAGCAATTCGCGACTTTGCAAAAGCGCAGGCGGGTGCTCGTACGCTTGCCCATACACCAGCCCATAGAACTGCACCACAGCCTACTGGCCCAGCCGTAGTGTCACTGCAAAATATTTCTAAAACCTATAAAGTTGGTAAAACCAAGGTCGAGGCGCTGCGCGATGTTTCGCTCACTATCCACAAAGGTGAAATTGTCGCGATTACAGGGCCAAGTGGAAGCGGCAAGAGTACCTTATTGCAGCTCATTGGCTGCCTCGACAAGCCAACGCAGGGTACCATTACCGTTGACGGCCACGATATCACTAAGTTGCACGATGCGGCCCTGAGCGACTTACGGCGCGCAACGATCGGCTTTATTTTCCAGTCGTTCTATTTGCAGCCGTTCTTGCGACTGCACGACAACGTTGCGGTACCCGCCATGTTTACCAAGCAAGCACCACGCGAGATTGCCGATAGCGTTGCTCGGTTGCTTGAAACGGTTGAGCTGACTGACCGCGCTGCTCATTTTCCGAGTGAGCTATCGGGTGGGCAAATTCAGCGTGCTGCTATTGCGCGCGCTCTTGTTAACAAGCCGACAATTCTTCTTGCCGATGAGCCAACAGGTAACCTCGATTCGGCCAACAGCGACCGCATTATGGCACTCTTCCGTTCTATTCGCGACACCCTCGGCACCACCGTTGTTATCGTGACGCACAACCCCGACATCGCCAAGGCTGCCGACCGTACCGTCGAACTTAAAGATGGAGCAATTATATGATTCGCCCCCGTTATGCCATTACCTTAGCTCGTACGAAGCTACGCTCAAAACGGGGTATGTTGTGGGCTTCAATTGTTGTGTCGAGTTTACTATTTGCCACGCTTGTAGCTGCCGTCTGTGTATTTCAAGGTGCCCAAAAAACAGCCGTGCGCTTTGTTGAGGCGGCTAATAACGGGCAGTACCTTGTTATGACAATGCCGACAATTCCGGGCTACGTTAACAATTTTTACAGTAACGGTATGGTATTTTCAGCCGAGCAAATTAAACAGTTTAGGGCCGACGAAAAAACGTATTACAATACCGAGCGTGCTCGCTACAAGGCCGCCGGCGTGCCGTACGATGAATCGAGCGAAATCCCACTCCTGAAACCTTCGATTTTAGTTGACCCGAGCATCCCCGAGGATCGCCGCTTCATGATTGACTGGTCGTCACCGGTAGCCGATTACCTTATGGCACAGCGTTTTGACGAGTACGCCAAAACCGCCACGAACAAGTTTTCAGACCTCAAAAAGCTTGCGACACAGTACGGTGCGACGGATTTTTACACCCAGCGTAGTAGTGGGCTTGACATATTGCCCGCCCAGCGACTCATTCGTGACGGAAAAGAAAACTTTACTGATGAGTTTAGTCATGAAGCTATGCTTCAAACCGCTGACACGCAGGCGATACATAACGGGAGCTATTCGTTTGTTGACGACGAGTTGCTGGTGCGTGCATTAAATACCACGCCAACATCACCACTAAAGGGCATTCCTGTTGTGCCGTCTGCACAAGAGGTAGTGAAGCTATTTGGTGACCAACTTGGCGTATCGAAAGAGCCTGCTGCGGGGCAAACGCGTGCCCAGTGGCTTGCGCAGGTTCAACAAAAGGCGAATGGTTTTACGTATCAAACCTGCTACCGTAACACCGCCGAACAGCAATTGCTGCAAAAAATTCAGATCGATTACACCTCAATGAAAGATCACGAAAATGATAAAGACTATGTAAAACCAAGCTTGCTTTATAACCTACCGAAAGAGGCCTGTGGCGACATCACTATCGCCAGTGATACGCGCACCGCTGCCGAAAAAGACGCCGACGCCACGATGGAATCGTATCAAAAAAAGCTCGGTGACTACGAAGCGCCCGCACATAGGTTATTAACATTCCAAATTGTTGGCTTGGCCTACGCCGAACCATACGGCTCGGCACCAAAAACAGTCAACGAATATGTGAAAAGCCTTTTGATTGGTTCGCCCGACGATTTGCGAGGCTCAACCGCGCCAATCCCAAGCCGCTTATACGAAACGCTTCCAAAGTCCCTAAAGTTCGACGACCTGACCGCCAGCGCTGCGGGTCGACGGGCTATTCAAAACCACGAAGAATTTTCACCCCGCATTGTGGCCTTTAAAACGGTTGATGAAGCCCGCCGTTTTATTGCTACTGGCTGTCCGCGATTTGCAAGTGACTGCAATAAGCCATTCCAAACAGGCACGTACGGGTCAAACTACTTGCTCCTTGATGATATGGCGGCACAGTTTGGCGCGGTATTAACCGTTATGTTCCCAGTTGTACTGGCTTTAGCGCTGGTTATCATCTGGTTTACGATTTCGCGCATTATGGCCGACAACCGTAAAGAAACCGCCGTGTACCGCGCCATGGGGGCAAAGCGGGGCGATATTAGCGCCATTTACCTTACGTACGTTGGATTGGTCACGCTGCGTATTGTAGTACTTTCGGTGATAGTGGGTATTGCGGCTGCGTTCGCGCTTGATTATTTCTATAGCCCAATTATCGAAAACCTTGCCACTAGCTCGTACGGCACTATTACGGGCGCGCCGCAAGTACGCCTATTTGACGTATCGTCGCCGCTACTCTTTGTAGTGGTTGCCGCTGTTGTTGTGGCGTGCTTCCTGGCGAGTATTCAGCCGCTCATTCGCAACGTCATGCGCCCGCCGGTCGAAGATATGCGCAGCGAATAGTCCTTCAGGCTACTGTAAGCGTAGTGAAACGGCAGGGAGCACCTCGACCGCACCGGCAAGGTCGTCACTTGTGTCACACACACCTTCAATACGAACCTGACCGCTTGGTAGGGTAGCGTAGCCTATCATGTAGCCGTGCATTGTTTTTTCAAGCGAGGGCCCATCAAGGCTGTACTGGCGAAGTTCATACGAGGAAATACCATCGGGGGTGCTGATTTGTTGTTGTGATGTTCCTTTTGTTGTAAGAATTACATCATCACCCATGGTGGTGCCACTCTTGCCATGTTCGTAGTCGGTGTAGGCCTGTTGGGCATTTGTAAGTGGCTGATTTTTGTATTCATACATCAAAAAACAGCTATCACTGGCAGGTTTCATTTCACCCTCCCCGTGATGAATCGACACAAACGCCCCGTCGTCTTCGCTGCTACCGCCGCTTGTCCACCAGCCGGCTGCTGCGCCGCTATTAAATGAAAAAACAGGCTTTTTGGCCGCCTCTTTAGTCACTTCCTGGGGTTTGGGTGCGAAAAAATAAAGCGCCGCCACCGTTCCACAGGCAGCAATTAAAAATGTTCCTAACGAAATTCCAAGAATAAGCTTTTTGTTCATTGCCTCATTGTAGCACGGTGCTCACGGCGCCGCGTAAGCGTGCGCGCGCCCGCGGCGGGGCGCCGTAAAGTGGGCGCTGTGCTACAATAAATAGCCGATGATTATTACTGCAACCATCAACGAAAAATCCTTTGGCGACAAGCGCCTTTTTAACGAGGCGTCCTTTTTTGTTGAAGATGGCGAGAAAGTTGGTTTGATTGGCCGCAACGGGGAAGGCAAAACAACGCTTTTTCGCATTTTAACAGGCGAAGATAGCGACTACCAAGGCGCTATGCAACTTGGCAAAGGTGTACATATGGTGGCAACCCGCCAAGAACATCACGGGTTTGAAGATATGCCCGTGCTTGAATATATCCTGCAAGACCTACCAAACTACGCTAAGCTTAAACACATTCTCGAACACCATCCGCTGATTATGGGTGACAAAATGCACCTCATTAACGAATACAGCGAGGCGCTTGAGCAGTTCGATACGCTTGGGTATTACACCATTGAAAACGATGTTGAAAAAATCCTTGATTCGTTTCAGCTGGGTGCGCGCATTAACGACAAACTCGGCGAGCTATCTGGTGGGCAAAAACGGCTGATTGAAGTGGCGAAAATTATGCTTTCTAACACTCAGCTCGCGCTGATTGACGAGCCAACCAACCACATGGACTACGTCGCCAAGGATAAATTTTTAAACTGGATGAGCAGCACCAACGACGCCATGATTGTGATTAGCCACGACCGTGACGTGCTCGAAAAAGTCGACCGCATTTTAGAGGTAAAAGACCAAAAAATCCTTAGCTACAAGGGTAATTACAGTGACTACTTGCGCCAAAATTCAAGTAGCACTGGCTCAATGATGAACGAATACGAACTCACGCAGCGTCGCATCGTTAACCTCAAAGCTAAGGTGATTGAATACCAGCGCTACAAAGAAAAATCGCGCCACCCAAGTACAATCCAGCGCTTTAAGCGACTCGAACAGCAATCGCGCGACGAACTCGCTAAACTTGAAAAAACCGAAAAACCAACCTTTTGGGTTGACCGCGAATCGGTACAAGACATGGGGCTCAAAGCGGGTGAGCAGTATAAAAAATACAAGGCAAAGAATATTAAGCTCCATGGCGTCACGGGCGAAGAAGGCTATAGCCGCCTGCTTGTTAATATTTCAGATCTTTCGCTTGGCTATACACAGCCGCTATTTCAAGATGTTTCGTTCCAAATTCGCGAAGGCGAGGTGGTTGAGGTGCGTGGCCGCAATGGTGCTGGTAAAACCACTCTTCTAAAAACGTTGCTCTCAACTATTTATCAAACACCTTTTACCGCAACGGTGTACGGCGGTCTGATTGATGTTGATAAGAAAATTAGGGTTGGTATTTACGAACAAGAAACCGCTGGTGAACTACTCGAAAAAACCCTGGCTGAAGCGATTGAACACATATTTTTGTCACGTGGACTGAAGGTGGGCGACACGAAGGTGCGCCAGCTCATGGCTGACTATTTGTTTACACAAGGCGACGCCGCCGTTCCTGTGCGGCAGCTTAGCGGTGGTCAAAAAGCGCGCTTGCAGCTGATTGCGATGCTCGCCGATGCACCGTCGCTGCTTATTTTGGACGAGCCAACCAACCACCTCGACTTACCTAGTATCGAAGAGCTCGAAAATGCTCTTACGAATTACACTGGTGCTATTTTGTACATTTCGCACGATACTCATTTTCGTAAACACCTGGGTGGTGATGTGGTGCAGCTGTAGTACACTTAAAAGTGAACTATAAGTGAGGGTATTCCTGTGAACGCAACCGAACCAACGACAAGCCGCCTGTTTGACACTCGTAAAAAGCAACTATTTTTCTTCGTAGCGCTGCTCGCAGCCGTTCTGGCTGGGGCATTTATGGTGTATGCCATTTTGGTAACGCCGCTTCGACAGCCATACCGTGATGCACTGGCGCAGTATAAAAATGTATACAATGCCAACGTTGCCGTTATGCACGCGGGCAATTCGCTCAATCCTAGCTCGGCAACCGACGAACAATTTACTAAGGGTATTGAAACAGTAAAAACGCGACTTGCATCACTACGTACTGAAAGTGACGCACTTGGTAAAAAGTCGGTTTTGCAAGACGGTGAAGGGAAGGCGCTTTACGAAGATTTCAGCAAGCACCTCGATGCATACATCGCGCACAACACAACCCTTGTTGATGCCATGCATATGGTTCGTCCAATCGTATACGAATGCTCGCAAAAGCTAACAAATGCTACAAAAAGCAAAGACGGCGTCGCAGCAATGCGTTCATGTGAAACAAAGTTTGCCGCTCTTACTACTGTTCCTGATAAAGACTACCAAGCGTTCGCCGATGCCTCGTATAAGGTATATGCCAGTTTGGCAAAAACGCTTGCAAAGCGTGTCGCCCTCGCCGACCCTAGCGGTGCCGACGCCGCTCAAGACAAAGCCTATGCTACCCAAGAAAACGACATCCTCCAAACCCTCGAAGACGCCAGCACAACGTTGGCGCAAAATAGCCTCAAGCACCGCCAAGCCGTTGATATTACGGGCTCAGCTACTGCACTTGATGATTACTTGCAGCGCAAATCGCGCGTTTTATAGGGGAGTAGCGCGTGACCCGTCAATCCAAAAATAGCGCGCAAACACCCGCGTCGCAAGCACTCGCCCAGGCGCAAACACCCGCGTCACAAATGCCGGCCCAGGTGCAAACACAGCTTGACGCACTTGCACGTGAAATCGACGCGAGCGCCGTGTGCCCCGACTTAAAAGCGCAGGCAACGCAGCTCGTTATGGGCGATGGCAACCCCGCGGCCGATATTGTGCTGATTGGCGAAGCGCCAGGTAAAAACGAAGATCTTCAGGGTAAGCCATTTGTTGGGGCGGCGGGCAAGTTCTTAAACGAAATGCTCGCTGCGGCGGGTATGGATCGAAGCGACGTTTACATTACGAACATTGTAAAATATCGTCCGCCTAACAACCGTGACCCGCACCCCGACGAAAAGGCCGCCTTTTTACCGTATTTGTTACGGCAGCTCGATATCATTCAACCCAAAGTGATTGTGACACTCGGGCGGCACAGTATGGAGCATTTTTTACCAGGTGCTACAATCGGCGAAGTACATGGCCAGCCGCACACGGTAACGGTTGATGGCCGCTCATTTTTGCTTATTCCGCTGTTTCACCCCGCCGCCGCACTATATAACGGCGGGCTGCGCCAAGTGTTAATTGATGATTTTATTGCCGTGCCTGGGCATATTGGCAAAACTCGCGCCAAATAAAAAAGCCCCCGCACCGCCAGCCTGCCGTATGGGCGACTGGGGTGCGAGGGGAGTGGAGCTAGGCGCTCCTTTCTTTTGAGGGAATGGTTATTTCCAAGCGGGCTCGTACAGCGGAATGCCAAGCCGTTCAATCTCAGCTTGAAGGAGCGTTGCTGATTCGCATGCCTCCTGCCACTGCGCTCGGAACGAACGAGACGGCTTACCCGAGACTACCGCACGGGCCTTCTTCTCAAGAAGTTCTGCGTAGTAGTTGTGTGTCGCCAAGGTAAAGATGCTCGACTTCATCTGGAGTGCATTGTGGTAAATAACGCCCTCAAGGAGGTCATCTGGCGGGAGCTGACGGGCGTCCTCCTCCATAAAGGTCAGTCGGATTGCTCGCTCGGTTGCCTTTCGGCCAGTTTCGTCCCACCAGAGCTCAAAGTCAACCTCGATGTCGCTCCTTGCCTTGTCGAGCCCCTTAAGAATAAGGCGCTTGGCCTGCATGATTGCACCTGCTTCGCGCAGGCTCGCGTACTCCGCAAAACGCTCGGTAATGTAAATGAGCCCTGCCACGATCACAACGACAGTAGCGATTTCGTTCATGAAAAATCCAATCACTCAAAGGACAACTCACGGGTGTGAGCATTACTGTATATTACAACATTATTGGATATAAGTCAATAATACCTACCGCGGCGGGCTTGTCTTTTTTGTGCCACCTTGCTATAATAGAAACACTTTCAAAGGGGAAATTCTGTCATATTACACACCCCGACCTCATTAGAAATTATTAATTGTTACCAAAAAGAAAGCTTCTCGGTTTTAGGCATCAAAAAGGAAAGTATGCACCGAAAGAACTCTTTTAACAAAAAGGAGATACATAACAACTATGGGCGGACGAAGACTCGCAACCCCACAAGCAGATAACTCTGCAAAAAATCCACGCGCACGCCAAAACGGCAACAACCGAGGCCAAAATAACCAAGGCGCCCAGCGTCCAAAGCAAAACAACACCGTGCTTGCTAATACGCAAACCCGCCGCGGTGAAGTATTCCGTGCGCAGCGCCGCACCAGTGACGACGTTAACGCGCGTGCCAGTCAGCACCTGATTAACGTCCCTGTAAACAAGTCAATTTACAACGGCTACAACGGTCGTCAATTTAGTATGGCCGACCAAAAAAAGCAGCCACGTAACCCAGCGCCGCGCCTGCGCGTTATTCCAATTGGCGGTCTTGGCGAAATGGGTATTGGTAAAAACATGATGGCGGTTGAATACGACAACGACATCATTGTGATCGATATGGGCTTCTTGTTCCCAGGCGCCGACTACCCAGGCATTAATTACATTGTGCCCGACATTACCTATCTGCTCGAAAATAAGCACAAAATCCGCGGTATCGTCTTTACGCACGGTCACCTCGACCACATCGGTGCGGTGCGCCACTTGTTGCACCAAATCCCAGCACCAGTTTACGGGTCAAAATTCACCCTTGCGATGGTGCAAAAAAATATGGAAGAAGCCACCACCGATTACGTGCCTGAATACAACATTATGGATCCAGAAGCGCACGAACAAGTGTTCCTTGGCGACAACTTTAGTATCGAACTGGTTCGCGTGAACCACTCAATCCCAGACGCCACCGCTGTTGTGGTGCGCACCCCCGAAGGCGTATTGGTTGACACAGGCGACTGGCGTTTCGAAGACAACCCGGTCGACGGCCGTAAGTTCGACCTCGAACGCCTCACCGAAATTGCCACCACCGAAGGCATTACACTCCTCATGAACGAGTCAACTAACTGTGAATCGGCTGGTACTCACCAACACGGCGAGCCCGAAATTCAGCAAAGCCTTGGTCAGGTGATGGAAATGTATGACAAAAGCCGCCTAGTGATTAGCTGTTTCTCAAGCCAAATTCACCGTATGCAAGGTATTTTGGAAGAAGCTAAAAAGCACGGCCGCAAAGTTGCATTTGCTGGCTACAGCATGATCCAAAACGTCGAAGTCGCGCTTCGTACCGGTACTATTACCGTGCCAAAAGATGTGATTGTAAAAATGGAAGACATCGTTAAGTTGCCCGACGAAAAGGTAACCATTGTCTGTACAGGTTCGCAGGGTGAATTTAGCGCTGTTCTTAACCGTATGGCAAGTGGTGCGCACAAGTTTATTAAGATTAAAAACAGCGACGTTGTAGTATTTAGTTCAAACCCAATTCCTGGTAACGAAAAGTACGTCGTCCGCACCGTTGACGGTCTTATGCGCGAAGGTAGCGGCGTGATTCAAAACGGTAAAAGCCACCTTACGGGTGTTGGCCCGCTCCACCTTTCGGGGCACGGTTACTACGATGACCACGTAAAGCTCATTACCGCCCTAAATCCAACGTTCTACATGCCAATTCACGGTGAATTCCACATGCTTGTCCACAACGCCGAACTCGCCGAAAAAGATGGCGGTGTTAAACGCAGCAACATTTTTGTCTGTGACGCAGGTGACGTGCTCGAAATCAGCGGTGGCGAAGCCAAAAAAGCTGGTCGCGTTCCAGTTGGTGGCGTGATGTACGACGATTCTGGTGCTATTGTGTCAGAAGTCGTACTTAAAGACCGTATCCACATGGCCAGCGAAGGTATGTTTGTCGTGGTACTGACCGTCCAAAAGGGAAGTGGTCGCCTCATGACCAGCCCCGACATCATCAGTCGCGGTTTCATTTACCTACGCGATAGCGAAGAGCTCATGGGCATTATTCGCCAATACCTCAAGCAAAAAGTTGCCCGCACCTTTAGCGGTCGCAAGGTCGACCTCGACGTCGTAAAGAAAGAAATTAAAGACGAGTTAACTCACGTGCTTTACGACCAAACACGTCGCACTCCAATCGTTATTCCTGTGATTAACGAAATCGGCGGCAGTGGCAAGCCAGTAGGCGGCCAGCACGGTCAACAACACGGCCAAAGCGGTGATCGCCCAAGTGGTGAGCGTCAGCAGGGTGAACGTCAAAATGGCGACCGCCCATTCAAGCGCCCAGCGCCAAAAAAGTTCGCCGCCCCAATGGTACCCGACACAGAAGTAGTCGAGCCAAAACAGCGTAGCGACACTCGCGCGTATTAAGCTGACGGTACACACGCGCTAACGCACACGCGCACAAACTCACATACGTGCACATATAAGATAAGAAAAACTCCGCCCATACTAGGCGGAGTCTTTCTTGACTCAAACAGCCTAGGGGCGGAGTGGGGAGAAGAGGAGCTTCTCGTTGACAACTCCCATGAGCATCAGGTTGTACTCGTTAGCGCGCACAAACAGCGGGCTAATCAGCTCCATGCGGTACTCGCAGGCCGACAGCTCACCGTCGGTCATGCTGATCTCGAACTCGTACTGACCCTCGTCGAGGTTGTACGATGCGCTTTGCGCCCGCTCGAGAATACCGCTGATGATAGCCTCGTAGGGCGTGTTGTAGATCGGGATGCGAGTCGGCGTACCGTTCTCATCCAGCTCGAGGGTGCCCTGGTTGGACTGCTTGCGTCTGCGAAATGGCCACATCATAGTGCCACCTTTCGGTCGATGGGTGGATATTCCGTCCTCTGGAACATCTGTAGTTAGTGTACCGAACTGCCGAGCAGTCGTAAAGCATAAGCCCCTTGCAAAACGTGGTAAATTGTGCTACAATAGAAGTATAACCTTAAGGGGCGTAACCCCGTATAATAGACACATATGGCAAAAAAGAAGAAAAAGGGTAGTTCTCGGAAAAAAGCACCAATCAACACCGCACCACAGCATGTGTTGCCCGATGGGTTTTGGGCGCAAGTCGGTGCCGTACTACTGATTGTCTTTTCGCTACTGATTATTTTAGGCTGGTTTGGCCTTGGTGGGCCAGTGCTCGATTGGCTCAACGAAGTGACCGTTAAAACCATCGGCCACGGCGTCTACGTCGTACCAATTGTCTTTATTTATGTTGCCGTCGAAATTTTCCGCGCCGAAGACAACCGTATCCCATTTGTAATGAAACTTGCAACCGCCGTTGAGCTCGTGTGGTTTGCGGGGCTATTTGGGCTGATGACCAGTAAAGGCCAAACTACAGGTGGTTTTATTGGCGACGCCGTCAACAGCGGGATGCTACAGCTTGCCGAGCCGGGCCTTGCCGCCTTTATGTACGCCATTCTTATTTTGCTTACCGCGCTGTTCATTACCCGCACGTCACCATTTGCTGTGATTAAAAAGCTATGGGACATGACCCGCCGCGACACCACCGAACAAGAGGCCAACGTCAAAGTAATGCGCAATGCTGCAACGCTCGATGCGCCAGCTAAAAAGGGTGCCATGGCCGACTTTACGGTTAATGCAGGTGTTTCAACGCTCGACCCAGCCGACGAAAAGAATAAAAAAGGTGCACACCTTGGTTCGCTTAAAAATAGCGTCACCAAAGACAAATCCGCCGAAGAACAAGCCGCATTGGTTGCCATTAGCGACCCTAACTGGAAGTCGCCAGGGCTTGAGCTGCTCGAGAAAAAGCAATCGCCCGCCGATGCAGGTGACGTTCAGCAAAATGCGCAAACGATTAAAGACACGCTGGCCGAATTTAATATTTCGGTCGAAATGGAAGGTGCCAACATTGGCCCTAAGGTCACACAGTACACGCTTCGTCCACCAAGCGGCGTAAAGCTAACAAAAATTACTCAGCTTGAAACTAACATTGCCCTTAACCTTGCTGCCCAGAGCCTCCGTATTGAGGCGCCAATCCCTGGTCAAAAAGCAGTTGGTATTGAGGTGCCAAACCGCAAAGCCGCCGACGTACGTCTTCACTCAATTATTACCAGCAAACAGTGGCACAACAGCCACGAGCCGCTTGGCTTTGCAATTGGTAAAGACATTGCCGGCGATGCCGTAGTGGGTGAGTTGAACAAAATGCCGCACCTCCTGATTGCTGGTCAAACTGGTTCTGGTAAGTCAGTCATGATTAATACACTCCTCACGAGCTTGCTCTACCGCAACGCCCCAAGTGACATGAAGCTTATTTTGGTCGACCCAAAGCAAGTTGAAATGGCGCCCTACGAAGACATTCCGCACCTTATTACCCCTGTTATTAACGAGCCCGAAAAGACCATTAGTGCCCTTAAGTGGGCGGTCAACGAAATGGAGCGCCGTTACAAGCTGCTGGCCGAACACAAAGTGCGTGACATCAAAAGCTACAACACAATGGTGCGAAACGGTAAGACTAAAATTGTTGTTCAAGACGCCGATGGTCACGAGCAACAGCACGAAAACGGCGCCATGCCATACATTGTGATTGTGATTGACGAGCTCGCCGACCTCATGATGGTGGCCGCCCGCGACGTCGAGGCGCTGATTGTGCGCCTGGCGCAAAAGGCTCGTGCCGTTGGTATTCACTTGGTGCTTGCAACGCAGCGCCCATCTGTCGATGTTATTACTGGGCTCATTAAAGCCAACGTGCCGGCTCGTATTGCCTTTACGGTGGCGTCACAGGTTGACTCGCGTACGATTTTAGACCAAATTGGTGCCGAAAAACTACTTGGCCAGGGTGACATGCTTATGAGCACCGCCGCCATGCCAAAACCGAAGCGTATTCAGGGCGCCTGGGTAACAGATGAAGAAGTCATGAAGATTACTGATCATTTGCGCCTACAATCGCCGCCACAATATAACGACGAAGTGGTCAGTCAGCCGGTGCAGCTTAATGGCAAGGGTGGTGTTGTGATGGACTTCGACAGCTCGGCCGGTGGTGGCGACGACATGTTTAAAGATGCCGTACGTGTGGTGGTTGACAGCGGTAAAGCCAGCGCCAGCCTCTTGCAGCGACGCCTACGTGTTGGCTACGCCCGTGCTGCCCGCTTAATGGAAGAAATGGAAGAGCAGGGTATTATAGGCCCCGCCGATGGTGCTCGCCCACGTGACGTGTTGGTCTCGAGCCTTGACGATGTGTTTGGTAGCGGCGACGCTTCTGGCGACGATGAAGATTTAGGGTAGGGGGGCTCCTTATTGCCAAAAAATAACTCGCCATTTAATGACTTTTTAATATTAAATCGCCATACTGAATAGTAGGTAAGCGAGTAACGGGTGGTTGCCAGGCGTTGCCCTTGTAAAAAAGGTGTAATTACTGTATAATTACCACTGTTATTAACTCAAGCTTACCGTCATTTCTCATATGCGAGATGACAAATGGAAAAGGGTAAGCACTCGTCAGTCATAGCACACTAGCTATGAAGGTCGGGTTCCAAAAGGAGACACTAGTGAAGGAATACGAACTTACCGTTCTTATCCACCCAGATCTTGAAGCAGACCTGGAAGCACCACTTGCGAAAGTGCGTGAAATCGTCACCAGCGCCGGCGGTACCATCGCCCGCGAAGACAACTGGGGCAAAAAGAAGCTTCAATATGCTATTAAGCGCGAAGAATTCGCAGTGTACGTGTACATGGACGTTGAACTCCCTGCAGACGCACCGCTTAAAATTAGCAACACCCTCAACATTACCGACGAAGTACTTCGTTACCTCTTGGTAAAGGTTGACCCTAAGGCTCGCGCCGCTCTTGCTGAGCAGGCTAAGCGTGCCGCCGAAAAGGCCTCAGAAGCCACCAACGACGAAGCGTAAGCAACGCACTATTTATGGGGTGCGGCCCATGACAATTAATCCGCGCACAATTAAGAGAGTAGAGGGGAGTACACCATGGCACGAAGCATTAACCAAGTAATTCTAATGGGGCGCCTTACCCGCGACCCAGAACAGCGTACAACAACCACTGGTAAAACAATTGCAAGCTTTAGTATTGCGGTTGACCGCGGTGGACAGGAAGACGCTGCCGACTTCTTCAACGTTACCGCGTGGGAAAAGCTCGGTGAGCTCGTTATGCAGTACCTTGCAAAGGGTCGCCGCGTGCTTGTACAGGGTCGTCTACGCCAAGACAGTTGGGACGACAAGGAAACCGGTAAGCGCCAATCTCGTATTGAGGTAGTGGCAACCGACGTAACCTTCCTCGATGGCCCTAATGGTGGCGACGGTGGTGCGGCTGCGCCAGCTGGTAACAGCGGACGCGCCTCAAATAGCTCGAAAGACGTTGTTATCGAAGATATCGACGACAAGCCAATCGACCTCAGTGAAATTCCATTTTAATAGCTAATTTAGTAAATTGAGCCCACATAGAGGGCACAGGAGACAATCATCATGGCAAAGCGCATGAAGAAAGACACCCCTGCATACTTTGACTACAAAGACGTCAAAACCTTGCAGCGTTACATTAACCTATACGGCCAAATCGAACCAATCGGTAAGACTGGCCTTAGCGCCAAGCAGCAACGCCAACTCGCCGTTGCTATTAAGCGCGCTCGCCACCTTGCACTATTACCATTCGTAGCACAAGGCTAAGAAGGGAAGGGTTGGGGCAATGGCACAACTACAACCAACAGACCTTAAAAAGGGTGTTGTCGTTCAAATTGACGGCAAGCCCTTTAAGGTGATTGACTACAACCAAAAGGTGATGGGGCGCGGCGGAAGCATTGTAAATGTTCGCCTTAAAAACCTTATTGATGGTGCGGTCATTCCAAAAACGTACAAGGGGCAAGAAAAAGTCGATTCAGCCGAGGTAACCTACCAAACGGTACAGTACCTCTATAAAGATGTTGATAATTTCTACTTTATGGACCCTGAGAGCTTTGAGCAGTTCCAGCTTGCGGCTGACGTGTGCGCCGACGCTGCGCCGTACCTCAAAGAAGGCGACAGCTTGTCGTTACAATTCTTTGAAGGTACCGTCATTAACGTCGAGTTGCCAAAAAACCTCTACCTTGAGGTGACCTACACCGAAGACGTTGTAAAGGGCGACACCACTAGTAGCGTATTAAAAGACGCAACGCTCGAAACTGGCCTTGTTATTAAGGTTCCTGCGTTTATTAAAACCGGCGACGTTATTTCGGTCGACACCGAAACGGGCGCATACCGCGAACGCAAGAAAGACTAATCTGTAGGGCGCCTCACCGAGGCGCTTTATAATAGTATGAATAAACAACGTCTTGACCAAGAACTTACCAGGCGCAAGCTTGTCCCAACTCGCTCTCAGGCAGAGAGCTGGATTAAACTTGGCAAAGTAACGGTTGATGGCCGCGAAATCACCAAGCCCGGCTATTTTGTTTCTGAATCTGCCACTATTGTGCTTAATACCACTGAACAGTACGTCAGTCGGGCGGGGCTTAAGCTGGCGAGCGTGGCTGGTCTTTTGAACGTGAATTTTAACGATGCGATCGTCCTTGATGTCGGCAGTAGCACTGGTGGCTTTACGGATTATTCGCTTCAACACGGTGCCAAAAAGGTATATGCAGTAGATGTTGGCACTGACCAGCTTCACCCAAGCCTGCGCGACAACCCTAAGGTTGAGCTGCACGAGCAAACCGATATTCGTGATTTTACCCCCACCGAAACGCCAGATATCATCGTGATTGACGTATCGTTTATTAGCCTGCGCGAGATTTTGCCGTACCTTGCCAAAAATGCGGCTGGTAAGCAGACGTACATTATGGCTATGGTAAAACCGCAGTTTGAGGCTACGCGCCAGCAGGTCAATAAAGGCGTGATTAAAAACGACAGCGTTCGCCGCCAAATCTTAAAAGACTTTGAACTCTGGGCTAAGGATTTATTCACCATTGTTGATAAGCGCGACAGTGACATTGCGGGCGCAAAAGGGAACCGCGAGCGGTTTTATTTGCTACGAGCGATGTAGGTAGTCTTGTTTTGTGGTTGGGCCTTCAAGACTTTGATTTAGCCCTCCGTGGGCTAGTCGAGGAGGCAGCGAACGGCAGATGCGTAGTACCGAACAGTGCCGTACGTTCCGGGGTCAATGCTGCTGGTATAAGTCAAACGTGCTTGGTGGGCCTTATTCGCATCACTTATCTCGGGTGAAGATGACCAAAAGTTACCAGAAACAGACTGATTACGGAAGTTACCTTCCCAAAATCCAGATAGCAGCCCCTTGAACGCGCCACTACTAAGCCAGCCTGTTGCGAGATGGGCCGGAGTGCCAGATTGAGGACCTCCCGTTCCACCGAGGGCAATATCAAGGGCCATGAAATCATCTGTTATATTCCTACCTGTCGGCAACCTCCACCCCGCAGGGCAGATGGAATGTTGGGCATGACCAGGGCCAGGAGGGAGGCTTGTTCGCGTTTCACCACCTGTGGCGGCTGTAAAATTGTACAGGTAGCCGTGATTGTACGCGCCAGAGCCGCTATCTCCAGGAACAGGGCCGACAGCCTGTGGTGCGTCGTAGCTAGCAAGACCGCTCGTGATAAGCTGCGGCAACGTGAAATTGCTTGCCACGTCACTATCGCTTGGCGTTAAGGTGATAGGAGCCGTCGTTGAGCCAAGTCGCAAATTGTTCAGCATCCAACACTTACCATCTGCGAGCTTGGCAACCTCATAGCTACGCTCTGTGCCGCCACGACTATCAGTCAGCTCAATCACCGCTTCTTCATTTGTGCCAGTGTACATGTCGAGGCTCGAGCACATTGCCGAGGTAAAGGTTTGCATAGTAGTGGCGAGTGGTGGGGTTGAGGCGCCACAATCTCCATCTTCAATGTTTCCGACTTGTGTAATTTTAAACGCAACAGCGCCCTTAGTAGCGCTTAAACAAAAGGTATCATCAGTGGCACTATATGCATACTCTGCGTCGCCACTGGTTTTAATACCACTGGTGTTGCTTGGGTAACTCCCGCTTTCTACCTTTATTAGGCCAAGTTGTTTTGCGGCAGTATTAAGGTCTGACTTTAGGGCTGATTCGGTAGCTTTGCTAGAAATGCCGTTGTACGAAACGATAGTAATAGCCGCAAGGATCGCGATAACTACAACGACGATAAGGAGTTCTACAATGGTAAATCCATTACTGTACTTGTGTTGTGTCATGCCCGCTCCATTTCATTGATTTGCTTTGCCCACCCGTCGATATAACGAGAGATGTTCGTGGTACACAAAACCCGCCACAAGGCAGGCCTTTCGACCTTTACACAAGTTTCCCAGTGTAACGCGCAAACGAACCTGATGACGGGATCAGTATGTTTGCGCGTTTTACAGCCGTGCTGTTCGTTTTGCCCTTGTCGCGTTAGCGAAAGGGGTGAACTACTTGGGTTAGGCTATGTCGAATTGTATGGTCGTACCACGAACGGTACATAGTTAGTGTAACAAAGGCGTGGGGGAGTGGCAAATGTTAGTAGTGGCTACTTGCTCACATTAAACCGAAACTCGACCACGTCGCCGGGGCGCATAATGTAGTCGCGGCCTTCGGTGCGAAGCTTGCCTGCGGCTTTGGCGGCTGATTCGCTGCCTGCGGCAATGAGGTCATCGTAATCAACAATTGCGGCGGCAATGAAGCCTTTTTCAAAATCGGTGTGAATCACGCCAGCAGCTTGCGGAGCGGTGGCGCCTTGTTTAATCGTCCAGGCGCGAATCTCTTTTTGGCCAGCTGTAAGATAGCTTTGTAGCCCAAGGGTGTGATAGGCGACGCGCGCGAGTTGCGACAGCCCAGACTCCTTGATGTCGTAGGCGGCAAGTAATTCGTTGGCATCGTCTTCGGCGAGCCCGCGTAGCTCTTCTTCAAGCTTGGCGCAAATAAAGACGCAATCAGAAGGGGCGACAATACTCGCTAGTTCTTGTTGTTTCGCCTCATTGCTTAGTACCTGTTCGTCAACGTTAAAGGCGTAAATAACAGGTTTGGCGCTCAACAGCTGAAGGCTTTGGACAACTTCTTTATTCAATCCTTCGGCGGTAGCGGCGAGTACCCCTTGTTCAAGCGTGGCTTGGATTTTTTTGATGTCTTCGATTTGGGCGCGGACTGCAGGGTTGGCTTTTGCTTCGCGCTCGAGCTTTGGGAGTTGGCGTTCAATCGACTGTAGGTCGGCCAAAATTAACTCAGTGTTAATGACATCAATATCGGCAATAGGGTCAACGCGGTCGCTAACGTGCACCACGTCGGGGTCTTCAAAGGCGCGCACTACGTGAACAATAGCGTCGCACTCGCGAATGTTCGCCAAAAACTTATTACCCAAACCTTCACCCTTGCTGGCGCCCGCCACCAGCCCCGCAATGTCCACAAAAGTAACCGTCGCTGGGATGACCTTTTCGGCTGAATGCATTTTTTGAAGCACCGCCAGGCGAGCATCGGGCACGGCAATAATACCCGTGTTGGGCTCAATGGTAGCAAACGGATAGTTCGCCGCCAAAATACTGTTGTCGGTTAACGCGTTAAAAAGTGTCGACTTACCAACGTTGGGGAGGCCGACGATACCAATACTTAAGCTCATAACTATAAGTGTAGCACAATAGGGGTAAATAATCGCCCATGGGAGTCGCAGTATTGACAAAAACGCATAAAAGTGCTAATGTTAATATATTATGGAACGCTACTCAGATGAAACACCAATCAAACCTGAAGATATTCCTGGGCTTGTGCCAGACGATGAGCTGGTTGAACCGACCGACCGTTTTGCGGCCGCAGGGTCACGCCCAGCTGTGATTTCAAATCTGTCTCGCACACGGCTGCAGGGAAGTACAAGCGAAGAGCGCCGCAGTCGACCGTATCACCTCACGTCGGAATCACGCGAACGCCGCGCCTTTTTAGATGCTTGGGCGCGCGACATGAGAGAGGCTCAAGAGCGTCGTGCTGAAGAAGATGCGGCGTATGCTCAAGCTCGCGCGATTGGGCGCCATGCGTTGTCGATTCATGAGCCAGTTAACGATGGGGTGGCTTCACAAGAGCAATCAGCTCCTGTCGAAGCTCGGCATCGCGCAACACCTGCAATTCCTGGCGGTATGCATTTGCCACCGCGAACGTTTTATCCTGAGTAGTGTAACTGTGTGAATTACCTCTTTTGGGTAATAACTAGCTAGAATTCTTGCCGATCCTGCGGTACACTTGTACATAAGCATTATGAGTGTTCGTAGAATTCGCAAACAACTCTGGATACCTCTTGGGTTAGGGGTACTTATTATTGGTCTTGTTGTGTGGCTAGGGTATACACAGATTATTCCGACGCCTTTTTTCAACTCCAATGACCAGCCGTCGGTAAGTAGCGACGATGCATTTGCCGATACCCCCGTGAAACCTACACAGGATAACAAGGATGAGGACGCCGCCCGAGAGGCATTAGACGAGGGAGATAGTAAACAATTTGTCGAACTGTACGATGCAATTATTGCCCGCCACAATGATGACCCAGAGGCGAGTGCATATTACTACAACCAGCGTGCGGCAGAGCTGGTTGTTCTCGATGCCGCACTTTATAAAGATCAAATTATTGCCGACGTTACAAAGGCAAACGAACTAAAGCAATCTCCTACGGGTTCCTTGACGCTTGTTGAGTTATATTCAAAGCTTGGCAACCAAGCCGAGGCCGATAAGTGGCAACGGGTTGCTAACGAACAGTTAAAGGATGTTGATCAGAATGACGTGGAGTAGCCAGCCCCGTTCTTTTGTAAAGTGGTGCTTATATGCACTAACGAGCGCCGTTGCCATTGCTATATTGGTGGGTTCTTCAGCACATGCGATTTCCTCGACCGGTCCGGATCCTAATATTAGCACAGCTAAACCACGTTACGTATTGGTTAAATCGCCGAATACTGGGGACATGTCAACCGCCGAGGTTCCTATATACTTTAAGAAGAGTACCTTCGACTCGTTAGATGCGGGCGATATTAAGCTGACAGTAACAGACTTTAGTTGTTACGACAATAATGCGTGCGGAAAGTCGGATCTGACCGACCAATACGTTGAGCTATCGTATGCAAGTGGTGGTCTTATTTCGCGAACAAATGGCGCCAAGACTATCGCACTTAATAAAAGTAAGTTCACCTTCGACACGGCAACGGGTCTTTACAGGACCGTTATCTCTATGCAGCTCCGAAACGGTAATAATACGAAAACTCCAGAGAATACATTCCGCAACCGTATCCTCTTTAGGCTAAAAATTGCGCCGACATCAGGGTTGATTGGTGCTGCGGCCAGAGGCAGTGCGTCATACGTTAACCTGGTTGCAAATAATCCTAATGACGGAAAGAACTATGATTATTCGATTCCGTTTGCGTCGGAGTGTTCAATGCGCACCGCAACAACAAAGACGATTACACTATACGACCTTGACTCGGGTGACGCTGACAACGGAAGTAAGGCTGTAACGGTAAAGGTAGTGAAGATAGGTGGCGGGTCTGCGTCATACAAAACAAGTGGAAGTCTAGAAAACGGTAAATCGTATAACATTAGCCTTACGTTCGAGCCGAGTGCAAAGTATGAGCTTCGTATTACCGGAGTAAATTCTATAAACATGGTTCAGTACAGGTTTCCCTATGATGACATTAACTCTAAGATAGGATGTGACTGGGCTACCACCTCTAAGTCAACAGTTAATGGCAAAACTGGAACGATAAACGCAATTGTTGACGATACAATTGACTGGACGCACACACTGACAAATAATGGTCCGAATGTAACGACTTCTACTATCACTAGCTCTATTAGTATGAGCGGCTTTTCAAATGGGTGGGTGTCGGGTAGTACGCCTGCGACAAAGGCGGTTGGCGTGAAAAGCGGGTCGCTTATTCGCAATATTACAGCATCGACCGCAAATAAAACTAAATATAAAATAACAGCAGCAGATAACGGGAAAACATTGTGTCAATGGCTGGTATATAAGCCACAAAGCTCATCGGTTACCACGCAGGGAGCGAGTAGCCCCAAGGCCTGCGTAAAAGTTAATCATGTGTGGAGTGTAACTCCGGTGGTAAGGGTTACATCGGCCGCAGCGCTCAATAAACCGGGCGATACGGTAACGTGGGGGCATACTATTACAAGCGACGGACCAAATAAGACGCTGGGAACGATTACCTATACTGGAAAAAATAGCGGGTATTTAGGCACGGGTACGGTTGATACGCGGCAGCAAACGGCATCGCTTAATAAGGGCGCTTCGGCAGCAACATTCTCTTCTAGTTATAGAATTACCGACAACGATGTTGGTCAGTCGCTATGTCGCATCACTACGGCATCACCTGGGGCTTCGTCGCCAACAACGGCAAAGTCGTCCGATCCAGCATGTATTGTAGTTCCATACAACTACACCCTCGATCCAAAAGTGACGATTGCGGCAAGTGTTATTGATACGGGTAGTGCGGGCGTGCCGATTGATTCAAGTATTTCAAACGCTGGTCCAACGAAGAGTGAGGCGACGACGCAGTGGCAGCTGTCGTACATGCTTGTGTCGCCAACGGGAACAATTCCGGCGGCGGGCTATTCGGCCGAAACGGCAACGCCGTGTGCGTATTATCAGGCCGTGAGTGGTGTTTCGTCGTGTGGTCTTGCCAAGCTAACAGGTAGTGGTGCGGCGGCAGCAACAACGGGGACTGGCTCGATTCCTGTAGGCGGCATATCGTTCGTGCGTAAAACGGGTACGTTTGGCGACCTAGAGGTTGGAACGCGCGTATGTTACGCGCTATCGGTTAAAAACCCAACAGCATCTGGTGCACATTCAACAGAGTGGCGTCATTCGGCCGCGGCGTGCGCGATTGTTGCGAAGCGCCCAATGACCCAAGTGCACGGTGGCGACTTGATTGTTGGACGTACAGGTACGTCTGGCGTATCGATTAGCACTAACACTAAGGTGACAGCTGACGGCAAGCGTTACGGTTCGTGGGCAGAATACGGCATTGCGAGCGGCGGCTTCGTAAAAGGCATGGCATCGGCAGCGGGCTACTCTGGTGGCTCGAGCCAATCGCTTTTGTGCCAAGCGTCGTTCTTAACGTTCGGTAACCGTACGAAAAATGGTGTCGCGTGTAGCGACTCAACAATTGGCCAATATAAAGTGTCGGGTGTGCGCCCAGCGGTGGCGGCGCAGTTCCCGACAGCTGCATCAACCCCAAGTCTAGCGGCAACCGAAACGTTTAGTGTTAGTGGTAGCCCAAGGGCGTCGGGGGTATATACTGCAGGTTCAAGCCTTTCTATTTCGGCGGTCACAGTGGGTAAGGGGCGCTGGTATGTAGTTAATGCGCCAAATACAACGGTAAAAATTAACGGCAACATTAGTTACGCCAATGGTCCGTTTGCGTCGCTTGGTGATTTGCCGCAAATGATTATTATTGCTCGTAATATTATTATTGCTGATTCGGTCACCCGGGTTGATGCGTGGCTTGTGGCAAGTGGCACCGGTGCCGATGGGCGAGTAAACACCTGTGGTACTAACACGGGCGGTACCATTACCGAAACGTCGGCGATTAACAGCGATATATGTAAATCGGTGCTTCGTATTAACGGGCCTGTGATGGCAAACCACCTTGTGCTGCGCCGTACGGCAGGAGCAGGTACTGGGGCGGCATCTGGTGACCCAGCAGAGGTGTTCAATCTTCGCCCCGACGCGTACATGTGGGCAGCGTACATGCAAAACACTGCACAAACTAAAGTGCAAACTGTTCAAACGAAAGAACTTCCACCACGTTTTTAATAATAAATGTAAGTATTAAGACGGTAAAACTCCTTGCTTTTCCGCTTATGCTTTCGGTATAATAAGGGACAATATGGCAGGACACGGCGTGGGCGACTTCTTTGCACTAGATATTGGAACAAATGCGGTTCGCGTTGTTCAGCTTTCTTCAACAGGCGCCGATTCTTGGTCGCTATCTCACTTTGGGTACGCACCGCTTGACGAGCGCATTGCCTCGTCATCATCACCAGAAGCACAGCGTAAGTTGGGCGAGGTAATTATGACCGCAGTAGGGCAAAGTGGCATTAAAACGAAAAACGTGGTGATTGGCTTGCCCTCGAGTAAAACCTTTACTACCGTAATTGAAATGCCAATCATGCCCGAAAATGAGCTTCGCAACACAATTAAATACCAGGTTGACCAGTACATTCCAATGGCGATTAACGAGGCAAAGGTTGATTGGGCACCACTTGGTACGTCGCTGCACGACCCTAAGATGCAAGAAGTACTCATTGCCAGTACCGCCAACGCGTATGCCGAAGAACGGCTTGAGTTTGTTGAAGGCCTTGGCTTAAATGTGATCGCCGCCGAACCCGACCCGCTTGCGATGATTCGTTCGCTTTTGCCGTCAGGCGTCCCTGATGCGCGCCTACTGATTGATGTTGGCGAGCAATCAACCGACCTTGCGATTACTTTTGGCGATGCGCCACGTCTCGTGCGAACGATTCCTATCGGGGTGCGTTCACTGGTTAAGGCGGCGGTGCAAAACCTTAACGTCCAAGAAGACCAAGCACGTCAATTTATTTTGAAATTTGGCCTCGCGCCTGACCGCCTCGAAGGCCAAGTCTACCGAGCAATCGAGAGTACCCTTGACGGGTTTGCCGTTGAACTCACCAAGTCTATTAAATTCTTCCAGACTCGCTACCCAAGTACCCCTGTTGGTGGCACAATGCTTTCAGGCTTTGGGGCGATTGTTCCAGGCTTTGCCGAATATGTCAGCGCTCGTACGGGTATTCAATCGTCAATGGCTAACCCATGGCAAAAAGTGCAAGTTTCGCAAACCGACCAACAGCAACTCGCTACCGTTGCGGCCGAGTTTGCAACCGTGATTGGGCTCGCGCAACGAAGGAATAAGCTATGATAGAAATTAACCTTATTCCCGATGTTAAGCGCGAACTATTAAAGGCACAGCGCGCACGCAGTATCGTTATTTCTGCGTCGATTTTAACAAGCATTATCGCCCTTGGTGTGGTTGTACTGCTGCTTGTATATATTTACGGTGTTCAGGCTGTGCGCGGCTCATACCTCGATGGTCAAATTACCTCTAAGGGGCAGGAGCTTGCAAAAATTGATGATTTGTCAAAAATTCTTACCATTCAAAATCAGCTTTCGACCATTTCCGACCTTAATGGCCGCAAGGTGATGGGTGCGCGTGTATTTGATGTTATTTCGGCGATTACGCCACGCAATGCAACGCCATCGTTTTCACAAATTACCGTGACGCCAACTGATGTTGAGGTTGCCGGAAGTGGTGGCCAAATGCGCCTCGAAGGGCAAGTAGCAAGCTATGACTTTTTGGAAATTATTAAAAAGACAGTTGCTAATACCTCGTTCCAGTACGATGTTGACGACCAAACAATGTTAATTCCGCTCGCCGAGAACATTAGCACTGCCGACATCAGTTACGGCGAAGATTCAAACGGCGAAAAAGTACTGCGCTTTACACTCAGTTTTGACTACCCAGGTGAATTATTCGCCGCAGCTACGCCAAGTTCAATGAAATTCAAACTAACGACAAACGGCAACGTCACCGACTCATACATTGGTATTCCAAAGTTTAGCGAACGCGCCAAAGATATTGAGGGAGAGGAGTAATATGAAGCAAGACAGCGCAGCGCTTCGTAAGCGCACTCAAATTACTCAAGCCAGTCGAACAATGTTTATTTGGATCGCTGTCGCTTCGGTGCTCGTGGGTACGGCGGCAGTGGTGAGCATTTTCTTGTTCCAAAAGCTTACCTACGGCGAGGCGGTGCTCGGCAGGAAACAAACAACCGTTTCTAACCTTGATCACAACCTTTCGGTTGTAAATGAGCTTAAGCTTGATATCCAGGCGCTCGACGCTAATGCCGACCTCATGAGTGTAAAAGCAAATGAGTCTGACCAAGCGCTGCAGGTGGTACTCGATGCGCTTCCAGCCGACGCTAACTCGCTCGCACTTGGCGCGTCACTCCAAAATAAACTTTTGGCTGGCATTGGTGGTAATTTCTCACTTGAGTCGCTTCAGGTTGACCCAGTAAGTGGTGTTGAAACACTCGACACAAACGGCACTATTGACGCCTCGGCCGTTGGTGCCGAATCGAACGAAATTACCTTTACCTTTTCGGTCAATGGCGACCAAAAAGCACTCCGTAAAGTCCTACAAAACCTCGAACGCTCTATCCGTACCATTGTTATTAGCCGCCTTAGCATTGAAACGCAGGCTGGTGGGCTATCAATGACGGTAGGCGGGCATGGGTTCTACGAGCCAGCCAAAACAGTCGAACTAAAAGAAGAAGTGGTGCCACACAAATGAAAAAAACTGACGTCGCAATGATCATTCTTATCGCAACAGTTTCGGTGATGGTTGCATTTTTCGCCACGCGCGCTGTTCTTGGTACTCCAAGCCAAGAAACAGTGAAGGTTAAAAGCATCGACCGAATCGACGAAACAATTACCCCGCCAGACGCAGCGATTTTTAATAAAGACGCCATTAACCCAGCAATTAAGGTGGAGCTTAATAATGGCTCTGCTGCCGCTAGCGAACCTACGCCTCCGGCAAGCGACACAACAACACCAACGGGTGACGCGGCAACTCAAACTGGTAATGGTACAGGTACCGAAAGTACAGGTTCGGGCCCAACAGGTGACGGATCGTAACTGGTAGGGGGCACCTGTGGCGTTACTAACAGATGACATACAAGAAAAACTCATCAAGCTTTTGATTGATGAAGGGTTGGTTGCGGCCGATGTTATTACAAACGCCAAGGCCGAATCGGCTAAGGCCAGTCGCCCACTTTTTAGTCTTCTTACCGAACAGGATATTATTGACGACGAGCTGCTTACGCACGCGATTGCGACCGTTTCGGGTGTACCATACGTCAACTTGGCTAATACCTTAATTGACCAGAATATCCTTGCGTTGCTTCCTGAAGATGTTGCCGAACGCTTTATGGCGGTGCCACTTGCTGAAGTGCAAAACCGCTTGGCGGTGGCTATGCTTGATGGTAACAACGTGCAGGCCGTCGACTTTTTGGCGAACCGGATTCAGCGCCCACTAAAGGTCTTTATGGCGTCAGAGGCGGGGATTCGCCACGTTCTTGACCAATACAAAACCGACCTTTCGAGCGTGGACCAAGCAGCGCAAGCGTCGCAGGCCGAAGAAAAAGCCGAAGAGGCGAACGATGTTAAAACGATTGTTCAAGATTCGCCAATTAGCCAGGCGCTGAGTAAAATTTTGGAATATGCAATTAAATCACGCGCCAGCGATATTCACATCGAACCGCTTGAAACGGCGCTTAAGATTCGTTGTCGCGTTGACGGCGTGCTCCGCGAGGTGATGCAGCTGCCAAAAAGTATTGAGCCGGCCCTCGTAAGCCGTGTTAAAATTTTGTCTGACCTTAAAATTGACGAACACCGTATTCCTCAAGACGGTCAGTTTGCGGTAAAAATTGCTAACAAAGAAGTCGACCTGCGTATCGCGATTAGCCCTGTGGTATGGGGTGAGCAAATTGTGATTCGTTTGCTCGACAAATCGGGTAACAGCTTCGACCTCGAAGAGATGGGCTATGCTGGGCGGTCGCTACGGGTAATTCGCCACGGTGTAAAGCGCCCGAACGGCATGGTGCTCACGTCTGGGCCGACGGGTTCGGGTAAGTCAACCAGTTTGTATGCGCTCATTAAAGAGATCAAAGACGACACCGTTAATATTGTGACCCTTGAAGATCCAGTTGAGTATAAAATGCAGGGTGTGAACCAAATTCAGGTAAACGCCGAAGTGGGTCTGACGTTCGCGTCGGGGCTTCGCTCGATTTTGCGTCAAGACCCCGATGTAGTAATGGTGGGTGAGATTCGTGACGCCGAAACTGCCAACTTGGCCGTGCAAGCGGCCCTAACGGGGCACTTAGTGTTTAGTACACTTCACACCAACAGCGCCGCTGGAGTGTTGCCGCGTTTGCTCGATATGGAGATTGAGCCGTTTTTGATTGCCAGCACCGTTAATACCATTATTGGTCAGCGTCTGGTGCGTCGTGTGGCAAAAAAGCGCGAAACATACCAGTCAAGCCCAATTGAAACGCAAAATATTATGGCCACCGTTGGGCATCTTCTCCCTAAAACCAAAGAGGACGTTGCGCGTGTTTCGGCTGATTTAGGCTATAAAGACCTACCATTAGCGGGCCAAACCTCTTATACTTTAGTTAGAGGAATCGACACCCCTCAAACGCCCCACGGGTATAGCGGTCGTGCTGGTATTTATGAAGTAATGGACGTCAACGAAGATATCCAAAAGCTCATCATCAACCACGCAACCAGCGCAGAAATTCAGCGCTTGGCCGTCTCGCAGGGTATGATTACCATGCGCCAAGATGGGTACCTCAAGGCGCTATCGGGGGTCACGACATTAGAAGAAGTTAACCGCGTCACGTCGGATACGGCATAAAGGTAGGGTAGGGAATATGAACAATCCAAATTTACGAATCGAAGTTTTACTAGAAGAAGTGGTCAAGCGCCGTGCGTCTGACCTTCACCTTCAGGTTGGTTTGCCGCCAATGCTCCGTGTTGACGGGCAGCTTATACCGGTTGCTGGGTTTAATCCGCTTGACGAAGCAGCGGTCGAAACGCTCGTATTTGCTATTTTGGACCAAGACCAGCGCCAAATCCTGCTTAAAGATAAAGAATTCGACTTTAGTTTTGCCTTTGGAACACTTGGGCGGTTCCGTGTAAACGCCTTCCACGAGCGCGGCAACCTTGCGGCGGCTCTGCGTCTTATTCCTAACGAAATCAAGTCGATTACTGAGCTTGGGCTACCGCCAGTTGTGCTCAGTTTTGCTGACTACCCACGAGGCCTTGTGCTTGTGACCGGTCCAACAGGGTCGGGTAAGTCGACTACCTTGGCGGCACTTGTCGATAAAATTAACACCGAACGCGCCAACCACATCATTACCATCGAAGACCCAATCGAATTTACGCATAAATCAAAAAAGTCAGTCGTGGTGCAGCGTGAAGTTCACTACGACACCTACTCGTTTAGTGCTGCGCTTCGCTCGAGTCTTCGCCAAGACCCAGACGTTGTGTTGATTGGTGAGATGCGTGACCTCGAAACAATTTCGGCCGCGATTACCATCGCCGAAACGGGGCACTTAGTGTTTGCAACGCTTCACACCAACAGTGCCGCACAGTCGATTGACCGTATGATCGACGTTTTCCCGCCGCACCAGCAACCGCAAATTCGTGCTCAGCTTTCAAATATTTTGATGGCGATTGTATCGCAGCGCCTTGTGCCGTCGATCGGCGGTGGTCGCGTGGCGGCAGCTGAAATTTTGGTGGCTAACCCGGCGGTACGTAACATTATTCGCGAGGGTAAGGCGCACCAACTTGATGCTATTATTCAAACTGGCGCCGACCAAGGCATGCAAACGATGGACCGCACGCTGGCAAGTTTTGTGCAGTCTGGTACCGTCACCTACGATAACGCCCGCGAGTTCGCTGTTGATATTGTTGAGTTTGAACGGTTAATGAGGGGGTAGGCGCCGATGAAAAAATTTACCTACGAGGCACGCGACCAGGCAACAAACAAAGTGGTTAAATCAACCATCCAAGCCGACTCTGAAACCGCAGCAGCACGACTGCTTATTAAGCAGGGCTTTGTGCCACTTAATGTTAAAGAACAGCTTGGCGAGGGCGGTTTTTTTGAGCGCCTAACAGGCCGCATTACCACCAAAGATAAAGTGGTCTTTACTCGTCAGCTCGCAACGCTTATTGGGGCGGGGCTACCGCTGAGCCAAAGCCTTCATACGGTAATTGAGCAAACTGAAAATAAGCAGCTCCAATCGGTTGCGCAAGAAGTTGCCGCCTCGGTTGAAGGTGGGCGTTCGCTGTCAGATTCATTCGCCAAGCACCCAAAAGTGTTTAGCGAGGTTTTTATTTCACTTATGGCAGCGGGTGAGCTTTCGGGTACACTTGACCAATCATTGCAGCGTGTGGCCGCTCAGCAAGAAAAAGATGCTGCCGTTGCGGGCAAAATTAAGGGTGCGCTGACGTATCCGTTTATTGTGCTGTTTGTGATTTTTGGCGTGATGATTTTCATGCTCCTTACGGTGGTGCCACAGGTTGAAAAACTCTACCAAGACCTTGGTAAACAGCTACCGATTTTAACGCAAATTATGGTCGACGCCTCAAACTTTATGGTGACCTTTTGGTGGGTCGTGCTAATTATTGTGGGTGCGGTTGTGTATTTTGCGATGCAGTACTTCAAGACCGAAAGCGGTATTACCTTTAAAGACACCTTTAAAATTAAGGTGCCACTGTTTGGTAACATGTTTGTAAAACTTTACATGGGGCGCTTTGCGCGTACTGCTCAAACTCTGCTGAGCACGGGGGTGAGTATGCTCGATACACTCACCATTACAGGGAGAGCAGTGAATAATACGATTATTCAAAAAGCAATTACCAGGGCGGCCGAAAAAGTACAGGGTGGTAAGGCGCTTTCAACTGCACTCGAACCAGAAGACACGATTGACCGCCTGGTGCCGCAAATGGTTAAAATTGGTGAGCAATCGGGTAAAATCGACGAAATGATGGGCAAGGTTGCTCAAATTTATGAAGACGAGCTTGATGAAGAGATTCGCACCATTTCAACTGCAATTGAGCCAGTACTAATGGTGGTCCTTGCCGTGGTGGCCGGTGGTATGGTGGGGGCTATTCTGTTCCCAATCTATAGCCTGGTAAATGGAATAAATATCTAGACAACACCCGCCAGGTGCGGTAGTATTAACGTAAGCGAAATAATTGTTCATGAAAGGTGGGAAAAACCAATGAACACAACACAACGTAACAAAGGATTCACAATCATCGAGGTGGTTTTGGTGCTTGCAATTGCAGGTCTGATCTTCTTGATGGTGTTTGTGGCTTTGCCTGCACTGCAAGCTGGTCAACGCGACAACGCACGTAAGAGCGATGTTGGTAACATTGTAACGGCAATTAGTACGTACTCATCAAACAACCGAGGCGGCTTCCCAACAGCAGCAGCACAGCTCGGGGCATTCAATGCCGATACGGGTAAGTGGAGCAACTACATGAGCGCTGTGTCTTCAAACATTACTTCGATTACATTTGGTGATGTAGGTAATGTAGCTTCTCAGGACGGCGTTGGTACTATCGTAAAGGGCGCAAAGTGTGGCGCACCTAATGGTGCCTCGGTTACCGTCGAAAAGGGTACCGTTCGTCAGTACGTCGTCATTACCCAGGTTGAAGCCGGCGGCGGCTCTGCGTTCTGCCAAGATTCATAAACAAGTAGCATACAGTAATAAGAAGCGCTCTAGTTGGGGCGCTTCTTCTATAGAGGTGGCGGTAGTGTGTTATTATAGTGCTTATGGAACAATTTATTGTATATCTTGCGTTGGTGTTGGTGGGTGCGTGTCTGGGCAGTTTTGCGGGGGCGACGGTCTGGCGTTTGCGAGCCCGCCAGCTAGAGGTCGACAAGGCACAAAAAGAGCCCTACGACCACAAAGAATACCAGCGACTTAAAAAGTTGCTTGGTAAAAATGCCCTCAGCGATAGGTCGCAGTGTCTCGAGTGCGGCTACGCGCTTAAGTGGTATGATCTTATTCCAATCGTCAGCTGGGTAAGCTTAAAGGGGAAGTGTCGCTCGTGTCGCCATTCAATTGGTCGCTTTGAGCTACTCATGGAGCTGGGTGTGGCTGCCTTTTTTGTACTATCGTACATGTTTTGGCCTGGCGGTGTACAAACGGGCCTTGAAATTGCTCACCTTGGCTTGTGGCTGGCGGCTGGTGTGGCCATGGCAATTCTGTTTGCTTACGATCTGAAGTGGTTTCTGCTACCCGACGGCGCCACTATTGCGCTTGGTGTGATTGGCCTTGCTATTGTGGGCGTGTCGGCAGCCGAAACCCAGGACTTTGCGGGCACATTGTTGACGGCACTTGGCGCTGTGGCTATTTTGGGTGGCCTTTACGCGGCGCTCTATGTGCTTTCAAAAGGCCAATGGGTCGGCTTTGGTGATGTAAAGCTCGGTGCTGTTTTGGCGCTGTTGGTAGTTGATTGGCAGCTCGCTGGCGTTGCTTTATTCCTCGCTAATCTGGTAGGCTGCTTGATTGTCATTCCGGCGCTTGCTTCAAAAAAGCTCAAGCGCACCTCTCGTGTGCCGTTTGGCCCTATGCTAATTGTAGGGGCAGTGCTCGCGTGGTTTATTGGTTGGCATATTCTTGATTGGTATTTGTCGCTACTCGGCGTATAGCGCAGTAGGGCGGCGGGTCGGCTGGGCGGTAAGGCGGCCGATTTAAAAGCGTAAGCACTATGCTTTTTATGGGGCGTATCGTGGTATAATGAGCGCAATGGGCGCTCGTATTTCTTCCGGTTTTACAATTATTGAGACGATGCTATTTTTGGCGGTCACAGGGCTGCTTATTGCGGGTGTGCTTGTGGGGACAAGCGCCTCTGTTAATAACCAGCGCTACCGTGATGCGGTTGAGACGTTTAAAAATACGCTTCAAACGCAGTATTCGGAGCTCACTAGCATTCGTAATGACCGCTCGAACACGTGGACGTGCGATAGTGGTGCGGTTGCAACAGATAAGGGCAATGAATACAGGGGGCAAAGCAACTGCGTGATTGTTGGGCGCTACGTGACCATTCATGGTGCCGATATTACCGCTTACACAGTGCTTGCCGCAAAAAAGGCGAGTGCAAATGCTACACTAGGCGACTTAGCCGGCCTGTCGCAAAACTATAACTATAATATTATTTCGACTGATGTAGAAAAAACAACAATGGAATGGGGGACGCAAATTGCATGGCCTGCATCTGGCCTAGGTGCAAAATCACCAAAGACTCCGCGCGATATGGCATTTTTGTTCATGCGATCGCCGTCTTCGGGTGGGGTGTATACATTCAGCACAAGTACATCGGTACCCGGTAAAGATGTCACACCGCGAGCGAGCGATATAACCGCTCTTATGAACGCTGAAGCGCAAAAAGCAGTCACCATTTGTATCGCGGGTGATGGATTGTTTGTAGGCGGCGACACGGGCGTCTACCTAAATGCGTTTGCTACGAGCTCGAGTGCTATTGAGGTCCGCTCTAATAGCGTTACCACGGAGACGACCCGATGTTAGCGGCAGCCAGGCGACACAGTGGGCGACACGGCAGGCGAGGTGAGGCGGGCGACACGCTCATTGAGGTGCTGTTTGCAATTACGGTGCTGAGTCTTGTTGTTGTTTTGGCGCTTTCGCTTATGAACCAGGGTGTTGCGGCTTCAACGCGATCGCTACAAATTACACTGGTGCGCCAAGAAATGGACAGCCAGGCCGAAACGCTCCGCTTTTTAAATGCTGCTTATGTTGGCGCGTATCGTAAAGACACTGTGCCAACAACGGGGCCGGCGGGTGAGTATTACAAAATCACTCAGGCCATAAAGGGTAATACGACGGCAACCACCTTTGGTAATAACACCTCGGTATGCCCCGCAGCGCCTAACGGTAGTTTTTTTGTTAATCCAAAAACCGCAACGTACCAAACCAAAACGACCACTTCTATGGTACTCGCCGATAACTTTGCGCAGCTTGCCTATAGTCCAACCCTGCAAAGCCGAGGGCTGTGGGTCGAGGGTATTCCGTCGACTGCGCGCGGGGGTACAAAGTATACCGATTTCCATATTCGCGCTTGTTGGGCAGCACCGGGCACTGGGGTGGTAATGACGTTAGGAACAATTGTGAGGCTTTATGAACCAGCAAATAGCTAAAAAAACCGCCGGTTTTACCATTATCGAGCTTACCCTAGCTATGGTATTTGTATCAGTGCTGCTGCTAACGATTGCCCTCACTATTATTCGTGTTGCCACAATTTATAACCAGGGCATGACGCTTAAAGAAGTAAATCAAATTTCGCGCGATATCAATGATGAATTACGTCGCGCCGTAGCGGGTGCACCCGTGTTTGATGTGAGTGCTTCGGCAGATACGGCATCGTACGTAACAGTTAAGGATAATGGCGGCGCCACTATGGGTGGTCGGCTTTGCCTGGGGTCGTATTCGTATATTTGGAACAAAGGTAAGGCCCTCGAAGACGCAAAAACTAACGCCAACGTGAACAAATATGTTGCACACTATGGTGTAGGAACGAGTGCCGTTGCGGTTCGTTTTGCAAAGGTGCTCGACGCAGGGAAGAAGTACTGCGCTCGCACCGATGGCGCCTTGACGGCCGTTAATATCGACACCGCTGACGTTGCTGTTGCGAAAGAACTTCTAGCGGCAGGTGATCACGCCATTGCTATGCAGTCTTTTGCGATCACTACGAGCCCAAGCGCCGATGACCCTCAAAATGCACAACGCCTTTATTCGGTGACGTATGCGATTGGGGCTGGCGCAACCAGTGCTATGAATACCGACCAGTCGGCATGCTTGCCACCGTCCGATCTTAACTCTGATATTGCATACTGTACCGTGCAGCAATTTACAATTACTGTTCGAGCGGGTAATAAAGTTGTAGGAAATAAGGTAAACTAATGGATATGAATAACACAAGCACTATGAAGCGACAGGCGGGAGCGGTTTCACTGTTCGTCGTTATTTTTGCTATGTTGCTACTGAGCGTTGTAACAATTAGCTTTTTACGTATTATGACCACCGACCAAAACCGAGCAGCTGGCAATGACCTTGCGCAAAGTGCCTACGATTCGGCGCTCGCTGGTGTTGAGGACGCTAAGCGCGCATTGGTATGGTACACGCAGGAGTGTGCTAAATCGTCGGCTGCCTGTGCAGTGGCACGCGATACGGTTCAACCATCGCTTGCAAGTACGACGTCGTGTAACGCGGGTATCCGCGGCTCTGGGGTTATTACCGCGGGTGATGGCGACCCCGACGGAGTAGGGGAGATCAAGGTACAGCAATCAACTAGCCTAGGTGACGCTGCACTCGACCAGGCCTACACGTGCGTCACTATGACGCTCGACGGTAACTACGAAGGTTCTATTACAGCTAACCAATCTACCCTCGTACCACTTAAGCCGCAGCCAGGTAAGCAGGCTAAGCGGGTGGCGGTCGAGTGGTTTACGAAAGACGACCTCGTTAATGGTACGGGTGCCGTACTCCCCGATGGTAGCACCGACAAGCCACGCGGGCTATTTAAGCAAACCACCGATGGCTGGCCAGCAAATCGCCCCTCGGTCTTGCGTACACAATTCATGCAGGTAGGGGCGCAATTTTCGCTTAGTGACTTTGATGCGTCAAAAAGTAGCGGTTCGGTAACACAAAGCAACGCCGATACACTATTCCTTTACCCAACCAATTCAGGTAGCAACACAACGGTCGTGCCATTTACGCGTGACCTTCGCGCAAACGGTGCGACGCCAACTGCGCAGGCAAGTAATGCTACTGCACCATACCCAGCAACGTGTGTGGCAACTACTATTGATGCCGGCACCTACGCGTGTAAAACGATTCTTGCACTGCCTGATCCAATTGGTGGTGGGGCAAGCGCTTCGGCCTTTTTGCGCCTGACATCGTTTTACGTAGGTTCTCACGTACGCGTGACGATGCTCGATGCCAGTGGTAACGAGGTACTCTTTAACGCCGTTCAGCCAATTGTCGATGCCACGGGCCGCGCTAACGACGTGTTCCGCCGCGTCGAAAGCCGCGTTAACCTCTACGACACGTCGTTCCCATACCCAGAAGCCGCCGTTGATTTAACGGGTAACTTCTGTAAAGATTTTGGTGTGACAAAGCCAAACCCAAGCGCCGCGCAGTATAAAGACGGCTTTATCCCTGGTAGTTGTACTCCGTAGGGCATACCCGCAGCGCTACGGGGGGGCTACGAGCGGAGCTTGTCGTTAGCTAGGTTAGCTAGCGTGATTCACTGGCGAGCTGGGTTAGCTAGCGCGATTCGCTATGAAATTGTTCGTACACGTCTTTTAGGTGGGCGTCGGTAACGTGGGTGTAAATTTGAGTAGTGGCAATATTACTATGCCCAAGCATACTTTGGACACTGCGGAGGTCGGCGCCGTTCATAAGAAGGTCGGTGGCAAAGCTATGGCGCATAGTATGCGGGCTGACGTGCTTGGTAATGCCTGCGAGGCGGGCGTATTTGCTTACCATACGTTGAATACTGCGCGCGGTAAGGCGTCGGTAGTCGCCGCTGGTGTTAGCCTCGACGTTTTTGCTGTAACTAATAAATAGCGGCGCAAGGCTGTCGCGGCGTTCATCAAGGTATTTTTCAACCCAATCAGCAGCTGCCTGGCTAATAAAGACGGGGCGATCTTTTTGGCCCTTTCCGCGCACCATAAACTCGCGGCGCTTGGTGTTAACGTGGTCGCGGTTGAGGTTAACGAGCTCGGACACACGTAGGCCGCTCGAGAATAAAAGCTCCACAATTGCACGGTCGCGTAGGCCGCTTTCTTCGTTGGTGTCGATTGTTTCAAGGAGGCGCACCACCTCATCGTAGTGTAGAAACGTCACTTGTTTTCGGTGTATTTTTGGAAGCTCAATCTTATCAGGAGAGAGTGACGGAATATCACGCTTTGCGAGGTATTTAAGGAAACCGCGCAGGGCAATGAGGTGGTACGCCTGGGTAATCATGGCTAGTTCTTCGCCGCGCTCAGTCTTAAGACGGTTGAGCCAGAGGCGGTATTTGCGCAACACTTCAGGAGTAATGCCATCTGGAGTAATATCTCCCGCAAATTCGATAAACCTATTAAGGTAAAAATCGTAATTTTGGGCAGTTTTGGGCATGCGACCGCCTTCGACCTCGAGGTGTTCGATAAAATCCAGTACGTAATCAGAGAGGTACTTTGCTTCGTCACTCGTGGCTGTGCGTCGGTTATTCATACTATAAGCATAGCCTAAAACGCGCCAAGAAGGTAGAATAGGGGAATGTGGCAATGGTTTGAATCTGTTATTCTGGGGCTCGTGCAGGGCCTGACTGAGTTTATCCCGATTAGTAGTTCGGGTCACTTGGTAATTGCGCAGACATTTTTATCAGGCGCGGGCGACCATTTATTTTTAGAATTTATTAATATTGGTACTTTTTTGGCACTGTTGGTGTTCTTTAGAAAACGTATTTGGGCGATTGTGGTTGATGTTTTTAAGCACCGAAACTATCGCCTAGCGGGCAATGTTATTTTAACGGCCGTGCCTGCTGGAATTGCTGGGTTTTTGCTCGCAGGGTTAATTGAAGAAGCGCCATTTTTCACCAGTGCTATCGTTGTTGTGTTTACGCTGGCGATCGTCGGGATTATTATGGTGGTTCTTGAAAAACTGCCAAAACTGTCGACAGTACAGAGCGGCGAGCACTTACCATGGTGGCGTGCGCTGATTATTGGTGGCGCCCAGGTGTTGGCGCTTATTCCTGGAACTTCACGATCGGGGTCAACAATTATTGCTGGTCGACTGATGGGCTTAACACCAGCCGAAGCTGCCGGATACAGTTTTTTGGCATCGCTCCCGATTATGTTTGGTGTAACACTCAAGGTACTCGTGTCGGATTACGATTATTTAGCCGCACACGCGGGCACCTTGCTTGTTTCTAACGCGGTCGCTTTTGTGAGTGGATTGGTTGCGGTTGGTTTTTTGATGAATTATTTGTCGAAGCATTCGCTCGCCGTTTTTGGCTGGTACCGCATAGGCCTGGCGCTCATTTTAGCCGTCGTTCTTGTGGTGCAATAGCGTCTCGTTTAGTACAATAGAGTAAATAAGTTATTAATTCCAAAAGGGGACCCGCATGGGAGATGTTGAAAAAACGTTGATATTGTTTAAACCGGACGCATTGCAGCGCGGAGTAGTGGGCGAAATCTTAACCCGCTTTGAGCGCGTTGGCCTAAAGATTGTTGGTACAAAAATGGTTCAGCCTGACCGCGAACATTGGTACGAACACTACGAAAAAATCGGTAAAATGGTCACGCGTCGCGGCGAAGAAACATTCAACATTACTCTTGAACTTATGCTCAGCGGCCCTGTTATTGCGATGGTACTCGAAGGTGTGGAGGCGATTGCCCTCGTGCGTAAACTCGTTGGTGCAACCGAGCCAAAATCAGCCGACCCAGGAACAATCCGTGGTGACTTTTCACACATGAGCTTTGGGTTTGCCGACAACGCCAAAAAGGGTATTCCAAACCTTATTCACGCCTCAGGTGACGCTGATGACGCTGAAAAGGAAATCGACTACTGGTTCTCAGACGCTGAACTATACGATTACAATGTTTTGAACGAAAAGTTCACACGGTAGCGGGTTTGCAAAAGCCCCGTTGCTACGTATTTTTTCGGACGGCTTCACGCCGGGTTCGATAAGGGCCTCTGCGCCTTATCTCGCTCGGGCTGCAGATGTCGCTCAAAAATAGTAGCAACGGGGCTTTTGTCCCCGTGTCTGTTAAAATAGTTTCACGCCCCGGTAGCTCAACTGGAAGAGCAGGTCCGTCCTAAGGATAAGGTTGTAGGTTCGACTCCTATCCGGGGTACCAATGTATACACCCATAAAACTCCGGCAGTCGGAGTTTTCTTATATAATGAAGAGATGGCTAAAGGTAGAATCACTCCGAATGGTGTAGTGCTCGAGACACACGAGAACGCAACGGTTGTTTTTATGACCGAACAGGGTTTTGATGTGGAGCTTATTCCGCCGTCTCAGCTGAAGGGTGAGCGTACGCCAGACATACGCATGAATGGACTAGAGTGGGAAATGAAGGCACCGATAGGTAAAAGTGCGAATACCATCAAGCGGGCCTTTAAGTCTGCAATTAGGCAATCTAGTAATATTATTTTTGATTTACGAAATTCACAATTATCAGACGAGGTGAATATCGGGAAGCTTGATAAAGAATTCAGTGATATTAAGAAGGTGAGGCGCCTACTTATTATCACGAAGGCACACGGTCTTATTGAAAAATATAAGCAAAAATGATACTATAAAAGTACGAAATATCGCCACCGTGGTTCTGCGGAGGCGATATTTCTTTTTTGTGGCAACAAAACGCACTGCGACTCCTATCCGGGGTACCAATTTTATTTAGCACCGCTTATGCTATGATATAGTCATGGCTACTACAAAAAAGACCCCAATAAAGAAATCATCTTCATCAGCAAAACGAAACACCACAAAGGGGAGGGCGAAGCCGCTACCGCTAACGTGGCGTTTTTATGTTGTCACTATCGGGATTTTTTTGGTAGCCGTTTCAACCGCAGTGGTGATTGCACTCCTTGCGGCGCACCACATTGCAGGCAATCAACGTACGGCACGCCTTGAACGTATTAACGATATCTACGCAAGCATCAACCTCGACGGCAAGGAATACATCGTTACGGATAAAAACGTGTTCGGCGATAAGCGCCCCTACGAATATGACAGCTCTCGCAGTTATTCATCGGCCATAGAGTACCTTCACGCCGACACGGTTAGTAGTACCTTTGCAGAATTAGACGCAAAAATTAAGGCCGCTGGCTTTAGCTTTGTTGATGAGCCGTACCCTGGTGCTGCCCAAAAACAATATCACTACAAGTCAGCTGACGGCGAATACGTTCGCCTGAGTGTTTCAAGTAAGCCGTACAATGATGCTTGGCAAAACGCCATGCTTATGACGGGCAAGGCACCTAAAAACCTTGATACCATCGACAAAAATGCAGGTCCAGCTGCCGTAACGCTTAAAGTGAACCTCGACGACAATAACGAATAGCTCGCGCGAGTGCAACAAGGAAAGTAGCGGTAGGAAACAGTATATGGCAAAAAAGAATAAAGAGGCAGCGGCGCAGCTTGATTTTGAAGGCCAGCGCCCAGGCGAAGAGCTACTATTTGTCTTTCGCCGCCACATTATTGCCATGCGAAAAGGTTTTTATTTGCTACTGATTCCGTTTGCTCTTAGTGCATTACCGGTACTTATTTGGCAAGACAATCTTCAGCTTTTATGGTCGCCGCTGATTGGGTTTGGGTTGGGGCTTTTATTGTTCTTCTACCACTGGATGATGTGGTACTTTACGGTGTATATTGTCACCAACCAGCGCATCCGCCAAGTAACCCAACACGGCTTTTTTGGCAAGGACGTTGTCGAGCTGCGACTATCAAAAATCCAGAACATAAGCTATAATATACCTGGATTCACTGGCGAAATTTTTGGGTTTGGCACAATTGTTATTCAAACCTTCGTAGGTGACCTGGTCATTCGTACTGTCGAACACCCAGACAGAACGTACAACAGGTTACAAGATGCCGTCAGTGCTGTCGTTGAAACACCACAAGGGGATTATGAAGAAATTGATATCTAATATACGTCGTCGTAAGCAACCAGAAGAACCTGCTGGTCGTATTACCACCGACACGCTCGCCGAACACCGCGAACAGGTGCTTGCGGGCGGGCGAAAATTTAAGTACCCAGTTCAGTACCAGCGCCACAAGCTCGTCGCGAACACTATTATTATTGCCATCGCGGCGCTTGTGATTTTGATTGGACTTGGCTGGTACCTACTGTATCCAGCGCAAAATTCGAGTGAGTTTATGTACCGCGTCACAAAAGTAGTGCCAGTGCCCGTTGCCGTGATTGAAGGCCAACAGGTTCGCTACAGCGACTACCTTATGAAATACCGCAGCGCCGTACACTACCTGGTTGAAAAAGAGCAAATCGATATTCGTTCTGATAGTGGTAAAAGCCAGCTTGCATACGTAAAAAATCAGGCTATGCAAGATGCCATTGCCGATGCATACGCTGCAAAATTAGCGCGTGAATACGATGTGGCTGTCAGCGACGCCGACCTCGAGACATTCCTTAAGCAACAGCGCCAATCAAGCGATGGTGAAGTGTCGGAAGCAACTTACAACGCTGTTATTAGCGATTATTACGGCTGGTCACCGGCCGAATACCGCGATGCCATGAAAAGTAAGCTGCTACGTCAAAAAGTTGCCTATGCCGTTGATACGAACGCCGATGCACTATCGAATGCAATTACTAAAAAAGTAACCGCTGGCGAAACAAAGCTTCAAAAAATCGCTGAACAAATAAATGCTACACAAAGCGATGCAGTAAGCTACACCCCTGCAACTTGGGTGCCAAAAAATAACCAAGACGGCGGTTTGGCCGAGGCGGCGGCAAAATTAAAGCCAGGCCAAGTATCAAGCGCCATCAAAACAACTTCGGGTGACGGGTACTACTACGTAGCACTCCTTGAAAGTAACGCTACCCAGCTGCGCTACGAATATATTCACGTTCCACTCAAGCAATTTATGACTAAACTAACCGAGGCCTCAAAAGACAATTCGCTCAAGAAGTTTATTGCCATCGAAGACCTTTCGAAACAACAGTAAATTCAAAGCAAAAGAAAAAGGAGGGTATATGTTTAGTGTTCCTGCACTGCCATATGAATACGATGCGTTAAAAGAGGTAATTAGCCCCGAAATTATGGAGCTACACCACAATAAGCACCACGCTGCCTACGTCGAAAAATTAAATGCTGCACTTGAGCCGTACCCTGAGCTTCGCGCCAAGCCTGTTGAAGAGCTTTTGCGCACCCTCGACTCGCTTCCAAGTGATATTCGCACTGCCGTACAAAACAACGGCGGAGGTCACTATAACCACTGCCTATTTTGGCTTTGGATGACCCCAGATGGAACGGGGAAGCCAAGTGGCGCGCTCTACGACGCACTGGTGACTCGTTACGGTAGTCTTGACTCGTTTATCGATGAGTTTAACCAAAAAGCTTTGGGGCTCTTCGGGAGCGGCTGGGTGTGGCTTCAGCCTAATCTTGATATCGTTACTACGGCAAACCAAGACTCGCTTTTAAGCCGCGGCGAACCCGAGCCAATCTTGGGGCTTGATGTTTGGGAGCACGCCTATTACCTTGATTACAAAAATCGCCGCGACGAATACATCAAAAACTGGTGGAAAATCGTTAACTGGCACACCGTAGAAGAGCGCTACGACCGACTCGCGGCAGCCAATTGATTTTTTAAGTAAAATATGCTATAATAAGAAGGTACGCGTGAGTACGTTCTATTCCGCTGTACTTTAACAGAATAGAACAGCTCCATTTTCTCTATTACAGGAGTGTGAGGCCCTTATGAAGGACCAAACTCGCAACGCATCGTTGCTTGTGATCGGGCACCAGCCCGTTCGTATTACCGATTACGTCACCTCAGTCATTCACAAGGAAGGCTATGATGTGTTTGTGGTTCATTTTGAACCCGATCACTTGCTGCATCTTGTGAACGGAAAGGTGAAGAATGCCGTGCGGCGTATGCCCGCGACCGAGCCGGCTGACGCAGCAACGCTGATGACACTTCGTCAGCAGATTGTGGCTGAAACGGCAGAGTATTACCTGCCAAACATCGTCGGTGTACTGATTGACCGCGATTTTTACACTAACCAGTACTGGAATGGGCCAATTGGCGACCTTTTGAAGGTAGCCAATACGCTGTCGGACGGCCTAGTGAGGTCACATGTGTGGCTGGTGGGCGATGAGCAATTTGTGTATCGCCGCAGTGCCAGCAACGCATTTCGCTCGGCTGGGCCCGACCTGTCCGACATACTGGTTAAAGTAAGTGAGTCCGCTGCCGTGAAGTAGTGGCGTACTTTTTGGCGAGGTGTGCGGTGCTGTATGTGCCCGCACCTCGCCAAAAGGCGCTCGCGCTCGCCAAAAGCGCCGTCGTTCGCTGTTCTATTCTGTTTTAAATACTTTTAAGCAACTACGTAAATTTGTATGATAAATAAAAAAAGCACCCAATAGGGTGTTTCTTTGTTGTTGCAAATGTGGCGGGCCCGACCGGATTCGAACCGGCGATCTCCTCCGTGACAGGGAGGCGTGATAGGCCAGCTTCACTACGAGCCCGTATGCGCTGCTTATGGCCTATAAGCTCACACGATAATAGCATTTTTTAGCGGTGCGCGCAATACCTCTGGGGATTTCGATCTATTTTTGTGGCGTTGTGCAAAACAGCAGGGGACTATATAATAAGATGCAATGAAAATGCGTGGGCAGATTGGTTCGAAAAGACACGAGGCAGGCTCGGCCGCGCACGGGTTTACCATTGTGGAACTTCTAATTGTCGTTGTCGTGATTGCCATCCTCGCCGCCATTACTATCGTCAGTTATAACGGTATCACCGCAAAAGCCAACGACGCCACCGTACAGCACGACCTTCAGGCCTTTGCGACGCAGTATACGCTTTTAAAAGATCAATCGGGATCGGGCACGTTTAAATCACCGCAAACTTTTACGGTTGATGATAATTTTCACTTCGCCAAATCAAGCTATAACAGCAAGCGCAACAATATTTATATTTGCGTCAACATTGCGGGGGATAGACTAGCGGTTTCGGCTCAATCGACATCGGGAGCGATATTCCAGTGGGTCGACGGAACAATTACTCGGTATACGCCCGAAGTCTTTGACGCGGGGAACACCTGTAATTTACTTGGCGATCCGTACGACGCTATGCGGCAAACCAGCGCTATTTACCTCGATTTACCAAGTACCGACAAATGGCGCCCTTGGGTACGCTAGCTCGGCTGACCTGTGCTATAATATACCGAGGAAGCGCGCCGTTATAGCTCAGTTGGTAGAGCAACGCATTCGTAACGCGTAGGTCTCCGGTTCAAGCCCGGATAACGGCTCCATATTTTATGTTAAAAACAACCATTACCCAGGCAGTTAAAGAACTTCTTACTAACCGTTACTTAACGGTGTTATGTGCTGTCATCGTCCTTTTGGCGGTATCGCTCGGCATTTACATTGGCGTTAAGGTTCACCCAAGCGACTTACAGCTGGTGACGCATTACACCGCCTTTGGTGTGACGCACCTCTACCGCGACCAGTGGTTCTATTTGCTGAGCTTTATCGGCTTTGGTATTCTGACCGCATTTTTCCATATCGCCATTTCGTTAAAGCTCTACCTCACAAAAGGCCACCCGCTTGCCATTGCCTTTGCCTGGCTTGGGGTGGGCGTACTGGTATTTGCCTGGATAACAGCAATGTCAATTATTAACGTGTGGTCACCACTTTAGGAACACCATGTCAAAATATACCGAAGATCTTGAACTCCCCTTAGGGAAACGAACAAAATTTTACCGCTTTTTCGAAATGGTCCCGGCAATTGTTAGCTACGGGGCTTTTGTTTTACTGATTGTTTTATCACTCGTGTCGCCGTTACTGGCCGCGATTTACCTCATGTTGGTAATTATTGCCTTGCTGGTACGGGCGATTGGGATTGTGTACCACACACTACTAGGGCACAACCGCCTCGTAAAAGCCCAGCGCGTCAATTGGGCGCACCGTTTGGCCGAGCTCGAAAATCCTGCCCAGTCGTATGAGCGCCACGGGTCGACTAAGCCCGTTGGCTTTGGTATGGCACAGCACGTCGAAAATCTTCGGCTGATTGCCGCCGACACTACAGGGCAATTTCCGCGCCCATCAGATATGTATAACCTTATTATTATTGCCGCCTACAACGAATCGTACGAGGTGATTGAAGCCACCGTACGCTCGCTTACCAGGGTGACGTACGACCACAAAAAGATGATTGTTGCCCTTGCGTACGAAGAGCGTGGCGGCGCCGAGATTGAGGCCACCGCCAAACGCCTTGCAAAAGAGTTCAAAAACACCTTTATGGCGTTTGAAATTATTAAACACCCCCGCGACCTGCCAAACGAGGTGGTAGGCAAGGGCGGTAATATTACTTACGCTGGGCAGCGCATGCAAGAGTGGATTGACCAGCGCGGCATTGAATACAAAAATGTACTCATTACCACGCTCGACTCCGACAACCGCCCGCACCACTCGTATTTTGATTACGTTACCTACGAATACATCGTGAACGAAGACCGCAAACACCTTGCGTACCAGCCGATCGCGCTGTTTTTGAACAATATCTGGGACGTTCCGGCGCCAATGCGCGTTATGGCCACAGGTAACACCTTCTGGAACATTATTAGCTCAATGCGCCCGCATATTATGCGCAACTTCGCTTCACACTCGCAGCCAATGGACGCGCTGGTAGAAATGAACTTTTGGAGCACTCGTACGGTAGTCGAAGATGGTCACCAATTTTGGCGCAGTTACTTTTACTTTAACGGTAAATATTCGGTGCACCCCGTATACATTCCGATTTACCAAGACGCTGTCCTTGATAATACCTATTTTAAGTCGTTTAAAGCCCAGTTTATTCAGCTTCGCCGCTGGATGTACGGCGCCTCGGATGTGCCATATGTCGCCGAGCGTGTCTTTACTAAAAAGCGAACCGTGCCGTTTTGGCCAGCGTTTGTATGGTTTGTGCGCAGCCTCGATGGCTACGTGACTGCGGCGTCGGTCTCTATTTTGGTTGCGGTAGGGGGTTGGATACCACTGTTTGTGAATAGTCAGGCTCACCGTGATGTCGTCGCGCACCAGTTACCCGACACAATCGCACTTTTCCAGCGCATTGCTCTTATTGGCCTAGTGGTAATGGTGTACCTGTCATTTAAGTTATTGCCACCGCGCCCCGAGCGCTACAGGCGTACGCGCACCTTCTGGATGCTAGCACAGTGGGTGCTGATGCCGTTTACTGCCATTGGCTTTTTGTCGTTTGCCGCCCTTAATGCTCAAGCGCGCCTGTTTTTTGGACGTTATTTAACCAAGTTTGATGTTACTAACAAAGCAACAATTGCCTCACGAGCAGCACTAAAAAGCGTCGCCAAGCAGGGCGAGGCGACGCGAGTCAGTGATCTAGAACGAGACCGACCAGAATAAGCTGGTTGCTACGTAGCTACTAAATAGTACGCATACGAACATCACGCTTAATTTCTTGAAGCGTTTTGTTGTATTCGAAGCCGAGCGAGAAACGCTCTAATGAAGAGGGCTTCTGAGCTGGTTCAGAGGGGGAGTTTTTACGTGTTTTAATCTGTTGAGTGTTACTCATACTCTCATATTAGCATAAACACAATAAATTGTCAAGCGAACATACAGTGCGCGGTATATCATGCGTGATATGCCATGTTTTGCGCCTAGTGTTTTGGGTGTAAAAATCCCCAGTGGAAAACTGGGGACAGGGTGTGGGGAACTGGGCAATATAAGGGGTTGATTACTTGTGGAAATAAAAAACCACCCCTAAGGGGGCGGTGGAGTAACAAACTGGTGGATCCTGCAGGGCTCGAACCTGCCACCTCAGCAACGTCAATGCTGCGCTCTAGCCAAATGAGCTAAGGATCCCTAGGGGTGTTACCTGGTTACAGTAGTGAGTATACCATGAAGTCTTTCTCGCGTCACGTATACAACCCACCCATAATCTGTTAAAATAGCGGTAAGCGCCGACGCGGCCTAACCATCCGCCGAGCTTCGTGGCTGTCTTCTGTGCGACAACGGAAGTCATAAGTAAAACGTCCGGTGGAACCGTCCCGCACTGCCGCGCACCCTATGTGCGCCCTGCGCGACCCGAGACATGCAATTAATGGATTTAAGTATATTAAACCTGAAATTGCATGTCTCTTTTTATTAAAACTTTATTAAAATCTTATTAAATATCGCCTCAACAGGGGCAAAAAGGAGAAAAATGAGCGACAATCACGACCAACTACACGCTATGCGCCACAGTTTAGCGCACATTACCGCGACCGCAGTGAAAAAACTATGGCCTGACGCAAAATTTGGGGTAGGGCCTGTGGTCGAAAACGGTTTTTATTACGATATCGACCTTGGTGAGCAAAAAATCTCTGAGTCAGATTTCAAAAAAATTGAAAAAGAAATGCGTGCTGTTATTAACCGTGGGTACGATTTTGAGCGTTTTGAAATGCCAGTCGATGAGGCGATTGAATGGGCGAGGGCAAACAACCAACCATATAAAGAAGAGCTTTTAAACGACCTAAAGCGGAGTGGCACAACCATCGCCAAAGACCTTGATGCTGATGAGCTTGGGCTTGCTGCGAGCGGCGACGCGGCCGTTGAAACTGTCTCATTTTATAAAAATGGTGAGTTTGTTGATTTGTGTCGTGGTCCACACCTTGTAAATACGAAGGAGGCAGGTGCCTTTAAGTTGATGCGCGTAGCTGGTGCGTATTGGCGTGGTAACGAAAAGAACGCTCAAATGCAGCGCCTGTACGGCGTGGCCTTTGCGACCAAAGAGGAGCTTGATGCGCACCTTGAGCGGCTCGAACAGGCAAAACTTCGTGACCACCGCAAACTTGGTAAAGACCTTGATCTTTATACTGTGTCACCACTTGTTGGTGCTGGTTTGCCACTTTTCACGCCGCGCGGTACGGTACTGCGTGACATTATGGCGCAGTATTCTAACCAATTGCGCCAGCGCTATGGCTTTCAAAAAGTCTTTACGCCGCATATTACAAAAAAAGATTTGTACGAAGCGTCGGGGCACTGGGCAAAGTTTGGCGATGAACTCTTTTTAGTGACCAGCCAAGAAACGAGTGACGAATTCGCTTTAAAGCCAATGAACTGTCCGCACCACACCCAAATTTATGCATCGAGTCCGCGTAGCTATAAAGATATGCCAGTGCGCTTTTTGGAAACAACCACCGACTACCGCGATGAAAAAACAGGGGAGTTAGGTGGCCTTAACCGCGTGCGCTCGCTCACCCAAGATGATAGCCACGTATTTGCGCGACCCGATCAAATTGAACAAGAAATTAATAATTTGCTGGCATCGGCACGCGAACTGTATGGCTCGATTGATATGAAGCTACGCGTGCGCCTGAGCTACCGCGACGAGGGCGATGGCTATTTGGGCGACCCCGAACTATGGGCCTCGGCGCAAGCGCAGCTTAAGCAGGCGGTTATTGCGAATGAACTCGATTACTTTGAGCAGGATGGCGAAGCGGCCTTTTATGGTCCTAAAATTGACTTCATGGCCACCGATGCCATTGGCCGCGAGCACCAAGTTGCAACTGTGCAGCTCGACTTCGTTCAGCCGCAACGCTTTGGGTTGACGTACACCGACGGCGACGGCAACGACGCCCAGCCGGTGATGATTCACTGTGCGCTACTTGGATCAATTGAGCGCTTCCTGAGCGTCTTTATTGAGCATACCGCTGGCTGGTTCCCGCTATGGGCGGCGCCCGAGCAAGTGCGTATTTTAACGATTAATGATACTGTGCTGGATTATGTTGCTGAAATTCGGGCGCTACTCGACGACACTGTGCTGATGCGGCCAGTGCGCTACAACGAACTGCGCTACACAGTTGATGATCGCAACGAAAGCTTGGGCAAGAAAATTCGCGAAGCAACAACTAAAAAAATTCCTGTTCAGCTGATTGTAGGTGAAAAGGATAAAGAAGCCCGCGAAGTGAGCGTGCGAACTCAAGCTGGTGAGCAAAAAGTAGCGCTGGCACAGTTGGCGGACTTCCTTCAAGCGCTGTAATAACGAAAGCTGATACCTATGCAAAAAACACGCCAAACCATTGCGATTGATATTGATGACGTTGTTGCCAAAACAACCGAAGCCGTGCGCCTGTGGGCCAACCAAATTGGTGGTGTAGAGCTGGCGGCGGAAGATTACTTTATTACCGAAGCCGGGTATTGGAACTATTACGAGGCAGTCTGGCGTGCTCATAGCCTAGAGGGTACGCTGAGCTTTGCCGATTTCCTTAAAACGCTCAACGTGAATCAAGCGCATATTGCCGTTATGGATGGCGCGCGCGAGGCGATTGCGGAGCTCAAGCAATACTACGACGTCATTTTTATTACGGCGCGAACACCCGACCATAAAGACAGTACGCGCGAATGGCTCGATGAACGCATTGATGCCACCGTGCCGCTCTATTTGTCGCACAACCCGGTTGCGAATGTAGTTGCTCAGTCGAAGGGTGAGCTGTGCGCCGAGTTGGGCGTCAGCGTTCTGATTGACGATAATATTGATAATTGCCATAGTGCTGTGCAGTATGGCGTGGAGGCAATTTTGTTTGGTAATTATGGGTGGAACTGTGACGAAGCGGTAGGCAGTAGCATGGGTGCCGTTGCCGCAGGACCAGTCAAACTTTCGCGGTATATGTCGTGGCCAGAAATCACGGAGTACTTGTGTGGTCGCTTCCAGTGAATTTCGTCGTCAAGTTGAACAGTGGATGGCGCGCGTACCTGCGGGTAGGGTAGTGACCTACGGCGACCTGGCAGCTTTGGCGGGGCACCCGTATGCAGCGCGTGTTGTGGGCGGCATGGCACATTACGGCGACCAGACGCTACCGTGGCATCGGCTGGTGAATCGCTTTGGTGGGCTTGCGTCTGGCTACCATGGCGGTCGCCGCGTCCAAGCAGAGCACCTAGCAGCAGAGGGTGTAACGTGTACAAACGACTGCGTTGATAACTTTGAGGAACTCCGATGGCAACCCCTGTAAATAATGATATGAATAAAAAAATTGTTCAAAATAAAAATGGTAGCGACGCTGCTGTGACCCCTGTTTTAAACTACAATCCAGCGCTCGGCGAGTTGCCACTTGTGGTGGTTGTTGGCCCAACGGCGAGCGGTAAATCGGCAACTGCCATGCGCATTGCCCAGGAATTTAATGGCGAAATTATTTGTGCAGACTCGCGGACTATCTATAAGGGTATGGATATTGGTACTGCCAAGCCGACAGCCGAAGATCAAGCGCGTGTGCCGCACTGGGGGCTTGATATTGTAGAGCCTGGTGAGCGTTTTACGGCTGCCGATTTTAAAACATATGCCACTCAGAAGATTGCCGAAATACGTGCGCGTGGCCATGTGCCATTGCTGGTTGGGGGAACGGGGCTGTATGTAGATGGCGTTATTTTTGACTACGAATTTACCAAACCGCAGCCAAAACTGCGTGCGCAGCTTGAAACTCTATCGCTTAAAGAGCTGCATGAATATTGTGCTAACAACAACATAACGTTGCCAGAAAATCATCAAAATCGTCGACACCTTATTGCCGCGATTGAACGAAAAAACATAAGCGCAAAAAGGTTAATGCAACCGTTGTCGAATTCACTTGTTGTTGGAATTGCTACAAACCGTGACGAATTACGCGCTCGCATCGCCACCCGTGCCGAACAATTATTTACCAGCGGCATGGTCGAAGAGGCGCAAAAGCTAGGCGAAACATACGGCTGGGATTCTGAAGCCATGACGGGCAATATTTACCCACTCGTGCACCAATTTTTAGACGGCGAAATCGACGAACCCACGCTCAAGCAAAAATTCATCAACGCCGATTGGCAACTTGCCAAGCGCCAACTCACGTGGCTAAAACGTAACCCATTTATTCATTGGCAACCACTTGACGAAGCATATAGTTTTATTAAAGAGGCCTTGGATTCTGCACAGAACAAGTAAGCAATAGAATTTCTTCAGACGGCTTCGCGCTGGGTTTCGATGGGGCCTCTGCGCCCATCTCAACTCAGGCTGCAGATGTCGTTCAGAAATTTATTACTCACTTGTTCTGGCGTCACTAAGCCCCTTTGTGTTACTATAAGACTAACAAAGTTGAACAAGGAAACAGGGGTATGATAGACAAATTGTTCGGTTCAAAAACGCGTGTAAAATTGTTGCACCTATTTATGAACCATCCTGGACAATCATTTTATGTGCGCGAAATTACCCGCCTAATTGATGAACAAATTAACTCAGTGCGACGCGAGCTTTCTAATATGTTAGAAGTTGGCGTTATTACGAGCGACACGTCGGACAACAAACTATACTACCAAGTAAATCAGCGCTACGAATTTTATACTGCGCTGCGTGCCATTTTTGCCGCGGAGCCGATTCGGGCCGAACAGACTGGTCCAACCAATGCCGACGGCGTTAATGAACAGCACATTGCGATTGTAAATGAAATTCCGTCAGTTCGTTTGGCGCTTTTCTCGGGCGTGCTGGTAAAGGGATCGCTTTCGCCAGTCGATGTCTTGCTGGTAGGTAACTTGCCAGCACCAAAGGTTAAGGCGGCTATAGCCATGATCGAAAAACTCGAGGGTCGCGAAATTAACTACACCGTGTTACCATATGACGAGTTTTATTACCGCCTGAGTGTTCGTGATAAATTTATTACAGAAGTGCTCGCAGGCAAACACAGTGTGGCAGTAGATAAAGATAATGTACTTGGCGAGCAGCAAGGAGAATAACCATGTTTGAAATTGAATATAAAGGCGCAAATTGTATTACCGTCTCAACAAAAAAGGCGACCATTGTGGTTGACCCAAAGCTTTCGGTGGTTGGATTAAAAGACGCATCGGTTAAAGACGCAATTGAACTCGCTACCGAAGCTCGTTTTGCAATCAACTCTGACGACGCCACACTTGTAATTGAAGGCCCTGGCGAATATGGTATTGCTGACTTCGACATTCGCGGTGTTGCCGCGCAGCGTCACCTAGACACCGAAAACGATCCAAAAGCCTCAACCATGTACCGCATCGAAGCAGGCGATATTCGCGTGGCGGTGGTTGGTAATATCTACGAGAAGGTTGGCGAAGACCAACTCGAGAACCTTGGCATTATTGATGTACTCGTTGTTCCTGTGGGTGGGAGCGGTTACACACTTGATGCAACCGGTGCGGCTGCACTCACACGCCAGATTGATCCAAAAGTTGTTATTCCAGTACATTATGCCGATAGTGGCCTAAAGTACGAAGTGCCGCAGTCGGATGTCGATACCTTTATTAGTGAACTCGGTGCACCTGTTGAAGATATGCCAAAACTTAAGCTAAAGAGCGCCGCAGGCTTACCACAGGTACTTACTGTTTATAAATTAGCGCGCGCCTAATAACCTTTCGCGTAGATGATAAAAGGGGAATAGTATGAAAATCGACGTTGTGAAACTGCGCCCGGGTGCACTCTTGCCTGAATATCAAACTAAGGGTTCGGCGGGCGCCGACCTGCACGCGTGCATTGATGCGCCAATTGTTTTAGCGCCAATGGAGCGCTGTGTTGTTCCAACGGGTCTTGCGATGGCACTGCCGCTTGGGTACGAGGTGCAGATTCGGGCGCGTAGCGGACTGAGTAGTAAGCACGGTATTACGATGGTGAACGGCATTGGGACAATCGACGCAGATTATAGGGGTGAAGTTGGCGTGCTACTAATCAATCTAGGTCAGGAGCCGTTTACGATCGAGCCCAATATGCGCATTGCCCAAATGGTCGTTGCCCGATACGAGTCGATGAGCTGGAACGAAGTCAGCGCCCTTGATGAAACCGACCGTGGCACGGGCGGGTATGGCAGTAGCGGTGTTTAATCAAGGATTTCTAGACCATTCTTTAAAATCGGCACGAGATCTTTTTCTATATAGGGCATAATACGCCAATTAAGTCGCGTTGTAACCTCAACGCGTACCCGCGCTTCTTGTTCGATTGCCTTTTGCAGGCCATCAAAAACACTAAACGGGGTTTCGGGGTAGGGCTGTACAAGAATCTGAAAAATACTTTGATCGGTCGCTTCGTTACGTGCGAAATCACCAAAAACCTCAGCACTTTTAATCTGGTGCATAGTGAGGAGCTGGAGTAGGGAGCGGAGTGGTAGAGGGAGTTTTAGTGTGTTGGCTGTGATTTTTTGAGGTGGCGTTTTTTGAATGTGAGCGATGTCGATAGTGTCGCCCGCAGACACCCCTAGGTAGCGCAGTACTGAAACAGGGATGCGTACCGCGTAGCTGTTGCCAGACTTGAAGACCCGCGTTGTTAGTTTTTCCATTCTTCTAATGTATATCCGTAGGGATATACATGTCAAGAATTAAAAAATACTATATATGGTATGCACCCTCCTGACAAAACAAAAACCTCCGCGTCAACGGAGGTTTTTAAAAGGTAAAAAGCTTAGGCAAGGATGCCCTTCTTCTTAAGCGTGCGGATCGCGCTGGTACTAAGAGTCATAGTAACCTTTTGGCCATCAACTACAAAAGTCTTCTTTTGGAGGTTTGGCTTAAACACGCGCTTGGTGCGACGCAAAGAGAAGCTAACATTGTTGCCAAATTGCTTGCCTTTACCAGTGAGTTCGCATCGTGCTGTCATAATTTATCTCTCTTTCCCCGTTATTGGCCACGTTTTTATGTGACTATCGGGACACTAGCGTCTATTTTACCTTTTTTGACCTCTGAAGTCAAGAGTTTAAGGGGTATAGTGTGCGCGCACCCCACTATCGCTGCGGCGGGTATTTTGGTCACGTCAACTTCTGCGCTACAATAAAACTAATGACACAAAACACCAACACTTTTAACGATCTTCCGGTGCTTGATTACCGCCAAACAATCATTGACGCCGTCGACACTAATCAAGTAACAATTATTACCGCCGAAACAGGGGCGGGCAAGAGTACGCAAATTCCGCAGTACCTGGCCGAGCATGGCTACACGCGCGTTATTGTGACGCAACCGCGCATTTTGGCGGCTCGTAACCTGAGTGATCGTGTGCGCGAGGAGTGGGCACTGCGCAACAGTGAAGATTCAAGCGAGATTATTGGCTATCGTACGGCACATGAGCGTGACGATAGCGGTAACACGAAAATTCTTTATTGTACCGACGGCCTCCAGTTGGTGCGTGAAATTACGGGTAGCGGTACCACTGATAGGCAAGTTCTGGTGCTCGATGAAGTGCACGAATGGAACGAAAACATGGAAGTGTTGGTGGCGTGGGCGAAGAAGCGCTGCGAAGAAGAGCCGCATTTTAAGATTGTTATTATGAGCGCTACAATTGAGGCGAATACCTTGGCTGAATACTTTAAAACCGACGCGGTTATTGAGGTACCTGGTCGTCATTTTGAAGTGACAAAACGCCGCGGTACCGACGTGTTGAGTGAGATTTTTGCGCAAATCGAGCACCGTGGTAAAAATGTTCTGGTCTTTTTGCCAGGAAAAGTCGAAATTCAGGCGGTCAGCGAGGCGATTGCAACGCGCGCGACGGCCGCCAAGGTCGAAGTAATTCCGCTCCACAGCCAGCTCGAGGCCGACGAACAGCAAAAAGCCTTCGCAAACTACCCCTATGGAAAAATTATTTTGGCAACAAACATCGCCCAAACGAGTGTCACAATTGACGATATTGATGTGGTGATTGATAGCGGCTTGGAGCGTCAAAGTGAGGTGCGGAGCGGGGTAGAAGGGCTCTTTATCGCGCAAATCTCGCAAGCCGATAGTAAGCAGCGCGCTGGGCGTGCGGGGCGCACCAAGCCTGGCGAATATATTTTGGCGCAATATGACACGATGCCGTGTGCCAAAATGGAAGATCGCCCCGAGTACGCCGTACCCGAAATTATGCGTAAACACATCGACCGCTTGGTGCTTCGCCTCGCAAATGTCGGTATCGATATTGAAACGCTCGACTTTTACCATGATCCAAGTCGCCGTGCGATGCAGCGTGCTAAAAAAACGCTCGTAGCGTTAGGCGCGCTTACACCAGCGGGCGAGGTAACGGCAATTGGTCGCCAAATGGAGCGCTTTCCGGTTGAATCGAATTACGCGCGCATGCTCGTAGAGGTCGACGCCTCAAGTAAGGCGGTGCAGGCAAAGCTAGCGGCGATGATTGCGCTCGAAGAAGTTGGCGGCATTATTCGTGGCGGTACGCGCTACGACGGCTGGCGCCGCTATACGCGCCAAACTAAATCCGACCTGCTAGCGCAGTACGACGTATACCTGGCGCTGCCAAACATTGCCGAAGACGATTACGAAGAACTCGGTATTGTGGCGAAAAATATCGAAAAAGCAGAAGAAGTGATTGAGCGCCTTCATACCGACCTAGGGCTAACGGGCGAGTCGCTTGGTCCAGTCGCCCCAGACGAAGAAGCGGTGCTGCTGCGCTGTATTACGGCTGGCGAAATTGACCAAGTATGGGCGCTTGTTGATGATAAAAGCGCAACAGTCGAGCATATTTTTAGCGGCCAGCAGCGTGAAGTATCCAGCAGTAGCGTTGTACGAAACCCAACGCTCGTGACGGGAACGCCATTTGATCTGCAAGTGCCACTACGCAGTGGAGGGCTTGAAACGCTCCATCTCGTAACAGGGGTAACAGTCGTCAATCTAGAGACTTTGTTGGAATTTTCACCACAGCTATTTGGCCCACCGCAAACGAAGGTTGGGTATGATCCGCGCACTGGCTGCTTGGTTGACACGCAATTTGTGCGCTTTAAAAAGCGCATGCTTGAAGGCATGAGTGTGCCGCGGCTTGAGAATACATCTGAAAACCAACGTCTGTTTGCTCGCGAATACGCCCGCTGGGCATTTGAGCAACTCGAGCGCCAGCGTCGCCACCTTGAACGTTTCCATAAACGCGTCCCTGCGGTGCCATTGCAGCGTGTTGAATCTGAGCTACGCAGCCTTGCGCATGGCATTATTTCTCTTGATCAGCTCGGTAAAGACGATAAACGCCGCGTGACAGCACTTTCGAAACTCGAAACCTACCTTGGCGATGATTTTGTATATAAACTAGGGAAACCGCGCCGCCAACCACGCCCAGAAGAAAAGCAGCAACGCCGCCGCGGCTGGGCACACAAGCGTAAACGTCGCTAAATCAACCTCGTGGTACAATACATATATATGGATATCTTCCTTAACCTTATTATCGTGCTGGTTGTCATTCTTTTTTCGATGACACTGCACGAAGCCATGCACGGCTTCGTGGCTTATTGGCTGGGCGACGACACCGCTCGCCGCGAAGGGCGCCTTACACTCAATCCAATTAAACACATCGACCCTTTTATGACGATTATTTTACCGCTTGCCCTAGCGCTTTTGGGTGGTCCGATTTTTGGTGGCGCCAAGCCAGTGCCATTTCGCCCCGACCAAGTAAAGGGCGGTGACTGGGGTTCAGCTCTTGTGGCGTTGGGCGGTCCGTTAACTAACCTTGTGATTGCTTTCATTGCGTTTGGTATTTGGACGCTTGTTGGTGTTTCAAGCACGAACATCCTGTCGCTTTTTCTGTCGCTGATGATTACTGTTAACCTCGGGTTTTTTGTTTTCAACATTTTACCAATCCCGCCACTCGATGGGTCGCGTGTTCTATATGCCCTGGCGCCTGAGTTTGCGCGAACCGCCATGCGTTTTATTGAGCAGTTTGGCATTATGATTGTCTTTGTTTTGGTGCTGGTTGCGGGTCCGCTTTTGGGCGCGTATATGAACGAAGTGATTAGCTTTTTCTTGAACGCTTTTGCGCTCGTGTTCCGCACCTAGACGGGGTAAAGACCTAACATTGCGGGTGTGTTCGTGTTATACTAATAAGTACCCAAGCCTACGTGGCGGGGTGCATATGATTTTCCGATATCATAGATGAGGAAGGCCTAATGATGTAACTCCGTGGAGTTACGTTGCGGTCATCCACCTTGCACATATGCGGGGAACATCATCTCGCACTTCGTCAACGGGGCTTGGGTTTTTTGTGGTATAATAAAGACACCGGTATCAAGGGCTTATGTACACAAAACGAAAAACACCCATTATGGGTGTTTTTCTGACTTAAGTTACTTGGTGGAGCCAGAGGGGATCGAACCCTCGACTCGCCGGTATCAAGGGCGCGTGTTACCGCTACACCATGACCCCGCGAAGACCACCCCTCGAGGCGGTTTATCGCCGTTCACCTAAGCTACTCTTATTTTCTCAGCTTAGTAGTGGCCTGACAATTCTTGAAATTCAGCATTTTCAAAGTAGTAATTCAGTAAAATAATATGAAATCTGCGGGGCATTCTTTTCGCTCAGCTCCTTGTTATCTCGGCGATGCCGACATAACACTGCGTCGCCTCGGAAAAGAATACGGGGCATTCTTTTCGCTCAGCTCCTTGTGTTATACTAAAAGAGTAAAAGGGCTAACACAAACACATGAAACAACGACTTTCGGTTCGCGCCATTATTAACGAAGATGGTAAAGCGCTGCTTTTAAAGCGTAGTAATGGTCGTGAAAGTATTTTGGGCAAGTACGAGCTGCCTGGTGGTAAGCTTGCGTACGGCGAGCAGCCCGAAGATGCGCTGCGTCGGTACCTACATGACGATGCGGGGCTCCATATTGAATCCTCGAAATTATTCGATGCCGTTACCTATATTGACTACGACGATAGGGCAATCCAGTACGGCGTGATTGTCTATTTAGTCACACTCGCGCGCCAGCGACACCCAATGAAGCTGAGTGGAAACTACTCGAAGTACACATGGCAGTCGATGTCAAATATACAACAATCTGAAATCACCGATTTGACACAGCTGGTGTTGGGAATAATTCAACAAGAAGAATTAACAGATAAGACGGTACATAAAACGAAGCTAACTGGTGCAAATAAAACATCAGATGACGCTGTGACTATTTATGCAGATGGTGGCTCACGCGGCAACCCTGGGCCGTCTGCGGCAGGCTATGTGATGCTTAATAGCCGCCAAGAAGTGATCGATGAGGGAGGTAAATACCTGGGCGTTACCACAAATAACCCGGCCGAATATTACGGCGTCTTGTTAGGGCTTGAACGAGCGCAACAGCTCGGCTACAAAAAAGTTGATTTCAAGCTTGATAGCATGCTTGTTGTTAACCAAATGAAAGGTATTTATAAAATTAAAAATCGTGAACTTTGGCCGCTTAATATTACCATTCGCAACTTAATGACCAATTTTGACCGAGTGACGTTTACGCATGTTAATCGAAAATTTAATCAACTAGCCGACGGCATGGTCAACAAAACACTCGATGCACAGAAGCGGAAAGACGTGGGGGCTACGAGCACGCACGAATAGTTTCGGACGGCTTCGCGCTATTTTTCCCGCTCCCGCTTATCGTGGTATACTATATCCAGACAGTCAGCTAGACGGCCGCTTGTAGCGATACAAGAGGAAAGTCCGGGCAGCGTAGGATACGGCAGTCGCTAACGGCGACCGGGGGTAACCCTAGGGAAAGTGCCACAGAAACAATACCGCCTCGATTATAACCAGTGTCGCAAGGTCCGTAGGGCTCGGCGGCTACTGAGAGGCAAGGGTGAAAAGAGTGGGGTAAGAGCCCACAGCGTCATATGGTGACATATGGAGAAGGTAAACCCTGTCGGCTGCAAGGAGGTTGGCATAAAGAGTGATCCGCTCGCTAACCGCTACCCGCTGGAGTATATCAGCAACGGTATACCTAGATAGATGGTCGTCCTCGACAAAACCCGGCTTACAGGCTGGCTGTCAACTAAAATACCCCGCATAACACGGGGTATTTTAGTTATAAGGAGGCGGTGCTACTTAGTAGCAGCCTTTACAATAGCCTTGAACGCTACTGGTTCAGAAACGGCCAATTCGGCAAGTGCCTTGCGGTCGATTTCGATGTTTGCAGCTTTTAGGCCGGCAATGAGTTGCCCATATGTAGTACCTTCGAGGCGGGCAGCCGCGTTGATACGGGTAATCCATAGCGCACGAAGGTCGCGCTTGCGGTTGCGACGGTCGCGGTATTGGTACTCGAGTGCACGGGTAACAGCTTGTTTAGCAAGGCGGTAGCTACGGGTGCGGTTGTGCTGCATTCCCTTAGCTTGGGCCAAGATTTTTTTGTGGCGATTGCGTGCTTGGACGCTTTTCTTAACTCGCATAGTCTTTAATTCTCCTTATAGTCGTAGGCGGAACCTCGCTTGGCGCTGACGGTTTCTAGGTGTCAGCGTTGTGCCAAGGGGTTCTCTTAGACGCCCAGAGCTCGCTTAATATTTTTAGCGGTACCACCGGTAACGGTAGCAGTTGTGTTGATGCGGCGCTTACGGCTCTTGCTTTTCTTGGCAAGAAGGTGAGCACCAAAGGCACGCTGGCGGGTAACTTTACCAGTCTTGGTAATTTTTACGCGCTTGGCTGTACCCTTGTGGGTCTTGAGCTTTGGCATTGTTATTCTCCTTATATTTTGCGGATTATTTCTTCCGCACCACGACACTGAGGTTGCGCCCAGCCATCGTTGGTTGATGCTCGAACACGGCTTCGTCTTCAAGTAGTGTTCCGATTTTGTTAATCATGTCGTAGCCAAGTTCGCGGTGGGCGTTTTCACGACCACGGTAGAAAACTTGAATACGCACTTTGTGCCCGTCGGCAAGGAACTCGCGAATTTTACGCAATTTGATTTCCAGGTCGCCCTGGCCAATCTTCATGCCAAATCGCATTTGTTTGAGTTCGCTTTGCTTGTTGTTGCGGCGGCTTTTTTGAGCCTCTTTCATCTTTTGGTACTGGTATTTACCCCAGTCGACGATTTTTGCAACCGGCGGGTCAGCATTTGGTGAGATTTCAACCAAGTCCAGGCCGGCATCTTCGGCAGCTTTAAGCGCATCTTGACGGCTTAAAATGCCAAGTTGTTCACCTGATTCTCCAATAACGCGTAGTTCATTTGCACGAATCTGCTCGTTTGTACGAATTTTTTGGTTGTTGATAACCTCTCCTTTGTTGACCCAATTTCACGCAGCTTACCCTGTTAACAGGGGGCTTGCACGGGCCTTTTACCTAAAATCAGCCGACTCTTGCTGAATTCGGCCGTTATCGAGCGTTTACTCAGTAGCTATTTTAGCAAATTTTAACGGGTATTACAAGGGGTGGCTACCTATATTGCAAGGCTTCGGCGATATGCGGTACGTCAACGTTTTTGCTGTGTTCCATATCGGCAATGGTGCGGGCGATGCGAATAACCCGCGTATAGCCGCGCGATGTTAGTCCCATTTTTTGACTTGATGTGTTTAAAAAGGTGGTTGCGGCGGGCGTGAGATGAAACAATTGGCGCGCTTGTTCGAGACTGGCGTTTGCATTGTAAAAATAGCTACGACCATAGCGTGCTGCTTGTGCTTTTCGAGCCAAACTAATTGAACTTAACATTAGTGAGTGTTGATTTTTATGCAACGTATCTGGACTAAAAAGTTGTTCGTAATTTACCTTATCGACGGTAATACGAAGGTCGAAACGGTCCATTAGCGGCCCTGAAACTCGCTTTTGGTACGCCTGAATTTGTAGCGCCGAACAGCTACAGGCGGTGGTTGCGTCGCCCGCGTAGCCGCAGGGGCAGGGGTTCATAGTGGCAATGACCGAAATATCGGCAGGGTAAGTAATACGCCCGTATAAACGCACGAGGTTAATGGCGCGGTCCTCGAGTGGTTGGCGCAGTGCCTCGAGGACGACTCGTGGGTATTCGGGGAGCTCATCGAGTAGCAATACGCCTTTATGTGCCAGGCTTAGTTCGCCTGGTTTGGGGCGTAAGCCGCCGCCAATCAGGGCGGTGAGCGTAATGCTGTGGTGCGGTGCGCGAAAAGGTGGTGCCGTTTGCACTGCGCCGTCGTCGCCACTTGCCAGGCTATGAAGTTTAGTGACCTCTATTATTTCTTCTGGCGAAAGGGGTGGAAGTAGTTCGGTAAAAGCCTTGGCGAGCATGGTCTTGCCCGCGCCTGGTGAGCCAGAAAGTAACACATTATGGCGACCAGCCGCGGCAATCGCCAGGGCGCGTTTGGCGCGTTCGTGCCCAACGATGCTATCGAGGATAGGTGTTTTTGAAGTAGCGACAGGGGAGGCGGTATGGGCGGCGATAGGGCTCGTGATGGGAGCGGTGACGGTAGCGCTAGGTGTATTTGATGCCACTGTCGTGGGCACCACACCTTTTAAGCGCCGGTAGAGCTCGTGAAGCGTTGTGACGCCAATGACATCGATGTTGGGCACCAGCCCCGCTTGTGGGGCGTTGTGAGCCGGAAGAACAATACGTTTATAACCCGCAAGGTGCGCTAGTTCGGCAAGTAATACGCCGCCTTTGACGGGGCGCAAGGTGCCATCAAGCCCTAATTCGCCCGCAAATAACGTCTCGTTAACTTCGTGCTGACGCAACTGACCACTGGCGACTAGTATACTCAGGGCAATAGGCAGGTCGAAATGGGTGCCATCTTTGGGGAGTTCGGCGGGTGCCAGGTTTATGGTAAGTTTTTGCGCCGGAAAGGTAAGCAGGGAGTTTGTAATGGCGCTCCGTACCCGTTGCCGCGCTTCGTCGATGGCTTTATTACCCATACCAACAATCTGTACGCCAGGAAGCCCGGCCTTAATATCCGTTTCTACCTCTATAACCTTACCGTCATAGCCAAGCAGTGCGCCCGATAAAACACGGGCAACTTTATGTCGTATTACTCCACCCATGGCGCCTATACTACGCTACGAACCCTATAAAAGTTATTAATTTTTATTATGAAATTTGGTATAATAACAGTGTACGTGGGGCTGACACAGCTTCGACGAGAGGACTTTAACAGGATATTCTGCAAGCCGCATCACACCCGTAAGGTGTTTATTTAATTGCAAACTTTGTTGCAAAAGCAAAAGATGCAGTTGCTAAGGTGTTCGCACCGCAGCAATTCGCTTTTGCGCTAGCTGCCTAATTTACCGGTAGCCATCGCTTTCCCCAATGAGGCGTAGGGGGAACGGTGTTATATTCACGTCTCTTACGAACCTTTTGTGCAGCTACGAAGGGCTCGGACAATCCATAGCGGGACGACCATTGCTTTTTTGCCGTATCTATAGGCAAGGGGAGTCCTTAACCTTTCAGATAGGGCTATGCTTGAAGACGAATATCAGGTTACCTTTTGGACCCGGGGGCAGTACCCGGCAGCTCCACCATGTATAGATTTTAAAATTCCGCTCATAAAAGGCGGAATTTTTTTGTGACTTTTTTAATAACGTATGCCATGGGGTATGTGGTCGGTTGTAATATAGCCTACCGCGTAGTGTTCAAGGGCCAAAATAAAACGGCTACCTGCGAGGAATAGCCGTTTTCGTGGAGTTTTTGCGGTGATTTTTGTTTTGGGCTCCTGGATAACTTTTTTACTCAGGAACTACCCCTATAATATGATGCCATAGTGCTTGTGTCAATGATTTTATGAAAGATTTTTTGGTAAAAAATACTACGCATTTCCACAGGATTTTGAAACCCTTGGGGGACACGCTACATATTGTGCTTATGCTATAATCCAACACATGATATATGCAGGTAAAAATACAGCCTCGCGGGGCTTCACAATTGTTGAGTTGGTCGTTGTTATTGTCGTTATTGCTATTTTGGCAGCCATAACGGTCGTTTCATACGCGGCGGTGACGCGGAATGCTCACGAGCAGGACGTTATTGCTGACGTCCAGACAGCTGCAACGCAGCTTAGTAAATACAAAAATGAGCACGGTGCGTACCCAGCAACGAGTGCTGATGCACTTGCCGCGATCGCTGCCGCTCAAACAAGCTCAACATTTACCTATAACTACACAGCCACCACCGATACCTATTGTCTTACAGCCACCCACGAAGATATTTCTGAATACATGATGAGTGGCAGTAGTAAAGTGACCGCAGGCACCTGCCCTGCAAGCACGACCGCTACCCCTGAGGTTATTACTAATATCGCGCCCAACCCTAGTGCGGAAGTGAATGCAAATGACTGGGTGCGCTATGCGGGGGTTGGAACGGTAACGCGCACTACAACAACTGCCGCCAAGGGGAGCGCAAGTCTAACTGCGGTAGGTGACGGGTCAAGTACAACGCCGAGGTTTTATACAGATGTCGTTGATATTGTTCCTAATGCAACGTATGCCGTATCGTTTTATGTAAAATCTGTGGGTGGACCGGTACCAGCTGCGGGTGTAGTGGCCATAAAACCTCAGGCGAGTCCTCACGGTTCTGAAATGACAACGATTACGACTGAGGTGCCGTGGGCGCCCGACGCAAATGGCTGGACGCGTGTTGCTGCTGTGGTTACGGCACCGTCAGGTGCTAAAGGCTTTCGTTTATCATTAGGGTTAAAATCGCCAAGCTACACAGGTACTATGTATATCGACGGCCTCATGGTTGTAAAGTCGGCCGACAAAACCTTAAAATATGCCGACGGATCAACTGCTGGTTGGTCGTGGAAGGGGGCGGCGCATAACTCACTATCAAGCGGCCCAATGCTGCCGTAGTGTCGGCAATTATCATATCGATCTCCGTACAGTACCAATAATGAATACAAAATTTACAACATTGTTAAAAAAGCAACGTTAACGCATTACCTCTATAAAACAGGGTGTTGTAGGCGAGCATTGTAGCATTTACAACATAAATTGTTGCGCTGAGTATTGACCAAACCGCTTATGTATGATAGAGTGAAAACAAGCTTTTAGCAGAAACAAAAACAGTCCAAACGTTTTAAAAAATAAAAGCCACCACAAAAACACCTTAACAATTCAATCGATGGTTACACGACCAACCTTTTGACGGAAAAGTCGGTGACGCCTCCTTGTCTCCACCAATGTCGAAGTGATCTTTTTTACCATTACGGTAACGCACCTTTCGATCCTTCATTAAAACTCTTCGGAGCTTTTACATAAAAACAAACAGTGTCGAGAAAATAAAAGTAGATGGCATCACCGATGCTCCGCCAAAACCATTCGCCTTACGTTAGCCTTGCTTTATGCAAGTCATGTAAACGAATGTTTAAGCGTTTGTCCTTTCAGTACCATCTCGCGCCAAGTAAATCCTTGTTTTACACCTAAGACGGAACCCGAGAGACTCCCTCTACAACAGTAGTGTAAAGCAGGTACCACACTTGGCGTGAGAGCGCGGAACAAAGGCTATGAGCAAACGTAGCTTTAGGCAACTAAAGCAACTCAGATGCCCCGGGTTTTCCCGGAGCGGTCAGATAGTCCTAAGTGGTACCCAGATATTCGTTCACACGCCCAATATTAATTTCCAGCGGCGTTTGCTGATACGAGTATTGCTACGGGCTACCACTTGGACTCCACGAATGCCTACTGGAAAAGGCGTTACCTTAAGCGATATAGCGCGCGGTGTGCTAGAATAACAGTGATGTTACCACGAATTATCGCAACCATTTCATTAGCAAGCCTCTGTTTGCTCAGTTGGATGTTGACGTTTACGTCACCCGCCAGCGCAGGCCCGTTCGGTCTTTTAGTGATATTTATTACAGCTTATTTAACCTTTGTGGGGTTGATAAGCTTTTTTTTGTTTGGCATCAACAGGTTTATCGTATTCGTTACGTCAGGCATGATGGTCAGCCGTCCGTTTCCTCGACTTTCGTTTAAGCGCGCATACTATTACAGTACAGTGCTTGCGGCGGCGCCAGTGATGCTTGTGGGCTTACAGTCGGTGCAGGCGATCGGTCTGTATGAGGTTATTTTGGTTGTTATTTTCGAAACAGTTGCATGCCTTTATATTAATCGCCGTATGAGCTAGGGTGGCGCCTAATACGTACAATAAAAAGCGTAAGGTTTATGCATTTTAGTTAGGTAATTGTGCTATACTGACAGATATGCAACCAGAGAATTCTCGTAACGCTATGCCAGGGGGAGAGTATGGGCCTGTGCCACCAAGCACGGGTATCGAGGCGGTGCCAACGCTGCCGCCAGTTGAGCACGCGCCAGTTATGGGTGGTCAAGAACGAGGCGAACAGGCGGCCGAAGCTGGTGCGCGTGTTGCCGACGCTGCAGCCCAAGTAACTAGCGTTGTAAATACGACATCACCTGTTACCCCCGTAAACCAGCCAACGAGAGCGCCCGTTGTAACATCAACAACACCCATGACGGCTGCCGATGAAGACCTCATCGAAAAAGAATGGGTCGACAAGGCAAAAGAAATTATCGAGCAAACCCGTGACGATCCGCACGCTCGTACGCAAAAGGTGAACGAGCTTCAACGAGATTATCTGCAAAAGCGATACGGTAAAGTGGTTGGCGCAAGCGAATAGCGTCGCAGCAAAGAAAGAGGGAAGGTGTTAGGAATAATTATTACGGTCGTGGTTGTCCTCCTTGTTGCAGCAGGGGTGGGTGGCTTTGCCTGGATGCAGTACCGTAAAGTGCTTCGCGAAGCAAAAAATTATGAACGCGGCCTTAAAATGGTGCCGCTCTATATTCATATTCCGCCTATTAGTTCCGACATCGAAGGCAACGGCCGTGACGAGCGCGACCTCACTGAAGAAGTCTTGAGCCAGGCGCAGGTCATGTACAACATTATTGCAAGCACTGCTACCAAGGGCTTTAAAAGCCGTGTCTACGGGCAGCGTCACGTATCATTTGAAATTGTTGCTCACGAAGGCTTAGTCCATTACTACACAGTTGTGCCAGTGTCGCTTGTTGATGTGATTCAGCAAGCTGTTGCTGCGGCCTACCCATCGGCGCGCCTCGAAGAAGTCAGTGAGCGCAATATATTTAACCCAGCTGGTCGAATGAGCGGTACGATTGGTGGCGAGTTCACTCTAAAAAAGGACTTTGCCTACCCAATTGCCACCTACCAAGAAACAAAGCGCGACGCGACGCGGGCGCTGCTTAACGCATTGTCGGGTGCGACGCGCGAAGATGGTGTTGGTATTCAATTGTTGATTCGCCCCGCACAAGAGGGCTGGGCAAAGGCTGCACAGGGTGTTTCTGACGGTATCCGCAAAAACAAGGGCAAAAAGTCGGGCACGCGTACTGCCATGACGGGTATTATGGAGGCACTATGGAAACCACCTGAAGCCACCGAAGTGAAGCCTGAGGACAAGCAGCTTAATTCGGTTGAGCAGGCGGCGGTTGAGGCGATCGATGACAAAACTCGTTACCCAGGTTACGAAACACTGATTCGCGTAGTGGCATCATCGAACACGTCGGCTCGGTCGCAGGCACTCATGAATAACGTCGTGGCTGCTTTTTCAATGTTTGATTCGGCGCAGCATAACGGTTTTAAGTTTGCGATTTCAAAAAATATTGAAGAATTCGTCACGGCGTATATTTTTCGATTCTTCCCACAAGAAGTGACGCAGAATGTTTTAAACACTGTTGAGCTGGCGACGATTTTTCACCTGCCGAACCAAAACTCTATTCCGACGTCGCAGGTTCAGCGTCAGGCTGCTAAGCAGGTTGACGGCCCAACGCAGGTTATGGACGAAGGCTTCTTGCTTGGGTATAACGAGTTCCGTGGGGTAAAAAAGCAAATTCGCCTTGGTACAAAAGACCGCCGTCGCCACACCTATATTATTGGACAAACGGGTACAGGTAAGTCAAAGCTGCTCGAAAACTTAGCCTATCAAGACATGATGGACGGTCGAGGCTTTGCCTTTATCGACCCGCACGGTGATTCGGCCGAAGAACTTTTGGGTATGGTGCCAAAAGAACGTGTCGAAGACGTTATTTACTTTGCCCCAGGCGATATGGACATGCCGGTCGGGCTTAACTTGTTTGAATTTGAAAACCAAGACCAGCGTGACTTTATTATCCAAGAAACAATTGCCATGCTGTATAAACTGTACGACCCAGGCCACACTGGTATTATTGGCCCGCGTTTTGAATCGTGGTTCCGTAATGCCGCCCTGACGGTCATGGCGGATCCAAACGGTTCATCGTTCCTCGATGTTCAGCAGGTATTTATTGACCAGGCCTTTGCCGATGAAAAAATTAAGCACGTCACCACTCAAACGGTGCTCGACTTCTGGAACAAGGAAATGGCCCAAACCCCAGAGTCGGCGAAGGGTGAAATGTTGGGCTGGTTTGCCAGTAAGTTTGGCGCCTTTTTGGCCAACGACATGATGCGTAATATCATCGGTCAGACTAAGAGTGGCTTTAACCTGCGTGACATTATGGACAATAAAAAGATCCTGCTTGTGAACCTTTCAAAGGGGCGGGTAGGGGAGCTTAACTCGCAGCTGCTCGGTATGATTTTTGTGATGAAGTTTAACGCTGCCGCCATGGGTCGTGCCGACATGCCCGAAGATCAGCGCCAAGACTTTAGCCTGTACGTTGACGAGTTCCAAAACTTTGCCACCGATAGTTTTGCGACGATTCTATCTGAGGCGCGAAAATATCGCCTTAGCCTAATTTTGGCGAACCAGTTTATGACGCAGCTGACCGACCAGATCCGCGAAGCTATTTTGGGTAACATTGGTACCGTCATTAGTGGCCGTATTGGTATTACCGACGCCGAAATTTTGATTAAAAAGTTTACGCCAACCTTTGATACCGAAGACCTAACGCGTATGCCAAACTTCCAGACAATCGCTTCGGTGATGGTGCATGATGTGCCGTCGGCAGCGTTTAGTATGTCGCTTTTGCCACCGCTTGGTCAGTCGAACCCACAGCTGCGCGATGCGCTCAAGCGACTGTCGGCAACAAAGTTTGGTAAACCGCGCGCCCAGGTAGAGCAAGAATTCTTTAAGCGTATGGGTGTTGGCGACGAGCTCAAACGACAGAAGATGGAGGCGGTAAAAAAGGCCCAGGAACAGCGTATGGCGGCCTTTAGGGCTGGTCCAGCGGGTCAAATGGGTGCAAACCCGATTAACCCTCAGCAGGGCTTCACGGGCGCCCCAGGCACTCCAGGTGTGGCGGGCGCAGTGGGTGCCCCACTATCACCGGCAACGCAACCCGTCCAACCTGCACAATCGCCATCATTCCTTGATGAATGGCTCACCAAACGACAGCAAATTATGAGTCAGCAGCAGGCGAAGCAACAAGCACCTCAGGCGGCGTCACCAAACCCAGCCTTTGGGCCGACCGCACAGCTTGGCGCGGCGCCACAGGCACAACCGCAACCAGCACAGTCACCACAAGCGCAACCACAGCAGCAGCCGTCGCAGCCGCCACGGCCAGTTTCGGTACAAAAACAGGCGTCAGCTACAGTTACGGCGCCCGCAAGCCCTGCGGCGCCTCAAACTCCCGCAGCACCTCCAGCTCCTGTAGCGCCCGCTGAGCCCGAAAAGCTCCACATTCGCGACGCATCGGCTAACGCCACCAGTGATGGTGTTTCGATCAAATTGCGATAAATAGCGAGCGGCTTAGGCTTTCTTGCCTGTAATCATCACCTTGAAAAAGTCGTAAAGAATACCGAGTACCCAACCAACAGCGAAAGCGCCAATGCTTTCAAAGCCTGATAATACGTACCCGTAATGTTTTGCGACGAGGTAAACGCCAAGCACCAGGAAGAAGGCGACAACCGCACCAGATAAAATAGCATTTGGACGGGCGATTGTTCCGCCAACGATTTCGCTGGTTTTTTCAACAACCGGAGCGTGGATTACCTTACTGAATGCACGCTGCGCGGGCTTCATTTCGGCCTGTAGGTGGTTCATGTGCTGCTTGTAGCTAGCGGCGCGTTCTTTCTTACTCACAACGCCATGGCGGCGCTTTGCGGGCGCTGCAGATGCCTCTTTACCCTTCTTCTCGGCACTACCGCGTTCAACGCTCACGGCCTCTTTAAGAGCCTCGTGGCGTGCTTTTGCTTCAGATTGTTCGCCGTTTTCGAGGCGGCTTTTTTCGGCCGCGCGCTCTACCGATGCTTCTGCTTTGAGGTAGCTTTCAAGCTGCTCTGGACTTAGCTCTTTGTTTTCTGGCCCCTGGGTTTCGGGGGTATTGCCGTGAAATTGTTCCGCACCCATTAAATTGTTCCTCCATTCACATCGCGACGAATAAGTCGAACTTCAGTTGTTAGCTGGCGAGATCGTAGGTAGAAGTACACAACGATTGCAAGAACGATACCTGCAAATAGCATGTTTTCGCGTGCACCTGTGTGGGGCAGCTCTGGTACAACTTGTTCAATAACCTTTGGTCCAGGGCAGGTAACAGGGATTACAACGAACGCTTCAAGGAAGGTGTTTTCAATTTTACAGTCGTATGAACTACCATCGCTAATTCCCTGCGGTGTAGCTGGAATGCTCGAAAGGAGTTGCATGGTGAAGGTGCGGATTTCTTGGTGACCTGGAGCAATAGTCACTTCTGGCCAGGTGAGCTTTTGCGTTTTTGCATCGTAAGTGCCGCCGCCGTTATCGATAACCTTGGCGTATTCAAGCGCATCGCTAATGTCGTCTTCGAAAGTGAATGACTTTGCTGTGCCGCCGTCGTTTTTAGCGGTAAGGGTAAAGCTAATGCGGTCATTTTCTTTAGCGTTTACAGTGGTTGCGTCAATATTACCTTGGCTAATATTTGAAGCAGTCTTTGTGACGTTAATCTCGGCAGGAGGCGTTTTACAGCCAACCTTAACGGTGAGGGACTTGTCCATGAAGCTGTTTACAATACTACAATCGGTAGTGTCGTTAATGAGCGTGCTGTTAATTTGAACGGTGTAGCTATGACTGACGGTTGCGCCAGGTTTGACGCTTACGGTGCCCCACGAAAGCTCTTTAGTTGCGGTGTTGTACTTACCGCCACCGTTGTTGGTAAGCTTGGCAAGGCTTAGTACATCAGATAGATCGTCTTTCATAGCAACGTCCTTAGCGGTACCGCCGGTGTTTTTAACACTCACTGTGTAGGTGATTGTGTCGTTTTCGCGGGCGGTTACTTTTGTTGCGCTGACGTTGTTTTGGCTCACGTTAACGGCCGACTTTGACGCCACAATATTAGCAGGGGGAGTTGAACACTGCACGGGAACAGTAACAGAGTGCTCCAGGAAGGTATTTGTCATTTTACAGCTAGTGGTATTGCTAATAAGACTAGCATTCATTTGAACGGTGTACTTGTGGGTAATAGTTGCGCCAGGAGCAACATTTACCGTTCCCCATGAAAGTGTTTTTGATGCAGCGGTGTATGTACCACCACCGTTGTTGGTTAGTTTTGCGTATTTCACTACATCACTAAGGTTGTCGCGTAGCATAACAGCTTTAGTGGTGCCGCCGGTGTTTTTGACGGTAACAGTGTAGGTGATTTTGTCGTTAGTACGTGCTGGCGACTTTGTGGCGTTGATATTATTTTGGCTGGTATTAACTGCCGACTTCGACACAACAATGTTTGCAGGCTTTGTTGTACAGTTTACGGGCACTGTAACGGTATGGTCGAGGAAGTCATTTTTCATTTTACAGTTAGTCGTTGTGTTAATCAGACTACTGTTCATGCGTACGCTATAGCTATGGGTGATGGTTGCACCTGGTTTAACGGTTACAGTACCCCACGAAAGAGTCTTAGAGCTTGCGTAGTAGGTACCGCCGCCGTTATTACTTAGCTTGGCGTACTTCATAACGTCACTGAGGTTATCTTTGATAGCAACCTTTGCAGCGGTGCCGCCGGTATTTTTAACCGTTACGGTGTATTTAATGGTGTCGTTTTCACGGGCGGCAACTTTTGTTGCGTCAACATTACCACGGGTAACGTTAATACCTTTTTTTGACGACTTAATATTAGCTGGCTTAGGCTCTGGGCGCTCTTCGAGGATTTTATACGTGACAAGGTTGCCGCAGGCGCGGATAATAGCAAATTTACCAAGCTTTTTAGAAGTGCCAACAAAGGCGTAAATACGATCGGTCTTTTTGTAGCCCCAAGTAGTCATATTGCGACCGTAAATGGTGGTGACTACCTTGCCGTTTGAGTCGGTAATTCGTACAGCAGTTGAATTAGCGCGGTTTTGGAAGCCGTAGCTAATGCTTTCGCCAGCTGTAACGGTACTGAACTTCATAGCGGCGATTTCGGCACGAGTAACGCCAGCAAAATTCATAATATCCTTAAGGTGACGTTCGTTTTTGTCGTATGGTGTTAGGAAGTTCTTAATTGAAAGGGCAGAGCCCGTTCCAAGACCACCGGGGATAAAGTCGTTAGCGTTAGCAGCATTGGCTGGTTCGGGTGCTTGAAAGACGACTAAACTTTGAACAACCAAGGCAAGTGCCACAAAAATAAGGCCCAGTCGGCGTGTAGCTTCTTCCTTGCGAAGCCGTTTGGCGTAAAAGCCAAGTTGCCCAACAAGTGCTGGACTAAACGAAAGCTGCGAAACGATTTTCTTAAACATATATATGTATCTTTTTAATTTTTATAACCTCTTGCTTAAAGATTAGCATAAGAAATATGTTCAAGGCAAGTCATTTTGCGAAGAAATTTTTTATTCAGCATAGGGGGTGAAATATGCCGTGAACGGGCTTTTAGGTACGCGGAGCGGCGGGCATTCTTGGCGGCCCACGAAGAGCCCTTAGTGCGCCGTCGTTTGCTCCTGCCCTGGCGAGGACTGTTTGAGCGCAGCGAGTTCCGCAGCTAGCAGTGAGCGAACGGTGGTGTGCTTAAGGCGCGATTCGTCAGGCTGCCAAGAATGCCTACTGCTCCGCGTACCTACCCCCCTGTAGCATACTTCTCACCAAGTATGCTATACTAGTTTCTAGCAAAAGGCCGGTTGGGCGTCCAAAATAGTCAGATACAGGGGAGATAAGGTTAGAAATGGCTCAAAAAACAGACAATTCATACGACGGTTCTCAGATTCAAGTCCTCGAAGGGCTTGAACCAGTTCGTAAACGACCAGGAATGTACATTGGTAGCACGGGCTACGACGGTGTGCATCACCTTATTAAAGAAATTGCCGATAACTCAATCGACGAAGCGATCGCAGGGTACGCTAGTCGCGTTGATGTCACTATTTTAGAAGATGGCGGCATTACCATCACCGACAACGGTCGCGGTATTCCTGTCGACAAGCACCCAAAAACCGGCCTTTCAACCCTCGAGACCGTCCTTACCGTGCTACACGCTGGTGGTAAGTTTGGTGGTGGTGGCTATAAAGTGTCATCGGGGCTTCACGGTGTGGGCTCGAGCGTGGTAAACGCGCTCTCGACACTAATGATTGCCGAAGTGGTGCAAAAAGGCGAACTCTACCGTATTGAATTTGAGCGTGGTGGCGTTAAAACCCCATTCAAAAAAGTCGGCAAGACCGACCGCCCAACTGGCACGAGCATCACATTCTACCCAGACCCAACTATTTTTAAAGAAACTGTCACCTTTGATTACCAGTGGGTTGTCGACTACCTACGTCACCAGGCGTACCTTACAAAAGGTGTGTATGTTGCCGTTCTTGATAGGCGCACCAATGAACGAGCGGCCTTTTACTTCGAAGGTGGTATTCAAAGCTACGTTAAGCACCTAAATATCGGCAAGGAAGTCGTTACCGACACTGTTTTCTACGTTGAAAAGCAAATCGAAGATTCAATGGTTGAAATCGCTGTTCAATACAACGATACCTTTGTTGAGTTAGTAAAGCCGTTTGCGAATAACGTGCTTACCCCCGATGGCGGAACGCACCTTGTTGGATTCCGCACAGCTCTGACGCGTGTCATTAATGACTACGCCCGTAAAAACTCGCTGCTCAAAGAAAAAGAAGACAACCTTACGGGTGACGATATCCGTGAAGGCTTGACGGCGATTATTCTTGTAAAACTACCCGACCCACAATTTGAAGGCCAGACCAAAAACAAGCTTGGTAACCCTGAAGTTCGTCGCTATGTTGAACAGGTAATGAATGAGTACTTCGCGTATTACCTCGAAGAAAACCCTGAAGTTGCCAAAAAGATTGTTGGCAAAGCACTTTTGGCGGCTCGTGCTCGCAAGGCAGCTCGTGCGGCCCGCGATAACGTTCTTCGTAAGGGCGCGCTTGATGGCATGGGGCTACCTGGTAAGCTCTACGACTGCTCAAGCAAAAAGCCAGACGAAAGCGAAATCTACATTGTAGAGGGTGACTCTGCGGCGGGTTCGGCCAAAGAAGGTCGCGACAGCAAAACGCAGGCGATTTTGCCACTTCGTGGTAAGGTGCTTAATACTGAGCGTGCGCGCCTCGACAAAATGTTTGCCAATAAAGAAATTGTCGCCATGATCCAGGCCTTTGGCGTTGGAATTGGCGATGCGTTCGACATTAACGGGCTTCGTTACCACAAAATCATTATTATGACCGACGCCGATGTTGACGGTAGTCACATTGCGACACTCCTTTTGACATTCTTGTTCCGCTACATGCGCGAAATTATTGAAGGTGGCTACGTATATCTGGCGCGCCCACCTCTATATAGTATTAACCGTGGCCAAAAGAAGCAGTATGTCTACGACGAAGCGGCGCTTGAAAGTGCCCTTAAGGACTTGGTTGCCGCCAAAGAAGAACGCGGCACCGCCGTTGACGCCGATGCTGACCTAGTAAAACAAGCTGGTGTGACTATCTCTCGCTTTAAGGGTCTTGGTGAAATGGACGCCGATCAGCTCTGGGACACTACTATGAACCCAGAAAATCGCGTTCTGAGTCAAGTGCGCATTGATGATGCTGAGCGCGCCGATGCAATTTTCACAAAGCTTATGGGTGATGAGGTTTCACTCCGTAAATCATTTATTCAAACACGCGCAAAAAGTGCTAACCTTGACGACTTGGACATCTAGAATAGGGGACAACTATGAACGAAGACACAACACCGAATAACGAAAACCTTGAAAACCTACCCGTAGAAGGCGAGCTTGTTTCGGAGCCGGCCGAAGTTGATGGCGTTGAGCAAAAGTCGCTCGAAAGCGTTATGGAAGATAGCTTCTTCCGTTACTCAATGAGCGTTATTATTGACCGCGCCTTGCCAGACGTGCGCGATGGTCTTAAGCCAGTGCACCGTCGTATTCTTCACTCAATGAACGTCAACGGCAACCGTAGCAACGCAAAGTTTGTAAAAAGTGCTCGTATTGTTGGTGACGTCATGGGTAAGTATCACCCACACGGCGACTCAGCTATTTACGACTCAATGGTGCGTTTGGCGCAGCCGTGGTCACTGCGTTACCCACTGGTGCAGGGGCAGGGTAACTTTGGGTCAATGGACGGCGACCCAGCAGCGGCCAGTCGTTACACCGAAGCTCGTCTGCAAAAGTTTTCAGACGAAATGCTCGCCGACATCGAAAAGCAAACGGTTGATTTTCGCGATAACTACGATGGGTCTGAGCAAGAACCTGTGGTGCTGCCATCGAAGGTGCCAAACTTGCTACTCAACGGACAAATTGGTATCGCTGTTGGTATGGCGACAAACATTCCGCCGCACAACCTTGGCGAATTGGTTGACGCTGCCGTTGAAATGATCGATAACGACGAAGCGACGATTGACGATATTCTGAAGCACGTTAAGGGTCCTGACTTCCCAACGGGAGCTGTGGTGTACGGTGGCGCGCCAATGAAGCAAGCCTACCTAACGGGTCGCGGTAGTGTGATGATGCGCGCCGTTGCAAACATCGAAGAAACCAAAAAGGGTCGTCACCAAATTATCGTGACCGAGATTCCATATGGTGTAAATAAAGCATCACTTGTTGAAAAGATTGCCGAACTTTACAAAGACAAAAAGATCAACATTAGCGACCTACGCGACGAAAGTTCGCGCGGTAAGGTTCGTATTGTGATTGAGGTCAAAAAAGACGGCTACCCTAAAAAGGTACTTAACCAACTGTATAAACTTACCGCCCTTCAAAGTAGCTTTAATTACAACATGTTGGCGCTGATTGATGGTATTCAACCAAAGGTTTTGGGCATCGAAGAAATGCTTAATGAGTTTATTAAGCACCGTCAGCAGGTGGTTCGCCGCCGCACCGAGTTTGAACTTCGTAAGGCCCGCGAGCGTGCACACATTTTAGAAGGTTACAAAATTGCCCTCGACAATATTGACGAAGTGATTCGCATTATTCGTGCCAGCAAAACAAGCGACGAAGCACAAAAGAACCTCATCGAATCATTTAAACTTTCTGAAATTCAGGCGCAAGCGATTCTTGCGATGCAACTTCGCCGCCTGACAGGTCTTGAACGTGAGGCGATCGAGAACGAACTTAACGAACTCCTAAAGGCAATTAAGCGTTACGAAGAAATTTTGGCCGACGAAAAAGAAATTCTCGCCATTATTAAGACCGAACTACTCGAAATGAAAGAAAAGTACGGTGACGAGCGTAAGTCGCAAATCATTAACCACGAACTTGGTAAATTTAGTGACGAGGAACTCATTCCTGAAGAAGAGAGCGTTGTACTTCTTACAACAGAGAACTACATTAAGCGTACACTTATTACCGAATATCGCCGTCAAAACCGTGGTGGTAAGGGTAAGCGTGGTATGACTACCAAAGAAGAAGACGTGATCGATCAGCTGATTCCAGCAAATACGCACGACTGGTTGTTCTTCTTTACTAACAAAGGTCGCGTATTCCGCCTGAAGGCCTACGAAGTGCCAGCGGCCAGTCTTGCGGCTAAGGGTGTTGCAGCGGTGAACTTGCTCGCCTTGCAGCCAGAGGAAAAAATCACCTCAATTATTAAGCACGAAAAAGACGCAAGCGAAGACGGCTTCCTCTTTATGGCAACCACTAAGGGTACTGTCAAAAAGACGCCGCTTAAAGATTACGCCAATATTCGCACTAACGGGTTGATTGCCATTAAGCTCGACGATGGCGACGAACTCCGCTGGATCAAGCGAACTTCTGGTAAGGACGACGTCATCATTTCGACATCGGCAGGACAGGCAATTCGTTTTGGTGAAGCCGATGCTCGCCCAATGGGTCGCGCTGCTCGCGGTGTCCGCGGCGTACGCCTCCGTCCGAACGACAGTGTGGTTGGCATGGATATTGTTTCAAACGATGATGGACGCCTTCTTGTTATTAGCGACAATGGCTACGGTAAAATCACCAAAGCCAGCCTGTTCCCAGCGCACAAGCGTGGCGGTGTGGGTATTAAAGCAGCCGTTGTTACCGCTAAGACGGGCCCAATTGTTGCCGTACGCTCACTCGAAGAAGACACCGAAGAGATCCTCCTGATTTCAAGCAAGGGGCAGGCAATTCGGGTCGGTCTAAAAGACATTCCAACACTCGGCCGTACAACACAAGGTGTTCGCATTATGCGCACCAACGAAGATGACAAAGTATCGTCGTTCGGATTTGTACCAAAGCAAGAGCCAGAAGAAGCGACCGCACCGGACGCCACAGCTACCGATACTAAGGGCACAAAGTAATAAAATAATAGGGGGCGGGTATGGAACTTTTCTCACCGTATATCGTAGCCGGAATGGCCGGTTGGGTTGTATCGCAACTATCAAAGTATGTCGTGGCAAGTTTCAAAGCTCGTAAGTTGGCGTCACTGCGCCAACTGTACCTCTCGGGGCATATGCCGAGCGCGCATAGTGCAACAGTGGTGGCGGTCCTGGTTGTGATTGGCCTTAAAGACGGTATTGGATCGGGGCTATTTGGGCTGGCGCTCGTTTTCGCATCGGTTGTTGTCTACGACGCCATTATGGTGCGTCGCTCATCTGGTGAGCAGGGGATTGCCCTGACGGCGCTTATTAAAGAAACGGGGGCGAATATTCCATTACCACGTGTTGCGATTGGGCACACGCCGCTTGAGGTCGCGGTAGGGTCGCTCCTGGGCTGTATTGTTGGTGCAATTGTGTATTTTTTATAAAATTGCAATTTTCTTCAAATAAGGTGTTGACCGAGACGAAAATATAGAGTATAGTTGAGAAAGTCTGGTTGACACGGCAGCATCGCTACCAAGTTAACTATCTCAACGTGGAGTTGAAATAAAAGACAAAGTGAACTTTGACAATTTAGTAGTGCAAATCTTTTGTCGCATAGAGCAATCTATGTAGATGAATATCATCGTCAGTTAATTATGTATAGTGAGTCTTGTACTGTTGAACAGTACATTTTTATGGAGAGTTTGATCCTGGCTCAGGATGAATGCTGGCGGCGTGCCTAACACATGCAAGTCGAGCGGCAGCGGGTCGCTCACTATTTACTGGAGCCTGGATACGAGCAAAGCGAGTATCCGTTTAAAAAGGGAGGAATTCCTTGTTCAAGTAAATTGTGAGCGATGCCGGCGAGCGGCGGACGGCTGAGTAACGCGTGGGAACGTGCCCCAAAGTGAGGAATAACTGCCCGAAAGGGTAGCTAATGCCGCATATGATCTTCGGATTAAAGTCTTCGGACGCTTTGGGAGCGGCCCGCGTCGGATTAGGTAGTTGGTGAGGTAATGGCTCACCAAGCCGACGATCCGTAGCTGGTCTGAGAGGATGATCAGCCAGACTGGGACTGAGACACGGCCCAGACTCCTACGGGAGGCAGCAGTGAGGAATCTTCCACAATGGGCGAAAGCCTGATGGAGCAACGCCGCGTGCAGGATGAAGGCCTTCGGGTTGTAAACTGCTTTTATAAGTGAAGAATATGACGGTAACTTATGAATAAGCACCGGCTAACTACGTGCCAGCAGCCGCGGTCATACGTAGGGTGCAAGCATTATCCGGAGTGACTGGGCGTAAAGAGTTGCGTAGGTGGTTTGTTAAGTAGGTAGTGAAATCTGGCGGCTCAACCGTACAGGCTATTACCTAAACTGGCAAACTCGAGAATGGTAGAGGTAACTGGAATTTCTTGTGTAGGAGTGAAATCCGTAGATATAAGAAGGAACACCAATGGCGTAGGCAGGTTACTGGACCATTTCTGACACTAAGGCACGAAAGCGTGGGGAGCGAACGGGATTAGATACCCCGGTAGTCCACGCCGTAAACGATGGATACTAGCTGTTGGAGGTATCGACCCCTCCAGTAGCGAAGCTAACGCGTTAAGTATCCCGCCTGTGGAGTACGGTCGCAAGACTAAAACATAAAGGAATTGACGGGGACCCGCACAAGCGGTGGATTGTGTTCTTTAATTCGATGATAAACGACGAACCTTACCAGGGCTTGACATCCCTTAAATTTTTCCGAAAGGAAAGAGTGCTTTATTGAATAAGGTGACAGGTGATGCATGGCCGTCGTCAGCTCGTGTCGTGAGATGTTTGGTTAAGTCCATCAACGAGCGCAACCCTTGTGAATAGTTGTATTTTTCTATTCAGACTGCCCCGGCAACGGGGAGGAAGGAGGGGATGATGTCAGGTCAGTATTTCCCTTACGTCCTGGGCTAGAAACGCAATACAATGGCCAGTACAATGCGCAGCGAAGCCGCGAGGTGAAGCAAATCGCATCAAAGCTGGTCCCAGTTCGGATTGGAGGCTGAAACTCGCCTCCATGAAGTCGGAATCGCTAGTAATCGCAGATCAGCAAGCTGCGGTGAATACGTTCCCGGGTCTTGTACACACCGCCCGTCAAACCATGAAAGTGACCAACACCCGAAGTCCGATTCGTCGGCCTAAGGTGGGGGGCATGATTGGGGTTAAGTCGTAACAAGGTATCCGTACCGGAAGGTGCGGATGGATTACCTCCTTTCTAGAGGAGATTACGCCACTGTGTCGAGTAATCACACGGTGAAGCTAGGTCGGTCTTTTTAGTAAGATGAGCTTACTTACTAATGTCGTTCCAACTTGTTGGAACAAGACTAAGTTCGAAAAAATCTCACTATATGACTGATGATGAGATTTGCACTACTGAGTTGTTAAAGCAAAAACCTCCGATAAATCGGAGGTTTTTATTTTAGGGATAATCTTACGTGTAACCTCTTGCGAAATTCAGGTATTTACGCTAAAATAGTACAAGTTCTGCGATTGTTCGACATGTCGAGCACTGAATGGGGCAATAGCTCAGTTGGCTAGAGCACCTGCTTTGCAAGCAGGGGGTCCAGGGTTCGAGTCCCTGTTGCTCCACCAAGTAGAACTTATTAACATCTAAGATCTTCTGCAAGAAAAGGCATAAGGGCGTTCCAGTCCTTACTTGGGCGATTAGCTCAGCTGGGGAGCCATCAGCGACTAAAGTGCGCGGCGCTCTAACCAGCTGTTCCCCAGTCCTTACTTGGGCGATTAGCTCAGCTGGTTAGAGCGCGTCACTGATAATGACGAGGTCGGAGGTTCAAGTCCCTCATCGCCCACCAAATACGCCTTATTGCAGAAGGTCTTTTTTGTTTTCGTTTGTGAGCGGTTTTGGAGCCCTTAATCATATAAGTATTTTCATACTCAAAACCTCTTGCAAAACTCTTAAAAGTGGAGTATAGTTAAAACCAATAGGCCATGTACGGCGAGGTACCACTGGCATCAAATATTGACGTATATAAAGCGCAATATTATCTAGGCAAGACAAATGCGAGGTCTTACGCCAAAAAATCCACCACAAAGTTCGAAAAACCACTTGTACAAGCTTCAGCAAAGTGCTATTATCGAAAAGTTGCCAAAACAATTTTGAGAGCAGACAACACAACACCACGGTGTTCAGAAATGTGTTCTCAAGAGGTTTGAGTCACGGGACGTTAACAATTCAACTGATGTAAGAAACGATATTTAAACATTAGGAGTTGAATGAAATACTGCTTGCAGTCATTTCTGAGACGACGAAATGTTATTTTATTTATAAATTGATGGCTCGAGTGATTGGTTTTTAGCAATTACTCGTTAAGTCAATGCATAAAAAGGTACTCAAGGGCACAAAATGGATGCCTAGACGTATATTACCGATGAAGGACGTGGAAGACTGCGATAAGCTTCGGGTAGCTGTCAACAAGCTATTATCCGGAGATCTCCGAATGGGGAAACCCAGCACGGGTCATGCCGTGTTGTCTCTATCTGAATAAAATAGGATAGTAGTACGGGAACCAACTGAACTGAAACATCTTAGTAGGTTGAGGAAAAGAAAGTAAATAACGATGGCGGGAGTAGTGGCGAGCGAAACCGTTAGAGCCCAAACCTTATATTCTTTCATTCTTCGGAATGAATAAGCTGATAGGCGAATGCTTATAAGGGGTTGTGATATTACACGAGACCAAGTCAGAGAACTTAAGCTTTTGTTTAAGGTATCTGATTTGCGACCAGCAGCTATCACTGACTGGATAAGGTAAGAAATTAGCGTGGTTAGCAGAATAGTTTGAATGACTAGCCAAAGGACGTGAAAGCCGCGTACGCGAAAACGACGCTGACCTTATACGTGTTTTATCGAGTAGGGCGGGGCACGAGAAACCCTGTCTGAATCCGGCTGGACCACCAGCCAAGGCTAAATATAATATACGATCGATAGTGAACTAGTACAGTGATGGAAAGGTGAAAAGAACCCCGGGAGGGGAGTGAAATAGATCCTGAAATTTTGTGCCTACAAGGAGTCGGAGCCCCCTCGGGGGTGACGGCGTGCTTTTTGTAGAACGATCCAGCGAGTTAATTTCGTGCGCAAGGTTAAGTCAAGTGACGGAGCCACAGTGAAAGCGAGCCTGAATAGGGCGATTAAGTGCACGGGATTAGACCCGAAACCGGGTGACCTAACCATGAGCAGGTTGAAGCTACTGTAACAGGTAGTGAAGGACCGAACCGTAGTCCGCAGCAAAGGGCCCGGATGACTTGTGGTTAGAGGTGAAATGCCAATCGAACTCGGAGATAGCTGGTTCTCCTCGAAATAGCTTTAGGGCTAGCGTCGTGTAGTAGCATTTGGGGGTAGAGCTCTGAAAAGGACTGGGGCTGGCAACGGTACCCACCCTTATCAAACTACGAATACCAAATGTGTAATCACGGCAGTTAGAACGTCGGGGCTAAGCTCGACGCTCGAAAGGGAAACAGCCCAGACCATCGTCTAAGGTCCCTAAATTAACACTCAGTGGGAAACAAGGTGAGATTTCTTAAACAGCTAGGATGTTGGCTTAGAAGCAGCCATTCATTTAAAGAGTGCGTAACAGCTCACTAGTCAAGAGATCTTGCGTGGAAAATGTAACGGGGCTAAAGTGTTATACCGAAGACATGGATGTCTACTTTATGTAGGCGTGGTAGAGGAGCGTTCCTATCAGCAGTGAAGTCAGACCGTAAGGTACTGGTGGAGCGTTAGGAAGTGAGAATGCTGGAATGAGTAACCATAAGATAGGTGAGAATCCTATCGGCCGTAAGAGCAAGGTTTCCTGAGCCATGGTAATCATCTCAGGGTTAGTCGGGCCTAAGCCGAGGCGCATAGCGTAGGCGATGGACACCAGGTTAATATTCCTGGACCGGTTATAATTTGTACACTGTTCACGGTGAGATAGTCGAAGCGGATTCATGGTATGTATCCGTCCAACCTAGCGGGAACGCGAAGGGAGTGAAAGGTGATCTTCGGATTACTGATTTCGGTGAAGGCACTGGCGAGAAAAGCAGGTGTACGCGTGATTATAGCCGCCCGTACCGCAAACCAACACAGGTGCTCGAGTCGAGTAGACTCAGGCTTACGAGAGAACCTTCGCTAAGGAACTCGGCAATACAGCGACCGTAACTTCGGGATAAGGTCTGCCCCCTCTTCTTTGAAGAGGAATTGCCGCGTACACTCAGCAAGGTGGTTAAATGGTCCAAGTGTAATGACTTGGACATGAGTACGCAATGTATCGTTTTTCCCTCAAGATGAACGATGCGTTCGTGATAAATCCTTTTTAATCACAACTTCTTACTGAGATAGAGCAATATGAAAATCATGCACACGCATGGAGTTATTACTGTTCTTTTGTACGCGGTGCTTTTTCGTCTTTAATGATGAGGGGGCCGCAGCAAAAGAGCCCACGGAACTGTTTATCAAAAACACAGGTCTCTGCTAACACGAAAGTGGATGTATAGGGGCTGACTCCTGCCCGGTGCCGGAAGGTTAAGGCGAAGGCTTCACGGTCTGAACTGAAGCCCCGGTGAACGGCGGCGGTAACTATAACCGTCCTAAGGTAGCGAAATTCCTTGTCAGGTAAGTTCTGACCCGCACGAATGGAGTAATCATGTGGGCACTGTCTCAGCGAAGGACTCGGTGAAAGTGCATTGGCGGTAAAGATGCCGTCTGTCCGTACCAGGACGAGAAGACCCCATGGAGCTTTACTACAGTTTTACATTGATACGAGTTTTGGCCTGTGTAGAATAGGTGGGAGACGTTGAAGCAGATACGCTAGTATTTGTGGAGTCGAAATGTGAAATACCACCCCTGCCAAGGTTTTTATCTAACCTGTGCCGTTATCCGGTATGGGAACAGTGTATGATGGGTAGTTTAACTGGGGCGGTTGCCTCCTAAAGAGTAGCGGAGGCGTTCAAAGGTTGGCTAGCTTCGGATGGAAATCGAAGTGATAGTGTATGCGCAAAAGCCAGCTTGACTGTGAGGAGTACATTCCAAGCAGAGACGAAAGTCGGAGCAAGTGAACCGCTGTACGTACAATTTGTACATATATGTGGGAATGACAGCGAACACGGATAAAAGTTACCCTGGGGATAACAGGCTTATAGCGCCCAATAGTTCACATAGACGGCGCTGTTTGGCACCTCGATGTCGGCTCATCACATCCTGGAGGGGGAGCACCTTCCAAGGGTTCGGCTGTTCGCCGATTAAAGTGGTACGCGAGCTGGGTTCAGAACGTCGTGAGACAGTTCGGTTTATATCCGGTACGGACGTCAGGAAATTTGAGAGGATTTGCCCCTAGTACGAGAGGACCGGGGTGAACGCACCTCTGGTGTATCGATTGTGGCCACCTGCTGCATTGTCGAGTAGCTATGTGCGGTTCTAGATAAGCGCTGAAAGCATATTAAGCGCGAAACTGACCTCAAGATTAGATTTCCCTATGAGGACACAGAAAGATTATCTGTTTGATAGGTGCAAGGTAGAAGTGCAGTAATGCATGCAGCTGAAGCATACTAATAGTCCCATCGCCTTTTTATGTCCTTATCTTCAAAATCAACCCTGTCCGTTACAAGATCCGGTTGATCAAGAAGATTAGGTAGACTTAACGAGTAATTGGTGAAAATCATTAGGAATCGCTACGAACCACCCAGTGGTTGAAAGTGAAGGCGAAGATTTTCATCACTAGAGCGTCAATTTTAAGCGTTCTTACAGCAAGCATCGATACAATTAGTAGTGAATAGAGGTGATTCTTTTAGAAAATCTCTATCGAAACTGACAATTGGCATCGAAGCGAGGTTTTAGTCCCACTGATCCATTTATATCAGCGCAAAGTGACATAAAACCTTACTTCGGTGCCCATGGCGACGAGGAAATACCTGTTCTCATTCCGAACACAGAAGTCAAGCTCGTTAGCGGCGATTATACTGCCACAAGTGGGAAACTAGCACGGTGCCGAATTATAAAAAGACCATCCGAATAGGATGGTCTTTTTCTCTTCCCCGGATACCGCGGGAAGATACCCTGGACCATCCGAATAGGATGGTCTTTTTCTCTTGCCCAGATACCGCGGGAAGATACGCCGCCTCGGGTAATACCTGGGGTTTTGTCTTTTCTAGTGCGACGGCAGGGCGCTCCCCACTATTGACATTTTATACCGTTTATGCTACCATACATGTAGAGTTTACTAAACACAAAAATAACTAAGCACCAGTGGCACATCGCCGCCAAAAAGCACCTACACATAAAGGACCACCACATGAGCATGACACTCGAATCAGCACCACACGCCGAACAGTCTATTAATATCCCTGTTACAAACGAGGGGCATGACGCACAAGAAGTGCAAGTTACGTCAAAAGTGGGTGAGCGTATTCGCAGCGGTGCCGATGTAGTAACAGCAATCGCTCAGCGCATTGCTGATCGCCTCGATGCTCGCGCCCAGGCAAAGATTGCTCGCCAACAAGGTGGCGATCAGTCTACTATGGGTGAGGTTATCCCTATTAAACCTGAAGTTGCCGAAGACGCTGAACCACGCGAAAGCAAAGCGCGCCGCGTACTTGCCGACATTGGTACCGGCGCTCTTGGTGCACTTCGTGCTACTGGCGAACTTGCGGTTGGTGTCGGTGTAGTTACCGGCGATGCAATTAAAAGTCGTATTGATACAACCGTAGCCGCATCACTCGCTCGAAAAGCCGAACGCGTCCAAGCCCGTGACGAGCGTCGTGAAGAGCGCGCCGCTGAACGCGATGCCGCTTTGGCCGCCAAAGAGCGTGCCGAGGCGCAAAAATTTGCCGAGTCTGAAGCTCGCCGTGCTGAACGTGCCGCCGAGCGCGCTGAACGTTACGAAGCTCGTAAGGCTGCAGCATTAGCACGCCGTGAAGCTCGTCATGAAAAGTGGAATGCCCGCAAGGAATCACTAAAAATAGCAGTTACTTCAACTATTGATGCAGGTCGCCAACGTGTTGAGGCAACTGTAGACGCTGGTCGCCAGCGTGTTGAATCGGCCATTGACGCGGGTCGCCGCGGTGTCGAGGCGACCATTGATGCTGGTCGCCGTGGTGTTGAGGCGGCGAATAAGGCAATCAGCGAACGAGCAGACGCTGTCGCTGAGGCGCTTAACAACCGTACCGAAGCCTTGAATGAACGTGCCGATGCAGCAATCGATGCGTTTAACAGGGGTATTGCGTCAGCTGCCGATTATGGCCGTCAAAAATATGAGGATGCACGTGGTGCTGCCGAGCGACTTAAGGGGCGTGTTGATGATACGCGCGCTATTGGCGCCGCCGCCATTGAGGCTGCCCGTGCCGCACGAAGCACCCTTCGCGATCAACGTGAACTAGGTCAATAAATAATTAAACAATAATAAAATAAGCAACGAAATAAATAGGAATTAAAAAATATGCAAGATTACATTACCCGCGACATTATTGAAGCAGCTGGCATTACGCTCGCCGAAGATCAAGTAGAGGATTTTTTGGCCCACACTAACGCGACGCTTGCCGAACGTATTGGTGCCGAAATTACCGAAAGCCTCACCGACGAGGAAGTGGACGAGATGCTCGCCGTGCAAGAATCTGGCGACACTAACGCATTGCAGGGCTGGCTAGTTGAACACATTCCTGAGCTTGGCGAGATCGTTCAAGATGAAATCGATATTTTGCTTGGTGAGTTGGCCGAATCGGCAAACTCTATTGAATCAGAAAACCTTACCAGCGAGCCAGCGGATTCTGCTGACGAGCCAGTGAATCCTATCGACGAGCCAGTGAACACCGAGGCGCCAGCAGCCTTTGATGACGAGTCAGTGGGCCCTGAGTCGCCAGTAGCTTAGTGCCACGTACACTGCTATATAAGTAGTAACAAAAAGAAAACAACCCGTCTCGCAGATCGGGTTGTTTTGTTTTTGCTGCCGAGACGTGGTGGCTGCTTACAAACTTGTGGTGGAAGCTTGTAACTGCGGGGTGCGCTCGGCGTTGAATCTTGTCTGTTTTTGGATAAGATTCAAACAGGTGCGTATTTATAATATCGCATAGAGCGAATATATGCAACAGTAGCATAAACATAATAAAGCAATTATCGCAATAAATATTAAACAATAAAAAAGTGCTTACGTAAAACTTGACAAAAAGCATAAGCTATGCTATTATTCAAACGTACACATTGAGGAGCGCCACGGTGCTTATATCGTATGTGAGGTATAAACGAGGGTTTCCACGCCGAAAGGCTAGTGGAAATCTTTTTAATTTTATGTGGGAAAGTCCCACAAGGAGTTAATTCCATGGCAGGAACAAAAGAGGGCGGCAAGAAAGCTGCTGCAAAAAACCTACAACGCGACCCAGACTTTTACGCAAAAATCGGCGCTAAGGGTGGCAAAAACGGTCACACTGGCGGATTTGCTGCTAACCCTGACCTTGCTCGTATTGCAGGTGCTAAGGGTGGACGCATTTCTCGTCGCCGCAAAGTTGAAGCTTAGGTTTTAAACCGTAAGCCATAGCAGTAGCGTTAAAGCTATGGCGTAAATAAGTAAACACCTCTCGACTGCGAGGGGTGTTTTGCTTAGTTTTTGGTATTGGGCCAAGTGGCTTATTGGCGATTGGGCTTATTCGCGAGGCGGGGCGGGCGTGGGGTGATTGGCGGGGTGGTGGCGTAGCGTCGAAGCGAGCACACGCGGGCTTCGTTAACGCGCCAGGTGTGGGCGCAAGCGGGGCAGGCGTAGCTTTTTTGCGCAGTTTGGTAGCCCGTTGCGGTGCAGGTAGGGCAGGTGCTGCGGGCGTGGAGCCAATCGCGGTACGTGTCGAGGTGATCTTGGATGACAGTTTCATTAATAGAAATTTGTAACTCGGGATGTTCGGCGGTGTAGGCTCGTGCGGTCTCCCAGGCGGCGGTTTCCATGGCGAGTAGTTCAACATCGCGCTGATATGAGCGGTGATCCAAGAGGGCATGTGCTAGTTCGTGCAGAAGGAGTGCCGCGCCGTCGGGGGCGTCGAGGATGTAAAAAATAGTCTGTTTACTTGGCGACCACGAAAACATATTTCCTGTGGTGAAGGTGAGCGACGGGTGAGCGGCTTTAAGCGTTTGAATCAGCGAGGGCGTCAAGGGCGTAGTAGTAGCATCCATAGATTACGGCTTCTTCGGGGTGTTTAGCTTGGACAAGTTTTGGCAGACGAATGTGTTCGGGGAGTTTTTCTTTGAGAATACCCTTGAGGTCGGTGCCGTACTCTTTGAAGTAAGTACCGATGCTGCCACCGATAATAATCACATCGGGCTGGATGATTGGAATAACGGCTAAGAAGCCACGGCTAATGCGGTCGGCGATTTTGCGCCAGGTGCGTTTGCTGTGAATGTCGCGGGCGTATTTGCCGTAGGTGTTGTAGATCGCTTTACCAGAGGCGAAGGTTTCCCATTCGCGGACGACGCCGTCGTATTCGATGAGGGCGCGACCGGCTTCGCTGTGACGCAGGCCGGGGTCGATTTTACCGTTGGTAATAACGCCGCTACCAATACCCGTGCTGACGGTGACGTACAGGCTTGAGGTTGGTATAGGGTCGCGCATGCGTGTTTCGGCGAGGCCTGCGAGGTTGGCGTCGTTTTCAATAAACAGGGGTGCGCCGCCAAGTACGCCTTTTAGTTGGCTGGCAAGGTCGAAGTTGCGCCAGTGGAGGTTGTTACACCACACGGCAACGCCGTCCCTGATGATGCCAGGAAGGGCAATGACGATGGCGTCAATTGGGGTGGCTTTTGGGTCGAATAACGCATTAAGATGCGTGGTGAGTGCTTCGACGTATTCCGACCGCTTTATAGGGGTGGGAAATTTAAATTGTGTCGTTATTTTGCCGTTTTCGTCGTACCCGGCTATGAGTGTTTTTGTTCCGCCTGTGTCTACCGCTACTATCATGAAGCTAAGTATAGCACGGGGGTTTGGCTTTGTCTGTGATGGTGCGCACAGTTGCGTGGCGCCAAGGGGCTAGCCCTTGGCATGCCCACGTAACTGGGGTACAATAACAGTACTAACGGGAGAAAAACCATGGCGGTACAGCTAACACGAGCAGGGGTGGCGCTCACGGTGGGAATTATTGTGGTAACAGGGCTCATTGCTGGTGGGCTACTATTTGTAAAACATAGCGGCGAGCAAGCGCGGCACGAAGAGGCGGTTAAAATCGCTGAACAGAATCTTGAGGCGCAAAGTAATAAAGAGGTGGCGCTGAATAACGGTAAGTCAGATGAGTCGGACGATAAACCTTCGGACAAACAGACTGACAAGGGTTCAAGCAAACCAGCAAATGAAGCGGCCGGCGGATCAGCAGACGGGTCGGTAGCGGCGACCGTTGATGAGTTGCCGCAAACTGGCGCAAGCGACGTGTCCGCCCTGCTTGTTATTGGGGCTATAACCTACGCGGCTGTGCTGTATGGGCAGTCAAAGCGCGCACTTTTTGAGCTTCGCTAGCTCGCACTTAATCATACAACTGGCTTAGCTGGACGTATCTGTTAATTTGAGGTATAATAGGGGTAGTCTATGAGAAACCCTCTCTCTTACGTGTGCTCTTAATACAATTACGTAGTATAACGACGGATTGTACCAAAGAGTATGGCGCTCCAAGCGGAACGGAAGCAGCAAGGAATTTCTCTGGGAAATACAATATAAGGAAGGAGTCTTTAAAAGACTTATGGCTAAAGCCGCAATAACAATGGACGAGCTTCTCGCACAAGAGGACGCCGCCCTAAAGCAAGTAACACAAGGTGAGGTAATCGAAGGAAAGGTGCTTTCAGTACGCAAGCACGAGATTCTTATCGACCTCGGTCCACAAGGTATTGGTCTTGTACCACGCCGCGAAGTTGGATTTTCAAAAACACTAAACGAAGGTGACGAAGTTTCAGCAAGTATTGTTGATCCTGAACTCGAAAACGGTCAAGTACTGCTTTCACTTCGCAAGGCTGCAAAGGACAAGGGCTGGGACGAAGTTATCGCCAAGCTCGAAAGTGGCGATATTATCGACGTTACTCCTTACGATGCAAACCGCGGTGGTCTGCTTGTTGAGTACGAAGGTGTTCGTGGGTTCCTCCCAGTTTCACAACTTTCTGCTGAACACTACCCACGTGTTGGTAGCAACGACAAGGACGAAATTCTCCAACGCCTTAACGCGCTTATTAACCAAACGCTTAAGGTTCGCATCCTTGATGCCGACCGTAAGGCAAACAAGCTTATCTTCAGTGAGAAGGAAGCTGTTAAGGAAGGTCTGGCCGCACGTTTCGAGAAGCTTGCTGTTGGTGACGCCGTAAAGGGTGTTGCGACCGGTGTTGTTGACTACGGTATCTTCGTAAATGTTGAAGGTATTGAAGGTCTTGTACATATCTCAGAAATTAGCTGGGAACGTGTTAACAACCCAAGCGACTACGTAAAGGTTGGTCAAACTATCGATGCAAAGATTATTGCAATCGACAAAGACCGTCTTTCACTCAGTATGAAGCAGCTTACCGAAGACCCATGGCTTGGTGAAGTTGACCAATTCAAGGCTGGCGAAACTGTTGAAGGTACCGTAACGCGTATTACGCCGTTTGGTGCATTTGTGCAAATTAGCCCAGCTGTTGAAGCATTGGTTCACGTGTCTGAGCTTGGTGATGGCGACAGTGCCGACCCAGAAAAGGTATTTACGCTTAACGAGCGTAAGTCATTCGTTGTTCTTGACATCGAAAAGGACAACCGCAAAATCTCTCTTGGTCTTACCAAGAAATAGTTGGTTGTTGGTAGATGGTAGGTAGCGCCGTAAGCTACCTACCACACACCAGTTACCAACCCACCCTATAGCAATTACACCAGAAGGAGCACATTATGGCAGAAAAAGTTTTGTCGATTGGAAATTCAATTACCGTAGGCGAACTTGCAGAGGTGCTAAACCTCCCTGTGACTACTCTTATTGGTGAGTTGTTTAAAAACGGTATCGCCGCAACGATTAATCAGCGCATTGACTTTGAAACGGCAACAATTATTGTCGAGGAGCTTGGGCTTGATGTTGAGCTTCAAAAGAAAGAGAGTACCAGCGCAATTGGTGAGCGTCGTGTGCGCGAACTATCAGAGAACGCGGTGCCACGTCCGCCAATTGTTGCGGTGATGGGGCATGTTGACCACGGTAAAACAAGCTTGCTTGACTCGATTTTGGGTCAAAAAGTTGTTGAAGGCGAAGCGGGTGGTATTACGCAGCACATTAGTGCCTATCAAACCGTACGCAAAGACCGTTCAATTACTTTGCTTGATACCCCAGGGCACGAGGCGTTTGCCGCCCTTCGTCAGCACGGTGCAACGCTGACCGACGTTGTGATTATTGTTGTTGCCGCTGATGATGGTGTAAAGCCACAAACGGTTGAGGCGATTCGCTTTGCTCGTACGGCTCATGCCAAAATTGTTGTTGCGATTAATAAAATCGACAAAGAAGCCGCTAACCCGCAATTGGTGAAAACGCAGCTTGCTACTGAACACAATCTTAACCCAGAAGAATGGGGTGGTGACACCGTGATGGTTGAGGTAAGCGCTAAAACGGGGCAAGGTGTTGATACGCTCCTCGACATGGTGCTGCTTGTAGCCGATATGGAAGAGCTTAAAGCCGAGGCACACGTTCCGTCTGAAGGGCTTGTGATTGAAGCGCACATGGAAACTGGTCGCGGTGCCGTGGTTGGTTTATTGGTTGAGCAGGGCGTGCTGAAGCCGGGTGCCTTTTTGGTTGCAGGAACGGCTCATGGTAAAATTCGTACGCTCCAAGACTTTAACGGTAAGCCACTTAAAGAAGCTGGTCCATCGACACCAGTAACCATTACGGGCTTTAAAGAAATTCCACAATTTGGTGATGTGTTCGAAGTTGTTAAAAACGAAAAAGAAGCACGCACTAAGGCAAATGCGGTGCGTATGGAGCGTGAGGCAAACGCTGCTAGTACCAACGTTACCGGTGCCGACCTATTGAAGCTAATGACCCAAAAACACGAAGCGCAAGACTTCAACGTGATTATAAAAGCCGACGTTCAGGGCTCGCTTACCTCTGTTATGGATAGCCTGAAGTTGATTGAAACTGGTGGTGAGGTGGCGCTTCATATTGTCAGTAGCGGCATTGGTAACATTACCGAAAATGACGTTCGACTTGCGAGCGACGGCAAAACGGTGATTTACGGCTTTAACGTTGAGCTGCCGCCGGCTGTTAAGCAACTGGCAACTCGCGAACGAGCCGAAGTGCGCTTGTATCGCATTATTTACGAACTACTCGACGATGCAAAGCAATCAATGGAGCACCTACTCGCGCCAGAAGTTGTTGAAACTGAAGTTGGAAGCCTTGAGGTAAAGGGCGTGTTCCGCACCATGAAGGACGAAGTGATTGCTGGTGGACTCGTCACGACCGGTAAAGTCACCCCAGGGCTGTTGGTTCGCATGAAGCGCGGAAAGGGTGAAGCGGCTGAGGTGCTTGGTGAGGCGGAAGTCGCAAGCTTGCAGCGTGAAAAGATTGAAGCCAAGGAAGTATTTGAAGGCGATATGTGTGGACTGACACTTCGTACGGGTAAAAAAGTCTTGCTTGAGCTTGGCGACCACCTTGAATTCTTCACGCGCGAAGTTGTTGAACGTCACCTTTAGATGTAGAATAGTGCTAAGACTAAGCGGCTAACATAGAGGGAAAGTTTTGTAGTATGTTTCAACTCGATGATCAATTTTTGCAAGATATAGGCCTTGCAAGCCTTCCGGCCGAGCAAAAAGGCCCGTTTCTTCAGCATGTGTACGATCAGCTTGAATACAAGGTCGGTGTGCGCCTAAGCGAGGGTATGACCGACGCGCAACTTGAAGAATTTGAGGCAATTATCGATCGTCAGCCCGAGGTGGTTGACGCGTGGATTGTACAGTATGCACCCGGCTACCAGGCCGATCCACTATACGGTAAAATTCAGGCAGCCGCAGAGCTCCCTGAAGGCGACCCACAAATTAAAGCCGAATATGCCGCAACCAAGTGGCTTGAGGTGAACCGCCCTGATTACCGTGACGTCGTTGCCCAAACGCTCGACGAATTAAAGCAAGAAATTATCCAAAACCGCGACGCCATTCTTGGCATGCCACCTGCGGCCTAGCGCCCAGCGGGTGAGGGGCGCGCTTTAGTTCGAGCGGCCGTAGCCGTTTAAAAAGGCCTTGGCGTTCATCGTGCGGCCGCTTGGTCCAATTAGTTCGTCAATCGAAAGGTAGTTGCCGTCGGCGCAGCGAATATCGAGCACTGAGTAATTTTCTTGGCCACTCGGTGTAATGTGTGCTTTGGTAATAATAATTGGCTGGCCGGAAACGGTCAGTTTTGTTTTTGGGAAGGCGAGGAAGGCTCGAACACGGCGCTCAGCAGCGGTGGCAGTCATAGTTGTTGGGTTAAGCTGGGCGTCATCTTTTGAGAGCAGTTGGCAGTAACGCGCACTTGCGTCGTCTTGTGGTGTAGGTAAAAGGCGACCGTCAATAATAAGGGGCAGTATATGGCAAAGGGTCTCGGCGCCAAGCTCGGCGAGTGCTTTTTCAAGTTGAGGTGTTGTTTCGGTGTCGTTCAGGGGCACGGTGAGCTGCTTATAGATCGGGCCGGCATCCATTGCGGCGCTCAGTTGCATAATAGTGACGCCCGTTTCGGTATCGCCGTTTAAAATGGCTGATTCGATTGGCGATGGACCGCGGTAAAGGGGGAGGAGCGACGGGTGAACGTTAATAATGCCAGGCGCAAACAGGTCAATAATAGCCTGAGGGATAATTTTACCGTAGCTTACCAGTACGCCAATCGGCGCTTCGCCGCGTTCTTTTGTGAGTGCGATAATAGCATCTTCAATATCCATCACACGGGTTGGTTGCCAAACGGGAATATTGTGCGCCTGGGCGATGTCTTTTACGACTGGTTGTAGGAGTTTACGCCCACGCCCTTTTTGGCTGTCGGGTTTTGTAACGACGGCACCAATAGTAAAGCCCTTGATAAGGAGCTCGCGCAGACTGACGGCGCTAAATTCATCAGTCCCAAAGAATATGATTGTCTTTGATGTGTGTGTCATAGTCGAGTGGTTCTAGCTCGCCGTTATCGTCAAGGCGATAAAAGGCGTTAGTAGTTTCTTTGATATGGTCAATAAATACAATACCGTTTGTGTGGTCGATTTCGTGTTGAAGCACGCGCGCCAAAAAGCCGTCGGCTTTAAAGCGGACTTCTTGACCTTCAATGTTGGTGGCTTTTACGCGCACCTTACTGTAGCGTGGCACCTTGCCGTAGATGTCTTTCACGCTGAGGCAGCCTTCGTAATCATTGACAAGGGTGCCTTCGTATTTGACGATTTCAGGGTTGATAAGGGCGGTGAAGTGGTTGTTTTCTTTGTCGTCAAAGTCGCTGCGCACAATGACAACGCGGGTGAGGGCATCGATTTGCACTGCCGCAAGTGCAGCGCTGATTTCGTGTGGGCGCGATGCTTCCCAATCAACGGCCGCATCGGTCATATTTTTGATAAGCGCCATAACGTCGTCGCTCAGTTCGGTCACTTTGGCCGATTTTTCGCGGAGGTGTTCGTTTGGCAGGGTGATAATATCGTCTTTGGTCATTACGCTCTAGTATATCAGAGGTCGAGAGGGGTGGCTAGGGGGTACTCATACTTTTCGAGACGGCTTCGCGCTGGGTTTCGATGGGGTCTCTACGCCCATCTCAACTCAGGCTGCAGATGTCGTCGAAAAATACGAGTACCCCCTAGCCACCTTGCGTCCTGTATCACAGGAGGCTTGATGGGTCTAAGTCAGCTTGCCAATGCGTTGGTGGGACAAGCTCGAGCGCTTGTACAAGTGTTTCGCGCTTGGGGCTTTTTAAGGTAAGTTGCCAGCGGTAGGTGTCGTGCTGACGCTCGTAAAAGGCCGGAGTTGGGCCGAGTACTTCAACACCTTGGGGCAACTTTTTGCGTAGCTCTAGAGCGAGCGCTTTGGCGTTACGAATCGCAGCTGCCTCGGTTTTATACACATTGGTAAGCTGAAGCAGGTAACGAAACGGTGGAAACCCGCCTTTTTGGCGTTCTTTTAGGGCGTAGTTATAAAACTCGGCGTAATTTTGGGTAAGACCAAACTGAATAACGGGGTGGGTTGGTTGGTACGACTGAACAATGACGTTGGTGTCACGCTCGTCGCGCCCAACGCGCCCAACAACTTGAGCCAGAAGCTGAAAGGCTCGTTCGGAGGCGGCGTAGTCGGGGAGCACGAGGCCGCTATCAGCCTGAATCACGCCAACAGTGTGTAGCTTTGGGAGGTCGAGGCCCTTAGCAACGACTTGTGTGCCAATGGCAATATCAATAGCGCCACTGTAAAGGTCGCCATAGCGTTCGTTAATGGTGTCGCTGGCGGCGGTATCGCCATCGAAACGGGCAATGGTCGCCTTAGGGAAGAGGCGAGCGAGCTCACTTTCGATCAGCTTTGTGCCAATGCCCTTGTGAATAATATCTGCCGAATGGCATTCGGGGCAGTTAGTCGGTACTTTAACGGTGTGATTACATATATGGCACGACAGAATAAAGCGGTCGGCATGGAGTACCATGGGCACAAAACAACGGGGGCATTCGGCGGTCCAACCGCAGGCTTCGCAGAGTGTTGTGCTGGCGCTGCCGCGGCGGTTGTGAAAAATAAGTGTTTGCTTACCCGAGCTAATATTGTGTTCGATTTGCGTCAGCAGTGCATCCGAGAGGAAGCGGTGTTTTTTAAATTGGTCGCGCTTTTTCATATCGACAAGGGTGGCGGTGGTTGCTTTAGCGTTGCCGCGAGCAGGGCGCGTGAGGGTGATGACGGGTGAATTGTTGGCTTCGGCAAGGTATTTGTCGGCAATCAGTGGTGTGGCGCTACCTAAAATAACACGAGCAGCCGACGCCTTACCAAGGACGCTGGCGGCACGCAGGGCTGAGTAGCGGGGCGCTTGCTCCTGCTTATAGCTTGGTTCGTGCGCTTCGTCTATAAGAATGGCACCAATATGGGCAACTGGCATGAAGAGCGCCGAGCGCGGGCCAATCACAACAAGTGGTTCGCTGGCGGAGAGAGCTTGTTTCCAGGCAAGGTGTCGTTCGGCCTCGGTCATGTGCGAATGGGTAACGATGAGCCCAGGGAATTCGTGCGTAAACTCGTCAACCAGCTGGCTCGTCAGACTAATTTCGGGAACGAGCACAATGGCTGACTTGCCACCCGCCAGTGTTTGCCGAGCAACTTCTTTATAAATTTCGGTCTTACCAGAGCCCGTTACCCCTTGGAGTAAGACCGTTCCGTTGGGTACTTCCATAATTTTATGCAGGGCAGCAGCTTGCTCCTCGTTGAATACAATTTGTGTTCGTGTGCGAGCGGGTGTGTGTGGAGCGGTTGCTTTTGCGCGGCGGTTTTTGGTCAGTCCTCGGGGAAGAACGGTTTGTAGCACAGTTGCAAGTGGTGTGTGGTAATAGGTCGACATCCAAAGAGCTAGCGTTACTAGCGGCTCTGGAAGCGGGGTTGTCTCAATACAGCTTATAATTTCACGCGTTTCATACGAAGGTTGAGTTGTTTTCTTAATGATGACCCCTGTCAGTTGCTGCTTGCCGACAGGAATAATAACGAGCTGACCAACAGCGAGCTTTTCGGCGGCACTATACGTAAACACACTTGCGCCAGCCCGCACAATCTTCGTTGGAGCCACCTCATAAAAATACATATTACTATTATACATGCTACTATAAGCATATGTATTTTGAGAGTCGCGCCCACGCTGGTCAGGTACTAGCGAAAGAACTTATGGAAAAATATCGTTACGAAAACTGTGCTGTAGTGGCGCTGAGCGATGGTGGCGTGCTGGTTGGTGAACAAATTGCGGCCTATCTACACTGTGTTTTAACCATGTTGCTGGTTGAGGAAATCGAAGTCCCTGGCGAAAGCATGTCGTTTGGTGGTGTTTCGCAAAATGGCAACTTTACCTATAACAGTGAATTCTCGTCGGGTGAAATTGACGAATATACAAGTGAATTTCACGGCTACCTAGAAGAGCAAAAGCGCGAAGCCTTTCAGCGTATTAATAGGCTGATTGGTGACGGCGGTATTATTAACCACGACCTATTGCGTGATCGTGTGGTGATTTTGGTGAACGACGGCTTTGCCGATAGTGGCATTATTGATATTGCCATCGACTTTTTAAAGCCAATTCGTATTCAGCGCCTTGTTATTGCCACGCCAGTTGCGTCAAGCCAAGCGGTTGATAAACTGCACATTATGGCCGATGAGCTGCATATTCTTGATGTAAAGGCGAATTATTTTGACACTAATCACTACTATACGGTGAACGAAATTCCGTCTCATCAAGATACAATTGATAAAATAAACAAGATTATTCTCAATTGGCGTTGACCGAATAGGGTCAAAAAGTGTAGAATAATTATCAACAGGTTCTGAGAGGCCATTAGTTAAAAGGGGAAGCATGTTAGACGTTTTCATTACATCTCGGGTGCGACGCAAAATCGTTGTTGTGTATGCCAAGTATCCAGATTTCCGCACGCATGTACGCGGTCTTGCTAAACTTATCAAAGAAGACCCGGGCAATATTCAACGCGAACTGAAGCGTCTTGAAAAGGTTGGCTTCCTACTAAGCGAACGCCAGGGCAATACTAAAATTTACGCTACTAACAAGCAGTTCCCAATTTTTAAAGAACTACAAAGCATTGTTATTAAGTCTCAACAACACGCCTCTCGCCCAAAGCGCACTTCATCTGACATAGCCTAATGGATTTATTTAACCGCATTCTTAACGCCCGGGGGTTAACGCCGGAAAAGAAGGCGGTTTTTCTTTCGCCTGACTACGACGCCAAACATGACCCATTTTTGCTGCCCGATATGCAGGCTGCAGTTGAACGGTTAGTGCTGGCTCATAAGCGGCAAGAGCGTATTACGATCTACGGTGACTACGATATTGATGGCCTGACCGCAACAACGGTTTTATTGGATGCTTTTTCGCAGTTTGGGTTTAAGCATGTAAAAACATTTATTCCTAATCGTTTTGTTGAAGGCTACGGGCTGACCGTTGATGCGGTAGAGCGTATTATTGCCGAAGGCGCCGACCTGATTGTAACCGTTGACTGCGGTAGCCTAAGCCACAAAGAAATTACTAGGGCTAAAGAGCTGGGTGTAGATGTAATTGTTACCGACCACCACAACGTTGCGCCCGAACAGCCCCCAGCGGTTGCGGTCATTAACCCCAAACGGTTACTGCAAGATTACCCAGAAGCTTATGAAAAGTACTGTTTAAAGCCAGAGTGGAGCGCGGCGGGCACAGCAGCGACACGAGAGGCTTTGGCGAAACCCGTCGCCGACGGCGAGGCGCCCTTGCGCGGCGAGGACTGTTTGAGCGAAGCGAGTTCCGCAGACGCCAACGGCGCATCGTCGGAGGCGGCTGGGCTTGAGACAACCGCCTCTCGTGTCGCTGCTGTGCCCGCCGCAGCCGCCTCGGCTCCAAAACTCTATCCATTTCTTGACCTTCCGGGCGTTGGTGTTGCTTTCAAGCTTGTTCAAGCATTACAAACCGCATTACCGGGGCTCGAAAAGGGACAAGAAAAATGGCTACTCGATTTGGTGGCGCTTGGGACGGTGTGTGACGTGGTGACGCTGGTTGACGAAAATCGCACGCATGTATTTTGGGGGCTTAAAGTACTGGCAAGAACGCGACGACCGGGGCTTAAGGCGCTTATGGCGGTGGCGGGGGTGCGCCCTGAAACAGTCAACGCGCGCAGCCTTGGCTTTAGCCTGGGGCCGCGCATGAACGCCGCGGGGCGGCTAGAAACAGCTCGCTATGCGCTCGATATGCTCACAGCAACCGACTCAATGGAAGCGTTGGCGCATGCACGTCATCTTGATGAAATGAACCAAGCGCGCCGCCGCGATCAAGACGAAATACTTAAAGAAGCGCTCGTTCAGGCCGAGGCGCTACTTAACGACCCGGTGCTAGTGGTGAGTGCGCCTGGCTGGAATCATGGCATTGTTGGGATTGTCGCCGCTAAGCTTATGGAGCGCTACCAAAAGCCAACCTACGTATTAGCCGAACATGACGGCGAAGCAAAGGGGTCGGCGCGTAGTTTTGGCGACTTTAGTGCCGCCGATGCTATTCGCGCAGCCGACGATATTATTACAAAAGGCGGTGGCCATAAACTTGCTGCTGGCGTGACGCTACCAGTCGAAAATATCGCCGCCTTTCGCCAGCGTGTGAATGATTTTTACGTGCAGCAAAACCTCACCAACCAGGCAGACTTACTACTACCCGTGGCTGACGCCGACGCCGAATTCGACGAATTAACCGAAGACTTGATTAATGCAATTAATACGCTCGAACCATTCGGGAGTGGCAACCCACAGCCAATTCTACGAACGCATAACGTGACGGTGTTTGGGGTTCGTCGCATGGGCGATTCGGGCCAGCACGTAAAGCTCACTCTGCGTAGCGCCGCGGGGCGCTCACTTGATGCGATTGCCTTCAACGCGCCAGACCATTTTTTTGTTGAACACGGAACGACCGTTACGATTTGGTACGCACCTGAACTCAACGAGTGGCAGGGTCGCCGCACTGTTGAAGGGCGACTCCTGCACCTCGAAGTGGGTACTGTCTAGCTGTCGCGAACTATTTCTTAAATAGCTTTGATAATTTAATTGTTTGCGAGAATTCAAGCGCGCCAAGTTTAAAGGCGCGTACCGCAATCCAGATACTTGCAAACATAAAGAGTGTCATTGTTATGAGTGCCAGCCACCCTTCGAGCATGCCAAGGTTGCCGACCGTGTTGCGAACGAGCGTCACAACAGGTGCGGTAAGTGGGAAGAAGGTGAGGAACTGAACGATTGGGTTTTCGGGGTCGGTTGCGAGCATTGTAATAAAGTAAAATGGCAAAAATGCACCAATAAAGAACACAGACGAGAAGTTATTCGCTTCTTTGGCTGACGGCGCGGCTGCGGCGGTTGCGGTCATCAGCCCCGCGAACATCAAAAAGCCAACAATCAGGTATGACGCGCTCAAAAAGATCACCATTGGGTCGAGCGTCATTTTAGTCAGGTCAAGCCCCAGCGGCAGGGCAATTTCGCCGCCGAATTGCTTAAAAATAAGGAGTGCAATCAGCGCTAATGCCCCAAAAAAGGCGACTTGCGTAATGGTGACAAACGTTACCGCCAGTAGCTTACCAACAATCAATGTGCGCGGTTTCACGTAGGTGAGCACCATTTCCATTGAGCGGTTTTCTTTTTCTTCGCTGACGCTTGTGAGCATAAAGCTAATCGAAAACGCAAAAATAATGTAGAACAAAATGAGGAAAATTCCCGGTGCAATGTAATCATTAAAACCGCCAGACGGTGCGCCATCTTTAAACACTGTTACATCGCCCGAAGCACCAACTTGAGCGAGCGTAATAATCTCGGGCGACCCAAGTGGCAAAAACAGGCTCGTTTTTAAGAGCGAATTAGCAAGTGAGGTAACGCTACCAATTTGAGTCAGGTCGTTCGAAGAAAGGTAAATGGCGTATTTCCGCTCTTGTTTTAGCGTTGTAGGAAAAACAACGAGCGCGTCTTTTTCGCCTGTACGAACTTGCTCGCGTAGTGTAGTCGTGTCGCGGCCAGGGCTTAACGTTAGGCCCGATGCGGCAACGACGTCCTTATTAATCAGCCCACTTTCATCAACAATTGACACATTGCGTAGGTTATCGGTTACTTCTTTGATGTGGTCTTCGCTTGATTGGTTGCCAAAGTAGACAAACAGACCAACCACGGCAATTGCCAGCGGAATGGCAATCATCACAATCCAAAAACTTGGCTGTTTAACAATAGTAAGGTATTCGTGACGAATAACAGAGCGGAGTTTAGACATGGCTGACCTCGTGGCTTTTTTCTTTATAAATTTTTACAAAAATATCTTCAATTGATGATGATTTAAATTCCTTTTTCACAGCTGCTACCGTTCCGTAGGCGCGAGCTTTGCCGTCTTTGAGAATTAATAGGCGGTCGGCGAGGCGCTCAACTTCTTCCATAAGGTGCGTAATGTAAATAACGGCCGTCCCTTTTTGTTGTAATTCATCAACAATATCGAGCAGCAGTCTGCGATTAACAGGGTCGAGCCCTTTGGTTGGCTCGTCTAAAATCAGGAGCTTAGGGTCACCCATAATAGCAACGCCAAGCTGAATTTTTTGCTGCTGCCCACCTGATAATTTTTTCACCTTAACGGTTGCTTTGTCTTCGAGTTCAACTCGCTTTAAAAAATCGAGCGAAAATTCACGGGCCGCCTCGCGGGTCATGCCTTTGAGCTCGCCAAAGTACACCATAGTATCGAGCACCTTAGAGCGCGTATAAAGACCACGCTCTTCAGGGAGGTAGCCAACCATTGATGCCACCTCTGGCGTGAGCGGCGCACCGTTAATATGCAATGTACCAGCTGTGGGTTGGTAAATACCAAGCAGTGAGCGAATTGTGCTGGTTTTGCCTGAACCATTTGAACCTAAAAGGGCGAACACTTCGCCAGGAAAGACGTCGAAGTCCAGTTCTTTTACAATTTGTTTGTCACCTATAGTAAGGCCGAAATTTTGTATGTGAACGAGTGGCTTTTTCATATACGTAGTATACATGAAGCGAGTGTGTGATGGCAGGGTATGGACAACAACGTGGTTATGGTAAAATGCAACTAACTATGACACGCACTAAAAACGGGTTTACCATTGTTGAATTAATTGTTGTTGTAATTGTGATTGCCATTTTGGCGGCAGTGACGCTAGTGGCCTACAACGGCGTGCAAGAAAATGCGGCAAATGCGTCGGTAAAGGCCGATGTCGACAACGCGATGTCGCAACTAGCAACCGATTACCAGAAAAATGGCTTTTACCCTGATAGTCAGGCAGAGGTAGCAGATGGTGCTGGCTTTACGGTCAGTAGCGGTAACTCCATTGCGTATGTAAAGTCGGGTGACTGGTTTTGCGTTCAGGTTTCGTCAAATCGCGAAGGCGTAGCGTCGGCTCACCACGTTAGTACAGGTACGAAAATTGAGGATGGTGACTGCCCAACGGCGCCGTTACCAACAACAATGCAGGCATTTAGCCCCGCTAACTGTCAATCGCTCACTACATTTACGGGAAGTAACGCGTCGGCGGTTATTTCGCTGAAAGATGGCCGCGGCGGTATCACTCGTATGTACGACGTGGCGAAACTTGCCGATGGCAATTGCTGGATGCTTACTAACTTGAAGCTAGGGAGCGCTACGAGCTCAATTACGCTGCGTGCAACCGATAGCGACGTTGACAGTGGCTTTGTTTTACCCCCACTATCAGCACCGGCGATTATTGATTACGACCTCCCGCAGGTGCTTGGGCCTATTCCGGGTGATACTGGTAGCGGCAGTACCAACTACGGCTATCTATACAATTTTGCAGCTGCAACGGCGGGCGAAAGCCGCGAGAGCCTTCCGGAGGGTGCTGGTGATGCGCCGCATTCAATTTGTCCGCGTGGCTGGACATTACCGTCTGGTGGAATGGGCGAGGGTGATTTTGCCCGCCTCGATAGGGCGTTTGGTGGTACAGGGGTGACGGTAAATAATGGCCCAAGTTTCCCAATATGGTCGGGTGCGACGAGCCCTATTAAACCTGTGTGGTCGGGGCACCGCAGTACTGTGTATGCGGGTCAGACCTTAAGTTTTGACCTTTGGACTCGCACCGCCGCGCCTGGGCTAGCGACTGATGCGTATGGTGCTGGGGTTGGCTTTACTTCTTTGAATGTTCGACCTGGTGATTTTGCAACACCTCGTTCGTACGGCCGTACGGTTCGCTGTGTGGTGGTTATGCCGCTACCAGACGAGCCCGAAGGTACCGAAAACGGAGAAGAGTAAACGCTTCCTACTTGTCATAGTGCCTTCAATCTGTTACAATAGCCGAGATATGGTACAAGTAACACGTAAAGACGAACGCGAAGCGAACGAAAACATCATTCGTCGTTTCAACCGAAAGGTTTTGCAGAGTGGTGTTTTAGCTGAAGCTAAAGCTTCTATGCGCTTTTCGAAGGACATTAGCAAGGTTGAGCGCCGCAAAAAGGCAATCATCCGCAAAGAACGCAAGGCGGACAAGCTTGCAAAAGCTCGCCTCGGTCTTCGCTAAATAAAACTTCCCCGAGCCTGAAGCGCCCGGGGATTTTTATTTACACGCACCTACATTGCAACAAAAAAGGAGGACTTTATGTCACTAAAAACACAACTCGAAGCTGATATTAAAACCGCACTTCTTGGTGGCGACCGTTTTCGCGCCGATATTCTTCGCAATCTTAAGGCAGCAATGCTTAGTGAAGAGGTTGCTAAAAATAAACGCGACGAAGGCTTGGGCGATGAAGAATTTGAGCAAGTTGTGGCCCGTGAGGTAAAGAAGCGCCTTGATAGCGTGCAGCAATATACCGATGCTGCTCGCCCTGAGCTTGCCGAAGCTGAAGCAGCTGAAGCAAAAATTCTTGAAGCGTATTTGCCAGCGCAACTTTCTGAAGAAGAAATTAGTGTCGTCGTTAACGAGACGATTGCAGTGCTTGGTGTTGCTGGTCCGCAAGCCATGGGGCAGGTAATGGGTGCCGTAAAAGGTAAGCTTGGCAACACTGCTGATGGCGCAACGATTGCGCGTTTGGTAAAAGCGGCGCTTGCACAGTAGAAATAAATTATTAAACACCTTACAATAAACACTATGATTGTATTTTTCGGTCCAGCGGGTGCTGGAAAAAGTATGCAGGGGCAAATGCTAGCGGCGCGCATGGGATGGCGCTGGTTAAGTGCGGGGCAAATTTTGCGCGATACGCACGACCCTGAAATTGTGAAGACTATGCACGAGGGTAAACTTATTTCGCACGAGTCGATTACCCGTATTATGGGCGAGGCGATTTCAAAGGCAGGCGATATTGACCAGATTATTTTAGACGGCTTTCCTCGTGAGCTGGCGCAGGCCCAGTGGCTTGTAAACAGTAAAACTGATCACGGCCGCGACATTGGCCTCGTGGTGGTGCTCGAGGTACCGCGCGAAGAGCTTTTGAAGCGCCTGGCGATTCGTGGCCGCGCCGATGATACGCCCGAAGCTATTGACCAGCGCCTGGCGATTTACCGCCAAGAAATGTACCCGATCTTAGGGTTGTTTAGCGACCAGCACATTCCGGTAGTTCACCTTGATGGGGTGGGTGGTGTTGGTGAAATTCACGACCGCATTTTTTCTGAACTTCAGCACCGGGGGCTTGCAAACTAATGCAGCGCGTGAAAACCGATGCCGAACTGCAAGCAATGCGCGACTGTGGCAAGATTTTGGCGCAGCTTTTTGTCGACCTTAGAAAACAGGTAAAACCGGGTGTTTCCGAAAAAGAACTCGATGCCTGGGTTGACGCCGAAATTAAAAAACGCGGCGCTATTGCGACCTACAAAACGCCCGAAGTGAACTTCCCGGCAGCGATTTGTATCTCAACAAACGACCAAATTGTGCACAGCATCCCAAGCGACTATGTGTTACAAGAAGGTGATGTAGTAAGCTTTGACCTTGTGATTACCTATAAAAATATGAAAACCGACAGCGCCTTTACGATGGTAGTCGGCGACAAGCCAAATGGTGCGCAAAAACACCTCATTCAAGCGACCGAGCAAAGCCTGTACGCGGGTATTGATGCCATTAAGGGCCCGGTGCGAGTTGGTGATATTGGCGCGGCGATTGAGGGTGTGTTAAAAACTGCTAAATTAGGTATTATTCGCGAGCTTGTTGGGCACGGTGTGGGTCATGAAATGCACGAAGCACCAGACATTCCTAACTATGGCCGCAAAGGAACAGGGCCACTGTTGCCTGTGGGTACAACTATTGCAATTGAGCCAATGGCAACCCTTGGTGGTGAGAAAATTACAACCGAAGATGACGGCTGGACGATTAGTACCTGGGACGGTAGCCTAGCGGCGCATTTTGAACATACGATACTAATTACTGAGGGTGGTGCAGAAATCTTAACAACGCTCTAAAGGATAGCAATATTATTAGCTTACATTTTCCAATAGACTTGTGAAAACATGAGCGTTAGCGGTATACTATCTCTATGCAAGAGTCGTCTTCATATGCTGTCGGCCTCGATATTGGAACAACCAAGGTGCGCACTGTTGTGGCGCATATTGATAGTTCGACCGGGGTACCTACCATTGTAGGTATTGGTCAAGCAGCAAATACCGGTATGCGAAAAGGGGTGGTCGTTAATTTACAAGGGCCTGGTCAGGCAATTGATACTGCGCTTGGCGAAGCTGAGCGTATGAGTGGCTACCAGGTGCATGGCGCCACGGTTAGTGTTAATGGGGCGCATATTCTTACAACTCATGCCGATGGCATGGTGGCTGTTGGTGGGGCCGAGCACGAAATTACCCTTGATGATCTTGAGCGCATTAAAGATGTTGCCACATTAGGAAAAATCCCAGCCAATCGCGACACTCTTGATGTTGTTGCTCACGCGTATACGCTTGATGGTCAAGACAATATCAAAGACCCACTTGGCATGACAGGAACGCGCCTCGAAATCGATGCACATGTTGTGTCGGCATTGACGCCCTACCTTGTAAATGTTGAAAAAGCTGCCGATTCGGCCCAGGTTGCGCCTCATACGGTTGTTCCAACGGCTATGGCGGCAGCACGAGCGGTATTAAACGAACAGCAGCGCGAAAATGGCGTTGCCGTTATTGATTGCGGTGGCTCGACCACGAGTATTGCCGTCTACGAAGAGGGCGACCTACAGTACGTTGGTGTTGTGCCACTTGGTGGCGTTAATATTACTAATGACCTCGCAATTGGCCTTAAAACTGACCCAGAAGTTGCCGAAGAGGTAAAAACAAAGCATGCCTGTGCGCTTGGTCATAGCGAAAGTGCTGGCGTCAGTGTGAAATATAACGGCGAGGTGTTTACCTTCCAGACTGAGGAAATTAACGAAATCGTTGAAGCGCGCCTAGAGGAAATTTTTGAAGGTATTCAATTCCACCTTAAAAAGGCCGGTCGTGCTGGCAAGTTGCCTGCGGGTGTTGTGCTTGTTGGTGGCGGTGCGAAGTTAAAGCATATTGCCGACTACGCTAAAGAGTCGTTAGGGCTTGCGGCGCGCCTTGGTAAGCCAGCTGGCTTTGGTGGTGTTGCCGACGACATTGACTCATCTGAATTTGCCACGGCAATTGGCCTTATGCTGATTGATGCCGAACAAGCTGTTCACCAAAAACCACGCAGCGGAGCAAAGTTTAAGGCGCCAAGTACGAGTGACCTAAAAGGCAAAGCCTCAAAGTTATTCAAGCTATTTAAACCGTAGTGTGAGTATATAAAAAAGACGCCCGTAATGAGCGTCTTTTTGTGTAGCGGGAGCGGTGTGTGGCTATTTGCGAGCCTTCGCTCCATCAAATTCGGTTGGAAGCACCTGGCCTTCCGCAAGGCCTTCGCTGGTGGCTTCGTCCTTAATTTCATCGGCGAGCTTCTTTTCTTTAATGAAGATAAGCAAGATGAGCGCACCAACCGCCAGTGGCACAAGGTAGAGGAAGATAGGGATCAGCGCTTCGTTGTAGGCGCCTAAAATGCCTGTACGAATGCTTTCGGGGAGGTGTTTGAGTAGGTCTGGGGTAAGTGACGAACCTGCGCCGCCCTGACCGCCACCGCCCATGTGGAGCTTCGCAATGTTGTCGGCGAGGCGTGACGTAAAGAGCGCGCCCACAACCGATGCACCAAGGCTACTACCAACTTGGCGGAAGTAGTTGTTCGCTGCAGTTGCGGTACCAACTAACTTGTGCGCAAAGGTATTCTGCACGATAAGGGTCAAAATCTGCATACTAAACCCGAGTCCAACACCAATCACTGCCATGTAGGCACAAATTTGTGCAATCGGGGTGCCAGTCGATGAGGTACTTAGGAGGTACAGGCCAATCGCAAGTACACCCGCACCAATAATAGGGTAGGCTTTATATTTACCGGTTTTTGAAACAACCGAACCAATAATAACCGATGTCAGAAGCATCGACGCCATCATTGGTGACATAAGCAGCCCAGCGCGACTGGCGCTAATACCTTCAGCCATTTGGAAGTAGGTAGGCATGTAGCCCGACGCGCCAAACATCGCGACAGCAATTAAGAGGCCGGCAATAGTGGTAAGGACGAAGTTACGTTCTTTAAAGAGGAACATTGGAATGACAGGTTCCTTGGCTTTGTTTTCGATGAACACGAAGGCGATTGCGCCGATAATCGAAGCGGCAAACAGGCTCAAAATTTGCCATGAATCCCAGGCGTAGGTTGCGCCACCCCAGGTAGTCGCCAGAATAAGCGTCGTGGTAACACCTGCGAGCACCGCCATGCCAAGATAATCTTGTGGGTGGTCGGTGGTTTTTTCTTTCTTTGGAAGGTGAAGTAAGAAGCTAATCGCGGCCATAGCGAGAATAGCAAGGGGAATGTTCAAGATGAACGCCCAGCGCCAGCCAGGACCTTCGGTAAGCCAGCCGCCCAACAGAGGGCCAGCAACTGACGAAAGGGCAAATACGCCACCCATAACCCCAACATACTTACCGCGTTCGCGGGCAGGGACGACGTCGGCAACGGCAGTTTGCGCCAAAATCATCAAACCACCACCACCGAGCCCCTGAACGACACGGCTAATAATCAGCCACGTCATGTCGCCAGCAAACATACCAACGACCGAACCGGCCATAAAGAGGACGATTGCTATCATAAGAAGCGGTTTACGACCGTATTGGTCGCTCAGTTTACCGTAAATCGGCATAGTGATGGTTGATGCGAGCATGTAGGCGGTAATTACCCACGACATATGCTCCACGCCGTGTAGCTCACCAACAATAGTTGGCAGTGCGCTCGAGAAGACCATTTGGCTCAGCGAGGCCATTAGCATAATGGCCATCAGTGAAGCAAAAAGCATCACTATTCCTTTTTTATGTTCTTTATTTGTACTCACTTAGAGTCCTTTCGTTATATCGTGCAAGGTTTCAATCACAGATTTGATAGTTGCCGTAGTAATAGGTTGGTTGGTTTTATTGCAGTAACGTAACACCGCGCCTGCCAGTTGAAGAATGAGTGCGGTTGGCACGAGTGCACTGGCGTAGGCCTGCGACACAACGGGTTCAACGAGTTGTTCGATTTCGCTCATATAGGCTTCGACTTTTGTGTGAACCTCAGGGTGAGCCGCGAACAACTGCCGACGGCGCTCTTTGGAGCTGCCTTTGGCGACCGATGTATCGTACACGGACAAAATAATATGCACACAGCGCAGTAGTGGCGATTCGGTGCTCGTATGAAATTCCGCCACTGCCGCCTCGCAAAGAGTAGGAATCATGAGTCCTAGCAGCGCGTACTCTTTAGACGTGTAGTAATTAAAAAACGTCCGTCGAGACACACCAGCCCTGTCCGCAATGTCATCAATAGATGTTGCGGTTACTCCGTTTGCCATAACGAGCTGATAGGTTGCTTCGTGAATGGCGGCACCTGTATGCTGTCGATTTTGTTCGCGTAACGTCTGTTTCGCTACGTTCATTCTTTATATTATTGCACTAGTGCAAGTAAAATGCAAGTATTTTTATAAAAAAGAAGTCCCCGCGGTAGGAGCATACTGCTCCGTGCGGGGGCTTGTACAGTTATTGTATCAAACGGATGCGCTAATGTCGATAACTTCTCGTTTTCTATTCACGAAAAGTAGCCTTTTGATCGTTTTTTGCTGGCTGAACTTTTTTTCGAGAAACTGCTGAATTGTGCGATCTTGTAGGCCGTGTAGACGCCGAGAATCTATGATGATGTTCTCGGATTGTTTGGAGGCCCTTTTCAGATTACGCTCTATTGCAGAAAACGTATTTGTTCGTGGCGCCTTCATTTCCCATGATATACCGTCCATAAGAATGTCCGGCGATGGACTATTTGCTATGTTGTTAACGGATAGGAAGGTGACGACATACCCCGCTTTGGCGAGTGCTTGAGCGGTTGCGAGTTCGTGCTCCCAGATATTGTCTAGATTAGCGGGTATAAAAACGGCGCCTTGTTGCTTCTTGTTCATATGCTCCTTTATTTTCCCATCGCTACGCATACTTGCCAATTCTTGAAAAGGACGATTTCTATCTCATAATTCAGTAAAAAAATCTTAGATACAACCATCTATTACCGCAGCCACGCGCGTGTTATACTAGTACCATACGAAATAGTTTCAAGATGCGACAAACGCATTCAGGGGAGAGAGACAGGCATGCCTGAAGTAAAACCGAGTGACATTCAAACCTTTGCCAGCATTAAGGTGGTTGGTGTTGGTGGTGCTGGTGGTTCAGCAGTAAACCGTATGAAGGAAGCGGGCCTTAGCGGTGTGCAGTTTATTGCCATGAACACCGACGCTCAGGCGCTCCACAATAGCAAGGCGGATATTAAAATTCACCTAGGCCACACTACAACTGGTGGGCTTGGTGCTGGCGCCGACCCTACAAAGGGCGAGGCGGCTGCTAACGAGTCTCGTGATGACATTCGCGAGTCACTACAGGGCGCTGACATGGTGTTTGTGACCATTGGTGCTGGTGGTGGTACTGGTTCGGGTGCGGGGTATGTGGTTGCTGAAGTTGCCCGCGAAATGGGTATTTTGGTCGTTGGTGTTGCTACCAAGCCATTTAGTTTTGAGGGCGAAAAGCGCCGCCAAAATGCCGACTGGGCTATTACGCAACTTCGCCGTCACGTTGACACGCTTATTACCATTCCTAACGACCGTCTTTTGCAAACAATTGACCGTCGTACGCCTCTTCTTGAAACCTTTAAAATTGCCGACGATGTGCTGCGCCAAGGTGTGCAGGGCATCTCGGAACTTATTACCGAACACGGGCTTATTAACCTTGACTTCGCCGACGTGAAGGCAATTATGAGCAACGCAGGCTCGGCACTTATGGGTATTGGCCGAGCAACAGGTGACAACCGCGCCGCCCTGGCTGCCCAGCAGGCTATTGAATCGCCACTTATTGAGGTATCGATTGATGGTGCGCGTGGTGTGCTCTTTAACGTTACCGGTGGGTACGACATGAGTATGAGCGAAATTCAAGAAGCTGCCGAAATCATTACAAGCGCTGTTTCGCCTGATGCCAACATTATCTTTGGTGCAACTCTAAAACCGGACATCGAAGACGAGCTCATTATTACCGTTATTGCAACCGGTTTTGACTCTGCCTACTTCCAGGACGACGTTCCAGCTGTCGAACAGGCCGACGCAAATGTTGCGCAGCAAATGAGCGCCGCTATCGACGAAACAGAGGTAAAAGACATCGACATGAACCTTGACCAGTCTGAGGCTGCCGCTATTTTTAACGAAGAGCCAACCAGCAATATGTGGAGCCAAACTGTTGAGGAAGACGATGAGTCAGACACACCAGCCTTCTTGCGCCGCCGCAAAAAGAAGAACAAGAAAACAGACGACACTAGCGAGGGCGCGTAACCCTTATGTCGAAGATTGTGATTGGCGATAGCCGAGTTATCGAATCGCGCGAAGTAAGCGACGGTGTGACGATTCGTCGCCGCCGCGAATCCCCTGATGGCACGCGCTTTACCACCTACGAACGTATCGAAAAGCCAAACCTTGCCATCGTTAAGAAGAACGGCGCCCGCGAACTATACGACCGCGAAAAACTCTCGACCGCCATTAAACGGTCGGTAGGGAAGTTCTTTACCTCTGAAGTTGAGGTTGAAGAAATGATTGATGTTGTTGAAAATGGCCTTTACGACCTTGGTGAGAGCGAGATTTCAAGCAAGCAAATTGGCGACAAAGTACTCGACGAACTTGCCGAGCGCAACGAGGTTGCCTACGTGCGCTTTGCTAGTGTTTATCAAGACTTCAAAACGCTTGACGATTTTGTGAAAATTCTTGAGCAGCGCCGCAAGCAAAAGCAAGCAAAGACCGAGGCGTAACAATGCGCGTTGTGGTGGTTTACAAGCAGCAAACTGATTACGCGCGTCAGGTTGATGATTTTTTGTTCGACTTCAAGCGGCTTACTGGTCACGACCTTGAAGTGATTGACCCTGAAAGTCACGAGGGGATCAGTTTTTGCGAAGCCTACGGTATTTTAGAGTACCCTACGGTAATCGCCATTTCTGACTCTGGGCAAATGCAAAACATGTGGAAAGGGCTGCCACTACCAACTATGAGCGAGGTAAGTTACTATGTCTAAATTAATGCAATTTCGTGCTTTTTTTACTCATGAAGATAAAAAAATCCGCGATGACCGCTGGATTTTCGCCAGCATGTTGGTGGGTGCGCTTTTAAGCTTACTGGCGGCATTTGTGTTGTCGGTTGACGCCATTGAAATTGCCAAAAACCCCAACGCCGAACTTAACTGTAGCGTCAATATTATTCTTAACTGTGCAACCGTAGCGAAACACTCGTCGGCGTCGTTGTTTGGCTTTCCAAACAGCTTTTTAGGACTGATTGCTGAGCCGGTGGTGATTACCGTCGCAATTGCAGGTCTTGCGGGTATTAAATTCCCACGCCGCTTTATGTTTTGGGCGCAAATAGGGTATAGCCTGGGGCTTATTTTTGCGTACTACCTGTTCTTTACGAGTATGTTTGTTATTCAGGCGCTGTGTCCGTGGTGCCTGCTCGTGACCGCCTCAACAACATTCGTGTTCTTTTCGATTACGCGCTATAACATTCGCGAAAACAACCTCTATTTACCTAAAAAAGCCCAAAAAGCCGCTATGTCGTTTATTGCCAAAGATTACGATAAGCTCGTGCTTGGCATTATCGTTGCAGCAATTATTGCTGCTATCTTTTTGAAATACGGTGACGGCCTGTTTGCGTAGGCGGCGGGTGAGTGCTAAAATGTATGCAGAAACGTTTGAGTGGCTATCACCCACGAGTTTTGGACAGAACAGTTTTTGTATTCAATAACTACGAGGCTACAAAAACCTACTAGACTCCAACGCGCACGCGGCGTTACGGCGAACAACTAAGTGCTGAAAGTCAAACCCTTTCGGAAATCGGATGGTACCACCCCTTATGGGGTTCCGATAACCGAAGGGTTTTTATTATTTAAGAAAACGAAAGGACTGCATATGAAATTTCAATCTGGAAGCCGCCGCCGCGCTGCCGAGTACGAAAAAGAACTCGTCAATTATTGGAAAGAACACAAAACTTTTGAGAAATCGATTGAACTACGACCAAAAGAAAACTCGTACGTTTTTTACGACGGCCCTCCGTTTATTACCGGTGTGCCACACCACGGAACGCTGCTGAGTTCGATTGTTAAAGATGCCGTACCGCGTTACCAAACCATGAAAGGCAAGCGTGTTGAGCGTGTCTGGGGCTGGGATACGCACGGGCTACCCGCCGAAAATTTCGTCGAAAAGCAGTTAGGCATTGTTGACCGCCGTCAAATCGTTGCTGGCGACGACGCCGAGGCGCCGCTCGATAAAGACGGCAATCCACTACCAACCTTTACGCTTGAGCACTACATTACCAAAGCCCGCGAGTCGATGGTTGCCAACGCTGCTACCTGGGAGAATGTGGTTGACCGCATTGGTCGCTGGGTTGACTTTAACGGCGCCTATAAAACCATGGACAAGAACTTTATGGAAAGTGTATGGTGGGCGTTTAAAACCCTGTACGACAACGGCAAAATCTACGAAGGCGAAAAGGTGCTTATGTACGACACCAAATTCGCCACGCCAGTCAGTAAAAACGAAGTCACGATGGATAACGACGCGTACCAAACCGTTACCGACCCTAGTGTGTATGTAAAATTCCCGCTATATTTGAATAATCCTCGCGAGGAAGATGGGTATGAAAATCCCCCAGATACAAATCTGCTAGCTTGGACGACAACCCCATGGACCCTGCCCGCCAATACCGCGCTGGCGGTTAATAAAGACCTCGATTACGTTGAGGTGGTGCTTGGTGGTGAGTCGCTGATTCTTGCCAAGGCCTTGGTTGAAAAAGTTCTTCAAGATGAAAAACATCAACCACTTGCGTACAAAATCGTGCGCGAACTAAAGGGGAGCGACCTAGTTGGCTTAAGCTACGAGCCGCTTTTTGCACACCACGGCGACAACGCGCACAAAGTGTGGGCCGCCGATTATGTTGAAGCCGAAGCGGGTACCGGTATTGTGCACCTGGCGCCAGTGTATGGTGAAGAAGACTTCGCGCTAGCGCAGGCCAACGACATTCCGCGCGTACACGTGTTGGATGACAACGGCTACTATTTCCCAGAGGTTGCAGCCGAACTATATAAGCTTATGCCGTGGCTCGATGCGACGCAGCCGCTTGAGGTGTGGGACAACAACAAAAATATCGCCAAAGGCCTTGAAAAGGCTGGCGATGTTTGGAAAATCGAATACGTTCAGCACGAATACCCATTCAATCCGCGCTCGAAACAGCGCATTATGTACCGTGCCATTCCAAGCTGGTTCTTCGACATTCAGGGTAGCAAGCCACTGATGCTTGAACAAAACGAGCACGTTAACTGGTTCCCGCAGCACCTAAAGCACGGCCGCTTTGCTAAAAATATTGAGCAAGCCCCCGACTGGAACCTTAGCCGCGATCGTTTTTGGGCTACTGCTATGCCTGTTTGGAAGGGCGACAAAGGCACCGTTAAAGTAATCGGCAGCTACGCCGAACTGAAAGACCTGAGTGGGGTAGAGCTTGACGATTACCACCGCCCATGGGTCGACGACATTACCTTTGATATCGACGGCGAACACTTTACTCGCATCGACAAAGTCCTCGACTGTTGGTTTGAAAGCGGCTCAATGCCATTTGCCCAGTTCCACTATCCGTTTGAAAATAAAGAAAAGTTTGAGGCTAACTACCCAGGCGACTTTATTGTTGAATATATTGGCCAGGTGCGCGCGTGGTTTTACTACGTGCACGCAGTTAATACCTCACTTGCCGAAGTGGGTGCGTTTGGTGCCGACTCGAACAAGCCGCAAAAGAATGCCTTTACCAACGTTATTACCACTGGCGTAGTGGCGGGTAACGATGGTCGCAAAATGAGCAAAAGCCTCGGTAACTTTACCGACCCGAACGAGTTGATGGACAAATTTAGCGCCGACAGCCTGCGTTTCTTGCTACTCCAAAGCCCACTACTTAGTGGCGAAGATTTTAGCCTCCAAGACAAAGACGTTGGCGACGTGGCGCGTAAACTCAGCATGGTCTGGAACATGTACGACTTCTTTACGATGTATGCAGAAGTGGACGGCTGGGAATTCGATGGCGAGCTGGTTGACCCGCTGGCGGCCGCGCCGTCATCTGACGAAACGGCTTCGCGCCGCGAAACTATCGGGGAGTTAGCGCCCTCAGTTTCTCGGGCTGCAGATGTTTCGCCAGACGAGGTGCAAACCGCCAGCGATGCCAACCCACTCGACCAGTGGATTATTAGCCGCGTCCACCAGCTTATTCAAGAAATCGAAACCGGCATGGACGCCTACGACATTCCAAACGCCGTTAAGCCAATTTTGCCGTTCCTCGACGACGCCTCAAACTGGTACGTGCGTCGTAGTCGTCGCCGTTTCTGGAAGTCTGAAGACGATACCGACAAAAACAATGCCTACCGCACACTGCACTATGTACTGGTGCGCCTTAGCCAGGCAATCGCTCCGTTTGTGCCGTTCATGGCCGAAGAGTTGTACCGCAAATTAACAGGCGGCGAAAGTGTCCACCTTACCGATTGGCCAAAGGTAGGTACCATCAACGAAGACGTGCTAGAGCGCATGGCAGCAACCCGCAAAATCATCGAAATCGGCCTCATGCAACGTATGAAGAACGACGAAACCACCAGCCAAATTAAGGTGCGCCAGCCGCTATCTGAGCTTGTGTACGGCGGCGTCCAACTTGACGATTTTTACCGCAGCATTATTGCCGAAGAGGTGAATGTAAAGACGGTCACGGAAGGGGTTGTGACTAACGCTGACGCTAGCGCGGCTAACGCGCAGGACGCGCCACGCGAAACTAAGCCAGGCGAATACTATGTCGATCTTAACAAAACCATTACACCCGAACTTCGCCGCGAGGGCTTAGCGCGCGAGGTGATTCGCCACGTGCAGGCAGCCCGCAAAAATGCAGGCTTAAACGTTGACGACCGCATTCAGCTTGGCGTCACAACAAGCGAAGACGAGCTTCAACGCGCCCTTCAAGAGCACGCCAGAACCATTGCCGCCGAAACACTCGCCGAAGCGCTGTCGACGAGTTCGTACGAATATACCGTAGAGGTAACGATTGAGTCCGTGGCTGTAACAATCTCGCTCCAAAAGCAGTAGCGCCACCAAAAAAAGAAAGCCCCTCCTGGCTTTCCGTCTCGACCACAGGTGTGGGTGATGAAATGCCAGAAGGGGGTAGCTAAGGAGTTAGCTGTAGATAACGAACTCGGTCGGCTCGTTCTCGCGGCGGTCCACGAGGAGCTGAAGGTAGTTGTTATCGGTGTCGGTGACATCGAAGGCGACCGGCTCGCTGAGCTGGATGCCGTCAATCGTCACCTGGAAGGTGTGAACCACGTCGGGGTCACTGCACGGGTCATCGGTGATGATGGCCTTGAACGTGGCGCGCCGTGTGTCGCTGTTGGCCGCCTCCATGAGGCGAGCGTACAGCTCGGCGGGCGTCGAAGGCTCGACAACCCGGAAGGTCGTCACGCCGTTCATAGTACTTCCTCTCGGTTGTTTGTACGAAACAGTACCTAATTATAATAACACATATAGCGTAATTTGTAAATAGCTCGGCGCTATTTTCGTTCTCGCTCGAGTGCGCGTTTGGCAGCCCGTGTGGCAATCTTTTGTTTCGCAATTTGGTTGCGTCGCACCATAGTTTTAACACCGCCTGCAAAAGCGTCGGCCTTAGTAATCACGGTGTCGTAGGGGATGCTTAGTGCGTTTGTCGCGGTGCCGTATAGCCCCGTAAAGTCCTCTTTTGTAAGACCCGTCCAGACGGCCTGCGAAAACCTGTAATCTTGTTGCGACCTTGCAACTGCGCTTTCGCTTGCCTTGATATCAACCGCCTCGCGCCGACCATTAAGTTGTACAAAAATATCGGCCCCATTGGCGTCTTCGTCCGCGGTGATGTTGTAATCGTAGTCGAGGTTAGCAGCCTGCAAAAGGCCTTCGGTGGCAACCTCGTGGCGCATGCCATCAAGACTGTTTTTGATGCTGTTGTAAACATCCCGTTGGGTTGGGCGAGTGGTGCTATGCGTTTCGCTGGCTGGCAAACAGTGGTAACGACCATAAATAAATTGGTAGGTCGATGCGAGCGCTGAGCTAACGGCCTCGATATTGTCGTTAGGGTGATTGTTAACAAACTCTTTAATTATATGGTTATAGGGGATAACGTACTCAAGTTTGAGGTGGCGGATCCGTTCGCGTTCGGTAATATCGCGCTGATCGCGTTGGGCTGCCGGGTCGCGTTGGGATGCTTGGTGACGTTGGGTCGCTTGGTCGCGGCGCAGTTCGTGCTGGGCTTCAATAAAACGACCGAGTTCGGCCACAACATGGAGGGCAGTTTTGTCGGATTCGCTCAGTGCAGGTTTGGCGGGGCGCTCTGCTGAAGTTCTAGCTTGGTCGCTAGTTTGGCGAGAAACAATCTCTAAGATTGCTTCGCGGATAGCATCGGGCTGTTCGACGTTATGACCACGACGCGAAAGATACTCCTCGCTCCGAAGGACGTTTTGGAAAAGGAGATTTTTTATAGTGTCGAACGAGTGCTCGATAGGGCGTTCGGCGGTGTGGTGGGGGGTTCGTTCGGAGGTGTTGTTCATAGGTGCGTTTTGTGGTGAATACTGGTTAAACATTAGCATAATAAGTGCTGTTTGTCAAGGCTCAGCCATACCAACCCTACTTATACCAATCCTACTATGTTGCCCAAATCAACGTGGTCGTTTTGTGTATCGCTGTGAGTAATCTTAGGTATTGACTTTTTATACCTTTTATGCTTAAATAGAAGTATACGATTACAAAAATAAAAAAATCGTTAAAAAAGTATAAGAATTTAGAAAAATGTCATTATTTCAGTACCTTCAATTACAGCCAATTGACCCACAGGACGACGGCACGATAAGTGAACTCGACGCCTATGCCGAGGACGAAACGATCGACCTAAGCGGCGACGAAGACGGCGCGACGCTTCTACGTGAATGGGAACAAATTAGCCAAGACCTTCACGGCGTGGACGGTCACTAATGCCTATGCGGCCCGTTTCTGACGAAGCTTTCGACGCCCTCATAACCAGGGCGATGGACGAGCTGCCTCAGGAATACATAACAGGGCTCGACAACGTGGCAATTATATATGCCGACGAACCAGATGAGTACCAAAAGCAAAAATCGCACCTTGACGACCGTCATTTGCTGCTTGGATTGTACGAGGGGATTCCGCTCACCCAGCGCGGGGCAGGCTATAGCTTTGTATTACCCGACAAAATTACGCTTTTTAAACACGCGCTCCTGGCGGTATCTGATAGCCCCGAGCAGTTTTTTCAAGAAATTAAACGAACCCTGTGGCACGAAATCGCCCATTACTATGGCTTAAGTCACGCTGATATGGATAAAATTCAATCAGTCTAAATTAAGCAATAATTTATTATTAGCACCCGCCCCCCTTATGTGGGGGCATTTTTGTATTGCCAAGCACTAGTGATGGTGGTAAAGTTAATAAAAATACAAAAGTTGAGATTTTGTTAATAATTTAACTTTCACTAAGACAGCCACCCACGGTGACGGCTGTTTTGCATAGAGGAGTGTCTAATGAAAGTAACGTTGCGAGCGTTAACGCAAAAAACAACTTTAATAGCAACTGCATTTATTTTGGCAGTATCTACTTTGACGGCGGCGATGCCGTTTATTTTGGCGGAGAGGGCGAATGCGATCAATCCAAAGGGGTGTGAGGTAGAGTTCGGGCGATCTAACGAACGCTGTGTCCGTACGATTGCTGAGCTAAAAAGTGCGCTTGGTGATTCATCTATTACAAATATCGTGCTTGATGACACAATTTACACAACTGAGACTATTGTTATTAACCGACCACTAACGCTAAATGGTCATGATGAGAAGATTTTCTTCCAAGGTGATGTAGCTGATTGGCAGGGAAACTACGTGCTTCAAGCATATAATACGCCCGGAGTCCGCTTGAATAGCCTGAACCTAAACGGTGGTGACGCTGGATTGTATGTTAATGGATCTGAAGTAAATCTAGCGGGCAATATGAGCTTTAACGGTCACGAGTACGGTAATGTCGAGCTTTCGAAGGGTAAGAATGTGACGCGCGCACCAAAACTTTCAGTAGGTTCGGTGGGTGTTCTTGCTGGTGGTAACACTGAATCACCAACAAAACCCTATGTATGGGTAGACACCGATTCTCTTAACGATGCTGTTGTGTCGGACTTATTGCACCGAGGTATTAACCGCTCTGCGGACCACCCAGATCAACACTGGTACTTTGCAAAAGAGGTAAACACGGGCGTTGTAGCACGCATCGTAGAAACTAAAGAGGTATATGGATCACTCCAAGCTGCCGTTGACGCCGCAACCGACAGTCAAACCGTAGAGCTTGCAAAAGATGTTGTACTTGACGCGAAAAGCGTGAAGGTGAACAAAGCAAACATTACGATTGACGGTAAGGGTCATAGTGTTAAGACGGCGTTTAACAAGGGGACGAATGGTGTTTCGAATGCCGCTATTATTGTTAGCGCATCTGGCGTGACAATTAAGAACGCAACAATTAGTGGTAACGCGACAGCTAGCGCCGCTCACGGTGTTGTTGTGCAGGGTGTACAGAATGTAACGCTTACCAACATTACTGCCAAGGATAACGCAGCAGCGGTAATTGTGAACGGCTCAACTGTTACCATTGATGGCATTAGGACAGAAAATAACAGCTGGTATGGCATTGATGTTGACCAGCCTGGTGCGGTACTTACTATTAAAGGTCTTAATGCGCACAACGAGGCAAAGGCGATTTATATCGACCATGTATCGAAGGGCTCTGTCGTTGATGTTGATGGGCAATATGCTTCGATTGAAAACCCTGTTGATAACAACGGCTATCTTGACGACCGCGCTTACCGCTTGAAGCTGGCAACGCCTGAGTTGACGTTCCCTGCGAAAGACGGTTACACAACGACAAACGAGTTCGATTTTACATGGAAGAAGGTTGAGGGAGCTGTTTCGTACGAGTTCCAAAACTCAAAAACGGACGCCCAGGTTGACGGGGTGCTTACTCAAGTGCATTCCCGAGGCACCTCAACGACAGAAAGCCTTCACTCTAAGGGTGCGGCTGACGGAACAACGCGTTACTGGCAAGTCCGCGCTGTTGACGCAGATGGTTACAAGAGTAACTGGTCTGAAGCGTGGAAGATGACCATCGACATGACAAAGCCTGCAGCCCCAGAAAACCTCCACTGGACAACAGAGAGCGGCAAGGTGCTTGAGAACGGTGACGTAACAAACGAAAAAGATGGTGTTGCGTCGTGGGGCGCGAGTGCTTCAGGTGATACCGACCACTACCTATACAAGTACTGGAATGATATTGACGGTAACCAGTACAGTACTAGCCCATGGGAAAACCCTGACAATATTTACAGCCTGAGTCTCAAGGGTGTATTCAACCAAGGCCCAGAAGGCACACACTACTTTAGTGTTGCTGCAGTTGACGCTGCGGGTAACCAATCGGAGTGGAGTGAGCCATTTAAGGTAGTATTCGATAACACCGCCCCAATCGTAACGCTTGATGCGCTCACTGAGGCAACAAACACACCAACCCTCACAGGTACGGTTGACGACGCCGACGCTGAAGTAAAGGTAGTTATTGACGGCACTACGTATGATGCAGAGAAGACGGGTGATAACACCTGGAAATACGAAGTGACGAGCCCACTTGCTGACGGTAACTACGATGTTGAAGTATACGCAACCGACAATGCAGGGAATGTTTCAGAAAAGGCGACGGGTGAGTTGGCTGTTGTAACTACAACAACGCCTAGTGACGATCCTAACGACCCTGAAGGCTCTGACGATTCTGAAGGCATGGACGGCAATGGTAATGGCGGCAGCGACGGAGCTCCCGCTGGTGGACAAACCACCTCAACGCTCACTCCAGACTCAACAACCCCTCCTGTTGTGAGCCCTCTCGGCTTTGCGGCTATTCTCGGCGTAAGTGACGAAGCTGATGCCGACGCTGATGCGAGCGATGTAAATCCATCGGGTGCTGAAGATGTAAAGGGTGATTCGACTCTTAAGACTTTGGCTGACGCGGTTGATGCAAACAATACCGACGGGAAGGCGCTAGGCCTTGCGTGGTACTGGTGGTTGATTATTGTTGCGGCGGTTGCTGGAATTGTATGGTGGATTGCGGCAGCAGTTCGTCGACGACAAAACGACGAGGCATAGGCGCGACGTTACAAAAAAACTAGCTATACCATCAAAGCCCTTACGTTTGTAGGGGCTTTTTGGTATACTAGGGGTAATCGTGAAAGCGAAATAAACATATGGTCAAAAAACAGAGCCCTAAAAAGCGAGTAACACCGGTAAAAACGACGCGCGCAGCAGGTGCGAAGTCTCGTCGGGTGTCAACGAAGGTGGCGGCAAAAACAAAGCCGCTTCGCACTAATGTTCGTCGGCAGGCTAAAAAAGTGCTGGTGCCGCACAAAGAAAACGACTTTCGACCCCACCTCATTAGGGCGCAGGGGCTTATTGCGGTCTTGGTGGTCGCACTTTTGGCACAGGTGGTGTACGGCTTTATTACAACTGGCCACGTGAGCGTTTTGGGGCGCGTTTCGAATATTGAAACGGCCGAACTTTTGACCGATACTAATAATGAGCGCGCGGCCGCTGGGCTGGGTTCGCTTCACCTTAACGATGAGCTGAGTAGGGCGGCGTATTTAAAGGCGCACAATATGTTTAGCGAGCAGTATTGGGCGCACGTGTCGCCAAGTGGTATTCAGCCCTGGAAGTGGTTTGGTGATGCTGGCTATAACTACAGTTATGCGGGTGAAAATTTAGCTAAAAACTACCCAACTGCCGAGGCGACGGTTGCTGCCTGGATGAATTCTAAAACACATCGTGAAAATATTCTTAAAAGTGAGTATGTTGATGTTGGTTTTGCGGTTGTTGACGGAGAGCTTGAGGGCAGGAATACAACGCTTGTTGTGGCCCTCTACGGCGCGCCAGTAACGGCTGCAGCGGTTCAGGCGGCGTCGTCGACCAACTTTTCGGCAGCTGCTGTTGCAGCGCATGGGCAGGCTCCTGTAACGTATTTTGCGTCGGCTTTGGCGGCGTTAAGCCCTGTGACGGTTGCAATGCTTGGGGTTTTGGCGATTGTGGCGATTGTTGGTGCGGCGGCGCATCACTACCGTAAGCAGCTACCTAAGTCGTGGCAAAAGAGCTGGCGTGTACACCATGGTATGTACACATTTGTGGGCATGATTGCGCTGGGCGCATTGATTATTATTGCAACGGGTGGCGGTTCGATTTAGTCAATGGCGTTGCTACCTTTACATTTTGGCTCATCTCTGTTACAATTACTTACTGATTGTTAAAACAACAAAGGAATTAAGAAGAAATGGCAAAAGCAGTCGTTAAGATCGGTGGCAAGCAGTACATTGTTACCGAAAAAGAGACCCTCATGGTGGACCTCCTCCCTGAAGGAACAAAAGAGCTCACACTTGACGCACTGTTGGTGATTGACGGCGACAAAACTACTGTCGGCGCTCCAACGGTCAAAGATGTGAAGGTTAAAGCTAAGGTTCTTGAAGAAGAAGTAAAGGGCGACAAAGTCCAATACATCCGCTACAAGGCGAAAAAGCGTGTTCACAAGGTGAACGGTCACCGCCAAAAGTACTCTAAGATTGAAATTACTTCAATTAAGTAAGCAGTACTACCAAAATAACCCCCGCCTAGGGGGTTATTTTTTATGTTGTAGAATTAGTTATTTGCCTACTTTACGTGCAGATTTAATATTTATTTAACATTTATTTGCTTAAATAGAATAAAGGGATTAATTAGCAGGGAGGTATATATGGCAATGACACTTAGTCAACTAGAACGGTACATGATATCGGAAATTGAAAATCTACATCTGAAGATTGATTCAATTGCCGAACTATTAATTGAGCAGATCCAAGAACTCAAAAATCACATGAATCGTCGGTTTGATCAAATCGATAGCCGGCTTGATGAGCACGAGCAGCGGCTTGGGCGGGTTGAGCAAAAAATTATGGCCAATGGGTAAAGCATAACCAGCGACTTAGTGCTATAATTGAGGGTAATGAACGAGGGTAAAAACTAACATGGCGACCGTTATTGCCGTCACAAATCAAAAGGGCGGCGTTGGAAAAACTACAACCTCTATTAACTTGGCGTATTTTTTGGCGAAGGCTGGTAAAAAAACGCTCCTCATTGACTTTGACCCGCAAGGTAATGCTTCGAGCGGGCTTGGTATTGATAAGTCTGAACTTACAGGGACGATGACCGACGTAGTTAAGGGCAGCCAAACGCTTGACCAAATTATCATCGAAACCGAGCATAAAAACCTTTATATCGCCCCAACAACGTCAGTCCTAGCTAATACCGAGGCCGAAATGGCGCAAATTGACAAACGATTCTCGCGCCTTAAAATGGCAATTGAGCCACTTCAGGCTGCGTACGAGTATATTATTATCGATAGTCCGCCAAGCCTTAGCCTTTTAACGGTGAACGGCCTTATTTCGGCGCGCTACGTGCTGCTGCCTGTGCAGGCAGAGTTTTACGCACTTGAAGGCCTTGGGCAGCTACTCGAAACCATGAAGCTTGTTCGCAAGGGTATGAACCCAAGCCTTGAGCTACTTGGGGTATTGCCAACCATGATGGACACCCGTACCACCCTTAGTAACCAGGTGCACGCCGAAATCAAGCGTCACTTCCCAGGTAAAGTGTTTGAATCGACAATTCCACGTAATATTCGCCTCGCCGAAGCGCCGAGCCATGGTATTCCAATTGGTGTGTATGACCGCTTTTCAAAGGGGTCGCGCGCCTATAAGGCGCTCGCAAAAGAAGTGATTGAACGAGTTGAGGCGGCAACAACCGCCAAGCAGCAAGGGGGAGCAGCATGAGTGTTAAAAAAGGTTTAGGGCGCGGCTTTGAATCGCTTATTCCGGTTGATTTAATTGACGATAGTTTCGACCCAAACAGTGTGTATGACCCAACGGCGCAGCAGGACGAAAAAGTCAGCCAAGAAAAAACGCTGCCACTTACCAAACTAACTGCTAACCCCGACCAACCACGTCGTCATTTTGATCAAGAGGCACTTGAAGAGTTGGCGGCCTCAATTAAAGAGCACGGCCTTATTCAACCTATTGTTGTTACCCCTAAAGACGGGGGTTACGAAATTGTCGCTGGCGAGCGACGGTTCCGCGCCTCAACGATAGCGGGTATTAAAGAGGTGCCGGTGATTATTCGGTCGATGACTGACCAAAACCAGCTTGAAATTTCACTGATTGAAAATATTCAGCGCCGCGACCTCAATAGTATTGAAACAGCTACTGCGTACGCCAAGTTGCGTGACCAGTTTAATTTAACGAATGAGCAAATTGCGGGTCGTGTGCATAAATCGACCTCGGCGGTTATTAATACCATGCGCCTACTTAAGCTACCAAAAGAGGTGGTTGCACTGATTGCCGATGGTCAGCTTACCGAGGGGCAAGCTCGCCCGCTCATTGGGCAAGAGCCAGATGTCATTGTAAAGCTTATTCCACGCATTATTGCCGAGGGCTGGAGCGCACGCGCTGTTGAGCAGTACGTTGTCAACCTTAAAAAGGGCAACGAGGCCGTTAACGAGTCGCAGGTGAGCGCCGAGACCGAAAAGCAGCACGAGGCGGCAATCGAAGCGCTACGTGAACGCCTTAACTCTAAGGTGAGTATCCGCACCAATAGTAAAGGCGCGGGTAATATTGTAATTGCGTTTAAAGACGAAGATGATTTAGTGCGTATTCAATCGCTTTTAAACTAGAACGTTCGGAACTGATTAATAGGGAAGATGCGGGCGCTCACAGGCCCTACAACGTCGTAAAGGGGGATTGTTCCCATGCCTTCATCGCCATTGCGTGAATCGAACGAGTAGTTACCTTCGCGGTGGTCACCCGAGACGAAAATCTCGCCTTGGGGAACGACTTCATCGGCAGTACCGCTTGTAGGGCTGCCAGGTTCACCGTGGTTGGCGTCGTCGGGGTTAAAGCCTTCGGGGTGTTCGCTATTGTAAACAACGTAGTGCCCGTCTTGAAGTGTGACGCGCTCGCCAGGGAGGCCAATCACACGTTTAACGATGTATTCGTCGTCCATACCAATGCTAAAGCGAGGGTTTTTAAAGACAATAACCTGCCCGCGTTCAGGCACGTAACTCTGACCTTTAATTGATGACCACGTGACAGGAAGCCGATTTACAATCAGGCGGTCGCCTGTATAGAGGGTTGTTTCCATGCTTGGGCCAACCACGTTGTAGCTACGAAAAATGTAGGTATTAATAAGTAATGTGCCAATTACCACACAAATGACAAAAAGAACCAGACTCGCGATGTCCTTTAAAACGGGGTGGCGCGTAAAAAATGAGGCTTCCATTAACATAGTTATTATACGCGACGGGTCGCTTAAAAGCCACAAGCGATACAAAATGAGCATTTTCGCGTATAATAAGAAGAAGTTTTATGAATAATAAGAAACGAACATCTATTGACGGGTTTGTTCCAAGGCGACCCGGCAGTCAGATTGGCGAGCGCCATACGAACAGCTCGCCGGTTGTTAATGGTCGCCGTAAAGAGCTAAAAAGTAAAGACGATTTACAAAAAGCTCCACTTGGTGCACCACGTCGTGGGCGTGAAATTGGTAAAGTAACGGCGATTGCCAAGGTGGCCAATAGTGGCCGCGCCGATATTGAAGATTCACTAAGTCAATTGGGCGACATCGACCAACCATCGCCCGTGCGAAAGCTGTCGCGTCGCGATAAACGTCGTCTAAAAAACGAGCAGCGTACCAAGGCTCAACGGGTTCGTCGCCGTATTATTTTAAGTATTGTGTGGGTTATTGTGGCGCTTCTGGTGGCGGTTGGCGGCTTTTTTGCCTACAAAACATTAACCGCAACAGGGCATGTGCTCAATGGTACGATTTTTGACCTGATTCAAAATGAGCCGCTCAAAGAAGATAGCAACGGCCGAAGTAATTTCCTGATTTTAGGTACCTCAGAGGACGACCCGGGTCATGAAGCCGGTTATTTGACCGACTCAATTATGGTACTTAGTATTAACCAAACTAAAAAAGATATGTACATGTTTAGTATTCCGCGCGACTTGTACGTTGACTACCAAATGCCATGTTTGTCGGGCTACAAGGGTAAAATTAACGTCTACTTTAGCTGTGTAAACGATGGAACTGATGACGCTGCCGAGCAAGATCGGCTTCAAAAAACGCAGAAGTTTATCGGCGGTATTACGGGGCTTGATATTCAGTATGGCGTGCACGTAAACTACACGGTGATGCGTGACGTCGTAAAGGCGATTGGTGGTAAAATTACCGTTACAATCGATAGCCGTGACCCACGCGGTGTGATGGACAGCAACTTTGACTGGAAGTGTGGGCCGTCGTACTACGAGCGCATTGCAAAATGTCCACCAGACGGTCACTTTATTCAGTATCCAAATGGTAAGGTAACGCTTGACGCCGAACACGCACTGTACCTTGCGCAGGCACGTGGCGACAGGGCGCCAACCTATGGCTTTGAGCAGTCTAACTTTGACCGTGAACGTAATCAGCAAATGATTGCCGTTGCTATTCGCGATAAAGCTATGAGCGCAGGAACGTTAACCAACCTCGGCGCGATTAGCGGCCTGATTGATGCGCTTGGTAATAACCTTCGCACCAATATCCAAACAAAAGAGGTGCGAACGTTAATGGATTTGGCGCAGCATATTCCAAGCGAAAAAATTTCATCACTTGATTTTTATGCCGAAGATAACCGCATTTTTACTACCGGTACAATTCCGGGGGCGGGAAGTTCGGTCTACCCAGCGGCAGGTGTGTTTGAGTATTCGGCGCTGCAGGCCTTTATTAAAAAGCAGGTAAGTTCAGAGGCATTTGTAAAAGAAGATGCCAAGCTTGTTGTGCTCAATGGTAGTGGTGAAGCGGGCGTTGCGCAAAGGGCAGCCGATTCACTCGAGGGGCGTGGGTTTGCGATTTTAAACATCGACAACGCGCCAGACGGTACGTATAAACCAGTCGAGATTTACCAGCTTTCAAGCACAAAAACAGCCACCGCGGCGAAACTAAAAGAAATCTACGGCGTAGCACCGCTTACATCGACTCCACCGGTGAGTGTCGTTGGTGAGGCAGACTTTGTAATTATTATTGGTAGCGTAAGCGCGCTTCACTAATGTACGTGGTATAATAGGCACACATATGGAGTTTCTTAAACTTGTACGTAAGCGGTCGTTTCTTAGTGAATTGATTTATACCGCTCTTAACATTGGCCTGGCTGTTGCTGTGCTATTGGTGGTGCTGTATACCGAGTCGATTTGGTTTGCGATCGCCTTAGTGGTGCTAAGCAAGTGGCGTGTTTTTGCTGTTCGTCCGCGTTTTTGGTGGGCAAACCTGCGGTCGAACATGGTCGACTTTATTGTGAGTGTGAGTGTGGTGCTGCACATGAACAGCATTAACGCCGCCGTAATCACTGAGGACACAAAGCTGCTGCTTTTGGTAGGGCTGATGTTCGGCTACATTGGGTGGCTGCTGTTTATTAAGCCGCGTTCACGGCGCGTGTACGTTGCCATGCAGGCTGGTTTGGCCGTATTTTTGGGCATGAGCGCCCTGTTTATGACGCTGTACAACTGGCCGGTTTCTATTGTGGTGCTGGGTGCGTGGCTAATTGCGTATTCGTCGGCGCGCCACATTTTGAGTTCGTATGACGACGAAACGCATGCTTTCTTTATTGGGCTGGCGTGGGGGTTGTTTGTTGCTGAGCTGTCGTGGGTGTCGTACCACTGGGCAATTGCGTACCCGCTGCCAATTGTACCGAGTCTGATGCTACCGCAAGTTGCGCTGATTGTCACACTGGTGAGCTTTTTGGCATACAAGTCGTACGATTCGTTCTACCACCATGCCAAAATACGTTTGAATGACATTTTAATGCCGTTATTGTTCACCTTGAGTGTTCTTGTGGTGCTGCTGGTTATTTTCAACCGAGTCGGCACGGCACTTTAGGCGATTTTGTCAAATAGCAGAGCGTAGTCGCTTTGGAGTTGCAGGGCGAGGCCGTAGCGAGCGGCCTCTTTTTTAATGGCGGCGTGCTGGACTGGGTCGGCTTCAAGTAGAAGTTTACCACCACGAGCAAGTTTGTCTTTTGTTTGAGCGATAAGTTCAAAAATCAGCGCAAGGCCGTTATTTGGGGCAAAAAGCGCTTGAGCGGGTTCGTGATTGGTTTCGGGCGACCGTTCCCACTCTGGGTCAACATAGGGAAGGTTGGCGACGATAATATCAGCTACAAACGGGTAGGCGGTCAGCAGGTCGCTTTGTAGGGGTTGAACTGGCGCATGAAGGGAATTGGCGTTTTCTTCGGCTACAGTAAGGGCGTGGCGGCTTGTGTCGATAAGCGTGACGTCGAGTTCGGGGTGTTCAAGAACGGCCGTAATGCCAAGGCAGCCGCTACCGGTGCCAACGTCAACCAGGCGAAGCGGTCGTTCGGCAATAAGGCGTTCGTTTTGCGGTAAGGCTTCGGCAAGGAGCTCAATCAATGCTTCGGATTCGGGGCGAGGAATAAGCGTCGCGGTGGTGACTTTAAAGCGGCGCCCGTAGAATTCTTTGTGGCCAACAATGTAGGCGACGGGTACGCGGTCAAGGCGAAGGTCAAGGCGGGCATTGGCAATTTCTTGCTGGCGGCTTTCGAGCGCTGCGTCGTGGTGGCTGTGAAGCCATGTGCGGGGCTTTCTAAGCGTGTGGGCCAGAATAATTTCGGCATCAAGGTGTGCCGACGGAATACTAGCTGCGGTGAGCTGTGCTGTAGCGGTGGTAATCCAAGTTGCGATTGTTTGCTTCATTATGCTTCGGCATTTTTGACGGCGAGCTCGCGTTCGTATGCCTGTAGGTGCTCAACGAGATCGTCAATTTGCCCGTTCATTGCTTGCGGAATGCCTGAGCGGCTGTAGCCAATACGGTGATCGGTGATGCGGTCCTGCGGGAAGTTGTAGGTGCGGATTTTTTCAGATCGGTCGCCCGAGCCGATGAGGCTACGGCGTTCGGCGGTGAGTTTGGCGTTTTCTTCGTCAATTTTTTGTTGAAGAAGGCGAGAGCGAAGCACGCTCATGGCTTTTTCTTTGTTTTTAAGCTGTGATTTTTCGTCTTGGTTGGTAACAACGAGGCCGCTTGGAATGTGCGTAATACGCACGGCCGAGTCGGTGGTGTTGACGCTTTGGCCGCCGTGACCGCTGGCGCGGTAGATATCAATTCGGAGGTCGGCGGGGTTGATTTCGATGTCGGTTTCTTCGGCTTCCGGAAGAACGGCAACAGTAACGGTACTGGTGTGAATGCGACCTTGGCTTTCGGTGGCTGGGACGCGCTGTACGCGGTGAACGCCAGATTCGAATTTGAGTTGTGAATACGGCGCGTCGCCCCTTACTTGAAAGACAACTTCTTTGTAGCCACCGGTGTCGTTGGCGCTTTCGCTGATAAGTTCGGTTTTTAGGTTGTGTGCCTCGCAGTAACGCAGGTACATGCGGTACAGTTCGGCGGCAAACAGGCTGGCTTCGTCGCCACCGGCGCCAGCGCGAATTTCTACAATGACGTTTTTATCATCGTTAGGGTCTTTCGGTGCCAGCATAAGGAAGAGTTCTTCTTCAAGTTTTTCAAGCTGAGCTTCGGTGCTCGATACTTCCATTTTGGCAAGTTCAGCAAGTTCGTCGCTACCGCTTGCAAGTTCTTTAGCTTCTTGGAGCTGTGTTTCGAGGGTGTTGCGAAGTGTACCTTTTTCGAGGATGTTTTGTAATTCAATCAGGCGTTTGTTTTTGCTTGAAAACTCAGGGTCGCTGTACGCGGTTGGTTGTGCTAAAAAAGCGTCGAGTTCGGCTTTTTCGGCGGTGAGTTCATCGATATTGAGGGAAATCTTTGGCATAATTCACCCGTTATTATAGCAGATTACCTCTGTTTTGTCTTGTTTATTTGTTTTTCTGCGTTGCGCTGTGCTGCGCTGGGTTGTGCTGGGTTGTGCTGCGCTGGGCTTATTCGTACGGGTCAAATTCGGGGTCTTCCATTGCGTCTTTAAGATAGGTGCGCATTGCTTTGCGGCGATGGCTCCGTATAATGTCTTCGGCGTCTGGCGCCGCTGCTGCTTCGTCAATTCGCAATTTGTTTATAAGAGCGCTGCGAATATATTCGCTGCGGGACATATATTCAAGCGCCGCCTGTTCGTCGGCTCGTCGAACAAGGTCCTCAGGTAGTGTAATGTTGATGGTTCGTTTTTTCATACATTAAGCATACATAAACAATATGACATTCCTATTAACTATGTATGCAATATGTATTGATTATGTATGGATTTTTGAACCATGCCTGAAAGGGTAGTGGTGCGGGGCCGTTTTTGCGCCCAAAACCAGGCGCACCCAAGCGCGCCGCCGCGCCCGCCACAAAGTGCGCTACAATAGGAGCAGTATGCAAACGATAACGCGCAGCGCCACCGCAAAATTACGGTGGCTCTATGATAAAACTCATTGGTTTACCGACGCCGAAGCTTGGGCAGTATTTCGGTTCTTCGCTATCTTAGAGGCCGTGGGTTGGACGCTGTTGATTGGAGCGATTGTCTATCGCGCGTTGGGGCTGCCTGAGGCGCCGTCGGTGATCTCGTTCGCGGGGCATTTGCATGGTATTGGGTTTGGATTTTATTTTTTGTTCGTATTTTTAACCGCTCGCAGTATGGAGTGGCGATGGGGGTACGTCACTACGGCAGTTATTGCGGGCATGCCGCCGTACGGGTCGCTGGTATTCGAACAGATAGTAGGCGCGCGGCGTCGTAAGCACCCAGTGTATGTCGAGCCACCCGTGGGCAGCGACGAATAATCGACGATGCAAAAACAGAAAACCGCCCCGTCAGTGTAGTGGGGCGGTTTTTTAGGCGTTGTAGCCTTGTGGCTATTTGTCGGCCTTGCGTGCCTTGTTGGCAGCGGCTTTTTTAGCCTTGTTAGCAAGTTGTGCCTTGCGAGCTTCGGCTGCGGCGAAGCGGTTCTTGAAGCGGTCGACACGACCTTCGGTGTCGATGATCTTCTCTTCACCAGTAAAGAATGGGTGAGAGGCGCTTGAAATGTGCACTTTTACAAGTGGGTATTCGTTGCCGTCTTCCCATTTAATTGTTTCGGTGGTTTGTGCCGTTGACTGAGTCAAAAACGCAAAACCGGCGACCTCGTCGCTAAATACGACAGGCCTGTAGTCGGTTGGGTGTAAATTGGTTTTCATAATCTGATTAATTGTATCGTAAAAAAGGGCATTTGTAAAGGGTCAGGAAATGATGAGGGCGCCACTCTCCCGAAGGAGAGGGCGCCCGTGGTCATCATCGCGACAGCGGCTGGCCGTACTTGCAGCCGTAACGGCAGCTTCGGTGGTAGCCCTGGTCACAGCCGGCGCAGTCACGCTCGCAGGTGCAGCCGTGGATCTCGGGCTTTGCCACCAGCGTGCTGCTGTTGGGCTTCTTCACCTCGGGCGTGGGGCCGATGGCTCGTCCGATGGGCTTGAACGAGAGGCGGTTCCAGTCGATGAAGTTGTCGACCGGGGTGCCGATCTGTGAACGGTACTGCCGAACGAAGAAGGCCTGCATGGACTTGTCGCCCGAGCGAGCACGCTCGTAGTTGTCGATGATGATGTGGAGGTTTCGGGTCGGAAGACCGGGGTACGAAACCTCGTGCAGCTGGGTCGTGCGCCTGTTAAAGCGTCGCGCCATGCATATCACGCTCCTAAATAGGAAGGAACATCAGCGGATGCTGAATATGCTTATTATATCATAAAAGGCTATAAAATACAATAGCAGCTGTGTTTTGCAGGGATTTAAGGGGTGGCGCGTAGGCTCGAAACAAGGGCTGCGGTAATAAAGGCGATACCAACGCCGCCGGTAATGAATTCATTTAAATGAACCGACATACCGACAAGAAGCAACACGGCGAGCGCGCCAATCGCCCAGTGGGCACCGTGCTCAAGGTAAATGAACGTGTCGAGACTTTTATGTTTGACCATAAACACGGTCAGCGAGCGAACGAACATGGCGCCAATCAGCCCGAGCCCGAGGGCGATAATGATAGGGTCGGGGGTAATCGCAAATGCACCAATGGCGCCGTCGAACGACAAGGTTGCATCAAGCACCTCAAGGTAGACGAACAGGAAAAACCCAGCCTTGCCAACGGCGTGGAGGGCTGATGATTCTTCGGCGCGGTGCTCGCCGTAGCGCTTAAATGCCTCTCCAAGGCCGTGTACGATGAAAAATACAACAATGCCAATCAGCCCCGCGGTTAATACCTCGATGCGTAGTGCGTCATGAAGCGGCAAACTGGCAAGCAGGAGCGCAATTGTTGCTAAGCCGGCCGACATAAAAGGGACGGTACCAAGTTTTGCCAGCGGCTTTTCGAGGAACGTAATCCAGGTAACGCTGCGCTTTTCGAGCACAAACGTCAGGAAAAGGAGCAGCAAAAACATACCACCAAAAGCGGCAACAATGGGGTGAATTGAGGCAAAAATGTAGCCATAGGTGCCAGGAGTGTGTGGGTCACCTTTTTGCAAGGCAAGCTGAAAGGCGTCGATTGGGTTAATGCCCGCAGCGGCACTCACAATAAGCACCGGGAACACAAGGCGCATGCCAAACACGGCAATCACAATACCAATGGTGAGGAACATTTTTTGCCAAAATGGGCTCATTTTGCGCAAAATGCTGGCATTTAGCACGGCGTTATCGAATGAAAGTGAAATTTCGAGTGCCGCAAGTACCAAACACAAAAAGAGCGCTTGCCAACCGCCATATAAAAACGCAATCACGAATGCTACAAAGGTCACAATAAAAGACCAGCGAAATGTGCTCCAGATCATCGATTTTTTCGGCATGCTATTAGTATACTAAACCTCAGTATGAAAATCTGTCGTTATATCTACATTTATCTTATAAAACCGTTACTGTTTCGTTTACACCCAGACCACGCCCATGCGCTGACGATGCGATTTTTGGCTATAGCGGGTGCTGTTCCTGGGGTACCGCAGCTTATTCGGGCGTTGTTAACGCGTCGTCGCCCCGAGCTTGAGGTAAGCTGGCAGGGGCTTCATTTTTCGTCACCAGTTGGGCTTTCGGCGGGGCTTGATAAAAACGGAGTAGCGGTGCCAATAATGCAGGCGGTTGGTTTTGGATTTACTGAGGTTGGCTCGGTAACGGCGCGTCGGTGTGACGGCAACCCGAAGCCGTGGTTTTATCGCTTACCGCGCACTAAATCACTGGTGGTGCACGCGGGGCTTGCTAACGAAGGGTCAGCTCCGGTGATAGCGCGGCTCGAACGTTTGCCGCGGGCGCTGCGACTGGCGTACCCTAAGGTGCTTTCAGTGGCGCGCACCAATGACGAACAGGCATCGGGCGATGACGAGGGAATTGACGATTTTTTGATAAGTTTTAAGCGAGCTCACGCAGCAGCGGCGGTGCAAATCATCGAGCTTAATATTTCGTGCCCAAACGCAACAGTGGGCGAACGCTTTACCGACCCAATACTACTGCAAAAATTGTTGCAGCGCTTGCAAAAAACGCACCCAACAAAGCCTGTATTTATGAAGATGCCAATTACTATTTCGTGGGCGCAGGCAAAGGCTATTATTGATGTCGCCGCTCAGCACTCGTACATTAAGGGCTTGGTGTTCGGAAATCTTGCTAAGGACCGAGAAAAAATCCAGCTACAAGACCCACTTCCAAGTACTGTGCAAGGTGGCCTCAGTGGCGCACCGACGCGCGCTAAAAGTACAGAATTTGTTCATAAAACATATAAAACTTACGGTGACCGCTTTACGATTGTAGGTGTTGGTGGGATTTTGACGCCCGAAGATGCCTACGAAAAAATCACCGCCGGGGCAACCTTTGTCGAGCTGATTACGGGGCTCATTATGAACGGCCCGCAGTTTGCTAGTGAGGTAAACCAAGGGCTTGTTGAATTACTGAAGCGCGATGGTTTTACCCATATTTCAGAGGCGGTGGGGTCAGCACATAAAAAAGCGCGCTAGCGACGCGCGGGTGCTACAATAATGCTATGAAAACTCGGTGGGCCTCAGCCTTCACAGTCGTTGAACTTCTCATTGTTGTGACCGTGATTGCTATTCTTGCCGCGATAACGGTGGTTGGCTATAACGGTATTCGTCTGGCGGCCGCCAACAGTGTCGCCCGCGAGCAGTTGCGGCATATTGGGCAGGCAATGGAGCTAGAACGGGTTGAGACTGGGTCGTTCCCAGACACAATCCCCGACAGTGTGAAGTCTGGTGGCGCAAGTGGTGACAGTGACAGCACTGGTGGCGGTAACAGTGGCAGCGGCGGGTCTACTAATGTTGAAACAATTGTCAAATGGTCTGGCGTCGTCACGAGTTATGGCGCGCTGACTGATGTGCAAAACGGTGTATTGCTTGCAAAAACATGCCAAGAGCTTATTAGCGAGGGGCTGGGTAAGGGCGTTGACCAGGGTGGTAAAACGCAGGCCTATATTACAGGGTGTGGCAACTGGAACCACGGCAGTATGCAAATTACTGGGTGGGATACGAAGGTGTGGAATACCCCCGTGAGTGGCGACCAATTACTAGCCTATGCCAATGCATTTACTACCAGTGACACCTGGAATAAGGCGCAAATAGCGGTGGTCAAAAATTTCTACACACAGCTTGTGCAGCGGCAGTCAACGCAGGGCGGAATGTTCCCGATAAAAAGTTTTTGGGATTCGTGGGCGAATAGCTCAAACGGCGGCGTTTTGCAACAACCGTTGCCGTCAAACCCTGTCACAAAAGAAACGTATTGCGCCGAGGCACGTACAACTCAGCCGGTCACGGTTTGGCATATTGGCGAAGATGGTGTGGTGCGTGAAGGTGAGTGCCAGCGCTAGCGGGGCGCCTCTAGACAACTTAAGTAAAATTTGCTATAATAAAAGGGTAACGAGTTTAATGAAACACCCGTTTTCTGTTACTCCTGGGCTATTTTTTGAGAGAAAACCAGCCTGGGCGAAACCGGGGAAGTAAAAAGGAGTAATATCATGGCCGTAGAGGTTGATATTAAGCAGCTGCTTGAAGCTGGTGTTCACTTTGGACACAAAACAAGCCGTTGGCACCCTAAAATGGCGCCATACATTCACAGCAAGCGTCAAGATTCTCACATCATTGACCTAACAAAGACGGTTGAAGGTCTTGAAAAGGCGTTGCCTTTCCTTACTGCAACCGCTGCTGCTGGTAAGCCAATTCTTTTTGTGGCTACTAAAAAGCAAACTAAAGACATCGTTCGCCAAGTGGCCGAAGGTCTTGGTCAACCATACGTTACCGAGCGTTGGCTTGGTGGTATGTTAACAAACGTTAACACGATTTCATCACAAATTAAGAAGCTTAAAGACCTTGAGCGCAACATGGCGTCAGGCGCTTTTGAAAAGAAGTACAACAAGCTTGAAGTACAACGTTTCCAAGAGGAAATCGACGAACTCAACAAGAAGTACTCTGGTGTTAAAGACCTTTCTGGCAAGCCAGGCGCAGTCTTTATTATTGACGTGATTGGTGACGTTAACGCGATTAACGAAGCAAAAACCCTTGGTGTACCAGTAGTTGCTTTGGCTGACACCAACGTTGATCCAAGCCGTATTGACTACGTTATTCCTGGTAACGACGACGCAATTAAGGGTGTTGCCCTTATTCTTGACTACGTTCGCCAGGCAGTTGAAGCCGGCAAAGGTGTAAGCAAGAAAGACAAAGAAGGGGAGGCGTAATAGCTATGGCTGTATCAATTGACGACATTAAAAAGCTAAAAGAGTTGACTGGTGTTGGTCTTGGCGACGCTAAGGCAGCACTTGTAGACGCTAACGGCGACTTTGATAAAGCACTTGAAGAAATGCGCAAGAAGGGTCTTACTAAGGCTGAGAAAAAAGCCGACCGCGAAGCGCTTGAAGGTGTGATTGACAGCTACGTTCACGGTGGTCGTATTGGTGTACTTGTTGAAGTAAACTGTGAGACCGACTTCGTGGCTCGTACTGACGGCTTTAAAGAGTTTGCTCACCTGATTGCACTGCAAGTTGCTTCAATGAGCCCAGTGTATGTTTCAGAAGCTGATATTCCAGCTGACGAAATTGCACGTGTACGCGAAGAAGCTCAAAACAGCGATGCCTTGAAGGGCAAGCCAGCCGAAATGCTCGAGAAGATCGTTGACGGCCAAGTGAAGAAGCACTTTGCCGACAAGGTACTTTTGAGCCAAAGCTACATCATGGATGATTCAAAGACCGTCGGTGAGTTCCTCAAGGAAACTATCGCACAAACCGGTGAAAACATCATCATTCGCCGCTTTAAGCGCATTGAACTTGGTGTAAACGACTAATTTAGGGCTATTCATAGCTTTAGGCTAAAACAATGACCGAGCATACGAGTGAATCGATATCTACATCATCACCCGAGCTCGGTTTTGTTTTGCCTGGGGTTTCTTTGCAGGAGTCGCGCGAGCAGTTACTTGATTTAGCCAGGTTTAGCGGTGGCGATACGTACGAAGCGGCCCTACTGGGGCTTGATTTTATTAATGATTTTTTTAGCGACGACGGAATAGCGAGCGATTTTTGGTCGCTCTACGTCGATGCCTCTAATGTGTCGTTTCGTATGAAGCAAATGCGCTATATTGTGGGCGATATTGCCGAAAGCTACGATAGTCTTGCGAAAGATATTCGCGATAGGCACATTGAATTTGTCGATGGATCTGTTGACGAAATTAACACTTTTTTGCAAGAAAACCCAGGCGTTATTATGGGAATTAATCGTGCGACAGGCGATAGTCAGACCTTAAGTAGCGTTTCGGTTATTCATACGGTTCCAGACCCAGGCGTGTCGGATATTCGTTACCGCGATACATATGCTCAGGGTGTTGTGCGCTGGGGTTTAGAGGATGCAATGCTTGTCACTGACGATGTTCGCGAGGTTCGAGTCAACCTTGGGGCGATTCGTGTATAATAAGTTGTATAGAATACGCCAAATTTAAGAGGTGTGTTAATGATAAAGGGATTATATGTTTGATACAAAACCGTATGAAGATAAATTTGCAGCTGCCGTTGCCCACTTCGAAGATGAACTGAAAAAAGTTCGTACTGGCCGTGCGCACCCAAGTATGCTTGATAGTGTTCATGTTGAGGCGTATGGTCAAAAAATGCCACTTAACCAGGTGGCGAACGTGATGGTTCCTGAGCCACAGCTTTTGACGGTCACACCGTTTGACCCAAGTAACTTACAGGCGATTGTGGCGGCAATTCGCGCCGACCAAGCCTTGGGGCTTAACCCAAGTGACGATGGCCGTGTTGTGCGCGTACCGATTCCGCCGCTGACCGAAGAACGCCGTAAGCAAATTGTGAAGCAAACCTCTGAAAAGGTTGAAGACGCGCGTATTGCGCTTCGTAATGTTCGCCAAGACGCACTCAAAGAAGTGAAGCGTCAAAAAGACGCCAAAGAACTTTCAGAAGACGACCAAAAGCGAGCCGAAAAAGCCATTGACGATGCTATGGGTGTGTTTAACGCAAAAATCGATACGGCGTTCAAAGACAAAGAGAAAGAAATCCTTACTCTATAATGACACCACAAGCACCTCGTATACCAAGGCATGTTGGCTATGTCGTTGATGGCAACCGCCGCTGGGCAAAAACGCACGGACTGCCTGCGTATGAGGGTCACTTGGCGGGGTATAACACGCTTAAAGATATTGCCATTGCAAGTATCGATAGCGGAATTGAGTATGTGTCCGCCTATGTTTTTTCAACCGAAAACTGGAAGCGTAGTGCCGACGAAGTGAAAAAGCTCATGGGGCTAGTGTTGAAGCTGGTAACGAGTGACTTGCCTGAGTTCCAGGCGCATAATGCACGGCTCCTGATTGCTGGTTCGCGTCAGGGTGTTGATGAGAAAATTCTAAAGGCAATCGATAGGGCCGAGGCCGAAACGGCCCATAACACTGGTGGTACGCTTGTTTTGTGTTTTAATTATGGTGGTCAGCTTGAAATTGCCGATGCGGTTAAAAAAATTGTTCAGCTTGGCATTCCGGCCGACGACATTACCGAAGATCTGTTAGCGAGTCATTTATACGTTCCAGAGGTGCCACCACTCGATTTAGTGGTGCGCACAAGTGGCGAACAGCGCCTTTCGAACTTTATGCTGTGGCGTGCGGCGTACAGCGAGTTTTTGTTTTTAGAAAAAAACTGGCCCGATATGACAAAAGACGATGTGGTGTCTATAATAAAAGAATACGCGCGGCGGCAACGTCGCTTTGGTGAATAAGTACAGACTCACGCTAAAATAAAGGGGTAAACGTGGAGGAAGCATGCTCATTTTAGGAATACTTATCGGACTCATTGTGCTGGTGTTGTTGGTATCGGTGCACGAACTTGGTCACGCGATTGTGGCGCGACGTAACGGCGTGGTGGTTGAAGAGTTTGGCATTGGGTTTCCACCGCGAGCGTGGGCAAAAAAACTTAAAAATGGCACACTGTTTACGTTAAACTGGTTGCCACTCGGCGGGTTTGTTAAGCTTCAGGGCGAGCACGATGCGGCGTCTAAAAAAGGCGACTATGGTGCGGCTACGTTTTGGCAAAAAACCAAAATTTTGTTAGCGGGCGTCGGTGTTAACTGGCTAGTTGCTATTATTTTGCTGATGATTTTGGCCTGGACATCGGGTATTCCTAAAATTATTGATAACCAATTTTCGGTGGCGAGCGATAGTACCGTCGCGACGACTCCTGTGCAAGTGACGGCTCTGGTTGAGGGCTACCCAGCCGAAAAAGCGGGCATTCAAAGCGGTGACAAACTGATGAGTTTTGCGGGTGAAACTATCATCACGACTGACCAGTTTATTGCCGCAACCAAAGAACACCGCGGGCAGGCCGTACCTGTTGTGTATAGTCGTGATGGGCAAGAGCGTACGACCGAGGTGACACTTCGCGATGCCGACAGTTCGGTGTTTGGTGCGAGCCTGGGGCAGCAAGAAAGCATTAAAGCGACCTGGTCGGCGCCAATTGTTGGAACGGTGACGACCGCACAGTACACTTGGGTAACAATTCAGGGGCTTGGCGACTTGGTCTATAACTTCTTTGGTGGCCTGTTTGGGCAGCTGAGTACGAGCCAAGATGCTCGGGATCATGCGTCGGCGCAACTTGGCGAGGCGGGTGCGAGTGTGGCGGGGCCGATTGGTATTTTGGCGGTTATTTTCCCGGCGGCAAGCGAGGCTGGTCCGCAACAAGTTGTCTTTTTGGCAGCTATTATTTCACTCACACTGGCGGTGATGAACACATTGCCAATTCCGGCCCTTGATGGCGGCCGCTGGTTTGTAACGGCGCTTTTCAAGGCTCTTAAAAAGCCATTAACGAAAGAGAAAGAGGAGAGTATTCACGCTACCGGCTTTATGGCACTGATGCTGCTGGTTGTGGTGATTACTGTTGCCGATGTGGTCAAACTTTTCTAAGCACCACGTGTATTTAGTTGCTATACCGCTATGGGTGTTTGCGGGTTTTATGTTGGCGCAGGCGATTGTGCTGGCGCTGGCGGCGACACTTGGCGCACTCCATGTTTCGTTCGAGGGCATTAATAGCGCAGTTCTTAATACGACGGTTTCGGTGATTATCTATGCGCTTGCTATTTTGATTGTGTTGGGCGTGCCGTGGCTGGTGCGCAAGGCTCGTACAACAAAAGAGGATATTGGGCTGCATCGCTTGCCAACTTGGCTTGATATAGCCTGGGCGCCAGCAGGAGCTATAGTCTACCTTATTCTAACGGGAATCATCACCGCGCTTGCGACGGTAGTACTGCCGTTTGTTGACTACACGCAGGCACAAGAAACTGGTTTTTCGGGGCTGACGAGCCAAATCGAATACATTTTCGCCTTTTTGAGCCTAGTGGTTGTTGCGCCGTTTGCTGAAGAAGTGCTGTTTAGGGGGTATTTACTAGGGAAGCTACGTAAGCACGGGCCGTTATGGCTGGCGGTGCTTATTACAAGCGCTTTATTTGCGCTTGTGCACTTCCAGTGGAACGTTGCCCTTGATGTATTTGCGCTGAGCCTCGTGCTCTGCGCCTTGCGCGTTATTTCGGGGAGCCTGTGGCCGTCAATTTTGCTCCACATGCTTAAAAATGGCATTGCCTTTTATTTTCTCTTTGTAAACCCGTCAATACTTAGTACACTAGGAGGGTAATTATGCGAGTATCACAGTTATTTACTAAAACACTAAAAAACGCCCCAGCCGACGAGGTGGCAAAAAATGCCCAGCTGCTAATTAGGGCGGGCTACGTATATAAAGAGATGGCAGGCGCCTATGCGTACTTGCCACTTGGTTTGCGTGTGCTTGAAAATATCAAGCAAATAATCCGCGAAGAAATGGACGCAATTAATAGCAACGAGCTCATTATGACGTCGTTGCAACGCAAAGAGGTATGGGAAAAAACGACCCGTTGGAACGATGACGTTGTTGATGTGTGGTTCAAAACCAAGCTCAAGGACGACACCGAAGTTGGGCTGGGCTGGAGCCACGAAGAGCCAATTGTTGAAATGATGCAAAACTATATTCATAGCTATCGCGATTTGCCAGCTAGTGTGTATCAGTTCCAAACAAAAATGCGCAACGAGCTTCGTGCTAAAAGTGGTATTATGCGCGGTCGTGAGTTCGTGATGAAGGACATGTATTCGTTTCATGCTACCAAGGAAGACCTTGACGACTACTACGCCAAAGCAACCGAAGCATACAAACGTGTATATGACCGCCTAGGGATTGGCGACGACACCTACGTCACCTTTGCGAGCGGCGGTGCGTTTACGCAGTTTAGTCACGAGTTCCAGACAATTTGCGACGCTGGTGAAGACGTTATTTATTTGCACCGCGAAAAAAACATCGCCATTAACGAAGAGGTGATTGATGAAGCTGTTGCTGAACTGGGCATTGACCGTAACGACCTCGAACCCGTAAAAACAGCCGAAGTGGGGAATATCTTCAACTTTGGTACCCAAAAAACCGACGAAATGGGCCTTTATTACACCGATATGGAAGGTAAGCGCCAGTCACTCTACCTTGGATCGTACGGCATTGGTGCAACCAGGGTAATGGGCGTCATTGCTGAGAAGTTGAGCGACGAAAAGGGGCTTGTATGGCCAAAGGCGATTGCACCGTACCATGTCTACCTTGTGAGTATTGGTAATGTTGCGGCGCAGGCGACTGAACTATACGAATCGCTGCAGGCTGCAGGGGTGACTGTACTGTTTGATGATCGAGACGAACGACCTGGAGCAAAGTTTGCTGATGCTGAGTTGATTGGTTTGCCGTATCGTGTTACCATAAGCGAACGCCTTTTGGCGGATGATAAGCTTGAATTAACCGTCCGTAACAGTGGTGAAACACAGTTATTGACACGTGATGAGCTGCTTGCTAAAATAGCATAATTAGAGGTTGAAGATTAGTTCCCTACGCTATATATAGCGTAGGGGCTTCCGCTATAAATAGGGGCGGCAGAAAGTTTTTAGAGGAAATTAAGAAATGAAAAAACAATATCAAATTACTGCAGAAGGTAAGGCCGAACTAGAGGCAGAACTTGCTGAACTTAAGTCTCGTCGTGGTGAAGTGGCTGATAAAATCGCCGAAGCACGCGATTTTGGCGATTTAAGTGAAAACGCCGAATACGACGCAGCCCGCGAAGAACAAGGGTTGCTTGAAACACGTATTGCTGAAATTGAAGAAATCGTTAACAATGCCGATATTATTAAGGCAACAAGCAAGAGTACTATTGGACTCGGTAGCCGCGTTGAACTAAAAACTGGCGCAAAAACCGTTGTATACACTATTGTTGGTCCAGTCGAAGCTGACCCGCTCGAAGGCCGAGTCAGTAACGAGTCACCAATTGGTATGGCGCTTTACGGCAAAAAAGTAGATGACAAAGTCACCATCGAAACACCAAAGGGCTCAATTTCGTACACGATTGTTGCTGTTGGCTAGCCAACTAGCTGTTGTGCTATACTGTAACAGATATGTCGACACTAAAAGATTTTCGTGATGAGCGGTTGCGTAAGCTTGCAGACCTGCAGGCGCTCGGTTTTAATCCATACCCATCGCAGAGTTTGCGTACTCATGCTGCTGGTGAGGTAAAAAATGCTTTTTCAGAGCTTGAAGGCCAAACAGTTACCATTGCGGGGCGCGTTATGGGTATTCGTAAGTTTGGAAAGCTCGCGTTTATTGTACTGCGCGACCAATCGGGCGAAATCCAACTCTTTTTGCAAGATGGTAAGGTTGCAGCTCGCGAGGCCGAGACAGGTATTTTGGGTCTTGAAGACCTACCGCTGCTTGATACGGGTGACTTTTTGGAAGCAACCGGCCCTGTTATTAAAACGAAAACCGGCGAAATTTCAATCGAAGTTCAAACACTACGCCTTTTGACCAAGGCGCTTCGTCCGATGCCAAGCGCGCAAGATGGCTTTACAAACAAGGAAGAGCGCATGCGCCGCCGTTACATCGATATGAATGTTAACCTTGATGTGCGCGATCGTTTTACGCGTCGTTCAAAGTTTTGGCAGGCAACCCGCGACTTTTTGAATGACAACGGCTTTACTGAAGTTAACGTACCCGTGCTCGAACACACGACCGGTGGTGCCGATGCGAACCCATTTGTGACCCACATGGACGCGCTCGACCAAGATTTTTACCTGCGCATTAGTCACGAACTTCCACTTAAGCGCTTAATTGGCGCAGGCTTTGAAAAGGTCTACGACATTGGGCCCCGGTTCCGTAACGAAAATTATTCAGACGAGCACCTACCAGAGCACGTGGCAATGGAATGGTACTGGGCCTACGCCAACTGGCAAGATGGCATGAAGTTTATGGAAGCGATGTACAAAGATGTCTTGCAAAAAACGTTTGGTACGCTTCAATTTACGCTTGGTGAGTTTAACGTCGACATGGCAGGCGAGTGGGAAGTGTGGGACTACGCGACAGTTATTAAGGATCGCTACGGCATAGATGTATACGAAAGCTCACTCGATGATGTTAAAAAGGCGCTTGCCGACAATAAGCTCGAGGTTGAGCAAACCGAAAACCGCGCGCGTGGTATTGATAAGCTCTGGAAGAACATTCGTAAGGATGTGGCTGGCCCTGTTTGGCTTATTAATACGCCAAAGTTTATTTCGCCACTTGCAAAATCGAACCCTCATGATGAGCGAGTGGTTGAGCGCTTTCAGCCGATTATTGCAGGTTCAGAGCTTGGTAACGGCTTTTCTGAACTAAACGACCCGATTGATCAGCTGAGTCGTTTTACCGAACAGCAGGCGATGCGCGATGCTGGCGACGACGAAGCGATGATGCTCGATATTGATTTCATTGAAATGCTTGAATACGGCATGCCGCCAGCGTGTGGCTGGGGCTTTAGTGAACGTGTGTTCTGGATTTTTGAAGGCGTGACGGCTCGCGAAGGGGTGCCATTCCCACAGCTGCGTCAGGAATACGACGAAGTCACAAAAGCGCTGTATCCGCAGGTACAATTCGACTTTACAGAGACTGAATAATTGCTATACTAAGTATAGTAATATCTAAATCTACGGAGAATAAACATGCCAACTATTTTAGTTGTGACCGGAAGTGTCCGTCCAAATAGCGTAAACGAAAAAGTAGTACCACTTGTGGTGTCAAACCTTGAAAACCGTGCTGTTGACGTTCAAATAGCTAACCTTAAAGAATTGGCGCTGCCGTTTTTTGACGACCCAGCTTCACCAAGCTCGCCAGAGTTTGCGCCAACAAATGAGTCGGTGGCTCGTTGGACGCAGATGGTTGCTGACGCCGATGGCGTTGTGTTTGTCACCCCTGAATATAATCACACCATGAGCCCAGTGCAGCTTAATGCAATTGACTGGATTGGCAAGGAGTGGACCGATAAGCCAGTTGCGCTTGTTGGCTATGGTTGGACGAGTGGTGCAAGTCAGGCGCATGCGACTGCACGCGAGGTGCTTTCGGTGAACTTGAAGGCGAAGATTGGCGACGACCAAACAAATCTTTTCTTTATGAAAGACCTTAACCCAGACGGGACTGTTGCTGACGAGGCCGCGGTAAACGAAAAAATTACCGCAACAATTAACGAATTGCTTGCCGCGCTTTAATCTGCCTATTAAGTAGTGATAGTATAGATACATGAAGCGTATCTTAGCTATTTTACTTGCAAGCATTATCGGCGCTACGGCGGTGTACACACCTACCGCGGTGGCTGTTGACACCAACAATTTTACTATCACATCGTTTGATATTCAGTACGAGCTCTCGCGTAGTAGTGAGGGCTCTTCTGTGCTAAAGACGATCGAGACGATTGCTGCCGAATTTCCAACGGCTGACCAAAATCACGGGCTTGAGCGGTATTTGCCTTCGGCTTATAATTCGCACCCAACCGGCTTAAAGATTGAATCTGTTACCGATGCTGATGGAAAAACTTTGAAATATAGTGAAAACAATCGTGGTGGTCAGTTATTGCTACGAATTGGCAATCCCGAAAGCTATGTGCACGGGGCGCACACTTACCGCATTGTGTATACGCAGCAAGACGTCACGCGGACATATGGCGATACGGGGCGAACGGAGTGGTATTGGGACACCAACGGAACCCAGTGGCGCGTCCCAATTAAAAACCTGACCGTAACAGCGCGTATTGCGCCAGAGCTTCAGGCGGCGATGAGCAGCTCGGTCTATTGTTACTTTGGAAAAGAGGGTGATAGCGAGCGCTGCGATGTGACTCAAAAAGAAACAGGTGCATACACGACTGGTGTGCGATGGATGGAGCCTGGTGAAAATGTTACGCTAGCAGTCGGCTTTGACAACGGAACATTTAGAGAATACACACCGTCGCTTATGGAGCGCATTATGAGTTTTCGTGAAGCGATTCAGCCACTCACTATTACTATAGCAATTGCGGCAGTTTTTGGCTTTTCACTGCTAGCCCATAGGCGCAGCAATCGTGTCAGCGAATTAAAACCCATTGTTGTTGAATATATTCCACCAAAAAACGCTAGTGTGATGGTGGCGGCGCGTCTTTCAGACGGGCAGGCGCGGTCGGTATTTGCGGCGCAGCTGATTGACCTTGCGGTGCGGCACTACATTGCCATTATCGAAACGAAGCCGAAGTCATGGCGTACAACCGCCGAATACGAGCTTGAAATAATCCAAGATATCGCCACGCTTCGTGATGAAGAAAGGGAAATTTTGAATGATATGTTTGGTCATGAGCCGCAAAAGGGTGAGCGCGTGGCGCTAAAGAGCCTCAAGAATAATGTATCGTATCAAATGCGTACCCGCGACAACGTTATTAAGGCAGACGCGCTTATTAAAGGTGATTATAACTTACGCGCCGAAAATAAAGAGGCGTCGGCACCATTTTACCATTGGGCAAAGGTGCTGCTCGTTTTGGCGATTGTGACGCTGTCGATTTGGCTAGCTATCGCCGTGGTAGTTGTGTACTTTGTCGGGAGTGGTTTGCGACCGCTGACCGATGAAGGCTTGGCGCTTCGCCGTTATATTATGGGGCTTGATACGTATATTAAAGCGTCGGAACAAGAGCGACTGAAGTTCTTGCAGGGCCCTGATACGGCGGAAAAGATTGGCTATAGTGTTAACACCGATGATCCAAGGCAACTTGTAAAGCTCTACGAACGAACCTTGCCATACGCAATTTTGTTTGGGCGCGAAAAAGAGTGGGGGAAGCGCCTCGAAATGTACTACCAAACAACCCAAGAGGTGCCAACATGGTATTACGGTGCAACCGTATTTAATGCGGCGACCTTTAGCTCGGGGCTGCAAAGTTTTGCGCGTGTTTCGGCGGCGTCGGCTGGGTATTCGGCGGGAACATCATCTTCGAGTGGTGGGTCGAGGGGTGGTGGCTTTTCGGGTGGCGGCGGAGGTGGCGGCGGCGGTGGCGGCTGGTAGGGCGACCGGTAGGCTCGTCGCGCACTAGCGCACTTACGAGCTATATTACTGTAACGTTTCAAGAGAGCGCCCGCGGGGCGTTCTTTTATTGGGGGCAATTCATTAATAGTTGACTTTTTATAGTACCTTGTATAGCATAGAACTATGAAGGAAAAAGAACTAAAGAGTGATGCATACGCCGAGCAGTTGGCGGTTCAGCTACGTAAGGGATTTTTAGCCTACTGTGTATTACGAACATGCCTGCAGCAGGCAAAGTATACAAGTGATATTATTCGCGAGCTACGCGACGCCGAGCTTGTGGTGGTTGAGGGGACAATCTACCCCTTACTAAGCCGCTTACAAAAGGACGGATTGCTGTCGCATGAATGGCAAGAAAGCGAACAAGGGCCGCCACGCAAATACTACAAGACAACTGCATTTGGTGGAGATGTGGTTGCAAAGGTAGTCATTAAAATACAAGAACTAACCGCAACGCTCAATAAGCTATAAGGAGAGCATGATGAACGAAATTACCCGAATTCACATTGCGAAGGTTGCCTACGATATTGAGGTGCCAGCTAAAAAACAATTACAAAAATATATAAGTAGTCTTGAAACGTATACTCAGGATGCCGACGTTGCCTACGATATTGAAATTCGTATGACTGAACTTTTGGCCGAGCGTGGCGTTGTAGTAGGTGGTGTTATCGGCAGCGACGATGTCACCGCGGTGCAAAAACAACTCGGCGAACCGTATGAGTTTGCCGACGGCGAGGGCGACATTGCGACAGGTGCGGTGCACGTTATGAGCCGACGCTTTTATCGCTCAACCGATGACGCCATTTTGGGCGGCGTGCTGAGTGGTATGGCGGCGTATTTTGGTATCAACCCGCTGTGGACGCGCCTGGCTTTCTTTATTTTACTGTTCGTTTCGTTTGGAATGGTAACGTTTGTGTATGTGTTCTTTTGGATCTTTACCCCAGCTGCTCGTACCGCTACCGAAAAGCTACGACTTGCAGGTAAAGATGTGACGGTTGAATCAATCCGTGAACTGAACGCACTTGAGGAGCCGGCGGAAGCGAATCGAATCGCGCCAATGCTTCGGTCGATTATCTTAACAGGTGCGGGGATTATGAGTCTGCTGACCGCTGTTGTTAGTTTTTCGGTCATTATTTGGGCGCTTGTTTCGGCCTGGTCGTTTGATGGCATTGCAGGGGTAACGCAATCACTCTTTGGCGTTGGTGGCGACACTGTTTGGCTGGTGTGGGTGCTATTTTGGATTGTTATTACGGGTATGGTGCTCTTTACTGCACTTGCTGGACTGTTGGCGTATGCCTTTTTCTCACGCAAGGCAACCAGGCGCATTATTGTAAGTGCGGTGGTGATTATTGCCCTGGGGCTTGTATCAGTAGTGAGCGCAGTTGGGGTGGCTGGAACACAGTCGTGGCGACTTTCAAACGAGGCGCGGCAAAGTGTTCGACAAGCGACAACAACCTTGCCTGCCGCATTTGCGAACATTAACAGTCTTACCTTTGCGCCCAACACGAATGAGCACGAACTGGACGGCGTAGCCATTAAATATGTTGTTGATAACGGCCCTGCACGCTACGAGTTAACAGCACTACCAACTGTTAAGCCGACTATTACGATTGACGGGCAACACGCAACGGTGAGTGTGGCGGTAGCCAAAGATTGGCGTAGCACCTTTACGCAGCCAAGCTTAACGATTTATGGCCCAGCGCTTGAAACACTTGCGCTCGAATCTGGTCGCTGGGTGAGTTATGAGGGTATGCAACAGCCGATGCTTCACATTACGAGTACGAGTAATGCATCGGTGCAGGTGAGCGGTTCGTATAAGCAGCTTGAGGTAAAGGGAAGTGGTGTGGTTGACATGAGCGGCAGTGCGGTTGAGCGTGCGGTTGTTGTGTCGGATCAAGGGCTGTTTGTGACACTTGCAACAGTGCGTGAACTAACGGTGACTCAGCCCGAAACGTGCCCAAGTAGCATCAACGCCGAAACAACATCGGTATCGGTGCGAAACGTGACGCTAGGGGAGATGACTTATAACGGAAAAACGATGCCAGCTAAAACGTATCAAACTGATTGCGCCTCTGTTGTTGTGACTGGTCAAGATGACCAAAATCTATCCCAAGGCATATAAATAGTGCTAAAATAAAAGAGACTAAGTAGAGGGGACAAGGGTGATAGAAGTTAACCACGTAACGAAAACGTACGGCAAGAAGGGTAGCTCTTTTAAGGCGCTCGACGATATCAGTTTTGGCATCCCTAGCGGTGCCAGTGTGGCGATTATTGGTAAATCAGGGAGCGGTAAGTCAACGCTTATGCACGCCATGAGCGGGCTTGATCGCCCCGAAAAAGGCGAGGTTATTATTGACGGCGTTGATATTTTAAAACTTCGCAATAAAGCGGTTGATAAATTCCGTTCCGAAAAAATTGGCTTTATTTTTCAGTCATTTTTCGTGCAGGCCAACGAAACGTGCTACGACAACGTAGCGCTACCGTTAGAAATTACCAATGTGAGCCCGCGGACGCGTAAAAAGCGCATCGAATCTGCGCTCGAAACGGTTGAACTGGGTGATAAAATTCGTCAAAAAGCTGGTAATCTTTCGGGTGGTCAAAAGCAGCGCCTTGCGATTGCGCGGGCGATTGTTAATAAGCCGAGCATTATTTTTGCCGATGAGCCGACGGGTAACCTCGACTCTACAACGGGCGAAAAAGTCGAAGAACTACTGTTTAACCTCAATAAAAAAGGCGGCAGTACACTAATCATCGTGACGCACGACAGCGACCTAGCGGCTAAATGTGACATACAAATTTATATTAAAGATGGTGATATTGAAAAAATCGTTGGCGATGGAGCCGCGAAAACGCCTACTAAAAAGAAGGGTGGTCGCTTGTGAAAACTATTGATATAACTCGGCGAGCGGCGCGAAGCTTGCGTAACGCTAAAGCCAGGACGATTCTCACGAGCCTAGCGATTGCTGTTGGTGCTTTTACAATTACCGTGTCGCTTGCAGCCGGTGAAGGTGCCCGCGAATACGCCGATAAACTTATTGGCTCGAACATTAACCCGCAGGCATTATTTATCGTTAAAGATAAAACCGTATTTGACGGTAGCGCTCGTCAGGCGCCGCTTCGGGTGTACGACGCCAATACTGGCAACAACCAGGGGTTTACCCTTAAACAAATGACACAGGCCGATATTGATACCCTCAGTCAGCGTGACGACATTGCCTATGTTATTCCAACCTATAGCCCTGATGTGCAATTTTTTACCTTTTCGGGTAACGACACAAAGTTTGTTAGTTCGGTGAGTACCTACGACCCGTCAATTTTGTCGGAAGTATCGAGCGGTTCGCTCCCAGGCTTAAACGAACAGATTGGCGACACCGACGCGATTGTCCCTGGGGTATTTGTTGAAACACTCATTGATAATAAGGTGATTAAAAACGAATCCGACCTAATCGGAAAAACCATCACCATGACAGTCGTTAAGGCTGCGCAAACGCCAAGCGCTGATGACATCGCAAAGGCACTTGCCGCTGGCGGGCAGGCGGCGGTTCAGTCGCTTGTTTCGAGCGAAACAAAAGAGTTTACCTTTACCGTGAGGGGTGTCACTCGTAAATCGGCAACGGCACTGCAAACGTCGACGGCGCTGCAAATTTCGGCCCAGGCTGCCCGCGAAATTAGCGAGTACACTACCAAGGGAACGCCCCAGTATCAAAAGTACTTTGCCGCAACGGCTGTTGTTGCCGATGGGCACGACCCGGCTGTCGTAAAAGACGATTTAGCGAAAATTGAGTTTTACGCCCAAACCGCGAAAGACCTTCAGGGTGTTGTATTTACCGTTGTGAATACGCTTCAGGGAATAGTACTTGGCTTTGGTATTATCGCACTGATTGCGAGTGTGTTTGGTATCATCAACACACAGTATATTAGTGTGCTCGAGCGCACCCGCGAAATTGGACTCATGAAGGCGCTGGGTATGCGCGGTAGTAGCGTGAGCCGTTTGTTCCAGTTTGAGGCTGCCTGGATTGGCTTTTTGGGCGGTATCATTGGTTCGGCGATTGCGGTTATTGCAGGTACTGCAATGAACCCATGGATCACCGAAAAACTCTCGCTGGGCGAGGGGAACGCGATTCTCATCTTTCAGCCTGTTCCAATTGCTTTAATGGTGATTGCTTTGATTGTGATTGCTATGCTGGCTGGTTGGTTCCCTGCGCGCAAGGCCGCTAAGCTCGACCCAATCGAGGCGCTGCGTACCGAGTAGCTATAAAATAAGCAATAAAAATGATTACCACTGGCGGCTTTCGCGACTGACTACTGTTTGGTGTGCTACAATAAAGGCAATATGTTGGATATAAAATTCATTCGCGAAAACGCCGAGGCGGTGCAAGAGAACGCTCGTCGTAAAAATTACAACGTCAATATTGCAAAACTTCTTGAGCTTGACGAAAATCGTCGTGCGCTCGCAGCGCGAGCTGATGAGCTGCGGGAGCGTCGCAACGCCAATGCCGCAAAAATGAAGGGTGCTGCAGGCAAGCCCGACCAAGCGGTGATTGACGAAGGTAAGGCGATTAAAACTGAACTTTTGGAGCTTGAAGAAAGCCTAGAGCTGGTGACGCAAGATGCGCTCAAGCTGCAAAAAGCAGTACCCAATATGGCGCTCGCTGATGTGCCTGTGGGTGCATCGGAAGACGAAAATAGTGTTGCCAAAAAAGTGGGTGAGCCAACTCAGTTTACTTTTGAGCCGCGAAATCACTGGCAGATTGCCGAGCAGCGCGACTGGATCGACAAAGAACGTGCCGCCAAGGTGGCGGGGAGCCGCTTTGCCTACATAAAGGGCGATTTAGTGCGCTTGCAGTTTGCAATTATTCAATTTGTAATTAATACACTTTCAGACGAGGCCGCGTTGGCTGGTATTGCCAAAGACGCTGGGCTAGACGGTATTTCACTGAAGCCATTTACGCCCGTGCTGCCACCGCTTATGATTCGTACTGAACTCTACGATGCTATGGATCGCCTTGAGCCGCGTGACGATCGCTACAAGCTTGAAGATGACGACCTTTGGCTACAGGGGAGCGCCGAGCATGTAATGGGTAGTATGCATGCTGGTGAGATTATTGACGAGTCACAGCTACCACTGCGCTACCTTGGCTATGCGACCAGTTTTCGCCGCGAGGCTGGTACGTATGGTAAAGATATGGAAGGTATTCTTCGCATGCACCAGTTTGATAAGCTCGAAATGGAGAGCTTTACCACTAGTGACGATGGCCTAAACGAGCACCTATTGATGGTGGCGATTCAAGAGCACCTTTTGGCGAGCCTCGGCATTCCGTATCAGGTTATTCAAAAATGTACCGCCGATATTGGTAAGCCTGATGCGCGTGGTATTGACATGGAGGCATGGCTTCCTGGTCAAAACCAGTACCGTGAAACTCATACTGCTGACTACATGACCGACTACCAATCGCGTCGCCTTAATACACGCGTTCGCCGCGAAACGGGTGAGGCTGCGGGTGCGCTTGAGCTGGTGCATACTAACGACGCAACAGCGTTTGCGCTTGGTCGTGCGATGATTGCGATTATTGAAAATTACCAGCAAGAGGACGGAACTGTCGTGGTGCCAGAGGCGCTTCGTCCGTATCTTGGTGGTCGCGAAATTTTGTAGCAGGGTAAGAGTATAGCAATAATTCTACCGAAATCGCAGCGCTTAATGCCCAAACGACCCGCCACGATAACTGGATACGAAAAGTTGCTCAAAGTATAGCATCATACCTTAAGCTATCGTAAAACACGAATGGTAAGTCAGCAGTAGATAAGGTATAATAAAAGCACAACCAGCTAAAGAAAGGATGCCATGATAACATCAATTGATATCACCGGAATTCAATATAACGTTAGCGACAAAACGCAGAAATACGTTATGGAAAAAGTTGGAAAGCTCGATAGGTTTGTGCCTATGCACGCCCGCAAGTCGATGGCTGCCGATGTCAAGCTGCGGCAAGTCGACCAAGCGCACGGTAATAAATACGAGGCTGAGGTGATTTTGCAGGTGCCTGATAAAGTCATTACCGCCAAAGATACAACACTCAATATGATGGCAGCGATTGATATCGTTGAGGCTAAACTTGTGGCACAGCTACGTAAATATAAAGATTCACTTGTAACAGCGCGCAAGGCTGTTCAGTAATTAGCACATTTCGCACGTTTCGCATGTAAGAATTCGTACATTTTGGCGTAGATACCGTGCTAGATTATTGCTTATACCGCTATAAAATCATATAATTATCCCTAAGAGAAATTTACCGAACTATTTCCTGAAAGGCGGGGTAACGTTACATGGCAATTACACGGCAGGGTGCGCTGACAAAGATTTTTGGCGATCCACAGAAGAAAACGATTAAGCGGCTTGAAAAAAAGGCCGCTGCGATTAATGCGCTTGAAGAAAAATACAAGAAGTTTTCAAAGACTGAACTAAAAAATCAAACAGAAGTTTTAAAGAAGCGGCTTGCAAAAAAAGGTGAGTCACTTGATACGATCTTGCCTGATGCATTTGCGCTTGTGCGCGAAGCAAGTAACCGCGTACTTGGTATGCGCCACTTCGACGTACAGCTGATTGGTGGAATGGTGCTGCACGAAGGTAATATTGCCGAAATGAAAACCGGTGAAGGTAAAACACTGGTGGCGACGCTGCCTGTATACCTTAATGCGCTTGAAGAAAAGGGCGTGCATGTTGTTACGGTAAACGACTACCTCGCGCAGCGCGACGCTGGCTGGATGGGCGAGGTGTACCACTTCCTTGGCCTTTCAACAGGAGTAATTGTTAACGAAGCGTCATTCTTGTACGACCCGTGGTACGATAACGAAAACCACACCGACCCTCGCATGAAAAAACTACGCCCAGTGACGCGTAAAGAAGCCTACGCTGCCGATATTACCTACGGTACGAACAACGAATTTGGCTTTGACTACCTACGCGACAACATGGTGAACGAAGTTGAGTTGCTTCGCCAGCGCGATCTTCACTTTGCTATCGTCGACGAGGTTGACTCAATTTTGATCGACGAAGCGCGTACGCCGCTGATTATTTCGGCGCCAGCAAGTGAAAACCCCGAAAGCTACGAGCAATTTGCAAAGGTTGCCGCAAAACTTACTCCAGCCGACTATACCCTTGATGAAAAGCGTAAGATGGTCGCTCTTACCGACGAAGGTGTTGATAAGGTTCAAAAAATGCTTGGGGTTAAAAACTTGTACAGCCCAGAGTACGTTCGTTCGGTGTATCACCTTGACCAAGCACTGCGCGCTCAAACATTGTTCAAGCGCGACAAAGACTACGTCGTAACAAAAGATGGCGAAGTGATTATTGTCGACGAATTTACAGGTCGTTTAATGCAGGGTCGCCGCTACAACGAGGGTCTGCACCAAGCAATTGAAGCCAAAGAAAGCGTAGCAATCTTGCAAGAAAGCATGACCCTTGCAACAATTTCATTCCAGAACTACTTCCGCTTGTACAAAAAGCTTTCAGGAATGACCGGTACTGCCTTCACAGAGGCCGAAGAGTTCCAGCAAATCTACAAGCTTGACGTTGTGCAAGTTCCATCAAACCGCCCTGTGGCACGTGAGGATAAAGAAGACCTTATTTTCCGCACCGAAAAGGCGAAACTGAAGGCGATTGCTGACGCGATTAAAGAGCACCACGAAGCAGGACGTCCTGTATTGGTCGGTTCGGCGTCAATTGCAAAAAACGAGCTGATTGCTGCTCACCTTGATAAAGAAAAGATTCCTTACGAAATTTTGAACGCCAAAAACAACGAGCGCGAGGCTGCGATTGTTGAAAAAGCGGGTGAAAAGGGTGCTATTACGCTTGCTACTAACATTGCTGGTCGTGGTACCGACATTAAGCTTGGCGAAGGGGTAAAGGAACTTGGTGGTTTGGTAGTGATTGGCTCTGAGCGTCACGAATCGCGTCGTATTGACAACCAGCTACGTGGTCGTGGTGGTCGTCAGGGCGACCCTGGTGTAACACAATTCTACGTTTCAACCGAAGACGACCTGATGCGTATTTTCCAAGGTGAGCGTATTGCTGGCCTTATGAGCCGCATTGGTGTTGATGACGACATGCCGTTGCAGCACAAAATGGTGTCGAAAACCCTTGAGGCAGCGCAAAAGCGTGTCGAAGGCTACAACTTTGATAACCGTAAAAACGTGGTCCAGTACGACAACGTTATTAACCGTCACCGCCGCGTGGTGTATAGTATTCGCCGCAAAATCCTTGAGGGTGAAGATATTAAAAGCGAGATTGAACGCCTGATTGAGGGCAAGGTTCGCGAACTGACTGTTGTACCAGCTAAAAACAACAAAGCCTTTTATGATATGTTTACTGAAATTTTCCCAGTAAATGATAAAAAGCTCAAAGCTATTGGTGCTGAAAAGCGCGACAAAAACCGCTTTGAACTTGCTATGAAGGAAGTGAAAAAGGCGTATGCCTCGAAGGAAACCGAGCTTGACGCCGATGTAATGCGTAAAGTTGAACGCGAAGTATACCTACAGGTACTCGACACGTTGTGGATGCAGCACCTTGAGAACATGCAGCACCTACGCGAGGGCATTCACTGGCGTAGTGTCGGGCAGCGCGATCCTCTTGTTGAATACCGCAGTGAATCGCAGAAGCTTTTTGATAGCCTTCAGGCGACCCTGCGCGACGAAGTGCTTCGTGCCATTATGCACGTGACCGTACGCGACGCAGTGGCTCGTGCCGAAGAAGACCACGAAACCGAGTTGACCCGCCTTGCAGAAAACTCAGTTGAAAAGGGCGTTAACGAAGTACTGCGCGGTGAAGAAAATCGCGACGGCGACTTTAAGGTGAAAAAAGCCGAAAAGGCAAGCGAAGCGCAGCACAAAAAGAACACTGCACGCAAGAAGAAAAAAACACAGCGTCAAAACCGAAAATCGGGCAGGCGATAACACAAGATACTACCAATGAACCATACTGTTGAAGAAGTGAAGCTAAAAAATGGCGCACGGGGACTTCTTATTGATGTCCCTGGCGCTACGGTTATGAGCATGCAATTTCATTTTCGTGCTGGTAATCGCTATGCAAAAAATAAAGATATCGAGCAAGTCGCTCATATTATGGAGCACATGGCGTTTGGTGCTAACGCGCGCTTCCGTAGCGAAAGTGCCTTTGAGGCTGAGTTTACCAAAAATGGTGCTTATCACAACGCCTACACCTCTGATTTTGCCATGGTGTACGAGGCCGACTGTGCCGATTTTGAATGGGATCGTATTTTAGAGTTGCAGCGCCTTAGTATTTGCCAGCCGCGCTTTAATGAAAAAGAACTTGAGGCCGAAAAGGGTAACGTGCGCAGTGAGCTGACGGGCTACCTTAACGACCATAGCCGTATTTTATGGCCACGTGTGCAACAGCTACTTGGTGAAGACGTACTAACATACAGGCAGGGGCTTGCAACGATTGCGAACGTGACACTGAGTGATATTCGCGAACACCACCGCCGTACTCATACAACGCGCAACATGCGTTTTGTCATTGCAGGTAAACTAAAAGGTCGTAAGGCCGATATTTTGCGGCAGCTTGAGGGCTTTGAGCTGCCCGAAGGCGAGCGCCTTGAGGTGCCACGCGACGAACTGCATGGGGCAAAGCCAAGCTTGATCCGTCGTAAAGACGCCTCGAACCTTACCTTTGGCTGGACGATGAGCCTGCCGCGCGTGCTTGACGACGATGAACTTGATGCCATGAGTGTACTCAATCATATTCTTGCGGGTACGGCGACGTCACGCATTTACGGCAAGGCGCGGTCGCGCGGGCTCGCGTACTTTGTTGGCGCGTACAGCGGTGCAAGTTTTTACGACAGCGCCTGGGATATTTCTGGCCAAGTCAACCACGATACGGCTGGAGCGCTTTTTGATATTATCGCTCGTGAACTGCGCGCCGTGCTAGACGGCAAGCTCACTGATGAAGAAATCGAATCGGCCAAGCTCTTTAGTCTGGGGCGTTACCAAATGGGGGCGCAAACAGTATCGCAAATTAGTGGCTTTTACACGCATCGTTATTTTGCCGATGATTGCGTGAAAGATTACGCCAAAGTACCCGACATGATTCGTAAAGTAACGCGTGAAAAAATTGTAAGCGTTGCACAGGAATTTGTTGATGCGAATATTTCGGTTTTAGCGGCAGTAAGTAGTGGCGACCGCGAAGAAATACTCGATTTAAGCGAACGACTGACTAAAAAAGTACACCCAACCGTTGAAGCGTAGCCTTTTAGTATCATCTACTGCCAAGATGGAGTAAAATAAGGGTATGAAAGTTGCAATTGCGGGGTATGGCGTTGAGGGTGAAGAAAACTATGCGTATTGGTCGGCGCAGCCTCATACCGAAATAACGATCGTTGACGAGGCGGAGCAATTTAGCCGCCCTTTGCCTGAAGGCGTGCCAACAATTTTAGGTGAAGGCGCTTTTTCGCGCCTGGAAGATTTTGACATGGTGGTGCGTACCGCTGGGTTGGCGCCGTCTAAAATTAAAACTAACGGCCGTATATGGTCGGCAACGAATGAGTTTTTTGCGCGCTGTCCCGTGCCATGTATCGGTGTTACCGGGTCAAAGGGGAAGGGCACGACCGCTAGCTTAATTGCGTCAATCCTTGAGGCAGCCGGCAAGACGGTGTGGCTGGTTGGCAATATTGGCATTCCTGCACTGAGTGTGTTGCCAAAAATACAACAGGACGACATCGTTGTGTACGAGCTTTCGAGTTTTCAGTTGTGGGATTTAGAGCAATCGCCCCACACCGCTGTCGTGCTTTTCATCGAAAGGGAACACCTCGACGTTCACCCGACGATGGACGATTACGTGGCGGCCAAGGCGCACATTACGTTGCATCAAACCGCCCAAGACACCCTTATTTATAACAGTGCTAACACGTTTGCTGTGCGCATTGCCGAGCAGTCACAGGCGCAAAAAGTGCCATTCCCATCGAACACTACCGCACATGTGCGCGGCGGCTATTTTTATTACGGCGAACAACAGCTGTGCGAAACAAGCGTTCTAACATTGGTTGGTGCGCACAACCTCGATAATGCTGTGGCGGCCATTAACGCCGTATGGGAATACACCCAAGATGCCACTGCGATTACTAAGGGGCTGGCGGCGTTTAAAGGTCTGCCACACCGCTTGTCGTACGTGGCAACAGTTAATGGCGTTGCGTATTACGACGACAGCATTGCTACAACGCCAACCTCGGCGATTGCGGCGCTACAGGCCTTTCCTGACAAACGAAAAGTAATTATTTTAGGTGGCTCACACAAAGGCTCCGACTTTAGTGAGCTAGCTCACGAGCTTACGCAGCATAACGTAACAGCAATTTTAATTGGCGATGAAGCGCCATTAATTGCCGCCGCCTGCGATGAAGCCGGGTTCGCGTCGTACGAAATTATGCTTGAGCCAACTGCTACGCGTATGGTGCAGCGGGCAGCCGAGCTCGCGCAGGAGGGCGATGTTGTCTTGCTCAGCCCTGCGAGCGCTAGTTTTGGATTATTTAAGAATTATGCCGACCGTGGCGATCAGTTTATTGCCGCGGTAAAAATGCTATAATAAAGCGTAATGCAACCTCTTATAAAACGCCTTAACGACCTTGGGCCGCAAATTGCTGCGGCGTTAGTCCGTCTTCATATTGAAGATAAGCAGGCGCAAGTGAATGAGCTTGAAGCACAGCTTGCAACCTCTGAAATTTGGCACAATCCACAACACGCTCAAGACCTTAGCAGGCAACTAGCGGCTTTGAAAAAAATGATCGACCCATGGCTGACCCTTGAGGCCCAAACGCGCGACCTAAGCGAGCTTATGGAAATTGGCGATGACGAACTTGCTGCCGAGTTTGAGGGGCAAATTAGTGCACTCGAACGCGAGTACGAAACGCTCCGAAAAGACCTTTTATTCGACGGCGAATATGACGACCATAACGCGATTATTCGCCTGAGTGCTGGTGCTGGAGGTACCGACGCACAGGACTGGACGGAAATGCTCGAGCGTATGTATATGCGCTGGGCGGAGCGTGCCGACATGACGGTGACACTGATTGAGCGTTCGGCTGGTGAAGAAGCGGGGGTAAAATCGGTTGTGGCTGAGGTGAGTGGTCCGTATGCCTATGGGCGCCTTAAATCTGAGCACGGGGTGCACCGCTTGGTGCGACTAAGTCCGTTTAATAGCGATAATTTACGCCAAACAAGCTTTGCACTGGTTGAAGTGTTGCCGCAAATTGACGCGCCAAGTGAGGTGCAACTTGATGAAAAAGATCTTAAAATTGATGTCTACCGTGCGGGCGGCCATGGCGGACAGTCGGTCAACACGACCGATTCTGCTGTTCGCGTGACGCATATTCCGACGGGTATTGTTGTGGCAATTCAGAACGAACGTTCGCAACTCCAAAATAAAGAAACGGCGCTTAAAATTTTACGGTCTAAATTAGCACAATTGCAACTTGAGCAACACGCTGCGTCGGTGACGGAACTACAGGCAGGGGAGTCGGCAAACTGGGGGAGCCAAATTCGAAATTACGTACTGCACCCGTACACGCTCGTAAAAGATACACGGACAAAATACGAAACCAACAACGCCCAAGCGGTGCTTGACGGCGACGTAGGTGCCTTTATGGAAGCGTACCTTGAAGCGCCTCGGGCCGAGTAGAACATTGTAATTTACACCAAAATGTGCTATAATAAGAAGATACACCTCTGTTTTGAGGGTCGATCTTCATATCGTCACCTACGAAGCGTTTAAATGCTTCGAGGGGAACAGTTTTACAAGCTATACATCAACCGTCTACGCCAAAGGAGGCGTCAATGTCAACTGACAGTGGTAGAGTGTTTGGTCGATTCCTGGATTCGACCAACACGGTGCTGCGCTACGCCAGCATGGAAGCTGACCGTCTGCTGCACCCGATTGGCAGCGAGCACTTGCTGCTCGGACTACTGCGCTACGATCGTGGTGTGGTGCGCGCGGTGTTCGAGATCCTGGGGCTATCCTACGAGATGGCTCAGGATCTGCTGGCTCAGCACGTCGGTGTTGCCGAGCGGAACCACGATGAGGCATCACCCGAACGCTCGTTCACGCCGATCGCCTGGGATATCCTGGAGGAGGCCTGCTACGTGGCGGACGAGATGGGCAGCCTCCATGTCCACCCCGAGCACCTGCTGTTGGCCATCGCCGCCCACGGTGAGGTTAACGCCCGGGAGGCGGGCACGGCAGGTCGCGTGCTTGAGTGGGCGCAGATTTCGTGCGCCGACGTGACGATGACCACCAAGGCAAACATGGGTGCGCACGGCACGTACATCAACACGCCGCAGTAAAACTGAGCCCTTCCGGGGCGGCCTGCTACTTGGCCGCCCCGGAAGACTCACAACAAACCTTTGTAAGTAACGATATGTAAAAAACTAATGTACTTATGCTATACTTAGTACAGAGATGATTCTTTTAGATAGGGTAACAAAAACATACGGCAAAGATACCGCTCCGGCGCTTAACCGCATGAGCCTTTTTGTTGAACCGCGCGAATTTGTGATTATTGTCGGTTCGTCTGGGGCGGGTAAGTCAACGCTTCTAAAGCTCCTCACCCGTGAAGAAAAGCCAACCAGCGGTAAAATTGTCGTTGGCGGTATTGACTACGACACCCTTAAAGACTCACAGATTCCTATGCTTCGTCGTAAAATCGGCGTGGTGTTTCAGGACTTTAAGCTTTTGCCGCAGCGTACCGTATTTGAAAATGTTGCCTTTGCGCTCGAGATTGCAGGTATGACGAGCCGCGAAATTAAAAATACCGTCCCCAAGGTAATCGACCTTGTGGGACTGACGGGTAAAGAAAAAAACTTCCCAAGTCAGCTGTCAGGTGGTGAGCGACAGCGCGTCGCGATTGCACGTGCGATTGTGCGCCAGCCGAAAATACTTATTGCCGACGAGCCAACAGGTAACCTCGACCCTAAAAACACCTGGGAAATCGTTCGACTGCTCGAAAAAATTAATAAATATGGCACCACCGTACTGTTAACAACGCACAACGCCGAAATTGTTAATAAGCTCAAGCGCCGCGTTATCACCATTGAAGACGGCAAGATAACGGGCGACCAAGCGAAGGGTAGCTACAGGCAGTAATATGGTAAACGGTAAGAAAAAGCAAAATTCAAAAGTTGTTTCACAGCAAAAGCGCCACCGCAGGCAGTGGATTACGTTCGTGCGCATGTGTCGCTACGGAGTGAGTAACTTTACGCGTAACGCCTGGCTGACGATTGCGGCAACTGCCGTGATGACAATTACGTTGTTTGTTATTTTTGTTGGCGTTGTGGCGCAGCATGTTTTGCACGGCACGGTTGACCAAGTGCGCGATAAGGTTTCGATGTCGGTGTATCTTAAAACCGATACCACCCCCGAGCAGGCCGACGAAGTAGTAGGCGAGCTTAAAAAACTCGAATCAGTTGAGGCTGTTCGCGTTGAAAGCCCTGCCGATGCGCGCGCTAACTTTATTGAACAGCGTAAGGATGACCCAGACGCCCTTGATGCCGTTAAAGAAGCTACGAACAAGTTCCCGTGGACGCTTAACATTAAGGTGGTCGATATTAACGACACGAGTCAGCTGCAAACCTTTGTTGAAAGCAACGAGGTTGCGCGCCCGTACCTTGACCCAAACCGTGACGCTTCGTTTGCGGGTGATCGCCGTGAGGTAATCGAAAATATTGCCCGAACGGCTGCGTTTATTCAGCAAATTAGCATTATTGTTGGAGCTGTCCTTGTTGCTGTATCAATGCTTATTATTTTCAACACAATTCGTATGGCTATTTTTAACCGTCGTGAAGAAATTCAAATGATGAAACTAATTGGGGCGGAACGGTCGTTTATTCGTGGTCCATTCTTGGTTGAATCAATTGTGTATGGCTTCTTTGCCGCGCTACTGGCTAGTGGTATTGGGTATGTTATTTTGACCTTCGCAACGCCATGGCTCGTGAGCGTGGGCACGAGCATCGAGCCAACTGTTGAGCTTTTGCAAATTTACGCTGGCTTTGTATTGCTTGCGATGATTATCGTTGGTGCGATTATTGGCGTTATTTCGTCACTTTTAGCAACACGTCGCTACCTAAAAATCTAAAAAACACTCCGCTACCATGTGGGCTAGCGGGGGAGTTGACGCTCTAAACTGCTTATGGTAAACTACATATAGTATGAAACTGCGTTCCACCACACCAGGTTCAATTTCTTCTCGGGCACAGCGTGTCAAAAGGGTACAGCTGTTTGTTATAGCTTTTGTTATGGCGGGTGCTGGCTTCTTTACCTATGTGCGGTCTCAGCCTGTTGCGGCCGACCAGTTTGATGACCAGATTGCCGCCTTGAAGGCGGATATGGCGCGGTACCAAACAGAGGCAAATAAGCTCAGTAAGCAGAGTATTACTCTTAAAAATACACTGGCGCAGTTAGCAAACGAGAAGAGAACCCTTTTGGCGCAAATCGACCTTACGCAGGCTCGCTATAATAAGCTAACATTGCAAATTAAAGAAACCGAAAAGCAAATCGCCGACAACAAAGATGCGCTCGGAACGACCATTGCCGATCTATACGTCGACGACGAAGTTTCTCCGCTTGAAATGCTCGCGAGTAGCCAGGGGATTGGTGATTTCTTAAATAAACAAGAGTATCGCAACAGCGTTAAAGACTCGCTAAGTACCACAATTAAAACAGTTAAAGAACTTAAAGATCAACTTGCCGAACAAAAAGTAGCCGTCTCGAAGGTACTTTCTGAGCAAAAATCGGCGCGCGATTTACTTATTGCTAAAGAACAAGAGCAGGCGCAGCTTTTGGCTCAAACCAATAACAGCGAAGCAAAATACCAAAGCCTGATTAAGGATACTAAGCAACAAATCGCTGATGCTCGCGCGGCGCAAATCGCTTTTAATAATATTTCGCACAGCGGCAATACGGTGTTAGTTGAGTCTGGATCGATGGTGGGATATCCATGGAATCCGGAAAACTGTTATGTGGATCAGAATACGGCCGAATCTTTTAAGGGTTCAGGGGGTGGTCTTGACGGCCATAATTATGCCTGCCGCCAGTGTGTGAGTTTTGTGGCTTGGAAAATCGCTAAGGAGACAGGTGAATACTACAATGGTATCCTTGGTAACGGAGGTGATGTTGCCTATAATCTTCTGACGCATCCGGATACGAAGGATAAATATAAAAACCTTGGGCGCTCTCCACAGCCTGGTGCGGTTGCCGTTATGTATACCTCGACTGCTCCTCCGTACGGTCACGTTGCTTGGGTAGCAGATGTGAGTAGTGACCGTACGCGAGTACTGATTGAACAATACAACTACTGGAACTATCAAGCGCCAGGTTGGGGTCTATACAGTAAGATGTGGATGAACGCCAGCTCGTTTGACCAATACGTTATCCGTAAGTAAAAAACTATAGGCACCTGTACGGTAAAAAGCTCGTTTAACCGCGAGCTTTTTACGTGCGTGCGGCGACTTACTGATATAATAGAGGGAGTAATTAGTTACCTTTGGAGGGTATTTTTTAATGGCACAGCCGCACACACCACCTGATACAGCACATTCAAGCGCCCCAATGCGTCGCCGCGCTTTACGTGAACGGCGTGTACCAACGGCGGTCATGGTGCTGGCCTTTATTTTTGTTGCAGGCATAGGGTATGTTGCGGGGCTTTATGGCACCGGTGCGCTTACGGCGCGACTTGCTGGCGTGACCGATATTGACCTTTCGACCGTTCAAGAGACGTATCGCGAGCTTGCTCAAAATTTTGATGGTGACCTTGATACAACAAAGCTTATTGAGGGTGCGAGCCGGGGCCTAGTCGAGGCGGCAGGCGATCAATACACGGTGTTTATGAATAGCGAAGAATCAACGGCGTTTGACGACAGCCTGACGGGTAATATTGGCGCTGGTATTGGTGTAGAGCTTGGTATTCGCGGTAATGCGCCAACTATACTGCGCATTCTGCAGGGCAATCCGGCTGAAAAGGCAGGACTACAGGTGGGCGACGTCATTCATAGTGTTAACGGCGAGTCAACCTCTGGTAAGGCACTCGAAGAAGTCACTGGTGTGATTAGGGGTGAGGAGGGGACAACGGTGAAGCTTGGGGTTATTCGGGCTGGTGAAGAAAAAACATTCACCCTTACTCGTGCGCGCGTCAATAATCCAAGCGCATACGGCTCAATTAAGGACGGCACTGGCGTTATGACCATTACGCGATTTGACGACGACACCGGAAGCTTAGCGCGAGCCGTGGCGAGTGATTTTAAGCACAAGGGAGTAAGGCACGTGGTGCTTGATCTGCGCGGTAATGGTGGCGGCTATGTGACTGCAGCGCAAGCTGTTGCGGGTATTTGGCTTGATAGGCAGGTAGTAACAACCGAACGCCGCGGCGGTAAGGTGACCGATGAGCTAAAATCAACAGGTCAGCCAATTTTAGCAGGTATACCAACGGCTATTCTTGTTAATGAGAGTAGTGCGAGTGCCAGCGAAATTGTGGCCGGTGCGTTGCATGATCATAAAGTAGCAAAGCTAGTTGGCCAAACAACGTTTGGTAAGGGTAGTGTTCAAAAGCTGGTGAACTTAAGTAATAGTGCCATGTTAAAGGTGACGATTGCCCGCTGGTATACACCGAATGGGGTGAATATCTCAGAAAAGGGTATTACCCCAGATGTAGCGGCGACTCGTACGGCCGATGATATTAACGCAGGGCGCGACCCGCAGCTTGAAGCAGCCTTAAAAGCCTTCTAGCTTGTGCTTATCTAACGGGCGTAGTACAATAACAGCTATGGACAGCAAAAAGAAAATTCTGCTTGTTGAAGACGACGAAGCACTTGCAAACGTTTACAAATCACGTCTTGAAATTGAAGGTTTTGAAACGGCGTGGGTAGGCAATGGCGAAGACGCACTTGTTGAGGCGCGTAAGTTCCGTCCCGACCTTATTCTACTCGATGCAATGATGCCAAAAATCAGTGGTTTTGACGTGCTTGATATCTTGCGCAATACCCCTGAAACATCGAACATTCACGTTATTATGCTTACCGCCTTAAGTCAGCCAAAAGACAAAGAGCGTGCCGAGTCACTTGGAGTTGATGATTACCTTGTAAAGTCGCAGGTTGTGATTGGCGACGTGATTGATCGTGTTCGGCATCACCTTGGACTACAAGAACCTGCTTTGTAGCACTAACGCACTAGTAATATAAACATAAAAAAGAAAACTACCATGACACCAGAAAACTTCCCAACCACACCTGAGGCCGAGGCGCCTCGCTCGTATACAGCCGAAGCGCAGGATATTGTTGCTTTTGCCGCCGACCAAGTACCAGAGATGACCAGCGTATATAAGCGGGTTGATTCATACATCGATAGCATTCTAAATGATGCCGATGAGGGTAAGATTACCGGTTCGATCGGTGTGTATAGTCGCGAACAAATTTTGCAACAATTGAACGACGCTTATATCGAGAGTATGACACCAAAAGAAATGCGTCATCAGCCAGACGCGGACCCATATACGTTTATTCCACGCGCCAATGGTCTACGCGACTCAATGCGCTTGCTTATGACGGAGGAGTCTACATATCGTGAGGTTGCAGACTCTTTGCGGGTGCACGTTGAAGCGCAGCAGCGACGACACGAAGAGCTTGTATCACCTGAAAATATTCAGGATATGGGCGAGGTAGAAGTATCGTCGGCTGGTGTAGTGGAGCCAATGGCTCAGGCGCGTCGTGCTGCCGAAGGTATTATTGACCGTATTCCAGACCATATTATGAATCCTAAACCGGCAGCCGCAGAGGCTGCACAGGCTGCAGCGCCCGCTGCCGAAGCGACGCCAAAGCTTACTGGCGGTGAATACCTCGTAAAGCTGACCGACGGCCTATCGGATGATGACAAGTCGGCGCTTCGTTCATACGCTGATGCTGCCGAGCAAAAAGCCGAGGCGCAAAAAGCAGGTAATGGCGATAACTCAATGTACTGGGGGCAAATCCAGGGGCAGAGCCTTCGAGAAATGTCAGCGGCGGCACGCGCGGTGGCTGATCAATATTCTCACGCTTACCGGCACTATAAGTAGATATGCGTAGCGCTAAAAGCAGCAGAGGCACGCAACCTATAAAAAATCCTCACCACATTGGTGAGGATTTTTGTTTAGAGAGTAGTACCTTAGCTAACAACGACTTGTGTACGAGTAACGGTACGACCGGTGAAGCTACCTTTTTTAACCTTGCGGAAGCTTACAACGCCATCTTGTGCGGCGTGAATGGTGTAGTTGCGGCTCAAGAAAGTACCAGGGCCAGCGATTTTGGTGCTTCCAGTTTGGCGGACGAGTACTTCGCCAGCGTTTACTTTTTGGCCACCAAAGCGCTTCACGCCAAGGCGGGCGCCGGCGTTGTTGTGGATGTTTTTGCTTGAACCACCTGCTTTAACGTGTGACATACTTTATTATCTCCTTCGTGAGCTGGTTTTTAGATAGCTCACACAATCTGTTCAATTGTACTAAATAATTTACTATACGTCAAGGGGTGAGCTGCCAAATTTCATGTGCAAAATTAATAGAGATTTAATAATTGATCACTACAATAAGGCGTGGCAATATATTTGCCGAACAATTTGGCTTTTGACCTAACCCTACGGCATGGCGCTCTAGGCATGGTTATCAAATCGCGCAGACACACACTGGCCCCGTCAGCAGGTTCGTTTGTGCGCCACAAGCGTAATACGAATGGCGGGAGGAAGGCAATATCATGGCCAAACAACAACAACCACAGGTTGATCGCGCGGAGCGAATAGGTAAAATAATCGGCTGTTTCTTGATTGCACTGCTAATGTGGCAGTTCTTTTGGGGCTATATTATTTAGTAAGGATCAGCAATTCGCGAGCGACAACTTGGTCGGGGCGTGCATACAGCAGCGCTGCCGAGTCAACAGTGGTGAGTATATAGCGGGTAAACCCATACTTGGCGAGGTTTTTGGTAAGAGGAAGGTGAGTAAACGTTCCGTCGCTAGCACGCCAAGCGGGTACACCAATCACGGCGACTGTCCCTGGCTCTAGCTGTGATGCCAGGTTTTTTAGGAATGATCCAATAATATGGTTACAGTTTCCTTGAACTTCGGTAAGTTTACTCGCCGAGGGTGGTGCGCTAAACGGTTGCCCAAGGTAGGCCTCGCTTGCGACCGCAGTAATCGGCTGTTTCCAGTGGGTGTCCATGGCATCACCTTCGCTTACACGCCATGTTACCTGTGTATGGGCGGTACGTTCAAGCCACTCAAGGTTTTCGGTGGTGTAGCGAACCATCTTTTCAGATAAATCGGTGCCGTACGCCGAAAAGCCAAGCAGCATTGCTTCCTGTAAAAGCACCCCGGTGCCACAAAAAGGGTCGAGTACGGTCAGTGCCGATCGTTCTTCGTTTGTGGCGAGCGCCGATGGGCCTACGGCGAGGTTAATCATAATTTGGGCGAGCTTTGGTGGTAGCATGCCAACAAAGGCATCGCGGCGGGGCCGACCTTGGTCGCGGGCGGCAAGGGCAGTAATATTTTGTGCGCCACAGCTTTCAGCAACAACCGTTTCGTGGCGTCCTTTTACGATAATAAGTTCTACCTTACTAGCCGATAAGCCAAGTTTGTTATGGTGGGCGGTAGCAGTACTCAGTGCTGCATCTTGGTTAGGGATAAGCCGTAGGCTAGTACCACGCTGTTTGAGCTTACTTTTTAGAATGAGACCGACCTTTTGAACATCACGGGGTGAAACCGTAAAGTCGTAGGCGCTAAGACCAAGGGTTATTTTGCCATCAGCACCAGCCCACTCCTGAGTGTAGTGCTTAACAATAGCATCGCTAACGCGGCGCCAATCGGTGGTATTGAGTGTGGTAATAACGCGACCAATTTTTTGTGAGCCACCCAGGCGTTGAATATCGGGTTGTATTTTGGGGCTCGTAATAAGGGCTGTGCGCGAAGAAAACCAGCGAACATCGGTAAAGACCCGTTCAAGCTCGGCAATGGACAGTTCTGGTTGGCGACCTAAAAGGGCAATATACATGTACGTTCTATTATATCATGCGCATCTGATGAAAAAGGTTGCTATAATGGCTTTATGAAGCTTTCGTTTCGGGGATGGTTAACGATTTTAACACTCGCGCTACTGGCGGTGGTTATTTTTGCGGCCTGGCCTGAAATTACAAAAGCGTGGGAACTGATGGGTCGGGTTGACCTGTGGGTGCTCCTACTTCTTATTCCGGTGCAATTTTTAAGCTATTACGCAACGGGTGGTATGATTTTTTCGTACCTACGGTCTAAGGGCAACCTTGAAGATATGTCGCATTGGTCAACCACACGCCTGGCACTTGAGCTTAATTTTGTTAATCATATCTTGCCAAGTGGCGGAGCGGCGGGCTTTTCGTATTTAGCGTGGGTCTTAAAAAAGCATAAGGTCTCGGTGGCGCGCTCAACGATGGCGCAGCTTATTCGCTTTGTGCTAACGTTCCTTAGCTTTATTGTGTTACTTTTGGTCGCAATGGCTATTTTGCTGTTTGAACACCAAATTGGTTCAACGGTGGTATTGATTGGATCTAGCTTGGTTGTAGCGGCAGTGGCGGCGCTTTGGGGTGGCGTTTGGCTTATTAAAAGCAATCAACGGCTGCAAAAATTCTCGGCGTGGCTATCTACTGCGGCGAACTGGGTTATTGGTTGGGTGACGCGCGGTCGTCATAAAAATATAGTAAAACACGACGTCGTACTAGAGTTTTTTGACGGACTTCACGATGATTATTTGGCAATTCGCAGGGAGCGCAAGCTACTACTAAAGCCGTTTATTTGGGCAACAGTTGCAAACTTACTCGACGTAACGCTTATTTGGATTGCGTTTTGGTCACTTGGCTTTCCGCTTAACGCGGCGCTTTTGTTTATTGCCTTTGGGGTGGCCTCAATTGTTGGTGCACTATCGGTGACACCCGGTGGGGCAGGGGTATACGAAACGATTATGGTGGCATTTTTGGCTGCCAGCGGAGTGACTGCAGATGTGGCTATTGCAGGTACACTACTAGCGCGCGTGGCTTTGCTTGGTGGAACAATTTTGTTCGGCTATGTTTTTTATCAGCTAACAGTGGTGAAATATGGAAAACGTCCAGCTGACCGTTAGTGATTTTGTCGCGCTTGTTAATCAAACGCTCGAGTACGCCTACCCGGTTGTGACGATTGTTGGTGAGGTGGCTGAGTTTCGCGTTAGCCAAGGTAAGTGGGTAAGTTTTAAGCTCAAAGATGACGACGCGGTGGTCGATTGCTTTATGTCGGTATATCAACTGCGTATTCCTATTGAGAATGGCATGAAGATTATGGTGAGTGCTGCGCCGCGGGTAAATGCGAAGTGGGGTAAGTTTAGCTTAAATATTCGCTCGGTTAAACCAGTTGGTGAGGGTTCGATTAAAAAAGGGTTCGAGCTTTTAAAAGCGAAGCTCGAGGCCGAAGGCTTGTTTGCGCCAGAGCGTAAACGGCGTTTGCCGCGTGTGCCGCGCCGCGTTGGGGTGATTACGAGTACCGAGTCGGCGGCCTACGCAGATTTCTGCAAAATAGTGAATGAGCGATGGGGTGGCTTGGCAATTGATGTGGCGCACACTCAGGTGCAGGGCGACCCGGCTGCAGATCAGATTATTCGGGCGCTGAAGTACTTTAATAGTCTTGAAGACCTACCCGAGGTAGTGGTAATTATTCGTGGCGGCGGTAGCGCCGAAGACCTTATGACATTTAATGATGAGCTATTGGCGCGTGAAATTGCGGCAAGTCGTATTCCGACGCTGGTTGGGGTGGGGCACGAAGTTGACCACACGCTTGCCGATATGGTTGCCGATGTACGGGCGGCGACGCCAACCAACGCTGCCGAAATACTCGTACCCGATAAGGGTGAGATTATTCGTTCGGTTCGCCAACAGGTAACACTTGCGGGGCACCGCGTCATGACGGCAATTGATCAGCACATTGCGCGCACGCACGACCAGCTTCAAATGGCGCTACGGCGTATTAGTGAGCGGCTTAACGACGCAAATGACCGCTTAGCGGTACTGCGTGTGGCGGTGAATCAGGTTAATCCAGAGGCTGTTTTAAAGCGGGGCTATGCGTTGCTGCGCGGCGAAGTGGCGCCTGGTAAAGTGATTGAAATTGAAACCTATAAAACCTATATTAGTGCGGAGGTAAAAGATGTCAGAAAAAAATAATACAGTTCAAGATAAGCTAACGCGTTTGTCGGAACTTGTGGCGTGGTTTCAGAGCCCTGCGTTTGCGCTCGAAGAAGCGACCGAGCGGTTTCAGCAGGCCGAAGCGTTGGCTGAAGAGATTGAGAAAGATTTAACAAAACTTAAAAACGACATTACCGTTGTGGCGAAGCGGTTTGATAGTGACGAATCCTAGGTGACGTGGCTTTTTGTAACCGCCGGAATTGTAACACTTTTTGGTATTAGTGCCTTTTTTGGGGCGCCATACGTTCCGTCGCGGCGGCGTGATGTGCGTCGCATGTTTACTCATTTACGCCCACTAACGGCGAGCGATGTGCTGCTTGATATTGGTAGCGGTGATGGACTGGTGCTACGCGCGGCGCGTGCGCGCGGTGCTAAGGCTATTGGGTATGAAATCCACCCCGTGTTTGCTTTGGTGTCGCGAGTGCTGTCACTAGGAGATAAGCGCGTCGCTATTCGTTGGGCTAATGCTTGGACAGCGCCGTTTCCGAGCGACGTGACGTTGATTTATATTTTTTCAGTTGGCCGTGACGGTAAACGGGTGGTGCGAAAAATGCAGCGCGAGGTGGAGTGCCTTTGTCGACCAATCGAGCTTATTTGCTACGGCAATCCGTTGCCTGGCCGTACGCCTGCGCGCACATTCGAGGCGTACTATCTGTACGAGTTCCGACCTTTACACCCACAGGAAGCATAAGTATAATAAAGAGTAATATGAATCCGCAGTATCCATTTCAGCCACAGCAGCAACCGCCTGTGTCGCCACAACCACAACAGTCAGCGCCACAGCAGCCATATGCGTCCGGGCCGCAACCCGCTTTTCAGCAACCAGCACCACAGCACAGTAGCTCTGGTGGGCGAACATGGCTCATCTTGAGCATTGTGTTTATTTTTACAACAGTTTCTTTTGGCGGTGCTTTCGCGTGGGCGATGGTAAATTACCTTGATCAAAAAAGTAATGTTGACGGCAAGATCGAAAGCGCGGTGAATCTTGCCGTTAAAGACCAAAAAAAGATTGACGCCGACAATTATGCTGAAGCCGAAAAAGAACCCCTCCGTAGTTTTAAAGGCCCAGACGATTACGGTTCTTTATCGTTTCAATATCCTAAAACCTGGAGTGCGTACGAAGTAAGTGATGCCACCGACGGCGGCACTTATGAAATTTATTTTAACCCAGGCATCATTTCGCCTATTTCCGATGAGCGCCAATATGCACTTCATGTCACCATCGAGGACACAACCTACGACAGTGCGGTTGAAAATTATGCGGGTCAGGTTGAATCGGGCGAGCTTAAGTCTAGCCCCGTGACAATTAACGGTCAGGCTGCAACTCGTCTTGAAGGCTCATTTAGTGATGACATTAAGGGTGCTGCGGTTATTATGAAAATTCGTGACAAAACTGCCACAATTCGCACCGACGCACGCACCTTTTTGCCTGACTTCAACAAGCTTGTTCAATCAATTACTTTCAATAAATAGGCAAGATGCTTGTCTTTGCATCGCACGCTTACCTAGTGCTACACTAGGTACATGAATGGAGGTGATGGGTACGAGGTAACGCCGCTGATTGCGGCTGCGCACGAGCTAAAAGCGCCACTTGCTTTGGTGCGTCAGCTGGCGTTGCGGCTCGAAGACGAATCGCTGTCTGCAAGTGACCGTCAGCAGCTTATTCGCCGCGCGGTACTCACGAGTGAGCGCGCACTTCGGTTGACGAGCGACTTAACGCGATCGGCTCGTCTTGATGCGAGTTTATTCACACTTGAGCCTATTAACCCCGAGCAGCTATGCCGCGATGTGGCGAGCGAATTACTACCGCTTTTTGAAGCGTATGGACGAACGGTAACAGTAAAGGCGCCGCGACGATCGTCACTACTGGTTGCAAACCGCGATTTGCTGCGCCGTATTCTTCTTGGTTTTAGTGATAACGCGCTGCATTATAGTGCGGCCGATTCGCCGATTCATATGTCGATTAAGGCAGGGCGTCAGCCGGGGACGGTACTGATTGGGGTGCGCGATTACGGCCCTGCGTTGCCCGCTGCCTTGTGGCGCGATTTGCAGGCAAAACTTCGAACAGCTCCGCAGCCGGTTCATGCTCGCCCTGAGAGTAGTGGGCTAGGGCTTTATATCGCAAGCCAATTTGCTGAAGCGATGAATGGGCGGATTGGTGCGATTCGGCACCGTGATGGCGCTACGTTTTACGTTGAGTTACAAGCTTCATCGCAGTTGAGTTTACTATGACGCGAGTACTGCTGGTTGAAGACGACGCATGGCTTGCCGACGTAACACGGGGGGTACTACTTGACGCTGGGTACGAGGTGAACCATGCGCTGCATGCTATGGCGGCAATCGATACAATTGACCAATGGCTGCCTGACGTTATTGTGCTCGATGTACTCCTGAGTGGTTCGACCGGCTTTGCGCTTTTAAATGAGTTGCAATCACACGCCGATACGGCAGGTATACCAGTTATTTTATACACCAATTTGGCTGAACAATTTTCGCATTCACAATTAACATCATATGGTGTAAAGCGTGTTGTAGATAAAACAACAGCCGCTCCGCATGACATTGTTGTTGCAATTAAAGCCGTTACTAATAGCGGGGGTGAACATGAAAACGTATCGCACTAAGGCTATTGTACTGCGACGCACTAATTACGGCGAAGCAGATAGAATTGTGCAACTACTTACTCCTGATGGGCGCCAAAGTGTGATGGCGCGCGGGGTGCGTAAGGAGAAAAGTAAACTAGCGGGCGGGATTGAGCTATTTGCCGTCAGTGACGTGGTGATAGGCGAAGGCAAGGGTAACTTAGGAGTGCTTACATCGGCCAAGCTCGATCATTTTTATCGTCATATTCTTGAGGATTACGACCGCTTACAGTTTGGCTACCAAGCGATTAAGCTAGTAGCGAAGGCAAGTGACGCGGTTGATGAGCCCGAATGGTTTGATTTACTGACCGAAACAATCGCGGGGCTTGATGCGCTCACGTTACCGTTGCCGCTGGTGAAGGCGTGGTTTTATATTCGGTACGCTGCACTACTTGGGCACGAGCTCAACTTGGAGCTTGCGGTTGACGGCAGTCCGCTCCAGGCTGATCTTTGGTATAGGTATGATGCCGCCGAGCAGGGGCTACGTGTTGTGCAAAATGGCGAACTAGGTAGTGAACACATTAAGTTGTTGCGACTCATTGCAACACGCCCGTTGCAGGTATTGGCGCAGGTTGGCGGTATTGGCGAAATTCTTGGTACATGCCTTCATGTGGTCGAGGAGCACGCTGCCATCGACCTTGTGGTATAATAACCATAATTATGAGTACAGAGAAAAACATGGAAGACATTGTTAGCTTGGCGAAACGTCGAGGCTTTATTTACCCCGGTTCTGACGTTTACGGCGGACTAAGTGGTACCTGGGACTACGGTCCGCTTGGTATGGCATTGAAGCGCAACATCATGAACTTATGGTGGAAGCTGTTCGTTGACGACCGCGACGATATGTACGGTGTTGATGCGGCAATTTTGATGAATCAAAAGGTGTGGCAGGCGAGTGGCCACGTTGATACCTTTACCGACCCACTGGTCGAAGACCTCGAAACCAAGCAGCGGTTTCGGGCTGACCACCTTATTAAAGACGCTGGCTATTCTGCCGACGGCCTTAGCCTTGAGCAAATGACGCAGCTTATTCGCGACAAAAACATTAAAAGCCCAAACGGTAACGAACTATCAGAAGTGCGTACTTTTAACATGATGTTTACGACCACGGTGGGCCCAGTCGCCGACGACAAGTCAATTAGCTACCTTCGCCCAGAAACGGCGCAGGGTATTTTTACCAATTACAAAAATGTGGTTGACTCGTTTTACCCCGACCTGCCGTTTGGTTTAGCGCAGCAGGGTAAGGCGTTTCGTAACGAAATTAGCCCGCGCGATTTTATCTTCCGAAGCCGTGAGTTTGAACAAATGGAAATTGAATACTTTGTTGATCCAAGTAAGTGGGAAGAGTCGTTTGAACATTGGCGCCAGCAAGTATGGAAGTGGACTCAGGCGCTTGGCCTCGCCGACGAAAACGTTCACGAGTTGGAAGTGCCCGAAGAAGACCGTGCGCACTACAGCAAGCGAACGATTGACTTTGAATATGATTTTCCGATTGGTCGCGAAGAGCTATTGGGCCTTGCGTATCGTACCGACTTTGACCTCGGTAACATTCAGCGTGTCAGCGGTAAAAGCATGGATTACACCATTAAAGGAACGAACGAAAAGTTTGTGCCACACGTGATTGAGCCATCGTTTGGTGTAGAGCGCGCCCTTATGGCAGTGCTTTCAAACGCGTACACCGAAGACGAAGTCAACGGCGAAAAACGTATTGTGATGAAATTCCCTGAGCACTTGGCCCCAATTCGCTTTGCTGTATCGCCGCTGGTTCGCAATAAACCCGAACTCGTCGCGAAGGCTCGTGAAGTATACGATTTGTTGAAGAAAAAATACGGCGCAGTGATGTGGGATGACAATGGCAATATTGGTAAACGCTATCGCCGTCAAGACGAAATTGGAACGCCATACTGTGTGGTGATTGACTTTGATACGCTTGAGACCGACGGCCTTGTGAGTGTTCGCGACCGCGATACAACCGAGCAACGCCGCGTCAAGCCAGAAGAACTTTAGACCTACAGAACACCAAAAGGAGGGGATATGATTGTTTATTATACCGATGGTAGCGCTAGCCCAAATCCTGGACCTGGCGGTTTTGCCGTTATTAAAAATGGCCAACCGCACATTTTAGGGAGCGAAGACGGTGATACCACTAATATTCGTATGGAAGGCAAAGCTATTGCCGCGGCACTAAAAGACGCAGGCGGCGAGCATGCCGAAATTTTTACCGATAGTGAATTTTGGATTAACGTCATTACCAAATGGGCACCCGGCTGGGAAGCAAAAGGCTGGAAGAAAAAGGGCGGTGAAATCAAAAACCTTGATATTGTACAAGAAGTCTACCCACTTTATCAGGAGTCAAATGCCATACTGATATGGGTGCGTGGTCACGAGGGCGATGAAGGCAATGAAATGGCCGACGAATGGGCTAATAAGGCGCGCGAAGGGGTCCGCATTTAGTAGGTCCCCACGGGGTCGATTAGCAAGCGCCCGCAGGGTGTGGCGTTAGTGTACGGTTTGACAGGCGCTCTGTACGGGTGTACGCTAGCCAACACGACGTAAGTAAAGGGAGAGCGATATATGTCGATTGATATCGAGCGGCGCATAAGCGATACGCCGCCCACTCCAGAACAACTTCATAAACTTGCGGCAATTGGCGTTAGTTCGGCGGTTGCGCGCGAGAAACTGCGCATGCACCCGAGTCAGCTGAATGCGCGTTTTGTGAGCGACGAGCTTGACCTTGATACCGACACGGCCTGTGACAACGAGGACTTGCCATCGCGAGCTCGTCACCGCCTAACGATGCGCTTTGGGGCGCGATTGTCGGAAGAGGGTGAGCGGATTCGAAGCCTAAAATATGCCAGTACGTATTCGGTTGAGTTTGCGCCTGAATTTTGGGTAGCCGAACGCGCGACGCATCGGTTTGAATGGACGCGTCAAAAAGTGCTGCTTGCCGAGCGGGCCATTATCATTACGGGGCTTGGCGAACCGCAAGTTGAAACACTTGCCGATGTGTTTGATAATTTCAAGTTGCGCGACGACAGTGTTGATATTCTTCATGCGAGCGACCAGTTTCAAGAAATTACCGCCGACGACTGCGAAGAACTGATTGCCGACATGGACGATTATTTTCGCGCGCTCATGGTACAATAAATGCTGTTGTTATAAATAGGGAATACACACATGGAAACTGCCGAAACAAACCCAGATATTACTGAAACGCCCGTTGATGCGCCCCAAGCCGATGCGCCTGTAGAGGCGCCCGAGACTGACACGTCCGAGGCGGAAAAACCTGTTGATGCCGAAATGGAAGCGGCAGCGAACGAGCCCGAAGCGGTTATTTCGACCGAGGCGGTGAACGCGGTCCATGTTGCGCCCGAGCACGACGTCAACCTTGAGGTTGCTGCGTCAAACACTGACGGCACTGATATTTTTAACTGGGCCAACCAAACCGACGCCGTCAAAAACGAACTGCGTGTTGAATTCTTTTTATTTAATAAAAATTACACGCCGTACACCACGACGATTTCTGACGATTTAGACGTGCAAATTAAGGCGCTCTTTTTGTACGACATTATTAACGACGTCAACCTTGGCGCGGGCACTGGCCTGAGCGTACGTGATTATGAGCTGAGTGAAAAAGAAGAAAACACCTTGCTACGTACCGATTTACCAAAGGTGGGGCGTGCCGAAACGCTGATCCACCTTATTGAGCACGAGCGTCACGACATTGTTGAATTTAGCGAAACTGAGCACGAATTTAAGCGTATTAAAGGAATTGTGGCGCGCTTTAGTCGCCGCGATGGCACGGGCGTGTTTTACATTATCAAGCAGGTGAGCGCGGGTAACACCTTGGCGGGTGCGGCGTCGTGGCAGTTTGAGGGTGGTACGTTTAAGCCGTTTGAGCCAGAGTTTGGCTGGAAGGTTCCTGCTGACAACCAAGTGTTGATTGTCGATAAGGATATCTTCATCTTTAATCAATCTAAATTTGAGCGTATTTTTAACTACGATTTTAAAAAGCAGCTAATTGCCGACCAAAAAGTTGCCGAAATTGAAAAGCAGTATAGGCTGAGTTTCCCTGAAGGTACCGATTTGCAATCGTTGGTAATGGAAAAGAAGGCAATTGTCACCAAGTTGCAAAAGCTTGAGGTTGGCACCGTAACGCAGGAGCAGGCGATTGACTATGCCGATACTATGCAGCTTGAGCTGATGACCGACGATGAAGGTAAGATTATTATTATGGACGGTAACGACCTTGATATGTTTGTAAACCTGATTAACGAGGATTATATTACGAGCGAACTGACCGGGCGTCGCTTTGTGATTAAGAGCAAAAAGCTACTTGATGACCCAGAAGGCGAGCCACCGCGCGGGTAGGGGTAATGTGCTTGTGGTATACTGGAGTGAAATAGAGTAAAAGGGAAGAGGGGCACTCAGTGAGGGTACTTGGCAATACTATAGCACAAAATAAGCAAAAGCGCAATGGTAAGCGCCTGAGCCAACCCGCTCTCGCATCTTTCTTCACTAGGCTTCGCGCCGCGTTTGATGTCGGGCCCCAGCGCCGACTCACACTCGGGCTGCAGAATCGTTCAGAAAGACACGAGAGAGGGTTAGCCGCTCAGGGCTTCACTATTGTGGAACTTTTGATTGTGATTGTGGTGATCGCAATCTTAGCTGCTATTACCATTGTTAGTTATAACGGCATTTCTAGTAAAGCCACCGAGTCTGCTTTAAAGTCGGACCTTAATACCGCCGCCAAGCAAATCAATATTGCAAAGGTCGAGAACGGCAGCTATCCAAGCAATACGAATGACATTAAGACTAGCGGTGATGCGGAGTACACCTACGCCGCTACAGACAGTACCTTTTGTTTAAGCGCCGCCAAGGGCGGCTTTTCATTTAAGATTACCGAAGCCGGAAGTATAGAAGAAGGTAACTGCGGTACTTCAACTCCACCGCTCGCAACCACTATGCAGACGTTTACACCTGCAATGTGTGCCAGCCTAACTACCTACACGGGTGCCAATGAAGAGGCTGTAATTGAACTAACCGACAGCCGCGGCGGTGCTGTTCGTACCTACCAAATTGCTAAGCTCGCCGATGATAACTGCTGGATGTTGAATAACCTCAGGCTCGGCTCAACAACAAGTGCTACCACACTAACCCCAAGTGACAGCGACGTCGCTAGTAACTTTACTCTACCGCAACTTAATGACGGAACTCGTACCCGCGACACCAGCACCAACCCAGGCAATGACTACGACACCCCGTACGCTTACGGCCCAGTTCCTGGCGACACCAGCTCGGGCGCTACTAACTATGGCTACCTTTACAACTTCTCTGCAGCCACCGCAGGCGAATCTCGTACAACACTTCCGGCAACGGGTGGCGATGCTCAACACTCCATTTGCGCAAAAGGCTGGAAGCTTCCGACCGGCGGAGCAGCCGCAGGCGCTAGCGACTTCTCAAGACTAGACCGAGCCTTTGGGGGTAATGGGCTTACTCAAATAGGCCAAATAAGCACCCCGCCGGCTCACCTAGCTACAGGCTGGCTCAATACCGGCGCATTCAAGGGTGTCTTTGCTGGTAGCTGGAATGACTCGTTTAGTATCCAGGGATCGGGTGGTTACTTGTGGTCGCGGTCGGTATACCCAAGCTCTAGTAATGCCTATTACGCGTTCGACGCGGTCTTCTACTCTAACAACGTTTACCCCGGTACTGAATATGACACTCGGAGCCACGGGTTTGCGGTTCGCTGTCTCTTGAACTAACCCGCGAGGGGGTTGACGCGAGGCTCATTGCCCCGTGCTACAATAGAAGTAATGAATCAATCATTGGCATTAGAAATAATGCTCTCGGGGGAGAGTGTGCTGCTAACCGGTCCGGCCGGTGCTGGTAAAACCTATGTGTTAAATCAGTTTATTAAGCTTGCCAAGCACGACGGCAAACACGTTTCGGTGACGGCGACGACGGGATTGGCGGCGACGCACCTTGGTGGCACGACAATCCACAGTTGGGCGGGGATTGGCGTCAGTGATTTTTTGCCACAGGGCTTTGCTGAGCATATTGCCAAAGGGCGCCGCGAAATCATCGAAAAGACCGACGTCCTGGTGATTGACGAGATTAGTATGCTACACGATTTTCGGCTCGACCTTGTTGACGAGGTGTGTCGGTTAGTCCGCAAAGAGCCCGACGTGCCGTTTGGCGGTATTCAGCTGATTATGTCGGGTGATTTTTTCCAGTTGCCGCCGATTAACCGTGGCGATTCGCGGGCGGGTAGTTTTGTGGTTAACGCCAACGTGTGGCAAGAACTCGACCCTGTTATTTGTTATCTCGAGGAGCAACACCGTCAAGACGACGAAACGCTGATTGGTATTTTAAACGCTATTCGGGCGGGCGATGTGCGTCGTCACCACGCCGAGACGCTTTTGGCGCGCACCGAGGTACACCCCGACGACCTCGAACAACTCACCGAGCTGCACACTGTTAACCTCGACGTTGACGCTATGAACGAGGCAAAACTTACACAACTTGATGGCGACGAAATTTCGTACGAACAAAGTAGCACCGGGTCTGAAAATTACGTCGAAAACTTACAACGGTCGGTGTTGGCGCCAAAAATCCTCAAACTAAAGTTGGGCGCGCTGGTCATGGCGGTCAAAAATAGCCCCGAGCGCAAATATGTTAACGGTAGTATTGGTACGGTGGTCGACTTTGAGCCGCATACCGATTACCCAGTGGTGGCGTTCCAGAACGGCAAAGAGGTGACGATGTCGCCCGACACGTGGGAGCTGCGCGATGGTGATAAAAAGCGGGCGAGTATTACGCAAATTCCGCTGCGTTTGGCGTGGGCGATTACCGTGCATAAATCGCAGGGGATGACGCTCGACGCCGCGCGGATTGACCTCCGTAAAGCTTTTGTCGAAGGCATGGGCTACGTGGCGCTTAGTCGAGTGAAAAATGTCGACAATCTTTATTTGAGTGGCATTAACCAGATGGCGCTGCGCGTTAGCTCAGAAGCCCAACTGATTGATATTCACTTACGTGACAAAGCGGCGCAAGCGAAAACGCAGTACGCGCACCTCGCAGAGCAGGCGAGTAAGCGCGCCACCGAACTACCAAAAAAGGCTAAAAAAGCCGGCGGTAGTGCGAGTTGGGCGGAAAAAATCGAAAAAATGCGCGAAACTTACCCCAATGCGTATCGACCATGGCTCGAGGCGCACGACGCCGAACTGAAGCAGTATTTTCAGCAGGGCGAATCGCTCAAACAGTTAAGCCAGCGGCTTGGGCGCCACGAAGGTTCGATTAAAATGCGCCTGCAAAAACTTTTTGGTGAGGATATTGTTTCGTAACGCACCGTCGAGCGACGACGGCGAGGGGAGTATTACATGAAAGATCCATTTGCAAAAAGTGAAGTCAAAATTGCCGTTATTGGCGGCGGCACGGGGAGCTTTACGATGCTGTCGGCGCTTAAGCAGTACACCAGCCAAATTGCCGCGATTGTGAGTATGGCTGATGACGGTGGGAGCACGGGGGTGCTGCGCGATGAACTCGGCACGCTGCCACCCGGAGATGTTCGACAATGTTTGGTGGCGCTGAGTGATTCACCAAAGGTGCGTGAGCTATTTGAATATCGATTTGATGCGGGAACGTTTAGTGGTCACTCGTTTGGCAACGTGCTTTTAACGGCGCTTGAAAAAATTTCGGGCGATTTTAGCCAGGCGGTCGAGACGGCATCAGAGATTTTACGTATTCGCGGAACGGTCATTCCTGCAACGCTTGACGATGTGCGTCTTAAGATGGAATGGGCCGAGAAGAGCTTAGTATTACAGGGCGAGCGTGTGATTGACGCTGAGTATTTTCAGCACGATCCACGCCGCGCGCGCCTGTCGCTGACGCCAACGGCGGTATCTAACCCAATGGCGATTGCTGCGATTGAGCAAGCGGATATTGTAGTAGTGGCGCCTGGTGATTTATACACTTCGCTGGGTCCGCTGCTTGTGATTGACGGCATTGGCGAGGCGCTTGCTCGTACAAAAGCCACTAAAATTTACGTGGCCAACTTGGTGAGTAAGCGCGGGCAGACTGATGGCTTTACCGTTAGTGACCATGCCGCAGAAATTGAGCGGTTTGCGGGCACTGATTTTCTTGATTACGTTTTATATAACGAAGAAGCACCAAGTGACGAGGTGGCGCGACGCTACAAAGAAGAGGGTGGCTATGTAACACAAGCCGATACTGACGTATTGTCGAGCCAACACTACAAGGCTGTTGGTGGCCATTTTTTGGGGCAAATGGCTAAAACGAATGACGCCGATACGCTTATTGGCAAGCGGTCGCTTATTCGCCACGAGGCAAGTGCGGTGGCAAAACTTATTCTCGATTTATATAACCAGTAAAAATGAAACACCCCGCTGGCTGCGAGGTGCCCGTAGGCGCCGAGTCGGCGGGGTGGATGGGTGATGTGGTGCGCAGCTAGTGCGCGCCGACGGCGGGCTCCAGCAGGCGCTCGAGCAGCACGGGCGTGTTGCCCTGCTTCTGCGTGATGGTACCCTCCCACGCGCCCGGGACCTTGATGACGATCGAGCCGTCCTTGTTGGAGCGGCCGAAGCTCTGGTCGATGGGAGCGGGGTAGAACATCTCGGAGTCGGGCGACTTGTGCCAGACCTCAACGCCGTTCTTGAGGCTGCGGATGAGGCAGTTCTCGACGGCGATGCTGATGGTAGTACCGCCGATGACCGCGATGCGGCTGATGATGCCGCGCATGGTCACGCCGGTGCTGTCACGAACCGTGAACAGCTGACCCTTCATGGACAGCGGATCGCGGGCGAACCTGAGCAGCTGCTCGTCCAGGGTAGAGATGAAACGGTGTGTTGCCACTTTGAGTTTTCTCCTTGGGAAGGTGGGGAAGGGGTAATCAACCACAATCAATCACTTCGTTTCGCGGAGTGATTATTATATTATAGCACTTTTGGTTAAAAAATACAAGTCAGTGGGGTGTGCGGGGTGAAGATAGGGGTGGCGGCGGGGCGCAGGGGTAATAAACGGCAGAGTTATCCCCAAATATGTGGATAAACCAACACGTTATAAAAAAATGTCAAAATTGGGGGTTGAAGTGGGTAGTTGTGGGTAGTATCATAAGTCCAAGTGGCAAACAAAACCACAAACAAAAAGATTACATTAAAAAAATAACTCTAGCTTACCCTTAGGAGGGTACAGGTGGCCCAAATAGATTATTTTGAACGAAGACTGGACGATAAGCGTCGTTTGACGGTACCGTCAGAGCTTCGTGAGGAATTTCTATCGGGCGTCGTACTAACAAGGGGATTTGGCCGTTATTTGCACCTATATCCAAAATCGGTATGGGAGCAAGAGGTTGAACCAGCTCTGAACGCCAGTGGGAGCATTCTTGATGAAAAGATTGCAGATACGAATGTTCAGTTTCGCAGGGGTAAAACCGAAGCCGAGCTTGATCAAAAACAGGGTCGCGTCACAATTGAGCAGCATTTGCTTGATTATGCACACATAGAGCGTGACGTTGTTGCTGTTCGAGCAGGGCAGTACTGGCGCATTATGGCTGGAGATTCCGAATAACCCGACACCGAACGCCAAAACGTTCGCTTTCCGTATAACGTAGTCGGCTCATTAAAAATTTATCATCGAAAAGAAAAACTCTCGAGATCAACTATCTGGTAGTGAGGCGTGGTATGTGGCCCACATTAAACAAGCCATTGCACCTTTCTCTAAAACACACCTCCCAAAAAAACTCCACCTCACATAAGTCTCTCAACTCGTCAATTCCACGTATTAGTGCCTTTATAGACGCTTTCAAAAGGGATTGACACGACTTTTACAAAAACAAACACACCTATGCGAAAACAAACAGCTTCACTATCGGTTAGGTGATCTCGAATTATTGAGTATACGAAAAGCGATGTTTTATGTGTACTCTTTTTGAGGGTGTGTGAAATCTTTCCATAGAAAGATTTCAGCCCAGCGCTTTCGTCAACTTCCAGTGGAAGTTTATGAAAAAGTGACCCGAAAAAAGATGTGCGAATAAAATTGAGCGATTTGCTATACTAAATAAGATGAGTAAAGAACATCCACCACATCATGTTCCTGTTCTTCTTGACGCTGTTCTTCGCGAACTAGCACCGCAAGTAGGCGAGTCATACCTTGACTTAACTGCTGGCTACGCTGGTCATGCGACGGCAGTGCTTGATATAACAAAAAACGATAAGGAGAGTGTTCTGGTCGATCGTGATGAATATGCAATTGCGCATCTTCAGCACATGAAAGACCGGGGCGTTCGCTTACTGCACACCGATTTTGTATCTGCCGCACGGCAGCTATGCGAAGAGGGCGCGCAGTTTAGTCTTATCCTGATTGATTTGGGGGTGTCGTCACCACAGCTCGATCAGGGCGAACGAGGGTTTTCATTCAAACATAATGGACCCCTGGATATGCGTATGGACCGAACATCGGGGCAAACCGCTGCCGACTTGGTTAATACGGCAACTATCCAGGACCTCACGACAATTATTCACGAGTATGGCGAAGAGCCATACACGCAGGCGAAGCATTTAGCTCAGCAGATTGTCGAGAACAGGCCATTTTACGAAACCGAACCGTTAGCCGACCTGATTAAGCAAAACTATCGTGGTCGCCAGGGTAAAATCCACCCAGCCACGCGTACCTTTCAAGCGCTCCGTATTGCCGTCAACGACGAACTTGGGCAGGTTGCTGCAGTGCTTCCGCTTCTTCCAAAACTCCTTACGAGTGGGGGGAGGGTAGGAATCATCAGTTTCCATAGCCTCGAAGATCGTTTAGTGAAACGCTTCTTTAAAGAACAAGAAGCCAATGGGTTTGAAGCCGAACTTCAAATTCTTACCAAAAAGCCCGTTTCAGGAGCCACCGACGACGTTCACAATCCGCGTTCGCGAAGTGCAAAACTTCGAGTCGCTGTGAAAAAATAAAAAAACAACACAGAAAGGGCACAAACATCATGCCAGTTCACATTACAGTACAATACGCAGACCAAGCGCAAGTAGTTGCAGTTCGCGTTAAGTAATACCACTATATTCCTCGCTCGCTATCTCATAGCGGCGGGCGAGGAACTATGGGCACGACGGGTCTAAAGCCCTAAATGCTCACTAAAAACAAAAAAACAAACACCACCACAAAATATGTCACCACAAAATAATTATTACGTATCACGTCGCCAGCAGAACTACTCGCGCAATCAAAACACAACGCGATTTCAGTCGGCGGTCAAACTCGGGCCAGTTGCGCATACAGTACTTGTTGTACTGATGATTATTGTCCTCGGTTTGATTTATGTTACTCAGGCGACCCGCACCACGGGCTACGACTACGAAGCTCAAAAGATCGATAGTCAAATTGCAGAGTATAATGAACAGAAGAGCGAACTCGAAGTTGAGAAAGCTCGACTTACTGCGCTCGAAACAGTTAAGAACAGTAGCGTGGCAAAAGAAATGACAACACCGTCATCGACACAATACGTTCAAGAATAGTTTTAAGAACTTTTTTTAAGAACTTTTTATGAAACCCGAATTAATTCATGGTAGCCGTTCGCGCATCTTGGCTGGTGCTATTTTAGCGATTGCCGCCGTGTTTGTAATTCGGCTTTTTTATTTGCAGGTTATTCAACATGGCCATTATGTCGATTTAGCGCAAACCGAGCAGGTGAAGCGTGAGCGCTTGCCAGCAAAACGTGGTGAAATTTACGCCCTGAATGACACAACGCCGGTTAAAATGGTGCTTAACGAAACAATCTACACAGTGTTTGTTGACCCTGTGGTGATTATTGAATCTGGTGAGTCGGAGGTGATTGCGAAAGCCCTTAAAGAGATCGCTGGTGGCAATGTGCGCGACGGCTTTGAGACACAGCTGACAAAAAAGGATAGTCGCTACCAAATTATTGCAACCCGCGTCACGCGAACGCAGGCCGAGAAGATTAAGGCGAAAGAGTTTCGCGGTATTGGTTTTCAGGCGGTCGCGCAACGTGTCTACCCCGAAGGGCAACTAGCGGCACAGGTGCTCGGTTTTGTTAACGCCGAAGGGGTTGGTAATTACGGGCTTGAGGGCTTTATGAACGAGGAGCTCGCGGGGGTTGATGGTCGCCTCGAAACGGTGACTGATATTAGTGATGTTCCGCTGACTGTAGGGGACCGTAATATCCGAGTACCAGCTCAAAATGGTAAAAATATTGTGATGACAATTGACCGCAATGTGCAGTCTAAGGTTGAGCAGGCGTTGGCAGCGGGCTTGAAGCGTAGTCGTGCTACCGATGCAAGTGCGGTGGTAATGGATCCAATGACGGGGAGGGTGATTGCTATGGCAAACCTTCCAACTTATAACCCGGCTGACTATTACAAGGTGACTGATGCGGCACTATTTAACAACGCGACAATTTCGGCGCCATATGAGCCAGGGTCGGATGTAAAAACGTACACAATGGCAACAGCAATTGATAAGGGTGTTGCACGGGCTTCTGACACGTATTACAACACGGACTCGATTAAAGTAGATGACCGAACGATTGGTAACGCGGTACTTGGTCATACTGGGGTTATTAGCTTCCAGACTGCCCTAACATGGTCGCTTAATACTGGCTTTGTGACGCTGGCGCAGCGATTAGGTGATGGCAAACAAATCACACGGACTGCTCGCGATACAATGTATGAGTATTTTCATGACCGGCTTGGGCTCGGGCAGTTAACGGGTGTCGAGCTTGCTAATGAGCAAAAGGGGATTATTATTTCGCCAAATCAGCCCGATGGAAATGCAGTGCGCTATTCAAACATGTCGTTTGGCCAGGGGCTTGATGCGACGGTGATGCAGGTGTCAGCTGGCTTTTCGTCAATTATTAACGGGGGAAATTTTTATCAACCGACGATTATTGACGGCTATATTACAGATGAGGGTTCGTATCAAAAGGCCCCTCTAAAGCCGCCTGTTCGTAAGAGTGTAGTAAAAGCTACAACATCTAGTGAAATTAAGGAAATGACACACATTGCACGCTCAATGTTCCCGGGTATTGATAAGCCAGGCTATTATATCGGGGGGAAAACAGGAACGTCACAGGTGATTCGTAATGGTGTGTATGCCGACGACGAGACAATTGCAACCTACTTGGGCTATGGTGGAAGTGACAGGGATCACCCAGAGTATGTCATAATGGTATCAATCCATGGTGACCACCGCGTACTGGGCGGGTCAACCGATGCGATGCCAATTTTTACGGATATTTCAAACTGGATGCTTGGGTATCTTAAAATACAACCGAAAGGCAGATAATATATGGAAATCGTAACTCAGGCCCTTAATGATGCACTGCTTAGAACATTTCTTTTAAGTGTGGCGGCATTCGCCATTGCTATGTTTTTAACGCCGCTATACACCTTTGTGGCCTACCGCTATAAGTTTTGGAAACGTCAGCGCACCGAAAGTACAACCGGCGAGGCCTTGAAGGTATTTACAAAACTACACGCCAACAAGTTTAAACGCAATATTCCAACAATGGCGGGGGTTGTGTTTGTGTTGGCAATTGTTATTGTGACGTTCTTCTTTAACCTTGATCGTCGCGAGACATGGCTACCGCTGGCGGCGCTGGCGGGCGGTGCAATTGTTGGCCTTATTGATGACATTATTAATATTCGTGGTGGCGGCAAAGGTGTTGCTGGGTTACGTTCAAGCTTGAAGTTTTTGATGATTACGGCCATTGGGCTTGTGCTGGGCTGGTATTTCTTTGACCGACTCGACGTGACAATGGTGACGGTGCCATTTGTAGGTGAGTGGCACTTAGGCTGGCTGATTATTCCACTGTTTGCGTTTGCGGTTGTTGCAACGGGTAATGCGGTGAACATTAGTGACGGGCTTGACGGCCTTGCGGGTGGCCTCGCGGCGATTGCTTTTGGTGGCTTTGGGGTTATTTCGCTTTTGCAGGGCAATGCGCTCATGGCGGGCTTCTGTTTTACGGTTGTGGGCGCGCTTTTGAGTTACCTATGGTTTAATATCCACCCCGCACGCTTTTTTATGGGTGACGTCGGGAGTTTTGCGCTCGGAACCTCGCTTGGCGTAGTGGCGATGCTGACGGATTCGCTGTTTCTGTTGCCAATTATTGGACTCGTGTTTGTACTCGAAGCGGGGTCGAGCCTACTGCAAATTACAAGTAAGCGACTTTTCAAGCGAAAAATCTTTATTTCGGCACCGGTACACCACCATCTGGAGGCAATTGGCTGGCCTGAAACAAAGGTGACGATGCGCTTTTGGGTGATTGCTGCTGTGACTGCTTTTGTTGGTGTAATGGTTGCACTTGCTGGGGGTACTATTTAGCAATGGCCTCGCAGGGGTGGCAAGCGCGGCGCGCAGTGAAGCCAGAGGGTGTAGTGCGTAAGCACCATGGCGATCGCCTAATTGTCGTTTTTACGGGGCTTTTGATGCTTGTAGGGCTTTTGGTGATTTATGCGATTGGGCCACAACGAGCAAACTTAATGAACTCGGTCTTTGGGTTTGAATATTCCCAAGGGTATTTTTTCTGGAAGCAGCTGCTTAGCTTAGCGCTGGCTGCGTTTGGCTTTTGGGTAATGTCAGTCATTCCGTATACGTTGATTTTGCGCCACGGCACAAAGGTGCTTTGGTTGGGGTTTCTGGCGTGTGCGCTACTGGCGATAGGCGGGTGGACTGGCATAATTGAGGGTACTAACGGAGCAGTGCGCTGGATTGAGCTTGGGCCAATCGGAAGTGTGCAGCCGGCCGAGGTGTTGAAGTTTGGCGTGCTCCTTTATTTGGCGGCTTTTTTAGCGGTTCGCTCGCGAGAAGGGAAGATTAACGACCTGCGCGAGACGCTCATTCCAGTTGCAGTAGTAGCGGGGGCGGCGCTCCTTTTTGTGATTGTGATTCAAAAAGACCTAGGAACTGGTATGTCGCTGACGGCGATTGTTGCCATGATGTTATTTATGGCGGGGATTAATCGTCGAGTAATTGCGAGCCTCGTGGGCCTGTTGGTCGTTGCGGGGTTGGTACTTATTTTTACGTCACCGCACCGTGTAGAGCGCGTTATGACGTATTTGCAGGGCGACAATACCTCAACCAGTGATGCTGACGCGTATCATATTCAGCATGCCAAGATTGCGATTGGGTCGGGTGGGCTGTTTGGTGTTGGTATTGGCGATAGTGTGCAGGCTTCGGGGTACTTGCCTGAGGCGATTAACGACTCTATTTTTGCCATTATTGGTGAAACCTTTGGCTTTGTAGGTACGGTTGCCCTGATTGCACTGTTTGTGGCACTTTTGATGCGCCTCTTGGGGGTTATGGATCACATGGTTGATCAGCGGCTGAAATTACTTGCCGCTGGTGTCTTTGGGTGGCTTGGTGCGCATGTTATTCTGAATATAGCCGCAATGATTGGTATTTTTCCACTAACGGGTATTACATTACCGCTGTTGAGCTACGGTGGAACAAGTATGATTTTCATGGCGGCAGCGCTTGGGCTGGTGTTCCAACTTTCTAAATACACTGTACATTCATCACGTATAAAGGAGGCAGCCGATGAAAATTCTCGCCGTGGGCGGGGGGTCGGGCGGACACGTTACGCCAGTCGTCGCGGTGCTTAAAGAGCTTCGGGCGCACGATTCAACCATAGAACTAAAATTTTGGTGCGATGTAACCTTTGCGCCTCAGGCGACAACCATTGTTGGCGCTTTTGACGATACTATTCCTGTCGAAATGATTATGTCGGGCAAATTGCGACGGTATCACCATTTAACGGTATGGCAGCACATTATGTGGCCATCGCTGATGTGGCAAAACACAGTTGATCTGTTTAAGGTAGTGGGCGGGTTTTTCCAGAGCCTTGCAAAGCTCATCCGCTGGCGCCCCGATGTTGTGTTTACGAAGGGCGGCTTTGTATGCCTCCCTGTAGGACTGGCGGCTCGCGTACTTCGTATTCCGCTGGTAATTCATGATTCCGACGCCCACCCAGGGCTTACTAACCGATTGCTTTCACGTTGGGCAACGGCAATTGCAACGGGTGCGCCGCTCGAATATTACAACTATCCGGTAGCGAAAACAAAATATGTTGGTATACCTGTGGGGGCGGCGTTTAAACCGCTTTCCGCAGAAAAAAAGCAGGCGGCTAAGCGGCGATGGGGCGTGAATCCTAAACGCCCACTGATTGTGGTGACTGGTGGTGGGCTTGGTGCACGGCGCCTCAACAATACGACGCTTGCGGCACTTCCAGAGCTTGAGCAGCTTGGTTCGGTTATATTAGTTGCTGGCGCAGGTAATTACGACGAGCTACGCGAGCGTTACCCTAAAGATACAGCATCGTTTCAGCTACACCGCTTTGTAAATACCATGCATGACTTGCTTGGTGCGGCCGATATTGCCGTTGCGCGGGCTGGGGCAACAACTATTTTGGAGTTAGCAGCGCTTCAAACGCCAACTATTCTTGTGCCTAATGCAGCTCTTACGGGTGGTCATCAGCTAAAAAATGCCGCCGTCTACGAGGAGGCGCAAGTAGCAATTGTACTCGATGAAGACGAAATGGTTGAAAACCCAGCGCTCCTTGTAAAGGCGGTGAAGTCATACCTCGATGACCCTAAAACAATGCGCTCAATGGCTACCCGATTTGGTAAGTTTGCAAAGCCGCATGCCGCGCGCGATATGGCCGAAATGATTATTGATGCAGCGAGTGTTAAAGGTTAAAGCGAGCGGCATACGCAACCGAGCTTGCGCAGCGTAGGCCGCAACACCCGAGTAGTGTAAAACAGGGGAGTTGGGGCTGTTCGCCGTGCTATAATAAGCACAAGTATGTTTTCTCAGCGTTCTAAAAAAGGCTCCGATAAAAGCAAGCAGCCCGTACCTCGTCGTCGATTGCCTCAGCAGGACGATGCGTTGGGTGCGCAGGCGCATACGCGGCGAGCGGGTACTGCCAGTTCGGTGCCTGATAGTACGCCGCAATCCGAGACAGCGTCGTTTCGTCGCAATCAAACATTAAGTAGCTATCGTCACATGGCGCCCGAAGAATCGTCGCGACATAAAGCGCACCAACTCGTGTCGCAGCGCCGTCGGTTAGGGGGTATATTTTTAATTGTCACGCTTGTTGCGTTGGCGCTGTTGTTCCTGTTGTGGCAGCTGATTGCGCAGGTGACGATTGCAACATCAACGCGGCAACTTTCGACGCGGTTTAATAGTGAACCGTACGAGCAGGTTGTAAACGAATACTTAACGATTAACCCTGCGCAGCGCCTACGGCTTTCGCTAAACGAAGATGCACTTTCTGAGTACGTGAGCGCACAGCTGCCCGAGGTGGAACGAGTGTCGCTCAGTGGCTCTGCCGGTGTGGCGCAGGCGACCCTTGCGATTACCTTCCGTACCCCTGTTGCGGGCTGGCAAATTAATGCCAAGCAGTATTATGTTGATTCGCACGGCGTGGTCTTCGAGAAAAACTATTACAGCGCGCCAACCGTGCAAATTGTTGATGAAAGTGGCGTTGACCCCAGTCAGAGTGGGGGAGCGGTAGTGGGTACGCGACTCCTTGGCTTTTTAGGTCGTGTTGTTGCCGAGGCGCGGGGGAGGGGATATACTGTTACAAAGGCGGTGTTGCCGCTTGAAACAACCAGACAGGTAGATGTGTATTTTAAGGGGATAGGCACGCAAATCAAATATTCAATCGACAGGGGAGCGGGGGAGCAGGTAGAGGATGCCGACCGGTCGCTGCGCCATTTGAAAAAACATGGTATCACCGCACGCTATATTGATGTGCGCGTCGCAGGGCGCGCAGCATATCGATAAACGAATCTTGGCAGCTTTAGCCTTGGCGTGCGGTGACATGTGTAGGTTTGTACTATTAGCGCACCATGCGCGTTAGTGCCAAAACAGTGCACTCCGCTCTTCCCCTTTTTGTCTGACAGAATGTTCTATTTTTGTTCTTTTTAAATTGTTGCGCGAAAAAAGTATATTAAAATATCAAACCAGTGCAAAGTCAAAAAGTGGGGAAGCGGGGAATAGAGGAGTAGGATAATGATTTCACGGAAAAAGCAAATATGGCTATAAAGCTGTGGAAAAGTCAAATTATGGAGCTTTTAGCGACCTTGCAATAACTACAGTACCACCAAAGGTACGCCAGAAGCCTAGGAATGGTGCATATAAGTATAAGTAAGTAGTTGTGGCACGTAAAAGAACGCGACGTATGTGTAGTTAGGTGTGATCTCTATTAATACTCTCTTCGGGGGTTAAAATAGATGAATGAGTATTCAACTATAATTATATATAGGCGTTTCGTAAAACCTACATTGTGCGACGTTATGTCTATGTTTTGGTTTGTGAGTGTATGTGTGATTATTTTCATCCCCCAGCACCTTACTTGGAATTTATTTTTATAACTTCCACTACCCAACTTGCTTTTGGCTTGTGATTGCCTACTTGGCTGGCTTTTATGGCCGGTTTTGGTTGCCTGGTTTAAATTGTCCCTAAATTGATTGGCTATTTAATAAACGGCAGCTTTTGAGTGCTTGGGTCGTTTTTAGACCCATGGCTTATGTTCTATTTTTGTTCTATTTTGTTTTGCTTGGTTTTATGAAAAAATTATCGCTGCAAAATAAGACTGGTAAGACGGCTGCGTATTTGACTGGGCGCCTCCCACTGCCCTTGTGTAAAGCGTGCAAGCGGAATGCCGGCGTGCGATAGTGTGGCGTCTACAAATGAATCTCGTTCTTTACGAACTTTGGTATTATGCGTGTAATCGTCTAGTTCAATAGCGCATATAGGTTCTAGTGTTACTTTTGAGCAAAGCAAGAAATCAACCGACTTACCGTTTATTCGTGCAAAGGCTGCTTTCCAGTTTTGACCATGCTCTGTGTGACTAAGGAAGCTGCTGAGGTGTGCCTGAGGTACAATGACATAATAATCGTTTACCGCCTCTTGAAGATTTGCATAAAATATACGCTCGGTTTTTGTAAGGATAGACTGCTTTTTGCCGTAGGTATAACTTACTGCTGTTCGTAGAGGTTGTGCGTTTTGTGCGCTTACGGTACGCTTTGGTGTGCTTAGGTTTTTTATTACTTTAACGATGGCGTAAATGATTGCAATAATAAAAAGAAGAACGAAAATTTCCATATATTTGAGTATAGCATCTATGGCATGGTTACTCTTCTTCAACGGTAATTAAAAAGGCCCCACGCCAACGGGAGTACCCTTGTGGGGTCTCAACCGCTGGCGTGGGGTGATTGTGAGATGAACGGCTTGGCATAGTAAGTGGGCATAGGTGGCAAGGTGCTACCTAGTCATCGCAATGTTGAACATGCTCCACAGAAACCAAAGGAGGGCGGCGTTGGCAGTGAGTATGCCGAGGTTCCAGGCAAGGCTCTGGAGCCATTCTCTCCGTTGGGGCGCGTGCAAGGAGCGCTTAAAATGGTGCTGCTTAGGCCATTCAAGGTGCTCCTTATCCCCTGTTCGCATTGGAAACCTCCTCGTTGAGGGTTCGGGTAAGGTGTTTTTATGATACTTTATGTTGAGTGGAATAGCTAGTGGCGCGTCGGTGTGGTATAGATTATTAGCTAGCAACTAAAAGTGCCCCCACGTGGCGCGCCGTTCAAAGCCTGGTGCTCGTAGGTTTAGCTTTTTAATAATGCCCTCTGGGGTGAGGTCGTAGCCTTTGATATTTTTTTGTATGCCGTCGATGATGACGGTTGCTTCAACTGGCTGTGGGTGGCCAATAGCGTAGGCTAAGTACACGTACACTTCTTGTGCTCGATGTTTTTGCAGGTAGTCGACGGCAATTTGGCGGGCGATGTAGGCACCCGAGCGGTCGACTTTTGTACCGTCTTTACCGCTAAAGGCGCCGCCGCCAAGGGGGACGCGTGGGCCGTAGTTGTCGACGGCGAGCTTGCGGCCTGTCAGCCCTGCGTCGGCGTCAAAGCCACCAGTATGCCAATCGCCTGCTGGGTTGGCGTGAATGACTAATTGCGTGGTATTAACAACTGCGAGCGGGTCTTGAGCGAGCCAACGGTTTACTGCTTTTATTAGTTCTGCTTGCGTGGCGTGCTGGAAACTCGCCACAATCGCGATCACTTCCCCGTCCAGGGTGGTTATTTGTGTTTTTCCGTCGTGTGGCCACTGCTTATAGAGGAATTTGTTGAGATTACGAGCCAGTACATACTCGAGCGGGAGGAATTCGGGCGTTTCGGCTGTTGCGTAGCCGACCATAATGCCTTGGTCCCCTGCCCCGCCGGTGTTAACGCCGTGTGCAATTTCGGGGCTTTGGGCGGTTAAGCGCTCAATGATTTCGTATGGCTTGCCGTTCGCCTGATCGCCAACGATACGTTGAACAATAGCCGCTATGTCGACAGAGGTGGCTTTAGAGGTCACCTCCCCTGTTATAAAAATTGTGCCATGACCACCTGCTACGTCAACAGCGACGCGCGCAAAGGGGTCTTCTTGAAGGTGGGCATCTAAAATGGCGTCGGATATTTGGTCGCAGAGTTTGTCGGGGTGGCGTGGTGAAACGCTTTCGGCGGTGCGGTATACCCCTGTTATTACAGGGGTGGTTTTTTCTTGTTTTGGCATAAAAAATACTCCTTTATGCGCATCTTTCCGCCCTGATGGGCCAGAAGAAGATACCAAGGAGTTGCCAAGGTGTTGATTATCTTCCCCTGTGAATAGCAGGGCTAGAAGGGGCACCGTATCGCCTTTTTAGGGGTGCTGGTTGCCGGCAGGTCGTTGAGCTAGATCTCTCGCTGCACTCTGGATACGCTAATTGTTAATACTTCTTGATTATATCATAAAATGCGAAAACCCCGCACCCCGGAGGGCGCGGGGCTCTCGACGGGATGTGGGGCGTTATGAGTTAACCGTTACCGGCTCGAGAAGCTCAGGCGCCATGTTGAGGCAGTTCTGAAAACGCTCTTCGAGCGAAACGCGCTCCTGGCGGAGGCGGAAGAGTTCTGTCTTGGCGTGCCGACGCTGGCTGTCCGTGTAGTTCGGATTGGGTTCATCTTCGTTGATGGGTGCGTCACTCATGAGAGCCTCCCTTGTGATGGCGAGTGATTTATCTACTTTATCACTTTTTGGATATAAGGCAAGGGGCGTAGCGATGAACACCCCTAGTATGCCTATTCAGTAGGGGTAGTACGACTGGTGCCAGAGGATGTTCCCTCGCCAGCTGGTTTTTTGCGCTTACGAGTGCGTTTTCGTTTTCGTTTTGCTGGTTCGGCTGACGGAGCTGTGCCTCTAAGGCTTTGTGGGACGTCCTCGGCAATGAGTTGAGGGTTTGATGTATCTTGCTTTGTAGTGTTGGCTACGGGCGGTGGTATAAGGCTTTCAACTGCTTTTGCGCCAGCATCGATTGGCCATAGCTTCGCTTGTGCTGGGGTTTGAGGCAGGTTTGGGTCTTGGCGGTTGCTTGCCTGTGGGTTGACTTTTGGCTGCAGGGTCGCGGGCATGTTAATGAGCGAGTTAATTTCGGCTTCGACATCAGCACGGTTGCGACTGTAAAGTCGACGCGAGTTTTCAATAATGCGGCCAGTGTTGTCGATTTGTTCGCTCGGTAGTTTAAGAGTCGTAGCGCTAAAGGCCGGTGCTTTTTCGCCATTAATGACCATATTAATAATGAAGTGGCGGTTGTGCATTTGTAGAAGGTCGCCAGGTTCAAATTGTGGCTCAAATTGCTTTGAAAGAATTGGTGCGTCGTCGGCTGAAACGCGGAATGAAATCATCGACCCAACGTTACCAAACACGGCGTCGCGGACGGTGTCGGTCATCTGGCCAATGTACTGGTTGGCAACGGTCAGGTTGAGGGCGTATTTACGCGCCTCAGATAGAATGGTGGCGAATGAATCGGTGGCAAAGTTTTGGAACTCGTCGACGTATAGGTAGAACGGTCGGCGGTCTTCGATGTTGGGAATATCTGAACGGCTCATGGCGGCCAGCTGGATTTTAGTCACCAAAAATGACCCCAAAATAGCCGCGTTGTCTTCGCCAATCAAGCCCTTTGAAAGGTTAACGATGAGGATTTTACCTTCGTCCATAATTTGGCGAATATTGAAGGTAGATTTTGGCTGACCAATAATGTTTCGGATTGTTGGGTTGGCAGTAAAGGCGCCCACCTTGTTAAGCACTGGTGCGATTGCCTCGGCTTGGAATTTATCGTTCCAACTGGCGAATTCAACGTTCCAGAACTGCAAAACAACACTGTCGGTACAGTACGAAAGGGTTTCTTTGCGGAATTTTTTGTCGGTGAGCATGCGGGCAATATCAAGCATAGTGGTTGACGGCCTGTCGAGCAGCGCCAAAATGGTGTAACGCAGAATATATTCAAGGCGTGGCCCCCAGCTGTCGCCGAACATACGCTTCAGTACACCAATAACTTCAGAGCTAATATTACTTTTTTGCTCTGGGTTGGTCACTTCAAGTGGGTTAAAGCCAACTGGGTACGCGGTGTCGGCAGGGTTAAAGTAGACAACGTCTTGCAGGCGGCTGCCTGGAATAAAACGCATGTTGTTGACTGCGAGGTCGCCGTGCGGGTCGATAATGGCGTAGCCTTGGCCGTGGAAAATATCGCTTAGTGCAAAAAGCTCGAGTAGCCCCGACTTACCAGCACCGGTTTGCCCAATAATGTAGACGTGACGCGAGCGGTCGCTGCGTAGCATACCAAATTGGTGGTTAATACCACGGAAATTAGTAAGACCAAAGGCGCTAATATTTTCGTCAACGGCAGCGTTGCCTGTAATGATTGGGAGCTTGGCTGGCGGTTCGGCGGTTTTGCTACTTGCCCATACGATATTTGGTGTTTCGACGTTGGTGTGCGGCAGGTGGAATACACTAGCAAGCTCTTCGATGTTAAGAATAAAACTGCCGCGGTCAAATAGGCGTTGCCTGTAAGGGCCAAGAGCTTCTTTGTTGAAGCTTGCGCCACTTGCCTTGAAGCCGTTTAGGTTGGTCGAGTTGTACTGCTTAAACGTACCAACAATCGCCTGCATTTGTTGACGAGCGGTTTCTTGGCGCTCACCAAGGTAAGCGACGCGAATTTTAACTTGGTAGCCAAGTTTAGTGGCTTTGGCTTCGGCTTCGCTAATGCGGGTCTTGTCACGGTCGGAAAGCTCTTTGCTGATTGTTACCTTTTCGGTTACTTCTGGTGGTTTCCAGAGTGCTTCAAGTACCTGCGGAAGCCAGCCGAAGTATTTTGTTGTTGAGCTTACTTTGCCAGCACGAACACCACTTACCCACTTTTCGGTTGCTTTGTGCCAATCGTCGGCAATTGGTCGAACCAAAATTTGCACCCACATTTCGTCGCCCGTGCTTTCGAGTTTTGCGAGGGTGCCTGTAATACCTGCGAGCGGGTCAACTTCAAAACTTTGGAAGGTTTTAATTGGCAGGACTTCGCTGTCAACGAGAGTAATTTCAGATGTATAAATCACAGAGTGATCATATTCGTGCGCGGTGTAGTCTTCGTCGGCTGGGCGGATTTGTACGGTTGGGTACTGGGAGTAAATTTGCCCCTCAACGAAGCTGCGCAAACTTTTTGGTACCCAAACGTAAAAACGAATTTGCCCGTTGACCGAGGCAAACTCAAAACTGAGGTGCTCTTGCATGCCACCGCTTAGTTTTAGCTCCTCGGCGTCGCGTAAAATACCATGAAGGCTGGCAAACATTTGTTCGGCGGCAAGCTCTTTTTTGTCGTTTGTTTTTGGAATTTCAAGAACAAGCAGGTCGGCTTCGGCGTTAAAGGCGGCAATTTCAGCCTTACGATAATTACGCCAAGTTAAAAAAGCGAGTATGCCAACAATTGGCATCCAAACGTACCACTGAAGAATGAAGCTAAAAAATGTACCAAGTGCTTCCATAGGCGTTACCTCTATTCTCTCACTTCTCAAGGGGTATGGCAATATATAACGCTGGTGTTACTAGCGGTGCTCGACTAAAAAGCAAGCGCTACTCTTCGGTGATTGGTGGTGGGCATTCGCCCTCTTGTATTTCGCCGGTCTCTATAACATGAAATTGAAGATCGCCGCGTGATGCACTGAGGCAGTAGCTTTTATTGCCCAGAACATACGTGAGCTGATTATCGCCCGACTGCGCAACCTTAATAGTACTTAGGTTGTCGGGGAAATTACCCTTGTGAGCGAGTTGATAGAGTGTAATTTGATCTGAGGTGTTTTTGAGGTCGGATTTGAGCGATTCGGCATGTGCTTTATTAGTAATTTGCGGGTACGCTACTATGGTGAGGGTCGCTAAGATAGCAATAACAATAATAACAATAATAAGCTCAACGAGTGAAAAGCCGCTATGAGGCGATTTGGTGTGCAGGGTACCCATACAAGTAGCGTACCATAAGCGCGATGCAAATAGTACGGCTAGTTTGAGTGGCGCGGAACGCGTGAAGCGCGCAGCTGGGGTGTGAAGGGCGTGTTACGCTTCGTCCGCTAGAACGTACGTTGCCTTAGCAACACGCTTGAACTGCGTTTTGCTTTGGAGGTTTAAAAGAATTGTCGTTTCTTTGACTTGGCGGCTTTTAAGCACACGCTTTACGATTTCGTCGCGGTGGAGCGGTTCGTCTGCCTTTTTGAGGACATCGGCGATGATGTCGCTGACGGTTCCCTTGCTGTAGCCCCAGTTGTCGAGGGCGTAAATGCCGCGACCAATAAGTACGAAGCGCTTGTCTTTAATGAGTTCGTTGTGGATCGCCTGGGTAGTGACATCTTTTCGCTTAAAGCTACTGCCCTTGATTGACTTAGCGATGTCTGAAAAGTGCATTGGCTTTTTGTTGTCGGCTAAAATAACGTAAATTTTGTCGCGAATGTTTTTAGGATTAACGGTTGGCCACTTGGTAAGGCCCCAGCTGTCGCGAAGGTGGGCAAGCTGCTTGCTAATGCTTGCAAGTGCGGCAACTTGAGCGGGGTGCTCGTAGCTGAGCTTGTCGAAGAGTTGGTCGATAGTTTGTGGTTCTTTTGCTTCTTTGATGGTCGCAACAATTTCGTCAACACGGCTTTTGAGTTTCTTTTCGTCGCCGTAGTCGGCCATAGCGGTTGCTTGGTGGTAGTTGTCGTTTTCGTCAATAACAGTAAGGCTTGGCGCAAGGGTTGCAATAAAGGCGACGTGTGAGCGTTCTTGTTGGTTGGTAGTTTTGCCGTAAAGGGCGTCGGCAAGGTCGGCAATACGAGCGGCACGCCCCATTTCACTAAGGGTGCGAATAAAGACTTTTTCGAGGCTTGCCACGGTGTCGGTCTTGCCTTCTTCGGCGGCAATTTTAAGACGAATTAAGATTGCTTTTTCGAGTTGACGAACGCGCTCTCGGGTAATGCCAAGCAACTCACCAATCTGTTCGAGTGTTTCGCGGCGGTCGTAAAGACCAAAGCGACGCGTAATGATTTCGCGTTCACGTTCTTGGTCGATAAGGGCGATAATAGCGGCGACGCCGGTTTTCAGGTCGACAGTTGGTTTCGTTTCAGTAGTGTCGGTCATTGCAAATCTTTCTCTTCTAGTCACACCCCTAGAAATTAGCTAGTATTGTATTCTTAGTATCATTATACAAGATTATGTAAATAATGTCAAAGAAGTTTAGGTCTAACGTTATTATAGCATAATTTCGACAGAGTTTATATATAGTGGTTTGAGACTTTAGTTATCCACAAGATGTAGTATAATATGCTCGCGTTTTTATGCTTTAGGGGTACGTGGTTTACGAGTACGTGCGAAACGACCCTTGGGCGCTGGGGCGTCGGCAAGGATTTGCTTGGCTTGATCATGGGTAATGGTTTTAGGGTCGGTGTCTTTAGGGATTTTGGCATTTTTTGTGCCATCGGTAATATACGGACCGTAACGACCGTTAAGCACTTTTACGCCATCGCCAAAGTCGGCAATGTTTTTTTCTGCCTCTGCCTTTAGTTTGGCGGCATATAGTTCAAGGGCTTCTTCGTGAGTAATAGTGTGGGGGTCGAGCGGCTTAATGCTAATAAAGAGCTTTGTCTTGGTTTCGGGGTTGTCGACCTGAACGTATGGGCCAAAACGACCGATATTTGCCTTCATTGGGTAGCCTTCGGGGGTTTCGCCAACAAGACGTGGCAGCTGAAAGGCTTTTAGAGCTGCTTCGAGCGTGACAGTGTCGACACGAAAGCCGCGTGGCATTGGTGCAAACTGGGGTTTTTCGGCGCTGTCGGTGCCGTCGGGGTTTTTTGCGTCGCCCAGCTGTAGCATTGGTCCAAAGCGACCAAGGCGTGCGTAAATCATTTTACCGCTTTTAGGGTCGGTGCCAACGGGAGTTGCTTGCGATACCTGAGAGCGGTCAATGCCGCCCGATTGCTCGATAAGTTTATGGAATGGTGTGTAGAATTTTTCGAGCATCACGTTACGCGCAAGGGCGCCAGTTGCGATTTGGTCGAACTGTTGCTCTACGTTGGCAGTAAAGCCGTAGTCGACAACTTGGTTGAAATGGTCGTTTAAGAAGTCGGCGATCATCATACCAACAGAGGTTGGAACGAGCTTGCCTTTGTCGGAACCGGTTTTTTCTTGAATAACGGCGCGTTCGACCGACGAAGCGGGTGCTACGGTAAGTGTAATAACGTCGCGCTCGGTGCCTTCGCCTTCGCCCTTTTCGGCGTAGCCACGAACCTGAACGGTGTTAATAATAGTGGCGTAGGTTGAAGGACGACCAATGCCGAGATCTTCGAGTTTTTTAACAAGCGAACCTTCGGTGTAGCGAGCTGGCGGACGGGCAAACGTTTGGCGGGCATCGGCATGGATGAGTGGGAGGGTGTTGCCTGCTTCCATGGCGGGTAGGAGGTCGGGATCTTTTTTGCCACCACCATATACTTTGAGGAAGCCGTCAAACACAACGACTTCACCTTTTGCCTCGAAGACGTGTTTAGATGAGCTTATTGTAATAGTTACAACGGTCTTTTCGAGTTGTGCTGGTGCCATTTGGCTTGCAAGTGTGCGCCTGCGAATCAGATCGTATAGTTTTTGGTCGTAGTCGTTACTACTCCCCTTTTCGTCGGCGATGTTTGTAGGACGAATTGCCTCGTGGGCTTCTTGCGCGCTGGCTGACTTGGTTTTAAATTGGCGAACCTGTGAGTACTGCTCGCCAAACGCACCCTTGATGTAATCGGCGGTTGCGGCAAGTGCCTGTTTGCTTAGAACGGTTGAGTCGGTTCGCATGTAGGTAATTTTACCGGCCTGGTATAGCTTTTGGGCGCTGGCCATTGTTGCGCGTGACCCAAAGCCAAGCTTGCTGTTGGCCTCCTGTTGGAGCGTACTTGTTGTAAACGGCGCACCAGGGTTGCGGCTGGCGGGGCTTTTTGTAACATTCGAGACGGTAAATGTGGCATCAGCAAGGCTTTCGAGGAAGGCTTGGGCTTCGGCTTCGGTGTCGAAACGCTTTGGAAGATCGGCCTTAACAGTGGCGCCGTCGTGGGTGAATTCGGCAGTTACTTTAAATTGGAATGAGCCTTCGAATGATTGAATTTCACGTTCACGTTCAACCAGCAGGCGAACGGCTGGCGACTGTACGCGGCCTGCCGATTTACCGCCAGGGACTTTTTGCCACACAACGGGGCTGAGTTCAAACCCTACTAAGCGGTCAAGGATTTGACGGGCCTGTTGAGCTTGAACGAGTTGCATATCGACGGTGCGGGGTGTTTTAACCGCCTCTTCGATAGCAGATTTGGTGATTTCGTGAAAAACAATACGATTTGTTTTAGCTGGGTCGAGCTTTAACACCTCGCATAAATGCCAAGCAATTGCTTCACCTTCGCGGTCTTCATCGGTTGCGAGCCAGACGACTTCGGCTGCCTTAACGGCTTTTTTGAGCTCGGTGATGGTTTTCTTTTTTTCACTATCAACCTCGTAGACGGTTTCGAAGCCCTTATTAACATTAATTGGGGGTGTGCCGTCTTTGGTTTTTTTCGCAATTGAACGAATGTGCCCAACGCTTGAAAGCACGGTAAAATCTTTACCGAGGTATTTCTCGATAGTTTTGGCTTTGGCTGGGGACTCTACAATAACGAGGTTCTTTGACATATATATAAGTATACTCAGTGATTCTAAAATTACGCTTAAGTTTTATTACGAAAGCGCCGTGCTTTGCACAACGCTGGAGTGTACACTACCATGTACTGCTTTGTAAAGCGCCACACTGTAAAAGTCATTAAAAATGAAGCGCCGGCCTCCAACGAGGGAGACCGGCATAGTGCTTCGGTACTACTGGGGCGCCGACCACCGCATCTGGGGCGGGTTGGCGCGCGGGGCGCCGGGGGTCGGGTGGTCAGCGAACGCCGCGAATCGCTCCGTGAGCTGCTGCTCGAGCCTGAAGTTCAGGATGGTAGCCACGGCGTGGGAGCAGGTGCTCCCGCCGAGCTCCAGGATCAGCTCGTCGGGCGTGTACTGTGTGACGATGCCGTTCTGGGGGTTGAACACGGCGTAGTTGTTGCTGCCGGCCGCGACGTCGTGCACCATCAGGATGAGGCGCCGATCGGGCAAGGTGTTGACCTTGAGGACAAAAGCCTCGGACACGAGGCGGGTGCCCGCCACCTTGCTGCTCATGCGGTCGTAGTGCGCCATCCAGGCACCCTGCGCCTTGATGAGGTCGGTGGAGGTCTTGAGGAGCTCCGGGAGGTTGCGCTTGGCGCTCTCGAGGGCGAAACCTGCGGCCTCGCGGTCCAGCCGCTCCAGCGGCGACAGCTCGTCGACGCTGGTTGTGGGGACGGGCTTCAGGTGGTTCTGGGGGTTCATGTGACTCCCCTTTCTGGTAGTAGCCGAAGGTACAAGAGCAGCGATGGCGTCAAAAGCCACGCTACCCATACTTTAATTATACCATAAAACTGTAAATAATGCAATATTAACGCAGGTGCCAGTAGTTACCTCCGACCGGGCGAATTACTCCGTTAATTTCGAGCATCGTCAGCGCTTGAAGGAACTCGTGCGCGGGCATGCCGAGTGTTTGCTGTAGTTCGTCGCCATTTGTTACCCCCGTTTGCAGGAGCTTAATAATAGCTGTCTCTTGAGGGGTATCGCCTAAAGGTAGTGTCGATTGCCCTGCAGCAAGGTGTGGTGCGATGACGTTTAGAATATCGTTTGGCTCAATCGCAATGTGCGCGCCTGTCTGTAGGAGGCGGTTTGGGCCAACTGATAGAAGGCTTGTCACTGGCCCTGGAATCGCGAAGACCTCTTTACTTTGGTCAAAGGCATGCCCAACGGTTGAGCTGGTGCCGCTTTTTTGCATCGCCTCGGGTACAAGTACAGCATCGGCGAGGGCGCTAATCAGGCGGTTACGGGCTAAAAAGTGATGTCTGTGCGGGCTTTCGGACCCCGGGGGCATTTCGCTTATGACTGCCCCACCCTGCTTTACAATCTGTTCGGCTAGTGCGGTGTGCCCACGAGGATATATACGGTGCAGCCCTTGAGGCACAATGGCAATGGTTATGCCGCCGGCATCGAGTGCCGCCCTATGGGCGATAGCGTCAATACCGTAGGCAAGCCCGCTAATAATCACGACACCCCGTTTTGCAAGGTCATATGCAAAGCGGTAAGCGAGGTCTTCTCCGTAGGGTGTTGGCTTACGCGATCCAACAATTGCTACGGCAGGTATTCGCTCATTTGGCAACTTCCCTGCTATGTATAGTTCTGAAGGCATTGCTTCGTAACGGTTTAATACAGAGGCGAAACCGCTTATAGCTATACTTTGTCTATTGATTTTCCCTATTTTCATGTTTACCCTAGAATTAGTATTGACACAACGTCAACAAGGTGCTATAATGGCAAATGATTGATACAGCAAACAGCTGCTATCAAGCACCTTATACCCCCTATTTCTAACGGTAGTTATCTTTATGATACTGCCAATGTTAGGTAGTGTGCAAGGCGCTTTTAAAGTACCTACCCTCCACTTTTCTAGCTTTTCCGCCATTATGACGCGAACGACAGCTTTGCACATTTACTAACCCCTTTAACACCGGTTCTTCGGAACTGGCTCCCGTTTAAGGAATGTTTCGGAGGTGACTATACAGTAGTGGTTGGGACTCTGCGAGGTTCAACCAGGCGCGCATCTAGCCATAGAGCAGATCGACGACGCTTCATGCGAAACATTCTTGGGTGGGTTAAAGGGTAAAATGGCGCCAGGTGATGCCCACCCTTACCTGGCGCTTTTTTATTTGGAAATTTTTATTGAGAAAAGAAAACCCCGCCAATGGCTTTGGCGGGGGTGGTGCTTGGTGTTAGCGCAGGGCGTTGATCTTCTCGCACACCTGGCGGATGAGGTCGTTGACCTCGTCCTTGTTGGCGAAGGTCATGAGCTCGTCTCGGTGCAGCGGGAAGCCGCGACCGAAGAAGCGCAGCCCGTACGGCTGGCCCGTGTTCACCTCGAGCAGGATGGCGAAGCGGCGACCACCGACGTAGCCGCTGCAGGCCTCGCGCACGAAGATGGTGCGCACGTCGTCGGGCGCGTAGATGCGCAGACGACGCCACCACGGCTGCTTCGGCGCCGCCGAGTCGGCGACCTTCAGCTTCTGCTCCTCGAGCTGCAGCGGGTGCTCGGCCGCGTCGAACCACTCCTGGAGGAACTCCAGCGCGGTGAACAGCTGCCGCATCTGCTCGGGGGTGACGTCGTGCTCGCTACGCGACTTGGTGGTGCTGTCCTGCAAAACGTGGTCCATGGTGCTCACTCCTTCTTGTGTGGGTGATTGCTAGGGGTACCAAGCTACAATTTCAGGTGTCTGGCAGGCGCGAACAACAGATGTTACTCGTGCGATGCGTCAACTCATCTGAAATTAGGCATAGTATGAGACAATGCGTTAGTTTTTGCAAGCATAAGCGTCGATTAAATACTGTGGCTCGCGGGTTCTAGCGTACCGCTCGCGAAGTTATCTATCAGAGTCAGTACCGTATCTTGAATGGCTGCGTGGAGTTGCTGGGATTCATCGGCGGTAAATCGGCTGAGCACAAAGCTCGCGTCGTCCATGCGTTCGCGTTGCTCGTTCCAAATGCCGATACGAATGCGCATATACTGCGTACCAAGGTGAGTATTAAGGCTTTTGATGCCGTTATTGCCAGCATCACTCCCCTTGTCGCGAATACGAACGGTGCCAAAAGGCAGGGCTAACTCGTCATGAATAACAAGGACGTCCGACGCGGGTGTGAGTTTGTAAAAATCAACCAGCGCTCGAGCAACTAAGCCAGTTTCGTTATAAAAAGAGTGTGGCTTTACGAGGAGGATTTTTTCGCCACTCAGCTGGATTGTGGCAATGTCCGCCTTAAACTTTGCTTCATGTTTCCACTGCGCTTGTTCACGCTGGGCGAGCAAATCGAGCACCATAAAGCCAACATTGTGACGAGTTAATTCGTAGGCAGTGCCAGGGTTGCCTTGGGCGAAAATGAGTTTCATTGCTGAGTTTATTATACCTGTTTTATGAGATAATACAGTAAATGGGAGTATTTAAATCAAAAGATAAGCTCATTGCCGGCACCTCTTATGAAGAGGTTGTTAAGATTGCTCGAGTCGAACACAAGAAGATAGAGAATTTGACTAAACGTCAGCCGTATGTGCGATCAACTTATTTTCGAGGTGATAAGGTGTTTGTATCGCTCTTTTGGACTCATCTTATGCAGAAAAACTTACGAATTCGTACACAAAGGCTTAAGCTGTATCGAGCTGCAATTGACTTGTTGCGTAAAAGTCACGATGCTCCTGAGACGATTTACCAAAAGAATGATTTAAATATTTTACTCCATAGGTTTCACGGGGTCACAAAGGACGGAATTGGCTTTTGTGTCCAAGTTAAGCAGGACAAGCGGAGTGGCCGAAAAGACTTTATGTCAGTGTATCCTAAAAAATAAAAACCCTCCGCGTTGTAGCATAGAAACTACTGCCGAAGGCTTTTACCGAAAGGAGAAATCAATGACAAGCGTTGTTTTCTCTATAATTACTATACCATAGCCGAAGTGCTCGTGTAAACGATAATATTGCTATATATTAAAAACTATGATGTAATAGCTGCTTTTTCGCGGTTGGCCTTAATTTGCTTTTCATCGCGGAAGCTAAACTTAATCGCCGTTCCTGTAAAGTCGAAGGTTTCGCGCATGACGCGTTCGATGTGGCGCTTGTAGCTCCAGTGGAGGAATTTCAAGTTAGAGCCGTAAATAACAAACCACGGTGGCGAAACGTCTGTTTGCACCATGTAGCGAAGTTTTGGATGGCTGTTTTTAAGACCTGCTGGCGGGTGCGCGGCGACCGTTTTTTGCAGTAGGTCATTAAGTTGACGGGTTTTAATTTCTTGGGTGCGGCGGCCGTGAATTTCAAGCATGAGGTCGAATAGCTTTGAAACGTTTTGCCCTGTGACTGAGCTTGTAAAAATCAGCGGTGCCCACGGCACGAAGTCAAAGCTTTGCGAGATTTTTGGCGCAAGTGCATCGCGCGTGTAGGCGTCTTTACCCATGACCGCGTCCCACTTACTGACCACAATAACAAGCCCCTTACCTGCTTCGTCGATAATGCCCGCGAGGCGTTGGTCTAGCTGAGTGTTCAGTTCGTTAACATCCATCAGGAGGAAACAAATATCGGCTTCTTCAATCGCCTGTAGGGTCCGAAGGACGCTAAATTTCTCAATGCCAACCTCTTGCTTACCTTGGCGGCGTACGCCTGCGGTGTCGAGGAGCTCAATGTGCTGCCCCTTATATTTAAGTGGTACGCGGTTAATGTCGCGGGTAGTGCCTGCAATATTTGCAACGAGCGCCTGCTGTTTGCCCGCAAGTGTATTAAACAGGTTACTTTTACCAACATTTGGGCGACCAATGAGGGCAACGCGCAGTACATCGTCGACCTCTTGTTCGGTTTTGGCAGGCAGGAGTGCCGCTAGTGTTTCGAGGGTTTCGTCAATGCCCTGGCTGTGCTCGGCACTTGTACGGATAATATCTTTAATGCCAAGGCGTCGGAATTCTTCGACACCCAAATTACCTGCGAGGTCAACTTTGTTTGTGAGGAGAATAACCGGTTTTTTGCTTTTGAGGGCCTTTTTAGCGACGATACGATCTTCGTCGCCAACATATTCAGTGCTATCAACAACGACTAAGATAGCATCGGCAGCTTCGGCCGCTTCGGTAATTTGGTCTTGAATAGAGGCTTCAAATTCGTCGTTTGGGTCTTTGAGGCCAGCGGTGTCAACCAGCCAGAATTGGTGGTTTTTGTAGCTCACCTTCCCAAGAACATTGTCGCGAGTCGTACCTGCTTCGCGGGCAACAATTGCCTGTTTTGATTTTACAAAACGATTAAAAAGCGAACTTTTTCCTGCGTTCGCTCGGCCAATAATTGCAACGGTTGGTAACTTTGATGCCATAACAGAGGTAATTTTAGCATAGTTCGGCAGTTTTTGCGAGCATAAGCAAAAAGCCCCGTCAGTATCGACAGAACTTTTTGCTCAATGTCGATGACGAACGGGGCTGACGGCACAGCTACGCAGTAGTCAGAGGGTCACAGAGATCCACTCATATACTAGGTAAGAAAGTGCGGCAGCGTGGCGTACACCAATGCAACGTAGAGGAGGATTCCTATGGTTGCAAGGGAATAGCACCGAATCTTCTGCGAGGTCGAGGGCGCAGTGGCGTTCTGGTGCATGGCGATAACCATGAGGGCTGAACCTGTCATGACAAACGCCATGACAACCAGCATTACCAGCGCCCCAAGCATCTCTGGGACTGACACGATGAGCCTTCCTTCTTGCGTGAGCGAGTGGGTTGTGATCTGTTTATTTGCGAGCGGTATGCCTTGTCTAGCAGTATACTCCTCTTTTTTGTAAGCACAACCTCTTCAATGAAAAAAGTCCATTGCGGTTTTAATGGCGTGTAGCGCGTCGGGAAATTTATGCGAGCTGCGTGGTTGTTTTGAGCTCACCTTTTGGCAGGTCGTCAAGCTGGTACGGGCCAAAGCTTGTACGATGAAGTACTGTGACGTCGTACCCGAGGGCGGCGAAGGTGCGACGAATTTGGCGGTTGCGGCCTTCGTGCATGGTAACGGTCCAGTCCTGGCGGTTATCGCCGCGGCGTTCAAGGCTTAATTTGCTTGGTCCGTCTTCGAGCTGTATACCAAAGTCGCTGATCATTTGCTGGTGTAGGGGTTCGAGCGGGCTGCTTAAAGAAACCTCGTAGGTTTTCACTTTGTAAAATTTTGGGTGGGTCATGTGGTAGGCAAAATCGCCATCGTCAGTAAGGAGTAGCAGCCCACTACTGTCTTTATCGAGGCGCCCGACTGGTTTAAGCGCGTGATATTTTTTCGGTAATAGTGAATATAATGTCGGCGTGTCACCCTGTTGTTTACGAGATGAAACGTAGCCCACGGGCTTATGGAACATAAGGTAGGTATAGGCGGATTTAGGGGTGACAAGCTTGCCATTTACGGCAACTGGCTGACTATCTTCAACGCGGCCGCCAAGAACGGCAGGCTCGCCTGCGATGGTTACTTTTTGGGCAGCGATAAGATCATCGGCCTCGCGGCGCGAGAGGCCAAGATGAAAAGCTAAATATTTATTAAGACGTTCACTCACCTTTGTAGTATATCAGGGCTACGCGCTTGGTGGTACTGGTGGTGGCGCTTGTGGCGGAACCTGACCGTTTAGTGCCTGCTCGATTTGACTAGCAATATCGTTCAGTGGTGCAGCTGGTGTTGAGAGTGGCTCAACGACGCGCTCACCTAGCGATGCAGGTGCCGGTGATGAAAATGGCGCAGTCGGTTGCGGGAGCGGTTGAGCTGGCGCCTCTGCTGGTGCTGGGATTGGCGCTGGAGCTGGTATTGGTGCTGGCGCTGGAGTTGCTTGGACTGGAGTTGGGGCTACTGGCGGCACCTGTGGCGTAATATCTGGTGCTGGCGCTGGAGTTGGGGCTGCTACAGGAGCATCTGCGGCTGCTGGTGTGGCAATTGGAGCGTCTGTTGGGGCTGGCGACGGTACTGGAATCGAAGATGGAGTCGCAATGGGCTCTACAACAGGGCTAGGGGCTACAGGCGAAGGCTGTACTGGTGACGCAGCTGGTGCGACCGGTGCAACTGGTGCTTCTGGCGTGATTGGCGCAACCGGGGCTTCTGGTACAGCCGGTACAACTGGTGCTGGAGCGGCTGCTGCCATCGGGTCGGGAGCGCTCATCGGGTCAGGCGCTGCAGGCGCAACAGGTGCGGCGGGTGCAACAGGCGCAATGGGTGCGCTTAGCGGTGCATCTGCCGGTGCTGGGGTTAAAATCGCAAAAGGGTCTGCCGCTGGAGCTGGAGTCTCAGCAAGAGGAGGTGCTACCACCGGAGTGGCTACTGGCTCTGCTGTCGTTGCTGGTTCCGCTGGCGCTGCGGCTGGAGCTGATACTGGTGCAGCTGGAGGGAATGTTGGCGCGGCCGGAGCGGCAATGTTGTCGCCAAGGACATCGTGCACAGTGCGAACGACATCTTCAATGCCCACTTGCGACTTTACGAGGTAGCGGTCGGCACCCAGAGCTTCGCCGCGAGCACGTTGGTCTTCGCTAGAAAGCGCGGTCATCATAATAACCTTCACGTCTTTGGTTTCAGAGGTGCTACGTAAAATATCGAGCATATCGAAGCCACTAATTTTTGGCATCATTACGTCACTCACAATGAGGTCGGGACGTTCTTTAATGGCCATCGCTAGGGCTTCTTCGCCGTCGCCTGCTGAAACGATTTCGTAGCCCTCTGCCATTAAACGGACGCCATAAATTTCGCGCAGGCTTTTGTCGTCTTCAACTAATAGAATTTTCGCCATAATTACCTCTATTCTACCTAAGTATTTCTAAAATTACCATAGTGCTTGTGCCTTTTAACGCGTTGGTGGCGTTTCACGTTGTTGTTGTGCGAGTGCTTCGAGTTGACGCACGCGCTCATTGATTTGCTCACGAGTGAGCGTTTCGCCACGCGGCACAGTCGTAGCTGGTCGAACGCCAGGTGTAGCCTGGGGCTGGGCTTGTGTAGGGGTTAGCGTTGTTGGCGCAGGCGGTACCGTGGCTGTAGGTTGTGGAGCTACAGGCGCAGGGCTTGGAGTTGGGGCTGGCGTTGCTATCGGCGTAGGGGCTGGAGTTGATGGCACCGGTGCAGGTATGGGTGCGGGCGCCGATGTAGGTGCTGGCACGCCGTCTAAGATGGTAACAGGAATTTGTGTAACAGGTGCGCTTGGTGTAGCTGGAGCGGCGTTGTTGGCTTGTTGAAGAGCTTGCTGATCCTGGACCTGCTTAAGCTGCTCGGCCTCTTGACTGTCAATGCGTGGCAGCTCGATGAAGAACGTACTGCCGCTACCAAACACACTTTCTACCCACAAACGACCTTGCATAGCCTCAACAAGCCGACGACATAGGTATAGTCCAAGCCCTGTGCCGCCAATTGCCTGGCGGTCGGCGTTATTAACGCGGTAAAACTTTTGGAACAGGTGTGGAATATCTTCAGGTGGAATACCCAGCCCTGTGTCTTTAATACTAATAACTACTTTATCTTCGCTGCCGTTTACGTCAACACGCACTTCGCCTTGAGGGGTGTATTTAATGGCGTTTTCGATCAGGTTGTCGAGAATTTCGCGAATGTGGTCGTTGTCGAGGTTTATGTAGTATACGGGCATGATTTTCTTCTGAGCGCTGGCATTAGTTGGCACAAAGACCAGGGAGAGTCCCTTTTCGGCCGCTTTCGGGCGCAGCCCCTCAACAATGGTGTTTATGAAAGGCACAATATCAACAACACGTGGCACATTTTGCATGCGACCGTCTTCTGACTTAGAAACATCAAGCAGGTCTTGGAAGAGCCGCCCAAGGTGCTGCGCTGCTTCGTGTGCTTTCATGATGAAGTCGTGGGCGCGTTGGTCAATGGTGGCGGTATTTGGGTTGAGCGCAAGCCCCAAGTAGCCTTCAATAGACGCAACGGGTGTGCGCATTTCGTGGCTAGCGGTGCTAATAAATTCGGCTTGTTCGCGCTCTTCGGCGCGCTCCCCTGTAATATCGCGAAATACTGCAATCACGCCTGCCCCTGGGTCGCCAATTGGCGACGCGACAAGTGAAATTGAGAGTTTCTTACCAGAGTGCGTGACGGTGGTTATTTTATGGCCACGCGCCTGCTGGTTGTTGTTAAGCACTTGTTGAACTGGGTCGTTTGCGGCATCGAGCTCGTTGTTGTTTTCGTCAGTCAATTTAAGAATAGATTTATAGTTAAGTAACAATGCGTCTTGTTTGCCCCACCCAAGGATTTCTTGGGCTGCCGGGTTGATGAGTTGAATAACACCTTTGCCGTCAACCGCAATAACGCCGTCACCAATGGCGTTAATGACAATTTCAGATTTTGCCGCAACTTCCGATAGTTGGCTGGCGAGGTTTTTGACGCTTTTTGATGCGTCATCGCTTGTAGTGCCTTCGCGCCAGATAGCCATACCAAGGCCAAGTGGTAATAGACTCCCCGCAAGAACCTCCGTAATAAGCGCCGTAGTCAGTCCGCCGCCTAGGTAGCTTTGGGCAACATACACCCCTGTTAAGGCGAATACAGGCACCCACCCGTACGCTCCAAAAATAGGTGCCGCAAGCGCAAGGAGTGCCCATAGCGCGGTGTAGTGCGGTACGGCGGTGTCGCTTTGGGAAATCACCAACGAAGCTGCGGCTGTAATGAGGAAAAATAAAATCAACGCCGGCCAGAAAGAGTTTATTTTTTTCGCAAGAATAATAAGTACAGCAGATGTGATAACGGTGATACCGCTTAACCCAAGGGTAATGGCTGTAAAGAGCGAGAGTTTGTCGGGAGCTTGTAGTATGAGCGTACTAAGAAGCCCTAGCGCAGCAGCGCCAAGTGCAAGGTATGTGCGACGGTACCATACATGTGACAGTCGGAGTGGAGTCATGAAATTATTAGTGCCTACCCTTTTATCTTGTTATTTAGTATGACGGATAAATGGGCTTTGCACAAGCGGTTTAGGGTAGAAAAAAGCCCCACATACGTGAGGCTTTTGTGAAATGGTGCGTGTCGCCGGCCCTGTGCTAAAAACACACAGGGCCAGCGACAAAGGAGCTGCTACATGAGCAGCTTGCGCCGCTCGATCAGGCTCGTCTCCGGGTTGCGCCGGAACCGACGGTCCCTGTCGTCACACAGGTCCTGCAGGTAGCTGTTCAGGCGGTCGCATGCGCTCGCCACGTCGTCGCGCTGGAGGTTCTCCAGCTGGGGGCGAGAGTACTCGCCGCCGCAGTCGAAGTTCTCGAAGCGGTAGAACAGCTGGAGGGTACGCCGATTCTTCAGGTAGAACCCGGTGGGGATCAGGTACTTCTCACAGCGCGTCAGGATGTTCGCCACGCTGATGATCGGCGCCTCCTCGAGGCGGTCATCGTCGTGCGTCGACAGGGCGAAGAAGTAGGCCAGCAGGTCGTCGTCGCGGTGATCAGCCAGCCTCACCTCGATCAGCGAGGTCACGTGGTCGGGGAAGGTCTTGTTCACCAGCGTGTAGATCGGCCGCGTGAAGGCGGTCGAGTGCGCGATGGTCGTGCTTGCGGTGCTCATCAGGCATCCATTTCTGTAAAGGTGTTACCGGTGTTGGCAACTTTGCCATTATACCATATATGACGTAAAAAATCAATACCCCCTACGAGTTATTTGTTGGGGGTGAAGTCTTACGGAGTGCACCACCCCGTTCGCCAATTGGTGCTATTGCTTTTAATAAGTAAATATGCTATAATAAGAAGAGTAGCTCACCTATGTAGCTACACCTTCCCCGAGTAGTATAGAGAGGATAGCCATGCGCGCTATCGACGACAACGAGCTGGTCAAGCTGGTGTACGGCTCCTTCAAGGAGAAGAACGGGCGGCACATCTGCCCGCTGCGCCTCAACGAGGGTGAGACGGCGGTTTCGTACCGCGGCATCGTTCTGAACAAGGGCTGCGAGGTCTTCTACCCGAAGTACGGCGACAGCCGCCTGCCCAACAGGGCCATCATCTTCCCCGGCGAGGCCGGTGTGTCGCTGACGGTCCACGGCTCACGACCCATCAAGGTGCAGCGCCCCACCGTGTGGAGTGCCGCGCCCCAGCCCAGGAGCAACAGCTTGGTTGGAACCCGGCTCTAGCCCGCTCCTCGCGCACTCGTCCCTACTCGCCTCGCCCGTCACTTCGGTGGCGGGCCTTTTCTTTTATGTCAGCTTCGAAGCGCCTCAACGCGACCTTCAAGCGCTTCAAGACGATTCTCGATGGATGCAAGAGAGCTTTTTACGTCGCGCATATCAGCTTGAAGGGTGTGAACGTCGCCTTCGAGTTTGTCGAAGCGAGCATCCATGGCGTCGAAGCGCTGGTCGATAGCCTCAAACCGCTCACTCATGCTGTCGGCAAACTGCGATAGTGTGAGCATAATGTCATCGTTAGTTACGTTTTCACCCTTTGTCATAATCTTATTTTACTCGCCGGTATTGGCCTTTGCAATGAGCCGGGTGTTGTGAAAACGTATCAGCCCTCGCCTTCTCGTTATGTCGTTTGTATTGAATGCGTCGACTATTTTTTATCTGCCTCTTGTAGTCCAATAACGTCGGCATTCAGATTGTTGATTTGGCGATATAGATGATCGAGCCGAGCCCCTGGCAAGACAATGCCAGTTTCTTATTACTATCTTCTCAGCACCCATTATAAACATTCGAACAGTATCCGTCTATTTTCACCCTTAGCCGGGTGTGGTTTTGATTGATAGATAAGTGTTGCCTAATACTATAAACCCGCCACTGACTTAACTGGGCGGGTTCTAAAAAAATATACGTGAGCTGAATTTGGTGAGCTCACAGGTTTTAGTTTAGAACACCTTTTCGAGGATCTCTTTACTTTAAGAGATAAGTTCAAGGAGCTGGGCATGGTGATGAAAGACGGCAGGGTCTGCTTACCAGATATCGCGGAGTAAAGTTGCCGAATGAAAGTATATTTATCTATCGGACTCAATGAAGATATAGTATATGGTCTTATGCAAGTCTCTCGATGATATATGAGTAAGTTCCGTTGTGATTTTTATCATTTTATGATATAAGATGATTATGAAAAGTATTGCCGTTATCGGACTAGGCTACGTAGGACTGCCGCTAGCTCGTCGTGCCTATGAGGCTGGGTATGCGGTTCACGGCATCGACACGAACGAAGAAGCTCTTAATCAGCTTAGGGTTCGTGAGCATTTTTTTTACCACCTTGTCAAAGGTACCCGAAGGGATGAAAAATATTGATATAGTTGTTGTTTGTGTGCCCACACCTGTAGATGATGATAAGTTGCCAAATCTAACTTACATAAATAGCGCGCTGGGATCAGTCGGCCGTTCCTTAATGTCGAAACAGCTTGTGATTATCGAATCTACGGTTTATCCTGGATATTGCGAGGGTACTGGAAAACAGCTACTTGAATCTACATCCAGTCTACTTGCTGGTAGGGATTTCCATTTAGTACATTGTCCTGAACGAATTAATCCAGGAGATAAAAAATGGAATGTATCAAACATACCACGCGTTATAGGAGGTATTGACGATGAGTCGGTAGAGGTCGCTAAAGAGTTTTATTCAAGGATAACCTCAGGAAAATTACATACTGTTTCAAATATGGCCGAGGCTGAGGCGTCTAAGATGGTCGAGAACGCATTTAGGGATATAAATATAGCATTCGTCAATGAACTTGCACGCTCGTTTGATGGAACTAATGTAGATATCTATAGCGTGCTAGAAGCTTCTAATACCAAGCCATTTGGATATATGTCATTTATGCCGGGGCTTGGCGTCGGCGGACACTGCATACCAGTCGACCCGTATTATCTAATAGAGTCTGCTAAGAGCCGAAACTTTACGCACTCATTCTTACAATTGGCACGAGAAATCAATGACGGAATGGTTAATTACGTTGCCAGTAAAATCACTAACTTTATTGAACATAGTAAACTAGAGAATCCTCGCATAGGCTTACTTGGGTTAACGTATAAGCCTAATGTTGCCGATACTCGCGAGAGTCAACCGCTACGCTTGCTTGAGGCACTACGATCAAAAGGTCTTGCGGTTCAAGGGTTTGATCCTTTTGTTAAATCAGACGTGCTATCCGAGGACGCTATATTCGAATGGGCTGATATAGTGGTTGTTGCCGTTAATCACAGTTTGTTTATTGATTTTGAGTCAAAGATTAACGCCAATAGTTCTATTGTTGCCGTGATTGATGCTGCTCGTATGCTTGACGAGAAGAGCTTACGCTCGGCAGTCTACGTGGGGATTGGTAGATGAGCGCAGTAGAGTACACCTCTTTAGTGTTATCTGGAATTATTATTCTACGCGCAGTGATAAATTTCTATAACTTGTCGTGTAGTTTGAGGTGGCTTGGGGCGCGCGATAGCTACAACTCTATACCAACCACAAAATTCTATGTTTGTATCCCCGCTTTGGATGAACAGGATACGGTGGTTGAAACGATCGAAACTTTTATGAATCAGTCTTATCCGGCAGGTCTGATATCGGTTTACATAGTAACTACCAGTAAAGAAGAGAAACTCCCCGGTAAGCCGTCGACTAAGGATGTGATTGATGAATATCTGTCGCATCAGAGCGACACTGTAAAGAGAAGGGTGCATGTAGTTAACTACCCTAAAACAGATGGTCGCATGGCTCATCAAATTAATTATTTAGCCGATAGGTTGCGTGCTGAGTTATCGCACGAGGATGCGTACTTTGTAGTCTATAACGCAGACTCGCACATACACCAAGATACGCTCGGGTTGACTGACTCTATCATTTCGGAGCAGCTGATGCGAGGTCGCGATAGGCCGACGATATTGCAGCAATCCGCCGTGTATCAATACTTCGGTAAAAGTTACATTGCAGAGGGTGCAGGCCTGCATCAAACGCTATGGACATTGACGCATGAAATACCAAAGCTTCTTAATCAATCTTCCAAGGTTTTGAAAATTACTCGATCTAACATTGCGCAGATCTTAAGGTATAGTCGTATTGCGCACTGCGTTGGGCATGGTCTCTTCGTCCGTGGCGACTACTACAATCGACACCACCTCCCCCAGAGTATCCTTAATGAAGATCTACCTTACGGCCTACAAGCGTGTGCTCTGCACGAGCCTATTTACCCTATCCCATCGCTTGAGCTTGCTTCAACTCCTGCTAGGATAATGAGTGTCTATCGACAAAAAAGCACGTGGTTTAATCCGTTTTTTGAGTTTATAAATTATGGTAAAGAACTCGTTCACCAAAAGCTATACGTATCTAAATTGGAGGTATTCTGGTTGCTCCTGCAGGCATATCTTTCGCTATTTATATGGCTTATCCATAGTATCGTCTTGACCGGAGGACTAGCGATGAGTATATTCGCTGGCTGGCAATATATAATTGTGTGGATCGTCGCCCTATTCACTTATTGGGTAATTCCAGCCTCTATTGTTACGCACAAAAGACGCTATCTGGCTAACGGTGGTAGCAATTCCTACTTGTCGATATCTGCCGGTATGCCGTATGTACTGACTCATTCGGTAGGTCCGTTTATAGCAACCTATAACTGGCTTATCGCGAGTATTCGCGGCGTAAAGCCCGTCAAGCGGAAGACGGATGCGATATGAATGGGCTGATTGGCATAGAAGGATCGAGTTACGTTGGTAAAACAACTGTTGCCGAGAAGTTATTAGAAATGGGCTTCGGAATAGTTCCCGAATATGATACGTTTGGCCCTTTTCCTGTATCTGATGGGAGCGTTCAGGGCTTAAAGGGCGTTGTTGATGAATTACTCGATCGCGAAAAGCGACGGTCTGAGCTAGTAGACCCAGCAAGACTCAATTTTGAAGATAGGACGCCAATTTCATTAATTACTTTCGAAGGTGTGAAAGGGCTACACGCAGAGTCGGAAGAGCGTGCAAGAATACATGACGAAGTTCGTGATTATGCCCTGTCTAGAATCGTGCAGCTACACGAGAGCCAAGATATCATCTTGCCTAACAAGATTGCGGTGCTCAGATTGAAGGATGAGAAGGAGTTTAAGCGGCGCGTCCAAAAGCGGGGCGTAACTGCTGTAGGCGAACTGGCTATATTCGCAACTCAGCTTTTTGTAGCGCAAGACTCACTAGATCATGCCAGATCGCTACTGGGAGCATCTAGTTCGGCCATACTTGATGTTGATACAAAAAAACCGCTCGAAATAGCGCAGGGATTAATAAAATTTGCAAGTAGAGCGGTATAATATAGAATATGACGACACGGAGAGAATTGCTGGAAAAGCACGACAATAACTATGCCTTCGATGTGTCTGAAGTTTTATTGGCAGACCTAGCGCGTGTAAAACCTCTTCCTATGGTATCTGTGGTTATTCCGTACTATGAGACGGGCAAAATATTTGATAGATGTCTTCACTTTCTTCAAAGGGCTATTAATCAATATCCAGGTCAAGTTGAGGTTATAGTGGTAGATGACGGATCCTCTAAATACCCTCTTTTAGACCATACTAACAATACTTTAATTCGCACTATTGTTTTTGAGGAAAACCAAGGGCGAACCGCGGCGAGGAACGTGGGCTTGGCCGCTGCGAGAGGCAAAATCATCATGTTCCTTGATAGTGATGTACTAGTAGATGAGTCATTGATCTCGAACCACATAAAACTCCATCTTCGAGCGACCGAGGGTGGTAAGAGAGCTATCTGTATAAGTTTCTTTGAGTTTACCGATGGTAAGTCAGAAAAAGTGTTTAAAGATAGACTTACTGCAAAAGACATCAATGTAAACGACTTTAGGATAAGCTGTACGTATCGTGAAACATGGATTGGTTGTGATGAGGATAAGCAATACATTGGTCAAGATATGCAATTAATTAACGAAACAGGCGAACTTAAGACTTGGGTCGGTCAATACAAAGCCTGGATGTTGCCCAATATGATCCTTGGAGGCGCGTTTTCAGTACAAAAAGAGGAGATGGTAGCTGTCGGTGGTTTTGACTCGAGATTTAAGGGGTATGGATTCACCGAAACGTCTGCTGTTACAAAAATGGTAGCCGAACGAGGTAACGTGGTTGTGCCGTGTATTCTCGGGGGAGCATTACATATCGAAGATCAAGAGATAAACGTTCCGCAAGCTGAAAAGGATAGGATATTCAAGAAAAAGCACGACTTTTATTTTAACACTTTTATAATGGAGCAAATACAATGACAAAAGTTGTCTTTATCGATTGGAATAAAACATTATCTTACGATCTCTTTTGGGGGCACTTGCAAGATTCTAGCCATCCAAATCATACGCACCTTAGGTCTATAGAGAAATGGCTCTTCGCGGATAATCGCGAGAAAATCAATCCATGGATGCGCGGTGAAATGAGCGTAAATGATATCGTTACTCAAATGAGTCGCGACACGGGCATTGATGAAACGATAATTATCGACGAGCTACGCACGAGCTGCGAAAACATGAGCTTCAGCGTTGAAGGCATCCAGAGCCTTCTTGATGGTATTCAGAACAATGGTATCAAAGTAGTAATTGCTACGGACAATATGGATACCTTCTCCTTGTATACCGTGCCGGCACTTCATCTAGACGAGATGTTTGATGCTATACTTAACTCTCATAATATGGGGCATCTTAAAGATGACGAGTATCCCCTGGACAGGATACCTTTTTTTGATGATTATTTGGTGGCAAATGGGTGGGAATATTCCGATGCGGTCCTTTTGGATGACTCTCCAGATAAAGACGGAAAGTACGCCAGGCTCGGTTTTGAACGCATACTGATTGATAGCCCTGAAGCTCTACGAAGGTCGCTGGAGAGATTTGCTCGTGCGGAGTAAGCGGTTAAATATTTGTTTGCACGATATCGTAGAGACGGCTCAGGATGTCAGGAGCGTATACGACCTAACGAAGGCTCAGTTAAAGGAACTCTTGGATTTACTGCAAGTCATGCGGTCTCAAAAAGTCATAGACTCGTACGAAATTTTCTTTGACGATGGATATCAATCGGTCTGGGGTGTTGTTCGTGATGGTGGGTTTGGTATAGAGAACAAAGATATACATCTGGCTATTATCACAGACCATATAGATGAGCCCGGAAAACTGACTAGTGGGCAAATTGTTCGGTTAGCGGAACGCGGATTTTCTATCGATTCTCATGGTGTATCGCACGCGGCCTTGGCAATCTTTATCGAAGATGCACTTCAGTCATCTCCTCGAAGCGGGAGTTACAAAAACAGTCCTTACGGGAAAAGCCGCGTCCTGTCTGTGCAGCAAATACAGTATCAGCTTATCGAGTCCAGTAGGAGTATTGCATCGATAACTGGCTGCGAGCCGTGCTCTTTTGTCTTGCCTTACGGTCTGTACAATGAGCACGTTGTCTATTCGATTGCAAATACTCGCTATAGGAGAGTTTACTCGTGCGATGCGGCATTTGATAGTGGCCAAATGTTAGCTCCTAGGCTACTTGTGACCCAGGAGAATATTAACCAACTAGAGTCTATAATTATAAAATTGCCTCAATACCCAAAACTCCTGACGAACTCGAAGCGTGAAGAGAGCTAAAAGTAACCCATAGGCTATCGCTAGGAAGGTTGAGAATACAAGATAACAGAGATAGTGTGTTGATATTTCGCAAAAGAAAGAGTTCCGAATAAATTTCGGAACTCTTTTGTATCTGTCAATTTTGAAAATTCAATCTTGGTGACCTCACGGAGAATCGAACTCCGATTGCAAGGATGAGAACCTTGTGTCCTAACCGTTAGACGATGAGGCCAAATTGTGAGCGAAATGCATTTTGAAAGTTTACTTTCAAAATCATTTCCGAGCAATTTGGCCGTATATCCGAAGGATATGGGCCAATTCGCCGCGCAGGGGCCGTATATCCGAAGGATATGGGCCAATTCGCCGCGCAGGGGCCGTATACCCGAAGGATATGGGCCAAGCTGCTCGAATTATTCTACCAAATAAGCCCGCCCCTGTCCACAGGAGCGTGGCGCGGCTAAACCAGGCTCCCAGCAACCGCCACCGCCACTAGTAACAAAGCCATGCCAACAAGGCTAGAAATTTTGCCGCGGCCGGGTATGCGTGGTGAGGTCCAGATGGTTAAAATGATGCCACTAATGACAATACTTGCAAGGTACACGCTCGCACATACGATGAGTATATTAAGTAGTGTGCTCGTACCGAAAAACGGCTGTAAAAATAAGTAGCTTGCCACAGCTACGGGTATAAGCAGCGCGCTAATGATGATGTAAAATGGGGTTGTCTGTAGGGCGTGGTTGTAAAAAATAGCGTGAGCCAGTTTAAGCGAGCCCCACACGGCGGCACCCCAAGCGGCGATCATTGCCAGCGCAAGTGGGAGTGTAAACTGAATGTTTTCCCACGATAAATACTGCACTGCGAGGTATAGTACCACCGCCAAAAGTATAAAAGGTGTTGGAATAAGCAGTCCAACCCATACAAATGAGCGTCGAATCGAGCGGCTAATTTCAATCTGTTCTTGTGTGTATTTCGCCTGACGCTGCTCGTGGCTAATGATTTCTTTGCCGTCCCACTCGTTGTGCGACCTAAAATAGAGCGTCGAAAGTTCGCTACGGTCGGTAATTTGCTCGACGTCTTTTAAGGTGTCGTTATTGGGTGCGTCGAGTTTGTGGTTGTGGTCCATGTTGGTTATCTGCTTGTCGCCTATTACCTGTTGTTTATCGCCTGCTGCCGAGGCTAGCGCTACTTAAGCTGTTCAATCACCGACAATAATTTATTTGGCGTGATTTCGGCTTTAATAAGGTAGGCGTCGGCGCGGGCTTCCATGGCCATGCGTGACTCGTCGTCTTGCTCAAAATTTGTGAGCACAATAACTTTTGAGTGAGGGATGAGGTCTTCACTCCCCCGTAGCGCTTCTAATATTTCGGTACCGCGGCGTTCTGGGAGCATGACGTCAAGCAAAATCAGATCGTATTGCTTGTTACGTGCTGCGATTAAGCCGTCATTGCCGTCAACCATCCAGTCAACTTCGTAGCCTGCTTTTTTAAGGCTGCGAACATACATTTCGCCAATAAAGCGGTCGTCTTCAACGATAAGAATTGTGTTAATTGCCATAATCTTCCTTTTATCCTCGGTACATTGTGTGGTTTTTAATCCAGCTGCCAGTGCTGCTTATGAGCCCTTCGTTTCCATTATCGCCCGCTTTGAGCTTGTCTGCAACCATCTTGTAGGTTGGGAGCGAAACAGTAAAGGTCGACCCGTGCCCGTCTTCGCTCCGAACACTAATGGTACCGCCGTGCGATTCAACGATGGCTTTGCTAATGTAGAGCCCGATGCCTGTGCCTGCAACGGTTTCGCGTGAGCGGTGCGAGCGGTAGAATTTTTGGAATAAGTTACTCACAACACTTGAAGGCATGCCAATGCCGTGGTCTTCGACAGCTAGCTCGACGGTGTCGCCTTTCGAAACGGCAGTAACGTTAATCAGTCCGCCTTCGTTGCTATACTTAATGGCGTTGTCGATGAGGTTACAAAATACTTCGCCGAGGCTAGCGGTGTCGGCGGCGATAGTCGGAAGTCCTTCGGGGATGGCCACTGCAAGTGAACGATTTTGGGAGCTTGCGCGTAGTGCCATGTCGTCGCGGATCGTATCAAAGACTCGACCGATAGTTGTTTCGGCAAGGTGCATGCGCAGGTGCCTACGGTCGTAACGCGAGGTGTTGAGAATGTTGTTGATGTACCCCGAAAGCCGTGTAGCCGACACATCGAGGCGGCGGAATAATTCTTTTTGTTCCTCGTGTAGCGTCTCTGAAAGCTCGTCCGACAAGACGTCAATATAGCCACGAATAACGGTAATTGGCCCGCGCAGTTCGTGGGCGGCAAAGGCAATAAAGTCGAGCTCTTCCTCGCCTACTTCGTAAAGCCGAGTACGATCGATTAGAGTGAGCACCATTTCGCTGGCAGCCCCTTTGTTATACGAGGCGATAACATCAAAAAAGCGACGGTCTTCTTCATTAGGCAGCTTACTAGGAATGCGTGGCCAGGTTTTTTCGGCGTGGACGGCGGTTTGTTCGCATTCGTTCCACCACTGCTCAAGGGCGTCGCCCTCGCCAAATAACAGGTCGAGTGATTGAACGCCATCGGTACTGACTTTTATGGGTGTTGCTTTGCTGGCGTATATGATTTTTCGCTCGGGGCTCATAATGACAAAGCCGCATAGTGCTTGGTCAAGCGCACTGCTTAATACCTCTTGGCTAAGGCTTGGACTTGCGTTTGCTTGCACTTGCGGCGCACTGGTTGGTGTGGCTGATTCGTTTGCAACATCAAGCGGGTCTTTAATGTCAGCGGCAAGTTGGTACATAGTTTGTAACACTGGCTTTAGGCCGTTACGCTCAAACATTTTTTCGTTCGGGTTTGGTGGTTTAATGGTGGTTGGCTCGCCCGAAATATGAACCAGCGCTGTCAAAAGGTATTTAACTGGTCGCGCAATAAAGCGGTAGACCAGTAGCGACGCCACAACGCCTAGAATACTTTGCGCAACCAATGTGGCAACCGACGCGAGTGGGTTATGTTCTAAAAAGCCCGTGCTTTGTAAAATGGCCGCCAGCGCAATCAGAATAAGGAGTTGTAAGAAAATAATAAGCCCGACTGCACCACGCTGAAACCGTGGCCAAAAATCCTTAACAAGCTCTGGTTTTACTTTGATGGGTTTCATTTCCAGGTGACTCCTCCGGTATCGGTTGGTACGGCGGTTATCCAAGTTTGGCCGCGCGCTAGCGGTACGTCGGCACCTTCGGCGTCAGTAAAGGTAATTTGCGCGGTGCGGCTTGCTTTTTTCCAGGTTACTTTTTGGGCGGTACCATCCTGGAAAATATATCCTGTACCACTACCGATTGCTTGAATACTCTGGCGGAGCCCATCTTCCATAACGGTTGTTTCTTTTACCTTTAGGACGATAACAACGCGTGGGCTAATAACACCATCTTCGCGGTCTTTGTGCGGCGCGCCCGCCTGTGAGCGGTCGTAGGTGTTCGTTTTTTTGTTGTATGTGTAGGCGCTGTTGTAGAGCGGACCGCTAATAGTAACGTTGATTGATGTAGCGGTTGGTTCGCTCGCCGCCTTACTGTCGGTGCGCGTAAAGCCTGTAAAGCTCGATGTTTTGTAGCCTTTTACCTTGTTAAGTGCGTCGAGTTGTTTAAAATTGGTGTACACGTTATGCGGTGCGTAGCGGTCGGTGGCACGCCAGTAGTACCCATCGTTGAAGAACTGGTCGATATCGCGGTAGTTGCCGTTCCGGACTTCTTTTAGGGCTGCAGCGCTACCGCCAACATGCGCAATACTGGCGTTGAAAGCAGCAACCCAATCAACGTAGTACATGCGAACACTACGAACCGGTCCGATAAGTTTTGGCTTTTGTTCCTGATAAATTGCCAGGAAACGAGTAATGCCACCTTCGGCAATTGCTTCAAATACAACGCCACTATTTTTCAAGCCAGATTGCGGGCGGGCGTCGGGGCTATTTTCAATCATAATGGCGGTAACGGGCTGTGTTGTGTCGGCTTCGGTTGGTACTTCGGCGCCTGTCAGTGGTGAATAGTAATGGACTGGCTCGGGCGCTGGTTCGGGTGGTGCGACAACAACGGGCGTTGGTGCTTTGGGTTCTTCTTTAGTCAAAAAATATAGTGCCGTAACGGTCCCCCCTGCAATGAGGAGTGTGGCAATAATCGCAAGGACGATACTGAGTTTTTTGTGGCTTTGTACCCATGCTGAAATAGCGTGGCGCCTTGAGGCCGCGTGGCGTTTTTTGTTCGCTGCAAAAAAGTCCGGCTTGTCGGCTGTCGTTGGGTCATCGAAATCTAAAACAACACCTGGTTGTTTTTTTCGCTTAAACATAAGCTTATTGTAGCACGGCGATGCCCAGTGTGCGCAAGAGGTATTACTACGCTTTTGGCGTGGCGCCAGCTTCAAGGGCGCTTTGCAGACGCGTCAGTACCTCACCCTTTTCAAGGGCAGCAAGGGTGTCGTTGAGAGCTGGGCTAAACGGTGCCCACGACACAGCTAAGCGAATAAGGCTAAACAGAATACCAGGTTTTTGGCCCGTCGTTTCAAGGAGCGCGTTAAGGGTTTCTTGTACGGCCTCTGGGGTGAATTCGCTGTCGCTAAGGGCGGCGTGCGCTGCGCGGAGTAGCTCAAGCTGTTCGTCGCGGCTTACTTTTGAAAGCTGCTTGTTGTCGTCGACCATAGCCCAATTTGGCGCGGGGCGTTCAAAGAAGTAGCTGGTAAGCATTGGCAGGTCGGTAAGTGTTTTGAGTCGGTCTTGAACAAGGGTAAGGATTTGTTTTTTGTAGTAGTCGCGGGCGGTGTTTGCAGCCTCAGGCCAAAATGGCGCGGTGCGTTCGTATAAATCATCAATACTGAGGCTGCGAATATACTGCCCGTTCAGCCAAAGGAGGCGCTGCTCGTCAAAACGAGCGGGGCTTTTTTGTACACGGTCGAGCGAGAACTTTTCAATCAGCTCGTCCATGCTAAAAATTTCTTGCTCGGTGCCGTCGTTCCAGCCAAGGGTTGCCAGGAAATTGGCCATGGCTTCGGGTAGGTAGCCTTCTTTGCCGTACTCAAGGATATCTTTGGCGCCGTCGCGTTTGCCGAGTTTTTTCTTGCCATCAATCGCCATAACGTACGGCAAGGTTGCGAGTACGGGGCGCTCAATTTCAAGGGCTTCATAAAGATTTAAGAATTTAGGTGTCGAGCTGACGAACTCTTGGCTACGCAGTACATGGGTAATGCCCATGATGGCATCGTCAACAATGTGACAAAAGTTGTAGGTTGGGTAGCCGTCGCTTTTGATAAGGATAAAATCATCAATGGCATCTTCGCCTGCTGAAAGCGGCCCCATAACGGCGTCGGTCCACTGGTATGCTTTAGGATCTGACTTAAAACGAAGTGGTTGAGTACCGTCCCAAGCAGGCGGATTTTCGGGGCGGTGGTTACGGAACAAAAATGGTTGCTTAGCGGCTTTGGCTGCTTCGCGGAAAGCTTCGAGCTCTGCGGGTGTGTAAGGGTCAGCGTAGGCGCGACCAGCGTCGATGAGTTTTTGCGCCCACTCTTTATAAATCGCAAGGCGGTCTGATTGTTTGTATGGCGCGTGCGGACCACCAATATCAACACCTTCGTCCCAGGTAATGCCGAGCCACTTAAGGCTTTGTTCGATTTGCGCAATGCTGCCTTCGACTTCGCGGACTTTGTCGGTGTCTTCAATGCGAAGAATAAACGTGCCTTCGTCGTCTGTTTGTTTGGCCTGCTGTGCTAACAGCCAGGCAAAAAGTGCGGTGCGTACGCCACCAACGTGAACAAAGCCAGTTGGACTAGGGGCAAATCGAGTTCGAATAGTCGTCATAATTACTTATAGTATAGCACAGAATGACGCATATTACAGGGGTGATTGCAAAAATCACCCTCCCCTACGCTTGCTGCGCTGCTACAAGCTTGTGGCAATTTTACGGATTTGGTCGCCCGAAAGTGGCGCTTTGCTATCGATGCTGTATAAAATACCACCGTTTACCCACACTGCAGCTGATTCGTAGGTGTAAATAGTCAAACCACGCTCGCGGGTGGTTACGTAGTCGGCGCCTGCTGCTGGTGTAACAACGTTATCGAGCACGGCCGACGAGTCCCATGAGCTACGTGTTTGCGTAATTGTATAGAAGTTATTGTTGCTATTTGACATAAATTTAAGAGAAACTTCACCATCTTGGGCATCGACTGGCTGACTGAGCGCAAAGCCGTCGGGGGTATATTCGGGGTACGTTGCCTGAATACCTGCTCGGGCAGAGGCAATACTCACCGAAATGCTTGGAACAAGTTTATAAACGGCAAAAAGCGCAATAAGTAGTACAAGAACGCTGCCGCCGATAATAAACCAACGCTTACGCTGCTTGGTGTCTTTTTTGCGTTTTACTGGTTTTGGCTTTGGTGCGGCCAGCGCTTTAGCTATTGCTTGTTCTTTGACTTCCTTTGCCGAAGCTGCCTTAGCGGCGCTTTGAGGTGCTTTTTTGGCGGCACCACGAGCTACGGCGCGACGCGCAATTGGGTGAACAATAGCGGGTTTATCTGGAGTGGCAGCTTTTTTAGCTTGAACGGGTGCGCTTGCTGGTTTAGCTGGCGCTGGTTGAACCGCTGGGTGTTTTGCAAAACGAGTAACATTACTGTTTTTAGCAATGCTCGCCTGACTACCTACGGTTGGGCGACGAATAACAGGGCGATTTGTAGGAACGGGCTTTTTAGCTGCGCGACGATTAAGTGTTTGCGAGCGCTGCGCTGAGCTATGAACGGCACCTGCGGTTGTATGCGAACGTGGTGTTAGGGGTGTTTTTTGTGCGAGTTTAGCAGCGGTTGGCTTTACAGCTGCGGGTTTGGCGGTTTTAACAAAGTCGGGGCGCGGCGTGCCAACAGGGCGAGGAGCGCGAGGGGCCGGTGTAGCGACTGGTTTTACGGCCGGCTTTACAGCTGCGGCAGCCCTAGGTGCTACGGGTTTTGCTACTGGCGCAGCAACTTTTTTTTGAGGTGTTGATGGTGCTTTAGCGGCCGCCGCTGGTTCAACGGGAAGGCCAGTAACGGCGTCGTAAACACGCCCGTTAACAGTGATGGTCTTGTGTGGTGCCATGAATGAAACTTACCTCGCAGGTTCTCGCATTATTACTGGTAGGTTTTTAGTAGCCCACGCAGTTGTTACTTTCTATACTAGTGCCTCGAAGACGCTTATGCAAGCCCCATTTTCGCCAAACCGTATAGTCATTGACTGTATAGATATTGGATAGTTTGCTATACTTTAGCAAAGATACCTATGTTTAAAAAACCTACCAAGAAACAATTCATTATTCGTCGCATTATCCTATCAACCGTTGCTACGTTTGCTGTCATTATTATTGCAACCGCAGCTATTTTGTTTATGTTGGGGTACCGGCTAGATAGTGGTAATGGCCGCCTTGAGCAAGGCGCCTTGTTGCAGTTTGACTCAACACCAAATAATGCCGAGGTGTTTATTGACGGCTACGATATTGGCAGTCGTACGGCCACAAAGCACACCGTTGTTGCGGGTGTTCACACAGTAACAATGACAAAAGATGGCTACCAGGACTGGAACCGTACGCTTGACCTTTCAGCTGGGACGCTTACCTGGCTTGATTATGTGCGCCTTGTCCCAAAAGAGCTACCGGTACAGAGTGTTGCGGCATTTAAAGCGATGAGTAGTATGCAGCTATCACCCGATAGTAAATGGGCTATTATTCAAGAGCGAGCCGATAGCCCCGTATTGCAACTTATCGACCTGCGTTCGGTAACGGTGAAGCAAAGCTCCCTCACGCTACCTGCGACAAGCTACGCTGAGGCGGCTACACCTAAGGTGAAACACTCCTTTAGTGTGAAAAGCTGGGATAGCGGCGGGCGTTATGTACTTATTACGCATTTATATAAAGAGCAAACTGAATGGTTGGTGCTTGATACGCAAAATGCCTCACAGGCGATAAACATTACGCGAGTCTTTAATGCAGGCCTTAAAGATGTTGCTTTTGTTGGTACAAGTGGCAAGGTGCTGTATGGGCTTACGAACGACGGTACTGTTCGTAAAATTGATCTTGCAGCCGGAACGCTGTCGCGGGCGTTTGTTACCCATGTTGAGTCTTTCTCGTTGTTTGATGATAAAATTTTAAGCTACGTTGGAACCGACCCTTCTAACGCTACCAAACGTGTTGCTGGCGTTTACCGCGATGGTGACGAAGCGCCACATATTTTGCGCTCAATTTCAGGGGGCGAAACTGTTCTAAAAGTCGCTGCCAGCCGCTACTTTAGTGACGACCTTGTAGCTATTGCTGAAGGTAATGTTGTGACGATTCTGCGTGGAAAATACCCAAGTTCAAGTGCGCAAGACGCCACGAGCCTTGCAGAATTTGCAACGTTTGAGCTGTCGGGTGCCGTTTCGATGCTATCCTTTAGTCCCGATGGTGACTTTGTAGTCGCGCAATCTGGCGAGTCGTTCCAAAGCTATGAAATTGAACACAAACGCACCGAACCTGGTGTTATTGCGACAAAAACAAGCAAGGCGGTTTCGGCTCTAAGGTGGCTCGACGCAGCACACCTATGGAACGATGACGGCGGTACTTTAGTGATGCGTGATTTTAACGGCGCAAACGTCTTCCCTGTTATGAAAGTCGCACCTGGTTTTGGTGCTGGGCTTAGCCAAAATGGCCGTTTCTTTTACGCGATTGGCGCCACCGACAATGGCTACCAGCTACAACGCGTCACGATGATCTTAGGCTAAATATTTTAACAGGCTATGAAGCTAACGAGCGCCAAATAGTCGCTCAAGAAGTGTTGGTGAGTTGCCAGGAATCGCAGCTTGTTCATCGCTTACTTCGCCACTTCCGCTTGGTGCGGCGGCGGCAGCGCCTGGGTCGGGGCTCACTTGTTCGGCGGTAACAAGGAGGCGGTTAAGCGCAGTGCCAAGCGGCGTACATGTAATGAGTGTAAGAACGGGCTTGTTGGTTGGATAAATAAGCTTACTTACCTCGGTAGGCTTAACAACTTCTTTTTTAGTAATCACGTAGGTGTAGCGCTTGCTATCGTAATTAGCGTAAATTGTGTCGCCAACAGCTAATTTATCGAGTTGAGCAAAAATAAATTTATAATCGCCACGGTCGAATAGGTCGTTACTACTGTGCCCCGACAAAACCGTATTACCCACTTCGCCTGGGTGGCTGTTTGCTCCAGGAATGGCAAAATGTGCAACGCCTTTTTCCATGGCAGCCATTTGCGATTTGTAGTCGCTGCCAACATCGTACAGTGCGGGCACATCGACGTTAATTTTTGGAATAATCAGCCGCGGGTCAGCCGAAACGGTTGCCTGCCCTGTTGGCTCAATAACAATATTTTGCGGGTCAATTGACCCAGGCGACACGTAGGCATTAACAGTCGCAAGGAAAACGCGGTTATATTGAAGAAACACAAAAACAAGTACAACGGCAAGCGCTGCGGTAATCGGGACAAAATGGCGACTGCCACGAATTTTTTTGGCACGACTACGAACATTCCCTAATAATTTTTGTCGTAGCTCAAAGAGTGCTTGGTCTTTTGAAAGGTCTTCAGTTGTTTGCTGTAGGTCGGTTTGCTGGCTAAAATAGCCTGTTTTGGATTGCGCTGTTTGTTGACTACTGCTTGGCTGCCCTTGGGCTTGCGGTTGGGCGGTTGACTGTGCTACGCGTTGACCTTGTTGGTGCTTATAGTAGGCTTCGTAATATTTTTGATAATAGGTTTGCCAGGCCGAGTGATAGGCCTTCCATTGGTCCGCTTGGGGTTGTGGGTGTGGCGTGTGAGTTCGCTCGTAGGGGTTGTTTTCGTCGGCTGCCACGGGCGTCGCAACAGGACTATCGCCGTAAAGCGCGTTAATTTGCGAACGAATAACATTCGCCGCGGCCGACTGGTCTTGTTGTGGAGCGTGAGGATTCGGCAAGCCTCCACCCTGACTAGCGTTATTTGGATTCATATATGCCTATGTTTATATGCCTTATTGTACACGATTTTTGCTGTGAAATAAAAAGAAGCCCCCAGCGTGCGTTATACAACGCTGCGGGAGCTTGCTTAACGAAGGAGCGCCTACGTGCGTTATACAACGCTGTAATTGCTCGCTTGTGATTTAATTATACCACTCGTATTTAGTGCCCTGCAAGTGACAGGCTATATATTTATGGACATGACGTCACCGCTCTTGAGTATAACGATGAGTCGGCGAATCCCTTTAACCGTACGTACTCCGCTTTCAATCTCATTTATGATCTTGTTGCCTTGTATCTTGCTGCGTCGCATATCGAGGATGATATTTAGTGGCTGCTTCTTGGCAGATTCGAGGGTGTGCTGTATTGTTCGTTTGCCATTGCCGCTGGGGCTTTTGAGCTCCCAATATTGGTTGCGGATTTTAAAGTCGGGTGTTTTTGCATGTGAGCGCTCAACGAAATAGACATCAGCCAAAAAGAAGTCGGCAAGGATTGCGGCAGCGTTGATTCCGCGCGCGAGTGGCTGCGGGGATAAGCTCGGAGGTATGTGGATACCATTAAGCCATTTCTAAGATTGTAGAATCCTCTACAATCGCCTCGCCCTATGCTATAATATCCAGGTGTTACGTGCCGCAGTGGTGGAATTGGTAGACACGCAAGACTCAAAATTTTGTGCCTTCACGGGCGTGCCGGTTCGATTCCGGCCTGCGGTACCACGAAATGATGCAAAAAAACACCCTCAGTTTTTGACTTGAGGGTGTTTTCTTATGCTGCGGCAGTTAAGCGAGGATTGCCGTTGTTGTTGCCTCGAGTGGTTTTGAAGGGCTCCATAGCCAATACGCGGCAGCCTTAGCAGCAACATTCCCCCGCCAAATTGCCATGGGGTTAGTCCATGGAGTTGTCGAAACGGTGCCGCCGTGAGCAATAATAAACGTATCTTTATGAAGCACTGCAATACTTACGGGGTACGTAATGGTAAATTTATGAAGCGCCTCTACGAGGTTTGTAAGCTGCATGCTAAACGTTAAGACTTTTGGGTAATACACCGATTGAAACAGTTTTTGTAATTGAGCAAACGAAACAATTAACAGCGTATTTGGGCGGTCAATAAGAGTTTGTGAGCTATTTTTGACAAGATCAACCGCGTCGCGAGTAATAGTAAGGAGTCCGCTGTAATTTTGAATAAAACGTTCGTAAAGAATGGCGGTTTCGCTGCTACGCCCTGCGTCGCCAATCAGTAAAACGCCGTCGGCCCAGGCGCTAATGGCGGCCATATCGGGTGTGGCGTCGTTTGATAAACTCCCCGACGGGTTAGTTGGTGCAAAAAGTGCGTCGGTAATACTTGCTGGAATGGTTTTTTTCAGAACATTGGGAAGCAACACGCGCAGCTGCCCCACCCCACTGCTTGCCGCAACACTGTAGGCCTCGGCCACGCCAGCAAAGCCAAGTTTGTTGCCGCCAATAATGGCAAGTTTACCTGCGTGACCGCGCTGCTCGGGTTTGTTCCATTCAATGTCGGGAAAAAGAAGCGTGTCGGGCGATTGTTTCTTCCAATAACTGTAGTCCATGATGCGCCTTTACAGTTCTAGCTCAATACTTACAGGGCAATGGTCAGAACCCATGACGTCGGCATGAATTGCCGGGTTTTTTACGGCGTCGGCAATAGCCTTGCTGGCGAGCCAGTAGTCAATCCGCCAGCCAACATTACGAGCGCGCGCATTAGCCCAGTGGGTCCACCAAGTATAGGCGTCGGTTTTTTCTGGATAAGCAGCACGGAAAGTATCAACGTAGCCTGCTGCTTCAAAAGCATCAAAACCAGCGCGTTCTTCGTTGGTAAAGCCGTGCTTACCAATGTTTGGTTTAGGGTTAGCAAGGTCAATTTCGGCGTGTGCAACGTTTAGGTCTCCGCAAAAAAGGACGGGTTTGGTTTTTTCAAGTTCTTGAATATGCTCAAGGAACGCTGGATCCCACTGTTTGTGACGTAGCGCCAAGCGGCTTAAATCACCCTTTGAATTTGGCGTGTAAACAGTAACGACCCAAAAAGCGTCAAACTCGGCAGATATAACGCGGCCTTCTTTTGATGGGTCACCGTAACTATCTCCCGCAAGACCATATTTTTCGGCCAATGCATCGGTAAAGCCGTTAATAACAGTGAGCGGTTTTTGTTTACTAAAAATGGCCGTGCCGCTATAGCCCGCTTTGTCGGCACTGTTCCAGTACTCGTGGTAACCGGTTAGGTCGACCTCGGCCTGCCCTTGCTTTGCCTTTGTTTCCTGAAGGCATAAAATATCGGGCTGATGTTCGGCCATAAATGCCTGAAACGTACCCTTATTAATAACAGCACGAATTCCGTTTACATTCCACGAGTATAACTTCATGGTTTTAGTATACCACTTGGGGTGCGACATTGGGGTGATCGGCCTGAAAGCGCTGGGCCTGGGGTGCTACAGCTTCACGCGAGCGTCGCGTTCTTGGTCGCGTTTTTTGATTGCCTGGCGTTTGTCGTAGTTCTTTTTACCTTTACCAAGCGCGATGACGAGCTTAATATAACGCCCCTGTGTGAGCAGGCGAAGTGGCACAATCGACATGCCGTCTTGCTTGCGGGCGGCGAGCTCGTCAATTTGCTTGCGGCTAGCGAGGAGCTTACGCGCGGTAGTATCGACCGCGGTTTCGTTTACTCCTTTTGAGTTGAGGTGCAGCGAAAAACTGGCATTGTTAAGCCAAAGTTCATTATTGCGAATCGTTACAAACGACCCCTTTAGCTGGACTCGGCCATTGCGGGCGGCGCGCGCTTCTTTGCCGTTTAGTACCAGCCCAACGGTAAGGTCGTCGCCCAGGGCGTAGTCAAAAGAGGCCCTTCGGTTAAGAATAGCCTGCGGCTTGGTGCTGCGTTTCTTTTTTTGCGCCATAACTCCCCTATTGTAACAGATAGCGGTATTTGACAAAATAGCAGGATATGTGGTATAATAAGAAGATAGTATACCATCCGGTATACCGCTCCTCTTGATACTTGCGAAGTGGAGGTGTCATGCTTACACCGCTGTGTGATATGTTGACGCATATCTCGTTCTGGCTGACGCTCGTTGGCGTTAGCGCTATCCCCTACGCCATGTACCTTGTGGCGTATCTCGGCGAGTCTCGCAAGCCCGGTCGTGGGCCGAACGACGTGCCTGTGTGGCGCGATCAGTCGCGGGCGTTCATGCCGGGTGACTTTGGCTTGGCGCTGATGGTGACGTGCTGCTTGCAGCTTCGCAACCGTCTGGCGGCGGACTGGGCGACATCACTGTGGTTTAAGGGACTGGTACTGCTAATTGCTGTGGGGATTTTCCTCGTAGCTCGTACGTACCTGTATACCCCGGAAGACTACAGTCGGGCTGCGTGGAACTCACCGTCCAAGCGCTACCACGACTTCGTGATGTTCCTGCTGTTTTGCTCGGTCGCCCTGTATGTCTGCCTACCGGTCTACATAGCCGTCGGCTGGTGGCCATACTGGTCGGTGCACCTACTGGGACTGTTCGGGTTTTCGCTCTGGCTGACGGGAAATGTCTACGACTTCACCCACAACGAGACACCGAACGCTCGGCAGCATCCTGCTGTGTGGGCGCCTATCTGGCGCCGCGCACAGTGAGTTCAAGAGGAATTGCCGCCCCATTACCGTTACGGTATGGGCGGCATTTTCTTTGTCTGCTATCGCCGAGTTTTTTGCTTAACGCCGCTAGGGCTAAACGAGTCGCTGCATTGCCTCAAATAACACGCGGGCTGAATCGTCCCAGTTGAAGGTGCGCATGTGTGCTTTGCCCTTTTTGATGTGTGCGTCGCGTACGTCGGCGTCGTCGAATGTTCGGACTGCCTTGGCAAATGCCTTGGGGTTTTGCGGGTCAAAATAGACAGCACCATCGGCGCCCACTTCGTGAAAAATAGGAATATCGCTGGCGACAGCAGGTACACCCATTGCTAGGGCTTCGGCGACGGGAATGCCGTACCCCTCGTCAAGGCTGGCGGTAGCGAGTATCGCGTTGTCGGCAAGCAGCTTTTCATATTCGTCGTCAGTTACGCCGTCATGGAAGATGACGGTTGCGTCTTTAGGAATAAGTTTTGTGAGCGCTGCTTTTCGTTCGCTGCTAATACGACTCAGTAAATGCAGCGTGCGCCCTGGTAGCCATTCCATGCCGCGAATCAGCGTTTCGACATTTTTATATGGCATAAACGACCCCATGTAGACAATATTTTTGATATCGCCGTTATGCAGCACGGGGTGCGTGTTAAATTGTTGAGGCGCATTGTATACAACCACGGCGGGGTGCTTGGCCATGCGGGCGTTTTTTAGGTCCTGTGCTGATGTGTGACTTACGGTAGCAATAAGGTCGGCGCCCTTTAAAATGAGCCGCTGAGGAATGTAGGTTTGGTGATACAGCCACCACCCTGCGCGTATAGGCGCCGAAAAAGAACGCGGCGCCTGGTTGTGGCGATAATAAATCATATCGTGAATAGTTAAAATGGATTTATACCTTCGCCCCATCGTACCGATTGTTTGCATAGGGCTGTACACAATATCGGGGGCGTATTTATTAAGAATAAGCGCGGTAAGCGGCTCTTTTAAAGAAGTGCCTGGGTGAATCTTTATGAAGTTGGCGTCTTTAGGGAACCACTTTTTTTGCTCGTCGTCAGAAATTAAAAACGTGACGGGCGTCAGTTTCGCCAGGGCGCTGCCAAGCTCGACCGAATAGCGGCTAATGCCGTCGTGGTAGTCGGTGCGGGTGTAGCGGGCGTCAAAAAAAATCTTCATAACTCTTGTTACGAATTTTAGCATAGCCGCCAGCCATGCTATAATGATTGACAGAGTTATGAAAATATTAATTGCGTCGGATTTACACTACCCGACTATCAACGGTGTTGCCACGTTCAGCCGAAACCTTGCCAAAGGCCTAGCCGATCGTGGTCACGAAGTGTTAGTAATTGCGCCAAGCCAAAGCGGTAAGCGCTGCAAAGAAGTTGACGGCAACCACGTTATTACGCGAACCGATTCGGTGCCCTTCCCTTTTTATCAAAACTTTCGTATTTCGCTTAACCCTGGGCGCGAAATTAAGAAAATCATTCAAGATTTTGACCCAGATGTGATTCATATCCAAATGCTGCTTGGTATTGGTCAGGCGGCTATGAAGTACGGCAATAAGTTTGGTATCCCGATTGTCAGTACCAACCATGCGATGCCCGAAAACTTAATGGATAATTTGCGCCTTTTGGCCCCTGTCTCGCGCCCGATTAACTATATGATTAAAGCCTACGGTGCACGGTTCCATTCTAAAGCTGATTACATTACCATGCCGACTCAATCGGCGATTGATATGTTTAATGTTGAGAAAATAACAACTCCTATGTCGCCAGTCTCGAACGGGATCGATTTGTCGCGCTTCACTCCGCACGAAACGCCAGCCGATATTTACGCGCGTTTTGGGTTGCCGCGCAACCAGCCAATTATTAGCTATGTTGGTCGTCTCGATGCCGAAAAGCACTTGCCTGTTTTGATGCGCGCATTTGTGCGCGTTAAATCGGTCATGCCGCATGTGCATCTGCTCATTGTTGGCGATGGCACCGAGCGTCCGCTCCTTGAAGCAATGGCGCACGAGCTTGGATTAGCGCGCGACGTAACACTCACGGGGCGCGTGAGCGACGAAGACCTTGTGGCGCTTCATACCGCTGGTACTGTATTTTGTATGCCGTCGCCCGCCGAACTACAGAGCATTGCGACGCTTGAGGCTATGGCAAGTGGTCAGCCTGTCGTGGCGGTCGATGCCGGGGCTCTTGGCGAGCTATGTCAACACGAACGTAACGGCTACTTAATTGCCCAAGACGACGACGAAACGATGGCCGAGGGGCTTTTGGCAATCATTCAAGACCCAGCGCTTCGCCAAGAAATGAGCGAACAGAGCCTGGCGATTGCAAAAACGCACGACCTGACGTCAACGCTCGAGCAATTTGAAGCGATTTACGCTAGTTTAGTAAACGCCTGAATATGCCGCGCGACGGCGTCGGGTGTTTCGTAGTGGGTTAAGTGGCCAACATCGTTAATCACTTTTAGTGTGGCGTGTGGGAATTTTTTGGCCAGTTGGTACTGGGCGCTAAGCGGCGTAATGTTGTCGAGCGTGCCCGCAATAAGTAGGGTTTTTGTGGGGATTTTCTTAGCAAAAAGACTCACGTCGTTACTGACTGATGTCGTAAAACTTTCGAGCACTGATTGGGCGCTATGAAACCTACTAAAGTAGCGGTCGTGTTGGTTGTGAATATAGGTGCGCAGGCCTTTGTCGTGGGTAGTTGCCATAGCGATGCTCATAACGCGCACAATTGGCTTAGCGGCCAGCCAGCCGTGTGCGATTTTTGGTGGTAGCATGGCGCCAACTTTGTAATACAGAATCGCGAGTTTGGTCATAATTTTACTTGGCCCTTCAAGGGCAGGCGCGCCAATTGGGTTTACCAAAATAAGTTTTTTGATTGTTTTAGGGTATTTGGCGGCGTACGCAGCGCAAATAATGCTCCCAAACGAATGCCCTAGTAGAATTGGCGGTGTTGTCAGGCCTTGTTTTGTCATAAAACGGTGCAGCCAATCAACGTAGCTGTCGAGGTCGTAGTGTTTGAGTTTCGGTCCGCGACCAAAACCCGGAAGGTCAGGAATTACAATCGAAAAGCCTTTTAGTTGTTTGGCAATCAGAAGAAGCCCATGGTGGGTTCCTCGAAAGCCATGAATCATGACGATAGTAGGTTTTGCTGGCGTTGCCATATAAAAGTGTGGTCGCTAGGCCGCTGCTGGTGCAAGCCCGTGGGCTTTAATCGACTCTTGGAGTTTTGGACGATCGAACCCTAAGATGATGTCGCCAGCGATATCGGTCACAGGGACGCCGCGGAAGTCACCACCAATTTTTGCCATGAGTTCGTCGTGAGCTGCTTGGTCTGCTTCGATATCTTTTGCAATGTATGGTACGCCAAGGCGGTCAAGCCACTGCATTTCGGTGTGGCAAAACGCACACCAACTTGTGCGGTAAATAATAACTTGTGCTGCTGAATCGTTTGTTGTGTCGCTCATGTTCATTTCCTCAATCTTCTCAACCTTATTCACTATACATTATACAGCAGTTTAGTCCGCCGTGCTACTAACGCGTTAATAATACACTACGTTATATCATACCGCTTGTGGTACAATAAACGCTAGAAAACACGGTGGAAAACAATGAAACAACAACCTAAGGCACTACGAGGGTTTGCCCTTCCGACAGTTCTAATTGCATCGGTGGTGATGCTGACTGTTTTAGCTGTGGCTGTGTCGTCGGTGGCGGCGGTGCGAGTCAGTTTGCGATCGCAGTATTATGAGCAGCTGGCTAAGGCGGCCGGCGAAGCTGGGGTGGCCTATGCAAAGGCGTGTCTTGCAAAAAACAGCAATGTTCCATTATGGACGAACGCCAAGCCATTAACGCCAAGCACCGACTGTGCTGGCAATGTTAATTCTGACCCGCCAAAGTATGTTGTAGAAGATGCAACAATGCGAAGCTCCTTTAGTGTCGGTATGCCTGCGCTTGATAACGGGCGGGCGCGCACCTTGCCGCATACGGGCTACGTTGAGTTGCTGCGTGCATCAAACGGTGCGGTCTGGCGAACGTATCGTCAGCCGGCGGTTCAGGCTACGGTCGTTCCTGACTTATGTTCGGGTGCGGCAACCAGTGGGCTTGGTTGGTCAAGTGCGGCTGTAGCGACGTCTGCGAACCAAATATCGCTTGTTGGTGCGCCAACGGCCGTAGCAATCTCGCCCGCATCAACTCCAGTACCTGCAGGGCGTATGTATTTTAGAAAGGACTTTACCGTCACCGAAACAAAAGAGTACCAAGTTTCAGTCTTAACAAGGGGCGCAAGCGACGTTGCTGATATTTATATCGATGGCGAGTATCAAACGACGTCTAAGGGTGCGCTCGGTAATAAAACGGTGTCACTGAGTGCTGGCTGTCACACTATTTCGGCGCGACTCACCAACAAAACGGTCGCACCTGGTTATTCACAGTTTGCGGCTTCAATTAGCAACAAGGGTAGCTCGTCGGCACTGGTTGCAACCGATTCGTCGTGGCGCGTCAGTACGGGTGCGCCCGTGAGTTTTTCGAGTACTGATTTTTATGCCGACCCAGATGTGTGGACGCCGGTAACAGTCGTATGGTCAGCCGAGACGAGTCTGAGTACCTGGCCGTCTGTGACTGGCGATCCATTTACGCAGTACGTCGCGCCGTCATGTGTATCGCTGTGTCCACCCTCTAGTTCAACGTATTTGCGCAGTGCAAGCAGCTTCCGACTAACGGGCACGGGTACGACCGATGTGCTTGTATCATCGATTTGTGATGACGACTGTCGCATATATATTGACGGCAACCTCGTTATGTTAAGCGAAGGCCAAGGGTCGAGTCTTTTGACGCAGCGTACTATTCCATTGCCTGCCGGTGAGCATCAAGTTGGTGTGCGCTTAACAAACACTAATACCGTTCCTAACCCAAGTAAGGTGGCGGTTTCGCTGCGTGCTGGTGGTGCGGTGGTGGCTCGTACCGACGGTACATGGCGCACCGTGTCGAACACCTGGTTTGCAGGTTCAAGTGATGCGAATAACCCCGTATCGTACGAAGATAGTTTTTTGCCAAGCCCACTTGACGGCCTTGCGCAAGAAACATACGAAGTACTTGTTGTTGGTGGTGGCGGTGGCGGTGGTGGCGCCTCTACGTTGAGTGGTGGTGGTGCTGGCGGTGGTGGTGGCGGTGTGCGCTACGAAAAATATGTTGCAGCCAAGGTTGGTACACAGACTGTACAAGTGGGTGCGGGTGGCGCAGCGGGAGCGTCAAATGGAGCCACGGGCGCTACTACGAGCACTATAAATGGTAAAAACGGTGGTTCGTCATCTTATGGCACAATCCTTGCCCACGGCGGTGGTGGCGGCGCAGGGCAATTTGCAGGGACGGCGGCAGCCGGCTTTGATGGCGGTAGTGGTGGCGGTGGAGCTGGTGGCGCTACTCCAATCGGCGGCCCTGGTGGTGCGGCTATTAATAATGCAGCGTTTAACTACCCGCAGGGCTTTGGCGG